>ERZ838577.17-NODE-17-length-228880-cov-10.527128_pt1 | contig 228880 bp, 179 predicted proteins | sample MGYA00519682_ERZ838577 | MGnify/ENA primary metagenome ERZ838577 (study PRJEB31850, sample SAMEA3708838) | human gut metagenome | biome: human gut; feature: human-associated habitat; material: faeces | place: China | collected 2014 ... | reverse complement strand
GGCGTTCGACGTTCCCTTGCTGTTCGCAGGCACGGATTTTCAAAAGGCGGTGTGGCGCGAATTGCTGAAGATCCCTTACGGCGAAACAATCTCCTACGGTGAACTGGCCCGCAGAATCGGCAGCCCGAAGGCGGTCCGCGCCGTCGCCAACGCTACGGGCGCCAACGCGATTTCCATCTTTGTGCCATGCCACCGCGTTATCGGCAGCGATCGCTCGCTCATCGGCTATGCCGGCGGTATGGAAGCTAAGCGCAAACTTCTCATGCTGGAAGGTTTTCTATAACGCCGAGACCCCATAGACTAACCGCCGCGTGGCCACTGAAAAATGAACAGTTGCAATTTATCCGCTGATTTAGTCTTACGAATATTACGGTGTTTCATACCAAAATTCCCGATTAGACTCCGTTCGGTAGATAAAGCCACTTCATTGTCCCGTGCGCAATGCCTTCCCATTCTCAGTTTCCTCATCTAAGTTTTCTCATCAATCTTTCAGAATGGGTGTGTTAAATAATTTCAAACAGGATACCAATTTGGTTTCCAAACGATATCTTTACAAAGATTTAAATACTTATTATGGAGATTGTAAGCGCAAGAGATTTCAGAGCCAATCAGACTAAAGTCCTGAAAAAAAGCAAAAAGAGGGGAATCTGTACTTCTTTCTTCTCGTGTTGGTATGTTCAAGATTACTCCTGTAACTGAACAGGATACCCTTACCACCCGAATTTGCGAGGGGTTAAAAGAGATAAGAATGATAATGGATGGAAAACTCCCCCGCAGAACAATACAGGATATGCTCGATGAACTTTGAGATAATACCCACTTCCTATTTTGAAAAGTTTTTCAAAGCACTCGCAAAAAGACATCGATCTCTGAAAAACGGCATAATCGAGTTCATTGCCTCTATACAAGAAAATCCGTTTCAAGGAGATGAACTAAGCCCCGGCATCCGGAAGATCTGCATGGCAATGTATTCCTATTGGATATATACGACAAGGCCGACTTTTCAACAGTAGATATATCCATTATCAAAGCTATTTTGAAAGAGCTTGATTTGCCGGAATAAACATTAGACTTGGTCAGAGGCCGTCGGGGAAGCTGGTAAAGAAGCGTCGTTCCTGCTTGGGGACGCCTCCCTCGGCTACGGCCTGGGCTTTGATGGCCTTGATGAGGAATGCCATGTTCCGGCCGAGATTGCGCATGGTCTGGAGGCCCTCAAGGTCTTTCTCCACGTCAGCGGCCGTAAAGCCGTGCACCTCGTTCCAATAAGTGCTCGAAACTATCGGCATCGCGTTCATCGAGAAATACTTGTTGATCTCCTCCATGGCCGAAGTCGAGCCCGCACGACGCGAGGACAACACGGCCGCTCCCACCTTCATCGTTCTGTCGATTGTGGGCGAAGTGCTATAGAAGAGTCTGTCGAGGAAAGCCAATGCCTGACCGTTGGAATGCGCCCAATAGACCGGTGAACCCATCACGATGCCGTCGCATTCGGCAAACTTCGGAGCCGTTTCATTCACAAGGTCGTTGAAGACGCACTTACCATGCTTCCGGCAGTAGTTGCATCCGATGCAACCACGTATATCCTTATTCCCCACCTCGATACGTTCCGTTTCAACGCCGTTCTCATTGAGCGCCTTTTCCAATTCCGTAAGAGCGCGGGCAGTGCAGCCGTTCACATGCGCGCTGCCATTGAATACCAAGACCTTCATATTTCTACTTCTTTCAGATTATATTTCCGTAATTCTATTCCCGTCGTCCTCCGCCTGTTTCCGGCGCCCCCCATCGCCGACATCCGCCATATCATATTAACGCCTTAAAAGCAGACTCTGTTTTTCTACATTTGATATTTGGGTTTTCAAATCTGCAAGCAACTTCAACATTTAGTAAGAAGATTTGCTGGCACAAATATAGCTTAAGAAACGATTAAATAAAAAATCCAGAAGCTATTCATTTGGTTTCAAATATTTTTTCGCTAACTTTGTGGTCGCAGACCGCTATGCAGAAGCCCGGTCGGGGTTCGTGCGGCGGGATGCAGACATAATAAAAGCGTTACTGCGCTCTTTCTTGACAATCGGAAATCTGGTAAATTTCAATCTTCGTCAAGAATGCGGCAAACAGTAGACGTCTATGTGGATATGTGTATTCCCCTACAGCAAACGCGCGAGCGGTGGCTTGGGGTGTATTGGCATATGATCTGCGTGAGGCTTCTGCATGTTTGCTCGTTCAACGAAGATGGGCAATACCAGAGCCTCCGATTGTGGAACGAGCAACAAGTATGGCTCTCACGCTTTTTTGTTTGACGGTCAGTAAAGTGAGCCCCTGACACAACAAACACATATAGTGAACTACCCTAATCACTTCTTAAAAATCAAAAAGGATTTTTTAGCTATTGTCACTGCACAAATTATTCTTGCTTCTATTGCAACCATAGGTCTGCTTTCGTGCTCATCAGCTACTAAAACATTAGCTTTAACTTGCCAGGAACGACAGATTGAGATTTATGTCGACGATGAGTATCTTGGCAGGGATCTGGTTTATTATACGGTGCCCAAAGGACGGGAATATATCGAGGTCTCTTGCCGTGAAAACGGGATGGAGGTATATCATCGTCGCATTAATGTCAAAAACAGGAAGGGTACGCTTATCGAATTACAAATTCCTAAAAATTATAAATATTCAAGCAAACCATTTTAGCTTATGAAAAAGTATCTTTTACTTTTAATGGCTATCTTGGTCGGATTCTCCGTTCATGCAGAGAAAAAAGCCAAGGTCATTAAAATTACTGTTCAGCCACAAGAAGCGGCTATCTACGTAGACAATAATCTCATTGGCTACGGCTATGGAGAGTTCACCAGACCCCCTAAAAAAAATCAGGTGGCAATAATCCGTGTCGAATGCAATGAATACACTACAGCCAATTCAAAGTTCTATGGAGGGGATGAACGAAATTCTCTTTCTTTCAATCTCATGCAAGACGGCTTTTATCGGGGCTCAGCTGCATCCGGTCTTGTTAATAAGTATATGACTATCACCCTTGACCCTAAATACTACACTATTGATAGTGAGGGAAAGGTCGACAGCGAAGCCGCATGGAAACTTCTGCATCAGATTCTCCTGAATTACTTCCCTGAGATAGAGACAACAGATTTTCACGGCGGCTTTCTCCAGACTCCCTGGAAATACAAGTCGTTCAATATGTCTGAGAAACAATTGCGTAATCGCGTAACCGTCAGAGATGTGACTACACCCGAAAGAGTTGCCTTCCAAATCAAGATTTCCTCTGAAGTAGCGGGAGCAATGCAGGCCCGACACGGAGAATTTGATGAAGTCGACAGGCTTCCTAAGGAATTGGAGCCTATGGTAGAAGAACTTCAAACGCGAATAGGTAAAGCGAGTAGCATTTAATAACCATAATACAAATCAACATGAAAAGAACATTTCTTTCAGTATGCATGATAATCGCCTTAACGGTGGCATCATCAGCGCAAAATTTCGTCGACACATTCGATGCGAACTCACTTGGCTGGACCGAGTGTGCTTTTGAGAGCAATAAAGGTTCAGCAGTAATTGACAAAGGCGTGATGACAATCAAATCCAAAGGAGAGAATAAAGTAGCAGGTGCGATTCTTTCAGGTCTCTCGGGCGTCGCAACAAAGGTCGGAGAAAACACTTTCTTCGAGACACACTGCTATGCTCCCATTGATGTAAAAAAGCCTTTCGAAGTAATTGCAAATGTCAAGATAGACAAACTTGCCAATGACCGTGTCTGCGGTTTCGTGTTCAATTATAAAGATGGAGGGAACTTTTATTGTTTTAATTTCAATGATGAAATGGTCAATTTTACCCGCTATGTTGATAATCGCGTAGTCGGCAACATCATGCAGGGTATCAAATGGCCCAACAAAAAGAAACTTGATCAGGAATGGAAGCTTGTTTGCGAAGGTGACGTTTTATCATTTTATGTAGACGGAATGGAGATTCTCAAAGTAAAATATATGCCTCTTGATTTCTCTGGAATAGGTTTCTACACCTTCGGGAAACAGACTTTGATCGTCGAGGACATGACATTCACACAAAACTAACCGGTTTTACATCTGATACACTAATTCGTTAACAAATGAAAAATCGCGGCTGGTCGGAGCGACCAGCCGCGATTCTGCTATTGTTGTCTTACCAGGATTCGAACCTGGACAAACAGAACCAAAACCTGTTGTGCTGCCATTACACCATAAGACAATCCTAAATCTTCAGGTGCTCGTGCCATCTTCTATGGGACCCTGATAAGCACAAACCTCGAAGACTCTGCAAATTTAATACATTTTTTCTTTTCGCGCAAATTTCATTTATGAATGCCTACAACTCCGGAATTTTAAAGAAAGAGTCTAACGCCTTATGTAAGTCACGCGAGGCGATTATCACAAGCCTGCTTTGTGAAAACGGTCGCGGTCGCGCGTGTATTTCTTCTCGAGCGTCTTGCGGAAGGCATCGGTCAGGCTTATTCCTGTCTGGTTGGCGAGGCACACCACCACCCATAGCACATCGGCCAGCTCCTCCTCCATCGCCGAACGCGGATCCGTCAGGTCGCCCGGCTTGGGAACCTGCTCGCCGTAGACACGCGACACGACCCGCGCCAGCTCGCCGGTCTCCTCTGTGAGCAGCGCCATATTGGTAAGCTCAGAAAAATAGCGTCCGCCGACGCGGCGGATCCATTCGTCGGTGAGATTCTGCGCCTCCCGGAGCGTCATATCCGGCGTATTGCCGTCGAATACCTCTTTCATATCAGCGAGAGGGCTCTCAATTCATCGATAATCTCATTGCCGCTGAGCGAACGACGACGCGAAAGCGTCCGCGCGAAATCCTCGATTGCCGGGTGCAAACGCGGATTGCGGAAAATCCGCCCCATGTACGACCGCGTCTTGTCGTAGATCGTCTCAATCTCGTCATCCTCGAGCGAGCACACATCACGCCCCTCATCCGCTATCTCCTCATGAATCTTCTTCATCACATCGGAGGGCACATCCCGGCGCAGGCGCACCAGCGAACGAGCCATCACATTGGAGATCACCATCGCCGACGTTACATAATAATTATGTAGAAGATTGTCCCATGTCGCCTTGGGCGAGATCGACGGTGAGCCCGAGAAATAATACTGGTTGGAGAACGTGACCATAGGCCCGGCATTGTCGAGCGACACTTCGGCCACCCTGTCCATCGCATCGAGCGCCGCCAGCGATATGGCCATGCCGGCAAGACCGTAAGCCTTGTCGTCTTCATTGAGGTATGAGAGGGTGAATATTTCGTCTGACATTATATTACAACTCTTTCTCTTTTTAACAAAATTCACCGGTTATAGTTTCAAAAAGTCACCCCGAATCCGCCGGCTATACGGACACCCTGCTGCGGGAGTCCCGGCAGTATGGCGTCATGACGGTTCAGCAGATTGTCGGCCTGCAGCCAGAGCGTGAAATTATCGGTTACGCCATACGATGCCCCGAAGTTCAGATAGCAGAGATCGGGCAAACGGTAGCCTGCAAGAACCCGACTGTCGGCCATCACGTTGTCGGCATAGCGCCCCTGCGTATAGGCGGTCCGCACACCACGATATTCATACTCAAACTTCAGCCGCAACTCGCGCCATGGATTTGTCTCTGCCGAAACGAGAGCCGTGAGGCGCGGTCGGTCGTAGCCGTTGAAATATCCCTTGCTTCCGTTTTGCGGCTGATACGTTCCGCGGGCTTTCAGCGACAGCACACGTCCCATATCGTAGCCAAGATGCGCCCCGAGGCTGAATCCATGCATGTTCACTCCCGAAACCGCCGCGTATGAATAGCTCACAGGGTTGCCGTCGATCTCTTCGGGAAGTCCCGGGAACACCTCGTCAGCATAATTCATGCGGGCCATATACCAGCCCCCGAGATACTCGCCGCGCGTCACGCGGAAAGCGAAATCCAATCCGGCCGAAAAGCCGGAGAAGGGTCCGAAGGTCGCGCCCAAGTTGCCGTCGAGCGGCGAATATACCGGACGCGACGAATTGAGCCACGGCTGCTGGTAATAATCATGCTGCCAGTTGCCCGCAAGCGTATTGAGCCGGCTGCCGCCCAACAGATGGACATAGAGCGACACCGGACCTGCCGTCCAGTCCACCTTCACATCCGGAGCGACATGCAGGAAATTATAGCGGTCGTCCCGGTCACCTGCGTTGAATGCGAAATCAATCTCCGCGCCCACACGAACCTTCAGCCGGTTGCGCGTAAAGCTATAATAAGGTGTAAGCTTCACTACCCCATAATCATCTGGCACATTCACAAAAAGACCTCCATCGGGGGTTTCCCCGGCATAGAGCATGATGTCGGCATCCAGATCCACGCCGAACGCCGAACCGGACGAAGAGGGAAAAATGATGCCCGCATTCAACGAGATATCCGTCTCGCGACCTCCGTGATAACGGCCCAACATCGGATCATCGAGCACCGACGGATTACCTATGTAGGGTATGTACGCGCCATAGGCCGAACGATAGCCGAAATATCTTACCCCGGCTCCGGCCATCCATGAGATATCGTCATGGCGCGAAGGGGATTCCCATGTAAAACGGGCCGACACATCGTTGAGCGTCTGCGTCGGAGCCGCCATCTTCTCATCGGGCAATGCGGCATACCATGTAGGGTTATAGCCGTAATAATTGAAATTGCCGATATGCCAGTCCACGGCTCCGGAAAGGGTTCCCTTTCCGGCGAAGTCATGCTTTCCGTAGACGCCGAGCGTCTCGTCGTAACGCTCCATACGGTTGTCGGCTGTCAGCGGCGAAAGCTTCGGTTTCCATAGCGAAGTGGAATTATGCTGGAGGCGCACGCCGACAGTTGTCTGCGGTGTCTGCACGAAACGATAGCCCGCGCTCAACGTGGTGTTGAGCCATGAGCCGGCCCCCAGCTCGAGATAGCCGCGCTTGTCGGAGAAAAAGCGATCGGCGCGCCAGCCGGTGGCCGGCAACGGAAGAAGCCGCGGGGCGAAGGCCGCCGGAACACTCTTCGAATCGTATGAAAGCGGTCTGCTCTCAAGCGAGAATTTAACGGCCTTGGGAAAAGTATTGATACGGTCGAGGCGGAACACCTCCGGCACATACTTCCCCTCCACGCTTATCGACTGGTTATATTGGGCCGACGCCGGCAGCCACGCGGCGGCCAGCAGGGCGGAAATCATTATCTTATGATTGGTCATGTTCATTTCTTTTTATTGCCTGTCGACTTTTTATTGCCGGCGGCATTCTTGTTACCGATGGCTTTGAGCCGAGAATTAATGCCGTCGAGAATCTCCCGCTCGTCGCCCGGATAATTCTCTTTCAGGCTCTGCAGATATTCCTTTGCAAGGTAAGCCTTCCCCTGAGCTGTATAAGCATCGGCGAGCACGAGGAATCCGCAGGCCAGCTGGAGACTGTGGGGAGTGCCGGCCTCGGTGAATTCAAGCATCGCCTTTTCAGCTTTGGCAAACTCTCGACGGTTGAGATAGTATTGTCCCAACTCGACTGCGGCCTGCGCACCGGCCTCGCCTGAGGGATTGGCGGCCAGCTCGCCAAGCAGTGCCGTTCCCTCGCCATCCTGTTTCATGCGGATAAGGGCGAGCGCTTCGACAAGGCGCATGTCATCGGCAGTCTCAGGAGCGAGGCCCCCGCTGTTGCGGGCCCTTCGGGCGTAAGCCACACGCTCGTTGTCATCGGCCGAAGTGCGGGCCACGCCTGCGAGGGCGTCGGCCATGAAATCGGTGTCGCCGGTCTTTTCAAGTTCTTTATATACGGCTGCGGCATCGGCGGCACGCCCGGGAAGATCGTTTTCGAGAATCTCGGCGCGCATCATCAGCGCTTCGGGATATTGCACGGAATGCGGACGGTCTGTAGCGATTCGGCTCAGAGCGGCCTCAGCCTCTGTGAAATCGCCGGCCGCGCGTCGTGACTGGGCGATGTCGAGAAGTGCCGCGGCAAGATATTTGCCGTCGGGATAATCGCGGACATAATTCTGAAGCAGACGTATGTTCGACATATCGTCGGCGTATGCGGTCTCGGCGCCGTCGAAGGCAAGCTGTTCCATCTCGCCGGCATCCAACTGCGCGGCTTCGGGAACGGTCCGTAGGAACGCGGCATACTCGGCCAAGGTGCCGTTCGACGCGCAATATTTACGCAAATCCTCGTTGGCAAGCTGAGCCTCTTCGCTCGACGGCCAGTTGCGGATTATTCCGCGATAGGTCTCCGCGGCCTTCTCGCGGTCGCCGGTCTTGGAATAGTTTATGGCGAGATTGAGCATCGCCTTTCGGGCCTGTGCAGAGCGGGGATACTCCTGGGCGAGGCTGGTGAAAGCCTCTTTGGCACGGGCGTTATCGTCGAGCGCTTCATAAGTCAACGCCTTTTCGAGCAATGCGTTCGGCATCCATTTCGAGCCGGGATAACGCTTCTGCATCTCGCCGAGTTCCTTCAGTTTCCCTTTCACATCGCCACCTAAGCCGGTCATCACCGCATGTCGGTAGGCGGCATAATCCGCATCGGAAGAGCCGCGCTCGATAGCGTCGGCATATGCCTTGCGTGCCGAACGGTAATCACCCGTATAATACCGGCAGTCGGCCATGCGCACAAGGGCGTCGGCCAATAATGCCGCGGGCAATGCCGGACGTGCATCCACTGCCTTCGCGAATTCTCCGGCGGCCGCCGAATATTTCTCCTGCATATACTCGGCGTATGCGAGGTCGTAGAGAGCCAGCGTGCGGTTCGACCCGGCCAGCTCACTCTTCAGGAATGCGGAATAAGCGCTTGCGGCTTTGCCATATTCTCCCAATGAATAGCGGGCATCGCCCAGCCAGAAGCGGGCCTGCTCGGCAAGCTTGCGGTCGTGGCGCGCAAGGCCGATGGAACGCTCCAGATAGGAGGCCGCTTCCGAAGCCCGGCCGTTGGTCATCGACTCGATGCCGAGTTCATAAAGCACCTTCTGCTTGGCGCCCATGACGCTCGCCGACGGATTTTTGATGCGCTCGATATTCTTGAGGGCCTTGGCATAATCCCGTTCGTTATAATAAGCCGTGGCGAGGTATTCCTCCACTTTCGGGGTATATTCCGAGTGGGGATAATCGCGGATAAAGCCTTCAAGGAGATCTACCGACGAAGAGAAGGGCACCTTCCCGCCGCGCGTCACGGCGGCCACATAGTTATATAGAGCCGTCTCGCTCACGTTGCGGTCGTAGCCCATGCGGGCGGCTTTCTCGAAAGCCATCGCCGCCGCGTCGTCGTTGCCTGTTGCCACATCGCACTGCCCCATGTAGAGCCATGCGCTCTGCGCTATCTCGTTATCCAGCTCCGTCAGTGTGGAGAAACGTTCCGAAGCTGCTTCGTAATCCCCCTCGTCATAGTCGGTGACGCCGAGGGCATAGACGGCATCGGAGGCAGGATTGGCGGCCGTGGAGTCCATATATCGCCGCAACAGCTTGCGGGCGCGGCTGTATTCGCCGAGCTTGAAAAGGCTCAGGCCCGTCACGCGGCAAAGTTCGGGCGTCAGCTCGGGATCATTGAGATTACGCAGAATATTCTCCCCCTCGCGGGCCACTTTCTCGAATTCGCCACGCGTGTAGTCGATCTGAGTCATGTAATACGCTGACTCCAGACCTTTCTCTCCTCCCCTCATTTTCGAGAAGAGGGAATAAGCCTTGTCGTAATCGCCTTCGATATAATCGAGATAGGCACTGTAGAAAGTGTATGCTTCCCGGTATTCGCCATTGTCTCTCAAAGCATTGAGCGATTCGCGTGCCTCGGCGAAGTGTCCGGTCTTGATGCGGCATAACGTCAGCCGGTAGCAATATAGAGGATACTCCGTACGGTTAAGACGGTCGCCGTCTATTGCCGAATATTCGGTGAGAGCCTCGGGCCACTGATGACTGAAGAAATAGTAATCGGCCACCGCCATGCGTGCGGCAAGCGCTTTAGACGACGCCGGATACTCGCGCACAAATTCCCGCAGGAGACGCAGACATTCGGCATCCCCCCTTTCATAATATGCTTTTGCGAGCATGTATACATATTCCTCCTCGTCGGCCGGTGCGAGATCCACTCCTTCGGTATGGAGTATTCTCAACTGGTCGATCACTCCTCCGTAATTTCCGGAGGCGAGCATTGTCCGGGCTCGCTCGAGATAGCCGGCGGCCTGTGGCGAGAAACGCTCGGGCAGCGTGGCGTTTGCCGGCGCAGCACCGGCAAGAATCGCGGCAATCGCCGGAGCGGCCAATAGGCGTGTTGTTATATTGTTAGCCATAATGAGCTTGTTGTTCAATTAATTATTAGGAAAGAGTCTTGTGAATATCCTGCTGTCAGTGACGCTCCTTCAATATTCCGTGGCGGAAAGCATAGAGCAGTTCCGTCAGTTCATCGATCTGAGCCTGCAGCTCTTTCCCCTTGTCGGTGTCACGCACGCGCATCCGGTGGCGCGACAGCTCCACAATCTGCGTGGTCGACACGATGTCAGTGCCGTTTCTCACTGCCTCTTCGGCCGACGTGAATGGCTCATGCTGCACGAGCTGAAACCCGCGGCTGTGGAACACCAATGTATAGCCGGCAATACCGGTGGTGCGGTGGTAAGCTTTGGCAAAACCGCCGTCGATCACCATCAGCTTACCATTGGCGCGTATCGGAGATTCCCCTTTGGCGGCCCTCACAGGCACATGCCCGTTGATGATATGCCGGTGTTCCCCTTCCACTCCGAAAGCATCGAGAATCATGTCGCAGATCTCCTCGTTGTTGCGGAGTTTGAAATACCAACCCTTCTCTTCATGATGGGTTTCCGGGGCGTCGATGAAATAGCGTTCGAAGGTGGCCATCTTCGATTTGTCGAACAATGGCGAATCCGGGCCGCACCAGAGATACCAGAAATAGTCGCGTGCAAAGGCGCGGCGTTCCGGGGTTGAATCATCGTTGAAGGCTTCCCGCATCGTCATGCCGATCTTGTGGAGCAGTTCACGCCCTTTATAGGAATGGCCTCCCACCTCCACCTCTTTCAGACTGCCGTCTTCGTTCAGAGGCAGCGAAGCGTGAAAGAGCAGATTGGAATTATAGATACCATACATGCATCCGTTGGAGAAGAGACATTCGATATGGCGCTGCAGTTTGTCGCTGACGCCGAATGAATGATGAAGCTTATCCACCAGTTCCCGCTCCTCGGCCGAGAGAGCCGTAGGATCGGCCGGGTCGAGCGTGGGGAAGTTAGTGTCGTTCAATGGATATTCCTTACCTTCCACGGTCACGTTTCCCTTCCCAAGGTCGATGGCCGAAAGCAGGTCGCGTTTCTCGAGACCCCATTCGGGATGCGCTTTGGCCATGGCGGCCTCCAGTTTGAACTGTATCACGGATATAGCCTTGTGCATGCGGGCGATAAGCATCTTTGTCTTTTCGCTCACCTCCTCTTCGTTGGCCAGCGTCGGCATGAACCGTTTGCAGGGATCGTCGCCGTAGGTCTCCATGGCGAACGTGGCCAATGGCACGAGATTTATGCCGTAGCCATCCTCGAGAGTAGCCATGTTGCCGTAGCGCAGCGAGAGCCTCAGCACGTTTGCCATACAGCAGTCGTTGCCGGCAGCCGCCCCCATCCAGAGAGCGTCGTGGTTGCCCCATTGTATGTCGAAGCGCCCGTAGCCGCAAAGGATATCCATGATTATATGCGCGCCCGGTCCGCGGTCAAATATATCGCCGAGAATATGGAGCTGGTCGATGCTCAGACGCTGGATCACGTTGCAAAGAGCAGTGACGAACTCGTCGGCCTGACCGGTGGAGATGATGGTCTCTATGATACGCGAGAAATAGGCTTGCTTGTCATCGTCGGAGGGGGATTCATGCAGAAGCTCCTCGATGATATAGGCGAACTCGCGCGGAAGGGATTTACGCACCTTCGAGCGCGTATATTTCGAGGATACCGACTGACATACCTTTATAAGCTTGTGGAGAGTTATGTTATAGAAATCCGTAAGATCGCTCTCGGAGGCATGGATGAGCTGAAGCTTCCTCTCGGGATAGTAGATGAGCGAGCAGAGCTCGCGTATCTCCTGCTCGCGCAATGACGTTCCGAAAATTTCCGTCACTTTTCGCTTGATATTGCCCGATGCGTTCTTGAGGATATGGCGGAAGGCCTCGTGCTCCCCGTGGATATCGGCCAGGAAGTGCTCCGTCCCTTTGGGGAGGTTGAGAATCGCTTCCAGATTGATGATTTCAGTGGAAGCGGCGCTCACATTCGGAAACGACTGCGAAAGGAGCTCGAGCACCCTGCGGTCGTTCTCAACCTGTGTTTCAGATATGTTTCTGGATAATGGTGTCATATTTATATTGTCGTGAAACAACTTCACTTGCAAAGATAATAAAAAGAAATGAACCCGCGTCGCTCCACGGGCGTTTTAGCAATGGACTCGACCCAATAAGAGAACTCAGCAATACAAATTAAACTTTAAAAATTATGGATACCAACAAACTTAAAGATCTGCTCGGTAAAAAAGGTGTGGCGCTTGTGGAATTTTATGCGTCATGGTGTCCTCACTGCCATAGGATGATGCCTGTTGTCGATGATATCCGTGCTTTGATGGATGGACAGGCCGAAGTCTATCAGTTCGACATCGACGAGAATTCGGAACTCGCCAATGAACTTGGTGTCACATCCGTACCGACGTTCATCGTTTACCGCGACGACCGGGAGACCTGGCGCGCATCGGGAGAGATGGACGGCAACATCATCGTCTCCCATATTCAGGAAGCCCTCTGAAATCACCACCTCTGAAACACCCTCTATCCTTAAATCTACTTCTACTTTGCTAAAATCAAAACTGTCTTGACTATTTTTTCTGAATATCTGGGGCTGCTCGGCGTGCCGCATACGCGCGACAACAGCGACAAGGCATTCCATGAGATGCCGTTCAAGTCGCTGTTCGGCTTCTCGCGGCTCCTCAATTCCTATGGAGTCGAAACGCGCGGCGTCAAGGTTGCCGACAAAGGCGACCTGCAACGCCTGCCGCTTCCGTTTCTTGCACAGGAGGGTAGCGGGTTTGTGATTGTTACCGGCTTTACCGACAATCATTACGGTGGTCAGCCGATAGTGAATTATATATATTACAATCAGAAGAAAAGCATGCCGTTCGACCGCTTCAACGAGCAGTGGAGCGGCGTGGCTCTTCTCGCCAAGCCCGGCCCCGATGCCAAGGAGCCCGACTATGCCCGCCATCGGTTTTATGAAATCGCGGCGGATGTAAAGCACTGGTTGCTCATGGTCTGCGTGGTCTTCCTCGCTGTTTGCGGCTTTATCTATGCCGGGTTATGGCGCAACCTGTCGACGATATTGCTCACGGCCGTTGACTTCGCTGGACTCGGCGTGACATGGCTTCTGATTCTCAAATCTTTGAAAGTCAGCAGCAAGTCGGCCGACAGGATTTGCGGAGTCCTGCAGCAGCATGGCTGCGACACCGTGCTCGAACAGAAAGCGTCCTCCTTCTTCGGCCTGTTCGGATGGAGCGAGGTCGGATTTGCTTATTTCAGCATCTCTACCTTGGCACTTTTCCTATTCCCCGGAGAGATCCGATGGCTGGCTCTTGCCAACGGATGCTGCCTGCCGTTCACTGTCTGGAGCATCTGGTATCAGAAATTCCGCATCAAGACATGGTGCACGCTCTGCGTCACCACCCAATGCCTCCTCTGGCTACAATTCTTCTGCTACTTCTTCGGCGGGATGTGGCACGGCATCTTCCCGCTGCGCCTCTCTCTCTTCATGCTCGGCGCAGCCTACCTGGCAGCTTTGCTCGCCATCAACGCCGTAATGACCTTCATCAAAAAGCGCACACTCCCCGCCGCCTAATAAAAACTTCGCTATGGCACTCTACGACAACCTCGGCATAAACATGCAGACCCTCTCCCCCCTCGACATGAACCGCATCCACTTCGAGACCGGGCGCCACTCCCCCGTCGACAAAGACACCCCCGCCACCCCCGACCCGAAGCAAGCGTAAACATATTATCGACACCTCCTCGCTCATCCTCGTTCCCAAAATCTTTTTCGCACGCGAAACGCCGTTCACCCGCAAGACTTCAGCCCGCCGACTAAACACTTGTCGAAACCGACTATTAATCCCAATTTTGAAACTCTGCCACAAGGCGTGGCAGTTTTCCAGACTTAGCCCATCTTACCCTGACTGCGGCATTAAACATCTCTACTCAACAAGACAAAAGTTTTAAAGGCAGAAATGCGAACTGACCATTGTTAAATGAAAATATTTCATTAATTTTACGGTCAAGGAATTTATATTATGGCTGAAAGGATAAATAGAATAAAAGTAGTATTAGCAGAAAAACAAAAGACTAATAAATGGCTGGCTTCAGAGTTAGGCATAAATCCATCGACTGTCTCCAAGTGGTGCACAAACTCCTCACAGCCCGATATTGCCTTATTGGTTAAGATTGCCAAACTTCTTGATGTTGAATTAGATGAATTGCTAAATAAGGAGTTCATAGAATCCATTTAATCATGGCGAGAAAAAGTAAGACAAAAGAAACAAGCAAAACTATTGAGCAGATTCTTTGGGATTCTGCGAATGAGTTGAGAGGCAATCTCGATGCTGCCGAGTATAAGAGCGTAGTGCTCGGATTAGTCTTCCTCAAATATATAAATGATTGCTTCAAAACCAAATACAACGAACTTGTTGTCGAAGGAGAAGGCTTCGAAGAAGATGCTGATGAATATATAGGCGACAATATTTTCTTTGTTCCGGCCGATGCCCGTTGGGATAAGATTGTCAATGCGTCTATTACCGCTGAAATCGGAGTTGTCATCGACACCGCCATGGAAGCACTTGAGCGCGAGAACAAGCAGCTCAAGGGAATTCTTCCGAAGAATTACGCCCGGCCTGAGCTTGACAAGCGGCGTCTCGGAAATGTGGTAGACATATTCGAGAACAATCTTCATTTCGCCGGCACTGAAGCTCGTGACGTCCTCGGACGCGTGTATGAATACTTTCTTGGCGAATTTGCCCGTGAAGAGGGGAAGAAAGGTGGAGAATTCTACACTCCCGAGTGCGTTGTACGCACTATCGTAGAAGTTATTCAACCATTCAAAGGCAAAATCTTTGACCCCGCCTGTGGCTCCGGCGGTATGTTTGTTCAGTCTTCTAAATTTATCGAGCGCCATCGTGGCAACATCAATCAGATTTCGGTCTACGGACAGGAACTTAATTCCAACACATGGCGACTTGCTCAGATGAACCTTGCCATACGCGGCATTGAGGCTAACTTCGGCTCTTCGTATGCCGACTCATTTCATGATGACAAGCACCCTTTCCTTAAAGCCGATTTCGTGATGGCAAACCCGCCGTTCAACATCTCGAAATGGGGTGGCGAGCAACTCAAAGATGACCCTCGCTGGGTCTATGGCATGCCGCCTGAAGGCAACGCCAATTTCGCATGGATGCAGCACATGCTTTACCACCTTGCCGACACAGGCCGTATCGGCCTTGTGCTTGCCAACGGTTCGTTGTCGTCTGAACAAGGAGGCGAAGGGGAAATCCGTAAGAATATCATCAACGCCGACTTGGTCGAGGGTATCGTAGCGATGCCGAGCCAGCTCTTCTACAATGTCCAGATACCATGTTGCCTATGGTTCCTCACCAAAAAGAAATCTCAGCTCGGCAAGACGCTTTTTATTGATGCCCGCAATATGGGATACATGAAAGACCGTACCCACCGCGAACTTGCCCCCGAAACCGACATCAAGAAAATTGCCGACACATTCGACGCGTTCCGCCAAGGCGAGGATGTTACTGAGAAAGGCTTCGCCGCTGTCGTCACAACTGCCGATATCGAAAAAGAAGGCTTCGTCCTCACTCTAGGGCGTTATGTCGGCATCGCCGAAGTGGAAGATGATGGCGAACCTTTCGATGAAAAGGTAGCACGCCTCACATCCGAACTCCGCGACCTCTTTGCCCAATCTGCCGCCCAGGAAGCCGAAATCCGCAAGCAACTCGCATCCATCGGCATAAAACTCTGAAAATATGGATATCGTGGTTTTAGTTTGTTCGATAATCGCTGCCATAACAGGGGTTGCTTCTTTAATTGTCGCGATCCTTACAAGGAAAGATGGCAAGCGAAGCCTTCTCAAACAAATTGAGAAGAGAGAACGAAAGATACACAAAATCGAAAACGAAATTTTAATGCAACAAAGATCTAATCTTTGGGGTTGGCGCAATGGTGAGTTAGATATAAAAAAAGGCACACTACAGTCGGAGGTCGATTACCTAAAAAAACTACTTTGACATGAACGAATGGAGAGAATGCCGATTAGGTGATTTAATAGAGGAGATAGCGATGGGTCCTTTTGGCTCCAACATAAAAGTGGAATGCTTCGTGGATAAGGGTGTCCCCGTTTTGAATGGATCAAATCTACAGGGATTTAAACTTAACGAATCCACTTTTAATTATGTAACTCCATATAAAGCCGACACTTTAGGAAGAGCAAATGCCTATCGCGGGGATGTTGTCATCACGCATAGAGGGACTTTAGGTCAGATTGTTTATATTCCAGATGATTCTAAGTATGAAAGATATATAATATCTCAAAGCCAATTTAGAGTCAAATTCAAGAAAGACATCGATCCCCAATTCATGGTATATTTTTTCCATTCGAAGTATGGAAAGCACTTATTGTTGGCTAACGCAAGTCAGGTCGGCGTTCCCGCAATTGCTCGTCCTTCAACATCCTTTAAAGAGCTTAAAGCGACTCTTCCCCCTCTTTCCGAGCAGAAGAAGATAGCGGCAATCTTATCCTCACTTGATGAAAAGATTGAGACCAACCGGAAGTTAAATGCGCGGTTAGAGGAATTGGCACAGACTCTCTTCAAGTCTTGGTTTATCGACTTCGAACCCTTCGGCGGCAAAATGCCCGAAGACTGGACAATAGGGAAACTCTCCGATATTGCAGATATTATCATGGGGCAATCTCCCAAAGGCAATTACATAAATAACAACCGAGAGGGTATGATTTTCTATCAGGGAAAAGCTGAATTTAGTGAAAGATTCCCGCTAATACAAAATTACACAACTGAAGTTACTCGAATCGCTCCAGCAAATAGCATTCTTCTAAGTGTAAGGGCTCCCGTTGGAGATGTTAATATTACTTTAAATGATTGTTGCATAGGTCGTGGAATAGCTTCCATTAATTATAGATACGGCTCAAATTCATTTATATACCTTTTACTCAAAAATAAGAAAGATTATTTCGACATTTTTGATAATGGAGGAACTGTATTCGGATGTATAAATAAGAAGGCCCTTTATGAGATGCCAATCATACTTCCCTCTCTTTCAATCATAGAATCTTTTAATCAGATTCTCTTTCCCATCGATGATGAAATTGAAAGAAGAAGCAACGAATCCGCTCGCTTGGCCGCTCTTCGAGACACCCTCCTACCCAAGCTAATGTCGGGTGAATTAATACCGGAATAAATTATGAATGAAGGCTTTCTTGATAATAAAGGACATTATCGGGAACTTAGGTGTTTTCAATTGGCAGAACATCTATTCGATATCACATTTGTGTTCTGCAATCGGTTCATAGAACCGGGAGACAGGACAAAAGACCAGATGATTCAGGCAGCCCGAAGCATTAAACAAAATATTGCGGAAGGCAGTTGTGCGGCCAACATGTCCACCCAATCAGAAATGTTACTCACGAACGTAGGCAAAAGCAGTCAGCAGGAACTTTTACTTGACTTCGAAGATTATATCATTACGCGAGGTCTAAGCAAGTGGGCTGTCGGTGACCGACGCACAGAAAACGTGCGCAATAATTTGAAAAACCGTATGAGCCGCGAGTTTATGATTGAAAAAGCAAAAGGCTGGAACGATGAAACGCTTGCAAATGTGGCTATAACTCTGATTCATCAGTGCGACAAAATGCTCTCGGGACTATTGAAGCATCAAAAGCAACAGTTTCTACAAAATGGAGGAATCAAGGAACAGATGACCAAAGCACGTATTGTCGCAAGGAACAGTCAGAATTCTCAGAGCCATCAGAGTTCTCAGAGTTCTCGGCGTTTTCAGAATGCTCAGAGTTCTCAGAGTTCTCAGAGTACTCAGGGTGTCCCTCTCTGCCCAAAATGCGGCAAGCCAATGCTCCGTCGGATACAGAAGAAAGGGCAACAACAAGGCCGTGAATTCTGGGGATGCAGCGACTACCCGAGATGCGACGGCCTCCGACCGATTAACCCGAAAAAAACGTGAAAATCAAGGAAAATGGCCAATACCTATCACTATACCGAAGACTCTTACGAGCAAACCATCCTCAACCTGTTCGACGAATTGGGCTATGAAGTGTTGCATGGCCCCGATGTTGATGCCGAAACCGGACGCGACCAAACCGATGCAACCATTCCGGGGAAGCTGCGCGAGACTATGCTCCGCATTAATGGCAACGACAAGGCGGTAGCCGTAGATGAAGCAATCCGCAAGATCCGCGAACTGTTTTCACAACCGCTTATCCCTGCAAATGTGCAGTTGACCGATTGGCTGCAGAACGGTCTCGACGTGACATTCAAGGTCGATGGAGGCTTATTACGAAGCGACCATGTGAGGATTATTGACATTGATAATCCGGCAAGCAACAGTTTTCAGGTTGTCAACCAATGGACTGTTGTCAATGGTCAAACAAGGAAAAGAGCCGACATTGTGGTCTTTGTGAATGGATTGCCAATTTCTGTAATAGAGCTGAAATCGCCAAGCCGCGAAGTGACAAATTCTGAAGAAGCCTATCTGCAACTGCAGAACTATATGAGGCAAATTCCCCAGTTGTTCACCGCTGCTCAGATGCTCGTGGTGAGCGATATGACCGATACGCAAGTCGGCACCATCACCGCGGCGCTCGACCGCTATATGGAATGGAAAACCACCGACGGCTCGTATGAGAGTACAGCAATCGCCGACTTCCAGACATTCTTCGAAGGAATATTCGATAAAACTCGTTTCATAGACCTTATAGCAGACTTCTCGCTGTCGATGGGGTGCGACACAAAGAAGGCTCGAATACTTGCCGGCTATCATCAGTATTTCGCTGTGAAGAAAGCGATGAAATGCACGCAGGAGGCACTTCAACGCAAGGACGGAAAAATCGGGGTGTTCTGGCATACTCAAGGTAGCGGCAAGAGCCTTTCGATGGTGTTTTATGCCCACCAGTTGCTTAAAAATCTGCTGAGTGCCACGATTCTCGTACTGACTGACCGTCTCGACCTCAACGACCAGCTGCACAGCACCTTTGCCGCTTGCAGCGATTACCTGCGCCAAATACCGATCAAGGCAAACGACGGCGACCATCTCTATGAATTACTCGAAAGGCGCAAAAGTCACGGTATAATCTTTGCCAATATCCAGAAATTCAAGGACCGCAAAGAGTTGATAACTTCACGCAATGATATTATCGTGATGAGCGACGAGGCGCACCGCTCGCAGAGCAATCTCAAGACCAAAGTCGACAACGCGACCGGTGAGATAAAACTCGGTTTTGCAGCTATAGTCCGCAAGTTGCTCCCTAATGCGGCATTTATCGGTTTTACGGGTACGCCTATCGAAGCTGATGATCACGACACTCGAGAAGTATTCGGCAACTACATCGACATTTACGATATGACGCAGGCCGTGGAAGATGGCGCGACCGTTCCCGTCTACTACGAAAGCCGACTTATCAAACTCAACCTCGACGAAGAAACACTCCGATTGCTTGACCGGGAGTATGACAAACTCGCGGAAGAGGGAGCTGAGGAAGAGGACCTCAAACGCTCTAAACAGGAAAACGCCCGACTCCATGCACTGCTTCATGCCCCTGAGACCATCGACACCCTTTGTCGAGACACAATCGACCATTATGAGGCCAACCGTCAGAACCACCTGACAGGGAAGGCCATGATAGTTGCCCTCGACCGCGCTACAGGTATTGCGATCTACAAGCGCCTCGTAGAGCTACGTCCGCAATGGAAAGATATTATCGGAGTGGTTATGACGCAAGGCAACCAAGACCCCGCCGAGTGGAATGACATTATCGGTTCGTCTGTTCGCAAGCAAGAACTTGCACGTCAGTTCAAAGATAACGGCTCAGCTATGAAGATTGCCATTGTAGTGGACATGTGGCTCACCGGTTTTGACGTTCCGAGTCTTGCCACAATGTATGTCTATAAGCCCATGAAAGGTCACAACCTGATGCAGGCAATAGCGCGTGTCAATCGCGTCTTCCCGGAAAAGAGCGGTGGTTTGGTGGTGGATTATATAGGCATAGCTCAGGCTCTAAAAAAGGCCATGCACGATTATACCAACCGCGACAAAAAACGCTTCGGAGACCCCGATATTAAGAAAACGGCATATCAGGAATTTCTTGCCTCGATGGCACGATGCCGCGAATGCATGAACGGTTATGATTACTCCGACTTTGCAACGTGTTCAAATCTACAGCGTGCGAATCTAATCAAAGGAGGAGTAAATATACTTCTCGATCCCAATAATATAGTCAATAATCTTTACGATGGAAATGTAACAAAATATGAGGCTGCCCATAAAGTATTTGTAGACGAGAGCAAACGCCTTGCACAAGCCACGACCTTGTGTCGAAGCCTTCTCTCTTCAGCAGAGAAATTTGAGGAGGCATACTTTGAGGCCGTGCGTACGCTGTTGGTTCGCCTTACATCAAACAAGAGAATCACGCGCAAAATCATTGATGAGCGAATCACCAATCTGCTTAAAGTCGCAGTCAAAGCAGATGGCGTTGTCGAGATTCTCAACACCAAAGATGCAGAATTCAATCTCTTTGATGAAAAATTCCTTAAAGAGATTGCTGAAATGAAAGAGAAGAACTTAGCTCTTGAACTGCTGAAACGGCTTCTTGAACAGCATATTCGAAAACACGCCAGAAAGAATATGACTCAGGCTGACAAGTTCAGCGAAATGCTCGACGCAAGACTTGCAGAATATCTTCGCGGACTAATCAGCAATGAGGAAGTGATTCAGGAGCTGCTCAAAATGGCTCATGAGCTAAAAGCCCATGCCGAGCAAGCTTCCCAACTTGGATTGACAGAAGAAGAACAGGCATTCTACGATGCACTCACACGACCTCAGGCAGTCAAAGACTTCTACGAGAATGAGACCCTCGTTGCGATGGCAAAAGAACTCACCGAAGCTTTACGCAGCAGTAAGTCCATCGACTGGAGACAGAAAGAATCTGCCCGCGCCAATATGCGCAAGATGGTGAAACGTCTTCTCAAAAAGTATAAATATCCGCCGGAGGAGCAAAAGAACGCCCTTGAGACGGTTATCCGGCAATGTGAACTCTTTGCCGACTCTGACGAAATTCAGGGAATGGCCTTTGATGCCTTCAAACAATATACGGACGAAGCAGATGATACCTATAGTTATGCTGCCGAACCGTTCGAGGTTTATAGTTGGAGCGATATGGCGGTTAACCATGCCGGATATAAGGACACTATCTTATTGGGTTGCTATCGCGACAAGAAACATCTTGAATGGATACTTACCAATAGAATTTACAATATCCGCTTGGGAAAACGTAAAGGGGCAATGGATTCAAATAGCAATCTGTTTAGCGAAACAAAATTCCTATATCTTTATGATCTAAACAATCTTTCTAAGGTATCAATATATCGGATAACAGGGAACAAGGAGATGTCCGGTCTGGAATTAGAGAAACTTAACTACCCTAAAAAGAATCCGGGTAAAAGCTATATGACTTTTACAATTGAAACTTATGAAGATGCGCCAAAGGGTATTGAAGGAATTTTTGATATAGATAATGCTTTGGCGAATCTTTCAAATCATGTGAAAGGAGCACCGGTTTTCATAGAAAAAGATATTTGACAATTCCGCCGGTTTGATTCGTAAATCGACGGATTGAACGCGTAAGGGATTTCAGAATCTTTTGTGGATAAAGTTTTGTTTTTAAGATAAAAAGCACTACCTTTGCAGTGTTGAATCCCGGTAGCCCCTGTATATCAAGCTATCGGGTTTTGTTTTTATGTCAGCAAAGATAATGGTTTCCTGTCGGATTCACAACTCTATAACAAGTATTAGCCTCTGCAATAGGGGTAGGAGTGGGGAAATCTGCGGAAAGGTGTTATAAAACAGATTCCGGAAGATTGCAGTTTGTTTATTTTGGTTTATTTTTGCGGTTGAAAAAACCGCTTGCGGTCGAAGAAACCGTTTAACCTAATACCGAAAAACTATTCTCTCCGGATGGAAAATAACGAAGAATCCGCCCCGCTCGCGGGCGCGGTCGAAACAGATATCAAATCATCAGAAGCAACTAAAACCGGCAAGGCAGCCGGCAAGAAATCGGCATGGAGCGGCGTTATTTGCCTCGTCGTGGTGTTCGGCCTTTTCGGCTATTTAGGTCAGGGAATGGGACTGGCAAACATGCTCAAGACGCTTATGAACACTGCCCACGACCTGCTCCTCAACACCGTCTTCTACCTCATGGCTATCTGCGTGCTCACCGGCGCCGTGGGTAAGATTTTCATGGAATTCGGCGTGGTCGACCTCCTCGAGCGACTGTTGCGCCCGCTCATGAAACCGCTTTTCAACCTCCCGGGCGTCGCCTCCTTGGGCGCCGTCGTAACATTCCTCAGCGACAACCCCGCCATCATCTCCCTTGCCTCCGACAAACGCTTCAGCTCTTATTTCAAGAAATACCAGTTCATCTCGCTCACCAATTTCGGCACGGCCTTCGGCATGGGCCTCCTCGTGATGGTCTTCATGGTGGGTCAGGGATATTTCTGGGAACCGCTTGTCGGCTTTGCCGGCGCTTTCCTCGGTTGCGCAGTCTCCACACGACTGATGCAATACTTCGTGATCCGCAACTATCCTCACTATCTCGAAGAGGATATGGCGGCCGACAAGACCGGCGCCGATGAAAAGAAAAGCGACGGTGAAAGGAAATCGCCGTTCGTCAGAATCCTCTCGGCTCTGCTCGACGGCGGCCGCTCGGGCGTCGACGTCGGCATCGCCATCATCCCCGGCGTACTCATAATATCCACTCTCGTGATGCTTCTCACGTTCGGTCCCGGCGAAGGAGGCCAATACACAGGCTCGGCCTACGAAGGCGTGGCCGTTCTGCCATGGCTCGCACAGAAAGTCGACTTCATTTTCGAATGGCTCTTCGGCTTCCACGACCCGCATCTCGTGGCCTTCCCCATCACCTCGCTCGGTGCCGTCGGCGCCGCGCTCAGCCTCGTCCCCAACTTCATATCCCAGGGGTGGATCGACGGTAACGCCATCGCCGTCTTCACCGCCATAGGCATGTGCTGGAGCGGATATCTGAGCACCCACACCGCCATGCTCGACTCGCTCGGCTTCCGTGAACTCACCTCCAAAGCCATCCTCGCCCACACCATCGGTGGCCTCTGCGCAGCCGTCACCGCCCATCTCCTCTACATGGCCGTCAGCGTTGCGATAGCCTGACACATCAACCTTTGATTGAGTAATCCGAGGCGCTGAAACGTATGACTTTACGTTAAGACTATTCAAGAACTTCAGCTCATGAGACTGTCAGCTTTTGCCCTCATGCTTCTTGCATCGGGCGCATTATATGCCACGGCCCGCGACAATTATATTTCGAAAGTGTGGAGCCCCGACCGGGGCGACGGCACGTATGTCAACCCCATCATAAACGCCGACTACAGCGATCCTGACGCCATCCGAGTGGACTCCGACTACTGGATGACGGCCTCAAGTTTCTGCAACGTCCCCGGCCTTCCTATCCTTCATTCCACCGACCTCGTGAACTGGGAGATCGTGAATCACGCCCTCCCGGCTCTCCCCTCGCCGATGTTCGACACTCCTCAGCACGGCAAAGGTGTCTGGGCCCCCTCGATCCGTTTCCACAACGGCGAATACTACATCTTCTGGGGAGATCCCGACACGGGCGCCTACATGGTCAAGACGGCCGACCCGCGCGGCAAATGGTCGGAGCCGGTGCTCCTCTGGAGAGGGAAAGGTATCATCGACACATGCCCGCTCTGGGATGAGGACGGCAAAGCCTATCTTGTCAACGCCTGGGCTAAAAGCCGCTCCGGCTTCAACTCGATGGTGACGGTTTCCGAGATGCGGCCGGACGCCACGGCACTCCTCAGCGAGCCGGTGATGGTCTACGACGGCATGCCCGAAGGGAACCATACCATCGAAGGACCGAAGTTCTATAAACGCAACGGCTATTATTATATCCTCGCTCCCGCCGGAGGCGTGGAGCAGGGCTGGCAGATGGCTCTCCGCTCGCGCAACCCGTTCGGCCCCTACGAATCGAAGGTCGTGATGGCCGAAGGTAAGTCGGGCATCAACGGCCCCCATCAGGGCGCCTGGATCGATACCGACAAGGGTGAAAACTGGTTCATAAATTTCCAGGACAAGGGATTCATGGGTCGCGTGCTTCATCTTAACCCCATGGAATGGCGCGGCGACTGGCCGGTGATCGGCATCGACAAGGATGGCGACGGATGCGGAGAACCCGTGGCGCGCCACCGCAAACCGAAAGTCTCCGGCGCCTCTCAGCGTGTTAACCCCGCGGAATCCGACAGCTTCGACAGCATCCGCCTCGGCCAGCAGTGGGACTGGTTCGCCAACTACCGCCCGGAATTCGGATTCACAACCCCGCTTGGGTATTTCCGCCTTTACGGCCACAACGTGAGCGGCACCGACGGCAAACATGAATACGTAAACCTGCGCGAGGTTCCCAACCTCCTCACGCAGAAACTACCTGCCGACAAATTCACCGCCACTGCGGAAACCACCGTATCGGGAAGTGCCGACGGCCAGCAGGCCGGCATCGTGGTGATGGGACGCGACTATTCGCGCATGGCTGTAGAAAAAAGGGGTGACCGGTTCATTATCAAGCAGATTGAAAGTTTCGGCGCTGACCTCGGCAACGGGGAGACAGAGACCGTAGTGGCCGAAGTGGCCGCCTCGCGCCTCAACTGCGACGGCCCGGCTGCCACCTCCGACCTCGACATCTGGATGCGCGTGCGTCTCGACGACAAAGGGATGGCCCATTTCTCCTACAGCCTCGACGGCAAGAAATTCATTCCTTCAGGGAAACCCTTTAAAGTGCGTCAGGGCCACTGGATCGGTGCCCGCGTCGGTTTCGCCGCCCTTCAGCGCGGCAAGGACCGCGGCTGGCTCGACATCCGCTCCTTCACCGTAGAACCCTAAGGTGCATCCACCACTGTCAATATCGGGGGCCTATCGTTTGAAAAGATGGTAGGCCTCTCTTGTCCAGAGCACAAACGATGATGCGGCAATGATGATCACAAGATCCAGTGCACCCGACTTGTTGAATCCCCAGTCGGGGGTATGAAGCATCGGCTCCACATTGAAGAACTCGTAGGCTACCTCCGTAATGAACAATTGCCCGGCAACGATGATGCCTACAATCGTCCAGAAACCCTGACTCATCTTTAGTCTGAAGATACTTTCGCCGGTCTCGAAAGCGCGGGCGTTGAACATATACCAGAAATGTGTCCAGACAAAGATCGAGAAGAGCAGAGTGGCCTCATAAGCGGTCATGGGCGACTCGGCGCCTACCTCCGCACGGAACATCTGCGGGATGGAAGTGATCTCCGCATGATTGAAAAGCCAGTAGAAACCGAATGTTATAGCGAAGAAAAGAAGGCCGACTCCCGTAAGTTCCACAATCATCGGCCGCGTAAGGATCGAGGAATTGCGCTTGCGCGGCTTATCGCGCATCACGGCCTTGGATGGAGGAAGAGAAGCCAACGCCATTGCGCCGAATGTATCCATGATGAGGTTCACCCAGAGCATCTGCGTCACGGTCAGCGGCGACTCCGAACCCATGAACGAGCCGAAAAGCACTAAGAAGCAGGCCGCCACATTCACCGTGAGCTGGAAGAGCAGGAACCGCTGGATATTCTGATAGAGCGATCGCCCCCACATCACGGCTCGACCTATCGAGGAGAAGGAGTTGTCGATAATCGTGATATCGGACGCCTCTTTCGCCACCGACGTACCGTCGCCCATCGACAAGCCGACATGGGCCGTCTTGAGCGCCGGAGCGTCGTTCGTGCCGTCACCGGTCACGGCCACGACCTCGTTGCAGGCCTGCAATGCCTCCACGAGCCGCTTTTTATCCAGCGGGCGGGCACGGGCTATTATCTTGAAATCCTCCACACGACCCTTGAGCTGTTCGTCGGTAAGCTCGGCAAATTCGGGGCCGGTGATTATATTGCGGTCCGTATCCGTGGCATCGTTCCAGAGGCCGATGCGGCGTCCGATCTCTTTGGCCGTCCCGGGAGTGTCGCCGGTAACGATCTTCACCTTGATGCCGGCGTCGAGCACATCCCGCACAGCTGCGGGCACATCCGCGCGCACGGGATCAGCGATGGCAACGATGCCGAGGAAGGTCAGATTGTCGGCCACAACCCGGCCATCGGCGATATTCGCATCCCCCTCTTGAACCTCCTGATATGCGAAGCCGAGGGTGCGCATCGCTTGGTTCTGATATTCGTGTAGCTGCGCATCGATCTCCTGTTTTGTCACTCCGTTGGTGTCGCGACACATGCCGAACACTATCTCCGGCGCCCCCTTTACATAGAGTATTTTCTTACCGGTCGCGGACCTGACCACCGTTGCCATATACTTCCGCTCGGTGGTGAATGGCAGCTCTTCGAGACGACCGGCGCTCCCGCGCAACTCCTGATAGTCCATGCCGTTGGCCTTGAGCCACAGCAGCAGGGCACCCTCCGTGGGGTTGCCGAGCACCTGCGGCTTATCGGCCGAGAGGTCGAGCTGAGCCGTCGAGTTCACCGCTATCCCTTCATAAATATATCGGAAGTCGGCCTTCGGACAGAAGAAATCGGCCTTGTCCACCTGCATCTGGTTCTGCGTCAGCGTACCCGTTTTGTCGGTGCATATCACGGTTATGGCGCCCATCGTCTCGCAGGCATGCATCTTGCGCACAAGGTTGTTGGTCTTCAGCATCCGGCTCATCGAGTAAGCCAAAGAGAGCGTCACGGCCATCGGCAGACCTTCCGGCACTGCCACCACAATCAGCGTCACCGCCACCATCAGCGTTTTCAACGTATGGCTGAAGAGCAGCGACCAGGTGGCGCTGTCGGCGCCGGGGTTGAGCATAGCGAACGCCCCAGCCACCATGGCGAAGAAGAGGATTACGAACCCTATGATTGTCAAAACGCACTTAGGCTTCGACCAACCGCCGAATTTCTTGATTACAAGCCAGAAGAAAAGGGCCACGGGAATTATCAGAGTCCATGCCTGCCATGCGCCCCACCCTAAGAAATGGATAAGCTGTCCGATGATGATAAGGCCGGCGAAAACATAGCTCGCATCCGTTATCCACCGCGCAAGGCGGTCGAGCTGCTCGTTGAGCGGCGTCTTCACCGAGTCGTCGATCTGCGCCTCCACGAACACCTTACCCATCTCCGTAGCGTCGCCTACCCGGAGCACGCGCATCACGCCATGCCCCTCCATGATCTTCGTGCCGCGTAACACATGGTTCGAGGGATAGGTGGCATCTTTGTCGAAATGCGCCGGATCGGTGGTCTTCGAGCTCAGCGGCTCGCCGGTGAGCGACGACTCATCAACGCTCATCGTCACGGCATCCAGAAGTTCGCCGTCGGCCGGTATCTCGTCGCCGGTGTTGAGCACCACGATATCACCCACCACCACATCCTTACGTGGCACGGTGGTCATCGAGCCGTTGCGCATCACCTCCACCGGTTCATCGTCGTTCACCTTGTTGAGGATCTTGAACGCCTTGTTGGCACGTTGCTCGAAGACAAAGGCGAGAACCGTTGCCAGCCCAATGGCTATGAAGATACCTATAGGCTCGAAGAAAACTTTCCAGTCCTGACCGAGACCGAAATATTCATAGAATGAGATACCGATGGAAAGCACACCGGCCACCAACAGTATTATAATTAGCGGATCCGAGAATTTATGAAGAAATTCCTTCCACCAGGGAGTCTGCTTGGGGGGCGTGAGCACATTCCGGCCATTTATCCGCCGGCTTTCCTGCACCTCCGCATCGCTCAGGCCTCTGTATCGTTTGTCGTCAGACATAGAATAATCAATAATTGTTTCGATCTAAATAGAGACCAAAATTAATTAAAATTATCCGCTCCGGCCTCTTCCGCAACAAAAACTTAACAACATCGTAGCCGTCACGGTTTGCTTTGGAGGTGCGTCCGCCGCCGTCATTCGTTTTGCCGTGATTCTTATTATAGCAGCCCGAAAATGAATACCAGGAATATGCAGGTCGGCGCCACATACTTGAGCGAGAAGATGATCAGCCGCACATACAGCGGTATCTCGCCGGTACGGATCTCCCTCGTGGCCTCATTCTCATCTCTCTTCTCATCCTCTATGAGCTGTTTCATCACCAGCCGCTTCTCCATGCGCCAGCCTACGAACGGCGCCAGAATCATGCCGCCGAGCGGCATCAGTATGTTGGAAGCCGTGAAATCCAGAAAATTGAAAATATTGAGCCCGGCAATCTTCACATCCGACAACGCGCCGAACGACAGAGCGCAGACAGTTGCCAGCACCGCCGCAAGTGCCGCCACTATCGCCGTAGCCTTCCCGCGGCTCATCTTCCATTCCTGCATGATGTAGGCCACTATCACCTCCGTCAGGGATATCGTCGACGTCAGCGAAGCCATGAAAAGCAGCAGGAAGAAGAGGGCCGACCAGACGCGCGCCGCAGGCAACTGCATGAAAACCGACGGGAGCACCTCGAACACGAGTCGCGGTCCCGCCTCGGGCTGCAGACCGAAGGAGAAGACGGCGGGGAAGATCATCACGCCGGCAAGTATGGCTACGATGGTGTCGGATACGGAGGTTACAGTGGCCGTGCGCACTAAGGAAGTGCGGTCGTTGAAATAGCTCGCATAAGTGGCAAGCACTCCCATGCCGACACTCAGCGAGAAAAATGCCTGACCCATGGCCGAGAGCACGCCACGCGCCGTCAGCGCCCCGAAATCGGGCCGGAACAGGAATTCCAGACCCTCCTTCGCTCCGGGCATAAAAAAGGAATTGACGCAGAATGCCACAAGAATGATAACAAGCAGCGGTGTCATTACACTCGAAATCTTTTCGATACCTTTCTGCACTCCGCGCAGAATCACTAAGAAGTTGCAGGCAAGGAAAATGAATGTAAAGAGGAGCGACTGCCACGCCGAACCGGTGAAGGCATCGAAACGGGCGTGCAGCTCCGGAGTTGTCGTGGCGCCGCCGAAACCTGCAAACGATTCATAAAGATAATAGACGGTCCAGCCGGCCACTACCGAATAGAAGCCGATGATGAGCACCGATGCCAGAATGCCCGTGAATGCCGGAAAGCTCCAGAACGGTCCTGCCTTGAGCTTGCGGAAAGCCCCGGCGATATTCAGATGTGTGGAGCGACCGATCACGAACTCGCCGCAGATCACCGGTATACCGATCACCACCACAAAGAATATATACACAAAAAGGAAAGCGGCGCCACCGTTGTTGCCCGCTTCGTAAGGAAACCGCCAGATGTTGCCGAGCCCAACAGCCGAACCGACAGTAGCCGCTATCACTCCCAACCGCGTAGAAAATTGCTGTTTTTCAGAGGGAGAGCTATTTTTCGCAGATTTCTTCATCATAATTCTTTTCCTTAAGTTTCACTAAATATTTCCATCTTCTGATAGTCGCTCCGCGACTCAGTTTATCGAGATATCAACTTAAAAACAAAACTTAATTTACTGAAAATGTTAATTTCGATATAATTAAATCCATTTAGCTTGCAAAACTAATCGGTTTAACATATATTTGCAAACTATTGCTATAAAATTAAAGTTTTTTGTAATATTTAACCATATGAAACAGTTTTACCCTTACTTTTTGTTTGCATGCGCGGCGTTGCCGAGTATCGCTGCGGCAGAACCGATAGATCTGGCCTCCCTCGAGAACAAGACCTGGAACCCGAAAGAGGCCTACCAGATCGCCGCCGGCCAGTGGGCCGTCAAAGACTGGGAGACCACCAATAACAATACATTTGGCATTGCGACGAACTGGTTGCTTGACGGGTATGCCAACCGTTTTCATTTTTATGGGGCGTCTGTAAGTTATGATGCCACAGACTCATGGCTTCGTTCTCCCGAATTCAAAGTTAGAAAAGGTCGCACCTATAATATTAAATTCTCTTATCGCACGGATGGCACATCCACTCAGAATATTCCCTTGCAATATTGGTTTAATGCAATAGATCCGACCTCATCAAATGCAAATGCCACAAATTTGAGCAAGGTCAAAACCGGCACAGGCAATATAAATATAACTTCGAAAGTAACCGCATATACTGAAAAAACCTTAGAATATACTGCTGATGCCGATGGCTCCGCGTTCCTATCGTTCCGCGTTTATTCAGATGGCCTTGAGGATGAATTAGCAGGAAGAGTTTATATAGCCGGTTTCAGCCTGACTGAAACCGGCGGAGTTGCCATGGCAGCTCCGCCGACAGCCGTTTCTGCAACTCCCGGAGCTGACGCCGCATTGACTGTGGATCTCTCATGGACGCTCCCGACTGTTGATGCAAACAATGAGCCTCTTACGGGAGAACGAGCCATTGAGAAAGTGCTCGTATACCGCGACAACATCTTAGCCAAAGAACTTGCCGCCGATGCTACTACTTGGCAAGACAACGAGGAAGCAGGCCTGACACCCGGCGAGCACAGCTATCAGATTGCTGTAGTCGTTGCAGGCGAGGAGGGTGAGAAATCAGCCGCCGTCGAGAGCGGTTATGTAGGCCCGTACAAATACGCTCCAACCGAAATGCTTGCTTCAGAGTGGACGACTTATCATACCGGAACTCTCAATTTCAGCCCAGCGCGAGGCCAGAAGCCTTCCGGCTATACAAACTCTTATTCGATTTGGAGCTTTGACGAAACTACTGTTGACACATGGCTCTCGAGCCCGGAATTACCCCTCGAAAGCACAAAGAACTACAAAATAGGATTCCAATATCAGAAATGGCCGGAACTTAAAGTTCAAAAATTCAGTGTTTATTTGTCGTCCAAACCCCTTGAAGAAAGCAACATTGATGAGATTAAAGCTTTGACACCTATTTATGAATTGACCGACCTTACGCACACCGCAAGCGGCTCTGCCTGGGAATCTGTCAATCTTAAAGGTATCGCAGGAAGCGGCAAATATGTCATCTTCCACGTAAGCGGAACTTATCAGAAGCGGTTCTCAATCAGTGCATTCTCTGTCGAGGAAGATCTCGGCATCCCCTTTGCCCCCGCGGCTCCGACTGAACTCAAGGCCACTCCCAAAGGTCTGAGCGTAACTCTGAAATGGATCAACCCCACCGAATCGACTACCGGCGAGGCCTTCACTACAGCGCAGACTATCCAGAATATCGTCGTTTATCGTGACGATCAGGAGATCAAGCGCCTCGAAGGAGCTGCCACCGAATTCACCGACAACAGCGAAAACGGTCTCGAAGCCGGCTCACATTCTTACGCCATCTCAGCAATCGTCGACGGAAAGGAGAGCGCGAAATCGGAGTCTGTCACTGTCGATATTGTCGACCCGGCAACTCCCATCGAACTGACAAACGGAACATGGGCTTCCGATTACAAAAACAACCGCGATGAATTCACTCAGTGGTGGAATGTAAAGAACGGTGACGGTCACGCACTCTCTAACACATGGTATCACCACAATGCCGGCCATATCGCATTAATGAATCAGACCGGAGCTGCTGAAAACGCATGGCTCATCGGTCCCGCTTTCAATTTCGACAAACGCTCCGAATATACCTTCACCATTCAAGCTCAGCACTCTATAACCTCTTCAGATGATTCTGATGACACTGATCTCACAGAGCAGCCCAAGACCGTGATCCGCTTCGGCCTCGTCAGCTCGCACGAAAGCATCGAGTTCGCACGTGTCATAACGGACGACCTCGTATTGCCGGCAACATTAGGCAACAAAGAGGTGAAATTCAGACTTCCTGCTGTCACGACCTACAGCGTTGACGACGCCGCCCCCGAGAAACTGCACATCGCATTCCAGTCCAACACCACAACAGGCGTGAAACATAATATTTTCATCCATTCCGTATCTCTCAAGGCTCAGGATATCCCCTCGGCAGTCGAAGAGATCGGTGGCACCGAAAACGGCGAGGTCCTCTCCGTAGAGGTCTACAACACCTCCGGCGTACTTCTCGGAACAGCCTCCACTCTGGCCCTCGAAAGCTTTGCCCCGGGCCTCTATATAGTGAAAGTTATTTATTCTTATTCTTCACCTAAAACCTTTAAGATTTTGAAATGAAAAGAATCATCTTGACAGGAGCCGCCTGCATCCTCGCACTCGGGATGGTCGCACAGACCGCCGAAAGGGGAAAATGGAGCGGCACCGCCCGACCGCGACAGGTGACGCGGGCCGTGGAAAACCCCACCCCGCGGCCTCCTATGCCACAGGTTTCCGACCGTGTTCTTCCTCTCGGCTTCGCCCATGGAGGGAAAGGTCAGCTCCGCAACGCAGACACGGCGCAGAGCCGGGCCATGGCTAAAGCGCCCGCACGCGTGCTCGGCGACGGCACAACTATCTATGGAAGCCTTATCTTTTCCGGCACATGGCAAGGATCTACCGGAAGCTACGGCATCTATTCCTTCCCCGCTTCGGAATATGAAGTTCCGGAACTCGTTTACTCTCAGGGGAGCTACGAAGCCAACGGCGGCGGTTGCTATGTCGACGGCAAGTATTACTGGAACTCTTACGTCTACACTCCCGAGATGGGTTACACCTTCTCGACCTTCTGCTCCTACGACTTCGCCACAAAGCAGTTCGACAAGAAGACGCAGTCGTTCATGACGCAAGAGTTTGACCAGTCGCAGATCACCATCGGCATGACCTACGATCCGACAACATCCTCGATCTACGCCTTGTCGTATATCGCTCAGGAGCTTGCCGACGGAGCCATGCAGCGCTATTATCCCGCAATCTCGATGGTCGACACCTACTCCGGCTTCGTCACGCCGATAGCCCGCGTTCCGGCCATGGTGGCCATCGCCATCAACCAGAGCGGCGAGCTCTATGGTATCACCAAGGGTGACAACTCCACCCTCTGCCGTATCAACAAGGCTACGGGCGATATCACCAAGATCGGAGCCACCGGCCTCGACACCGACTTCGTGCAGTCGATGGCTTTCGACCCCATAACCGACAAGCTCTACTGGGCCGCCGTGGAGAAGACCGGACGCACCGGACTCTATGAGGTTTCCACCACTGCCGGCACAGCCTCCAAGATCTGCGATTTCGCGGCCAGCGAGGAATACACCGGCCTCTATATACCGGCTCCGCAGATAGCCACGGGCGCCCCGGCATGCGTGGAGGATTTCAAAGCTGAATTCACGGCCGATTCCCATACCGGTACGGTCAGCCTCCGCCTTCCCGCCAAGACTCATGAGGGAACCGCGCTCAGCGGCAACCTGACCCTCTCTGTTACTGCCGACGGAATTGAAGTCCACAACGCCTCTTACACTCCCGGATCCACCGCTACATTCCCCGTGACGCTCGACGAAGGCACCCATGCTTTCACCGCCACTGTTTCCAACGCCGCCGGTGCAGGTCCCCGCGTGGGAATATCGCGCTATGTCGGACTCGACGGACCCGAAGCTGTGAAAAATCTCAAGGTGAAGGTAGTCAACGGCAAATCGGCCTCCATCTCCTGGGATGCTCCCGAGAAAGGACGCCACGACGGCTATATCGATCCGGCGAAGGTGCGCTATGACGTGAAACGCTTCCCGGGCGGTGATTTCGTGGCCCGCGGAATCTCGGCGACGTCCGTCGACGACCCCGCCGACGTGGCTTCCAACAACTACATCTATGAGGTGACACCCTATTGCGACGGGCGCCTCGGCATCGCCGCCTCCACCGCTCCGACTCTGATCGGACAGGGAACAACCCTTCCCTGCAAGTTTGACTTCGCAACGCGCGAGGCTTACGATCTCTTCACGGTGATCGACGCCAACCACGATTTCGATGCCGAATATAAATGGGGCTCATGGATGTATGGGCCGGAGTTCAAATATACCGAGGAAGACGGCAATTGCGCGGTCTATGGCTACAGCCCTGAGAACGCCGCCGACGACTGGCTGATCACGCCTCCCTTCCGCGTGGAAAACGGCAAGCATTACCGCCTAACCTACACGATGTGGACCCGCGGCCAGAGCGAGACTCTCGCCGTGACTGCAGGTCCGGCAAACACCGTGGAGGCCCAGACGGTAATCACCCCGGCCAAAGATTACAACCACAAGGACCACAAGGTATTCACAGCTGACTTCACGGCATCGACCACCGGCAACTATTACGCCGGATTCCACATCACCTCGCCGAAGAAACACTTCTACCTGATGGTCACCGACATCATGGTGGATGAGATTCCCGACGACAATGCTCCCGCCGCCGTGACCGGACTCAAGGCCGAGGCCGCTCCGAAGGGCGAGATCAAAGCCACGGTAAGCTTCACGGTGCCCGACAAGACTGTGGCCGGAGCAGCACTCGCTTCCGTGGACCGCGTGGATATCTACCGCGGCAACGACACCGAGGCCGCCGGCACTTTCAGCGCTCCCGCTCCCGGAAGCGCCCAGAGCTGGACCGACATGGAGCCTGATGCAGGTTTCAACACCTACCGCGTTGTGGCTTACTCGGGGGGCGCCGCAGGTGCCAAGGCCGAGGCCCGCGTATTCGTAGGTTATGATATCCCCGTTGCCCCCACGGCTTTCAAGGCCGAGGAGAAGGATGGCAAGGTAGCCCTCTCATGGACAGCCCCGACCGAAGGTCAGAACGGCGGTTATATCAACCCCGACGAACTCGTTTATACAATCTATCGCGGCGGCGATGAGGCTGCCGTGATTGCTCCCGCTGCAAAAGGTCTGGCTTTCGAGGATACCGGCCTTGACGGCGATGCAATGCAGTATTTTGTATATTATACGATAGTGCCCGTGAGCAAAGCCGGTTCCGGAGATTACGCCGTTTCCGACGCTCTCATATTCGGCAAGCCCTATACCGGCAACTTCACCGAATCATTCTCCGACGGTGCCACGCAGAACAATCCCTGGGTAATGTATCGCGTCAAGGGACAGACTCAGCTCTGGGGTCTCTACTCTCAGGGCCAGTCGCCTGCCTGCGCACCGGTAGACAATGATTATGGCGTTGCCACTTTCTCCGCCACTTCCGGTCGCATCGGCGATGAGGGACGTCTCGTATCTCCGAAGCTCAATCTCTCGAAGATGACACTCCCCATGCTCTCGTTCTATATCTACCACAAGGTTTCGATGGATACGCAGTATGGCGAAGAACCATTTGCCGACCGGATGATTCCGGAGCTTCAGCTCCCCGACGGCTCTTATGTTCCCCTCGACGAAGCCATATATGTCGACGACCCGACCAAGTCCGACGGCTGGTATAAATATGAATATGACCTCAGCAAATATCGCGACAAGGAGTATGTGAAGCTCTCCTTCCATGGTATCGCCGATTACGAGCAGGATGTCAACATGGACCTCGTGCAGGTGACCAACCGCATCTCCAACGACCTCGCGGTCTATACGTTCTCCGGTCCGGCAAGCGTCCGCGCCGGCGAGAAAGGTTCATTCAAGGTCACCATCTACAACCGCGGCCTGGAAACGGCTTCCGACTATAAGGTGATTCTCTTCCGCGACGGCATACAGGTGGGCGAGGAAACCGGAACGCCCCTTGCATCCGGGAAATACCTCACCCTTGAATTCGAAGATTCCTACCCGGCCGACAGTGAAGGAAAGACCTACAAGTATTTCGCCATGATCAGCTGGCAGCCCGATGAGTTCAAGGCCAACGACAATTCGGAGGCTATCAGCGTCAAGGTGATTGAGCCTGTGCTTCCCGAGGTATATGCGCTCGACGCCGCCAAACAGGGTACGGACGTAACCCTCAACTGGAGCGCTCCGTCGGCACTGCGCGTTGAAGATTCCTTCGAATCATATCCGGCCTACAGCATCGACAACATCGGCGATTATACGCTCGTTGACGGCGACAAGGGCTATACCTACGGCTTCTCGGACATCTATTTCGAGAACACCGGCGCTCCGCAGGCCTTCATGGTGTTCAACCCCGTGAAACTCGGCATCGTGATGCATGAGGCCAACGCTTCGCTCTTCGACCCGCGTACCGGCGACCAGGTGCTCGCCTGCTTCCAGGCCGCATCGCCCGCAGGAGGTTCCATGACCAACGACGACTGGCTGATCTCGCCCGAAGTCCACGGAGGCCAGAAGATCTCATTCTATGCCAAGGCCGGCAACTACGAATGGGGCAACGACCGTTTCGAGGTGCTCTATTCCACCAGCGACCGCAGCACATCCGTCTTCAAACCGTTCGATGGCGTTCAGAGGGCTGTAAAAGACTGGAAGAAGTATGAATACATCCTCCCTGCCAACGCCCGCTATTTCGCAATCCATTGCGTCTCGCAGGATGAGTTCATACTCTTTATCGACGATCTGAAATTCATCAGCCGCCGCAACGACTGCGTGCTGACCCACACCGGCTATCGCATCTACCGCGACGGCGAGCTTGTCAAGGAGCTTCCCGCCGACGCCACAAGCTATACCGACAAGGGCCTTGAGGGCGAGGATTATCGCTATGATATCACCGCCGTCTACGATTCGAGCCGCGAATCGGCCCGTTGCACGGCCTACATAGGCGAAAGCTCGGTTGAGGATCTTGCAGGCTCTTCGGTTTCCGTCGGCAGCGAGAGAGGCAACATCCTGATCGGTTGCCCGGCTGACGCTGACGTGCGCGTAATCGGCGCCGACGGCAAGACGCTGTACAGCGGATCCGGAAGCGACAGCCACCGCGTAGCCACAGGCTCCGGCATCTTCATCGTCACAGTCGACGGACATTCCTACAAGATTGCCGTCCGCTAAGCGGCAGCAATCTCCCCCCCCAATAGCAGAGGGCGGAAATCCGGTTGGATTTCCGCCCTCTATCTTTTCGGTATTTCCGAGATCCTCGAGTTGCCCGAGATCCTCGAGGTCCTCGAGTTGTTCGAGATTCTCGAATAATCAAGATTCCGCCTCGGCGCCCTCGCTCTCTGCCTCTGCGGCGTTGGCAAAGCCGGTGAAGTGGCCGAGGTGGTTGTATTTAAGCAACTTGCCATCGGAGAGGCCTATATGATAGCCGGAGGCTTTCTTCTCGATCTTCACGATCTTCAGGCCGGCATGATTCTTGTCGACATGGCGGCGCACAGCTTTCGGCACAAGCGCCTCGGGAACCGCGCGACTTTTGCAGTCGACCGACTTCCATTTGCCGGCGTTGCTGAATTCGATGGTGGTGCCGTTCACGAGCTTCACATCATAATCGGTCTTCTTGAGCAGATGACGGTCAATTTTGATCATGCTCACTTTCCCCTTTGGAAAATGTTCTTTCAGCATCTCCTGCGCGGCTTCGGGAAGCTTGTCGCGGCTGATTGTATAGGAGTCGATGAATGCGGAGGCCGAGAGTACCGACACGGCCGCCATAACGATAAAAACCAGTAATTTCTTCATTTCAGTTCTGTTGGGTTTACGAATTATTCGGCGGCAAAATCGCCGCCGCAACCACAACAGACAAAAACCGGCCCGTTATTTCCTAAAATTCCTTATTTATTGTTTAATCAAGATAAATCCCGATTAATCCTCTTGCTTCAGTGTTTCCTTTGCGGGTCGCAACTGAGTCCCACTCCGAGCTTTTTGAAGATCTTGTGGTCCACCTCGCCGAGCATCACCGTTGAATGCACCTGGCAACCCTTGAGCTGCGGCAACTGCTCGAGAGCGCAGCGGCAGTTCTCGTCGTGGGTGCTCAGCACGGAGAGCGCCACAAGAACCTCGTCGGTGTGCAGACGCGGGTTGCGGCTACGCAGATAGTTGGTCTTGGTGTGCTGTATCGGCTCGATGATATGCTGGGGAATGAGCTTCACGGAGTGGTCGATGCCGGCGAGCTGCTTGATGGCGTTGAGTATCAATGCCGCGCTCGGGCCTAAGAGTTCGCTGGAGCCGGCGGTGATGATCTGTCCGTCGGCAAGCTCTATGGCCGATGCCGGCAGACCGGTCTGCTCGGCACGCTCGCGGGCAGCTACCACCGGTTTGCGGTAGCTCGTGTCGATCTTGGCCTGCTTGAACAGGAGTGCGATCTTCGATACCTCAGCTTCATTGCCGTCGCCGCGCGCCATGCGGTTCAGCGCATTGAAATAGCGGAGAATGATCTCATTCTTCGAAGCCTCGCAGCATACCTCGTCATCCTCGATGCAGAACCCTACCATATTCACGCCCATATCTGTAGGGGATTTGTAGGGATTCTCGCCATAGATACCTTCGAAAAGAGCGTTGAGCACCGGGAAAATCTCGATATCGCGGTTATAATTGATTGCAGTCTTGCCATAAGCCTCGAGATGGAAGGGGTCGATCATGTTCACATCGTTGAGGTCGGCCGTGGCGGCCTCGTAAGCGATATTGACGGGATGCTTCAGCGGAAGACTCCACACCGGGAAAGTCTCGAATTTGGCATATCCGGCTTCCACACCGCGCTTATGCTCGTTATAGAGCTGGCTGAGGCACACGGCCATCTTGCCGCTGCCAGGGCCGGGAGCCGTCACGATCACCAGCGGACGAGTAGTCTCGATAAAATCGTTTTTGCCGAAGCCTTCGTCGGAATCGATCAGATCGACATTGCCGGGGTATCCCTCGATGGTATAATGGCAATAGGTTGTGATGCCCATGCGCGAGAGACGCGCGCGGAAAGCATCGGCGCTACTCTGCCCGTTGTAGTGGGTGATTACCACAGAGCCGACCATAAACCCGCGTTTCAGGAATTCTTCGCGGAGGCGCAACACATCCATACCGTATGTTATCCCCAGATCATTGCGCACCTTATTCTTCTCGATATCGCGCGCCGAGATCACAATCACGATTTCCGCATTGTCGCTCAGCTGGCTCAGCATACGCAACTTGCTGTCGGGCTGGAAACCGGGTAGCACCCGGCTGGCATGGTAATCATCGAAAAGCTTGCCGCCCAATTCGAGATAAAGCTTATTGCCGAACTTGGCGATTCTCTCCCTGATATGTTCGCTCTGAATCTTAAGATACTTGTCGTTGTCGAATCCCTTTTTCATATCTGCACTCTGGTTTTGATTGCAAAGTTATCCAAAATTCCCGATATTTCGGCTAATCCTCCCAAAAGAAAGAGATGAAAAAAAGAAAGAGACGAAGCGCCCTCGGCGGGCGCGACGCCTCAACTCTTACCTTAAGAAACTATAACTAAACTAATCCAACTTGATTTATTCCCAATGGACCTAATCCAACTTGTATTCGATGGTTTTCCGCTTTCCGTCTTTTCCTTTGTAGGAGAGACGGTAGGTTCCCTTGTAGCCGCGGAATCGTAGTTTGCCGTCGCTGTCTACACGCACCTTGATGTCGGTGCGCCATTCACGATTCAGCAGATCGTAGAGGGCATAATAGGCAGTCTTGGGATTCATCTGACGGTCGAAAAGCCCTGACTCGTTGGGCTCGCCGCTATAGCCGCAGTCATCGACCACGTTCCACCACGTGATGCCCATCATCTGCGGATTCGAAAACCATAAGCGGTAGAGATTGCGGGTGATCACCGCCTGAATCTTTCTGCCGCGGTCGTCGCTTCCGGGGGAGGTGATGGTGATCTCGCTCAGATGAATGGGACGCCCGGCGCTCCCGAGCAGTGTCATCCATTCGCGCACACGGCGCGGGCTCTGCCTCTCTTTTCCGGCCGCAATATCCAGACAGTTCTTCGGCTTGAAGAGATGCATCTGCGCCCCGACAATGTCGATGCGGGCGCCGCGGTCTATCAACCACTTGATTTCATCGGCATAACCCCGACTCATCCTGTAATCGTTGATGTTCAGAGCCACTCCGGCAGGGAAAGCGGCCTCTGCCGTTTTCAGCGCCCGATATGGATAATCGCCGGGCATGAATCCGTAGAGACTCTTGCAGAAGGGGCTCCCCGCTGAAATCAAACCGGCCTCCCAATCAATGGCACTTTCGTTCACCACATCCCAGCTCGGAATAGTGTTGCCGTAATATGCCGCCAGATTTTTTATGCGGGCATCGAAAAGCTTGCCTAACGTATCGATGAAGCAGGGGAAGTCGCGGTATACCTCCGCCGGAGACATGGCGGCATATTCCTCGTTGAAAATGTCGCGGTCCCAGTTATACTTCGGCGCCGCGCGTTCCACTATCAGCCGCTCATACCTTGCCTTCTCCTCCTTGTTCATCATGCTTTCGAGCCATGACGGATGTTCCTTGCGGCTGCCCCACACGAGCACATGGCCATGCATTCTCAAACCTCGCTCCTTGCAGAACTCCACAATCTGGTCGGTCGACGGCCGACGCCAGTTGTAGCGTGTCGCAGCGTCCGAACAATTGTTCCAGAAATTCTCCGTATCCTCCTCCGCAGTGACAAATCGCGGTTTACCGGGCTCATGCTCGAAACTTCCCCAATAGAAAGGCACGGTCGCCCCGTTGAAAAGAGTTCCGAAAATGCTTTTATACCGGTCGTTGAGCTTCCGGGAGCCGAGCTGATTGAAATTGAAGATGCTCGCGCCGAAAACGAAAGCGTGTCCGGTCTGCTCCACCTTCACCTCGCAACCGGGATTGCAGTCAGCCAGCGCAATCTCTGCCTCACCCATCCTGTAGCGTTCTATATCGTCGGAAATACGTTTCTGTTCGCGGTCGTTCCAGAGGTTCCAGTAAGCCTCCGACATCACCCCAGCCGTATCCTCATGGCGAGTGCGCGGGTAGCGGGCATTGGCGGCATCATATGGAAGCACCTCGAATGGCACCCTGCATCTCACGTCGGCCGAGGAAGCGGCGAGCAACGCCTCGAAACGTCCCGGCTCGCAGACCCAGCTTCCGCTCTTCTCATCGTAGAAGCTGAGCGCCGAGCGGTCGAGGGTGAAAGTGACCAGTCGCGATTCCCCCGGGGCGAGCGAAACTTTCCGGAATCCCTTGAGCTCCTTTACCGGGCGCTCCACCGAGGATTTGAGATCCGACACATAGAGCTGCACAACCTCCGCCCCGCGGCAGCCTCCGGTGTTGGTTACCGTCAGCGAAACCGATATGCGGTCATCGGGAAAGATCCGGTCGCGGTCGGCATGGGCGTTGCCGTAGGTGAAACGCGTATAGCTCAGGCCGTGTCCGAAGGGGAAGAGCGGCTTTATCTTGCTCCGGTCCGTATGGCGGTAGCCGATGAAGATACCCTCCTCATAGGTGCAGTCCACAATCTTGCTTCCGTCCGGGCGCTTCGTGCCGGGATAATTTCCCCCCGCATGTGCCGGGACATCCTCGAGACGCACAGGGAAGGTCATAGGCAGTTTCCCCGAGGGGGAGACATCGCCGAAGAGCACGGAGGCAATGGCGTTGCCCGATTCCGAGCCCAGATACCAGGCCTGAAGGATTGAGGGGACTTTCTCCACCCACGGCATAGCCACGGCATTCCCCGAGATATTCACCATCACGATGTTGGGATTAACAGCCGCTATGGCTTCGATCACACGGTCCTGACCGTAGGGAAGTTCGAGCCCTTTGCGGTCGCGGTCCTCGCAATCCTGATATTTCGCCTTGTTGAGTCCTCCGACGAAGATCACATAATCGGCACCGGAGACTGTTTCCACAGCCTCGGCTATCAATTCCTCGGCCGAACGTTTCTCACCTTTGTATTCGGGTGCCAGACCATCCTCGGTGCCCACATATCCGCGGGCATAGACCACGTTGGCGTTTCCCCGCGCCCTCGATGTTATTCCTTCGAGCGGAGTAACCTCATATTTCACTTTCAGCGAGCTGCTTCCGCCGCCGAACGACATTCTCTTCACCGCATTCTCTCCTATCACCGCTATCACAGGCGTTTTGTCGAGCCGGAGCGGCAGGAGATCGCCGCGGTTCCGGAGAAGCACTATCCCCTCCTCGCCTATGGAGCGGGCGGCGGCAATATGCTCTTCTGTGCGGAACGAACCGAAATCCCGCTTCTTGTCGAGCACCGTGCGGTACATCAGCCTCAGCACCCGGCGCACCTTATCGTCAAGCGTCTTTACATCCGCTTTCCCCTCCTTGAGAAGTTTCAGATATGGGTCCGCAAGGTAATAATTGCTATAAGCGTTGCTCGAACTGCTGCTAAGTCCGTCTGTCCATGTTCCGAATTCGAGATCCAGACCGTTGGCGATGGCTTCGGCTGTGTCGTGGGTACCTCCCCAGTCAGAAATCACGCAACCGTCGAAGCCCCAGTCTTTCTTGAGGATATCATTGAGCAGATAACTGTTGTGGCAGCCGTGCTGGTTGCGGTAGAGGTTATAGCTGCCCATCACCGACCACACGCCCGCATCCACAGCTGCCTTGAAAGCCGGCAGATATATCTCGTGGAGAGCGCGGTCCGACACGATCACATTCGTGGTATGGCGGTTCATCTCATGGTTGTTGAGCGCAAAATGCTTCACGCAGGCGGCCACGCCGTTGCTCTGCACCCCCTTGATATATGGCACGCACATCTCCGCAGCCAGATAGGGGTCTTCGCCCATATATTCGAAATTGCGCCCGTTGAGCGGCGTGCGGTAGATGTTTACACCCGGACCGAGAAGCACGTCCTTCTTGCGATAGCGTGCCTCCTCGCCGACATTTCTGCCGTAAATCCTGCTGATCTCCGGATTCCATGTGGCCGCCAGACAGGTCAGCGCCGGGAACGCCGTGCAGGAATCGTTGGTCCAGCCCGCTCCCTGCCATTTGTCCCAGAACACCTCGGCGCGGACCCCGTGGGGGCCGTCGGAGGTCCACAGCTCGGGAACGCCGAGCCGCGGGACACCCGGCGAGGAGAACTTCGACTGGGCATGAAGCACGGCCACCTTCTCCTCAAGCGTCATCCTCCCTAACAGATCCTCGATGCGTTCCTCCGTGGGGCGGCTGTCATCGAGATAAACGGGAGTCTGCGCCATAGAAGTCGTGGAGGCAAAGGCCGCAGCGATTGCTGCTGTCATCAGAATCTTTTTCATCAGAACTCTATTTTTTCACCCCATACAGGAACGTAAGCCACACGCGGCTCCAACTGCGATACTCTCTCGAAAGCCTTGGAATATGGCCAGCGATAGTTGTCGACGGCATGACCCAGCTCGTTGATATGAGAGATAAGCGTCACTTTCGGATTCACCCTGTTCAGGGCCGTCGTGAAATTCATGTTGATTCCTCCGTGAGGGATAAAGATATCCACATCCTTTGTCTTGGAAAGCTGTGAGGCGTTGTATGTGTCGCCGATATGATATATTACTTTGTTGCCCGTGTCGGCGCCGCAATCGATCCGATAGGTCACGCAGAAATTCTTCAGCTCCGCGCTGTGGTCGGCGAGTCCGACCACCATCTCCAAGCCGTCGGCGGGTTTGATGGTCTTCTTGCCCGAAATCTTGTATTCGTTCTCCACGAAATTGGAATATACCGGCTTGCCTGCCGCTTTCATCGCAGCGTTCATCTCCTCGGAATAATGGTCCGCATGCTCATGTGTGATGCACAGGAACTCAATATGTGGCACAAGCTTTGAGGCTTCCTTATGCTTGAGGTCGATGCCGAAACAATGGCTCGGCGTCTTCACCACGTATCCCATGTTATAGAGATGCCACAGAGCCACTTTCCCTTGCGGAACAACAGTCTGTTGCACCTCTTTGACCACTCTGTCGAGCGCCTTCTTATAGTATTGCAGGATTGTGCCCTTCTCCATCTCGGCCGCTTTCGCGGAGGATGATTCCTTATAGTAGGTGTCGTAGTCGGCCTTGGAGCATTTGTCGACATATACCTGCACTTCGTCGATCAACTTCATGCGGTTCTCATCGGAAGCTGTGCAAGAAGTGGCCCAGAGGTCGTCGGCAATCTCCGCGATTCCCCTTTCCGTGGCCGGTGTATCCGGTTTCTTGTTTGAATCGTCGGGGGAGTCCGGACTGTCGCCCCCGCAGGCTATCAGACAGGCGGAAGATCCGCAGAGAATCATCGAGAGAGAGAATATTCTGAATATGTTCTTTTTCATCGTTTCAATGTTTATTTTTTGGTCATTGTCAGCACGGCGGCATCGTTGCCGGCCGAAAGGTCGACGATAATCTCATAGGTCGCACCCTCTTCGAGCGTGCAGTCGTTGAGGTAGATGTTATGGTCCTCTTTACCCGGCACGTTCATCTTCAGCAGATCGGTCTGCAATGTCAGGCGGTCGGGCTTGAAGGTCGTGCTGTATTTTGGCTGTTCGAAAATACGTAGTGTGAATTTGGTGGCGCTCAACTGTTTGCCGGCCACTACCGTGAGCCGGTGTCTGGCTCCTCCTATGGGTGCGAAAGGTATGAGCACTTTCCCTCCCCATCCGGGCTGATGGTTGACGTAGTCAGGTTTCCCTACACCCGTTCCCATGAGCCAGATGGCACCCGAGCCGTCGGATCCGAGCACGGCTTTCTCGCCATATTCATCCACCGGATAGACCGTGAAGAATTTTCCGGCCATGTCGGCAAGCACGTGATAATTGCCGTCGGCGGCATTGAAGCGGAGCTTGCCGTTTCCTACAGGCGTGAAGTAATCGGGATCGACCCACCATTCTGAGAAGGGAGGAAAACCGTCGGTGTCTATTTCGGCACCGTTCTCAAGATACATCGTGACGTTATATACGTCGGGCGTGTCGGTGGTGAACTCCGTTTCGCCGAATTTCAGCACACCCTTCGGCCCGAAATCGTAAGTACGCGTATTGAAGCTGATTGTATATGCGCCGCCCGCAAGACTGCGGAAGCTTATCCCTTGGGTTCCGTCCGACTCGATGCTGTCGCCCTTGTAGCCGAAACGTATTTCACGCCCGTTCTCGCCATAGGCCGGAGCCACAATCACGCCACGCACCTCCGCAGGAAATTCCTGAGTTGCCGAATAGCTTCCGTCGCCGTCGCTTTCAAGCCGGTATTCAGCTCCACCTTCAGCGCGGAGCGTGACATACGGAAAATCGGGATACACCAGCTCGAACTCCGTTTCAGTCTCGGTAGTGGTGAAATGAATGTTCTGCAAAACGAGGCGCAACTTACCGCGCGATCCCTCGGCATATGCGGAATAAGGCACGGACACATGTCCGGTATAATACTCGCCGCTCACCTTCGTGCGCACTGTTTCCGTATCGACAAGCTCGCCGTCGATGTAAAGCTCGGCCTTCACCGTGGAGAGAGGCACCTCGCCGTCGCTGGCCTTTACCGTGAAAGGAAGCTCATCGCCGAAATATACGGTTGCGGGGAGACCGTCATATTCCATCACCGGATTGCCCGGCGCTTTCACATCATCGTCGTCGCTGCACGCCGCCATTGCCAGACAGAGAGGGAGCGACAATAATAAATATCTGGATTTCATATTGATATACGTATAAGAATTATTCAACTTGTTTAAACAAGTGCACTGTCAATATCCGGGATTCTGCATGAATTTCTCGTTGGAATCTATCACGCTCTGCGGAATCGGGAAGAGATAGGAATCCTGATTGAACAGATTCACGAAATGCAGACGTCCGCTGTCGCGCGATTCGAGATTGTTCATCACCTCCTCCACCTTGCCGAGACGCACGAGGTCGAACCAGCGCTGCCATTCGAAAGCGAGTTCGAGACGGCGCTCTTTGATATAGGCTTCGAGGAGCAGGTCGCGGTTGCCGCGCACGGTTGCCGAGAGCTTGCCGAGTCCGGCACGCTGACGGATACGGTCGATGATGTCGGCCGCAGCCCCGAGATTCTGCTCCGGTCCGAGAATCAGAGCCTCGGCCTTGAGGAGAAGGATGTCGGCATAACGGTATTTGATCCACGAGCTGTAACGCGAACGGACCTTGAACATGTGGGGATAATGGTCGGAGGGATAATACTTGCTCCAGTTGCACGAATACCAGACCACGCTCGAGTTCAGACGTTTCGTGTCGCCCTCCGACTCGAAAGCGGCAATCAGGTCGCGCGAGGGTGTGCACCATTTGGCCCATGTGAACTGCGAGTCCCATTTCGCCCAGTCGCGGCCGAAGATCGTGATGCAGTTCTTGTTGTTGGAACCGACGATGAAATGCACTTCCAAAATCGACTCGCGCGTATTGACATTGAGCTGAGTCGCGTTTTTAGTGGGGTCCTCGTGGGGATTGCCGTCGAGAGCGAAAAGACTCTCGTAGTCATCCACCAGGTCATAGCCGCGGCCGGCGAGCTGGTCGGCATATTCCACCACTTTGGAATAATCCTGTATGGGACGCTCGGCATAAACCTTTGCCAACAGGGCGCGGGCCACATCCTTGGAAAGAATCGTCTTGTCGCCTCCACCCTCGGGAGCATATTCGAGACAGAAGAGAAGATCCTCCTCTATCTTGGCGAATACCTCCTCAACGGATTTCTGCTCGGGGAAATAAGAGGGATAGACCTCCTCGATATTGTCGGCGGTGATATTGCCGGCCACGGTCGTCACAAGAGGGATATTTCCCCACATCCGGGCCATGTCGAACCATACGATAGCGCGGAAGAGCATTCCCTGCGCCTTGTAGCTGTCGATCTCCTCTCGGCTGAGAGAGCCGTCGAGCACATTCTCCACATTAACTATCAGCTTGTTGGCGAATGCCACATCATTCATCCAGCGCGTCCACATACGCTCGTTCATCATGTGGGTGGCGTCGATGGCGTTGTTTTCCACATTCACCACCTCCGCTCCCGAAGTGCCGGCATATGCGTTGTCGGAATGGGCGTCGGACATCATCATCTGGTCGCGGAACCAGTTGTATTGGGGCTCATTTTCCGAAGGTCGCTCGTAAAGGCTCTGAAGATAAAGCTCCACATCGTCGCGGGTCTTGAACACCAGCTCCTCCTTCTCCTCGTTCACCCCTTCGGTGACATCGCTGTACAGTCCTTTGGGGTCATATTGCAGATCGCAGGAGGAGAGAAGCAGCGTTGCGGCGATCCCTATTGTAATATATCTTGATTTCATCTTTAAGTCTTGTTAAAATTCCAGATTCAGGCCGAACACATAACTGCGGCAATGAGGATAGGTTCCGTAGTCCACACCCTGGACGGCACCGGAGTTGCCGTATTGGTTCACCTCCGGATCCATACCCTTGTATTTGGTCCATGTCAGCAGGTTGGTGGCCGAGAAATAGGGCTGCAGACGCGTGATTCCCGCTTTCTTCATCCATTTGCCCGAGAAGCTGTAGGAGAGACTCACGTTCTTGAGGCGCAGATAGCTGCCGTCTTCCACGAAATAGGTGGAGTTGCGCAGTGTGAAGCTCGCGCGGGGAACGTCGGTGATCTGCCCCGGGATACGCCAGCGGTCGAGCACCACCGTTGTCTGGTTCTTGCCGTCCATCATGCCTTCGGTGTTATGACGCGACATGTTGTAGATGTCGTTGCCGTAGGAACCCTGGATAAAGATACTCAGGTCGAATCCTTTCCAGGAGAAAGTGTTGGTCATACCGTAGGTGAAGTCGGGATTCGGATCGCCGATATAGGTGCGGTCGGAGGCCGAGATGCGCCCGTCGTTGTTGAGGTCGCGATAAATCATGTCGCCGGTCTCGGGATCGACGCCGTCGGCGATATAGCCGTAGAAGCCGGAAAGTGGGCGGCCGGGCTCATTACGGATTATGTCTTCATTGGATCCGGGTGCGTTCACGGAAGTATATATCTGCTTGAGCTGCAGGTTGTCGAGGCGGTTGCGGTTGAAACTCATGTTCAGAGAGGTGGCCCAAGAGAACTCACCCTGTATATTGTGGGAATATACCGAAAACTCGAAGCCTTTGTTGGTCATCTCTCCTTCGTTGCGCTGTATGGAGCTTGCCACGGCCGACCCGGCGGGCAGCGATACCGTCATGAGCATGTCGGTGGTCTTCTTCAGATACCAGTCGGCGCTAAGCTGCCAGCGGCCGTTGAAAATCGAGAAATCGATACCGATATCGGTTGAAGTGGTGGTCTCCCACGTCAGGTCGGGTGTACGCAGGTTCGACTGCTTCACAATGGGAACAGCATATTCGTTGCCGGCTACCCACCATTCCACGCGGCTGATTCCGTAGCGCTGCAGATAGGCGTATTCACCCACGCCGCTCTGGTTGCCGGTCATTCCCCAGCCGCCGCGCAGCTTCAGGTCGGAAATCCAGCCCACATCCTTGAGGAAAGACTCTTCCGAGGCACGCCATGCGGCCGAGAAGGAGGGGAAGGCTTTCCAGCGGCGGTCGGGGTTCAGGCGTGAAGAACCGTCATAACGGAGGTTGGCCGTTACGAGATAGCGAGAATCATAGTTGTAGGCCACACGCCCGAAGAAGGAGAGGATGCCCCATTCGGTGATGGAGGTTCCGGTGTTGTCCCAGGCTATCTTGTTGGCGGCATTGAGTGTCTCGATCGAGGCGTTGCGATAGCAAGAGCCGTATATCCAACTGTTGCGGAAGTCGGAATCGGTCCACGACGATCCGAGCATCACGTTGAGATTATGTTTTTTGATGTCGAGTGTATAGTTCAGGATGTTGTCCCACATCTGCTGGGTGTTGGTGTTGCGCAGGTCGGAACCCTTTCCTTTCGATTCGCGGCCTGTCACGGTGCTGACCGGATCGAGGAATGTGGTGTCGTGGCCGTTGTTGCGCCGGAGCGTGTATTTGCTCTGCAGCGTCAGGTTGGGAAGGATGGTGAAGAGCAGGTCGCCGGTGGCCAGGAAATAGTGCATCCTGTAGCGTGTGTTGGCGGTGCGGGCCTGGTTCTCGGCGGGACTCGCATAGTTGGCCATGCCGTAGAAATTGGCATAGTATTGGTCGGGGTTCTCGGGATCCCATATCGGCGCGTAAGTCGGAGTGTTGATCACCGAAAGCACCACTCCACCTTTGTTCGCACCTGTACCCATCGCACCGCCGGCATTCGACATTGCGTCGGAATATGCCACGTTGGCCCCTATCTTGAGCCATTTGCGGATCTCGCCGTCGACCTTCACGCGGAAATTATAGCGCTGGTAGAACGACGACTGGATGATACCGTTGTCGCGGGCATAGCCGCCGGAGATATAATAGCTCATGGTTTTCCCTTTCTGGGCCACGGAGAGCTGATAGTTCTGAGTGTTGCCTGTTTTATAGGTCTCCTTGAACCAGTCGGTCTGGTCGGTGAGTCCTTCGGGGAGAGCGATACCTCCGACAATCTCATCCTGCAGCTCCTTATACTGTGCCGTATTGAGCACTTTCACTTTGTTCACCACGTCGGCCAGACCATAGCTCACGTTGAGCGATACCTTGGCGCGCTCGCTGTCGGCTCCCTTGGTGGTGATGAGGATCACGCCGTTGGCGGCGCGGCTGCCGTAGATGGCGGCCGCGGAGGCATCCTTGAGAACCTGCATGTTCTCGATCTCCGTAGGCGCCAGATATTTGATAGATGAGGTCACCACTCCGTCCACAACATAGAGCGGATCGTTGTCGCCGTTGAAGGAGGAGGCTCCGCGGATACGTATGGAGGGCTCGGAACCGGGAACGCCCGTTCCTTGCACCACCTGCACTCCGGAGGCCTTTCCCTGCAGGGCCTGGCCGGCGGTGACTATGGGACGGTTCTGGAAATCTTTCTTATCGATGGTGGAGATGGCTGTGGTCACATCGCGGCGTTTCACCTGGCCGTAGCCGATCACCACCACTTCGTCAAGCATGGCCTGGTCCTCCTTGAGCACGATCCGCACCTCCGGAGCGGCTTTCGCCTCAACGCTCGTGTAACCCACTGACGTCACCACCAGACGCGCGCCCTTCTCGGCCATAAGGGTGAATTCCCCTTCGAGACCGGTGGCGGCTCCCACTGTGATGCCTTTCACTAATACGGTGGCTCCGATCACGGGCTCACCGGCTTCATCGACCACCGTTCCTTTCACGGTTATCGGAGAGGCCGAGGCGGCCAACGTCACCGACACCATCAGCGTCAGCATCAGAAGCAGCCTTGAAATCAGGTTAGTTTTCATGAAATTTGAAGATTTTAATTATTGTTCGTTTCATTTAGCGGCATCTGCCGCAGTGGAATCGCAGGAAACCATCTACCTGCAAATTTATGGCGGTTTCTCTCTGCGCGATTCTCAGGGTAAATATACCGGGTAAATCAATGCAATCGTTTTATCTCTGGTTGTCAAAACATTGCCTTCACCGACACCACCCCCGCGAGTAAACTATTCAATCACCACATGGCCGAGAGTCTTGACGGCTTCGATGAACTTGTCTTTGGGAAGAATAGCCTTGTTGCGTGTGCGGAAGCGATAGTTGTAGACGGTCTGCGCCGAGCAATGCAGGAAATCGGCAATTTTCACACTGTCGGTGATGCCGAGGCGCACAAGCGCATAGATGCGCAATTCCATCGAGAGCAGCTCTCCCTCTTTGGGAAGCAATTCCTGCCCCGGCTGGAGAAGGTTGTTGAAATCAGTGATAAACTGCGGATACAGATGCAGGAAGATCGCGTCAAAATTCGCGTAGAAATCTTTCATGGCATCTTTCTCCAGAGTCTTCCCCTCGGTAAGACTGCGGATATCGTCCCATTGCATCACTTTTGCCTTCCGGTTGATAGTGCGCCGGAAATCGTCCATATGCTTGATAAACTGGGAGCAGAGCGAGAAGGCATAGCCCACGTATTCCTCTTTGACATAGTTCGATTCGTTCAGCTCGGCATTAGCCTGTTTGAGCTGGCGGTTGAGCGATGTCAGCCGGTCGTTCATCTCGGAAAGCTCCTCTTTGGCCTTGGAAAGTTCGGCGACGCGAGCGTTGAGCAGCAGGTTTCTCTCGTCAAGTTCGCGACGGGCCGCTTTGAGATGGCGCATCTCCCGGATAATCACGGCCACAGCCACTCCGAACCCGATACTGAGCAGACTCACCAGGATGAGGAAGATGCGTCGCATCCTCTCCTGCGACCGGAGCTTCTCCTGATAGGCGGCGTTGATCTTATGCTGCAGAGGGGCGATGGTGCTTGCCCTGACCCGGTTGGGATATTTAAGGGCGGCCTCCATGCAATAGCCTATGTAATTGTGGGCGCGTTCCACATCCCCCTCTTCGAGACAGAGCATGGCAAGTCGCTGCAGCGAGGCTATGTCGCGGTTGCAGAGCTGGACGTCGGTTATGGCCGACATAGCCACATAGCGCATGCCGTTCTCCTTGTCGCCGTTTTTGAGATAGAGACATCCGAGGATATAGGCGTTCTTTGCATCGTCGGGCGTCGAGAGTGCCGATGAATCCACCACCTTCCTGACCTTGGTTATGAATTCATTGCGCTTCTTTTCGGAAGCGCCGAGAAGACTCCAGCCACGATACCACAGATACTCATGGTCGTCCTCGGGCAGAATCGATATGAGCGAGTCCTTATACTGGTTCGACTTGTCGAAATATACGTTGGCCCCTATCGGATTGATACGTGCATAGTTGGCCATGTGGTCGTAAAGATAGGCCATCTGCGCGTAATATTCCTTCTTCAGCGCCCCGGGCACCTTCCCCCCTTCAAGTCCGCGCATTTCGGCGGCGGCTTCCATCAGCAGACCCGAGGCCGCAAGCAGGAACGACCTCTTTATCCTCAGGTCAGCAATAGCTGTGGAATCGCCGTTGGCCACAGCTATGCTCCGGCTGCGGTCCAGACAGTTCATGGCCGAGTCGATGCTGCGCCGCGAGAAGATGTCATAGAGCATCATGTTGGCGCGGTAGCGTTCTTCGTCATTGCGGGCCTGACGCAGTTTCTGCCTGTAATCCTCGATCATGAATTCCTGTTTTTTCTCCAGACTCACGCGGTCGTCGAGCAGCGAATCGAGATATTGCAGGAGATTCTCGTTGGAGGGAGCGGCATGTATCTGCGCGAAGGCCGAGGCCGCGAGCAGAAGCATCAGGTGGCGGAGTAGTTTCATGGCGGTGTAAGTATGGCGCGGCATCTGCCGCAGTTTATCAAAGCTTTCTTATCAAAGCGAGGAGAGGTCGGTCACGACGAAGGGCGCGTTCACTGCCTCGTGCGCGGCGCGACGGGCTATGGGCGCGTTGGCGTCGTCGACGGGCGTCGAGTACTCGCCGTTTTTGTTGCTCGACACGGAATAGCGCCAGGGGCAGGCATCGGTGGTGCGGCCTGTCAACGGGGTTATCAGTGTCTCGAATACGGCACATGCGGCGGCATAACGGCTTATGCCGTAGTCCATGTGGTAGCTGTCGCGGGTGAGCTGCATTCCGTTGTCGACGTTGAGCGAGGTGGTGCGCAGGTTCTCGAGCACGGCACCCGTGGAGATCACGATGTCGGCGGCGGTCTCCTCAACCACTTTCTGCGCCACGTGCGTCGTGGTGGCGAACATCGTGGCCCTGTTGTCGTTGAAATTGCTCTTGAGAACATTCGAGCCATTGCTGTAGGTCTGGGCCATGATGTATGCGATGGTCGGGCGATGGTCGGGCTGCGCCTTCCATATCCTGTCGATCAGTCCGTTGAGGGACGCCTTAAGGGTGCCCGGCCATTCCCAGCCCTCTTTGCGCCCGGTGTGTTCCTGAATCACCACAATGTCCCATACGCGCTCCGCAAGCGCTTTGGCCGGAGAGTCGTCGAGACTTTCGTTGTCGCGCCACTCCTTGTCGCCGGGATGGCTGTGACGCATAGCGCAGATTCCATTCTTGTCGAAATTCGCGAGATATTCCGGGAGTGTGTAGCCTCCGTGGAAAAGACGGATCATGTGCACGTTGTCGATGCCGGAGGCTGTGAGCATCCCGGGAAGATGCTGGGTGGCGTCTTGGGTGAAACTGTTTCCTATGAAGAGGATATTGATTTCGCCGTCACCCTTCTCAAGAGGAGGGTTATAGGGTCGGTAAACCTCGCTGCCCCAGGTCCGCGCACCGTCGGCGAAACAGAAATAGAGATGCTTGCGGGCGTTGATCACGCAGAGCAGTCCGTCGCCGGCCTTCACGCCCATATCTGTTCCGTTGAGTGTGAGATTGCCGTCGGAGCCTATGCCGGCCGAAGGAGCGTTGTTCCGGATATCCTTCGGCGTCTCTGTCTTGCTGAGCTGACCGTTGACCGTCCAGTAGGGATTGGTGACATTCACCGTCAGATAAGGCACACCGTTCCGGGCTACAGAGAGTTTCTCGCCGGAAACCGATGATGCCGTAATGCCTGTGGAGCTTACATTAAACGATTTGCAATAATCGCCGGCGTCAGTCCGCTCCGCGATGAAATCCTTCAACGCGGCATAGTCAGCCATCGGAGCATCCGGACCGGGATCGGGAGCATCAGGGCCGTCGCCGTTATTGCCACAAGCGGCGGTTGCGACTGCCAGGAGAAGCAACAGGGATATATTCTTAAGAGTTTTCATGATGTTTGCCAAAGATACGAATAAGGTTTTGAAGTATAGGTTTCAGAAGTGTTAAAAAGCTGCTTATAGCGCAGGAAACATGTTCCTGCCGCTATAAACAGCTTTGTCGAAATATCTCATTTATTTGAGAATCACTTTGCTTACCTTCGAGCCGCAACGGCGGATGAAGATGCCGTTTTCGGGGTTGGCCACTTTCACGCCCTGAAGGTTGAAATATTCCACAGGAGCATTTTCAGCCTCTATCTCGACACCTTTCGACTGGGAGGGAACGGTCTTGGTGAGAGTCAGCACGCTTGTGTGAGTATTGAGCGAAAGCGTATAGATGCCTTTGAGATTTGCTTTGATCGGAAGACATATCTCTGTCTGGTTGGCATCTTTGGTAACCTTGCCGTCGGCACCGATCGTACGGTGGTCGGAACGCATGTCATGGAAGCCTGCAAGCTGCACGGTGATAGGATTGCCGGCTTCGGCAGCCGCCGGAGCCGCCGGTTCGGAGATTGGTTCCTGTCCGGCTGTGAAACCATAGTAGGGACGTCCGGAGCGACCGCGGATCTTGAATTCCTTCACGCCCTCTTCCTGCCCGAAATCATAGCTTTCCAGAACATAGACGCCGGCATTGTCGGGATGTGTGAAATGATATGTCTCGTCAGGAATCTCCCATTTGTTCACTCCGTTCTTCAATTCATCGGTCTTGTGCCCGATTCCAAACGTGCGCCATTTGGTCGGCGTGCCTGTAACCTTGATCTTGTTTTCGGCAGGCCAGAAGGTGACGGTGCACTCGGTAAGTTCGCAGACACCTCCCGCGAACTGGAACTCGCCCGGTGTAAGGCCGTTCTCCTTCACGCCATCGGCAAAGGATATAGTGTTGCCTTTGGGGCCGTCTTCCCTGACATCGAGAAGACTGTGGCAATTGCTTTTGGCACCGATCTGATAGAACCAGGCTTCGGTAGCGCTTAGTTTCAGTTCCTCAAGCTTGGCTTTGGTTGCCTCGTCGGTAGGCTGACCCTCAGCATTGAACTTGGCGATGAGCTTGAAACCGGTGTTGCCGAGCGTGCCGTCGGCTTTCTCGGTGAGGGTAACGATTTTCTTCGGATGGCAAGAATACGATCCGTCGCCGTTGGCGGTCATGTCCTCCCCTTTGTAAGAGAGATTCTTCTTTGCCGCTGTACCGGTCAGATTCATCTGGGTGGCGGTTCCGTCGGCTGCCTCGCCGATATAGAGGAGGTGGTAGGACACTTCGGCCTGACTTGCAAGAGCGAGAGTCATGGCAGTACCAAGAAAGAGTAATTTTCGCTTCATAATTAAGCAATGTTTTAAGGTTAATATTGTTGTTTTGTTATTGTCGTGTCATACTTTTCAGGTCTGTGACTGTGGCAGCGCATAGTGTGTGCGGACAAGACAAAATTATATTCTTTCCCACTTACCTTCATCTCAGAGTAAAACCGCAAAGTAAGTTTTTATAACGTTTTCCAAATCTCAACTTATTATTCACCAATATATTCCCGAATAATCACATCGGCTGCAAAGTAAACTTTCGCCCTTGCATCAGGACCTTTCCCCAAATGTTTACGTCGACTTTTTCTTTGCGCGATAGCGCTCATGTCGCGTTTTTTATATAAATTTGGGAATAAACTTTATGTCGTAATTATTCGTAATTATTATGTCGTTCTTTGGTACCATCAGGAAGGTGTTTCTCTACAGTATAATTTATCGGGCGATATTCGGCTCAGACAGCTCCCGCCGCACGCCCAGACGCGACTGTGGCAGTCCCGATGGATTCCACGGGGTGGACGACTGCCGCGACGATTACGACTACGACTACGACCGCGGCTACGAGTCGGGGCTCGGCTTCCGCGAAGAACTCGATGAGGAATTCGACTACGACGACACCCCCGGCTATTACGACCGCTTCGGCGACGGCTTCGACAGCGACGGCTTCGATGACGGCTTCGCCGATGGTTTTGGCCATGACGACGACCTGTAGGGACGCGATATATCGCGTCCGCCGCGTCAATGCATCTACCGCGTCAATGCGTCCACCGCGCTATCCCTCCTCCCATATATCGATCTTAAGGTAAAAAATAAGTAGCTAAGAATAATTAATGAACAGATAAAGCGAAGTTATTTTTGAGTCGATTTTGGTGCGGAATGAAGGAGAATATTAATATATTCGACTGAATGACAAACCAAAAGCGGCCAAAAAGAACGAGCTTTAGCGTTCAAGATTTCATTAGTTACTTATATCGTTTAATTTTTCTTAGCTACTTAATATGAAATCAATCAAAGAGATTTTCAGAATAGGCACGGGCCCCAGTTCAAGCCACACCATGGGTCCCCGTCAGGCGGCTATGGAGTTCCTTCGCCGTGCCCCCCAAGATGCCGTCTCCTATGAAGTGGTGCTCTACGGAAGCCTCGCGGCAACCGGCAAGGGACACATGACCGACACGGCTATCGAGGATGTCTTCAAGCATCAGGGTAAACTCGTGAAGATTACCTGGATGCCCGATATCTTCCTCCCCTACCATCCCAACGCCATGAAACTGCGTGCTTTCGGTCCGACAGGCGAGAATGGCGAGGCGCCGGAATGCCTTTTCGAGATGACGGTGTATAGCGTCGGTGGCGGAGCTATCCGCATAGAGGGCGATCCCGAGGAAACATCTCGCGAAATCTACCCGATGAATAAGCTCACCGATATCCTCGAATATTGCGAGAAGTCGGGAAAATGCTATTGGGAATATGTGGAGGATTGCGAAGGTCAGGAAATATGGCAATATCTCCACAACGTCTGGGAGGCCATGAAAGCGGCCGTGGGGCGCGGTATCGCGCGCGAGGGACGTCTTCCCGGTCCCCTCAACCTGCGGCGCAAGGCTGCCCAGTATTACGTCAAGGCCACCGGCTACCGCGACAATCTCAAAAGCCGCGGACTCACATTCTCTTATGCCTTGGCCGTGAGCGAGGAAAACGCTTCGGGCGGCGAGATCGTCACGGCACCGACATGCGGCTCCTGCGGCGTTGTGCCGGGCGTGCTCTATCATATCTGGAAAAGTCGCGAGCTCCCGGAGATGCGTATTCTCAGAGCTTTGGCAACCGCGGGCCTTATCGGCAACGTGGTGAAGCACAATGCCTCGATCTCCGGTGCTGAAGTGGGTTGTCAGGGTGAGGTCGGTGTGGCCTGCGCCATGGCGGCGGCGGCCGCCAACCAGCTTTTCGGCGGCAGTCCCGCGCAAATCGAATATGCGGCGGAAATGGGCCTCGAACACCATCTCGGCATGACATGCGACCCGGTATGCGGCCTCGTACAGATTCCCTGCATCGAGCGCAACGCCTACGCAGCGGCGCGCGCCCTCGACGCCAACATTTACTCATCCTTCTCCGACGGAGTCCATCGCGTATCGTTCGATAAGCTCGTGAATGTGATGAAGGAGACAGGCCACGACCTCCCCTCGCTTTATAAAGAGACGGGAACGGGCGGTCTCGCCAAGGATTACCAACAGATGTAAGAAATTTAGATTCTGTCCTTGAGGAAATATTATGAAAGCTGTATATTTACATGGCCTCGGCTCGTCGGGAAGCTCGGCCACGGCGCAACGGCTGCGCCGCTCGCTTCCCAACTCGATAGAAGTGCTCTCTCCCGACATACCGGTTCAGCCGGAAATGGCGATATCTTTTCTGCGGCGCTTCGCCGCGCAACATCTCGGCCCCGACGACATTATCGTAGGCACTTCGATGGGCGCCCTCTACGCCCAGCTGTTCAAAGGCTGGCGACGGATACTGGTGAATCCGTCGTTTCACACATCGCGCCATCTGGCCGAGAAAATCGGTCAGCGACTCCCTTTCCATACTCCGCGACAGGACGGAGCCACGGACTTCGAGGTGAATCAGAAACTTATAAAGAAATTTGAGAAATTAGAGGCCGACCAGTTCTCTCCGAAATTCGGTATCTTCAATCCGCGCCATAAGGACTCGCCGGAGCAGGTAACCGGCTTCTTCGGCTCGCGAGACACGGTGGTGAACTGTCGCCCGGAGTTCTCGGAGCATTTCTCCGACCTCCGCGAGTTCGACGGCGAGCACCGTCTCGACCCCGACACCACCCTCAACCTCATCGTCCCCGAAATCCGCTCCCACTTCGGCCTTTAGACTCTGCGCCGGTTTATTCGGCTGCAGGCTCCTCTTCTGTCTCTTTCTCGCGCTTCTCGTAGGCATCGACGATGCGCTGCACAAGCGGATGGCGCACTATGTCTTTCTTCTCATATTCGATTACTCCGATACCTTTCACGCCCCGTAGGATACGCAGGGCCTGAAGAAGCCCGCTCTGAACGGTGCGAGGCAAGTCGATCTGAGTGGTGTCGCCAGTGATTATCATCTTGCCGTTCATGCCGAGACGTGTCAGAAACATCTTCATCTGATGGCGCGTGGTGTTCTGCGCCTCGTCGAGGATTATCACGGCGTCGTTGAGCGTGCGTCCGCGCATAAATGCCAGCGGCGCTATCTGGATTGTGTCGGCCTCCATATATTCCTTCAGCTTCTGCTGGGGAATCATATCCTCAAGAGCATCGTAAAGCGGCTGGAGATAGGGATCGATCTTATCTTTCATGTCGCCGGGAAGGAAGCCGAGCTTCTCACCGGCCTCGACTGCCGGACGCGAAAGGATGATGCGGCGGCACTCTTTATTCTTGAGAGCCCGCACGGCCAAAGCTATGGCGATATAGGTCTTGCCCGTTCCTGCGGGACCGAGGGCGAAAGTGAGGTCGTTTTCCGAGAAGCTGCGCACCATCCGCGACTGGTTGGCGTTACGCGGCGCGATCGGGCGCCCGTTCTGGCCGTAGATTATCACCCCTTCGGCATTCACCTCTTTCGGAGCCTCGCCGCGCACGATGTCGATGATGGCATCTTCATCGAGCTTGTTGTATTTGGCCGCATGAGCCTCTATCTGATGAATCTTTTTCTCGAACTCCGCCGTCTCGCTGTCCTCCCCTATAACCTTTATCACATTTCCCCGCGCGGCCATACGGAGCTTGGGGAAAAGATTGCGTATAAGATTTATATTGGCATTGTTGACGCCATAAAACGTCTGAGGGTCGACGCTGTCGATTATCACTATTCTCTCTATCATCCTTTTCTTCCTTTCATCCAATTTATCCCACGGAGCCTTCGAGCGAGATCTGCAGGAGTTTCTGAGCCTCCACGGCAAATTCCATCGGAAGCTTGTTCATCACCTCGCGGGCATAACCACCCACTATCAGCGAGACGGCCTCCTCGGCCGGTATGCCCCGCTGACGGCAATAGAAGAGCTGCTCTTCGTTGATCTTCGAGGTCGTGGCCTCATGCTCCACGGTGGAGCTGTCGTTGCGCACGTCGATATAGGGGAATGTGTGGGCGCCGCATTCATCCCCCATCAGAAGCGAGTCGCACTGCGTGAAGTTGCGGCAGCCGGTAGCGCCTTTCGACATGCGTACGAGGCCGCGGTAGCTGTTCTGCGACTTGCCGGCCGATATACCCTTGCTCACTATCGTGGAGCGGGAGTTGCGTCCGATATGTATCATCTTGGTGCCGGTGTCGGCCTGCTGCATGTTGTTGGTGACGGCCACCGAATAGAACTCCCCTACCGACTCATCGCCGCGAAGCACGCATGAGGGATATTTCCATGTTATCGCCGAACCGGTCTCGACCTGCGTCCATGAGATTTTGGAGCGGTGGCCGCGGCATAGTCCGCGCTTGGTCACGAAGTTGTAGATGCCTCCGCGACCTTCGCGGTCGCCGGCATACCAGTTCTGGACCGTGCTGTATTTCACCTCGGCACGCTCCTCGCAGATTATCTCCACTATGGCGGCATGAAGCTGGTTCTCGTCGCGCATCGGCGCGGTGCATCCTTCGAGATAGCTGACGTAGGCATCATCGTCGGCCACGATCAGCGTCCGTTCGAACTGCCCCGTGCCGGAGGCGTTGATGCGGAAATATGTGCTCAGCTCCATCGGGCATCTCACCCCTTTGGGGATATACACGAAAGACCCGTCGGAGAACACCGCCGAATTCAATGCGGCATAGAAATTATCGCGATATGAAACCACCGTACCTAAGTATTTGCGCACAAGGTCGGGGTAATCTTTCACCGCCTCGGAGAATGAACAGAATATCACTCCCATCTCGGCGAGCTTTTCGCGGTGGGTGGTCTTGACGCTCACTGAATCCATCACCGCGTCGACGGCCACGCCGGCGAGCTGTTTCTGTTCTTCGAGCGATATACCGAGCTTGTTGAAGGTTTTCACAAGTTCCGGGTCGACCTCATCCATGCTCTTCTTCAGCTCCTTTTTCTTGGGAGCGGCATAATAGCTGATGGCCTGGAAATCGATGGGCGGAATCTTGAGATGCGCCCATTCCGGCGGAGTGAGGGTCTGCCAGTATCTGAAAGCCTTCAGACGGAACTCGAGGAGCCATTCCGGCTCGCCCTTCTTGCGCGAGATGAGCCGCACAGTCTCTTCTGTCAGGCCGGGGGCCACAACCTCCGTGTCGATATCCGAAATGAAACCGTATTTATATTCCGAATCGGTGGCTTCCCGCAGGGTCTGTTCCGACCTTGCGGCCGCATCCATCCGCCCCCTCTTTTCCTCTTCCATATTCGCCATAACGTATGTTTACATATCCTGCGATAACATATCCCTAAATATCATACGTTACCGCATATTTACATATATTACGCGAAATTACAAAAAAAAGTTGAACCCTCGGAACGAATATTTGACTGAGTCTACTTTTAAAGTAGACTCAGTCATTATGTATATTGTTATCCGCGCTCATTTATTTGTCATCATAATGGCCTTTAAGCGAAATCACATTTACAATCACTTTATCTTCTACAATACAGTAGATCAATCGGTCGCCTTTGCTTATTTCGCGACTCCACAACCCTGATAGATTCCCTTTGAGTTGCTCTACATGACCTGTGCCGGTGGTAGGATGAAGACGCAATTCATTAAACAAATCTGCTATTTTCTTAAGCATTTTCTTTTGTCCGGACTTGCTCCATTCTTTCAAGTGTTTTTCAGCCTCGGGCGTCAGAATCAGAGTGTAAGTCATACGCCCAATAAACCTTTAATCTCTTCTATCGAATATGCTCTTCCTTTCCCGGCTTTCATTTCGGATATGCCCCGTTGAACGGATTGCATGTTTTTCGGATTTTCAAACCATGGGTCGCCCGAGGGAGAAGGGTTCTCGCTCACTTCAATAGCGAGGGAGTTAGCTTTTGAGATAAGTATTGTCTCGATAAAGTTTTTTAAGCTTTTGCCCCGCGCAGCAGCCATAATGGAGAGCTTTTGCATTGTATCAACCGGAAGGTCGATGTTTTTACGCTTTATATTTAGTGCAGTAGCCATATCGTTTATATTTATTCCGCAAAGATATATAATGTATATAATATATACAATCAATCACGAAAAAAGTTTGAACTAAAGCCTTGTAATTAGCTCTCGCCGTGTCGCTGAATGTAGTGACGCGATATATCGCGTCCACCGCGACAGTTCCCTAAGCAAACAGTATCATCCGCTATTTGTGCCGGATTATCCTGATCATCGTTTCTGTCTCGATATCGGTGATATACAGCGTGAAGTCACGTTCCACGGGGTCGGCCTCCTCGTTCAGCAGTTCGATGGTAAGCACATTATCCTTTATGCGGCATGACAGCCACTCATTGCTGTATTCCGTAACTCGCTTCCATCGTTTTTGAGGCACCTGTTCCGGCAGACTGAAAGTATTATGGGTGAGACATTCAAGTTTTACGGTGCCTCCGATAGGTGTCGCTTCAATCGTTATATTGTCGCTATTGTCCTTAACCTTCGCCATCGTTACCGAGACAGCCTCCGGATCGGAATTCCCAATCAGATTCCAATGCATAGGCTTGCCGCAAGGCCCGTCAGTCCCTTCACATCCGGCAATAAAGACCAAGGCAATTGCCATGACAAAGCATAATATCAGTCGATATCTTTTAAATTCTTTCATATTCCTGCATTTTAGAAATTGATTACATCCGGCTTATCCACTTGATTGTAAATTTAGTGGACGCTTCGATTTGGGATATGTATAAAATACAATCCTCCGGAATTTCAGCCGGATTGACAGCACTGATATCTACCACCAGTTTTCCGGATTTTTTAGAGAGGGTGATATTGTCTGTTTTAATTTCATATATATCCTCCCAAACCTCACCGATATTCTCCTGTGGCAGAAAGAAATCTTTATGGCTTGTGCATACAAACTCTACGCTTCCGCCAGCCGATGGCACCGTTATAGTAATTTCATCGCTCCACCCCTCCCTTTTATCAATCGCGACTTCAATCGCATCCGGATCTGAATTCTTTTCTACCTCCCAATGCATACGCTCGCCACAAGGTCCTACCAAACCTTCCTCCTCCTTGCACCCGAAAAGAAAAATCGCAAAAAGGGTTGTCGCAACTATTGCGAAATATTTATTTGAGCGACAATTCATAAATTTGATTTTAAGAAGTTTATTCAATTTTAGCATACATAATTTGCAGTAAGACAGAGTTACGAAGCTTTGATTGTGACAGACGCGATTAATCGCGTCCGCCACAACCAATTCCAGATGCAGGAATAAACTGCTACCCGCAGTACTTTGCTACCATGGTTATTTATTCCTCCTGATTTGAATCATACTCTCCGTGGCGGCTTCTTCATCCGATACTTTCAGTTTGACATCGATATCAGCGGGCGCCGATTGCATGTCCGGAAAATCTAAAGTCAGGAACTGCTTCGAGATATAAGCTTTCATAAAATCTGCTGTAACTTCATGTGCATCGAGCTTAATGGCCCCATTTTCGTGCGGATCGGCGGAGACGAAACAGATAATCCTGCCCGATGTGCATGTCAGTATCACCTTACCACCTTTGGGAGAAACATTGACCACGACATTATCGCTTTTGTTTTTCTGTTGACGGATCTCCACCGTCACATCTTCCGCGTTGGTGTTGCTCTCGACTTTCCAGATCATCGGTTTCCCCGAAGGTCCATCGCCAACTCCCCCGTTATCATCCTTACATGAAGTCATTGTCAATACCAACAATAACCCCATTGCGGCCAGAATACCTGATAATTGAGTTTTCATGATGATTGATCTTTAAATTATAGATACATGTATTTTTGGCAAATTCAGAAGTCTATATTCAGAATGCGCTAATATAAATAATTTCAAGAAGAAAGAAAAGAAAAAATCAACAAAATCTGCAATAAAATGACATATCAATTGATTTTTTAATATGGACACCTTAATTTAAGTTTGTTTAAGAGTGCTGACGATGGCGGACGCATCCGAGATGCGTCCGCCGCCAGCCATGCCCGAAGCAATCGGTATCATCCGCTATTTATGCCGGATTATCCTGATTTCCGTTTCTGTCTCGATATCGGTGATATACAGCGTGAAATCACGCTCCTCGGGGTCAGCCTCCTCGTTAAGCAGTTCGATGGTAAGCACATTATCCTTTATGCGGCATGACAGCCACTCATTGCTGTATTCCGTAACTCGCTTCCATCGTTTTTGAGGCACCTGTTCCGGCAGACTGAAAGTATTATGGGTGAGACATTCAAGTTTTACGGTGCCTCCGATAGGTGTCGCTTCAATCGTTATATTGTCGCTATTGTCCTTAACCTTCGCCATCGTTACCGAGACAGCCTCCGGATCGGAATTCCCAATCAGATTCCAATGCATAGGCTTGCCGATTGATACGAAATCTTTCGAACAACCAACTATAGGCAAAATAATCAACAATGCCGCAAGGCCGAACTTGCAAACATGCTTATTTGTAAAATAATTTTTCATACCATAATATTTTGCAGGCCAAATTTACTGAGCTTAAATCACGAAATCAAGAAACGAAGGTACTGAAAAAAGTACTGAAATTCATTTCCACACAAAATGAGGATGGCATCAACAATATCATAACTTGTTTATATCAACCTAATTACACCATCTACAAGCTTAATCCCTGTATCCATGCCGAATATTTTCTTCCCGAGGTATTGACGGCGGGAGATGATGGCACCTTTAGACCTCCCCAATAGTTTCATCATTTGATTCGTGGTGATTCCGAACTTAATCAATATGCAAGTTTGTAGATCCAGCACGGTACATCTACCATCGGTAAGGATCAGAAGATTCTTTTTGAACGAAGGATATGTGACAAGAACAGATTCTTCCAATCTTTCCCATAAACCATCATCCTCCAACAAAATTTTATCTTTTTCAATATAATCCATCAATATTAAATATGCATCTGGATCTATGGCCGACATATCAGGCGTCGTTTCATTTTCGCTTTTTTCGTAAAGATTGAGCAACTCCGTTTTCAAAACTTCCTTTAATTCCTTTAAATCATTTTTGGAGCGAAGCTGATCTTTGTTTTCTTCAATTTCAATTTTATTTTCCTTTTCATCATTCCGGCATTCTATCTCTTCACAATCCGTGCATTCTTTTGTTTCAGGATTATTTTCCTTTCGTTGGATAAGTTGATTCAACGTATTCAATTTATCCAGCAACAATTGTATTTTCAATAAATTTTTATGATTTCTGTATTTTTGCCAGAATATGAATAATACGAATACAGCAACTGCTATTAAGCTTATGAATAGATAAATCCCGAGTCTTTTCTGACGTTCCTCAGCTTTTACTCTTCCTTTTTCATGGTCTTCGTAATTATAATATGACTTCTGTATTATGGATTGATGGTCTGAATTTTTATCAAGCGATTGCTCAAGCAATTCTGTATATTGCGCCACATAGCGGTTTATAGTGCTATCATCCGAGTAACATTTGGCCTCAGGCGACAAAAGGACAAGATAGCCCGTTTCTTTATTAAGAGGGCTTTCCTGTCCGATTAATTCTTTTGCAAACAGGTATGCGCTATCCGTTTTCCCGGCAGCATGATAAATCTCACTTGCATAGGCAAGAGCGTTATTTCTCACCACAGGGCTGACTTTATCCATGCTGTTTCTGATCAAGAAGAGAGCTGAATCCAGCTGACCGGTATAATATTTTATCGCCGCAAGATACATCATTGATTTGGCATTCGTCGATTCAGAAACATTATTCCCGAGTCTGACAGCCATCCTGAAATATTTTTCCGCCTCCGCATAATTCTTGGAACGCATATATATACCGCCCAAAAGCTGAATGTCATAAACGCATTTTGAGATGCGGTTCAGAGACTTGTTGACCTGTAGCGAACGTTTCACATAGCTAATGGCCTCCTTATAAAGCCTTAATGAATTGAGCAAGCGCCCAGTCTGACTCAAAATATTGGCAAGCAAGTCTTTATTGTCGGCATTTGTGGGAAATTTTTCCAAAGCATCATGATAATATCCGAGCGCTTTGGGATAATCCCCTTTATCGCTATTGACACGCCCGGCATAATACAAGGCTTCAGAATACAAAGTCCCCTCCGGATGAGTGGAATAATATTCGACGGCCCGTAAAATCACACTGTCCGATTCATGCTTAAAATATGCCTTATCCGCCGCTTTCGTAATCAGGAGATCCCGATGACGGGCTTCGCTTCGGGAAAGAGATTCTTCATCTATACTGTCAAGCATCATGTATGCTCTCTCGGGATCTTCCGGCATTATTTCCTCTATATGCTGAAGGGGTGTCTCTTGTTTTCCTCCGGAGCAAGAGGCCAAAACAGTAATGCCAAGCAATACCAAAGAATAAACAGGGATGATATGACAGATATATCGTTTCATAGACAATTCATAAACATTCTAACTTGCAAAGATAATCGTTTCTATATAATTTAAGTTTGTTTAAGAGTCGGGATTGTGCGCGATAGGCATTTTTTTGTTATTTTTGCATTCGGGAAAGTGTTTTCCCTTTACCCAGCCTATCATTATGTCATGGGAAAAATAATAGCAATAGCAAACCAGAAGGGCGGAGTGGGCAAAACCACCACCGCCTTCAACCTCGGCGCCTGCCTTAGCGTCGACGGCAAGCGTGTGCTCCTTGTCGACGCCGACCCGCAGGCCAACGCCACTTCGGGCATCGGCATGCAGCCCCAGCCTTCGGACGCCTCGGTGTATGAATGCCTCGTCGACGGATATCCCGCCGCCGACGCCATCATGCATTCATCGATCGACGGCCTCGATATAATCTGCTCGCGCATCGACCTTGTCGGCGCCGAAGTGGAACTCATGAACCGCAAAGACCGCGAAAGAATCCTCCAGAGGATGCTCGCGCCGGTGAAGAATAACTACGACTATGTGCTCATAGACTGCTCTCCCTCGCTCGGCATCATCACCGTCAACGCCCTCACGGCCGCCGACTCGGTGCTCATCCCGGTGCAGGCCGAATATTTCGCGCTCGAAGGCATATCCCAGCTCCTCAACACCATCCGCATCATCAAGAGCCGTCTGAGCCCCGGTCTGGAGATCGAAGGCTTCCTGCTCACCATGTATGACGCCCGCCTGCGACTTGCAAACCAGATCTACGAGGAGCTCCGCGGCCATTTCGGCAAGATGGTGTTCGACACGGTGATTCCACGAAACATCCGCCTCTCCGAATCGCCGAGCCACGGACTGCCCGCTATCCTCTATGACCCCGACTCGCGCGGCGCCATAGCCTACGTGCAGCTCGCCAAAGAGTTGCAGACACGAAACCGCAAAAAGAAGAATTGACAATGGCAACCAAACGCAACGCTCTCGGCCGCGGCCTCGACTCGCTGATCTCCATGGGCGACGTGCAGACCGGCGGATCCTCGGCAATCTCTGAAATAGAGGTGGCGAGAATCGTCCCCAACCCGGACCAGCCGCGACGCACTTTCGACGAGGAGACCCTCGCCGAGTTAGCGGCCTCCATAGCCGAACTCGGAGTGGTGCAGCCCCTCACGCTACGCCTCGCCGACGACGGCGACTACCAGATAATCGCCGGCGAACGCCGCTGGCGCGCCGCCCGCATCGCCGGACTCAGAACCGTTCCTGCCTACGTGCGCACCGTCTCCGATTCGGAGATGACCGAGATGGCGCTCATCGAAAATATCCAGCGTGAAGACCTCAACGCCATAGAGGTGGCCCTCGGCTTCAAAAAACTGATCGACACTTACCACCTCACTCAGGAACGCCTCTCCGAACGTCTCGGCAAAAAACGGGCCACCATCGCCAACCATCTCCGCCTGCTCCGCCTGCCGGCCGAAATACAGCTCGGCCTGCGCGACCGCAAGCTCGACATGGGCCATGCCCGCGCAATATTGGCCATCGACGACCCCAAGATCCAGCTCCGCGTCTACAAGCGCATTCTCAAGGAGGGGCTCTCTGTGCGCGCCGTCGAGGAGCTCGGCCGACGAATGGCGGAAGAGACCGCCGACAAACCGGAGGGGGAAACGCAGAAGCCCTCCCGTCCCGCCGAACTCGACAGCCTCGAACGCGATTTCGCATCCTATTTTCCCGTACCCGTGAAAGTGGCCCGCTCCCGCTCCGGCAAAGGCACGGTCACTTTCCGATTCTCATCCGACGATGAGCTCCACAGCCTCGTCAGAATTTTCGAACGCCTACGCCAATGACAAATCTTAGGCAGTTTTTGCTCCGCATTTCCGCTCCTTTCCGAGGAAACAGCCTGCTGCGTCCCTCGGAGAGCGCGATAATCGTGACCTTCTGCCTGCTTCTCATATTCCCTTACGGCTATTTCACACCCCGCGCCGCGGCTCAGACCCCGATGCCCGACGGCAGGGAGCCCATCGCTCCCCTCGCTCAGGATTCCACCGTCTATCTCGATGCCGAGCTGGAGGTGAGGGCCAAGGAGGTATCCGACTCAATTCCTCCTACAGAAGTGACTGCCGACGATTATCCCTACGGGCTCGACGGCAAGAAACCCTTCAACCCCTCCCCTTCGAGAGCCGTCTGGATGTCGGCGCTCTTTCCCGGTCTCGGACAGATCTACAACCGCCGCTACTGGAAACTCCCGATAGTGGTGGGCGGTTTCATGGGCCTCGGCTACGCCACCAACTGGAACAACAACCAGTATCAGGACTATATCCAGGGATACCGCGACCTGCTCGACAGCGACCCCTCGACCAAGAGCTATATGAACTTCTTTCCGCCGACAGTCAAGGAGGAAGATCTCGACAAGGAATGGCTCACGCGCACCTTCAAAAGCCGCAAGGACTATTTCCGCCGCAACCGCGATCTCTGCATAATCTGTCTGGTGGCGCTCTATCTCGTATGTATGGTCGACGCCTATATCGACGCCTCGATGGCCCACTTCGACATATCTCCCAACCTCTCGCTCGACTGGAGCCCCACGCTGATAGTCGAGCCCATGACCCGCAAGCCCTCCATCGGGCTCAACTGGGCTTTTAACTTCTAACACCTACCATCATGTACCAAAGACTGCTAAACATATTCGCCACCTGTCTGCTCTGCTCCGGAGCATTCACCGCCGGCGCCCAACAGAAAGCCGAAAACGTGCTCGATGTCAAGACAAGCATCACCGACAGCAATATCGTCTATCCCGAAAGCTTCGAAGCCGACACCCGCAAGATGCTCGAAGGATGGTACATGAAAAATTATATGGCCACCGACGACCGCTACCGCCGTCAGGGCGACACGCGCAACGACGACAAGACAATCCGCGAGCGCCTCGCCAAGCTCCCCACCGTGATCGATCTTCCCTACAACCAGATTGTGAGAAGCTATATCGACCGCTATACGAACAAGGCGCGTGAGCAGGTCACCGTGCTCCTCGGCCTCAGCCATTATTACATGCCTATCTTCGAGCAAGCCCTCGAAGAACGGGGTCTCCCCCTTGAGCTCAAATATCTGCCGGTGATCGAGTCGGGGCTCGACCCCAACGCCGTGTCGCGACACGGTGCCACCGGTCTCTGGCAATTCATGATAACCACAGCGAAGGGCCTCGGCATGGAGGTGAATTCACTTGTCGACGAGCGCCGCGACCCCTATCTCTCCTCGCGAATGGCGGCCCGCTATCTTGCCGACCTTTATGCCACCTACAATGACTGGGGACTCGCCATCGCCGCCTATAACTGCGGACCGGGCGCCGTGAACAAAGCCATCCGCCGCGCCGGCGGAGACCCCAAATCGCACGATTTCTGGTCGATATATAATTACCTCACCCCCGAGACACGCGGCTACGTCCCGATGTTCATCGCCGCTAATTATGTGATGAACTATTATCCTCAACACAACATCAGTCCGGTGATTCCCACCAAACCGCTTGTCACCGACACGCTGATGATTTCCGACCGCGTGCATTTCAACCAGATTTCGAAAGTGCTCGATATTCCCGTCGACGAGCTCCGGGTGCTCAACCCGCAGTTCCGCGCCGACCTGATACCGGGCTCCGCAGAAAAGAGCTACACGCTCGTGCTCCCCTCGCAACAGGTTCATGCTTATCTCCTCAGCGAAGATGCCATAAAAGCTTTCGAATCCGAGAAATACGCACGCCGTGAAACCGCCGAGCCGGGCGAGGCTCCGCTAATGGCCGCAGCTACCGACGCTGCCTACAATGACAACACGGAGTCAGCAACAGTTTCCAATCCGGAATCCGCCGCCCCTGTAGCCGCCGCTTCCGACACCAAAGGTGTTCGCCAGATCACTCACAAGGTGAAACCGGGCGAGACTCTCGCCTCGATCGCCGAGACTTATGATGTTACGGCCGCCCAGATCAAAAGCTGGAACAGACTCCGCCGCAATGCCGTGAGAACCGGACAGATCCTGCGCATCAACACAGCCGCAGCTCCTGTAGGAGGCGAATCGCTGGCCGACACTTCTGTCCCCGCCGAGCAGATTCCCGCTCCGGCCCATAAGTCTTCAAAATCTAAAAAAGCGAAAGCCGCCAAAACACCGGCGGCTTCCACCCATAAACTTCGCCGTGGCGAAAGTCTCTCGAGTCTTTCCAAAAAATATGGCGTATCCATCGCCGAGATCAAGAAGGCCAACGGCATGAAGAGCGATAACCTCCGCGCCGGCGAAACCATCAAGATTCCGGGCAAGGCCTCTTCCAAATCGAAGTCGAAATCCAAATCCAGGAAATCGAGCAAAAAACGCCGCCGTTAATGGCAGCAGCCGTCGCCACAGTTGCCGTGCCCTTCGCCGCAACCGCCGTGGTCGCCGCAACCGCAACATCCGCCTGATGCCGGATGAAGTTCCTCGGGAGTGGCTTCGCGCACTTCCTCGACTGTGCCCGCATAGCTCACTGTCTTGCCGGCAAAGGGATGGTTGAAATCCATCTTCACCTTGTCGCCGATTTCCAGAACTTTACCAAGCACGCGGAAACCTTCGGCCGTCATCATCGGCAGTTCGGCTCCGACTGTCACCTCCTCGGCAAGCTTGCCGTCGCGCATGAATATCTCTTTCTCAAGTTCGAGCACATTGTCCTGATGACGAGGTCCGAAAGCGGCCTCCGGAGGAAGCGTCACTTCAAAACGATCGCCTGCGGAGAGTCCGCGCAATGCCTCGATGAGGCCGGGCACAACCTCCTGCGAAACGCCATATACCATCTCGTCCGGTTCTTTGGCATCGGCCTCGAATAGCAGTTCGCCTGTATCGGCATCAGTAAGTTTATAGGAATATTTCACAAACATTCCCGGTTCGATTTTCTCTTTCATATTATTTAAATTATTTCAGAATCTATCGGATAAATCCCGTTTAATCAGGATTAATCGCAACGAATTAAATCTCACTCCGCCGGAACCTCGTCGGGATCCGGATAATAATCAGGCACTGTCGCGGGTTCGGCCGCCGGCTCGGCCGTTGTCTCCGCATCGCCCGGTCCTTCGGGGTGTTTGAGCTCATATTGCATCTGAGGCACAATCACATTGAAATAGAAACCTTTGGCGGATTTGTCGCGCTTCATCTTGTTTGTCTCGTCGGGTATCACAGTGAGATAATCATACCCCGGTTCGATATACTGCGCATCGGTGGCCTCATAGCCGAGAAGCTGCACCATATCGTATTCATGCATCGGGTAGATCACATACCATGCCTTCCCCTGACTTTCGCCCGTGCCGGTGCTCTTGATAGCCCCCAAAAGATGCTCCAGACGGTATTCCCAGATCTTGGCACTCATATCCTTGCGCTTCTCCTTGAGCACATGCACCAGGAACGACATCTGCCGCAGATCGAAAGGATTGTCGGCCAATGCAAGCTCGGCATATTTCCGGATTGTGTCGATCTCCTCTTTCGTATGCGATTTCTTGGCCCGTAGATCATCGGTCACACCGGCATATTTCGAAATGCGGTAAGGGTCGAAATCCTCCTGAAACATATAACCGAGATAGAAATGGCGATATTCGTCGTTGGTCATGGTGGTGTCGTTGCTCACATATTTCGCGAGAAGTTTCGGGTAATAATACCGGCTTGTCGGATCGAGCGTCGACACCCTTATATCTTCAAGGTTGGGCGTCTCCACCACTATCTTCCGTTTGTTCGAGTTCTGTCCCGACACCTGCGCTATGGCGAGCACTGACAAAAACAGCGAAACAAATATTTTAATCTTTCTATTCTTCATCTTTCCGTAATAAATATTTTTCCCGTCATGTCTTATCCCATTCTGTATATGGCGAGCGTCAGCACTAACGCCACACCGGCCTGCATCACCGTAATGGCCGCCGGAAAACCTTTGGCGAGCAGATAGCGGAAGAAATTTCCCGACCCCGGAGCCACCGGCGTACCCTCGGGAGTGCGCGTATACAGGAGGAAGCCTAAGAAAATGCCTATCACTATTCCTATTATCATCACCGAATAAAGCATTCCCAGACCTTTCACAAAGGAGAATCCGAGCAGACCCAAGGCAAGACCTGCAATAGCTCCGACAAGAATATAGGCCGTGCCGCGTGTCTGGCGCCTCACTGCCTCCGGCTGCAGCAGAATGATGAACGTCACCACAAGCGTCATGAAGAACCAGCCCGTGAGAATCGTGGCGTTGACGGGGAGCAACGGATAGCCGTTACGGTTCGCGAGGCTCAGGAGCGCCAGAGCCGCATACGACAAGGCAGGCGACAGTATCTGACGCCCGGTCAGAAACCAGAACGAAGCGAGCCATAGCACACATGCCGCGATTATAAGGAATATATCCATCAGTAATTATTTCTTATCCAAAGGAGCCCTTACGGACGCCTTTATTTTTATAACGCGTTCAAAACCTTTTTTCTTGCCACCGGTGCAGTCAGGAGCCCGTTTTAACTCTCGTTAAACCTAATGGCCTGCGTGCCCGAATTCCGTCATGACGGAGTATCCGCGGGATGCTTCTTAAGTTCCGGATAGGCCACACGCGAATGATAGATGGTGGCCAACCGCTTCTTGAATGTATCCTTCACCGTTTGGACATCGCGGAAACTTATCGGCGACTCGCGGAAGAGGCCGTCGGCCTCCTGTCCGTCGACTATCTTGTCGACAAGGTTATTGATCGACTCCGGAGAATAATCCTGGAGGCTCCTCGATGCGGCCTCCACGGCATCGGCCATCATGAGTATGGCCGTCTCTTTCGACTGCGGGTTCGGGCCCGGATAGGTGAACCGGCTTTTGTCGACGTTGCCGTCGGGGCTCTGGTTCACAGCCGTATTATAGAAATATTTTGCCAGACTCTTGCCGTGATGCTCCGCGATAAAGCTGCGGATCACCTCCGGAAGTTTGTTTTTGGAGGCTATCTGCAGCCCGGCCGGAACATGCGATATGATTTTCTGTGCGCTCGTCTCGGGATTCAGTCCTGAATGGGGATTGATGCCATGCTGGTTTTCAGTGAAGAAAACGGGGCTTTCGAGCTTCCCTATGTCATGATAGAGGGCACCCGTGCGCACAAGCTGCGTGTCGGCCCCGATGGCTCTGGCCGCTTCCGAGGCAAGGGTGGATACCTGCATGGAGTGCTGGAATGTGCCCGGCGCCTCTTCGGCGAGCCGCCGCAGAAGAGGATTGTTTATGTCGGAAAGCTCCACGAGCGTCACTGTCGACGTGAAGCCGAATATCCTCTCGATTATAAGTATAAGGACATAGGAGAACGACAACGCCACGGAGTTGAGGGTGAAGATGCCCACCATACGCCATGAAAAACGCGACAAGTCGCCCTCCACAAGCAATTGCATTATGAAATAGACGAAGCAATAGGTCAGCAGCGTTACAAACGCCACTCGCAAAAGCTGCGACCGCTGGCTGAGTCTGTGGATACCGAACGTGGCCACCATGCCGACCGTCATCTCCATAAAGATGAACTGGAACTGGTCGACGGCCACCAGTGCCGAGAGCATCACCGTGACTATCAGCGAGAATATGGCCGTACGGGAGTCGAAGAATATCAGTATCACTACCGGCAACGCCGCGAAGGGAACATAATAGAGTCCGTTTGAGATATATTCAAACATCAGGATGGAGAAGACCACAAACAATGTTATGAATATCATCAGAAACGTCATCTTGCGCAAAGAATTGTAGAACCTCGACCGGTAATAATAGAGGAAAAGATATAAGCCGGCGAAGCAGACGAGGATATAGAGGCCCTGGCCGACGTAGAAGTAGGTGCGTTGCTGGTCGCGCTGGCCGTTGTTCTCGAGAATCTCCAGATAGGTATTGAGGTTGGTATAGATCTGCGGGGTCACTATCTCGCCGCGGTCTACTATCCTCTGGCCCTTCTTGATGACTCCCTGGGCACCGTTGACCGTGAGATATTCCTGATTCAGATATTTGGCGTTAGAGACGCTGTCGGCAAGCATGTTGGGAGCGAGCGAGATATTGAGGGCCCGCGCCACATCCCCTTCGATGGCTCCTTTCTGCTGCCCCGTCCCGACAGAAAAAGCAGAGTCGATATATTCGAATGCCTTGGCCGGAGAGAACATCGCCGAAGCGTCGATGGTGCGCAGAGTCGAGGCCCCGTCCTCACTCGCAAGGACACGCAGACGCGGCGGCCGCATTCCTTTCACTTTGTCGTAAAGGCGCGCCTCGAGGACTCCCCGCCGGTAAGTTTCGCGCAAAAGAGCCGTAAGACGCTCCTCTTCGGCACGCGAGCATTTCCCGGCTATGCTGTTGGAAAACCGCGACATGGCCGACGACACCACGCTCTCATCGCGCGTCACAAACGGTATGAAATTCTCGTTGATGCTGTCGCGCATCACGTGAGCCGAGGCCGAGTCCCTGAGTATCGGCATATCGAAATCGGCCGTGAGCAGCGGATAGCGCCATGGCTGGTTGAGCTCATAGGTATATGATTGCCTGTCGGCCCGGGGCAGCAGCAATAATATGATGGCTGTGGCTCCCAGCAATAGGCCGAGACGGGCGAAGGTCAGATTGCTGATTCTTTTCATATTCGTTTGGCGAACTTCACTCCTTTGATTTCCTTGAGGTTGCGGCAGATATTCTCAACGGTCTCCACGTTGTCGATCTGCACCGTTATCTCGGCATGGAAAACTTCCTGCCGGGCGGCGATGTTCAGACCGCGGATATTGACTCCGAGCTGCTGCGACATCAGGCTCGTGATCTCTTCGAGGATGCCGTGGCGGTCGATGCCGTCGACGCTTATTGTGGCCAAAAATCTGTCGGCGGCTCCGCCCCACGCCGTAGCCACAAGCCGCGACCCGTAGCTGCTCTTGAGCCTCATGGCGTTGGGACAACTCACTTTATGGACAACCACGTGCTCGTCGTCGTCGACGAATCCCAGCACATCATCGCCCGGAATCGGCTGGCAACAGGTATCGAGCCTGTAATTGGGCTTCTCCTCGTCGGGATGAAGTATGTAGATTTCTTTGCGGTTTATCGGTTCCCGTTTCTCTTCGGCTGCCGTCCCCTTCTTGGAGGCGAAAGGATTGCGGAGAATCTTCGACAGGAGCGACGACCGGTTCTTATTGAGTTCGCGCAATTGCTTGGATGAAAGGTTTATCTCATCGTTGGCCAGCATCAGATAAAGGTCGTCGCGCGAGGCGAGATGGTAATTGCCCAATATGCGTCCGATGTTTTCAGGCGTATCCTTCACTCCCTCTTTCTCCAGGATTTCGCCAAAGAGTTTCTTCCCGCGGTCCAGAAGATGGCGGCGGTCCTTGCGCAGAATGGCGCGAAGGCGGTTCTGCGCCTTGGCTGAATTGCAGAACTGCATCCATTCCGGCTGCGGGGTCTGACTCTCGGAGGTGATGATCTCCACCTGGTCGCCGCTGTCGAGTTTATAGGAGATCGGCACAAGTTTATGGTTTATCTTCCCCGCTATGCAGTGCGTGCCCATCTGCGAATGGATGGCGAAGGCCATGTCGAGCACGGTGGCTCCCTGCGGCAGGGTGATGAGATCCCCTTTGGGCGTGAAGACATAGATCTCGGCCGAGAAGAGATTGAGTTTTATGGTGTCGAGGAAATCTATGGCGTTGGGCTCCGGATTTGCGAGAATATCCTTGATGGTGTTCATCCATTTGTCGAGCTCCGTATCGTCTTCGTGAACTCCGGTCTTGTATTTCCAATGGGCGGCGTAACCGAGTTCGGCTATCTCGTCCATCTTGCGGCTGCGTATCTGCACCTCTATCCATTTGCCGTCGGGACCCATGGCCGTGAGATGAAGAGCCCGGTAGCCGTTGGCTTTAGGGATGCTTGTCCAGTCGCGGAGACGGTCGGGATGGACCTTATGTCCGTCGGTGAAGAAGGTGTAGATCTCCCAGCAGCGTATGCGCTCGAGAGAATCGTCGTCGTTCTCGAAAATCACGCGGACGGCATAGATATCGTAAATCTCTTCGAACGGCACTTTCTTGGTCTCCATCTTGTTGTAGATGGAATAGGCGCTCTTAACCCTCGCCTTTATCTCGTATTTGAATCCGGCGGCGTCGAGTTTCTCGCGCACCGGACCTACGAATTCCTCCACTATCTCGGCGCGGTGCTGCTCGCTCTCGCTCACCTTCGCCATTATCTCGGCATATTTCTGAGGATGCTCATATTTGAAGGCGAGGTCTTCGAGCTCATCTTTTATCTTGTAGAGGCCGAGGCGATGGGCCAGAGGGGCATACACATACAGAGTCTCGCCCGCTATCTTGTATTGCTTCTCGGGACGCATGGAACCCAACGTGCGCATATTGTGGAGACGGTCGGCCATCTTGATGAGGACTACCCTGATATCGGTGCTCATCGACAAAAGGAGCTTGCGGAAATTCTCGGCCTGCAGCGAGGCCTTGTCACCGAAAATACCTCCCGAAATCTTTGTGAGCCCCTCCACTATGGAGGCTATCTTGTCGCCGAAGTTGGCCGCGATGTCCTCTTTGGTGAATTCCGTGTCCTCAACAACATCATGCAGGAACGCCGCGCATATCGAGGTCGAGCCGAGACCCAATTCGGAAATCACGATCTTGGCCACCGCAATGGGATGCAGTATGTATGGTTCGCCACTGCGGCGGCGCACTCCCTTATGGGCGGCCTTGGCGAATCGGAACGCTCGCTCGATTATCTCTACCTTCTTGCGATGATTGCTCGAAAGGTAGGCCCTGAGCACATCTTGATAGGCATCTTCTATCATCCGGTCTTCCTCTTCGGGCGACATTATCTTATATTCGGCCATAGACTCTGCGTTGTGAGTTCTGCAATGCGCGCACCGATACGCGCGCATTGCGCATAATCACAAAATTAATAAATAATTCCCGTATTCCCAAACGCAAAAATCCCCGCCCATCTCACGATGTACGGGGATTTTCCTGCGATGTTCCTTCGGGAATACCTCCGGCGCGTTGCGCCGTAAGCGATTCCTTTGCCGAAACATCGGCAGACGATAGAAATTACTAATGTATATAACCCAAAATTTAGACAATTATGTTTTCCGCAGGAAGACCCCGCTACCCTCCGGCTACGCTCGCGCGCCTCCTTCAGGAATAAGGCCTTCCGGTATTAAGTTCAAGGCCTCATTGAAACATATCTAAGTCATGAAAAAGTGTAATTTTCCGTCGTTTGCAAGAAACTGCGTCAACAGCTTCCCGAACAGCCCGGTTATTCAGACTGTCCTCAAGAGAACGGATTCATCTTGTATGTGGTTTGTCTCAATTCAGTTGCGTTAAATTGTTGCGTTAAGTTAATGTCGTCTCTTACCTTTTCGTGTGTCGGGGTCTTTGCAAGCTGCCGTGTGTGTCTTATTCTTACGGCTTATGCCTTTTTATGGCATTTATATCTCATAAACGCCTCATATGCGCGCCGTATTGCATGCCTATATGTTAAAAAACGGCAAAATAAATGTTAAAAAAACGGGGTCGCAATCATCGACTGCAACCCTGTCAGATATGGTTCAAGATAAAGTTTTACTTGCGGAAGGGAGCGAATTTGAGTCCCGAGGCATTCGTGTGCAGATTGGCCATCTCGATGGCGGCAACCGCCGCTTCGGCCCCTTTGTTGCCCAGCCGGCCGCCCGCGCGCTCCAGAGCCTGCTCGAGCGTGTCGACAGTCAGAACGCCGAATATCACCGGCGCTTTCCCTTTGGCATTGAGCTCGGCCACGGCCTGCGAAACTATCTGGCAGACGTAATCGAAATGCGGCGTATCGCCGCGGATCACGCAGCCTATCACTATCACCGCCTTCAGATCGGGCATCGACAACAAGGCCATGCCCGCGGCGTTGGCAAGCTCTACCGTGCCCGGCACATCGGCCACATACATCTTGTCTTCTTCCACTCCGGCTTCTCGGAGCGTGGCCAAAGCTCCGTCGCGCAAAGCATGGGTAACCTCCGGATTCCAGCGGGCAGTGAATATGGCGCATCTGAAGCCTTCGGAATCCACAATGCGCGGAACCTGCAGGCTGTCGCCGTTGGTGTTAAGTATCGTCGACATCTCTCTATTTATCCTTTTTATCTTTTTTACCCTCTATCTTCTCCTCGATTTTCTCGAACTCCTCTCTCTTTTTGGAACGGAGACGCACTTTGGCCGTTTTCTGCACTTTGTGCAGAAAGGCTTTCCAGCCGCTTTCGCTCTCCATATCCTTATCGATAATCTCTATCATGGCGAGGATATCCTCTTCGAGCTCGATGGTCTCCAGAGCTATGGCGTGCGGAAGCACAGCGTTGAGAAGACGTTTGGCGCGGGGGCGCATCGAGCGGATACGGCTCATCACCTTGGCCATCTCGATGGTCATCTGCACTTCGCGGCGTGTCACCTTTCCGGCACGTTTTTTCGAGAGCTTTATGGCCTCGGAATAGAACTTCAGGGCCGCGCGATAGTCGCCGGAGGAGGCGAGAAGCTCACCCATATGCCGCAGGGATTCAACAAGCTTGTCGGTGGCGGCCGTCACTCCGGCGTTCACCTTTTCGTAGAGAGCGCCGGCGTTTATCTGCTGCTTTACGAGCAACTCCATCGTCTTGCGGCGCGAACGCAGAATACGCGTGGAAAGTTCCATCGCAAGGATATGGTATTTCCCGAAACGGTCGGCATCCACTTTGATGAGATGCTCGAGCACACGGAACAGCACCTCAAGCTCCTTCTCGCTCTGCTTATAGTCTTTCAGCTCGAAATGGAGCTCTGAGAGGTCGAAAAGGAGAGCCACGAGCAATGCGCGGAATTCATGGTTCTCATAATCCGAAAACTCACGCAGGGCGCGAAGCCCCTCTACCGTGCGCTCGAGAGCATCAATGGTGCGGTTTTCCTCCGACAGCTCATGCGCCGTCTTGCGGCAGGCCTCCACGGCCTCCACAATCTCCCGGTCTTTACTCTTCTTGTCGATCTTCTTGCGGTCGACGGCTATTTCTATATGTGTCATTTCCGTTCTGTTTTTCGGTTGGATTTTCCGGTTATTTCAATTCAATGAAGCGGCTTGCTTCATTGAAGTTGTTTTTTATCAATATAATGTGCGCGATTTGTGCCCTAAATAGCCGCCATGGTGGCGTTTGGCATATTCTTCGGCCGTGAAACCGATCTCGGTCATCACACCAACCACGAGCACATCGCCCATCACGGTCATCATGGTGGTCGAAGTGGTCGGCGTCAGACCCAGCGGGCAAACTTCGGGCGCCCCCCCGGTCCAGAGGGTCACATCTCCTTCGCGCGCGAGCACACTCTGAGAGTCTCCTGTTATAACGATTATCGGAATCTCCGGGTTCAGCACTCTCGCAAGGTCAACGAGTTCGAGTATCTCCCTGGTCTTGCCCGAATTGCTGAGCAGCAGGAGGAGATCGTCACGCTGTATCACTCCCAGATCGCCATGCTGGGCTTCCGAGGGATGCAGAAACACGGCGGGAGTGCCCGTCGAGCAGAATGTGGTGGCTATGTTCATGGCTATCTGGCCGGCCTTTCCCATGCCGGAGGTGATAAGCTTACCTCCGCGGCGCGCCACATGCTCCACTATCAGATCAACAGCCTCGCCATAGGCGTCGCTCACGGGGATGGCCGTGATTGCCTGCGCCTCGCGTTCGAGTATCGAGCGCATTGTTTCCTTTATGTCTTTCTTCATCTCTTTCTTAATAAAAAAACCGCTCCCACTTATTCCCTCATCACTCTGACTTCTGGCTTATGATCTCCCTCTCGAGCGCCTCGCGCCAATGCTCCGGCATCGGCGCAGATTCCTGCGTGGTCGGGTCGAAGCATACCATCACCGTCTCGCATGCCGATTTCACGGCGCCTGAATCGTCGGCTATTACCTGCAACAGTTTGAAACTACGCTCCGAAACCGACGAAACCTTGCTATAGACCGCTATACTCTCTCCGAAGAATATAGGAGCGATAAAAGCGCAGTCCACATTGGCGATTACCGTCTCAACCTTATCCCAGCGGATGGGGCGTCGCAGCATCTCCGTGAAATAACGCGCCTTTCCGGTGTCGTAAAAGGCCATATATACGGTGTTGTTCACATGGCCGAGAACATCCACATCGCTGAATCGGATCTGCAGATCGGTCTTGTGTCTGAATTCTTTGAGATCAGGTATATTGTGAGGATTCATTTTCTATTTCTATCGTTTTAATCTTTCAGGAGATAAATCCTATATCTTTTTCAGGAGATGAATCTTATCTCTTTCAAAACATCTTTGCCGAGCTTTTCGTTGATAAGCCTGCGGATAATACTGCGGCTCATCGTCAGCTCGTTGCGAAGTGCGGCCGCCGGCACCGGCACCGTCATCACCCCTCCGCGCACCGTCGGTCGCCCGCAGCGGCGTGCCAGCCCGTCGCCGACAATCGGCCGCCACAACTCCGCGGCGCGGCATTCATCGAGCTTCGCTGTCATGTCGCATTGCTGCACCGTAAGACGCAACACATCGCCGATGGTCTGTATATCGTTCCGTTTCATCCAATCTATCTCTTACTCCCCTACCTGTCTCCTATCAGCCGGAAGCTTCCATCCTCCACCTCGAACATCCGGCTCTCTCCCGATAGCCCCGCTATCGTTTCGTCGAGATGCTCGCGGTTGGTGTCTGTGATGAATATCTGCCCGAAATTATCGCGTGAGCTCACCAGCTCCATGATGCGCCTCACCCTCTCCGCGTCAAGCTTGTCGAAGATATCGTCGAGCAGAAGAATCGGAGTCAGCCCGCTGCGGCGCTTCAGATAATCGAAGATCGCCAGCCGCAACGCCACGGTGAATGATTTCACCTGCCCCTGGCTGCCGAGACGCCGCATGCTGTATTCGCCCAGTCCGGTCAGCAGGTCGTCGCGATGAACTCCGCGCGAAGTATAGCCCAGCGCCTGGTCGCGCCCGCGGTCTTCGCTGAAAACTTCAGCCGGCGTATGTTCGTTGAGCACGCTCCGGTAGCCAACCGACGCCCGCTCCGCATCGCCCGAGATCATGGAATAATACTCTGCAAAAAGGGGACTTATCTCCGCCACCCATTCCTGTCGACGGCGGTGTATGCCGAGCGCCGCTTCAGCCATGCCCGCCTCCACGGATTCATACAGCAGGGGATCGCGCACCCCGGCGCGCAGCATTCTGTTGCGTGATTCCAAAGACTTGCCGTATCTGATGAGCTGCGAGAGATATGCGCGGTCGGCCTGCGAGATCACCATGTCGAGAAGCCGGCGCCGATGTTCCGAAGATCCGCTCACAAGCTCGCTGTCGGAGGGTGTCACGGTCACCACCGGAAATCGCCCGATATGCTCCGATATGCGGCCATACTCCTTGCCGTTGCGTCTCAGGGTCTTCCCTTTACCCTTCACCACTCCGCAGCTCACATTCTCCGACACGCCGTTGTCCATCAGATAATCCCCCTTGAGCATCAGCATCTCGGCGCCATGGGTGATCAGCGCACTCTCGGGGATGGTCTGCATCGGGCGGCTCATCCCTAAGAAATAGATGGCCTCCAGCAGATTGCTCTTCCCCATGCCGTTGCGTCCGAGCAGACAATTCACCCCACCGCAGAATTCCAGCGTGGCCGCGGCGATGTTCTTGAAGTTCAATATGTCAACCCGTTCGAGCAGCATTCTCTATCCAAAATTCAAAATTATTTCAGTCTTTGGTGCCGTATGCGAGGTCTCCGGCGTCGCCGAGCCCCGGTACTATATAGCTGTGGGCGTTCACTTTGTCATCGATCGCGCCGCACCATATCGTGGTTCTGTCCTCAGGGAAATGCTCCGCCACATAGTCAACGCTCCGGCGCGATGCTATCACCGAGGCCACATGCACCCTCGCCGGCTCCCCCTTGGAAAGCAATGCCTTATAGGCCAGCTCCATGGAGCTGCCCGTGGCCAGCATCGGGTCAACAAGCAGGAGCGTTTTCCCCTCAATCGAGGGGGATGCCAGATATTCCACAAGTACATCGAACGAATCCCCCTTCTCTTTATAACGGCGGTATGCGCTCACAAAGGCGTTTTCGGCCTTGTCGAAATAGTTCAGGAAACCATGGTGGAACGGCAGCCCGGCGCGAAGAATCGTGGCGAGCACCACTTTGTCGGCCGGCTCCTGACATACGCAGGAACCGAGCGGCGTGTGCACTTCCGTGTCGCGATAGTTCAACCGCTTCGAAATCTCATAAGCCATTATCTGGCCGATGCGGTCGAGATTCGTGCGGAACCGCAGCGGGTCTTTCTGTATTTCCACATCCCTGAGCTCAAGCATATAGCGGCTCACGAGACTCGGGGTGTCGGCAAAATTTATTACTTCCATTTCATTTCTTGTTATGCACCGCGCCCCGGAATGCACGGTGCATTCTGCGGGGCGGTTCACAAATATATAAAACTATCCCCAATTAATCAAATTATTCCTCTTTTACCCCTGCGCCGCAAGCTTGGCAAACCGATGCCACATCGCCTGCAATGGCAGCCTTTAGCTCGTCGAGCGAGGAGAAACGGTGCTCGTCGCGGAGCCGGCGCAGAAATCTGAGACGCAGAGTCCTCCCGTATAGGTTCCCCTCGAATCCGCAGAGATGAGCCTCTACCGTCAGGGGCAGGTTCTTGTCGACCGTAGGCCTCACGCCGATGTTCACCACCGCCGGGTAGCATCTCCCGTCGGCCACGCAGGCCTCGGCGGCATATACCCCCGGTCCTGGAATCTGCATGATTCCGGCAATCGCGAGGTTCGCCGTCGGGAATCCGAGCCGACGGCCGAGTTTGCGGCCGGGCTCCACAACTCCGCTCAGCGTGTAGGGGAAACCAAGCTGCGAGGCCGCCTGCTCCACATCGCCCCCGGCCAAAAGACGTCTGATGGCCGTGGAGCTCACCCCCTTCACCTCCGGGGCGCGTATAACCTCCACACCGTGGCGCAACCCGATGCCCTGATAGTCGGAAAGGCTCATCGTCATGCCGTCGCTCCCGAACGTATTGTCATAACCGGCCACAAGCAGCTTCGCTCCCAGACGGTCAGCAAGCATCCCGATCCATTCATCGGCTGTTATGCGCATCACCTCCGGCGTGAAATCCACCGTCACGACCTCAACCCCCGCCTCTTTGAGCAGGACTACCCGCTCCTCGGGCGTCTCGAGGAGCAACGGCGCCCTGTCGGGCGATACCACCCACAGAGGATGCGGATCGAACGTCACCGCCACCGGGCTGAGTCCGCGGCGCGATGCCTCTTCAGTCAAAAAATCGAGCACGGCCCGATGCCCGCGGTGAACGCCGTCGAAGGTGCCCACCGTCACAGCCGTTTCCCGCCCCTCGAATGCCGGGCTCTCACTTTTTAAAACATTCATAGCGCAAATTTAATAAATTATGACTACTTTTGTGAGGCCGCGGGCCAATATTCCCACGGATTTTCAATTATAAAACATATCGGTTATGAGCAAGATAAAATCGATCGGCATTCTCACCTCCGGAGGCGATGCCCCCGGTATGAACGCCGCTATCCGCGCCGTGACGCGTTCGGCAATCTTCGCCGACTTCAAGGTTTTCGGCATCTACCGCGGCTATAAAGGCCTCATCTACGATGAAATAGAAGAGTTCTCCACGCAGAATGTCTCCAACATCATCCAGCGCGGCGGAACAATCCTCAAAACCGCCCGTTGCAAGGAATTCCAGACTCCCGAAGGCCGCCAGTGCGCCTACGACGTGATGAAACGCCATGAAATCGACGCCCTCGTCGTAATCGGCGGCGACGGCTCCCTCACCGGCGCCCGCATCTTCGGCAACGAATTCTCCATCCCGATCATCGGCCTCCCCGGAACAATCGACAACGACCTCTACGGCACCGACACCACCATCGGATACGACACAGCCCTGAACACCATCATGGAATGCGTCGACAAAATCCGCGACACCGCCACCTCCCACGAACGCCTCTTCTTTATCGAGGTGATGGGACGCGACGCCGGATTCCTCGCCCTCAACGGAGCCATCGCTTCCGGCGCCGAGGCCGCCATCATCCCGGAGATCTCCACGCAGGTCGACCAGCTCTCGGAGCTCATCCAGAACGGCTTCCGCAAATCCAAGAACTCCTCGATAGTGCTTGTGGCCGAATCGCCCATCACAGGCGGCGCCATGGGCCTCGCCCAGCGCGTAAAAGAGGAATACCCGGCCTACGATGTGCGCGTCTCGATCCTCGGGCATCTCCAGCGCGGCGGCTCCCCGACGGCCCACGACCGCATCCTCGCCTCGCGCATGGGTGCCGCCGCCATCGACGCCCTCCTCGACGACCAGCGCAACGTGATGATCGGCATCAAGAACGACGAAATCTGCTACGTCCCCTTCACCAAGGCCATCAAAAACGACAAGCCCATCAATCAGGAGCTCCTCTCCACCCTCCGCCGCCTCTCCATCTAAGAGAGCCCTGCCGAATAATTCAAAATTCAAAATTATTAAAAAATCGCTTTCGGTTTTGCCGATTGCGATTTTTTTAATACCTTTGCATCGTATTAGGGCGAATACCAGAGTGGCCAAATGGGGCAGACTGTAAATCTGCTGGTTTATACCTTCGGTGGTTCGAATCCATCTTCGCCCACTATACTTGCCTGCGAAGGCCGGATTTTAATCGTAACAAGGATTGATATTAAAAAAGGAGGCTATCGCCTCCTTTTCTCTATTCTATATATATTTCCTTTTTTTCTATATAAATCTTTTCTCAATATTTTTCCGATTTCCCGGTCAGTGGAGTTTCTCCGTTGCCTCGTGGATACGGCGCATCGCCTCGCGGATATTATCGTCGGAAGTGGCATACGAAAGCCGCAGATAACCCGGCGCGCAGAACGCCGCGCCATCCACCGCGGCCACATGAGCCTCCTCAAGCAGATACATCACATAATCGCCCGAACTGCGGATCTCCCGGTCGTCGGCCCTGAGCCCTATCAGCGATGAAACCTCCGGGAAGAGATAGAAAGCGCCCTGCGGAACATTGCAGCGCCAGCCCGGAATACCGGCCGCCAATTCCACTATCAGATCGCGGCGACGGCGGAATGCCCCGCGCATCTCGGCCACACATTCCTGCGGTCCGCGATAAGCCGCCTCAGCAGCCTTCTGCGCTATCGACGACGCCCCCGACGTATATTGCCCCTGAAGCTTCGTCACAGCCTTAGCTATCGGCTCCGGACCGGCCATATAGCCCACGCGCCAGCCCGTCATGGCATAAGCCTTCGAAACGCCGTTCACCACCACCGTGCGGTCCTTAAGGTTCCCGAAAGAGCTGATACTATGAATCTTATCCACAAAATTTATATGCTCATAAATCTCATCGCTCAAAACTATCACCTCCGGATGGCGCTCCAGCACTTCCGCAAGCGCCCGAAGCTCCTCATAAGAATATACCGAACCGGTCGGGTTGGAAGGAGAATTGAACATGACCACCTTCGTTCGCGGCGTAATCGCCTCCTCCAGCATCGGCCCGGTGATCTTGAAATCCGAATCCACACCGGCCTGAATCGTCACCGGCTTCCCCTCCGCGAGCTTCACCATCTCCAGATAGCTCACCCACGCCGGCACCGGGATAATAACCTCATCGCCCGGGTTGACCGTTGCCAGAAGGACATTGCAGAGTTCCTGCTTAGCGCCGTTGCCCACAACTATCTGCGAAGGCTTATAGTCGAAACCGTTTTCACGCGTCAGTTTGTCGCAAATCGCCTCACGCAGCGACAGATAGCCCGCCACGGGAGTATATCTTGTGAAATTGTCGTCGATAGCGCGCTTGGCTGCCTCCTTGATGAATCCGGGAGTATCGAAATCCGGCTCGCCCACCGACATATTGATCACATCCACACCCTGCGCCCTCAACTCAGCGCTCTTCTGCGACATCGCCAGCGTTGCCGACGCCGCCAGAGCGTTCACTCTTTCTGAAATCAAGCTCATCTTTCTTACCTTAATTTTCTATTTTGCCCTTAATTTTTTGCGCATTTCCATATTTGAACCTGCGCTTTTCTCTTAATTAAATTCCACCGCAAATTTAGCCATTTCTCCCCTCTTATCCAAACCCCTCGCCCCTTCCCCTCATTCATTCATCTCCATCCTCTCCCGCTTCTCCATAATTTTTTTGCCAAATCGGAGATAAGTCTTATTTTTGTATCAAAATAAAACGCGAATGAAAAAGCATATTTCAATATTGCCGCTGATGCTCTTTGCGCTTATAGCCGCAAGCATCCTCCCCTCCTGCTCCAGTAAAGATTCCGACGACGCCCGCGACCTCCTGCTCTCCATCCCCTCCGATGCCTCCATGGTCGGCATCGCCGACCTCCATGAAGTCCTCGAAAAGGCCGGCTGCGACATCGACGGCACCGAGATAAAACCCGGCAAAGAATTTTCCGAAGCCATCGGCAAATCAGGCAGCGACCTCGGCCGCATCTTCCGCCTCATCACCGAAGGCGGCATCGACCCCTCCGTAGCCGCCATCTTCCTCGAAGGTTATAATTTCTATATCGCCGGCTTCGTGGCCGACCCCGACCTCTTCCGCGAAACCGTCGAAAAGGAGTTCGGCGAGAAATTCGCCGACTCCGGCGAAGTCTCCGTCTGTGGCAACGTGGCCCTCAGCGGCTCCCGCTTCTGGGTCTGCCTCTCCTCGCGCAACACCATCCGCCCCGACGATATCCGCCACTTCATAAACCTTACCGAAAAGCAGAGCATCGTCTCCAATAAAAAAGCCGCCGCACTCGAGAAACTCTCCCATCATATCCAGGGTTGGGGCGATATCAAAGGATGCCTCGCGGCTGCCGGACTCGACTTCGCATCGCGCGCCACAGCCATGATGGCCCTCGAGGCGATGTATGCCGACCCCGCCGAATTCCTCTGGGAACTCGATTTTGAAAAAGGGGAGCTCGAAGGAGAGCTATCGGTATTCAACACGAAAGGGGGCGTGGCCCGCTTCCTCTATCCCGTGGCAAAGATAGACGCCGACGCAATCCGTTCCCTCTCCACAAACTCCGACGCACTCTTCGCCATAGCCATATCTCCCGAAACCGTCAGAATGCTGCGTGAAGAAACCAAAACCAAAGGCGTCTCCATGCTCGGCATACTCGCCGGCGCCCTCGGCTGCGTCGACGGCACTTGCGTCTACTCGGGCGATATCGACAAGAATGTAAACGGCTTCCTCTCGACCACCGGATCCGGAACCGCCGACATATCAGACATCCTATCCTCCTACGGGCTGAAAGTAACCAAAGAGGGCAAACTCCTGCGCTTCGCCAGCGGACTCCCCTCCGGCAGAATCACCCCCGATGAAGCCGCCACCCTCCTGAAAGGAGCCATGGCAGGCGCCATCTTCTCCGGACGCCTCCTCTCCGACAAAGGAATGTCGGCGTCCTTCTCCTGTGCATCCGTGAAGCTTGTGCCCGAGAAAGGGGGCTTGCAGCTCGACTTCACCGTAGCATCCGCCGACAAGGGCCGTAACATCCTCCTCTCTATCCTCTCCGCCGAAACCAAGACTCCCGCGGTCAAAACCGCATCCCAGACCCCTGCAGTCAAAACCGAGGATAACGAAAACCGATGATAAATAAGATCAGACTCGAACATCTCCTCCCCCGCGTTTTCGTGAACGAAACGCTGCCCCCCTCCGACATCTGGAAGCAGGATCTCACCCTGCTCCGGGGCGAAACCTACCAGATAGAGGCAGCCAGCGGCGGCGGCAAATCATCGCTCTGCGCCTTCATCTACGGATCGCGCACCGACTTCGAGGGGCGACTCCTTTTCAACGACGAAGACACCGCCTCCTCCAGCATCGGCCGCTGGCAGGAACTGCGCCGCAACCACATAGCCTACCTCCCCCAGGAGCTCTCCCTCTTCCCCGAACTGACGGCCATCGAGAACATCCGCCTGAAGAACAGCCTCACCGACTATGTTGCCGACTCCCTAATAGATGAATGGCTGGAAGAACTCGGCATCGCCGACCGCCGCGACTATCCCGCAGGACGCATGTCAATCGGCCAGCAACAGCGCGTGGCCATCATCCGGAGCCTCTGTCAGCCCTTCGACTTCATCCTGCTCGACGAGCCCGTGAGCCACCTCGACCCCGAAAACAACCGCATCGCCGCCACCATCATCTCCCGCGAAGCCCAACGCCGCGGCGCCGCCATCATCTCCACCTCCGTCGGCAACCCCCTCCTCCTCCCCAATCCCCAAAAATTGAAAATTTAGAATTGCCCCCGCCCAATTCAAAATTCAAAATTCCCCATTCAAAATTAAAGAAGATGTCTGCTTCCAGCCTTCTAATCCGCAATATCTCCCCGGCGCGCATCGCCGGCTTCATCCTCTCCAACTTCTTAGGTCTCGCCATAGTTCTCGGGAGCCTCCAGTTCTATCTCGACGCCCGCACAATCTGGGAAGACGACGACAGCTTCATCCGCTCCGACTATATTGTGGTCAACAAGCGCGTAACCTCCGCCAATACCTTCGCCGGCGCCTCCTCCGGCTTCACCGACGCCGACCTCGCCGACCTCTCGGCCCAACCCTGGGTGCGCCGCGCAGCCCCCTTCGAATCGGCCCGCTACCGCGTCTCGGCATCCATAATGCAGGCCGGACGCGGACTCTCCACCAACATGTTCCTCGAATCCATCCCCGGCGATTTCGTAGATGTCCCCGCCTCTCAATGGAGCTGGCGAGAAGGCTCCGATGAAGTGCCCCTCATCATCTCCAAGGACTACCTCACCCTCTACAACTTCGGATTCGCCTCCTCGGCGGGACTCCCCCAGATGTCGGAAGGCTTCATGAGCGGTCTGCCCCTTATGCTCACTCTAACCTCCGACGATGGCCGGCGCCTCGAATTCCATGGTCGCGTGGCCGGATATTCCAACCGTCTGAACACCATCCTCGTGCCCCGCGAATTCATGGAATGGAGCAACTCTCAGCTCGCCGCAGGAGCGTCCAAGCCGCTCCCCTCCCGCGTGATAATAGAGGTAAGCAGCCCCGGCGACACCGCCATCCGCGAATATATCGACGCCCGCGACTGGGAGATCGCCGGCGACAAAAGCGCCGCCTCAGCCTCCTTCCTACTCAAGATAGTGGCCGGAATCGTAATTGCCATAGGATGCGTCATCACCCTCCTCTCCTTCTTTATCCTTCTGCTCTCCATATCCCTCCTCATGGAGAAGAACCGCGAAAAGCTGCATTCCCTCATCATGCTCGGCTATCCGTTGCGCACGCTCGAACGCCCCTACCGCCTCATAGTGGCCGGCGCCTCGCTGCTCGCCCTCCTGCTCGCCGTCGGAGGCGTGTTCATCCTGCGCTCCTTCTATCTCACCCCCGTCACCGGACTCGGCGCCGAAGCCGCCTCCCCTCTCGCGATGCTCGCAGTCGGGATAGTCCTCACCGCTCTCATCATCCTCTTCAACGATATCGCCGTGGCCCGCAAAGTGAAGGCTTCTTTTCGCATTTGATGAGAATATAGAGGATTAAAGTGTTAAAATTGTTAATTAACATTGTTAACAATAGGGAAATATTAACGATTATTTACGATTCTGCCTAAATTTGCCAATTGTGTGGGCGAGATAGCCGATGCCGGAAGAAATCCGGCTCAATCGGCTACGCACGCGCCTCTATCCTCTATCTATTCTTGCGCTTGAATGAGAGTTAAGACCATGAAGCTCAACAGTCGCGATTAGACAAAGAAAAACTCCTCTTTACGCCGGCCGGAGCGGCCGGCCGCATTAAGGGAATTCACGGGCACGGCTCAGAGGAGCGGCCCCGGTCAAGATGAAAAAAAATTTAATAACCCAATGTAAAACTAAATTCATTCTTACATGAAGAACTATTGTTTTCAGCTGAACAGGAAGTTCTGGGTGACAATGGCAATGCTGTTGACGCTCTCGCTTCCCGCGTTGGCTCAGAAAATCACCGTCACCGGACATGTCTCCGATGAAAACGGTGAAGACCTGATCGGCGCAACCATTATGGAGAAAGGCACTTCAAACGGCACATCGGCCGACATCGACGGCAATTTCTCCATCAATGTGCCTCCGACGGCCACGCTTGTCGTAAGCTACATCGGCTATGACCCGATGGAAGTTGCCGTTAACGGACAGACACATCTTAACATCGTGATGAAATCCAACGCCCAGATGCTTCAGGAGACAGTCGTGATCGGTTACGGCTCCGTGAAGAAATCTGACGCTACAGGTTCGGTGGCTGTGATCAACCCCGACGAAGTCGACGCCAACATCTCGACTTCGGCCCAGGACCTTCTGGTCGGCGCAAGCCCGGGTGTCGTTGTCACCACCAACGGCGGTAGCCCTGAAGGCGGCGCCACCATCCGTATCCGCGGCGGCGCTTCTCTGAACGCCTCCAACGACCCGCTGATCGTGCTCGACGGCGTGCCCTTGAGCAACGACGGCGTCAACGGTATGGCCAACCCACTCGCCATGATCGCCCCCGACAACATCGAATCCATGACAATCCTCAAGGATGCTTCCGCAACGGCCATCTACGGTTCGCGCGCATCCAACGGTGTGATTATCATCACCACCAAGAAAGGCCGCAGCGGTCGCCCGCAGGTGAACTTCTCGGCTAATGTAACCGTAAACCACGCCCGCAAGACCTGGGACGTGCTCACCGGTCCTGAATTCCGCGACCTCGTCACCAAACACTTCGGCGAAGGTTCCGAGCAGGCCGGAATGCTCTATATGAACGGAGCAGCCGACCCGAACACCGACACTGACTGGCAGAAAGAAGTGCTCCGCACATCCGTATCCCATGACTACAACCTCTCCGTCGGCGGCAAGGCAGGATTCCTCCCCTACCGCGTGGCAGCTTCCTACACGATGAACAACGGTATCCTCAAGGACAGCCAGATGCAGCGTGTCACCGCCGGATTCAACCTCACTCCTGAATTCTTCGACGGCAAACTCAAAGTCAGCGCCAACGTCAAAGGATACTACATCCGCAACCGCTTCACCGACGAGGGCTGCACCGGCAACGCCATCGACGCCGACCCCACACGCCCCGTCTACAGCAATCTTCCCACTCAGGAAGGAGCCATCTTCCCCTACTACTACAACGGATACAGCTCCAACCTCTCCGGCCTGAACTGGAACGACCAGGGAACAATCAACCCCCTTGCACAGGCAACCGACAAGGACAACACCGCCGACATCTATCGTTCGAACGGTAACCTCCAGATCGACTACGCCCTCCACTTCCTCCCCGAGCTTCACCTCAACCTCAACCTCGGCTACGACGTGAGCAAGGCCACCAACACAATCCTGCTCCAGCAGAACTCTCCGACAGCATGGAATTCCTACGACAAGAACGGTGCCGGCTACTACACACAGAGCTATGAGCTCCGCCGCAACACCCTGCTCGACTTCTATCTCAACTATAAGAAAGAATTCGAAGCTATCGAATCCAACCTCGACGTGATGGCAGGTTATTCCTACCAGCGTTTCGACGCCCACGGATGGAGACAGGAGAGATACACCACCGAAGGCTTCTATCTTCCCGACTCCAACGAGGCAAAGGCTCTCAACGGCGGCAACCCCGGTCTCATCGTCAACCCCGCCACAGCAGCCAGCATCGGACTCCCCTACAACTACTCCGAGCACAACACCAACCCCAACAACAACTGGAACTCGGGTAACCTCATTCTGGTCAGCTTCTTCGGCCGTCTGAACTATTCGTTCAAAGACACCTACCTGCTCACCTTCACTCTCCGCGACGACGGTACTTCCCGCTTCTCCAAAGACAACCGCTGGGCCCTCTTCCCCTCCGTAGCCCTCGGATGGAAGATCAGCAACATGCCCTTCATGGAGAATGCCTCCGAGAACATGAATGAATTCAAACTCCGTCTCGGATGGGGTCAGACAGGTCAGCAGGCCGTAGGCGGATATTTCGACTACATGCCCAAATACACCGCATCGACCTTCTACGGCGGTTCCTACTATCCCAACATGTACACCGGCGCTTACGGCGCTTACATGTCGACCTACTATCCCGCCGCCTACAACAAGAACCTCAAGTGGGAAACCACCACTACCTGGAACGTCGGCTTGGATATGGCATGGTGGAACAACCGCCTCACCGTCGCCCTCGACTGGTATCTCCGCAATTCCAAAGACCTTCTGGCAAGCGTGACATTCCCCCCGGGCGCAATGACTACCAACCAGGTGATCCAGAACATCGGTTCGCTCCGCAACATCGGTATTGAGGCCACAATCGGCGCCCGCGTGATCGATACTCAGGACTTCACATGGAACACAAGCTACAACGTAGCCTGGAACAAGAACAAGATCACCAAGCTCGTGCAGGGTGAGCTCGTTCAGCTCGGCGGCATCGGCTCAACCGGTCTGCAGGGTCAGGTTCACGCAGTAGGCTATCCCGCAAGCTCCTTCTGGCTCCTCGAGCAGATCTACGACCAGAACGGCAACCCCATCGAGGGCGCTTATGTCGACCAGAACGGCGACGGCGTGATCAACGACGACGACCGCGTGATCAAACACAGCCCCGATCCCAAGGTTACCATGACCTGGAACAACAGTTTCTCATACAAAGGCTTCGACCTCTCCTTCTCACTACGCGCCAACATCGGCAACTACGTCTACAACAACGTGCTCGCAAAACGCTCATTCTTCAACAACGTAGCCGTCAACTCGCGTCTGATGAACATGGTCGACAACCCCGTATACTTCAACAACGAGCAGTACCGCTCCGACTATTATCTGCGCAACGCCGGCTTCGTACGCTGCGACAACATCACGCTCGGATACACCTGGCCCAACCTGCTCAACAACAACCTGCGCCTCCGCCTCTACGGCGCCGTGCAGAACCCATTCGTAATCTCCAAGTATAAAGGCATCGACCCCGAGATCTCGGGCGGTATCGACAACTCGACATATCCGCGTCCCGTCAGCTATACCGTCGGCCTTATCGCAACATTCTAAATCATCAAAAGCTGAAAATTTATGAAATCCATTATAAATAAATTTATCGCAGGTTCAATGATTGTCGCCGCCGCGGGTGCTTTTACCGCCTGCACAGGTGATTTGGAGCAGGGACCGAAAGATCCTTCCACCGTCACATCCGGTGACTTCAGCAAGAACCCGCAGGAATACATCGCCGGCCTGATGGCAAACTGCTATGCAGGTATGACCGTTTCCGGTCAGGGCGGTGCCGGCGCTTCCGACATCACCAGCCCCGACGCAGGTATGAGCTGCTATTCGCGCGCTATCTATATGCTCAACGAGTTCCCCACCGACGAAGTGGCTTGGATCTACTATTCCGACGCCGGCATCGAGGACCTCGTGAAAGCCACGTGGGGATCGGACAACCCGGTGCTCAACCTCGCTTACTCGCGTTTCTACACCCACATCGCAGTCTGCAACGACTTCCTGCGCAACATGCGTAACCTCGGCGAATGGGGCATCGATCCCTCGCAGCTCCAGGATCCCGACGGCAAACCGATGACCGAAGTCATCGATCAGTTCTGCCTCGAAGCCCGCGCACTCCGCGCCTACACCTATTTCCAGGTGATCGACTTCTTCGGCCGCGCAGCAGTGGCTTGGGATATCGACGACAACGGCAACTCCATCCCCTACGGCGAAGTGCCCCCGCAGGCTGAAAGCCGCGCAGCCCTCTACAACAAGGTGGTTGCCGACCTCGAGGATGTGCTCGCCAAATGGCCCGCAAACGCAACTCCCGTCTATGGCCGCGTAAGCAAGGATGGCGTCCGCGCCCTTCTCGCCCGCTTCTACCTCAACGAGAAAGTCTTCACCGACGGCGCTTCCGATGCAGGCTGGAAGAAATGCTGGGATATGTGCCAGCAGATCATCGCCGACCATGACAAGGGCTCCTTCCATGGTCTCGCTTCCGACTATCTCGCACTCTTCGGCGCCAACAACGACATGTTCATGCCCGGTAAGGCTACCCCCGGAAACAACAACGAAATCCTCTGGGGTCTTCCCTACGACAACATGAATACCCAGAGCTACGGCGGTTCCGACTTCCTCATCTTCTCCGCTATCGGCGACTTCGGAACCAGAGAGCTCACCAAAGGCTTCTGCGAGAAGACATGGTATGGCGTTCAGTCCGCATGGGCTTGTATGCACGCCCGTCAGCAGTTCGCCGAACTCTTCGACTTCAACGACAAAGGCGACAGAACCGACAATGATGCCCGCACCTACCTCTGGCTCACAGAGAAGGCCGGTTATACCATCACCAACGAGACTCAGTCGAAATTCACCGACGGTTATATTCCTATCAAGTTCACCAACATCCCCGCAGCCGCCGACGGCACCTACTATCGCTTCGCCGACCCGGGCAACGGACTTAACCGCGTATCAGCCGCAGCAGGCGCCACAATCAACGCCAACTTCAGCTTCTGCGACACCGACCTGCCTCTGATCCGTCTGGCCGAAGTTTACCTCATGGCCGCCGAGGCTTCCCTCCATAACGTCGGAAGCTCCGCTCTCGGCCTCCAGTATCTCAACTATGTCCGCCAGCGCGCCGGCGTGGCTCCTCTCGGCATCATGACCGGTCAGGATGTGCTCGACGAGCGCGGCCGCGAACTCTACTGGGAGAATGTACGCCGCACCGACCTCGTCCGCTTCGGACGTTTCGCCGGCAACAACTACAACTGGAACTGGAAAAACGGCACCAACCCCGGTACGGCCATCGCCTCCTACATGAACGTATTCCCCATCCCGAGCGCTATCGTAGCCTCCTATCCCGCAGGCGAATACAAACAGAATCCGGGCTATGTAAAATAATTAAAGTAGAAGAAGAAAATGAAAAAGATATCATTGCTCACGCTGCTTCTCATGGCCCTCGGCTTCGGCCTCACGGGCTGTAAGGACGACACGCAGCCCCGTCTGGAAGTGCCCACGGATTTCGTGCTCAACACTCCGGCAATGGGCGACCAGACTTATATTTTCCGCGACGATGAAAACTATAAGCCTCTCAACGACATCACATTCACAGTCTCCCAGCCGAACTATGGCGTAGGCTGCACACCCGACTATACCGTGCAGATCGCCCGGTCGAAAGAGGACTTCGCAAAATGGGATGAGGCTATGGCGGCCGAAGATGCTCCCGAAGACGGCAATACTGTAGTAGACAGCGAGGATCACCCCATCGCCTATACGCTCGAGACCGTATCCTCGTCGGCATCCATCACCATTCCCGGTGAGATTTTCTGCGCCGGCGTGAACCTGCTCTATGGTTTCGACCTCGACAACTACAACCACGAGACCGTTCCCGTGGCCGTACGCGTCAAGGCAACCATCGCAAACGCTCCCTATAGCGTGATCTGGTCCAACCCGATCACGATCTCCGTATCCTCCTATGTTCCCGTTTCCGAACCCGGCAAGCTCTACCTCATCGGTCAGCCCACCGGCTGGGATATCAACGCCGACCAGGTTTACCTCAACGAGACCGGCATCGGAACCAAGATATTCTACGGAGTGGTATTCATCCCCGAAGGCGAGTTCCAGTTCCGTTTCTACAGCGCTCTGGGCGACTGGGAGAGCAATGCCGTCGGCTCGCAGGATGCCGATAACCCCGTCGACATCTCTTTCAACGCCGATGGCGTTTACCAGGGACAGGTATTCATGGGCAAGAAAAAAGGCGATAAGCTCGGCAAAGGCTCATGGCAGGATGCATCCTGGGCAGGAGGCAACCTCGAAGTGACCGTCAACCTCAAGGACATGACCATCAAGATGCAGAAAGCTCCGGCCAAGAAAGTATATGTCATCGGAACGCCCGGAGGATGGGACATCTCCGACGATACCCACTTCCTGGAGGAAACCCCGGCCGGTTCCAACATCTATAAAGGCACGATCGACGCCGCGGCAGGCGAAGTGATGTTCCGTATCTATACCAAGCTTGGCAACTGGGGATCCGACGGATCCATCGGCGCCGACAATGCCGGCAACCTCAACATCACGCTCCCCTTCAACGGAGTGGCCAAGGAAGGTTCCGAGCAGAACTGGACGATACCGAACTGGGGTGGCGGCAAACTCAACGTCACCTACGACATGAACGCAGGAACAATCGACATCCAGGCTCAGTAATGTATAATCAATAATGCCTTCCGGAGCGGATCCGCCATCCGCCTCCGCTCCGGAAAGCTTCAAATCATACGATACACAAAATGAAAAAATACAGCATATTTCTGATGGCTGCCGCCGCACTCGGTTTCGCCTCCTGCGACGACAAAAGCGACCTCGGAATCGCTCAGGTCAACCCGCAGGAGCCCATAGTGGAAGCCGATGGCCTCAAACTAGCTCCCTCCGCGGCATATACCTCAACCATCAACCTCGACAACACTGTCAATCAGAACATCGACATCCTGTCGGTCGAGGACGCATCCGGCCTTCCCGAAGGCACCGACCTCGAATTCGAGCTCTATATAGCCGACAACGAAGCTATGGAGAACGCCGAGATCTTTCCTATCGAAGAGGGTAAGGTAGCTTCAAACGACATCGAACGCACAATCGTCGAATTCTATAGCATCACTCCCGAAGTGGTTAAACCCTGGATGGGAGTGGCCGCATATGCCACAATCGGCAAACAGCGCTCACGCCTCGGCGGCGAAGGCTTCCTCTACATGAAGCAGCAGGTAGATGTCCTCCCCGTCGACGAACACCTCGACATAGAGAACAGCTACTTCATCGGCGGAACTCTTTCGCAGAAGATGGACCACAGCGACCTCCACGCATACGTCGACAATAACTTCGTCGCCATCTTCGAAGTCACCGCAGCGCAAGCCTCCGCAGGCTTCGAATGGTATGTGGTTCCCGGAAGCGTTGAAGGCACGGCCACGCCCGCACAGTGCTACGGACCCGCCGCAACAGGCAACGACCTCCAGCTCGGCGCCAAAGGCACCATCACCACTCCCGGACGCTACCGCCTCGTAGCCGACATGCTCGCCAAGACCTATACCCTTACCTTCGCCTACGAAGTGCTCTACACTCCCGGCACAGGCAACGGATGGAGTCAGGCCAACTCGATGCAGCTCTACACCGACAACTACTCCGAATACTTCGGATTCACCCGCACAGGAGCCGACACCGACGCCAAGGGCGAATTCAAGCTCGACGCTTCACTCGACTGGTCGATGAACTGGGGTCTCAACGGAGGCAAGCTCACACCCAACGGCGACAACATCGTCACCGAGCCCGCAGGCTTCTATTGGGTAAATGCCAACCTCAACGCCCTCACCGTATCAGTGCTCAAAGTGCAGTCCATCGGCATCATCGGACTTAACGGCGACTGGAACACCGACATCGTCATGACGCCCTCCTCCGACATGCTCACATGGACAGCCACGATGACCGCCGACAGCGACACCAACTTCAAGTTCCGTGTCAACGGCGGATGGGACGCCAACCTTGGAGGCACCCCCGACAAGCTCATCTACAACGCCGCCAACATCGACATTGCCGCCGGCACCTACGATGTCGTCCTCGACCTCTCCAAAGTGCCCTACACCTGCACCTGCACTCCCAAATGATCCCCGCCGGAGGGGCCTCGGCCCCTCCGCCATCGCCGGCGTTGCAACCGCAACGCCGGCCCATAACCGCCCAAAGCGAACATAATTGCAAAAGGCGGACATAACTGCAAAAAAGGAGGAGAAGCGCCCCGCGCTTCTCCTCTTTCATTTATCCTCGGCTCCTATCCTATATTATTTCCGCCGCTCTATTCAAAATTCCATTATCAAATTCCGAATCTTTCGCAATTCAAAATTCCAAATTCAAAATTCCCAATTATCCTCGGAGCGGTCGCGTGAGCGAACTTTAGTTCGCCGTTGTCGGCCGCCTTGGCGGCCATTTATTCTGTCTTGAAGGTTATATCGTCCTCCCTCGGATGAACAAATTCGAACTCCAGCGTCCTTGCCAGTCCCTCATCCAGCGTATAAGGAGCCTTGAAGCCCGAAGAATGCGCCTTCGTCGCATCAAACTCCGTAGTAGCGCAAAACTTCTTCACCCTCACCGACGAAACCGTCAGCTTCCGACCGGTCAGCTTCGCCAGAACATCGAAACAATAGCCACCAAGCATACCCAGCCAATAAGGATAATGCGTAGCCGGGATATGCTTCTTCAGCACCTTCGACACATGCGCCACAAGCTGATTCATATTATTGTCAGGTTTATCGATATAATTATAGACATTATACCCCTCCCTCACATTATCGATCAGGAACTTCACGAAAGCAACCACATTGCCCACATAAGCCATCGACTTGCGGTTCTCCCCCTTGCCGACCATCAGGAACTTACCCGACGAAATCTGCTTCAGCAGATTGTAAACATTTCCACGGTTGCGTTCGCCGAAGATCACCGTAGGCCTGATGATATCGATATTCCAGTCGGGATGCGACTTATACCAGCGCAGGAGCACCTCCTCCGCCTGCCACTTCGACTTCCCGTAATGATTGAATGGATCCGCAGGATGGTTCTCATCCGGATTCTTCTTATTAAGGCCATAGACAGCCACCGACGAGAAAAAGATAATCCGCCGGCAGCCATTGCGCTCCATAGCGCGCAGCGTCACCTCCATGCCCCCCACATTTGTATCATAATAAAGCGACACCGGCGACACATCGTCCCGATGTTGTGCCGCCAGGAGAACCACCACATCCGCGCCCTCGAGTTCGCGGTCCATCTGTTCCTGCGAGCGCACATCGCCGATCACCGTCAGCTCATTGAAAAAATGGCTCGGCAGCAGATCCACATTCTTGCAGCTATACCTTTGCGGCTCCTCGCCCAGCAAACCGAGCAGCCTCGTTCCGACGAACCCGCTCGCGCCAATCATAACTATCTTCATATCTCAATTTCTATCATTCAAAATTCATGTCAACTATACGTATACCGAGAACACGCTCCATCTCCACAATAGTCCGCAATTCTAAATTAGTCTTGCCGTTAAGATAGCGAGTCACATTTGCCGGAGTCACCCCGAGCAACTCAGCGAAATCAGTGCGGGAAATCCCCTTCAAACGGAGTTGGCGATTAACTTTTGCAGCGATAGCAGACGATGCAGCCTGCCAATAGCGCTCCCTGCGTCTCTCCGACATTCTTTCGCGTTCGGAAGCCGTAAGATCTCGCGCAATTTCATTGAGCTTTATAACTCTTAAATCCTGTTTATTATCCATAATTATCAACTCCCTTCCTCAGACTAAGATATCGCCAGATTGTCGAATATGCTGTTATACTCATCGAATTCTGCATTCAAATACTTGACTGCATAAAGAAACCCCTTTTCTATTACAACAATCTCCATTAAGCAATCCCCAATATTATTCCCTTAATATTTAATAAACGGGAACAAATTTAATAATATTTTATATATACATAAAAACCCCAGACAAAAAATTTCTCTTCTCAATATCCATCATCCCAGATTTTAAATTATCCAAGATTCCCCTCTCCATCATTCAAAATTCTAAATTCCAAATTCAAAATTGAGCATTGGCAGCGGCTCCAATTCAAAATTCCAAATTCCCCATTCGAGATTATTTCCGCCGCTCGCGTGAGCGAACTTCAGTTCGCCCTATCGCTGTTCCTATCTCATCAGCTTCCGATATAGGAACTTGCGCAAAAAATTCGGAACTATTCTGACGCCGAATCTTGTAGTCTCGTTTTTTATGAACTCGGGAAATGAAATCAAGCCCATCTTGTGAAGCTCTTTCTGGAATTTAAACTCATCGCGAGCATATTTCCAGCCGCCCCTACGGCCGAACATATCCGGAGAAGATCTGAAATAGAGAAGACTTTCTTGTATATTATGAAATTTGGAGCCATTCATCTGCATTCTTGCCCAAAGATAATAATCTTCAAACAATAGGAACTTCCGATAATTGCCGGCCTTAATTACCGCGCTCTTTCGGAACATAGCCACAGGGTGGTTTATCGGATTTCGAAACTTGGCAAACTTTAAAATTTCTTCATGGGTCTCAGGAAGCTTTCTTATAGAAGTCACATTGCCTGTATTCCCCTCAAACTCCTCAATCCAGGCACTGATAACATCAATATCCGGATGACTTTCCATGAACTCCACCTGCTTACGGAAGCGTTCCGGTTTCGCAATATCATCGGTGTCCATCCTCGCCACCAAATCATTCGAGCAATGTTTCAACCCCTCATTCAGGGCATCTCCCAACCCCTGATTCTGAGGTAAACGGATAATCTTGAGAGCATCATATCTGCGTCCAAACTCCTGCAATACCGATTCGAGGCTTTTGCCCACCGGACCATCCTCCACAATCACAATCTCGTCGGGAACAAGAGTTTGGCGAATGAGGCTGTCGAGGGATTCCTTTAGAAAATCCGGACTCTCTTTATCATATAGCGACATTAAAACCGTAAACCCCATACCAATAATACTGTAATGATATTAAACAATTACCAAAAATTATCCCAACGCAAAGCTTTTTCTACCTATTCAAATATTAACTTTTTACCAAAAGCCGTAAAACCGAAACCGCTCTTATCAATAAAACAAAAATACTGCTAAATTAATACTTTCCGAATTCAATTTTTTGCGAATGTGGCGGTTTTTGCTGATCTATAGGTGGCAATTTCATGTAATCGCCATAAAGCTTCTTCAAGTATTCATCCGTTTTTTCCGGAACCGGAAACACTCCTTTTTCGAATTCTACATAACGAGGTTTTCCAAAGATACCTTTTTCAATGAAGAAATTACTCAACCTTAAAACATCTGAAACGCAGAAAACCTTTCCAGAAGCATTTTTATCCCCTCCATTTACAATATTTTCACAGAAGTTCCTTACACCCTTTACCCTCAATGCATTGGCCAATGCCAACATAATCTTCTTCTTCAATTCATCACTCTTATAACCTTTCATTAAAAGAGAATAACTTGTCAGAAGTTTATCGCAGAAATATTGAAAATACCTGCCTATCTTGTATTTCGATGCAGGGGCAATCCTGAATACGTCAATAAAAATACCTCTATTTTTTTTATCCAGACCATCCCATTCCCCTATGTCGTCTACAAATGTTCCTTTTAATCTTATTTTTGAATAATACCCATACCAATCCTTCTTTTCCTCTTGGACGAACCATTTATCCGGATCAAGTTCACGTCTGCAGGCCTCGATAAATCTGGAATAATCATCCGACATAAGCATAATATCCAAATCATCATCCCAAGGGATGAATCCTTTATGCCTAATCGCACCCAAAGCATTTCCTCCACTCAGATAATACTCGATTCCATTTCTTTTACATAACTTGTCAATTTCTTCGAGCATAAACAACAGCACTCTTTGTAAATGTCTTAATTCTTCCATACTGTTTGTATCAATGAAAGTAAACTACAGTTTCGCCTGATAAGCAGATTAGCAATACGATTTATAAATCCTCATGTAGTTGTCTGCCATTCTCTCTTGTGAGAACAAATCGCAAGCCCTTATTGTTACATTTTCAAAATCAGGTCTCTCTTTAACAATATTTGCTATTGAATTAGCCAAGCCATTCACATCTCCCGGATTGAACTGATATTTCTTGATTTCCTTAAATTCTTTCGTTAGCTCATCAAATACCGTTATGTTCGTACATAGGACGGGACATCCCATCGACAATGATTCCACAAGGTTCAATCCAAATCCTTCTGAGTGCGATGCGCAAATCGAAAACTCAGACACAGCCATATAATCCAAAGGATTCGGCTTCCAACCCAATAATTTTATATCATCCCTATCGCCAATTTCTTTTTGGCATTCGTCATATAACTCACCCTTGCCGAGAAAGAGTAGTTGAATATTTTCATCTGGATGCGATTGTTTGAATCTTGAAAAAGCTCTGATAACAGTTATAGGATCCTTGCGTCCTGACAATGAGCCCACGGCGATGCAATATTTAAAACTCGAATTGAGTCCAAGCTTATTAAGCAGAGTTTCTTTAGAACTTATATTGTAAGGTTCTATACAGTTGTAAACAGTATCTATTTTTTTCAGTTTGGAGGATTTTGTATAATAATCTCGTACACATCCTGAAATGGCAACAGCACCCGAAAGCTTATTCAAAGACTTCAAATATCGCTTCACCATATATCTGCCCAGAATCTTTCCTTTGGAAAAAACAAAATCCTCGCCGCAGACATTATGCAACGTTTCTATTTTAGGGCAATTATAATTCAATCTGGAAGCGAGCAAAACCGGATGATATCCATGTGTATGAATCAAATCAGGTTTGATTGATTCCAAAAGGCTGTCTATTCTCGCGGCAATATTATTTGTATTAATTTCCAGCTGAAGCTTCGAAAGATGAAATTCATGGATCATTAAATCCATTTTCCGGAATTCAGAAGTCATCGATCGCTCTTTTTCGTCATCCGCCAACTTTATAATATGTATTTCAGGCTTATATTTATCGAGACCATCCAGAAGTCTTTTCAATACAATTACCGGCCCCGCTTTTCTTAAACTATTTATAATATATACTATCTTCACTTCTTTAATTATTTGTTGTTAGAGTATTAAACAAGTCCTCCCATTTCCTCATTACTGCATCCTTCTCAAAATCCGTGGCACGTTCCTTTGATTTACTACCCATTTCCATCAATATATGGGGATTATCAATCACATCCGCCATGGTTTTTGCAAACTCTTCCACATTTCCGTTTTCAACAAGAATGCCGCATCCTTCTGTAATTATATCCGATGGCCCACAAGGGCATCTGAAAGAAATTGCAGGTAGACCCGCAGACATTGCTTCAAGCAATACCATTGGAAGTCCTTCAAATCTGGATGTCATCAGCAATGCATCGGACTTAGCATATTCTTCATATATATTTGTGGTCGGATTATTTATTCTTACTATTTCAGAAAGGCCTGATTCCTCGATTTGACTTCGTAATTTTGCTTCTTCTTCGCCCGAGCCAAATATATCAACATGCCAACCATTGAGATTTTCTTTTATAATTTTGCATGCTTCGATGAGCCGATCGATTCCTTTTTGATAATTTAGGCGCCCGACACAAATAAATCTTTTATTGAGCCCATTACTTTTCTCCGATTCCATTCGCTCAATAAAATTCGGAATCACACTTATGTTATTTAACTCCGGCCAATTTCTGCTGTCCTCTTCAGTCAATACTACGAAACGGTCATATTCACCCATTTTCTGAGACTCCTGCCAACTCCTGAAATTATCCACCAATCCGCTCAAGAACCCGCTTTTCCATAATTTACGATAGAATCTTGTAAAATGGATTTCAGCAATTTTCTTACCTCCGTATGGAATCTTATATAGAAACAGGAACTCATTGCCCATCGTAGAGATGGTTATATCCGGATTCAGCTGTTTTAGCAATTTCCTAAGACGCTTTCTGTGCCTTATTGCTTTAATCGGATAGCTACATAACTTCAGCAGAAAACTGCTATTTCCGGAATAGTTTATTCCAAGATCAATTCTCCTTACGTTTTCCCGAAGTTTATAATATGGCACACGTCCCCGCTGTTCTGCCGTTATTATCGTAACCTCATGTCTATGCTCCGAAAGCCAGTTCGCTTTCTCGGTTACGATTCTTTCCATACCCGCGGAATTAAACAATCCGGCCAGACAATATGCAATCTTCATTGAGGCAAAATATTAAATTAGAGTATCTGGAAATTGTATGCTTTCCCGATATAAGTATTGATAGTGAACGCAGAGAAAACCGCACAAATTATCCCGTATGTCAGATATTTTGATTTTCTGTCCAGATTTATATATTGGATTGCTTTAGGAATAAGCACCGGCAGGAAACAGAGCCCGTAAAGGCTCAGACGTCTTGCCACCATGAAAAGATAGAATATATTGTAGATACACAATCCAACCATAACAACCGTTAACATCGGCCACATATATTTTTTCTCCAATCCTTTCTGGGGAATAGTGAGAATAATTCCAATCACCAAAAGATTATACACATATTTAAGCGTTCCGGAAGACACTCCCGTCGAAAATTCATCCGGTGTATATGAATATCTCAAGCCGACAATAGCCTCAATCACAAAAGAAACTACATAGTTCATCACGATATCCCCAAATAAAAGACTCGCTACAATGGTTATGATCATGATTTTTTTTGAAAGCCGTATTTTTGACAATATCACCATTATTATCGCAAACAAAGCGGATAAATGGCAACAAACAGCGAAAAAAGATATCACTCCAAACAATTTATAATTCTTATCGACAAAATATTTAAACGACAAAAATATCAACGAAATCGCACTATACTGTCTTACCAGATTCATTGACTCGAAATAAAAGCCCATTGTGACAAACAACAACAATGCGGCATATTCGAACTTCGAATTTTTGTGATAAAAATATAAAGTGACACCTACTACTATTGCAGATGTATATAAAAAGAAAATGTGATAATTGAACCCAATTTCATATAATACCCGATTCACAATACGCCACAACGGCTCAATTGTTTCCGTCGCCCGTGAATCCGGCTCCTCATAGAACGACTTATACATCTCGAAATCAATTCCCACATTCTCTCTGAATCCGGATATCAATATCAATAATAATCCTAACCCCAACCAGATTATTTTCTGATACTCCGGATAATTCAATTTTATATTCCAGCAGAATATAATCAATATCGCCAATATGAAAAAGAGAATTAACACGGCGCAGCTCGTTTCAAGATTCCAGACGGATTGGTACAAAAACGCATGATATAAACAAATGCCTACATTTTGCTTAGATATTCTCTCAGTGTATCTTCATTCCTCTTATTCTCCGTCTCTTTGGAAGTCAGATATGAATATATATAATCTTCACGCCTATCTTTATCGACCTTATGGAACTCAATCTTATCGAAATCCACATGGTCAAGATTATAATAATCAAGTCCGAGAATATTTTTGGAAAGATTATCCATTATTCTCTCAAAGTCTTTAATCCTAAAAAAATCATCAGTTGCAACAAAAGCAACCGGCACATCTTTCAAAACCGAATATGAAATTGTATTGCAGAGATGTAAAGTTGCCATTGAAGCATTATTGACAAGATTGTCTGTTTCGTATTTAATTATCCTCCTGTTACCGAATTCTTCTCCCTTGTAATCCGATTTAGGATGGGCGGCAATTACAACCGGCATCTTATATTTCGCTTCAAGATAATCAAAATAGCGCCTCATTGTAGCCTGATATTTTTCGCCGCTATACTTCCCGTTATCTTTTAAAAAATATTTGATATCCGTATGATAGGGGAAATATTCATCAGAAAAGACGATATACGGTTTCTTTACAACCTCCTTCTTGTCCCAAAACCTTATTTTTTCATAGTCCGGATGATTGTAAGGCAAAGTTCGATTTAATTTATTGCTGGATATTATTTCCGCAGGACCTGCGCCAATACCGTTTTTTTTGTAGAATCTGTTTAATTTATGACTCTCTCGCTTATCTTTAATAGCTTTGAACAATCGGGCTGGAGTCATATATTTAAATTTGTGCTTCAAACTCTCCTTTAAAACAGTATTCCCGTAAAGTTCTACCTTTATAGTCTTGAATCCGAAATCTGCCAATATTTTGAAAACCTCTTTTGTATGCCAGTTCCTGAAGCATTCCTCCACTATAATAGTTTTTGAAGGATCTTTTTTCGAAAGATATTCCGAGAACTCCACATCAGAGTAAATTCTTGTGAGGTAAGGCTCATCAGGGAGCATATCCGGATTTTCAAATCCGGGATAGAGCCATTGCGACAAATCCAACACCTTCAAATCTACTCCGGCTTTCTTGAACATATCGTAAAACCGTTCTTTCCTTGTTTTGGTCCAAGGCTCATGGTCAATAAGAATAAACTCTTTCATGCTAATGATTCTCTATTATACTTCTTTGCAAACATCATGACTATAAATGCCGTCAATATACTAATTCCCATTGAAATATAAGCTGTATATAAAACGCTGTATCTCGTAAGCCATAACGAAAGGCCCAATTGAATAAGGCCAGTTGTCAATGTTATTGACATTAAGGTCACTGTTTTTTTATGGTAAAAAAGATAGTTCACATAAAGGAGATAGATGCATTGAAAAAACGCTCCGATTCCTAGAGGTATAATATATTCGATGGACTTCGTATACTTTGAAAGGAAAAAATGGATCAGGTTCCACGAAAATAGAATAACGAGTGCAGAAACTACTACAAACACAATGCTCACGAGCATTGTCTGTTTTCTTAAAGTCTCTTTCGCCTTGTCATAGCCATCAGAAAGCTTCTTGTAAATATATACAGAGTTACTTGAATTGAATGCATTCCCAATGATCGCTATAATTGCAGCAAGATTCATCGCAAAACTATAAAAACCCACTTCCGTTGTCCCATAAAAAAATTTTATGATGTATCTGTCCATTCCCTGCTTTAACCAAAACGAAGCGAGATGAGGTATAATCGGAAGCGAGAAAATCAATGTTTCTTTTACCAGAGATCTTGAGAATATCGATGGCTTTAGATAGGATGAATTATACATTAAAATGATGCTCAGAACGAAGAATGCGCAACCTGTTAGAAACAAGGCATATACTCTTCCTTCCCATCCACATTTCATTCCTATTATAAAAAAGAATGTAAGAATAAAATTCAGGATACCCTGAGTAATCGTATATATTCCATAACTTTTTATTTTTTCTTCAAGACGGAAAATATCAAGATTCAATGCCGTGAAAACCTGAAAATAACATATAAACAATGCAAGCCACTGATATTGTATTCCAATACCTACGATACCGACCATAAAATCATGCGCTAAGAGAAGCACGAGCGACAAAATTCCTAAAATAACAGAAGTTACTATAAAACATATCCAAATAACCTTTCGAAGTGTCTCTCTGTCTTTTTGAAAGAATATTATTCCTACATAGGAGGTCGTACATAAGGAAATTATTATTCCTATGATTTGCACTAACGTTGAAAAAAGATTGAGTGATCCATAATCTGACGGGGTAAGGAACTTTGCCAATATCAACATCAGCACAAAGTTCAAACCGTTATAAACAAAGGAATAAATTGTATACAGCGCCCCAGCCTTTAGATTTGAATTATGCGTCAAATTACGGATTCTACTGAATATGTCATTAATTCCTCCTCTCATAATTCCTCAAGATTCTTTCAGAGCGTGTTTATTTTTAATTGTCTGATATAACAAAACAGTCAAAATAGATGCAACAGTGGTTATTAAAATTACAAATACCCCGTGAAGATTGGCACCTCCGAAGATTATGGGATATGCTGTAAAAACAAACATTTGCATCAGGAATATCTCATAGCTGTAACGTCCTATATATTCAATGGCTTTTTGAAGTTTCCTATGGCATTTATTATATACATATCTAAGAAGCCAAGGGAGCAGGAATGCTGCCCAATAATAACAAATCCAATGAAAATCACGCCATGCAGTGTCATGAAATATCGGGTTTAAGCTGCCATCTATCACATAATGGATAAAGATCAATGCAATAAGGCTAACAATTGCGAAGATCACTTGCCACTTTTCCAGTTTCTTAGATATCATTGTTTGGCTCCATAAAAACCCGAGATAGATTAAAAATACATACCTGAAACATAATAATCTATATAGCGGTTCTCCTATTCCTGACACCATGCATAATATTTCCAACAATTGAGCCACCGCTATAAATACAAGATGTAACTTCCACCCCCCCAGCGTTTTACAAGAAAGAATATAGGCGGAACAATAATCAAAAACTGTACATATATCCAGAAATAATAACTTCCCGGACCAATACCACCTTGAACAACAGCGCTTTTTATTACATTGAGCACCGGTTTACCGGATATTATAAGTAGTATTCCGGAGCATACTGTAGTATAAATAAACGGTAGAATTATTCTATGCAGAGTTTTCTTTGCATTATAAAACGAACTCCATTTTATATCAGGCGTAGAGAATCCTTTTCTGAACACATGATAACATTGAAGAAGCAAGAAAAGAGGAACCGCCATTTGTCCCCAAACAATAAATCCTAAAGAATCCATTAAATGTTGAGGCAAATTATGAGTGAATACAACCCAAACAATACATACCCCTTTCAGAAAATCTATATATCCGTCTCTTACCATTATTTTAATACACTAAGTAAGTATTCAAATTTAAACGATAGTAAGTGCTTTTAATCTTTTATACTTACTTATCTAAACTACTTGACATTAAACTTTTTGTTAAAGTTTCAGATAACGAATCCTTCTTAAATTAAGAATCTTTAGCCTGAATATTCTCTTTGCCAATCCTCTTCCGTATAGTATTTCTTGACCGGTTTTGGATTATTTGTTTCAAATTCTCTTTCCCATTCTGTTGCCTTAATTTCTCGGAATCTTTTTGAGAATAAGTATTTAAAGCAGTCCACAAACCATTGATGCTTTGCAAGATTCAAACCCAATAATATCAAGCCGGCAACTATCGCGACAACTATATAATACCAGGCCTTATCTTTGGAAATAAACAGAACTACATTTGCAACAAGTATCGCACTGACAATAAGCGCCGCGGCGATATTCAGCCATTGTTTCCGCTTTCCTTTGCCGATAAAAAATTTTAAATCCTTATACCATTTTTCCGTAGATTCATCATATATCTCCTTTAACTTCTTATTCTCTTCGGCAATCTTCTCGGATTTCATCCTCTCTATCATCGAATCCCTCTCGCCGAGACGATGCGAAAGATTCTCGCTTTTTGACTTCTCTTCCGACAATTGGCTTCGCAAGTTCTCCTCGTTCCGACGGCTTTCCTGAGCGATTCTGTCAATTTTCAGATTGGTTTCGCTATTGGCGACTCTCAATGCTTCCTCTGTCCGGTCCTTCTGCCTGATATAATTCTCAATGTCGTCCTCAGTTATTATTTCAGTGAGAATTCCATCTTCAGGATCGTTGCTTGATTCAGAAATCTTCCTCAACCCATATATTCCTCTTTTTATTCCCTCTTCATCTATCTCTTTGTTTTGAAATTTCCTGAAAATTTCGTCATATTTATCCCTTATCAACCCGTTGAGATGTCCTTTCAATGCAATCGACGCCTGTGTCACCACGCCGAGGGAAGTCATTGAGCTTGAACTGCCGAAGCCGCGGTTGAGGATAAGCCACATCCTTGATGTTATATCCAGAAGATTCAAGGCCAAAGGATATCTGAGATCAATCCCCTCCGGAGGACTTTTCCTAACCTTTGAAGCTTTCGACAAAAGATCCTTTGTGTTGGAAACCATTAGATAGCCCACCTGCTCCAATTTGCTTCGTCCGTTATATCTCCCTCTCAGTTTAAAAATGCTGTCGAGAAAGGAAAGATTCTGCCACTGGTCATCTTCCCTAATTTCCGATCTTTCTGAAGCCTCCTCTTTCCCTTTGTCAATGAATTCCTCCGCATAAACATTATATTCAGGCATATCGAGCGGAGAAGGTATTTCTCCATCAAACATCTCAATGCCAACGGCAGAAAGCTTGCTCCAGAATTCGGAATTCAACAGCCATATCTGCGCCGTGTCCCGACAATTGAGCAGGATATGGTTTAACGCATCCGTCCTTCTTATGGCATCCCCGACTCCCCTTTTTATAGACTCGGCATTTTTAAAGAATTTGTCAACTTCCTCCTGAGTTTCCGGGAAATACACAAGCCGGATGTTGGATTTCTCCTTGCCGTTTTTATATACAGCCTCCCTTTTGACTTCATTGACCTGGGTTATAAAATCCTCGGCCAAAAGTCTGTAAGCTTCGCCGTTATAACCCATTATATTGAATAATATCTCAGTATCAAGGAAAAGTGTCAAAGGAGTGGAGAATTTCTCCCATCCTTTTTCTATCCCGTCTTGCTGCAAGCCGAAGAATACGAGTACGCCCATCGAGACTTCCTGAAGCATTCCGACCATCTCTTCATCCCCCTCGTTCTCCTTTATGAAGGCCGCTATATGGGGTTTGAATCCGTCAGAACTCTCCTTGTCAATCAGGAAATGGGCAAGATCGCACTGAACCTGAAAACGTTCGCTTTCACCAAGCGCCAAGCCGGATTTCTCCTCGATAAACTTAAACAGTTTCTCCGATATCCCATTTATCCTCTCCTCATTCGTATCTAGAGCTTTGGAGCTCTCTTCGATATCCTCCTGTTCTATCTCTCCGGCAAGTTCATATTCGTTCTTCCTCCCCTTCTTCCGCAAAAACTCGCAGTCTGCAACAGCCCTCTCCATTACGGCATACGGCACATCAAGACCCAGTCTGTGATTTACAAAATCTTTTAATTGCGATGCGTCGAAAACGCGCACAGCAGACTGCATCACAGCCAGCCGGATAAATTGCTTGATAATATCCAAAGTGCCCACCTTTTTCAATTGCAACTGATAATATAGCGCATACGCGGCCATTGACTTGTATTTTGAATCAATCCGGTTCATTGCCACATGTGTTTTATGTTTACTAATATATTTGTATCTATATATTAGTTCTTTATTATGGTTCTATCAATGGATATATTTGCATCAATCCCTTGACCAATGTTGAATTCACTTTCTTGTTGCGAACGTCCTCCACATTTTCAAATCCTTTGAAGCTGACTGCACTTTTATAAACAGGGAAATCAGAACCTTTTGATTCTACATTCTCCCATTGCATCGCCCTTAGATTCTCAATATTGTCATCTCCTCCCATCGCAATCGGATAGACATGGTCGATTTCCCATCCGAAATTCGAATCTCTCATTCCATATTGAGAACGAGCCATGACAGCACCACACGCATCCTTTCGGAAAAGTTTCGGATCAAGGCCTTCCATTTCCGCGTCCCTCTTCCAAATTGATTCCACCATTTCCAGAGCGAAATTTCGGATATGCTCTTCTTCCATAATTCTTGGGATTTTTTACGCGAAGTTGTATTTTTACATACTCTCAGTTATTTTTTATATGCTAACTCTATCCAAATCTTCAAGTCGGAGGCGGGAGCCGAATTCAAGGTCGCGGAGGGCATGTTTCCCGAGCACCTCGTTGTAATGGCGGGGATGAAGTCCGAAACCGGGTCGCACACAACGAATGTTCTCGCGAGTTATCTCTTCGCCTGCTTTTATATCTTTGCTTACATAAAGAGAACGTCCCGTCTGACGGGATTTTTTCTGACGCTCCGTGAGTTCAAAAGATATATTACCCAAAGAACTTTCAGCGGCGCGGATATCTTTTACCATTTGCGCAAATTCTTCCTTGTTCATCGAGAATCCTGAATCGGCTCCTCCGATCGATCGGTCAAGTATAAAATGCTTCTCAACAGCCGTTGCTCCCAACGCCACTGCCACTGTAGGCACTAAAGAACCCATCGAATGATCCGAAAGGCCTACCTTTACGCCAAACCGTTCGCGCATGGCCGGGATCATCGCAAGATTTGCATCCTCGATTCTTGCCGGATATTCGGAAGTGCATTTTAGAAGAGTGATGTCCTCGTTTCCCACTTCATGACAAACATCTATAGCTTCCCTTATCTCTTGTTCCGTAGCAATTCCTGTCGACATTATCACGGGCTTTCCTTTGGAAGCGGCATAGCGGATAAGTTCCGTATCCATGATTTCGAACGATGCTATCTTATAGATAGGATTACCAAGAGACTCAAGCAAATCCACAGCCGTATTATCGAACGGCGTGGAAAACATAACGACTCCTTCCTCTTCTGCTACCTTAAACAATTCCTCATGCCATTCCCAAGGGGTATAGGCTTCTTTGTAAAGATCGTAATAGCAATACCCGTCCCACAAGCCACCTTTCAATACAAAATCATCCTTACGGCAGTTGAGTGTAAGCGTATCGGCGGTATATGTCTGAATCTTGACAGCATCAACTCCTATCGAAGCGGCTGCCTTTATGGAATCTATCGCGGTTTGTAAATTATGATTATGGTTTGCGGAAAGTTCCGCTATTATAAATGTCTTTGACATATCGCTCTTTAAAGAGATTTGAAAAGTTCTATTGTTTTATTCTTCTGTGACAAAAAATCTATCTCCTTTGATTTTTGCCAGTTATTTCCTATTATATTACCCAGTCGATCCTCAATTTTAGAAACATCATCTAAAAGAGAACCTAATCCCGAAAAATAATTATGTTCTACTCCATAACGGTAAAACTCCTCCTGATTATCTACATAATATCCCGCAATTACAGGAAGTTTGCGGGAAATTGCCTCAATACAGATCGTGCTTGCAGAAAGCAGTCCGACGTCCGCATTATCGAATAGCGTTACGATTCCTTCTGCCGAGAGTCGGCGACGAACTTTCACCCGCGAATCATTTTCTTTTGCAACATTCGCTCCATCTCCGCATATAACTGTCAATTCCGCCTCGGGAATCACGGAAAGAGACGCTTCTATCATCTTATCGGTCAGATTGAATGCGTCAGCGCCGCCCATTGCCATCACAACTCTATTGATCTGAGAGGATGATTTTTTTGTTTTCAACGGCGATAAAAAAGGCTCTCGAAGGAAAGTCCATTCAATACCTCCCGCAAAACGGGTATAAGGCTCAAGAGAAAAGTCCTCCCTTTTTAACGGACAGACTGTAAAAAGCAGGTCGCATACCATATGATACTGATGCATATCATCGATGCAGACCAATTTGCAACCCTTATCTCTTATCGACTGTTGATAAGCTGCGTCATAATAATAATTGTCCAGAACAACTATATCGTCTGAATGGATTTCTTCCAGAAAATTCACATTAAATTCCTGCAAACTATTCCCGAATACGGGTATTGGCGTACAGATTTTGAGGGTTTCATCCAACTGGTATTCAGACATCTCCCCTCTGTTCTGATCCTCGTTAAAACTCACAAATTCACAACGAAAATCATCTTTCAGATATCCCGCCAATGCAAGACTCCTGATAAAATGCCCATAGCCTTTGGTTTTGGAGGCGTCAGCGCGAAATATGATTCTCCGTTTCATCGAAGCTTAAATTATAGATATTATATCCCTCTTTTGTAAGAGATTGCTGTGCTCCCAATTTTTCCTCCAGCCTATTGGAACCTATATTGTCGATCTTAACCTTTGTCATTATACCGGGAATACCCCATTCAGATTTAGCATGTTCATAGAACTCCTTCAAGGAATTAAATGCATGATTCTGATGGAAGAACAGGGGATTTATAAAAATACCCCTTTCTGGATATGGAGTTTCGGTATAATCGATGTTTACACTTCCAATAATATTCGATGAAAAATCTTTTATAATAAAATAATCCTTTTCTGTTTTTGTTGATAAACTTGATATGAATCTTTGATGTTCTTCGAATGGGATTTCTTCGCTATTGACCATCCATTTAGCCACCAACGGATGATTCCTCATCTGCCAAATCTTTTTAGAATCAGCCTCACTCATTTCAACATAATTGATGAAAATGTATGATATTGTCCGGAATCCGTGGTGTTTCATAAATGTAGCAATATTAAAAATTGTTAATCAATTTAATTCAATCTCTTGAATCCGGACTGGCAGACGGGACCCTCGAGTGCTTTCATCACATCTTTACCATCTTCAAAGTCCCGTATTTCAGCAAATATCGGATCCAATGCATCAAAATATGCATCTATGATTTCCGGAGTGTGGGCAATACATGTGTACATGCTGTTTCCGGCAAGGAAACCTTTCTTCAGCATCTCCTGCGTTATGTATGTCTTGTATGCCAGATGATTGGGGCTATTGAACGTGAAGCCTGCCAAAGGCGCTATTCCCCACTGATCAATCAGCAAGCCATGTTTGTCGGCAAGTGCCTGCCATCTCTTCTTATTATTATTTCCGATTTCCGTGATGGTTTCCCACGACTTGACACGTTTCATCTCTGCAAGTGATGCTAATGCTGCTGTGGGGCCGATTCTTTCAGTCCAGAAAGTACTGCTGATCCATGAGCCTTGGGCGGCATCCATTATCTCCTTTTTACCGATAACCGCAGCAATTGCATAGCCGTTGCCCATTGTCTTGCTAAAAATTGTCATATCCGGGTTCACTCCATACTTCATATACAATCCTCCGTATGTCTCTCTGAATCCGCTCGTGCATTCATCAAATATCAGCACTATGCCATGCTTTGTGCAGAGATCTCTGACTTTCTGCAAGAAATTGTCTTCCGGACCAAAATTACGGCAGACCTCCATCTTAACGGCAGCGAGATCATTGTTGGCAACAATTTCCTCAAGTTCTGCAAAATCATTATAATGGAACGGAATTGAGGTTCCACGCAATTCTTTAGGAACGCCATTAGTGGGTATACCGGGAAGCAGATGACCTGCGAGCGCATCGGATTCTCCCAAATTCACTGATACATACCAGTCATGCCATCCGTGATAGCCACATATCGCCACTTTGTCCTTGCCGGTATATGCGCGCGCTATCCTTACGCACATGGAATTGGCTTCGCCGCCTCCGCGCGTATATCTCACGCCCCCTGCCCAAGGATTGAGTCCTATCAGTTTCTCTGCGAGCCAGACTTCCTCGGGGCAATTCAGGGAGGTCAGGTTTCCATCTCTGACAACCTTTGCCACGGCTTCATCCACAGCATCGTTAGCATAGCCCAATGTATTGGTTCCGACTCCCATGAGGAAACAGTCGATATATTCCTTCCCGTCAAGATCCCATACTCTGCATCCTTTGGATTTGCTATAGTAAGCCGGCCAATTCTCGGGGAGAAGTTGCTCGGGTCTTTTTGAAAGAAGAGATGTACCTCCGGGTATAAGTGTTTTTGCCTTTTTATATAATTCTTGTCCTTTTCCCATTGTTGTATATTTTTTATTTATCTATATTCTATTTATCTATACGTGAATCGTTTTTTATGGATTTCGCATATCCCTCATTGTTGCCAAAACGACTGTTTATCTCATATATATCCTTATGAGATACAAGGAAATTAATATAATCGAGCCAAGGCTTGTCCGGGCCTAAAACTTCAATCAGATTCTTAATCACTTCAAAGTCCTCCGGCTCGTCAAGAGTGATTCGATAGTCGTTAGCATTGTAATCTCCCGCCGGGTTTTTAAACTTGAAAGATTTGAAAAGAGTGCCACCACATGCAGTTCCGTTTTTCCAGATGTAGGGCGTCACATGCTCTCTTTCAGATTTCAAATTTGCTTCTTTATAAGCTCGCTCCAATGCGGAAAATTTAAATACTTCCACATCGAGTCCATCCGGGAATGATTCCGCATCTGTCGATACATAATCGTAATCCGAATTAATTGCAAATTCAATCAGCTGATCAACAACCTCCGGATCTATCAGTGGGCAATCCGATGTGAGACGAACCACGTATTCCGGGTTTTCGCCATTTGCTGTTTCGTAAAAGCGGGATAGCACATCATCCACCGAACCTTTATGATAGCCTATGCCTAATTTATCCGCTATTTCCACGATAAATTTAGATCCCTCTTCGCCTGTTGTTGCAATCTTCAGTTTATCTATTTTGGAAGATTTAAGAAGACGCCTCAGATGATATTCCAAAAGAGTGATGCCATTAACCTCTTTCAGTATTTTTGCCGGAAGTCGGGTCGATCCGTATCGTGCCTGAGTTATAGCCAATACTTTCATACTTTACCAATTTGACGGATTTAATAACTGTTTGTCCTCAATGTCAATCGATTTTATAAACTCGATATCATCCTCAGTTAAACGTTTATTCGCAATCCTGATATTATTGTTTAATTGCTCACAATTATCCACTCCTATCAAGACTCCTGAAACGGAAGGATTCGAGAGGATATAATTCAATGCGATCTCTGCTATCGAAATAGAATGAATGTTACAGTAATCATGCAATTTGTCGAGTTGCGGCTTCAATGGTCTCAGAGCCGGACTTAAATTCTCCGTATCTTTAAAGAACAGCCCTTGAAGGAATACACTCCTGATGTGTACAGATACTCCTCGGTTATACAATTCTTCCAGATATGGTTCAAACTTTCTGTCAAATATATTGTATGGCAACTGTATTATATCAAAAGGAATCTTATCGTTCAATATCCGGTCAAGCTCCTCTGTGGTATATATGGAAAATCCTATCTTTTCTGTTTTCCCCGATCGCTTCATCTCGATGAATTCATTCCAAATCTCCGGACGATTTGCATAGATGTCAAAGTGATGTAGCAAATAACCATATAACTTGCTTACATGCAGTGCATTTAAGCTCTCAGAGAGACGTTCGTGAACAGACCTGCTACCTTTGGGATATTTGGAAATTATCTTAAAGTAAGAATCTCCTTCAAGAACATTCCCTAAAATTTCTTCAGAATTTCCATATGCCGCCGATGTATCAAGAGTATCGATTCCAACTGATTTGCATGTGTCGAGAATCTTCTTTATCTCTTCATCCGAAGGTTTGCCGGCCGAATTGATTCCATATTGGCAACCGAACTGGACAGTGCCGAGAACTAACTTACTCAATAAAGAACTCATATTCCAAAAAATTACCGTTCGGATATATACTCCTTCACTTTTGCGATTACATAATCCTGCTCTTCATCCATGAGGGTGGGGAACATCGGCAGACTCAGACAGTGCTCATAATAATCCTCTACTACCGGAAGATCGCCGGGCTTATTGCCCAATGCCTGATAATAGGGCATCAGGTGAAGCGGAACATAATGGACCTGCGCATAAACACCTTGCTCATGAAGAAAATCATACAGCCCTTTGCGGTCTTCGACCTGAATGATGTAAAGATGGAATGCATGGAAAATATCAGAAGCTCGTTTTGGAGTCTTTATTTCTTTGATTCCCTTGAACGCTTCGTCATATTTCCGAGCTATTTCTTGTCTGCGGGTAAGCCCTGCATCAGCTCTGTCGAGCTGGGAAACGCCGAGTGCGGCCTGAAAATCTGTAAGACGATAATTGAAGCCTAAATCCTGCATTTCATAATACCATCCTCCATCATTCTTATGAAGTTCCGCAGGATTCTTCGTAATCCCATGAGTGCGGTAATGACAGAGTTTCTTATATAATTCGGGATTGTCGGTTGTTGCCATACCCCCTTCCCCGGTAGCTATATGCTTCACCGGATGAAAAGAGAATATGCTTATATCGGCAAATTTGCCGTTACCGCTCTTCTGTTTCCGTCCCTCGGAGTCTGTGAACCAGGCACCGGGCGCATGGCAGGCGTCCTCTATAATCCACATACCGTATTCATCGCAAAGCTTGCGGAACTCTTCGAGATTATGGGGATAGCCGGCAAAATCAACGATTACGACACCCTTATATGTCCCTTTGGGCGACGCCTCCAGAATATTCCGAAGCTTCTTTATATCCATCAGATATGTCTCTGGATCTATATCGCAGAATTTCACATCTCCGCCGCAATATCTTATGCAATTGGCACTCGCTGCGAATGTCATCGGTGTCACTATTACCTTGTCGCCGGTTTTTACACCTAATGCCGTCGCTGCAAGATGCAACGCGGAGGTCGCATTGTTTACCGCCACGGCATATTTCGCTCCGACATACTTGGCGAATTTATCTTCAAATTCCTTGATTTTTGGCCCCTGCGTCAGATAATCGCTTTTTAGCGTTTCCGTAACGGCTTTTATGTCCTCGTCAGTTATATTCTGACGTCCGTAAGGTATAGGTTTGCGTATCATTTCACCTCAAAATTCGGATCTACATATTTACGGATATTCTCACGCATCGATTCCACTGTTTCCCATTCTGTATTGTTGTCGGAACTGTAATGGAATCCGTCGGGAACAGGCTTCCCGTTGTGGTGCTTTATATAATCTTCTCTTGTCAGATTTGCCGAATATGAGGGAAGGATTGCATAATAACGGCCTAAATCTATTGTATTCAGCGCATCGGTTGCCGTGATCATCTCTTCATGCAATTTTTCTCCGGGACGGATTCCCACTTCAACCTGCGGAATATTGGGAGCGATCGCAGTTGCAACGTCCTTGATATGATAAGAGGGGATCTTCGGAATGAATATCTCTCCTCCGAGATGATGCCCGATAGCCCACATTACCAAATCTACACCGGACTGAAGCGAGATGTTAAAACGTGTCATACGCATATCTGTGATCGGGAGTTCTTTTGCTCCGCTGTCGCGTTTGTTGATGAAAAATGGAATCACCGAACCGCGAGAACCCATCACATTGCCATATCTCACAACCGAAAATTTGATAGGACGGGAACCTCTGATATTATTGGCTGCGGTAAAGAGCTTGTCGGATGTCAATTTTGTGGCTCCGTAAAGATTAATCGGAGCGCACGCTTTATCGGTGGAAAGTGCCACAACATGCTTTACTCCCGTTGCCAAAGCCGCCTTTATCACATTCTGAGCTCCGTGTACATTCGTCTTGATGCACTCTTCCGGGTTATATTCGGCTGTATCAACCTGCTTGATGGCAGCAGCGTGAATAATTACATCGACTCCCTCACATGCACGGGTGAGACGTTCCCCATCGCGGACATCCCCGATGAAGAATCTTAACTGCGGATATTTGCTTTCGGGATATTTCTGTTTTAATTCGAACTGCTTAAGTTCATCACGAGAATATATGATAATCTTTTTTACGTTGGGATAATCTCTGAGGATTGTCTCTACAAATTTTTTACCGAACGAGCCGGTTCCTCCGGTTATTAAAACAGTTTTGTTGTTAAGCATGAGATTATGATGTTTTATGTTATTCCAATATTCCTCCGATTGAATGAGGTATAAACGGTCCCTCTTTAACTTCAAAGATCACGGTTCCTTTTTCATGTACCTCAAGCGAATGCCATGTCCTAGGGGGTATCTGTACTCCATGAATCCCTTTCCTTAGATCAAGAAGCTGAGAATCTGTTATTTTCTTTTCATCATCATGGAAAGTCACTGTCAACGATCCGCGAAGAAGAATATACATCTCAGCTACTTCATGGCGATGTATGGGCATGACGGTACCGGGCTCCATTGCATTGAGAAGCCTCTGGCATTTGTCGGAAAGCGAGGGATGAAAATTATAATTAATTCTGAGGCGTGAGTTTGCCTTAGCCTCGGATATGATATTGTCTAAAAGCTCGTCATCAATAACTTGCATGATTCTTTCGATTTATCGAGCGTATGGGTTATGATGCTCTTACATTCGCGCCGGGGTGTGTCTTCCTTTCCCGCGCGGCCAATAGCGGCCGCCGGAACGCAGACACACACATCCGCCCGACTACTCTTTCAAGCCTCGGGTCTCTACCTTCTCCAAATACATGGGCTCCGGCGCAATGCGTTTTCTTCAAACATCGTTAATGCAAATCAATGTCTTTATTTCGGCAAAGATACGAATTTTTTCGCTACTTCCCGCCTCCCGTTTGCACTTTTTTGCACTCCTTGAACCTGTTTATATTTTTAGATTCTGTTTCCGAAGAATTATTATGATTTATTATGCTTTGATATGTCGCACGATTTCCTGTGCCTTTCGGAATTCATCGGGAGTGCCTATGTCTATCCATAGGCTTGTGAGCGGATAGCGGATAACTCTGCCGCCGTTCTCGGCAAGCTTGGTGATGAGGTCGGTGGCATTGAATACTTCGTTATCAGGAATGAAGCGAAGCACTTCCTTCTTAATCAGATATATGCCTGCATTTGCATATAGGGAGTAAGTAGGTTTTTCTCTCACTCCCAGTATGTTTCTCCCTTCGAGTTCGAAAATTCCATAAGGGACGGATACGGTATAAGGAATTGCAGCGGCTGACATGTCGGCATCATGCTGCTTGAAATGAAGATAGAAATCCTCATAATCAATATCGGTCAGCAGATCGGAATTCATCACCAGAATTGTGTCGCTGTGAAAGTCTTCCACAAGCTTCAACGCGCCGATGGTTCCGTAAAACTCTTTCTCTGCCACGCAGTTCACTTTCACTCCTTTTGCGAATGGTTCGCGGAAATGATCTATTATCTTATCCTTGAGATAGTTCACCGTAACATAGATATTCTTCATGCCGGCATCTATCAGTCGCTCTACATTATAGTCAATAATGGCTTTGTCGCCTATCTTCAAAAGCGGTTTCGGTGTCTCCAGTGTAAGCGGGCGCAACCTTTCTCCTTTGCCACCTGCCATAAGAACAGCATCGACAGGCAATTTGGAACTATACAGGCTTAAATCGATTACCTCCTGTATTCTTCCTTCACCATCGAGGACCGGAATCAGAAGTATCCCCCTCTTTTTTAATTCCCGAACTTTGCCAACCTCTTCCAACGAGCGAACTGACTGAAACTCTGAGCGCATGGCCTGAGTCACGGGCGTGCCGAGTTGCAGACCGGCTATCAGTCCTCGACGGATATCGCCATCGGTGAGCGTGCCGAGCAACTGAAGGCTGTCGTCTACAACAAACAATGTCATCGTTGTGTTATGCAACGTGTTGAGCGCCAACAACGCATCCTTTATTGTGGCGGTTGCGGGAATTAAAAATTTATCGAATTCCATATAGTCCAATCATTTTTAGATCGCTGTCCAGCCTCCGTCAGCGGCGATTATCTGGCCTGTAATATATTTTGCCCCATCGGAAACAAGGAAAAGACATAGCGGCGCGATATCGTCGGGATTCCCCATGCGTTTCATGGGGCAACGATGGTTGTAGTTCTTTACAAATTCCTCTCGCTGATGATCCCAGATGCCTCCGGGACATACGCAGTTAACGCGGACATTATATTTGCCAAAGTAGGAGGCAAGATAACGGGTAAAGTTGATTATACCGCCCTTTACGGCGCAATATTCGGCCGGAGATGTGCCTCCGTAATCCTCATAGATGGTGAAATCATTGCCCACGATTCCATAGATGGAGCCGAAGTTCACCACAGAGCCGAAGCCTTGCCGCTCCATCACTTTGAGTATCTGCTGGTCGAGATAGAACACAGAGTTGAGCTGCAACTCCACATTATCCTTCCAATGCGAGAAGGGTGTGTCTTCAAACCGGTATTTACCCCAGTCTTTTGTGCGGGGATAAGCGGCATTGATGAGTCCGTCGATCTTCTTATGATTCTCTAACGTGAATGCCACAAGCGCTTCGATCGAGGTGTTGTCGCCGAGGTCGAGGTGGAAGGTAGAGAATTTTTCACCGGCTTTTGTCTCGAACGAGATGTCGACCGATACCACCGTGGCGTCATGCTCCTGCAACTCGCGCACTATCTCGCGGCCGATAAGCCCGTTGGCCCCGGCGACTATTATCACTTTATCTTTCAGATCTTTCATAATCTAAGGCTCTAAATTATTACTCCGGAGGGGATGTTGACTATCCTGTCAGCTAAGAATTCGGTGTTCGCGAGTCCATCGGTCTGCGCGTCCCGGAACATGGGAAGGCGGTTCATCAGCTCCCATATCGGACGCGTCATCACTCCGTTATCGTTGGTATATTCAAGGAATTCCTGCTGAGCCGCTCTGTCGGGAAGCATGATGGCGTTAAGCCAGTAGTTCGAGACAGTGTTTTCCGGCTCGGCCATGAATTTTATTCCTCCGGGCTCGCCCGCGAAGTAATCCTTGTAATAGGCGGCAGTGGCTCTTTTGCTTTCGAGGAATTGATCGATACATTCGAGTTGCGCGCATCCCAACGCCGCGTTGATGTTGGGCATGCGGTAGTTGTAGCCGATATGGTCGTGAACGAACGCCCAGCGATGAGGCACTTTGGCCTGCGTGGTGAGATGCTTGGCGTAATTGCCTAATTCCTCGTCTTGGAAAAGCAACATACCGCCCCCACCGGTAGTGATGGTTTTGTTGCCGTTGAAGCTCAAAGCAGCGATTTTTGCGAATGTGCCGGTATGCTTCCCTTTATATCGCGAGCCGATGCTCTCGGCGGCATCCTCAACAAGCTCGATGTTCCATTTCTTGCAGATATCCACCAACGCCTCGATTCTTACGGGATGTCCGAAAGTATGCATCGGGACACACGCCTTTATCCGGCGGCCGGTATTTCGGTTACGGCATGTTCCGTCGGCAGCGATCTCAGCGTTTTCCTCAAGCCATTTCTCCACGGCATCCGGCGAGAGACCCATCGTGTCGATATCCACGTCGATAAATACCGGATGAGCTCCGATATAGCTGATGGCATTGCAGGTGGCGATAAAGGTCAATGCCTGCGTCAGAACCTCGTCATCGCGTTCTACTCCGGCAAGCATCAGCGCCATGTGAAGGGCAGTCGTACCGCTGACGGTCACAACCGCCCTCGCGGCTCCGGTATATTCGGCAATCTCTTTCTCGAAGCGGTTCACAAATTCGCCGACGCTCGACACGAACGTGGTGTTGATGCATTCTTCGAGATATTTCTTCTCATTGCCAACAAACTTCGGCGGGTGAAGCATCACCGTCTCCCCATCCTTTGCATCATACCGGTCCCGAATCATCGAGACTATATCCGAATATTTTCCGCTTTCCATATTTCTTATTCGTTTACATCTTCTGGTCGAGGTTCTTCCCTTTCTCCTCATGCTCAAAATTGGGCACGAACGTCTTTATCGCCTCGACAACATCGGCTTTAATGAATCCGGGGTCGCTGAAGGTAGCTTCAAGCTTATCCAGAAATTTCTCAACTTCCTCGAGCGGCTTTCTCTTTGCATTAACGACTACTCCCAATGCTGCGAATCTCTCGGTATCGGATTCCTCACCCTCTACAACGAATTCTTCGAAATCCTTCTCTCCTGTGGTGTCGCTGTTGAAATAGACTACGGGCCATTTCTTCGTATCTTCAGGCATATTCGCAGCGTAGCGGCGAGCCTCTTCATCGGAAGAACATTCCACTTTCTCATAACCGAGTTTGTCAAGGAAACGGTCGCAGATCGTGGAGAATGTCATCATCTTCTCTTCGCCGAGCTTTGGGAAGAATATCTCGCCGTTTTTGCCCAATATGCTTGCAAGCATACATATCTGTCCGCTCTCTTCGGGCGATACGAAATATCTCTTCACATCCTTCGGGGCGGCAAGCGGCTGATGCTTCATGACGCGCTCCATAAATCCTGCCGGAAGTGAGCCGTTTGAGAATGCAACGTTCGCAAATCTTGCGGTCGTAACCTTGAAGCGGTCGGCGTATGCCATTATCAGATCTTCCATGATTCGCTTGCTGGCGCCCATCACATTCACGGGATTCGCCGCCTTGTCGGTGGATACGCAGAAGAAGTGGCGCGGGGGATTGGTGGCCAACAGGTCGAGGAGACGTTTGGCTTTTATCACATTGTTTTCGAGAAGGGCCTGCACGGAATTCCGATCTTTCTCCGAACGCACATGCTTATGCGCCGAGAAATTAGCCACTATGTCAAACCCGTTGTTCTCTTTGAATATACGCTCGAAGATCGGATCGTCGAAATTCAGGGTATATGTCTTGTAATCTTCGGGTATGAACAAACCTTCGGTCGACCGCAGGTCGCGCGTTAGTTCGGCAAGCCCGTTCTCGTTCAGGTCGACCACCACAAGCTGCGACGGCCGAAAAGGGAGGATGGCTTTGATATAAGAACTGCCGATGGAACCGGCACCCCCGATCACAAGCACTTTCCTACCCTCTATCTCCGATTTCAGTTTATCCTTGTTTGCCTCGATATCCGCTAAAAACAGCGACTTCTCGCGTCCCGTGACGCTCTCGGCTATAAATCTGTCTAAATTAAACACCTCTAAAGAATTTGAAGTTATTTTGGGATATATTATTCGCTTTGAAAAATGTTATAATTGCCTTTTTGTCGGCGCGGACGCGATTTATCGCGTCCTACAGCGCTCACACCGGTTGCGGCGGCCGGCGCAGATACTGACGGGTAAGTATGAGCATCGAATTATAGCCCATGAGTGTGATACCTTGCTCTTCAAGCAATCTCAATGTTTCGCTCTGATCCTCGCTAAATTCATAGAACGGCTCGCATTCACTATAGGGCGGAACCGAATACACAAAATAAATCCTGCGTTCTTCAGGACGGACGGCGCCGAGATCCTTTAGTCTGCCAAGTGTATCCGACATCTGCCTATACGCCTTGAGCCGATGATTATCGATATTGTTTGCCGTTTGGCAATATTTTGTTTCCAAAAACATCAACCAGCGACGCCCATCTCCAGTTAATGAATTGAAAACGCATTCGCAATTCTCGATTCCACGTATCACATTAGGATATTCCTCAAGATTCACTGCCTGATAAGGTATCTCACCAGGTCCTTGTTTGATCAGATGAAAATATGCGATGTCTTTGAACGGTTCGGATGACAACTCTACCTTCCGGCGTTCCTCAGGCTTGCATTTTTTAGTCTTCTCGGTATAATCGGCTACGTAGCAATCGCCGTCGAATACTTTCGCCTCTTTAAAAAGCCGTTCCATCTCGAAAAAATCAAAGCATACCGAGAAGGTTACGGAATTCGCCCATCACGTTGCCCATAACCCGGTTGAAATAATTGTCGCGAATAAGTCCGCGTTCATCCTGAATTGTTCCGTTCTCTTCACCTTTCATCCCGATTATATGGCCGTCGCGCAGTTCGCGAACGCAAACCTCCTCAGGGTTGATAAATGCAGTAGTCGGTATATCGGTCATGGCTTCTATAGCGTTCTTATCCTTTTGCGCCGCCAGATAGCCGACCATACAGTTGTTGATTGAATATAGCACAAACGGGCTATGGGTTGTAATCACGGCCTTGTCGCGTTCATGATTCATATTTCCGAGAATATGTTCAATAAGTCTGCATTGGGTCTCGGGGAAAAGGTTCTGTTCCGGCTCCTCTATCACGAGGTTGGAGAATCTGGGGCGAGACAATTCTTTGCGGAACATCACCATATCCTTAAGGATACCCTGTGTATTCTCAGGAGCAAGAGCGCCGATGCCTCGTATGGATTCAAGGACACTGCGGAATGACTCCTCTATGTCGGGCGGCGTGTCCTTGTCGTTCATATAGTCAAGAAAACCGACTTTTGTCTCCCCTGTGGATCGGGATTCTATAGCCTTCGCAAGTGCGGCCATCTCAAGATTGCGTGTTTCTTCAGCCGACTGCATCTCTTCATGCGTATAGATCCAATCTGTGAGATAATTCACATAAACTGCCAATGGCGTCACCGACTGCATTCCGCTTGATGCTTGCGAAAGATGAATCGTTGCGCCACCGGGCATGAGAATCATATCTGTGTCGGAACCTTCATCGAAATAGTAAGAATCATGTGTCGGAGCAATTCTGGCCGTATGTTCCTTGCCATAGCGCGACCGTACCTGCTGCCAATCATCGAGAAAACTCTTTATATAATTAAATGGCATCTTCGTTGTGAAGATACCCGGTACAGATATCAGATTGCGCTCTGAGGGAATGTACGCATTTTTGGATATGCCGGCCTGCTTGAATCCTTCGCCTCGCTTCACAGTGGGAACTCCACCGATATATTCAATGGTCAATATATCGTCTTTATATCGAAAATACGTATCCTCAGTCACGTAATCCCCGACATTATGATATTCAATAAAAAGCTTGTCGGTAAAATCCTTGTCGACATGACTCACTCTCTGACGCCGCACGCAATCCTTACCGAGCCATTGACAGAAGCTGATAACCTTGGCTATCGAACTTTTGCCGCTACTCTGCGGGCCAATAAAAACATTAAGTCTCTTCAGATCGATGTCGATATCTTTTATCGGCCCGAAGTTTTTTATAGTGAGGTGTGCCATAATCAATTGATTTTCTCGAGGAGGTCGGGATGGATGTAGGGCAACGCGATGGCGCAGACGCCCTCGATCTCGACCACGATATGTTTGTTTTTGCGGATACGGCGCGCCCAGCCTTCGTAGCCGGCGAAGGGACCGCCGGTGACGCGCAGACGGTCGCCGATCTTGAACTCCGGTTTGCGGTAGATTTCGCACCACTCGGAATCATCGGCCGTGAGGAGCATGAACAGACGCATCTCTCGGTCGCTCACCGGCTGGATTGCGCCGCCTCTCTCGTAGCGGTAGATCCATATCGGCGGAAAATCCGCCATGCCTGCCCGGCTCTCAGCCTCGATTTCCGCGGCATCATCGGCAGTGGTGCGTATGAAAAGCAGTTTCGGGATAGCGGGCCGCAATCTCTCCTTACCGTCCGCCCGCTTAACGCGCTCCACCGGCACGTAAGTCTCCGCGCATCTCGCTCCAAGCTTCTCGCTCGCCTCAAAAGGCCGAGGCGAGCGCAACGCGAACCATTGCAGATCTCCGGTATTTTGCATGAGTGCAAAGATACAATTTTTTCGCTACTTCCCGCCTCCCGTTTGCAATTTTTTTGCACTCCTTGAATATGTTTAAACCCCTTCCCGCAAAAATGTCTTTACGGAAAGGGGTCTAAATTCTTTTCTAAGAGAAAACTGCCTTTTTTTGTCGGGGCGGGCGCGATTTATCGCGCCCCTACCGCTCCTTCTCCCATTTGTGGAAATCCTTGAAGAAGGAAACCACTATCATCACAAGCAGGACGCCGACGGGAAAGGCGGCGATAATCGTCAGGCCCTGAAGGCTGTAAAGCGTGTTCTCGGCAAAGAGCAATGCTATCGGCAAGAGGATCAGCATCACGCTCCAGAAGGCCCGGATTTTGCGCGAGGGTTCCTCTTCGGGCGAAATGCTACGGTAGCTGTAGGAGGATGTCACATACGTGATGCCGTCAAGCGTGGTGCTGTAGAAGGCCACCATCGTGAGCGTGAGCAGAAACAACGCGAACCAGGGCAGAGGCAGCGTGTCGAATATCATCAATATGGCATCCTGCATCATGCCGCCGTTACCGATAAATCCTATCACATCCACCCCATGTTTCATCTGCTGAGCAAGCCCATAGTTACCTAGGATGATGAACGACATATAGGTGCCGGCAAGTCCCCAGCCGAAAGAGCCCCACACCACGTTACGGAGTGTGCGACCTCTGGAGATAAGCGCGATAAAGAATGGTGTAGCCACGCTCCATACAAGCCAGTAGGCCCAATAATAGACGGTCCAGTTCTGCGCAAAACCGTTTACACGCAGGGGATCCATATAAGTGGACATTCCGATGAAATTCTGCGCCATATTGCCGAGTGACTGAAATCCGGTCTCCACGATATATCGAGGTTCCCCTCCGAGGAAGAGGAAATAGAGTAAAAGCGCGAAGAAAAGATAGGAACAGATGCCGGCAAGCTTACTTATTCCGGTCAGGCCGAACAGTACGGTGATGGTATAGACCGCGCAGATAAGAAGAAGCACGAGTATCGTGACTGCGGTTGTCGGAGTGAAGCCGAACACGGAGCCCATCGCTTCCGTAAGCAACGGTGTGGCAAGTGAGAAGGTGGTGGCCGTGGCGCAGACTATGGCGAAAATAGCTGTGATATCTATCACGCGTCCCCAGAAACCGTCGACACTGCGGCCGAGCAGCGGGCGGCAGGCTTCGGAAAATCTTTGGCGGCGACGGCGGCGCACATGCATCATGAATGCAAAGCATACGGCAAGAACCACATAGAATCCCCAGGCAAGAGGTCCCCAATGGAAAAGTGTGTATGTCGGCGCCCACATCTGGGTTCCCCCGAGATCGGCCACATGCTGCTCGCCGCCATATAAGGCCCATTCTATAAGCGAATAGAAGAGGATATCGGCTGCCATGGTCGAGGTGAATATCATCGTGCCCCATTTGAAATTGCTGAATTCCGGGCGCTTGGCGTCGCCTAACCGCACATTGCCGTATCTTGGCGTAAGCGCCACATACAGACATACGAGCACACTCCCGATGGCAAGCAGAGGATAATAGATGCCGATGGTATCACCGAAGAAACCGCGCATCGTATCGATCACTGTTTTGGAATCTTCCGGCCATATCATGAAAACGGCCATGAGTGCGACAACGAGTCCGAAGGGTATGAGCATCGTCACCCAGTCGATTCTTTTATCTTCTCTATTCATCATATCGATTTTAATCCTTCAATTTTATTGATATTCTTACCGGCACGCATGAAACGGTCGTGCCCGTAGGTTCCGAAATCGTCTCCCTTGGCTTCTTTGATCACGGTCCATTGCGCCCAAAGATAATCCCAAAGCACTTCATAACACAGAATCCTCTCCCTCGTTCCTTCGGGAATCTCTCCCTGAAAGTAATGCTCGAGAAGATAGTCCTCATTTTCGGGAGTGAAACCGGCTTCGATAAATAGCGCCGCAATATCTGCCATCGGATCGTTCATGCCGGAATATTCCCAGTCGATAAGATATATTCTGCCATCCGGAGCCTTCAGAAAATTCTCGTAAAGACCGTCGTTATGGCATGGCTTGAGATCCACCCCCAAGCGGTTGAGATATACTTCAAGGGCCATTACGCGCGGACGAAGACTTTCCCAGCCTTCATACATCACGGCGCCGGCGGCGTCCATCAGCCTGTCGTATTTCGCTATTTCGGAAAAGATGTTGAACTCGTTTTTGAGCCTTATGCGAGCGCCATGAAGTGTCCGGTAGATTTCGGCTACTTTACGCATATTCTCCGGCCTCTGGATTGTTGCGGATGTCAAGGTTTCGGCATCCTCCACATAATCTGACAGCTTGATACCCGATTCGGGATCCATCCACCGCAGAGGAGGATTGATTCCCAATGCAGCAGCTTCCGCGGAATTGAAGAACTCATTGGCACGGTCCACCATTCCTTCCGAGCCATTGCCGGGCACACGAAGCACATATTCCCCGCCGTCGACAGAAACCTTGAAATTCACATTGCTCATGCCGCCGATGCGGGAAATTTCGGCTCGGGAAATATCTTTATCTTTGAATATCCGCGACAATATTGCCCGGATATTCTCTTCATCAAACGGATTCTCTTTGCGAAGCAAAGCTCGCCAGCCTGAACTCGAAAGGCGCCGGTAATCCTCCTTGCAGTCGACATCTCCCCAGATAAGATTCGGGAAATGGATGAACGGACGGTCGATGGAATCCGTAACGTCCATTAGAACATATTCGTAGCCAAGATATGGATTCGACGAGCGTTCCCAAAGGCTCACCATGTCACGATAGGTATCTATGCCGATGCGAGTCACGCCCACCATCTCTCCTTCGAAAGAGCATACGCGGTGGATATCCTTCGTGATTTTGGTAACGAACCCATGACGTGTCTCCACATAGCATTCATCGCCGGATCCGCTTTCCTGAGTCACGGTCATGCAATTGCCTCTCTCGGTGCGTGATATCCGTTCGATTATCCTTCTTTCGAAGAATGTGTCGCCGTCTATCAGCAAAAAATCATCCTCAAGCATTCGCGAGCATTTGGCCAGCGATGCCATCGAGGAGGTAAACTCATATTCCGGATTATAAACAAGCTCTATATCTTCCGAACGGTAACGCTCGAAAAGTTCGCGCCGATACCCCACAACTATCAATATCCGTGAATAGGAATTTTCCCGCAGAATCGAAAGCATCCTCCCCAACAGGCACTCGCCATCGGCGAATTCTTTCAACGGATATGGTATTTCTGAATCCCGCTCCTTGCGGGCGGCGAGTATCACTGCTGTATTCATTGCCTTTCAATTGTTTCGTTCTCCGGATTCCAAAAATATTTCCCGTCGGGGGCTTCGAATGAGAAACTGCCGGGAATTTCTCTTTTCCTGAAATCATGCAGTTCCGATTCTTCTACACCCAATTTTCGGGCTATCGCCTTTATAACGGAGGAACGTGTATCTGTAATATAGCTCTTGTCGAACAGCCGCAATTCATGGAGAGTATCGAATTCAGCAATCTCGCCATCCTTATAGCGGCGAATCTTCATCGGGGGCAATTCCCTAAGATGCCGGATATACACATCCTCCCAATATTGCTGCCGAGTCTCTGCTTGCCGATATTCTTTCTCGAGGATATTTGCGAACTTCGGGCCGAAATCAGCGTCAAGATACACATGGCCTATCATATACCATGAGTCATGACCGCCGACGCTCACGCTCGTGATGGCATCTTCCACATCTGTCGAGATGCAATATTCTGCGGTAGGCCCTTCGGCATAGAGCGCACTGTAATAGCTCTGCCCGGGATTATCGGCAAACACATTCTGCGGAAAATAATTATCCGATGAACAAAGGAAGGTATTTGCGAGACGGTCGAGAACCCGAATCACCGATGACGTGTTGTTATATCGCTCATAATCGGGATTATGCACCAGCGACACTCCGAATTTATCGCTCAGATAGGCGAACTTATCTGCCATATAGCCGGTCACTACGGTTATATCGCCAATGCCGGCCTCAAGAAGCTGACGGATCTGACGCTCTATCAGTATCTCTCCTTTCACCTTCAGCAGCCCTTTGGGCTTCTCCGACGACAAGGGAACGAACCGCGACGACATCCCGGCGGCCATTATCACTGCATTGCGTCGGCTTCCCATCAGAAGGCAAAGTTAACCGTAAGATTCACAAATGATTTATCGAACACGGGGTTATAAATATATGCCGCGCTCAGGGGCAATGTCCAGCCGCTTTTGAATATCACGTTGTAGGTGTATTTAAGCTCTAAGTTGCATACCGAAAAATCGTGTTCATAACCATTGTAGCATGATTTAGCCGGAGTTGCTCCCACTGCAAGCGAAATGCGGTTGTGATGGAGGAAGTCGTAGAATCCTCCGATTTCGAAATATGTGGAATATGCCTGCTTCTCTCGGCCGGATGCTTCGGTGTATTTGTCGGCTCCGCAGAAAAAATTGCTGACAGTTATCCAGAACGGCAGTTTCTCGGGAGCATACGTAAGTGCGGCTTCAAGCCAGTGACCGATGCGGCTCCCACCTTTCAGATATTTATCCTGCTTGCTGTCGACACTCGGATAGTAATAATCGTAAACGCCTAATGTGAAACCTTTGTAAGTATAGCTTACTCCCGCATCGACTTCGGCATATTTGCCGTTAACGGCATAGCCACCCATCGCGTATACAAAGAGTCCTTTCCATTGGAAATTAACCGACGGGAACAAAACCGGCGCCGAATTCTCCGGCATCATCTCCATTCCGCGCCATACATATTTTGTCTGAATGTCAAGGCCCAGGCCGAACGGCGATTTTATAAGTTTGGCGCCCCATTCATTTTTCTGCTCGGTCTGCTCCTCAATCTGGACATCAGTCTCAGCATTGGATGAAAGAGGGATGATACAACACACTAAAACCAGTACGCTAATCGCAAACGATCGTATTGTTTCTATTTTTAAATTCATCTCCAGTGTTTTATTTGTTTTATCATTCCTTTTTAGTCATTACTTGCTGCACTATCGAAATGATTGCCATCGAGGTGGATTCCGGAATTTCTATTTCAGACTTTATTCCCTCTGTAGCCTTATAAAATGATAATATCTCATTACGTATTCCTTCACCTTCAAGTTGGTAAAAATATCTGCGGTTTTCTGCCTGATTCTCGTACCTAACCTCAAAATAGTCGGTCTTCCACCATGGAGCTGGCACGTAAATATAGCCCCTCGTCCCAGAAATAACCATGTCCCCTTCGGATTTCACCCCATGCCCGACCTTGAAGGATGCAACCCCATTATTGAATATAAACGATCCTTGCGTAAACATATCGAATCCATCGCAATTATCGAGATATTTTGAATATAATTGCAACGCTTTGTATTCACCTCCAAAAATATCAAAGATTGGCAACAAAGCATTCGGACCCCACCAACAAATGCTGTTCCATAGATAGGGTTGAATATCTGATCCGTCAGATTTCAGATCGAGCAGACTCGTGCAAGTGGTTTCAATCGATACAACATCCCCAATTTCTTTACCTTTCAAAAGCAAAAGCAATCGCTTGAATGCCAGTGAGTATGCCGTTTTTACAGCATCCATCAAAACCAGATTCCTCTCTTTTGCCAATTCTGTCAGTTCTTCAAATTCTTTGGTATCCGTTGTAACAGGCGATTCACATAACACATGTCTACCCAACAATAATGCCGTTTTAATATGTGTATAATGCTTCTGTGGATGTGAAGCTACATATATGGCATCACTCTGTTCGTTAAGTTCCTCTATCGAACAGACTTTTATCTGCTTCAACGATTCAATGAGCAGATCATCGGATTCAGCATAAATACCTGATACCTTAACTCCGTTGACATAAGAGCACTCTCGGGCAAATTTATTTACAAGACCGGTTTCCCCTATAATACCTATCCTGAGCATTCGCGCGGTGGCCCGTATTTCCGAACTTGAAATTCCTTCGGTTCGATCAAGATAAATAACCTTGCAGAATTCATTAAGGTAATCGAAATGTCCTTTCCAATCCGAACCGACCGTAAAAATATCAACCCCGTATTTCCTTATGTCGTCGATTTTCTGGCCTTCATATTCCTCAACAACTATCTCATCTGCAAGACCGGTATTCTTTACAGCCTGAATACGTTCCATGAGACTCTGCTGCACATTTATCTTGCCCCTCGCCTTGTCAAATCCATCAGCCGTAACCCCGACTATCAGATAATCGCCAAGTGCCCGTGCTCTTTCCAAAAGCCTGATATGCCCTTGGTGCAGATGGTCGTACGTGCCGTATGTAATTACTTTTGTCATGGGGTTTGTATTATATGTTCAATTGTCAAGCTCAAGCAATGATTTCATGAATTGCTCCATGTATTTTTTCTCTCCAATAGAAACGCGGAGACACGTCCCGAATTCTCCGACTCCATTATAGGATTTGATGAGAATTTTCTTTTCGTCTTTCATTCGAGCCACAATCTTATCAGCATCAGTTTTTGTCTTTATGAATAGGAAATTGCCCGCTTCTCCTTTATGCTTATATCCATGCTCGTCAAGACTTTCGAGCAGATATTGCCTTCCTTCGTTGAATTTCTCAATCAGATCTTGCAATACAGCAGGACTCGTGATGATTTTTTCAGCAAATTTCATTGCAAATGCATTCGTGTTATGCGGCGTGCATAATTTCTGAACGAGCTTTATCCCTTCTGGCCAACCCGCAACATATCCTAACCGACAACCGGCCATAGAAAACAACTTCGAAAAAGTTCGTGTCACAAATATATGTTCTTCAGTAAGTGCATGACGAATGAAAGTCTTAGGATAGAAATAATGGTATGCCTCATCTATAAGCACGGTAACTTCATTCTTTCGTGCCGCATCAAGAATTCTGTCGAATTCCTCATCGGTATAACAGTTGCCCATTGGATTGTTGGGATTCAGAAGTATAAGCAGTTGCGTGTCAGGAGTAAGATTCGATATAATTTTATCTACATCCATAGTAAGGTCTTCGTCATACGGGACCTTCACAAAATGGCGTTCATACATTTCGGAATATACCTGAAACATGAAATACGATGGAACTACACCAACGATTTTCCCTCCGGGAGAAGTAAAAGCCTGAATTATATACCGTATTCCCTCAGCTGAGCCATTCACGAGACACAGGTGCTCCTTATCGGTATGAAGAAAGTCCGCAAGCACTTCTGTAAAATGTAAAGTCTCCGGATACTGCGCAACAAGCTGAGGTGTAACATCTTTCAATACCTCCTCAACGAATTTTTGCGGGAGTCCACCCGGATTTTCGTTTAGATCCAGCCTCAAAAAGTCCTTTCTCGCGTTTTGATCAAATATTCTGTGAAGATTCTCTATTGTTTTATTGGTATAATACATCGTAGGTAGATCCTTAAAATTTGCAAACAATATTTTATAACATGCAAAGATACGATTTTTTGATGGTAATCAACGTATTTTTGTTAATTTTGCACATTATGAAGCGAAGCACAATGTATCGAAGCACACTTTTTCTGACGCTATTCCTCGCGCTGGCCATATCGGCGGCGGCGATGACCGATGACGAGGTTATCAAGTATATACGCAGCCAGTCGGCCGCGGGTAAAACCGAACAGCAGATCGGCAAGGAACTGCTCGCCAAGGGCGTAAAACCGGAGCAGGTGAAGCGCATCAAGGTTAAATATGAGAAGGAATCGGCCTCCGGGACTAAAACTCAGGAGAACCGCACTCCCAATTCCTCAAAACGCCGCCAGACCTCGGCACAGTCGGCCGCGAAAACAGGCCGCACCGCTCCCGGCTCAAAAACCGGAGCGCAAAGGACTACGACCAATCAGGCCGGCGGCACTTCTCTCTTCCTTTTCGAAGACGAAACCGAAACGCCAGAAGGCGAGATTATAGAGGAGGAGGTGCGCGAAGTTTACGGCCACGAGCTGTTCAATGCCCGCAGCCTCACTTTCGAGCCTAACGAAAATTTGGCGACTCCGAAGAACTATCGACTCGGACCCGGCGATGAAGTGATCATCGATGTCTGGGGTGCCTCGGAGGAGCATCTGCGCGAAACTATCTCTCCGGAGGGGAACATCATGATCTCCCGCCTCGGCCCCGTGGCACTCAACGGCAAGACAGTGGATGAGGCCAACAAATACATAAAGAATCTTTTCGCACGCAAATATGCCGGCGTAGGCAGCGACCAGACGGATGTGAACGTCACTCTCGGCGATATCCGCTCCATACAGGTGGACATCATGGGAGAGGTGAGCACTCCGGGATCGTTCCGCATGTCGCCTTTCTCGACGGTGTTTCACGCCCTTTACAACGCCGGAGGAATCAACGATATCGGTTCGATGCGAAACATCACCGTTCTGCGCAACGGTCGCAAGGTGGCCGACGTGGATATATACGACTATCTCTTCAAAGGGAAACAGACCGGCAACATCCGCCTGCAAGAGGGGGATGTGATCATCGTTCCCCCTTACGAGCAACTTGTGAACGTGACAGGAAACGTGAAGCGCCCGATGTATTACGAGATCAAACCTGGCGAGACCGTGGAGACACTTCTCGAATATGCCGGGGGGCTCTCCGGCGACGCATATTCCGGGATGGTGCGTCTCTCCCGACAGAACGGCGAGGAGAACGAGCTCTACAATATCGCTAAGAACGAATTCAAATCATACCGTCTGAAGGATGGCGACATGGTTACGGTCGGCACCGTGCTCGACCGATTCTCCAACCGCGTGGAGTTGAAGGGCGCCGTGAAACGTCCGGGCATTTATGCCATAGGAGAGGGAACCACAACTCTCGGCTCTCTTATCCGCATGGCCGATGGTCTGGCGGAGGATGCCTATAAGAACCGCGTGCTCATCTATCGCGAAGGGCCGGACCTCTCTCTTGAGGTGATTCCAGTCAACATCGCTGCGGTACTCGCTGGGAGCGCCGCCGACATACCGCTGAAGAAAAACGATGTCATCGAGATTGCCAGCGTTCAGGATCTCAACGAACGAGGAGATTTCTACATCAGCGGTATGGTCGCCAATCCGGGCGAATATAACTTCATGGCCAACACCACGGTAGAGGATCTTATACTGCGAGCCGGCGGCCTGCTCGACGGAGCGTCCACGGCACGCGTGGATGTGTCGCGACGCATCGACCATCCATCGGCCACGGTGGAGACCAACCAGATTGCAGAAACCTACACCCTTGATATCAAAGGAGGCCTTACAGAAAAGAACGGCAAAAGCGGATTCATACTCAAGCCTTACGACCGCGTGACCGTGCGCCGCTCTCCGGGCTACGAAATTCAGAAGGAGGTTCAGGTTGATGGAGAGATCCTCTTCCCGGGCCCATATACTCTGCAGAAACGCAACGAACGCCTCAGCGAGATTGTGGCCCGCGCTGGAGGCACACTCGACGGAGCATATATCAAAGGAGCGTACCTTGAGCGCAAGCTTTCTGAGAGCGAACGGCAGGCCCGAGAGAACGTGATCCGCATGGCCCGCCAGAACACCGAGGGCACCGACTCTATTTCCGAGGCCAAACTCGAGGTATCGGACGTATACAATGTGGGCATCAATCTCCAGAAGGCGCTCGAACAGCCGGGATCGACCTACGACCTCGTGCTTCGCGAGGGGGACCGACTGTTCATACCCGAGATTCAGAGCACGGTCAAGATTTCGGGCGACGTGATGTATCCCAACAGCGTTATCTATGAGCCGGGCAAGAAGGTGTCGTATTATATCAATCAGGCCGGCGGCTACGGCAACCGCGCAAAGAAGAGCAAGTGCTTCATCGTATACATGAACGGGCAGGTTTCGAAGGTGGGACGCGGCACGGTTGTGGAGCCGGGAAGCCATATCATCGTTCCATCGAAAGAGAAGAGCACCGGAAGCTGGGATAAGATTCTGGCTTACGCCACGAGTTTCGGCTCGCTCGCCACAATGGCGGCTACCATAGCCTCGCTTTTCCGTTAATCCATAGATTCTTATGAAGAGTAGTCATGACTGAAAACAACATAAACGACAACAACGGCGATAAAGTAAAGGAGATCGACCTCCTCGAGCTCGCCAAGAAAATATGGGACAGGCGCCGGATGGTGATTAAATGGTGCGCCGTCGGAGCTGTTATAGGCATCATAGTGGCTTTCAGCATACCAAAGACCTACGTGACTTCCGTGAAGCTCGCTCCTGAAAAGAACGACGGCAAGAGCGCGAGCGCCAGTCTCGGCGCTCTGGCGGCCATGGCCGGCGTGAGCATCGGAAACAGCGGCTCCGACGCCATTTATCCTAAATTATATCCGGACATCGTGCAGTCGGTGCCTTTCTGCGCTTCGCTCTTTAATGTGCCCCTTGTCAATGCCAAGGGCGACAAGCATTTCACTGTGGCCGAATATTTTGAGAACGAGACCCGTAGCCCATGGTGGAACGCCATTCTCGGTGCGCCCGGCAAACTGCTTGGCGCACTAAGAAGCAAAGAGGATGCAAAGGAAGAGAAAAACCACAAAATAAATACTTTCCGACTCACCCCGAAAGAATCCGGTCTTGTCGAAGCTCTCAGAGGAACCATATCTACGGATGTGGATGTGAAGACAAATGTTGTTACCATCTCCGTAAAGACGCAAGATCCGATGGTATCGGCTCTTCTTGCCGACACTGTGGTTAGCAGATTGCAGGAATATGTCACGGCCTACCGCACCGACAAAGCACGCAAGGACCTCGAATATGTGGAGAAGCTGAACGAGGAGGCTCGCGCCGATTATTATGCGGCCCAGCAGAAGCTTGCCAACTATCTCGACACGCATCAGGGGATGGTGCTCTATTCGGCTCAGACCACCCGCGACCGCCTCGAGAATGAGGCCACGCTTGCTTTCAACCTTTTTAACCAGACTTCCCAACAGTTGCAGGTTGCCAAAGCGAAAGTGCAGGAGGACACTCCGGTATATGCCCGCATAATGCCGGCGACAGTGCCCATCCGCGCCGCCGGACCTAAGAAAATCATGATTTTAGGCGTTTTCATCTTCCTCGCTTTCCTCGCGGCTTCGGCCTGGATTCTCGTTGTGGATCCCCTCAGAAAAAAACAGCGGCAGAATTCTGCCGCTCAGGATAAGGAATGAGATTAGCTTTAGCCACTCTCCTGTTATCGCTACTCGCACCGCTGACGGTGCGAGCCGATGTCTATGCCGACCTCGTAGGGCTTGTTACGGCTCCGGCAAAGGCTGAGACCTCACCTGCCTCCTCAGCTTTCGACGGCATTCTCGCGGGCATGGGCTCTGCGTCGGCTCCATCCGCTTTCGATGGCATTCTCGCGGGTATGGGAGCCTCCCCTGCCCCGACAACTCCTGCTACCGGCATCGATGCTATTCTCGCCGTGATGCAGCCCGATCCGACTGAGTCCGACGATATCTACGATTCCGTGGCCGATGCCATGATTCTTGACGGCTCACTCGATTTCCTTGAGAATATACTATACTCTACGCCCGACCGGCAAATCTTCTCGCCGGGATTCTATCGTGGTGGAGGGCCGCGTTTCGCAGGAGTCGCCTCCCTGCCGGTGAGCGGCACTATCACTTCCGGCTTCGGTTTCCGCCGCTCATTCGGTCGGATGCACAAGGGAGTCGACATCCGCCTCGAAGTGGGCGATACGGTGCGCGCTGCACTCGACGGAACCGTGCTCCGCACGGGCCGCGAACCGCGCGGTTATGGTGTGTTTGTGGTTATTCAACATCCGGAAGGCCTCGAGACGCGATATGCCCACCTCAGCGAAGTGCTTGTCACAGCCGGTACGCAGGTTCTCTCGGGCGATCCGATAGCTTTGGGAGGCAACACGGGAAATTCAACAGGTCCACACCTGCATTTCGAAACGCGACTTCTCGGCGCTACTTTCGACCCGACCACAATGTTCGATTTCTCTATGCCGCCGGGCATGCTGCGACAGCGCGACCTTGCGGCTCTTGATGCCGTGGAGGATGCCGCCGACACCAAGGCGCATCCGGCCGCCGGCAAGCGCACTTACGTGGTCCGCACGGGCGATACGATAGCTTCTGTGGCTCGCAAAGCGGGCATCACGACTCTCGCGCTTTGCCGTCTCAACATGCTCTCATCGAGCGACAAGCTCCAGCCGGGACGAATGCTCCGCCTCCGCTAATCCAAATTTACAACATCGATTTTTGATTTTTGCCGGGTCTAAAGATGGCTCAGCATCTCGTCCGCACGCTCGCCGTGGTACTGCTCAAACTGCTCGCGATTCCGCTTCCAGCGCCGATGGCTCCATAGCCAGTATTCCGGGGCTTCCCGGATATTGGCCTCCAGCAGACTGAAATAACGGCGCGTCACCTCAAACATCTCCTCTTTCTTAACATTCTCCGAAATTGGGATGAAACGCAGGGTATAGTATCCCCGCTTCGGCCTGCTCATCCATGCGTAGACAGCCTTGGCCCCCAAGAATTTCGATATGCGCTCCGGCCCGGTATAGACGCCCGTGTCATGATTCAGAAAATCAGTGAAGAGATGAATATTCATTCCCGGTGCCTGATCGGCTATATAGCCCGTCACCGAGGGCACGCCTTCCCGTTTCCAGCCGATGAGCTTCTGGAGAATATCGTTCATCGGCACATTATTGGCCTTGAAACGGGTGCGCAGTTTAAAAAAAATGCGGTCGAAAAAACGATTGTTAAGCGGATGATAGATCTGTGCGCACCTGGCCTTCGGATCAATATGCAGAGGAAGGGAACTGACCCACTCCCAATTGCAGTAATGGCCGAGATATATCGACACCGACTGTCCGCGGGCCACGGCGTCATTAACCTCCTCGATACCCTCCACACGCAATCGTTTGCGCATGTTTTTCTCGGTCATTCCCCCCAGACGGAGTGTCTCCATGAAATAATCGCCGAGAAACCGATAGAAACCTTTCTCGATGCGACGCAATTCCTTATCGCTTTTCTCGGGGAAGGAAGTCCTCAGATTCTCGCGCACAACTCCCCGCCTGTACCTTACGACATCGCAGGCCAGCCATGCAAGGATATCTGAAAAGAAATAGGAAATTCGCGCTATCATCGTCCGGGTCCTCTCTTAGCTGTTTATCCGTTTTATCTTCTTTTCTTATCTTATCTTTCCTCGGCTTTAAGCTTGTCTTCCCTCGGCTTTAAGCTTGCGTATCAGCGCCGGGCGCATCACAAATTTCTGCGAGCACCAGCCAAGCGCCCACCATACCGCCGCCAATATCCAGAGATTGATGTACGGACCATGAAGCTGAGAGATTGTCGCTCCGTTGGCATTCATCTTGATGAAGCCTTCCACGCCCCACGTCGAAGGGCAGATTGACGCAAGCCAGCGCCACGCCGTCGGCATATCGTAAAGAGGCCAGATAAGTCCCGAGAGGAAGAGAAATACCACCGACGTAGCCACCCATAGAACGAACACCGATTCGCGCTCCATCACAAGCGACTGGAAGCAATAGCCGATTCCGAAGCAGGCGATCGTCATAGGCAGCAGATACGCTAAGATCTCTATAAGGTTCCCTTCCATCGGGAAACGGAAAATGAGGGGAACATAGTGCAGAAGAAATATCGAAGGGATAAACAGAATTGTGAAATAGCAGAGCATCTGCGCCAGCATTGTCAGGAACACCGATTGCGTTCTGTTGTCGGAGCTGTATCCCGTGAGACGCGGGTTCTCACGCTTGGCTCCTCCGGCCATTCCCACTGCAAGTATTATGCATTGATGCAGAATCAATATCAGCACACCGGGCATGATAAATGAATCGAACCCGTTGCGTATGTTGCCCATAGATATGTTGTGTATGGGCAGAAGATCTCCATCGGTAATCGTTTCCGCAAGAGGAGCAATTTCGTCAACCTTTCTGGAAAGCAATTCGGAGCCATATTCCTCCATTATACTTGTGGTGGCTACTAAAAAACCGCGATAACGCAAAAGAAGGCTCATGTCGCTATATAGCACCGCATTGGCGGTCTCGTTGCGTCCTACTTTCTTCTGAAAGCCTTCCGGAATTTCGAGAATGCCATAGCATTTATGCTCGTTCATAGCGCGGCGCGCTTCAGAAAGGTCTGCCGCATAACCGATTACCCGCGCCTGATCAGTGGCATCAAGCTTACGGGCAAGATCGCGGCTGAGCGCGGTTCCGTCATGGTCTACCACAACCACCTCCACATTCTTCACCAGCTCCGGATTATATATGAGCGAATAAATCACAGGATAGGCCAGCGGCAGAAACGTAAAAAACAATATCAGCCCTCCGTCGTGGATTACCATCTTGAACTCACGGCAATAAACCTCGAATATATCCCTGATTATCCTTTTCATCTTAAATTCAACATTCAAAATTCCCTCGTTGCTGTCGCGTGAGCGAACTTTAGTTCGCCATCATTCAAAATTCCCTTTTCGCTGCCCTCATTCAAAATTCAACATTCAACATTCAAAATTATTACGGAACGTATACGGGTTTCAGCAGTTGCTTCTTGAGACGCCAGAGCATCGTAAGAGGCAAAACCATGAAAACTATATATGCCACAAACCATATTTTTGAATATGCCACATGAATCCCGTTGAGGGCGTTGTCGATATATATGAGGAAGTTATAACGTATAGGGACGATATAACTGAAAATGCCCATAGCTCCATACATACTCTGCACCGGGAAGGAGAAAGCCGCTATCGAGAAAGAGAGGATTCCCAAAAGCGCGCTCACCGAAAGCGAGAGCCTCAGGTTGGGAAGAACACTGATTATGAATAGTCCGAAACCCTGACAGGCCAGCACATACATCAGCTCCGAGATTATCATCCATGTCCACGATCCGTTCATCGGATAATGGTTATAGCGATAGAGCCACGCTGTCATGAACAGAGCCACCACCCACCATATCAGCGTCTGAGGAGCGAGTTTGCCGAAGATCGCCCTCACGACCGATCCCCGCGCCATCCGCATAAGCCTACGCGACGTGCCGTATTTCATCTCCTGACCGATGCTGAAAGTTGTCATCAGCAGAATCATCAGCTGCAGAAGACAAGGCACAAACGAGTTGGCGATATATATGCCGTAGTTCAGCTGCGGATTGCCGATCGGCCGGGACGCTATATTCACCGGCTGGAGCATCGGCGACAGATTCTCGGCGTCAAGTCCGGCCGATTCCACAACATTCATCGCCACTCCGGCCTTGGCAAAAATGGCCGTGGCCTTGAAGGTCTTGAAAAGCATCGTGGCGGGCACGAAATAGGTCATGTTGGTATAAAACGTGATCACCGGCTTGCGCCCGGCCATCAGGTCGGCCTGAAAATTCTCGGGTATCAGGAAAAAGCCATATATCTCCCCTTTCTGCATCAGATGGCGCGCTTCGCTGAAACTTTGCGGCGTCTGCACAAGGTCAACCATCTGCATCCCGCCCAGACTCTGCGTGATCTGGCGGCTTAGCGAGGTCCCGTCGCGATCAACAATAGCGGCAGGCACCCGCGTGGGAAGACCCTTGTCGAGCATGGTGGTCAGAAACAGGAACATAAACAGCGGGAGCATGAAGAACCCCACCCAATAGATGGGACGCCTCACGATCTGAATCACACTTCTGAGCATGATCCCCACTACACCCGTCTGAGGTATTTTCTCGTTTACCGACATCGTATCTCTTTCAGTTTTACCTTACTGACTTTTTATTTCACTACTCCTTCATAGAGCACTGACATCCCGGGGCGGAAATTCTCCACAGGTTTCTCGGGGCGCGCCTTGATCTGGAATGTACGCGCATCGTAATCGCCAGTGGCTTTCGTGGCCTGCCAGTTGGCGTACGTGCCGAGATCCTTGATGTAGAAGACTTTCATCTCCACTTCCTTGTCGAGCGCCGGGATCTTCACTTTCAGTTTCGAACCGAGCCTGATATCTTTCAGAAGAGTCTCGCGCACATTGAACACAGCCCAATGGTCGTCTTTCTGAAGAGTCATAACCGGTGCACCGGTGGCTATCAACTCGCTCACATGCGGATAGACAACGGTGATTTCGCCATCGCACGGCGCGACAAGATACTGGTCCTCAAGGATGGCTCCTACCTCTTTGACACCGCCACGGGCCACATTCAGCATAGCCTCGGAAGCCTCTTTATCCTCGCGCTGAGCTCCCTGCCTAGCCAGTTCATACTGACTGCGGGCGGCTGATTCGGCGGCTTTGGCTGCATCATAGGCCGCTTTGGCCTCATCTCGCTTCTGGGCGCTCACAACGCCTTTGTCGAAGAGCGACTGCATACGGTCGTAGGTCTTCTTTGTTATCTCCGAGGCTGCCTGAGCCTGCGTCCACAGGTCGCGGGCGCTCTGGATTATCTGCACGCGGGTGCCGGCATCAACCTTGGCATTGGTGGCCTGCGCCGCGCTTTCCATCGCCTTGGCCTGCTCCATGCGGGCATCCACAAGCGAAGAGGAGATTCTCACCAGTGTATCGCCGGCCTTGACATGGGCGCCCTCCTCTACGTAAAGCTCGGCTACACGACCCGGCAGCTTGCCGGATATACGTATCTCCGTAGCCTCTCCCTGGCCCTGTACGGTGTCAGGACCGGGCTTCAGACATAGAAATCCCACTACCGCAAGCGCGGCCAGAATCAGAAGTATCACTATAATCGTAGTGATCAGAAGCTTGTCTTTCTTCGTCACTTCCGAAGGATCCTGCGCCCCGGTGGGACGCTCCGCATAGCTGTTATCATTCGCAGACATATTCTGTTTCTTTAAGTTTTTTATTCTGAAATCCTGAATCCGGCGTGTTCCTGATCGAACCGGACTTTCAATAATTAAGATTCCCGGCTACCTTGGCCAGATATACCTCACAGAGTCGTATGCCGACTTCGGCATCTATCTTCTCGCTGTTGGCCTGAAGCCATGCCGTCTGGGCGGCTATGACATCGTTGGTGGTCATCACCCCCTCTTTGTAGCCGAGCTGAGCAGAGCGGAGGTTCTCGTCGGCGCTCTTCATGTTTGAAAGTGTCATGTCGTAGGTCTTGAAAGCCTCCTGAAAACTGAACTTGGCCTGCTGTACCTGCAGGTCTACTTTCTCCTCAAGATCCTCAAGCATCATGCGCTGCGCATTGGTGGCGGCTTTCGTGGCGCGGTAATGATTGTAGTTTCCTCCCCAGTGCCAGAGCGGTATTGTGAGGGTTGCTCCCACGCTGAAACCTCCTCCGAAACGCTTGCGAAATCCATCGTTCAGGTTCGGATTGGAGAATGAATATGCTCCGACAACCGCAAGTTTGGGAAGCATCTGACCCATAGCCAATTTCTCCCGGTTGGACAATACGGATATCCCTTGCCTCACAACATCGAGATCCTGGCGGCGTGCATATACATCCTGCATGTTCAGCACAGGATCGGGCGGCGTTGTGAAACCGCGCTCAAAATCCTCATCCTCAAGCGTCATCTCCGACTGAACGGGAAGGCCGCACACCTGCGCCAATGCCATACGGGCAAGCGTCAGGCCGTTCTGAACTTTAGTGCGCATTATCTTCGCTTCGTTGAGTTTTACTTCCACCGTCAGCAGATCGGAGCGCGTGGCAACACCGGCCTCTACCATCGCATTCACACTATAACGCAACGTATCTACCAAAGTGACGAAACTCTCGGCAAGCTTCTCCTTCGATTTCAGAGACACAACCGTCCAATAAGCCTGATCCACGGCAAACACCACATCCTGAACTACGCTGTTGCGTGCTGCGACAGCCATTTTCTCGGCATACTTGGTGATCTCGTTCAGAGCCTTGATCTGACCGCCCATAAACACAGGCTGCGTCAAGGTGAACGCTCCGGCGAAAACATTATGCGTGTCGAAACTCATGGCCTCCTTCGGAATCACGGCCACCTCTGTAGGAATATAGCTTCCTGACGACGGATCTTTGATCGGCGTACCGTCGGGAGCGGTAAGGATATTATACTTGAACTGCTGCGTCGAAGGGTCGAAACTCATTGTCGGGAGCTTCGCATCCTCACCAAGAAGATTGATGGTCCGCTGGTTATAGAAATATGTTCCGGCGAAATCTATACCCGGGAGATAAAGCGACTTCGCCGCCTTACGCTCATAGCCCGCACCGCGGATACCCTCCTCGGCCATGAGGATGGTCTTGTTGTTGCGCACAGCCATGTTGCGGCAAGAATCAAGCGAATAGCGCTGAGCCTGCGCCGGCAGGCATCCCGTCGCGAACGCCAGCACAGTGCCGACAGCCGTGATATATCCGGTTATTTTCATAAGAAATCCTTTTTTCGTAATCTCTATCAATCCGCCCTTCTCCTGATGGGTCTAATTATTATACAAAGTTAACAGCTTTTTGTTTAATTTTAAAATTTGCCCATTCATTTCCCCACAACCCATCCAAAATTCAACATTCAAAAGCCCTTCTGCTCGCCCTCCATTCAAAATTCCAAATTCAACATTCAAAATTATTCAGTATCTTTGCAAAGTTTTTCCCAATTAAGCAATTAATGAATCTCCCAAAGCTTTCCCGCGCCGACTATTCGGCCCTCATACGCCTCGGGTTGCCGGTGCTCGTAACCCAGCTCGGCATCATCGTCGTCAGCTTCGCCGACACAATGATGGTCGGAGCCTATGGCGTCGACGAGCTTGCAGCGGCTGCTTTCGTCAATTCTCTGTTCGTGATCCCGACAGTGATGCAGATCGGTTTCGCCCAGGGACTGACGCCGCTCGCCGGAGCCCTCTTCGGCAAAGGCGACCGCCGGGAAGCGGGACGCACTCTCCGCGCAGGACTCCAGATAAACATTGCCGTCTCCATCACCCTCACCGCCGTGATGGGAATATTATATTTCTTCCTCGACCGATTCGGCCAGCCGGAAGAACTCATGCCGCTCGTGCGCCGTTACTATCTCATAATTCTCGCCACGATGCTCCCCATGTCGGTATTCAACTCCTTCCAGCAGGTATGCAACGGAGTCAACGATACGGCTATGCCCATGTGGATGATACTCGGAGCCAACGTCATCAACATCGCCGGAAACTGGCTCCTCATATTCGGCCATTGCGGAATGCCCGAGCTCGGTCTGGCGGGCGCCGGCTGGAGCACTCTCGTTGCGCGTTACTGCTCGGCTTTCGGCATAGTGATATTCTTCCTCAAAGCCAACCGCTACAAGCCATACGTTGCCGGATTCCATATCGGCTCCAATCTTGGCGAGACACGTCGTCTGGTCTGGCGCACCGGATATCCGGTGATGATCCAGAGCGGAATCGAATGCATGCTCTGGACTTTCGGCGCCGTGGTGAGCGGATGGTTCGGCAAGATTCAGCTCGCCGCCTATCAGGTTGTGAACACAATGGCGCAACTCGGTTTCATGACATTCATTAGTTTCGGAACAGCCACCTCCATCCGCGTGGCCAACTTCGCCGGTGTGGGCGATGTTCCCTCCATGCGCCGCATCACGGCCGCCGGAGTCCATCTTAACATAATTCTAAGCACCATCGCCTCGCTTATATTTCTTTTTGGAGGAAAATGGCTCATCGGATGCTTCACACCCGATTCCGACGTCACCGCCTCGGCAATGGCCCTTATCCTTCCACTGGTGATCTATCAGTATATGGACGCGTTGCAGCTCACATTCTGCAATGCCATCCGAGGCACCTCCCATGTCAAGCCTCTTCTCTGGATTTCAACAATCTGCTATATCATGGTGGGCATTCCTGTGCTCCTTCTCTTCGCGAAAGGTTTCGGCTGGGGCAATGTTGGCGTCTACTATAGCTTCGATGTAGCCCTCGCCCTTGCCGCCATCGCCGCTACCCTCGTCTTCTACCGCACCCTCCGCAAATTCAACATTCTCACCGGCGCGGTTGCGTGAGCGAACTTTAGTTCGCCTCCCATTCAAAATTCCTTTTATCATTATCAGCACTTAATTCAAAATTCCAAATTCAACATTCAAAATTATTCATTAACTTTGTCTTTTGTCATGAAGGATTTTTGGAAATTCCTGCGGCATTACGCCGCCCCATATAAATGGAACATCGCTGCCAGCATCTTCTTCAACCTGCTGACAGCCTTCTTTACGCTCTTCTCTTTCGCGTTCATCATGCCTATCCTCCAGATGCTTTTCGGCCTCAACACCACGGAGTATCATTACATGGAATGGGGACAGGCAAGCCTCATGGACGTGGCGATGAACAATTTCTATTACTACATATCTTCGCTAATAATAAGCATCGGCCCATCCATAACTCTGCTCCTTCTGGCTGGCCTGCTGGCCGGAATGACGCTCCTGAAAGTCCTATCCGCCTACAGCAGCGAGCTCTTCACCATCCCGATGCAGAACGGAATCACGCGTGACATCCGCAACACCATGTACGACAAGATCGTATCCCTTCCCATAGGCTTCTTCACCCGTGAGAAGAAAGGAGACATCATGGCCCGCATATCGGGTGACGTGGTAGAGGTTCAGGTTTCCGTCATGTCCTCGATTTTCAGCCTCGTGAAATATCCGATCATGATTATCGCGAGCCTCGGCATGATGCTGGCCATCAGCTGGCAGCTCACTCTATTCGTATTCGTGCTTCTCCCCCTTATCGGCGCCCTGATGGGGGCCGTGGGCAAAAAACTCAAGGCGCAGAGCCTTGCCACGCAGGAGAGATTCGGTTCCATGCTTTCCAACATAGAGGAGACAATCGGTGGCCTACGCGTTGTCAAAGCCTTCAATGCCGAGAGCCACATGGACCGGAACTTCCGCGCCGAAACCACCGATCTCTACCGCCTCCAGAACGCCCTGATGCGCCGCACGGCACTCGCCCACCCCATGAGCGAGTTCCTCGGAACCGTGGCTGTGGCGATAACGCTCTGGTTCGGAGGATCTCTCATACTTTCCGGCACATCCTCCATCACAGCTCCTGAATTCATCTATTACATGGTGATGTTCTATAGCCTCATCAATCCGGCCAAGGAATTCTCCAAAACATCCTACGCTGTGCAGAAAGGTATGGGAGCCATGAAACGCATCGACAAGATACTCAATGCAGAGAATCCCATCCGCGATCCCGAACACCCACAGGAATTACCGACCGGCCGCGGCAACAGTTCCGTATCTTTCCGCAATGTAAGCTTCAGCTACGACGGCGAGCGCGATGTGCTCTCGGATATCAATCTTGAGGTGAAACCGGGACAGACAGTGGCTATAGTCGGCCAGTCAGGCTCTGGCAAGTCCACGTTGGTAGACCTTATCCCTCGTTTCTGGGATGTGCAGAGGGGAGAAGTCGAAGTCGACGGCATCAACGTCAAGGATCTCCGCATAAAAGACCTCCGCTCGCTCATGGGCAACGTGAATCAGGAGGCTATACTCTTCAACGACACCATCTACAATAACATAGCGTTCGGCGACAAAAACGCTACCCCTGAAAAAGTCGAGGCCGCCGCGCGCATCGCCAATGCCCACGACTTCATAATGGCCACCGAACATGGCTACGACACCATGATCGGCGACCGCGGATGCCGCCTATCCGGCGGTCAGCGCCAACGCATCAGCATCGCCCGCGCAGTGCTGAAAAACCCGCCTTTGCTTATCCTCGATGAAGCAACCTCGGCGCTCGACACCGAAAGCGAACGACTGGTTCAGGATGCCCTTGAGAAACTGATGAAGGACCGAACGACGATCGTGATAGCCCACCGGCTTTCAACAATCGTCAATTCCGACCTTATATGTGTGCTTCAGGACGGCCGCATCGCCGAAACCGGCACTCATTCGCAGCTCATCGACCACGGCGGTATTTACCGTCGCCTCGTGGAAATGCAGCAGGTATGATAAAAACAACATGACTATGGATGATAAATTTCCCCCGGGAAACCTTCCCGAAGAAAATTCCTCCGACTCCGGCAACCCCTGCGAGATCAATGAAGAGGAAACCCGCGACATATCTGAAGAGAAACATCGCGACATAAACAAGGAATGGGCCGAAGCGCTTCACCTCGAATATGAACCTTCCGCGGCGCCTCCCCCTCCACCAATGCCCGGGCGACCGGCGTCGGACCCGGTTCCGGAGCCACCGATGCCCGGCAACCCCTCTCCGGTACTGCCGGCCCCGGCCCCAATTCAAAATTCAAAATTCCCCATTCAAAATTCCCCCATGCCTCCGACATATTTCGTATGGTCGGTGCTCGCGACAGTGCTTTGCTGCTTCATTCCCGGAATAATCGGCATTGTCTATAGCTCAATGGTCAGCTCCCGCTACTATACCGGCGATATCGAAGGTGCACGCCGGGCATCCTGCAACGCCGAGATATGCATTATCATTTCCATAGTGCTCGGTGTGGTCAGCTCCACTCTCTATCTTCCCCTCTCCCTGCTTCTCTGATAATGAAGCGACAAGATCGGACGCACCGTAAGGAATATATCAGAATCGCCGTCGCGCTCGCGGCGGCGGCTCTCTTTTGCGCCTTATATTTTCTTATCGACCCCGGAGCCTCCTCATGGGTTCCGCAATGTGTGTTCCATCGGCTCACCGGCCTGAAGTGTCCGGGATGCGGGAGCCAGAGAATGCTCCATGCGCTGCTCCATGGCGACATCGCCGCCGCATGGCATCACAACGCCATGCTCCTCTGCCTCCTTCCCCTGCTCATTCCCATGATTCTCATCGAACTCGCTCCCTCACGCTGGCCCCGCATCTATGGCCGCCTCCACTCCGTACCGGTTATGATCTCCCTTCTCGTCCTACTCATCTTATGGAGTTTCCTCCGCAACTTCGCCTGATCGCCTCCAATTCCAAATTCCCCATTCAAAATTCAAAATTCTTTATGCTTCCCTTGTTCATAATCGGCTATATGGCCTCAGGCAAAACCACCTTCGGGCGCGCGCTTGCCCGGCGCACCGGCCGACAGTTCATCGACCTCGATTTCTTCATCGAACAGCGCTTCCACACCACAATCTCCCGCCTTTTCGAGGAAAGAGGCGAAGAGGGTTTCCGCAGCCTTGAAAGCGCCATGCTCCGCGAGGTCGGCGAACTCGATGATGTCGTGATCTCATGCGGCGGCGGCACACCCTGTTTCAACGCCAACATCGACTATATGCTCTCGCGCGGCAACACAGTGCTGCTCGAAGCCTCCGTCGACCGTATAGTGGAGCGCATTGTGGCCAACAGCTCGCGCCGGCCGCTGATGAAAGGAAAGAAGCCCGAAGAGATACGTCTCGCGGTAGAAGAAGGCCTTGCCTCCCGCCGCCCTTACTACGACCGCGCACCCGTGCGCTTCTGCGGCGAGCAGCTCGAAGACCGCCGCCAGATCGACACCACCGTCGAAACCTTCCTCCGCCTCCACCCCGCGCTTTAATCATCTATGATTTGGCCGTCACGAAATTTAGTGTTAATTTAGGGGCAAAATAAACACACCGTCTGCGCCATGAACCAGAACGAGAAAGACTTCAGCCTCCAGCCCCAACCGGAGGCCACAATGCTGGACAAGGAAAACCCGGCTATACAGATCGGATTGGTTGCCAACTATTCCGACAGTTATGAAACGCGCATGCTCCTCACTCCGGAAGCATGCGGAATGCTGACTTCGGCCGGCATAGGAGTCTGCATGGAAGAGGGAGCGGGATCCGATATAAGTTTCCCGGATGCCAAATATGCCGAATACGGTGTGCGCATCGTGACGCGCGACGTAGCCCTCGCCTCTCCGGTAGTGCTCAGCTATGCAGCCCTCAAGCCCAAAGATATCAAGAAAATGAGCAAAGGCGCCTGTCTGCTCTGCATGATGGACAATGCCCTTTTCGAAGCCACCACGATCCGCACGCTTCTTCAGCACCGCATAATCACCGGCTGTTTCGACAATATGTACAGCCACAACGATGAGCCGGTTTTCGCAAACATCATCGATGAGATCGATGGCCGCGCAGCTGTGATGTATGCCGAAGAAGCCCTCTCTTATCTCGGAGGAGGCAAGGGAGTGCTTCTTGCCGGAGTGGCCGGGATAAACCCCTGCGAAGTGCTGCTCATCGGAATCGGCAATGACATCATTGCCGCCGCCAAAGCCGCAGCGGCAGCCGGAGCCCGCGTCACGGTGATGGACAACGACTGCTCCACCCTTCAGGTTGCCAAAGATATTCTCGGAAACACCGTCGACACGGTGGCCGTCCATCCTCGTGTGTTATATAACAGGGTAAAGACAGCCGATGTGATAATTATGGGAAGCACCACCCGTCCGTTCGAATTTCCGCGCAACCTCTCCGCAGCCATGAAAGAGACGGCATATGTACTCGACCTCAACGAAACCCATCCATCGGTCAGCGTGCCCCGCACGGTAGCTATGGCTCTCTCCAATGCTCTGGTGAATTTCTTCGATGAAATGGCTATCAAGGATGGCATCAGGGGAATGATCGCCACCACGCCCGGCGTGCAGTATGGAGTTGTGACCTACGACGGCAAACTTGTCGACAAACTGATTGCAAGCTATCTCTCGATGCCCAGCGTCGATATAAACGTGATGCTTTCGGCCGCTAACTGATGACAGAGACAAAGCGAACTGATGACAGAGACAAAGAAGAGTCTACTGCATATAATTCCATCAAACCGATGGGGAGGGATTCAGGCTTATGCCCTTGACATCTGCCGACACTATAATGCCCGGGGATGGCAGGTGACTGCTCTTACGCGAAATGCCGTCGGAGTAGACGCTCCTTTCGCCGAAGCCGGGATAGAGCTCGTGCATGCTCCTCTCAACGGATTCCTCGACATCTCCACGGCAATGATTCTGGCTCGCCGACTGCGCCGTATGCCTCAGAACGGAGGCGTGGTCCACGTGCATCGCTATCGCGATGCATTCGCAGTGATTATAGCCAAAAAGATTGCAAAGCGACCGGATATCCGCGTTGTATCGACAAGACACGCCGTGCGCCGCGGTCGCGATACATTCCTCTTCCGAAAGCTTTACAAACTCATCGATGCCCACATCTTTGTGTCGGCCATGGCCTATGACGCCTTCCGCCATGCCGCCACCCGCAATATAAAGCTGCCTCCCGACAGCGTATACATTCTCCGCAACAGCCTGAATATCCCTGCCGGAGAACCTGCGCCGGAGCCATCCCGCGGACCGGTCACGGCATTATATCAGGGTGCGATCATGAAAGGAAAAGGCCTCGAGACACTCATCGATGCCCTGACCTCCTTGCGCAACCTCAAAATGCGGCTTCGCATCTCAGGAACCGGCAATCCGGACTACCTCGACCTGCTGCGCCGCCGCGCAATGAGTCGCGGCGTGATGGAGATGATCGACTGGAACACAAAAAGTTCTCCGTCGGTGGAGCAATGCGCCGAAGCACATTTCAGCGTTCTTCCGTCAACCGAACGGGAAGCGCTGGCAATGAGCGCGCTCATGGCTATGGCCGCGGGACGTCCTCAGGCCGTCACTTCCAACGGCGCCCAGAGCGAGTATCTCGAAGACGGCAAGACCGCCTTACTTGTCAAGCCGGCCGATGCCGCTTTGCTGGCAGAGGCCATGCGCAGACTCGCTTCCGACGCCCCCCTGCGGCAGGAGATGGGCCGTGAGGCTTACACAGTCTATTCAAGACTCCTCTCATGGCCACACTTCATACGGTCCCTCAATGAAATCTACGATAATAACGTCAAAGAATAAATACGATAATGTCTTCAGAGAATAAAATGAAAAAAGCCCTCATAACGGGAGTCACCGGTCAGGATGGTTCCTATCTCGCAGAATTGCTGCTATCGAAAGGATATGACGTTCACGGCACCATACGCCGCAACTCATCCGACTTCCGCGAACGCATCACCCATCTCGAAGGACATCCGCATTTCCATCTCCATTTCGCAGACATGTCCGACTCGATGAGCCTGCTCAAGGTAGTGATGGACGTTCGTCCCGATGAAATTTACAACCTCGCGGCTCAAAGCCATGTGCAGGTTTCCTTCGACGTGCCCGAATATACGGCCAACACCGACGCCACCGGTGTGCTGCGCGTCCTCGAGGCAGTGCGTCAGGCCGGCCTCGCTTCAACCTGCCGCATCTATCAGGCTTCCACATCTGAGCTCTACGGAAAGGTAGAGGAAGTGCCTCAGAATGAGAAAACGCCGTTCCATCCCTACAGCCCTTACGCTGTTGCCAAGCTCTATGGTTTCTGGATAGTAAAGGAATACCGCGAGGCTTACGACATGTATTGCTGTTCGGGAATTCTTTTCAACCATGAATCGGAGCGGCGAGGCGAGACATTCGTTACCCGTAAGATCACTCTTGCCGCGGCCCGAATCGCTCAGGGGAAACAGGATAAACTCTTCCTCGGCAACCTCTCTTCGTTGCGCGACTGGGGATACGCTCCAGACTATGTGGAATGCATGTGGCTCATGCTGCAGCAGGAAAAACCGGAGGATTTCGTGATAGCCACCGGTGTGCAGCACTCAGTGCGTGAGTTCGCCTCTCTTGCATTCGCCCGCGTCGGCATTCTGCTCCGGTGGGAAGGAGAAGGTGTCGATGAAAAAGGTATTGATGAGCGCACGGGGAAAGTCGTGGTGGAAGTCTCTCCCGATTTCTATCGACCCACAGATGTTGTCAACCTCTGGGGCGATCCCACGAAGGCCCGTACACGCCTCGGCTGGAACCCTTCGAAAACATCCTTTGAGGAACTGGTGAAAAAAATGGTTGACTCCGACATGAAGAAGGTAGCCACCGAACGGGCTTCCGATTATGTAAGGACAAATCTTGAGGAATATCTTGAAAAAGGAATTGTGAAATGATGCGCAAGGATTCGAAAATATATGTGGCCGGTCACCGCGGCATGGTGGGTTCGGCTATTGTCAGAGAACTTGAACGCCAAGGCTATCATAATATAATCACCCGCACACACTCCGAGCTCGACCTCACCGACCAGCGGGCTGTCGAGGCATTCTTCGCCGCTGAGCGGCCCGAATATGTTTTCCTCGCGGCCGCAAAGGTTGGCGGCATCGAGGCCAACGACAAGGCTCCGGCCGATTTCATGTATCAGAACATGATGCTGGAGATGAATGTGATCCATTCTGCATGGCGCAACGGATGCCGCAAGCTCGAGTTTCTCGGCTCCTCCTGCATCTATCCGAGGATGGCTCCCCAGCCGATGCCGGAAAGCTGCCTGCTCACATCTTCGCTCGAGCAGACAAACGAGGCTTACGCACTTGCGAAGATCTCGGGCCTCAAATATTGCGAATATCTCAACCGTCAGTACGGCACCGACTATATCTCCGTAATGCCCACCAACCTCTATGGGCCGAACGATAATTATCACCCGCTTCATTCTCATGTGCTCCCGGCCCTGATACGCCGCTTCCACGAAGCCCGCGAAAGCGGCGCCGGATACGTGACCTGCTGGGGCGACGGCTCGCCGCTCCGAGAGTTTCTCTATGTCGATGATCTGGCCGACCTCTGCGTATTTCTGATGAACAACTATTCGGGCAACGAGACCGTCAACGCCGGCACCGGCAAGGAGCTCTCGATACGCGAACTTACGGAAATGGTGGCCGAGGTGGTCGGATTCCATGGAGAAATCCGCTGGGACACATCCAAACCCAACGGGACGCCCCGCAAACTTCTCGATGTGTCCAAAGCAACAGCTTTGGGCTGGACATATCGCACCGAGTTGCGCGACGGCATCCGCCTTGCCTACGATGACTTCCTCTCCAATCCTGTCAGAGCCGAAAGATAAACATATCTAATTTTGAATGTTGAATTTTAATTCAAAATTACTTGTATCGTGGGGGGTGTTCTTCATCCTCCTCGCCTCGTATTGGCTCACCGTTCCCTCGACGGTCTCTTTCTGGGACTGTCCTGAATATATGGCCGGGGCATGGCGGCTTGAGATCGGACATCCCCCCGGAAATCCCGTATGGATGCTGGTGGAGCGAGTTGTCACCATGCTCGCTCCGTCGGGTGAATATGCCGCACTGTTTGTGAATCTGTCGAGCGGGCTTTTCACTGCTTTTGCCGGATTTTTCCTCACCAATGCCGTCTGGCTCGCCGCGGGATGGATTGTAGACGCACAGCCACGGCGCCCGTGGGCACGCTTGACCCGGGCTGTTGCCGCAGCCACTGCCGGCCTCGCGTTCGGATGGTGCGACTCTACATGGTATTCCGCCGTCGAGGCCGAAGTTTATGCCATGTCTGTGTTCATGACGGCACTCTGCGTCTGGCTGATGGTGAAATGGGCTTTCTGCGCCGATCGGAATCGATCCTCCCGCCTTCTCGTCCTCATTGCCTATCTCTTCGGACTCTCTATCGGAATACACCTCCTCAACCTCTTGTGCATACCTGCCTTGGCTATGGTCTGGGCAATCAAGCGCGGGGTTCGCTCATTCCGCGGTATCCTTTTGCTTTTCCTGCTCTCGCTGCTGGCAGTAGGTTGTGTGCTCGCCGGCATGATACCTTCAACCATCTCTTTAGCGGCAGAGTTTGAGCTCTTCGCAGTCAACACACTCGGGCTTCCCTATCTATGGGGTGTGGCCGCCTATGTGATATTGCTCGGTGTGGCTTTGCTTCTGGCACTCACAGTCACCGCCTGTTCCTCGAATCGCGGAGCAGTGGCAGCTGCCGTTTTCCCCGCAATCTTCCTCTCCGGAATCTTCATCTTCTCGAGCAATTTCGCAGCAGGAGCGGCTGTCTCGGCTATAGTATCGCTTCTGTTGGTGCGGGGGCACAACTTCACTCCGCGTCGGCTCAACTTATGCATGTGGATGCTTGCGATGCTTCTTGCCGGATATTCCGCATATGCCATCATACCGATCCGCGGGGACATACCCTCGCCCGCCAATCCAAGCTTCCCCGGCGATCCTTTCTCTTTCGCCTCTTATCAGGCACGTGAACAATACGGAGGCGCTCCGTTATTGAGGGGCCACACTCCTCTCAGCCGCAATATTCTGATCGAGGAATTTCCCGACGGGGATTCTGTACCGGTCTATCGCCGCATAGCAATGCGGCGAGGCCATCAGATTCGCGCCCGCCTTCTCCCTGGCGCACGGCTTGGCGATCCCTACCGGACACTCACCGCTTCAGATTCTGCCGAAAACAGCCGCCTCCTGCAGGCCGGAAGAGATGCCTACGTGGTGAAAGGCTATAATGTGAAGCCCGTCACCACTCCGGAACTCGACATGTGGTTCCCCCGCATCACGAGCCGCGACAAAGCCGACATGCAAAGTTTCTCCGACTGGTCAGGCATGACACATGAAAATATGGTCAGCGTCCCGGTCACGGAAGCTCTGGATTCCACAGGACAGTTCGTAACACGTCTTGATGCTTCCGGCCGACGGCCCGTCAAGACATCCCGGCGCCCCACATACGCGCAGTCTCTCCGGATGTTCCTTACCTATCAGACCGGCTACATGTATTTCCGCTATCTCCTCTGGAATTTCTCGGGACGCCAGAACGATGTCCATTCCACCGGAGAAGTGGAACATGGAAATTTCATCACCGGTTTCCCGCTGATCGACAACGCCATGCTCGGCGCCGAAGAAGACCTTCCCGACGAACTCGGAACCGACAACAAGGGGCGCAACCGCTATTTCATGTTGCCGCTTATTCTCGGAATCATCGGCATCGTCTGGCTTCTCCGCGCCGGCAAGCGCGGGCGTAAGACCTGTGTAGTAGTGTTCATGCTCTTCGTAATGACAGGGCTCGCGATTGTGGTTTATCTGAATCAGGCCCCGGGAGAGCCTCGCGAACGCGATTATTCTTTCCTCGGTTCCTATTTCGCTTTTGCCGCCTGGATCGGTTTCGGCGCTCTGGCTCTTATGCGCGGTGGCCGCCGATATGCTCCGATTGCTGCAATTATCCCGCTCTTCACCGTGATCTGGATGGCTTGCGAGAATTTCGACGACCATGACCGTTCCGGACGCCGCGCGGCCTCACGACTCGCCGCAAATACCCTCAACTCTCTCGAACCCGACGCTATCCTCTTCGTCAACGGCGACAATGGCACTTTCCCGCTATGGTACGCCTCTGAGGTGGAAGGCATCCGCAAGGACGTGCGTGTCGTCAACCTCGCTTATCTTTCAATTCCGCAATATTCCGCCGCGCTGATGAAAGATTGGGATGGAGCCGCGGCGTTGCCTTCCATACTCCGGCCCGAATGGATATTATATAACGCCCTGCTCTTTCCCCGCCTCGACTCTAAGGCTCCGGCAGATTCAGTGGCCGATGCAGGCGAAATGCTGCGGTTGCTCGGCATGTCGGGAGGGAAACCGATAGGAGTGCGCAATGTAGCCTTTCCTTGGTTTGCCACATCCGGAGTCACTGGCAATCAGAATATTACCTACCCTCTGTCCAATCTTTCCAAATCGGGCAAAGGCGACAACCTCGATTTCGGAAGATTGATGCTCTTCAACTTCCTCGTCTCCAATGCCGCCTCGCCTAATCCCAGACCCGTATACTGGCAAAGGTCGCTTCCCCGCTCCTCCGCAATCGGTCTCGACTCGCTCTTCTACACCGCATTGCTGACACTGCGACTCGGAGATATGGAAACATCGCAGCGCCGACAGGAATATCTGCGCGGCCTCGCCAAGCTTCAGGCCCCCAACGATGCCGGTCGTCATGTCTATATGGACGCCATCCCTGCTCTCCATATCAGCAGCCAGCGGGCATCGCTCATCCTCGCTTCCCGGGAGATGCTCCGTGCAGGCGACATTACCACAGCAAGCCGACTCGCCATGTCTGCCGACTCGCTTATGGGCGATGATCCACGCAGCTTCGTTGCCGTCACCAATGCCGACACCCTATTCAGCGTGCGCCGCGAACTCGCAGCATTACTCGATTCTATCGCCGCCCGACAGAATTCCGCAACCGCCCGGAAATTTTCCATACGCGCCGCCGAATTGCGCCGCACCGACTCCATACGCCGCGCCCAATACATACGCTATAAAAAAGCTCTTCCGCCTCGCCTCCGCTCCAAAACCTGATTTGACTCGATCCCTTAAAATTTCGGAGTATTGGTTGCGTGTAGCCATTTCAGCGGCGCTTTCACAGCGCCTTCAACAACGTTTTTAAGCCTTTCTTCCCGTTTTTTTGTTAATTTTGTAACATCAAAACTTTTAAACATGTCGATCAAACGTCTTATCCCTATCCTCCTGCTCATGTTCCTGGTTGCCATACCTTCCGAAGCACGCAGGAAAAAAACCGAATCGAACGGCAACGCCATAATAACCTTCAAGACCGAAACACACAATTTCGGCATCATTTCAGCAGATGCAAAATCGGTTTCCACCGAATTTGAATTCATCAACACCGGCAATGCACCGCTGATTATCGACAGCGCTACAGCCGACTGCGGATGCACACGCCCTCAGTTTCCCAAAAATCCCATTGCCCCCGGCAAATCAGGAAAAATAAAAGTGACATTCCTTCCCAAAGGATATGTCGGCAGTTTTTCTAAAAACGTCAAGATCAAGAGCAACGGAAGCAAAAAAATGAAAGTGCTCAAGATTTCCGGAACGGTAAACCCCAACAAAGAGAAATAAATAATGCGGCGATTTCTTCCCATACTTATACTTATGCTGTCGGTGATGTCATCGATAAAAGCCGATGTTGTATGGCTTGAAAAAGATTACGACTTCGGACTGATGAAAGAGGAAGCCGGTCCCAGGACCGGGAGCGTGCGCCTTGTCAACACCGGCCCGGAACCCGTGGTAATCACAGGGGCCCGCCCGAGTTGCGGATGTACCGGGGTAGCCTATCCGGAAGATCCGATCGAGCCCGGCGATACCGTAAACTTCTCATTTACCTATAATCCCCTTGGCCGTCCCGGGAAATTTGCTAAATCCATAAGGGTTTATATCGGCGATTTTGACATGGCCACCATCCGAATCCGCGGCAATGTTCTCGGCACACCCGAATCGCTGACAACGCTTTACCCTGTGGAAGGTCCCGCTCCGCTCCGTCTCTCGGCAGACAAAGTGTTCGGCGGGGAGATTCCTCATGGCCGCTCGCGCCATTTCTTCGTCAATGGCTATAACCAGTCGCCGGATTCCGTCCGCCTCATACTCGCCTCTACCGACAAATCAATGAGCGTCATCGCCTCCTCCGACACCATCGGTCCGGGCGACATAGTGACATTCAGTCTATACTTCAACTCCCGGCAGACGAAAGCTCCCGGCACCGTGAGCATCCCGGTAACGGTCAAGGTCATCCCTATTCCCGCGCCAAAAAGTAAGCGCGAGGATTCCAATCGCTCTGATAACTCTGATTCCTCCGGCCACATCATAACCTTCTTCGCCGAAGTCACGCCTCCCAAGGGCGCCGAATGATATATTTCAGATTGGCGTCAGCCGGTCGCGTGAGCGAACTTTAGTTCGCCTCCCAATTCAAAATTCAAAATTCCACATTCAAAATTATATACCATGGATCATCCCGAAAACGCAACCGAATACAAAGGCCTTCAGGTAAATTCCGGGGTCGCCTCCCAGCCAGTTGTCAATCCCTACCGTCGTCCCGCAAAACGACGTCCTTTGCCTACCGCTTCAGAGTTTGTCGAAGGCATTCTCAAAGGCAACGTCAGCATGCTCGGACAGGCCGTGACGCTCATAGAAAGCACAGCCGACCGTCATCAGGCCCTCGCACAGGAAGTGATTGAGAAATGTCTTCCCTATTCGGGCAATTCGCGCCGCATAGGCATCACGGGTGTGCCGGGTGCCGGTAAGTCGACATCCATCGACGTTTTCGGACTCCATGTGCTACGTGATGGCGGCAAACTCGCCGTGCTCGCCATAGATCCAAGCAGCGAGCGCACACGCGGCAGTATCCTCGGTGATAAAACGCGAATGGAAAAACTCTCGCAACATCCCTCTGCATTCATCCGGCCTTCCCCCTCAGCCGGTTCTCTCGGAGGCGTTGCCCGGAAAACAAGAGAGACCATAGTGCTTTGCGAAGCGGCCGGATACAACAACATCTTCGTCGAAACAGTAGGAGTGGGTCAGAGCGAGACTGCTGTCCATTCAATGGTCGACTTCTTCCTGCTCATCCAGCTCGCCGGAACAGGAGATGAACTTCAGGGTATCAAACGAGGAATTATGGAGATGGCCGATGGAATTGTGATCAACAAAGCCGACGGCGACAACATTGACCGCGCCAATCTCGCTGCCGCCCAGTTCCGCAACGCCCTCCATCTCTTCCCGCCCACACCCAGCAAATGGCGCCCGGAAGTAGTAACCTACAGCGGATATTACGAGCTGAATATCGACAAGGTCTGGGATATGATAGATCGGTATTTCGAATACGTGAAGAAAACAGGCTATTTCGAGCGCAAACGCAACGAACAGGCCAAATACTGGATGTTCGAGACCATCAACGAAGAATTGCGCGAAAACTTCTACCGGATGCCGCAGATTCGCGCTCTGCTCGAGCAGAAGGAGATGCGCGTCCTCAACAACGAGCAATCCTCCTTCACCGCCGCCCACGACGTGCTCCGTCGCTACTTCTCCCTCCTACGCGACTCGCAATAGCATTTATTAAAGCGGCTACGGCTACAGTAATACCCAGACTCACCAAAAAGCTCGGGAATGGGCCCATGCTTTGCGTGAAACCCCAATAAATGCATAGTTGGATCACAGGGAAATGCACAAGATAGATGTTGTAGGAGATATTGTCATGTTTACCTTCCCACGTGCCCCATTTTCCGGTGAAAGATACAAACAATACAAGAACAGCCACGACCGCCGGATAAAGAGTGATTCGGAATTCCGGGATATAATCGCCGACACATACAATAGCAAGAGCGGCGCCGGCAAAAAGATATCGGTGTTTAAGAAATATATCGAGGATGAAATAAAGTAAAACACCTGCATAAAAATACATCAGCTGTCCCATGAATTGCCGCCCGAGTATATCATAGATTTCATTGTCGGTGATTTCATAGAGATGTTGCATTCCTACTCTATAAGCCGCCGATAAAACGTAGATGATGCCAAAGACAATCTTGTCGTTGGCCCGTAGTTTCCATATCAGCCACACCACTGCGGGCACAGTCAGGTAAAGACACCATTCGACTTTCATCGTCCAGAGTGAGCCATTGACGGCATGAATTGTCGAATCTCCGAAAACTCCGGGCAATGTTGGCTCCAAAAAATTGAGGAATGAAAGATTCGCGGCAAGATAACGGTAAAAATGGCCTGACGTAAAATAATCAGGAATAGAAAGAGTACTTACTGAAGAAAGGAAAAACGCGAAGAGAAGGACAGTCGCGAAATAAGGCGGCAGAATGCGTCGTCCTCTTCTTATGATGTAATCTTTCAGGCTACGTCTTCTTACATAACTGCCATAGACAAGAAAACCGCTTAAAGCGAAAAAACCGCCTACCGCTGTGTAGGAATCTACCGGAAAATGATAATCCCATCCCGCAAGCTCACAATAATGGGCCACTACCACGCATAAGGCCATGAAATACCTCACCATACCCATATTGTTTGGGAAAGGCACCGGCTGAAGTCTATCGATTGGAATCATGCGATTATGCGTAAAGTCGGTTTATTCGAGAACGGGAAGCCGGACAGCTGACCCATCTGAGACAATAAGCATATAAACTCCCGGGGATACTCGCGCGCCGTTTCGGTCGCAGAGATTCCATTCTACAACAGGCGATGAGCCCCGTAGAAGTTCTGCTACGGCATTCCCCTCACTATCTTCGACGCGAACGGAAGCACCGAAGGGGACATTCAAAAGCTTCACCGACCCGTTATATCCCGGAACGATGCTCCGGGGCACCGCCTCTACTTTTGTCGAGCCGATTGTCGCCCCTGAACGCGGTGTCACTTCAGCAAGTCCTGCGGCGGTGGAAATCATCAGTGAATTGGCCGACTCATTCCATGCAAGCGAATAGACCTCATCGGAGGGAAGCGGTGAATTGCCGGTATGATAGCGGGCCTTTACATTCTTCATATCGGGTGTCAGGCCCACTACTCCCGATTCATTGGTGGCTATCCATATTCCACCTTCAGGATCAAAGGCAATCTTGTTGACACCCGACAATGAAGGAAACGGATCTTTCCCTGCGGATGGAATCATCGGCCGTTCCACTCTGATGGCATCCCCTTCCCGACGCGTACCTCTTCGGATCACAACACATCCGTTTTCCGTGGAGAGGAAAAGATCACCTGTCCGAGGATTTTCCACTATATCATAGACACTGCTCACACGAGTGTCAAAGCCTTCGGGATATAAGAAGCGTTTCACCTCTACAATCCTGTCATCGGCGGTATTCTTGAGCGTCCCTTTATGATCGAGAAATATCAGCGAACCGTCATACGTGCAAATGTACGCTACAACAGTAGTAGGGTGTGATTCATGGCGAAGTGCCAATACTCTGTCGTAAAAGACATGAGCATTATAATATGGAAGTGCGATCTCTTGCCATGTCTCCCCTTTCTCCCCTGTCGAAGGTTCCGTCTGCATCATCCGTCGGCGGTCGTCTGCTGTAAAAAAGAGTAAAGATGCGGTGCTCCCGCCGTGACGCTGACCGAGATGGTTGAAAAAAGCTGTCCACAGGTTGCCGTCGCGGTCAGCGCTCACTGCCGACATGGCGCTGAAAGTATCCCATTCCTGATCCGGCACTATTCCGTGGAAACCAGGGAAATCGGCAAAGTAATCATTTACCGCCCCGAATCGTCTGTGGCTCGCACCCATATCGGCAAGAGAGGTCATCATAACTCCACCCCATATCGATCCGCTCCAGATATAATCCGGGAAAAGAGGATCGGGCGTCACGCCGGCCGGATCTGCCTGTGGAAACCAGCTTTTAGCGCCGGCATAACGGTCGGCCACCGACGGATTTACAGTTATCCAGCGCGGCCGGGTATAGACCGGAGAATGAATATTCCATTTATCTTTCTGAAGGCCCGAAAGAAGCATCGGCCTTCGGCGTGAATAATCGGAAGTCATTGTATACGGCTCCCGATTCATTATGAGCAACCCGTAATGGGGCGACGATGCCATATAATTGCTGAGATAAGTGATGGGAGCCGCCGGACGCAACGGTTCACCAAGATCATGCCAGCCCGAGGCGTAACGGGCCCTGCGTACGAACATGCCTCGGTCGCGATAACCCCAGAATTCAGCGAAATCCCATGACCCGGCCACACTCATGTCCACATCGAGTTGTACCTGCGTCAGTTCCGGACGTTTCCCCGAGCCATAACTCAGCTGCCACACTCGCCAAGGTGAAAACAAGAAGACTCCATCGCGATTTGAAGTAAGGTTCCCTTCATAGCAACCGGTCACGGCCTGCGACGGCGCCCGCGAGGAGAAATAGTCGCGGCATAATTCCGAAAGTTTCCAGCCCTCCGACTGCGGCTCGGCAAGCATAAGGGCGTTATTCCCTCCCGCCGTCCCGTCAATAAATGCGAACATCCCCCCCTCCAGCGGTATGATGGCCAATCCCGAAGCACCTCCTGCAATAGGCAGCAACGCATCCGGCTTTGCACCAGAAGCGCCCGAAAGAACTCCTTCCGGAGTTAAGGCCACAAGATGGGTTCCGGTATCAAATACAGCCGACATTGGTCTTGAAGAGAAATGAAGCTCACCGGGAATTCCGGTAGAGGCGTCAATTTCAAGAAAGCCGCAATCGGTGGCAGCCAGCAGGCGTTGCGAACCTGGTGCACACATAAAGGAATTGATATTCGTTATTCCGGGATAGTCGCTTCGCGTAAGACGGTCTGTGCGAATGATGCGGCCATCGCCATAAAGTAGCTCGATCATCCCGTCCGGATAGCCGACAGCAAGGAGTTCATGCTCCGGGAAATAATCCGCTCTCCTTATCACAGGAGAATAAACGTCAACGCTCCGGCATAAAGGCTGAATGCCCTTTTCCGGGACATCCTTATCAAACCGGAAAATTGTTAGCGACGGGCTGCCGAATCGCTCCGACGTGCGGTCGAAATACTGCTGATGAACCACAAACCATGTATCCGATGCCGTATCAATTATCCTCACCGGATTGTCATCAAATGCAGGATGCAGTTTCCAAGCCTCAACAGCAGCTGCTGTCGGAAACGCCGCAATTAGAATTATCCCCAATAAAATCGCATATCTCTTCATATCTATCTCACCTTTCCCCCTTAAAAATTCCCAATTCCTAATTCAAAATTCAAAATTCCTAATTCAAAATTAACAAATCAGCCTATCTTATAATAGATAAATCCATGTTCTCGCAGATAATCTGCGTCATAGATATTGCGGCCATCTATGATAAGTGGCGTACGCATGGCCTTGCGCATAAGCGGCAGCGAGGGCATGCGGAACTGGTTCCATTCGGTTACGAGCATCAGAGCGTCGGCATCGACCAGCGCCTCATACATTCCCGGGGCATATTCCACACTATCACCCAGCCGACGGCGGCATTCATCCATAGCCACAGGATCATAGACGCTCACGGCGGCTCCCGCTTCGAGAAGCATACGTATCAGCACGAGCGAGGGAGCCTCGCGCATGTCATCTGTCTCTGGCTTGAATGCCAGCCCCCAAAGAGCCACGCGGCGTCCCTTCAGGTCTCCGCCGAAATGTGTTGCAAGTTTGCGGAAGAGAATCGACTTCTGCCGTTCGTTCACATTCTCTACAGCTTTGAGCACTTCCATCTCATAGCCGGCTTTTGAAGCCGTACGTATAAGTGCTTTCACATCCTTCGGGAAACAGGACCCGCCATATCCGCAACCCGGATAGAGGAATTTCTTGCCGATACGGGAATCGGCTCCGATTCCCCTTCGCACCATATTGACATCGGCACCCACTATTTCGCATAGATTTGCGATGTCGTTCATAAAGGAAATGCGGGTGGCGAGCATCGAATTGGCGGCATATTTTATCATCTCCGCCGAGGCGATATCGGTAAAGATCATACGCTCGCCCGAAAGCATGAATGGCTTGTATAGACGGGCCATAACCTTTCGGGCCTGCTCGCTCTCGGTGCCGACGACTACCCTGTCGGGAGTCATGAAATCCTTTATGGCCGCTCCCTCCTTGAGAAACTCTGGATTGCTGGCCACATCGAATGGTATATTCTCTCCGCGGGCCTCAAGTTCACGGTGTACTGCCTCCTTGACAAGCTGCGCCGTGCCGACAGGCACGGTTGACTTTGTCACGAGCAACGTATAGCGTTTCAGATTGCGTCCGAAAGTGCCCGCGACATCGAGCACATAACGCAGGTCGGCCGAGCCATCCTCATCCGGAGGCGTGCCTACTGCCGAAAAAACCACTTCCACGTCATCGAGCACCGAAGCCAGATCGGTGGAAAAGCGCAGTCTGCCTGCCTCCGCATTGCGTCTCACCATCTCCTCGAGTCCGGGTTCATAAATAGGAATCTCTCCATTTTTAAGCCGGTCGATCTTATTGCGGTCTATATCTACGCAAACCACATTCACGCCCATCTCGGCAAAACAGGCGCCCGAAACAAGCCCGACATAACCGGAACCCACGATTGCTATGTTCATCTGGAAAGTGTTTAGTGTGTTCTGATGTTGTTATAAAATCAACGCCAAGTGTTCGGTGCAAACACTTGGCGTATGTCTTGCGGAAGGGACGAGATTCGAACTCGTGGTAGGATAACTCCTACGTCAGTTTAGCAAACTGGTGGTTTCAGCCACTCACCCACCCTTCCTTGATTATATCGCTGACTCGGGATAGAACCCGGTTGCGACTGCAAAGATAATTCTTTTTTTCATTTCATGCAACCCTTTGAGCGATTTTTATTTCATCTTTGCCGCTCAATGTCTGTCGCGATGAGAATGGGGCCTGAGGATATGCTCGCGTGCCAGACGCGGAACGAGGTCAAGCCAGTAGGCACGGCTGACCTCCACCTCCTCCACACTTCCGTCGGGCAGGGTGAATTCTATCCTGGACATCCCGCCATCGGGCATTTCGGCCTGATAAAGGGCTTTGCTTCCCTCTTTTCCCGTGAAATAGTATACGGGTGTTCCGGCCGTGCCTTCAACCTCCTTATAGCCTTTGAGGGTATGGTCCGGACGTCCGCCGAGCCGCCGGCTGTCGGCATCCACAGAGTCATTCCGGCGTTCAGTCTTGTATATTGCCATGCGGTAGATATTCCGGCCAGACTCCTCCTTGTGGACATCGATGCGATAAACAGCCGAACTGTCGGCGCGCACCAGACAAACCTCCGGTCGCCAGCCGGGACGCATCTCGCGGTCAACACTCTTCATCTCCAGCGAAGCGAGACTGTCGCGCATCACGCGCTCGCGACCCGAGACATAAGCCACATCATATACAGAGTCATCTATCCATACATAATCGCCGCCGCTCATCGTCCAGCCGCGCCAGCCGAACTCCTCCCATTTGTCGGGACCGGCATTCTTCACGGCATTGCGCAGCGAATCGTCGACAAGCACATCGTAATAGCTCTTCATCTGTTCCGGCGTCTCTATGTCGTGCAGAGGATAAGGGCGCGGCAAAGGATAGCTCACAAGATTAGCGAACCCCGCCGTGTCGTTTTCCGCAACGACCCTTACGAAACTCTTCACGCCCTGAGGCAATGAGTCGGAGGACTCCACGCGGGCCACCGGATCATCGGCATTCCCTCCGCTTTTCCTGCATCCGGCGGGAAGCATAAGCGCCACGGGAGAGAGTATGAAGAGCAATATGGAAAAAATTAATCTGACCATTTACGACTTTTTCTTTGTATTATAACTTTTACTTGTTCCGGATATTATGCTCTCATCTGAAAATAGGGCATCGAACTCCTCGATTCGCCGCTGGCGTATCTGCGCATGCACACGCCCGCGGTATCGCGAATGAGCCTTATAGCTCTCCCCGATATCACGGTTGCCGGCTCTCAGTTTTTTCACAACAGAGGAGCGCAGCGTGGCTCCCGAGCCTATGTTATAGGCCAGAACACCCAGAAGCAGGGAGTCGGCCCCGAATTCGCGGAACACCGCGCAATTTTTCAAAAGGTCTTTTCTTAGCAAAGCATCCGCTTCCTTTTCTGAAAGCGCCTGCCGTCGGTTGAATTTCTCTCCCGGAAGCACCTTGTGTCCATAACCCACTAAAGGCCAATGGCGCGGCTGGTGCAGAGTTTCGTATTTCTTAATGATTTCCACTGCCTTTTCGAAGGGAGAGGTCTCTGTCGCGGTATCCCGGACGGGCACCGCCGAGACATTCGCGGGCAGTGAATCGGCGTCGGATGCAGAAGCCTGCTGATCGGTTGATGCGAAACAGCCGACCAGCAGGCAAATGATCGCCGCCGGCATTAATAATAATAGCTTTCTCATCGTTCATAAAACTCGCGCCGGCGGCTAATGTTTTATGAATCATCCTGTTTTTAACACATGCCAACAAAGTTTAGCGGCTCTTTGTCTTTCAGACGCTTTTCGCTAAAAAACCTGAAGCACGCAGACGTAAACCCGTAGCGTGCAGGCATTTCAGTGCCGCCATAGCCGCCATCAGCAGGCTCTCACCACAAGCCAGTATACAAGCGCAGCCAGAGCGGCGCCTGCAATCGGCCCCACGATCGGAACCCAGGCGTAGCCCCATTGGCTCTTACCCTTCCCTTTTATAGGAAGCATCTGATGTGCAAGACGCGGGCCGAGGTCTCGTGCAGGATTGATGGCATATCCGGTGGTACCCCCTAACGACATGCCTATCGCCACTACAAGGAGAGCTACCGGAATGGCTCCGATAGATCCCAGACCCACCTCCGCCGCGTTCGACTTGTCGCCGATAAAGAGAATCACGAGAATCAGCACAAACGTGCCCACGATCTCGCAAATGAGATTGCGCCAATGATTGCGTATCGCCGGAATCGTGGAGAAAACTCCGAGTTTGGCCTCGGCTCCCTCCGTGGCATCGAAATGGTCTTTATAGAACACATAGACAAGCATCGCTCCGCAATATGCGCCTGCCACCTGCGCCACAACATATGGCACTACAAAGCTCCACGGGAACTTGCCCGCGGCTGCCAGACCGATCGAGACGGCAGGATTGAGATGTGCGCCTGTAAAAGGACCGGCCACAAGCACGCCGCACATCACGGCGAGACCCCAGGCGAATGTCACGACCACCCAGCCGCCGCCCTCACCTTTCGACTTGCGAAGCGAGACACACGCCACAACGCCGCAGCCAAGGAGTATCATTATCATGGTTCCGAGAAACTCGAAAACACATTGTATGGTCAAAGAGAGTTCATTCATGTCTATATATTAGAATTTCAGAGCAATTGTTATTAATCCCGGTCAATGTTCCGGAGTAAGGTCGCGGCGAACGGCATCATGCCAGCCGTCGACCTTCGTGCGCATCAGCTGGGTATCGGCTGTGGGAGTGAAACGGGCATCAAGCTGCCACTGACGCTGGAGAGTCGGAATGTCGGGCCAATATCCTACGGCAAGGCCTGCCAGATATGCCGCGCCAAGTGCCGTGGTCTCCGTAACCTTGGGTCTGAGAACGTCAGTCGATAGTATATCGCTCTGGAACTGCATCAGAAGGTCGTTGCGCGATGCGCCTCCGTCCACCTTCAGCTTGCGTATGGACATAGAGGCATCCCTCTCCATTGCTTTTACAATGTCATAAGTCTGGTATGCTATCCCGTCGAGAGCCGCACGCGCTATGTGGGCCACAGTTGTGCCCCGGCTTATGCCGGTGATAAGTCCTCTGGCGTCAGGATCCCAGTAAGGAGCGCCAAGACCGGTAAGCGCAGGCACGAAATAGACGCCTCCCGTATCCGGAACGGATGCCGCGAGTTTCTCCACTTCCGACGAACTGCTTATGCAATGGAGATTGTCGCGGAGCCATTGCACCACCGATCCCCCCACAAAGATGGAGCCTTCAAGAGCATAATTAACGGTGTCGCCGAGCTTCCAGGCTATGGTTGTGATCAGGCGGTTTTTTGAATATATCGGCTTATCGCCGCTGTTCATCAGAAGGAAACAGCCGGTTCCGTAAGTGTTTTTCACATCGCCGGGATCCACACACAGCTGGCCGAAAAGCGCGGCCTGCTGGTCGCCGGCGATTCCGGCAATCGGAACGTTGTGCGCGAAAAGTGTTGTGGTAGTGTGTCCATAAACTTCGCTCGATGATTTCACGTCCGGCATCATCGAAAGAGGAATTCCGAAATAGTCAAGAAGTTCCTGATCCCATTCCAGTTTATGGATATTGAAAAGCATGGTGCGCGAGGCGTTGGTTACATCCGTGATATGCACCGAGCCGCGAGTCAGACGCCACACGAGCCATGAATCTACCGTTCCGAAAGCGAGTTTACCCATCTCGGCGCGCTTGCGCGCTCCGGGGACATTGTCGAGAATCCATTTGATTTTTGTGGCGCTGAAATAAGCATCAGGGATAAGGCCCGTTTTCTCGCGTATCTTTTCCGACATGCCGTCGTGCACGATATGGTCGCAATACTCTGAAGTGCGTCGGTCCTGCCATACGATGGCATTATATATCGGCTCATCTGTGTCGCGGTCCCACACAATGGTGGTTTCACGCTGGTTGGTGATTCCTATTGCCTCGATGTTCGTGCCGTTGATGTCGATGGAAGAGATGGCCTCGGCGATCACAGCAGCCTCCGATGCCCAGATCTGGTGAGGATCATGCTCCACCCATCCTGACTTGGGGAATATCTGAGGGAATTCTTTCTGGGCCACAGAGCGGATAGCACCGCTTTTATCGAATACGATAGCCCTGGAACTGCTCGTTCCCTGATCGAGGGCAAGAATAAACTTTTCTGCGTTCATAGTATAATAGTAATATTAAGGGGTTAAATTCAAAATCTTATGCCGGCAGAGGCATCAGCCGGGCGGCCTCCTCCGATACCTCCAGACAGACTTTCCCTCCCTCCACAAGAGGCATATTTCCTTCGATATGTCCTGCCGGGAAGTTATAGGCCACCGGAAAACCGTCGAGGCCACGGTCGGCGAGGAAATTATGGATCATCGCTTCCATCGATGGATATTTCCGGTCCGATTCGTAGGCGGTGAAACGTCCGACGAGCAGACCCTTGAGGCGCGCGAACACCCCCTGCATCCATAGGCGGCAGAGAACGCGCTCTATCTTATAGACCGGCTCTGCTATATCTTCGATGAAGAGGATGGTATCTTCCGAGAGTGCGCGGCCAAAAAGATCGAATGGAGTCGCCGCCAGACCGTTGAGAACAGCCACATTTCCTCCCGCAAGCCTTCCTTCGGCACTACCGATCCTGTTTGCTTCGACTCCGGCGCAGTCATTGCCGCCGTCTCGAAGATTCCATTCATAGGCGGGCATTCCCTCCCCGCGCAGTATCATCATCAGAGCAGCTGCCTCCGGAGCCGCATCGTTGAGATGCCTTGTCATCGGACCGTGAATCGAAGCCACACCCTGACTCAACGAAAGGGCGTGAAGTGCCGAGATATCGGAAAAACCCACAAGCCACTTCGGATTCTCGCGCAATAGCTCACCGGGAATAAGAGGCAAAAGATGAGCCGCCCCATATCCTCCGCGAGAACATACCACAGCCTTGACCTCCGGCATCTGCCATACGGTCAGCAGATCGGAAAGCCTGTCGGACAGGGGAGCCGCGAACGAGCCGTCGGCCGGACCATTCGCATGGGGGGCCACGAAAGGCTCAAACCCCTGCGCCTCGAAAAACGCTACCGCTCCGTCGATGAATTCCTGTCTCACCGACGAAGCAGGCGAAATTATAGCCACCTTGTCCCCCCTGTTCAGTTTTTCCGGTATTATCATCTCATTCAAAATTCTCCTTGGCGCTTCATTCAAGATTCGACATTATTCAAAATTCAACATTCAAAACTATTCTCGGTGCGGTTGCGTGAGCGAACTTCAGTTCGCCTTCAATCAAAATTCGCAAACATTAACCCCGGCCTCCCGTATCCTCCTGGCTATAGCCTCCAGTTCCGGCCGCTCTACTTTAACGAGCCTCTCCTCCGGCGTTGACCTGTCAAGGCTATAGAGCATAACTTCCTTCGGTCCTATACTCTTATATGCATCTATCAGAGCCTCTATCTCGCGGTCGGTAGTGTTATCCACAGGTATGCCGTCATGTTCGCCGCGCAGAATCATTGTCTGAATAACTCCGGTTCCACTGAATTGTTTAAGCCCCTCTACAACCCTGTCGACGGTGAAATCCTTCGACGCGGGCCGATCGATAAGGCGCATTGTCTGCTCCACAGCCGAATCGAGCTTAAGGATATTGTTGTCAACCTTTTTAAGGGCCTCGGCCACCTCCGGATTGAAAATACGGGTGGAATTGGTGAGTACCGAAACCTTGGCTTCGGGACAGAGACGGTCACGCAATTCGATTGTATCGTCGATCACACCGGAGAATTCCGGATGAAGTGTAGGCTCCCCGTTGCCCGAGAACGTTATCACATCCGGCTTCTCGCCATTCTCTTTCATCACGAGCAGCTTGGTCTCGAGGTCAGCCTTCACCTCGGCGCGTGTCGGCAACCCGGTAGTGCCCCTCCCCTGCGAATTGAATCCGGCCTCGCAATAGAGGCAATCGAAAGAGCAAACCTTCCCGTCGTCGGGCATAAGATTGATACCGAGCGACACGCCGAGTCGCCGGCTGTGTATCGGTCCGAACACCGTTGAATGAAACAATACCGTCTGATCCTTACCCATCTCAATTCAACATTCAGAATTCAAAATTCAACATTCAAAATTATCCCTTGCCTGTCAGCAGTCCCTGCAGATCATGCAGTGTCTGGAGAGCCTGGATAGGCGTAAGGTTATCGATATCGATTCCCAGCAGGCGGTCGCGTATCTGCGAGAGCAGCGGGTCATCGAGCTGGAAGAACGAGAGCTGATATCCGTCGCGGGCCGTCGCGAGCTTCGACACCTTCTCCTCGCGCGACATCCCGGATGCAGGCGATTCCTCAAGTTGCGAAAGCACCTGACCGGCGCGTTTCACAATCGAGGGCGGCATACCCGCCAGCTTCGCCACATGGATACCGAAACTATGGGCCGACCCTCCGCGCTCAAGCTTGCGCATGAACACCACTTTGCCGTTTATCTCTTTTACTGAAACGTTGAAATTGACTATACGGTTGAACGTTTTTTCCATTTCGTTCAATTCGTGGTAATGAGTTGCAAAAAGCGTCTTGGGGCGACACATTCCGTTTTCATGAATATGCTCCACGATGGCCCATGCAATCGAGATACCGTCGTAGGTGGACGTGCCGCGGCCGAGCTCGTCGAAAAGGATGAGCGAGCGCGGACTCATATTGTTCAGGATTGCCGCCGCCTCGTTCATCTCCACCATGAATGTCGACTCTCCGGAAGAGATATTGTCGCTGGCTCCCACGCGTGTGAAAATCTTGTCGACCACTCCTATACGCGCAGCTTCGGCCGGCACGAAGGAACCCGTCTGGGCCATCAGGGTGATAAGAGCCGTCTGGCGCAGCAACGCCGATTTACCGCTCATGTTGGGGCCCGTGATCATCAGTATCTGATTGCGGTTGCAGTCGAGCTGCACGCTGTTCGAGATATACGGTTCTCCCGCAGGAAGACGCCGCTCGATCACGGGATGTCGGCCCTCCGTGATGGAAAGTTCCAGAGAATCATCCACCACCGGACGCACATAGCGGTATTCCTCCGCCGCCACGGCCATCGAGAGGAGGCAGTCCAGTTCCGCGGCGGCAAGGGCATTCCCCTGTATGGCGGTGATGAAGCCGCAGGCACCGTCGATAAGCTCGTTGAAGATGCGCGTCTCTATCACCTCGATACGCTCCTGCGCTCCGAGTATCTTCTGCTCATATTCCTTCAGTTCGGGAGTGATATATCGCTCGGCGCTCACGAGCGTCTGCTTTCTCATCCATGAATCCGGCACCTTGTCGCGGTGAGTGTTGCGCACCTCTATATAATATCCGAACACATTGTTGAAGCCTATTTTAAGCGACGGGATACCCGTCTGCTCGCTTTCGCGTTCGCGTATCTCCTCAAGCGCGCGGCGTGAATTGGCATGAAGACCGCGCAGTTCGTCAAGCTCCGCATCTACCCCGGCGGCTATGCAGTCGCCCCGTCCAAGCTGGGAAGGAGCGTCGGCCACCACAACCCTCGAAATCGTTTCCGTAAGCTGCGAAACATCCTGCATCCGTTCGAGCTGATGGTCAAAAACCTTTGATTCGCTGTCTGCCAATGCCTCGCGCAGGAGAGCCACACTGCTCAGCGAATCGCGCAACGTCACGAAATCGCGGGGCGAGATACGTCGGGAAGCTAATTTACCGAGCAACCGCTCAAGATCTCCCACGCCGCGCAAAGCCTCCGAACAACGTTCGCGGCAGACAGGGTCGCGGAAGAAGTATTCCACGGTATCCTGCCGGGCGCATATCTTCTCGATGTCGAGCAAGGGGAATGAAAGCCAGGAGCGCAGACGGCGCGAACCCATCGGCGTCACAGTCCTGTCGAGCACCGACAGCAAAGATTTCCCCTCCTCGGAGAGCGGCTGTATGATCTCGAGATTGCGCATCGTGAAGCGATCGAGGCGCACGAAGCGGTCGCCGTCGATTCGCGACAATGTCGTGATATGTCCTATGCGCGTATGTTGCGTCAGGTCGAGATAATGAAGCAGACTGCCGGCGGCCACCACTGCCTCGTGCATCCCCTCCACGCCGAAGCCTTTCAGCGAGGATGTGCCGAAATGGCGGGTAAGCCGCTCCGTGGCGGCATCGAGGGTATACACCCAGTCGTCGAGTTCGAAGACGCTGCAGCGGTGCGAGATGTTCTCTTCGCAAAACTGCTTCAGACCATGCATCCTCAGCAATTCCTTGGGAGCGATGCTGCCTATCAGTTTGTCGACATAATCCTTGTCACCCTGGGCGCACAGAAATTCGCCGGTGGAGAGGTCGAGGAATGCCACTCCCACCGAAGAACGGTTCACATGGATTCCCGCAAGGAAATTGTTTTCGCGTGCAGGCAATGAATTGTCGTTGAGATTCACGCCCGGAGTCACCAGCTCGGTTATTCCCCTCTTTACGAGTTTCTTGGTGAGCTTCGGATCTTCGAGCTGCTCGCAAATCGCCACGCGCTTACCGGCACGCACAAGCTTCGGAAGGTAGGTGTCAAGGGCATGATGGGGGAAACCTGCCAATTCCACATATGCCGCTTTGCCGTTGGCACGCCGCGTCAGAGTGATTCCGAGAATCCCGCTTGCCGTAACAGCGTCGTCGGAAAATGTCTCGTAAAAATCGCCCACTCTGAAAAGCAGGATTGCGTCGGGATGTTTTTTCTTCATCTCGACATATTGTGTCATCAGGGGAGTCTCTGCTATCTTTCCCATTTGATGTTTTAGTTGTCTTTGATGTTTTAGTTGTCGTTAAAAATTAGGCTCTGCTTTTTTAATTGCGGGGCCGGATGATATCAGGAGGGGAAGAGATTGAGCATCCACATGGCCATCACCACATAGATAAGCAGTCCCACCACATCGTTGGTGATCTGTATGAAAGGTCCTGTCGCGAGAGCAGGGTTTATCTTCATCTTCTCCAGAGTGAGAGGGACAAGAGCTCCGAACACCGTCGAGAAGATCACCACGCAGAAGAGCGACGCCGTCACCGTAAGTGTCAGAGCATAATCACCAGGTTCGGTAAACATCGTATACAGACATACCGCTCCCGAAATCACGATGGCGTTCAGCAGCGAGATGCGCAGTTCTTTCCACATCTGAGTCCAGAATTCCTTCAGTTCGAGTCGGCCGTTGGCGAGACCCTGCACAACGATGGCGGAAGCCTGCACTCCGACGTTTCCTCCCGTGCCGCCGATCAGCGGAATGAAATATGCCAGAGCGGTCAGCGCGGCAAGCTGGGCCTCGAAGCCCGAAAGAATCACCGAACTGAGGATACCCCCGGCGATGCCGATGAGCAGCCAGGGAAGGCGCGCCTTTGTCTGGCTCCAGACAGAGTCGTCGGCATCGATGTCGGAGGAGATACCGGAAGCCAGCTGATAATCGCGCTCGCTCTGTTCGCGCACCTCGTCCATCACGTCGTCGACCGTGATCTGCCCCACAAGACGGCCTATTCCGTCGACAACCGGCATCGCCACAAGGTCATATTTCTCGAAATCTATGGCCACATCCTCTATCGGGGTCTCCGTGCGCACCGACACCGGTTCGGTCTCCATCACATGCTTGATCTTCGATACCGACGGGTGCGTTATCATCTTCTTGAGCGGAAGAACGCCTTTGAGTCGCCCGTCATCATCCACCACATAAACGTAATAGATATCGTCGAGTTCTTCGGCCTGCCGCCGCATCTCCCGCAGACAGTCGGGCATCGACAGGTTCTCGTTGACCTGGATGAACTCGGTGCCCATCATACCGCCGGCCGTGTCTTCGTCATACTGGAGAAGGTCCACGATATCGCCGGCCTGCTCCACGTCGTCGATATGCTGTATCACCTCGTCGCGCTCCTCCTTATCGAGTTCCTGGATGAGGTCCACGGCATCGTCGGTGTCGAGAAGGTCGATGAAATGTCCGATCTGCTCCGGTTCCATTCCTTCGAGGAGCTTCTTTCGGTCCTCCTCGTCAAGTTCCATGAGCACGTCGGCTTTCTTCTCCTTATCCTCGATAAGGTTGAAGGCCCATTCAGCCTCCCGGAGTGACATGCTCTGGAAAAGCTCGGCGATATCGGCCGGGTGGAGCTCGCCGAATTCGCGGCGCGCGCCGACCTCATCGCCGTGGTCGATCATCTCTTCGATGCGCTCTATATCCTGTTCATTCAGGTCTTTCATATGGAATAGTCTTTAATAATAAACAAGAAGCCTCAATAATGGAATGATGAGCCTCCGAGAAACTCGCGCAGCAGCGAAGTCGAGGGCACCTGCTCGGCCGGGATGGCCCGGAACAAGTCGAGAAACCTCAAAAGCCGGCTTGCCTGGGCATATTGCGGCGAAGCATGCGGGACGCTGCGCAGCAGAGGCTCCGCATATTCCTTCATCACTCCCAATTCGAATAGGAGCGAGGAGTTGAAAGTGGCGTCGGCGTTCTCGGCAAACGGGAATATCCACCGCTCCTCCCCGCGGCGCACGCTCGGCCAGCGCCGCAACGTCTCGCAGGCCTGTATATGCCTGTATTTGTAATCGCGAACGATTCGCCGCAGCAGACGGTTGTCGGAAGTTGATATCCAGTTATGGTCGTCGATACGCAGTGTTGTCAGCGCAGAGACATATATCTTGTAGAGATTCTTCGGATCGATGGTTCCCGTCAGCTCCGGATTCAATCCGTGGATGCCCTCTATGATGAGCACATCGTTGGCATCGAGTCGCAGCGGGCGGTGGCGTTCCACACGGCGTCCATATTCGAAACTATAGGTAGGCAGATTTATCTCCTCTCCTTCGAGAAGCCGGGTAAGATCCGCATTGAAACGTTCAAGGTCGAGAGCGTAAAGACTTTCGAAATCATAATCGCCCGTCTCGTCGAGCGGAGTCTTGTCGCGGTCAACGAAATAATCGTCGAGCGAGATCATCTTCGGAACGAGCAGATTCGTCATAAGCTGTATGGCAAGCCGCTTGCAGGTAGTGGTCTTCCCCGACGAAGAGGGACCGGCGATGAGCACAATCCCCGCGTCGCCATGCGCGCGTCGCTCGGCGATGTCGTCGCTGATGCGGCCTAAGAGCTTATCATGCATCGCCTCAGCCACATTGATGAGCTGAGCGGTGTCGCCGCGTTCCACGGCCCGGTTCAGCTCCCCGACATTCGAGACTCGTATCACCTTGTTGAACTTCAGATGCTCCGTGAAGGCATGATACATCTTCTCCTGCACTATCGGCATAGCCGGGCGCGACGGATCTTCGCGGTCATGTCCCAACAACAGGAAGCCGCTTTTGTAGGGTCTGAGATCGAACACGGTCAGCAGTCCTGTCGAGGGCGCCAGAGGCCCGTAATAGCTGTCGGCCAATCCATCGAGCCGGTAATAGGAGGTATAGAGATGATTCACCGATTCGAGCAGTTCCACTTTATCGCGAAGTCTCTGCTCGCTGAAAATGCCGATAACCTCACCGGTCGGTTTCTCCTTGCGCTCGAAAGGAAGATCGGCGGCCACAAGGTCGGCCATACGCTCTTTTATACGTTCCACGGTCTGTTCATCCACATGCACAGCCCGTCCCTCGGCATCAATCAGACGGCAATAATACCCCCGGCAGATCGAAAGTTCGATACGCAATGTCAGCCCCGGCGCTTCGCGAGTCACCGCGCGATAGAGCACCATGCAGAGTGAACGGATATAGATATCGCGACCGATCGCGGAAGTGCCCGGAAGAAACTCCACCTGCTTCGGATGGAAAAGAGGATAGCTGAGCGCTTCCGTCTTGTTGTTGACAAGCGCGCATATCGGCTGGAAACCGAGGCGGTCCTTGAGAGCATCGGCCAATTCAAGAAGCGTCGAGCCTCCGGGAACTTCCGGATGCTCTCCGGTGTTTATGCAGTGTATCTTTATCGTATTCATGTCGAAAGAGGAGAAGCGCAGGTTTTTATTCTTACCGAAATAAGATAGGCGCAGACCCTCCAATGCAAAATTAATAAAATAATTTGTGAATTTTTGGCTGAATCAAAAAGAATTATTACCTTTGCAGTCGCAAAATGCGCCTTTGAGCGAAAGAACCCGCAAGTTCTTGCCTGCGGCGCAGTTGCATCAATGTGGCCCATTCGTCTATCGGTTAGGACGAGAGATTTTCATTCTCTAAAGAGCAGTTCGACTCTGCTATGGGCTACCAATTTATTAACAACGAACTTGAAAAGTAATTTTTAAAATGGCAAACCATAAATCGTCATTAAAAAGAATTCGCCAGTCGGAAAAGAGAAGACTTGAGAACCGCTACTGGGCAAAAACAGCACGCAACGCAGTGCGCCGCATCCGCAAGATGAACGACAAAGCCGAAGCCACCGAGGCATACAACAAAGTAAGCTCGCTCCTTCAGCGCCTTGGCCGCAAGAACATCATCTCCAAGAACAAGGCCGCGAACCTCTGCAGCTCACTCGCAAAGCATATCAACAAAATTTAAAATAGTAAAATCCGCCGCATGATGCCTCCGGGGCGTTAGCGGTCATGATTTGTGTCGGTCCATTCGTCTATCGGTTAGGACGAGAGATTTTCATTCTCTAAAGAGCAGTTCGACTCTGCTATGGACTACATCCCCAAATCCATCCTATCCCCGAGACCGGCAGTCTATCTTTGATTGCCGGTCTCACTCTTTATTTTTAGACTTATCTTTTTATGAGAAACATCGTCCGCCTGTTCCTGCTGTTGCTATCCCTGCTTCCTATGCCGGGAGTCCTCGAAGCCAACGCCGAATGGAACGACTCCATCCGCTACCGCGGCGAGATCGGAATCACGGCCGCAGGAGGTCAGAACACACCATTCTGGCTGATGAACAATCGCCATGGCCTCTCCTCCCAGCGTCGCAACAACGCTTATCTGCGCCTCGGCGCTTTCAAAGACATGAACCGCCAAAAGCGCTTCGACTGGGGCGCCGGAGTCGACCTCGCCGTTGCCGCCCGCTTCTCATCGGTGTTCGTTGTCCAGCAGCTTTATGCCGAGGTGCGCTATCGCTGCCTCGACCTGATGGTTGGAAGCAAAGAGATTCCCGGCTTCATCTCCGACACGGATCTCGCCTCGGGCAATCTTCTATATTCAGGCAATGCCCGTCCCATTCCTCAGGTAAGGGCCGGCATCTTCGATTATGCCGATTTCTGGGGCACCAAGGGATGGTTTTCCGTCAAAGGATATATAGCTTTCGGAAAATTCACCGACAACCGATGGATCGAACATTGGGCGGCTCCCGACAGCAAATACGCCCTCAACACGCTCTATCATTCCAAAGCTCTCTTCATCAAAGGGGGCGACGCCCGCAAATTTCCTCTCGAATTCGAAATGGGCCTCGAGATGGCCACCGAATTCGGAGGCGAAAGCTATCATAACGGCACCGTCACGAAAATGCCCCACGGATGGAAGAACTGGATAAAAGCCGTTATTCCTACAAAAGGGGGCGAATCTACCCCCGCCGGCGAACAGACAAATGTAGAGGGAAACATGCTCGGAAGCTGGAACTTCGCCCTCTCATGGAAACCGAAAGCCGACTGGAACGTTAAGCTCTACTATCAGCATTTCTTTGAAGACCATTCGATGCTCTGGATCCAGTATCCCTGGAAAGACGGCCTATATGGCATACAGGCCAAATTCCCCGAAAACCGATGGGTTACGGAGGCTGTCTATGAATTCCTCTATATGAAAGACCAGTCGGGACCGGTCTACTGGGACCATACGCCTGAAATCAACGAGCAGGTGAGCGGCCGCGACAATTATTACAACCATTATATCTACAACGGCTGGCAACACTGGGGAATGGGCATCGGCAACCCGCTGATAATCTCACCCATTTACAACCGCGACCATCAGATGTATTTCAAATCCACGCGCATGTGGGGCCATCATCTCGGCTTCCGCGGGCAACCTCTCGACGAACTCGGATATAAAGTGCTCGTCTCGGCCCAGAAAAGCTGGGGCACTTACGAACAGCCTTTCAAAGAGCCTAAAACGAGCTTCAACCTCATGGCCGAGGTCAGCTATACCCCCAAAAAGTTTGCCGGATGGAAAGCCGATCTCTCTTTCGGCATGGACGCCGGCTCGCTCATCGGCAACAACTACGGCGCAATGTTGCGCATCAGCAAAACCGGATGGCTCTTCTGACCTAAAAAATAATCTTTCATTTCTATGAAAACAAACAAAACCACATATAGCCTGATTCGCCGTTACCGGCAGGCATTCCCTTTTCTCGCAGTCGCTTTGGCCATTCTGATCTCCGCCTCTCTTCTCGGAGGATGCCGCAAAGCCTCCGACAATGGCAAGCTCGATGCGCAATGGCAGATTATGAAGATAGAGAACACCGCCGATGGCACTGTCTCCATTCCCGCCGAGAGCCGATACATCTGCTTCAATCTGCACGTCGTCAACCTTTTCCCGGGCCATTACGCAGGCAACCTGCGCTATGACAAGGATGAATCCCGGATCACTCTCGATTTTCCCTACGACACCGATACCTCCGGACTCGCGGCGCTTGCAGAGTTCGGCATTCCGGGCAATCCGGTTACCTTCGATATCCTCAAGCTCGACGGCAAGGAACTGGTGCTCCGTGCTCCCGGCTCGGTGATTACCTGCCGAAGATTTTAATCTATAGGAATTATGCTGAAACCGTTTATGATAGAGGGCATTCGCGAGGCCGGATGCGACGAGGCGGGACGCGGTTGCCTTTGCGGGCCCGTGAGTTGCGCGGCGGTGATTCTGCCCGACGGTTTCGAGTGTTCCGAACTCAATGATTCCAAACAGCTCACGGAGCATAGGCGCGAGGAGCTGAGGCCCCTGATCGAGCGCGAAGCATTGGCATGGGCCGTAGTGATGGTCGAAGCCGAAGAAATCGATCGCATCAACATCCTCAATGCATCTATCGCAGGAATGCAGCGCGCCCTCGACCGACTGAAGGTACGCCCGGAACATATTCTTGTCGACGGCAACCGCTTCCGCCCTTATCTCGACCCGGTGCTCAATATGGCCACTCCCTGCACGACTGTGGTGAAAGGCGATGCAACCTACATGTCGATAGCGGCAGCCTCGGTGCTCGCCAAGACCCATCGCGACGAGCTGATGCGGGCATACGCCCTCCGCTACCCCGGCTACGGCTGGGAGAAAAACATGGGCTATCCCACAAAAGCACATCGCGAAGCGATCTCGCGCCTCGGCCCGACACCCATCCACCGGCGCACATTCCGTCTCACCATCCGATAAACATACCTTTATCATTAACTATGATACTGGATATACATACCCACAAGCCTGCCCCTCAGCCGGAGGGTGTGATCTCCCTGCGAATCCGCGCCGGAGAGGAGTCGCAGCCGGCATTGGTCGAGGATCAGCTCTACTCTGCGGGAATACATCCCTGGTATTCGGCTGAAAGCGATGCTTTCGAAGCCGTGGAATCGTTCTGTTCCGAGCCGCAGGTAGCAGCCGTCGGCGAAAGCGGGGTCGACATATTGCGCGGCGGTCCGATGTTCATGCAACTCAACCTCTTCCGGCGCCATATCGAACTGTCTGAAAGGATTGGCAAACCGATTGTTGTCCATTGCGTGAAAGCCGACGACATCATTTGCGGCCTGCGCCGCGACCTGCGTCCGACAATGCCCTGGGCCGTCCACGGCTACCGCGGAAAGCCATCTGCAGCGTCTCAGCTCGTGAAAAGCGGCTGCTACATCAGCTTCGGCGAGCATTTCAACGCCGACACTCTCCGCGCCATCCCCGAAGAGCGCATACTTGCCGAAACCGACGAATCCGAGCTCTCGATCGAAACCGTCGTCAGCCGTCTCTCGGAAGCCGCCGGACGCGACCTCCGCCCCGCAATTGCCGCCAACACACTGCGCTTCCTCGGTCGCTGAACAATGACGCCTGAACGATTTTGGCCTCAAAATTCGCTCGTTTCCTCATTTTTTGCTAAATTTGGGGCAAACTGCATTTGGGGCAAACTGTAGTTATTAGAATCTGAAATTTAGAATAACGAATCATGAAATATAAAAGAATACTGCTCAAACTCTCCGGCGAGTCTCTGGCCGCAGGCCATGGCGTCGGAATAGACACCGACCGGCTGAACTCTTATGCCGCCCAGATCAAAGAGATGGTGGGCGAAGGAGTCGAGATAGGAATAGTGATCGGAGGCGGCAACATTTTTCGCGGCCTTTCGGGAGCCGGCAAAGGATTCGACCGCGTAAAGGGAGACCAGATGGGAATGCTGGCCACTGTCATCAACTCTCTGGCTCTCAGCTCCGCGCTTGAAGCTATCGGCCAGCCCGCACAGGTATTCACCGCCATCGCCATGCATCCCATCGGAGAGCATTATTCCAAATGGCGCGCAATAAAAGCCATGGAGGAAGGGAAGGTGGCAATCATCAGCTGCGGCACCGGCAACCCCTACTTCACCACCGACACCGGCTCGGCGCTGCGCGCCATCGAGATCGAGGCCGATGTAATGCTTAAGGGAACACGCGTCGACGGAGTATATACCGCCGACCCGGAGAAAGATCCCTCGGCAACGAAGTTCAATGAAATCACCTACGATGAGGTGCTTTCCCGCGGGCTGAAGGTGATGGATCTCACCGCCACCGCCCTCTGCAAGGAGAACAACATGCCCATCTATGTTTTCAACATGGATGTGGAAGGAAACCTCCGCAAAATGCTCGAAGGTGAAAACGTGGGAACACTTGTGTACTAATGTTGAATGTTGAATGTTGAATGTTGAATGTTGAATTAGTTTGAATTAATAAAAACGATATAATATGGAAGTTAAAGAATATCTCAGCAATGCCGAGGATTCCATGCAGCTCGCTGTGGACTATCTCGAAGACACTCTTTCGCATATCCGCGCCGGCAAGGCTTCTGCCCGCTTGCTCGACGGTATCCGCGTGGACTATTACGGCTCGCAGGCTCCTATCTCGAATGTGGCCAACGTGAGTGTGCCCGACGCCCGAACCATCGCAATCACTCCCTGGGAGAAATCGATGTTCAAGGAGATCGAGAAAGCCATCATCAACTCCGAGCTCGGAATCACTCCCGAGAATAACGGCGAGGTTATCCGCATCTCCATACCGCCGCTCACCGAGGATCGCCGCAAACAGCTCGTAAAGCAGAGCAAGGGTGAGGCCGAGAATGCCAAGGTGTCGGTGCGCAATGCCCGCCGCGAGGCTATCGAGGGTCTTAAGAAAGAGATAAAGAACGGTCTGAGCGAGGATACCGAGAAAGATGCCGAAGGCGACGTGCAGAAACTTCATGACAAATACATGAAGAAAATCGACCTTCTCTTCGCCGAAAAAGAGAAGGAGATACTCACCGTCTGATCGGGCGCAACGGACTCGTATAGTGGTTCAATCATAAGGAGATGAAAATCAAGACCCTGCTTTTATGTATGGTGGCGGGACTATCGGTCATGCCGCTGTCCGCGCTGAGACTCGAACCGATAAAGTTCGGAGATTTCTCGCATTGGGTAAGCCGCGATGTGGCCGAGTCAAAACTTCTCGGGGGCGCCCGCAAGACCATCTACGAGATTGCGCCTTCCCGCCATATACCGGGCGAGAACAAGGTATACGCCAACGAAGGGGGCTCCCCCTGGGCCACCAGCAACGTCTATGCCAAAGTAGCCGGCGTTGTCAAGGCCTCAGGCACTGTGACCCCCGCTACCGTCAACGGCTCGAAAGTGGCCCGCATGGAAGCACGCATGGAGCATGTGAAAGTGCTCGGTCTCATCAACATGGATGTGATGGTGGCCGGCACTATCTTCTTAGGCCGCATCTTCGAGCCTATAACCTCTCCCAAAGGTCCGTTCTCAAAGATGGAGATGGGTATTCCTTACACAAAACGGCCTAAAGCTCTTGTCTACGATTTCAAGGTGGATATGCCCGCCGCCAACACCCGCGTGAAATCCACCGGCTTCAGCAGCAAGAAAACGCTGCCGGGGCGCGACAACGCCGAGGTATATGTCCTTCTCCAGAAACGCTGGGAGGACAAGAACGGCAAGATTTATGCCCAGCGTGTCGGCACCGGTCGCGAACGCTATTCGCGGAGCATCCCCTGGACCCGCGGACATGTTCTCGACATCCACTATGGCGACATAACCGGCAAGAGTTTCTACAAGCCCTGGATGGGACTTCTCAACGGCAGCAAGGCTTATTACGCCCGCAATTCCAAAGGGAAGCTCGTGCCGGTGGAAGAGACGGGCTGGGCGCCGGCCGACGCCGTGCCCACCCATGTGCTGGTGATGGCCTCGTCATCCTGCGGTGAGCCATATGTCGGCACCGAAGGTCTGACCCTCTATATCGACAACGTCAGCTTCGGCTTTTAAGAGGCGGCAAATAATTCAACATTCAAAATTCAACATTCAAAATTGAAATTAGCGATTTCGGGATACGGGAAGATGGGCCATATCATAGAGCGCGTGGCCCGCGAACGCAGACATGAGATTGTCTGCATCATCGACAAGGAGAACACTGCCGATTTCGACAGCCCTGCTTTCCGCTCGGCCGACTGCGTGATAGAATTCTCCACGCCGGCGACAGCTCTTCAGAACATCTACAGCGCATTCCGGGCCGGCGTACCCGTAGTGTGCGGCACCACCGGCTGGCTCGATTCCCTGCCGCGCGTGCGCGAGATCTGCGAGGAAGGGAAGGCAACATTCCTCTATGCCTCCAACTTTTCCGTGGGCGTGAATATCTTCATGGCGGTCAACCGTCAGCTTGCCCGCATCATGGAACGCTTCCCGCAATATCTCCCGGCAATCGCCGAGACCCATCATATCCACAAACTCGACCACCCTTCGGGCACAGCCATTTCCCTTGCTCAGGATATAATCGAGGCCGACAGCCTCACAGGCGGATGGAAAGAGCCTTTCGAGGGCGGCAAGAGTCGAATCGAGCCGGGTCGGGAAACCCTTCCACCGATTGAAATCACCCACGAACGGCGCGGGGAAGTTCCCGGCATACACACCGTGACCTGGGACTCGCCGACCGATACCATCTCAATCACCCACAGCGCGAAATCGCGCGAGGGATTCGCCCTCGGCGCCGTCATCTCCGCCGAATGGCTCGCCCCCCGCAAGGGCTTCCATACAATCGACGAGGTTTTCGATTTCAAATAAGATCCGCAAATAAGCTCTTCACCGAGCTTTACACTCTGATCCTTAAAATATGACTAAAAACGAATTAATACAGCATATCCGCTCCATCAGGCCGACCCGCTGGATCCGCTTCGGCGTGGTGTCGGCGGTGTTCTTCCTCTGGGTTGTCCTGATGGGCAATCCATGGCTGCTGCTCCTTTGGCCAATCCTTATAGACATCTACATCACCGGCTTCATTCCCTGGGGATGGTGGAAGAAAAAGAAAGGAGCCACCCGCGTCGTCATGGCATGGGTCGACGCCATCGTCTATGCCCTCGTGCTGATATATTTCGTGTTCACATTCCTCGGCCAGCAATACGAGATACCCTCGTCGAGCCTCGAGAAATCACTGCTCGTGGGCGACCGCCTATGGGTCAACAAGACCATCTACGGAGCGAGAGTGCCTCAGACACCTATCCACTTCCCGCTGGCCCACCACACGCTGCCCCTGCTCAACGTGAAGAGCTATGTCGAGAATCCGCAACTTCCCTATCACCGCATGCCCGGCTTCCGTTCCATCCGGCGCGGCGACATCGTGGTGTTCAACTATCCGCAGGGGGATACCGTAGCCGAGAAGATTCCCAATCCCGACTATTATCAGCTCTGCAACGACCTGCGGCGTCAGGGAATCTCGGACCCCAAAGCCTACATGGAGGCCAATCCCGCAATGTTCGGCAAAATACTCTGGCGTCCCGTCGACCGGCGCGAAAACTACGTGAAACGCACCATCGGCCTCCCCGGTGAACGGATACGCATATCCTCCGACTCGATATTTATCAACGGCAAGCTGATTCCGGAACCTGAAAATGTGCAGTATAATTATATTATACCTGTCAACGGTCCCGTGGCGGCAGAGAAATGGCAGGAGATAGGCGTGCGCGCCGAAGACCGCGGGGAAACCCCTTTCCGCAATGAATATGACGGCTACTCATATTATGATGTGCCCCTGACCTACGCCATGAAGAAGAAAGTGGAGGAATGGCCCGAAGTGATTGCCCCGCTTATCCGCGAAAGTTCGCTCGACTATTCCACGGGCGACATCTTCCCGCTCAACGCCGGATATGGCTGGACGCGCACCGACATGGGCGAGTTCTGGATTCCGAAACGCGGCGTGACTCTGCATATCACACCCGAGAATTATGCAATCTACGAACGCGCCATCCGCACCTACGAAGGCAACTCCCTCGAGATGCGCGACGGCAAGATATATATCAACGGCAAGCCCTCGGAATATTATACCTTCAAGATGGACTATTACTGGATGATGGGCGACAACCGCGACCGGTCGGCCGATTCCCGCTACTGGGGATTCGTGCCCGAAGACCATATCGTGGGCTCACCGCTCTTCATCATAGCCTCTTTCGATCAGGAGAAGGGATGGTTCGACGGCAAGATCCGTTGGAAACGCACCTTCAGCAATCCCAATCCCGACGCAAAAACATTCCGCGGGCAATGACAGGTGTCCCCTTCGCATTATCCCTCGGCCGCATGAGGGAATACTTGCGCACGGGGCGCGCCGACGCCTCGCCCCGCGATGCCGCCCGGACGCTTATCGCCGGGCCGGACGGAAGGCCCGATATGCTATCGGTGCCGGTGGATGGGGGACGCTCGGTGCTGAAACGCCGCGATGCGGACCTGCACCGCATTGCCATCTCAGAACATGGCCGATGGCGTCAGGAACACCTCGGCGCATGGAACGCCGCCTATGGGAAAACCCCCTTTTTCATACACCTCTTTCCGCAAGTCGAAGAGGTGTATGCCACGGCAAGCCGGGCATCGCTCGGCGAATTCAACAACGCTCTTCTCTCGGCCGCGCTAACCTTTCTCGACTATCAGGAATGCAGCGGACTCATTGAAGATGCGGAAAGAGAGAACCCATCAAGGCTCGCTGAGATCAGGCGGGAACTCGCAACAAAAGTTAACACTGAGCTTTCAATTTTCGACGCATTATTCCGTTTAGGAAAAAACACCGTGTTTCTGCTCTGAGAATATGTTTGTTAAAACATCCGTTTTCAGTTTATTGCCGCATAGGGCGGTTTTCATATTCCTCCTGCTGCTCACGGCAATATCCTTTTCCTTTTCCGCCTCCGCCCAGACTCCGGAAGCGGACACCGGACCGCGCCTCAAACTGAAGCTTTTCAAGGGACACACCTATATTGTCGATGAATATGGCGATTCATGCCGCTACACATTCTTCCGCGACTTCTATGTGTTTCCCGAACTGAAATTCAAAAACAAGAAGCAGGAACAGTATTACTGGCGCACCGTGCGCGATGTCCGCAAGACGCTCCCCTACGCCAAACTCGCCTTCGCCGCCCTCTGCGAGACCTATGAGCATATCCAGACAATACCGGACAAGAAAGAGCGCGAACGCCATCTCAAGCGCCTTGAGAAGGACATTTTCGAACAATACAAACCGGTGGTGAAGACCATGACCAAGAATCAGGGGAAAGTGCTCCTGAAGCTTATCAACCGCGAGACAGACCAATCGTCGTTCAATATCGTCAAGGCATTCCTCGGGTCGTTCCGCGCCGGATTCTGGCAGACCTTCGGCCGCTTCTTCGGCATGAACATGAAAGCGGGGTATCATCCGGAGAAAAACAAGGATGACGCTATGATAGAGCGCATCGCCACCCTCATCGAACAAGGAGCATTATGATATCGGTCATTATTCCCGTCTACAACACGGAGCGCTGGCTGCCCGAATGTCTCGACAGCCTCCTGGCCCAGAAGGAGAGCGATTGGGAGGGGATACTGGTCGATGACGGCTCCACCGACTCCTCTGCCGATATATGCCGCCGCTACTGCGCCGCCGACCCGCGTTTCCGCCTCACAAGCAAAAAAAACAGCGGACTCTCGGCGGCTCGCAATACCGGTATCGAACAGGCCCGTGGCGAATACATCACATTTATCGATAGTGACGACACTGTCCTTCCCGATTATCTCTCCACCCTCATCGATAACCTGAAAAAGCATGATGCGGAAATTGCTTCTATCGGCATCGACACGTTGTCGGGAGATTCCGGTAAACCACTGAAAATCCTCACAAGTGAAGAGGCTGTCGAGGAGATGTTCTATCAGACCTCAACTCTGACAACTTCGGCCTGTGGAAAACTTTTCCGTAAAGAGCTTTGGAATGAAGAACACTTCCGTCCCGGGCTCACATATGAAGACCTCGATATAATCTATCATATCGTTTTGAAATCACGCAAGATAAGCGTGAACCCTGAAATACTTTATATCTACAGAACCACACCCGGAAGCATCACACGCACTCTCTCGCCACGCCGCGCCGATGTGCTCGACGTGACGTCGCGCATCTGCTCCGCTATGGAATCCGCCGGCCCGCGACTTCTCCGCGCCGCCCGCGACCGCCGGCTCAGCGCCTGCTTCAATATCCTGAGCCTCATCGACCTGAATCCCGGATACCTTCCCGAGCGGCGCCGCGAATGCACCGCCGCCATCAGGAGCTTATGGCCCTCCTCCCTCTTCAACCGCCGCGTGCGCCTCAAAAACAAAGTCGGCATAATCCTCTGGCTCCTCTCCTTCGGCCAATGTTTCCGCCTGCTCCGGATTCTTCGCAAATGCAAATAATGTTTCAGCGTTCTCCGGATTCTGCGCGGATGCAAATAATTACGGATAATTAGGCGTTTTTCGCATTTCTTTGTTAATTTTGCAGACATTATGGAGCAATTGAACAAAATACAGTCGCTTCTGGCAGATGAGCTGCGGGAGATGAACCGCATAATCACGCAGACGCTCAGCACTTCCAACGAGCTTATGAACCGTGTCGTCACCTCCTATCTCGAGAAGAAAGGGAAACAGATACGTCCTATCCTCGTGCTCCTCAGCGCCCGTATGTTCGGCGAAATCAACGAGCATGTGCTCCACGCCGGAGCAGCCCTCGAGATGCTTCATAACGCATCGCTGATCCACGACGATGTTGTCGATGAAACTTCGCTCCGCCGGGGAGTGCCCACAATCAACGCATCCTGGGGAAACCACATTGCAGTGCTTGTCGGCGATTTCTTTGTATCCAACGCTCTTTCCGCCGGTATCCGCACCGGCAACCTGTCCATAATCTCATCGCTCTCCACCCTCGGCAAAGAACTCTCCACCGGCGAGATCGACCAGATAGTCAACGCCCGCGAACATCACTTCGACGAGCAGAGCTATTTCCTGATGATCCGCAAGAAAACGGCTTCCCTCTTCATGAACTGCGTCAAGATGGGAGCCGAAGCCGTCGGCGCCGCTCCCGATGAATACTCGCCGATGGTGCAATATGCCGAACTCCTCGGACTCTGTTTCCAGATCCGCGACGACATATTCGACTATTTCCACAATCCGCAGATCGGTAAGCCCACGGGCAACGACCTCCGCGAAGGAAAAATCACCCTCCCGCTTCTCTATGCACTCGACAACGCTCCCGAGGAGGAATCCGACAGAATGAAAGAGATTATCATGGCGGCCGACCTCACCGGCGAACAGATCGACATGCTGATCGAATTCGCCAAGGAGCATGGCGGCATCGAATATGCACTTGCCACAATGCGCAATCTCCAGCGCGACGCCATGGATATCCTCGAACGCTACCCCGCCTCCCCCGTGCGCGAGGCCTTCGCCGACATCTTCGAATACATCATCTCCCGCGATAAATAATCCGGTAGCTTCATTCCACATTCAACACTCAAAATTATGTATGCTTTGCGTAAAGATGAAAAGCTGAGGCATTCGCGTCTTGTCGACATGCTCTTCGACCGGGGGGAGAAACTCTATGAGTATCCTCTGCGCATGGTCATGATGCGTCTCGACCGCAAAGAGACCGAAGAATGCTTCCGCGCCGGCATACCGCCGCGCGTGGGGAATGTGCAGATGCTCGTCACCGTACCCAAACGCAGGCTGCGCCATGCCGTGGACCGCGTTCTGATGCGCCGCCGCATCCGGGAAGCCTACCGTCTCAACCGGCTTCCCCTCAAGGAAGCGGTCGAAGAAAGCGGCAGGATGCTTTTCATGGCTTTCATCTATCTCGGCGACAAACCGCTTCCTTACGACCTCATCGAATCGAAAATGCGCCGCCTTCTCGACAAAGCACGCACCGCCCTCTCATCCGAGGTCGAAACCGCCCGTCCATGACTATGAAACGCATCCTCATTCTTCTCATAAGATTCTATCAGGGAGCTGTCTCGCCGCACTTCCCGCCCTCATGCCGCTTCACCCCCACCTGCTCGCAATATGCCGTGGAAGCTATCGCCAAACATGGAGCGCTGAAGGGCACATGGCTCGCCCTGCGCCGCATCTTGCGCTGCCACCCCTGGGGAGGCAGCGGCTACGACCCCGTGCCTTAGACCTTCCATCGGGCCTCTTCCATAATTAAATTTTATTTTTCGCGTTCTCTATATGTGAGACTTTCGCGCGTCATACCTTTACTTATTTTGTCATTGATCTTCTTCGGCTCCTGCGGCACGAAGAAGAACACCGCCATGTCGCGCAACTGGCAGGCCTTCACCACCCGCTATAACGTATATTTCAACGGCAAGGAGCATTACAACGAACAGCTCGCAGAGATGGAGCGCAACTATGAGGACGACTATTCCCGCCGCGTGCTCACCCATCCCGCTGAAGCCCGCGCCGACGCAAAGATGCCCCAGCCTGCGGGCGATTTCAAGCGCACCATCGAGAAGATGCAGAAGGCTATTCAGCTACACTCCATCAAGAAGAAACCGGCCAAGAGGTCGGCCTCGGCCAAGGAGAAAGCCTTCCGCGCCCGCTCGGAATTCAACCCCTTCCTGCATAACGCATGGCTCACCATGGCCAAGGGACAATATTACAACGGCGACTTCCCCGGCGCGGCCTCCACTTTCATGTATATCTCCCGCCATTTCCCATGGCTTCCCGACGTTGTCACGGAAGCCCGGATATGGATGGCTCTGAGCTATTGCGCGCTCGACTGGAACTACGAGGCCGAGAATGCCCTCCATCTCGTAAAGGAGAAGGATCTCACCACCTCGGCTCTGCGCGACCTCTACAACCGCGCCAAGGCCGACCTGCTGATACGCTCCGACCGCTACCGCGAGGCAGTGCCTTTCCTCACCGATGCCGCCCGCCGCGCCAAGGGCACCCAGAAAAACCGCCTCTGGTTCCTTTTGGGTCAGGTCTACGCTCATCTCGGCGAAAAGAAACAGGCTTACGCCGCCTTCCGCAACGCGGGGAAAGGTCAGGGAATATCCTATCGCGCCAAGTTCAACGCCCGCATCAAGCAGAGCGAGGTCTTCACCGGTAAAAACATCTCCAAAGAGGTCAGGGCGCTGAAAGCGATGACCCGCTTTGCCCGCAACAATGAGTTTGCCGACCAGATATATTACGCCATCGGCAATCTCTATCTCTCGGCCGGCGATTCGGTGAAAGCCGCCGAAAACTATTCCCTCGCCGTTGAGAAATCCACGCGCAACGGCATCGACCGCGCCTTGGCGCAACTCGCCCTCGGAAACATCTGGTTTGCCAAAGGCGACTATGTCAAGGCGCAGCCCTGCTATGCAGAGGCTATTCCACAGCTTCCCGAATCCTATCCCGACTATAAGAACCTGCGTCGCCGCAGCGATGTGCTCGACGAACTGGCGCTCTATGCCGGCAATGTTCAGCTTCAGGATTCTCTCCTGCGCCTCGCGGCCATGTCACCCGAGGAGCAGAAGGCGGTGGCGCAACGTCTTGTCGACGAGCTGAAGGCCCGCGAGAAGAAGGAGGCCGAGGATGCAAAGCGCGAGGAATACCTTGCCGAACATGAGGGTGAGACCCCCGAAGGCATCAAGCGCAACGACGCCCCGCAGATGGGTTTCACCGCCAACGCCGACAAATCATGGTATTTCTATAACGCCGCCACCAAAGCGCAGGGTAAGACCGAATTCCAGCGCCGCTGGGGTGCGCGCCGCCTCGAGGATGACTGGCGTCGCCGCAACAAGTCCTCCTATTCCATCGCCGACGAACCGGAAACCTCTGCGGAAAATGGCGGCAATGAATCCGGAGGTGAAGGAGAGAATGGGAATGGAGCGGGCGATAACGGTTCCGGGGAAAACTCCGACAATAATGATGGCGATAAGAAAGCGAAAGCGAAAGAGAACGACAGCTCCGACCCTCACAACATCGAATATTATCTCTCGCAGATTCCCAACACCGAGGAGCAGAAACAGACCTCCAACGATATTATCCAAGAGGGGCTCTACAATATGGGACTTATCCTGAAGGACAAGCTCGAGGATTTCCCCGCCGCCCGAAAGGAATTCCTGCGCCTCGAGGAGCGCTATCCCGACAATGTCTACCGCCTCGACGTATACTACAACCTTTATCTGATGGCCGTCCGCTCGGGCGACACGGCCGAGGCTGAGCGCTGGCGCGCCAAGATTCTCGCCGACTTCCCCGACTCCCCTTACGGTCAGGCAATGCGCGACCCGAACTATTTCGAAAACCTCCGCCGAATGAACCTCGTGCAGGAGGAGATGTATGAGAAGGCCTATGGCGCATATCTCGACAACCGCAATTCGGAAGTGCACTCCCTCACGGCGAAGATGGAGGAGGATTTCCCTCTTTCCGACATATTGCCCAAATTCGTCTTTATCGACGCTCTGTCATATCTCACGGAAAACGACAACTCCAAGTTCCGCGAACGCCTCGAAACGCTTCTCGAACGTTGGCCCGAAACCGACATGACGCCTATGGCCGGAAGCATCATGCGCGGGCTCAAGGCGGGGCGCGTGCCGCATGCCGGACTCAGCAACTCCCGCGGAATGATATGGAGCGTGGGTCTCTCCAACGACTCCACAGCCATCGGCGCCGACGGAATGCCCGCCAACTTCGAGCGCGACCCGGAGTCGCCCCAATACCTCGTGCTCGCTTTCCCCGCGGATTCCGTCAACGCCAACGCGCTGCTATATGATGTGGCCCGATTTAATTTCTCCTCCTTCGTGGTGAAAGACTTCGACCTCGAACCGATGAACTTCGGCGAGGTGGGACTCCTCGTGGTGAAAGGATTCAAAAACATGCGCGAGCTGGAACACTATCGCTCTGTGATGAGCGCCAACGGCTTCGAACTTCCCGAAGGCGTTCGCCCCGTGATGATAAGCAAGCCCAACTTTGAACTTCTTCTGCGCGAAGGTCGTTCTTTTGAGGAATACTTCCGCTTTCAGGAGAACCCCGAACCCCCCGACGGCCTCCCCGAGCCCCAACCCCCGGAAAGCCCGGAATTAGCTAAAAAAATTTAACCCCGCAAATCCCGAAAAGCATGGATAGAATCCTCTGGGCCGACGATGAGATCGACCTTCTGAAACCACATATCCTCTTCCTCAAAGCCAAAGGCTATGAAGTGACCACCGTCTCCAATGGCCGCGACGCCCTCGACGCGCTCGAGCAGGATCTCTTCTCCCTCATCCTGCTCGACGAGAACATGCCCGGCCTGACCGGCCTCGAGACTCTCACCCTCATCAACCGGGCGCATCCCGACATACCGGTGATCATGATCACCAAAAGCGAGGAGGAAAACATCATGGACCAGGCCATCGGCAACCAGATCGCCGACTACCTCATAAAACCGGTGAACCCCAACCAGATTCTGCTTTCCATAAAGAAGAACCTGCACAGCCGCGAGATTGTGGCCGAACAGGCTTCCTCCGAATATCAGCAGGATTTCATGCGGCTATCCTCGATTATAAATTCTGCCGGAAGCATCGAAGAATGGATGGAGGTCTACCGCGAACTTGTCCGCTGGGAGATGAAGCTCGCCGATACCGACAACTCGATGGCCGAGATGCTACTTATGCAGAAGCGGGATGCCAATTCCAACTTCTGCAAGTTCGTGAAACGCAACTATGAGAAGTGGATCACGGGCGACAACCATCCGCTGATGAGCCATGAGGTGTTCCGGCGCCGCGTCTTCCCCCTGCTCGACCGCGGAGAGAAGGTCTGCTTCTTCCTTATTGATAATTTCCGACTCGACCAGTGGAAGACCTTGCTCCCCCTTGTGTCGGATTTCTTCAATATCTCGGAGGACCTTTACACCACCATCCTCCCTACCTCCACGCAATATGCCCGAAACGCCATCTTCGCAGGACTCATGCCCCTGCAGATCGCCACGATGTATCCCCAATACTGGGTGGAGGAGGATGAAGACGAAGGGCTCAACATCCATGAGGCGGAACTTATCCAGACCCAACTCGACCGTTTCCGCCGCAAAGAGCGTTTCCGCTATTCGAAGCTGAACGACTCTTCCGCCGGCGAGAAATTTCTCCGCGAATTCCCGGCCTCGCGCGACCTCCCGCTGCAGGTGGTGGTGCTCAACTTCATCGACATGCTGTCGCATGCCCGAACAGAGTCGAAGATGATACGCGAGCTCGCCGGCAGCGATGCCGCCTACCGCTCGCTCACTGAGACCTGGTTCCGCCATTCGTCGGCAATAGATATATTCCGCCGTCTCGCCGAGGCGGGATATCATGTGATACTGACCACCGACCATGGCACTATCCGCGTGGACAATCCGGTGAAGGTGGTGGGCGACAAGAACACCAACACCAACCTGCGGTATAAGGTGGGAAAGAATCTCAGCTATAACGCCCGGCAGGTTTATGAGATGCACGACCCGCGCCGTTTCGGCCTCCCCTCGCCCAATCTTTCCAGCACTTTCATCTATGCCTGCAACGAGGATTTCTTCTCCTATCCCAATAATTACAACTATTACGTGCAATATTACAACGGCACCTTCCAGCATGGCGGCATCTCGCTCCAGGAGATGCTCGTGCCGTTGGTGACGCTGAGCCCCAAAGGGTAATTTGGAATGTTGAATGTTGAATTATTAGAGGCGAACTAAAGTTCGCTCACGCGACCGGCTGACGCCAAATCTGATTAGAATTTTAAAGGATGAGAGGGGAGATCTATAAGATGAGAGGGGAGATCTATAAAAAGATGAGAGGGGAAAATATGAGATGTCTCGTATGGGGCTGGATTTTGCTCTGCGCGGGGGTTATTTCGGGGGCGACGATGCTGCCGGGAACGCCGATGCGCGAGGTGGAGGACAGGGCCGCCGAGGGTGAAGCGCCGGCAATTGCCGCGCTGCGCGATTCGGCAGCCGGAGGCTCGACACGGGCCATGAATTTCCTCGGCTTTCTCTATTGGCAGGGTAAGGGCACGCGCCTCGACCGCGATTCCGCTCTCCTCTTTCTTCGCCGGGCAGCCGCCAAGGGTAACGCAAAAGCGTCGGCAAACCTCGGCCACCTGATGCTCACAGGCGCAGACTGTCTGCCCCCCGACACTGCCGCGGCTCTCAAACTGCTCGACTATGCCGCTTCGCGCCGCTCATGCTCCGCGCTGCGCGAGCTTGCCGACTATTTCGAAACCGAGCCCGGCGACTCCGCATGCGCTCCGATGCTAAAAAAAGTGGCCGATGCTTACTCGCACGGCCACTGCCTTAAATATAATTTCCGAAAATCGATTATCTATTACAAACGCGCCGCCGAACTCGGCGACACCCTCTCTCAGCGCATAATCAGGGAAACTCTCGAGATTTTCCCCGATATCTTAAAGCCCGAGGCGATTACCCCCGGGCCGCTATTGGATTAATCATGATTCTCCCTGATTAATCATGATAAATCCCGATTTCCTGATTTCCTTTGTTATTTCAGCTTGAAGGGGAACGAAACCTGCGCTTCGGAATCCACAGCCTTGCCATCCACCTGCGCGGGAACCCACTTCGGCATCATCTTCACAACCCGCAAAGCCTCGGCCTCGAGATCGGGATCCACCGGACGTTTCACTTTGGCATCGGTTATAGTGCCGTCGCTTTTCACTTTGAAAACGATCGTTACGACACCCTCTATACCCATTTCTACCGCCACGGAAGGATATTTCACATTCTTCTGTATAAACTCTTTCTGAGCCTTCTCTCCGCCGGGAAAGACAGCCGGAGTTTCGGCCGCAGTTGCGGAACAAAAGAAAGCCGCAATCATTGCAAAAAGAAATAAAACTCTTTTCATAGTCTGAAGTTTATTTAAGTTTCAAATATATGTTCGTATAAAAAAGTCCTTTTGTCGCGGCGACCGCGATTTAGTGCGACCGGGCAGGATTGACTTTTGTCGCGGCGGCCGCAATTTATTGCGCCCCTACAGATTTCTAAATTATCGGTTTGAAATGAAACAATTGATAATCGAAATGTTAATTTTTTGTTTTTAAAACGTTTACAGATGAATTATTAACATTTATAAATATTTTTTAACTTAAATTTAACCAAACATTTCAGAGTGCTTGTTAATTTTGCGCAACTATATTTCCGAACTTCGGATTGAAACGCAGAGTCTTCATATCGACAAAACGCTATCACTCATCGGAAATCGCCATTGGCATTTAAAGCAGACGTTTACATATTGACCGCTTGGAGAAGAGAAAGTTTAAAACCCGCAAACTATTTCAATTTCCCTCCCCTTAACAACGGCCTATAGGTAAAAAACCGAACACAGCGCCACGCTTTAAAAATCTATCCATGATTCCGACCGAACGGAGAGCCGTCGCGGTAGGGATACAAGCCGGAACTCACACGGCTATGCTAAATTTATGATCCTCCCCCGGGAGGAAGGAAAAATTTGGAACTTTTTTAAATTAACCATATCCTTAAATTTTGCAAGTATGAGAAAAAACTTCTATGTCTGGTCAATGGCCGCACTTGTTGTGGCCGGATTGGCATCTTGCTCCAGCAAGGAAGAACCAGTTCCCGAAGAGGTTGAATATGGCAAACTCGCCTTCTCCATCAACTTCAAGCAGGCAGGAACACGTGCCGAGGGCGACGGAGGCAACTCCTCGGAAGATCCCTGGGGTGGAACAGCAATCGGTTCGACAACTGTAGACGCAGTTTCCAATGCAGTGCCCATCACAAGCTGGGACAACATCAAGAGCCTTCAGCTTTTCCTCTACGACAATCAGGGCGTTATCCACTTCTCCGACCTGATCGACGCAGCTTCGATCCAGAACAACCTCGCATCGAACCCCACTTCCAACGGATCGGTAACCTACACCTACGGCAACGTGCCCGCAGGATCCTATCGTCTGATGGCAGTGGCAAACGCCAACTCCGCGACTGTTCCCGGCGTCAAGACCACAATCTCCGGCTCCCCCACACCCTGGACAGCCCTCAATGTGGTGAACCGCTTCATCTACAACTGTCACATCACACCGGCCGACACCAACTTCCCCCTCTTCTATCAGAACCAGGTGGCAGCTTCCGGTCAGGTGCGCAACGAGGTGCCTCTGAGCGAGCCTTCCGAGATCTTCCTCGGTCAGGGTTTCGTAAACAACACCGACCCTGAGGTTTCCGTAGTTTCCGGACAGACAACGGCCGCTACCATCGAGCTTACCCGTGAGGTATCCATGATGCGTCTCCGCGTCAACCTCGCAGGTGAGGAGGGCAAGGTAAACAACGCCGACGTCAACCTCAACCCCGACGGAAAAGTTGACTTCAACCGCACGGCATCCATCATGATCGCCACCGTGCCCGACTACATCATCCCGATGGCGAAAGACCGCGAGGTGAACGGCGAGAAACTCTATGCAGGTACATCCGGTTCATCTTCCGCTTCCTCTATCTTCGTGCCCGCTACCGTCAACGGTAACCGCATGTTCTACGAGGCAAACCCGACCACCGGCTATAAAGAGGGCGGCAAGATCATCGGCATCGAAGGCGACCCCTACAAAGCCACTTCCTGGCGCGACATCATCGTTTACTCCAACAACAACCGTCAGCAGCTCACCGGAAGCGCAGCCAACGAGCCTCTCAAACAGAACCGCTATCTGCTCATAATTTCCGCAACAGGTCTTCCCGGCCACGTCACCAAAGAGGGTGAGCTCACCGAGGCAAAGACCGTATATTGGTTAGGTTACATCAACCAGGGCTTCGTAAGAAACCAGATCCGCGAGGTCAACATCAAGTTCCTCGACGGCGGTTCGACTGAACTTCCCGAGCGTCCCGACAACGTCGGTAACCTCACAGTCACCGTATCCGAGCCCAAACCTTGGGACGCAGCCATCATGGCTTCTGAGATCATTCTCTAAAAAAGCGTGAAAGCGACAGCGTCCGCGATTGTGACGTCGGCGCTGCCCGGAGAAACTGCAGGGAATCCGGCAGTTTCCAAGATCCATAACCTAAAAGGGGGCGGGAAACCGCTCCGTGGTTCTCCCGCTCCCTTTCCCTTCAATCCTAACAACTAAACCTTTCTATTCCTATGACAATGCGCAGTCTCGCGAAAATAGCGGCCATCGGCCTGGCGATGCTCGTGACGTTCAGCTCATGCACCTTCGAATATTTCGAAGATGAGATGAACTATAAAGTCTATGTTCCGGAATTCAAGCAGAAGCTCGTTGAGAACTGCCGGGTGATTCTTTGGAACACGGCCACCGGCGAGAAAGCCGGCGACATCTTCGCCATGTCCAACCAGACGGAAGACAACGTGCTTGAGCAGGGAATCTTCGCGTTTCGCGTCGGACCCGGAAGCTATCGCGCATGCGTGCTCACCGATGTAGACTCGGTGGGACATTACGGCACGGAGGACCTTCAGCTCTCCTCCTTCGCCCTCGACCGCAAGGACAATTCAGTGTTCAAGGCACCCCGCTCCATGCTTTTCGACTATATCGAGCGAACGCTCATAGCTCAGGGTCAGGAAGTATGCGACACTGCGAAAGTGGAACTCTATCCCGCCAAGCTCACCGTTCGCTACCGGGGCAATGACGTTCCCGCAGAGACATGCCGCAAGGCACGCATGAGGCTCACCAACATCGCCACCGAACAGCGCGTGATGCTCGACACGCTTACATCAGGCGTGCGCGACGCCAAGACCGATTATATCTTCGACAACGTCGAGGCTTATCCGCTGAGCGGCGACGGAGCGAGATTCGAAGTTTCAGGCCTCCTCTTCCCCACAGTGGAAAACGAGATGCTGAAGCTCCACATCGAATTCAAGGACGCCGCCTCGAGAGTGATAGCCGCCTACGCTTTCTCCCTCTCCACACGCGATTCAAAACCGCTGCGCATATTCCACGGCCAACACGTCATCATCGACATCTATAACGAAGGCTTCATGATCACCATCCGCGGATGGGACGACCATATCAATGCCGGAGAAGTCGAGATCGACGGCGGCAAGCATAACAAAACCGACGGCATAAAAGACTGAGACAGGAAACCGGAGCTTTCCCCGGAGGGGCGGCTCCAATGCAACGCAAAAAAAGAAAAGAAATGAAATCGATTTTCCGATATATGGCCATAGCCGCGCTTGCGGTCGGAACTATGATTCCGGCAGGGGCGCAGATGATCAAGATGAACGGACCGGCAACGTTGGCCGGCATCCCCAACATCGGCTACGAGCATGCGTTCACGCCCAAGTTCTCCGTCAGCGCCGACGCCTTCTGGCTCCCCTACCTCACCAAGAAGCATGAACAGGTGTTCCGCTCGTTTCAGGCCGCGGCCGAAGCCCGCTATTATTTCAAGGCATCGCTCCGCGAGAACGATTATCTGACCGACGGCTGGTACATCGGCGCCTATCTGCTCTTCGGCAACTACAACATCGGCCTTTACAGGCACAACGACATGGACCGCAGCTTCCGCCGTCGCGGATGGGGCGGCTCGGCCGGCATCAGCGTCGGCTGGAAATATGAATTCAACCGTCATTGGCAGATGGATGTGAACCTCGGCATAGGCTACGCCCATCTCGTCTACGACAAATATAAGCTTGGCGGCATGTACGCCAATCATCCACTCAGCCGTTTCAACCATTACAACTGGGTGGGACCCACACGGTTCAGCGTCAGCTTCGGCTACGTGCTCGACACGCACTGCCGCAAGAAATGACCCCGATTCCGCAAAAGCCTGAGCTAAAACCGAAAACTGAAAACAATAATGAGAACGCTCTCTAAAACATATATGGCCGCGTGCCTCGCGTCGCTTCTGCTGCTGGCAGGATGCGCAGGGTCCGAAACTCCGGATCTACCCGCTCCCTCTCCTACGGAGGGGAAAGTAGCGGTTACAATTCCCGTGGATCTCACAGGGGCGGAGGATCTGACCGTAGAAACGCGTGCCGGAGTAAGCGATACCGACATTCTGACGGCCGACGGACTCTTATTCGATGAAAACGGCAAATTCCTCGAGGTCCTTCCCGCCGCCATGATTGAGAAAAGCGACGACGGACTGGTTCATATAACACTGCTCTTCGATGCAGTGACAAAACGCAGGACCGTCCATCTCATCGCCAACAGCCGCGATTTCGCCAGCAACGCCTACCGCGTTGACATCCCGTCGCTCGCCGTGGGCGATCCGGAATCGAAGGTGGGCCAGCTCAAGACCCTTCCGCTCGCAGATGGCAGCAACACCCAGGACGGCATCCCCCCCTGCATCATGTGGGGACGCTTCGTACTGAACAACGGCATAACGGTCAACAACACTTTTCCGAGCACCGTCAACCTGCTCCGCTCATGCGCCGGAATCACCATCAAGACGGCTGCGGGAACCCCCGACAACGGCCTTTCCGACTTCGTGCTCGAGGGCGCATCTCTCGCCGGCATCCCCACAACAGGATATCTCACGCCGACAGCATCGGTAACCTCCGCTCCTACGGCCACTCCCACGGCGGGACGCCCCCTGACCACCGATATCGTCACCGACGGCACCCGTTCCATGGTAGAAGGCTCCACAGTGAACCTCTACGCCTATGAACGCCAGTGCAGCCAGACGGATTATATGGCAGTGATCATCAAAGGATCCTACAAAGGTGAATCGGGCTATTACAAACTGATAATCATCAACGGCACAACGCCCTACAACATAATCCGCAACCACCGTTACAACATAACGATCACGAAAGTGAACGGTCGCGGCTATGCCGACATGGCCACGGCGATTGCCTCTCTTCCCTCCAACGCTCTCAGGGCCTCTTTTCTGGACCAGAATCCCGATTATAGCTCGGTTACGGCCGACAGCCAATACAGGATGAGCATGGACTGCAACACCTTTGAGCTCTACGGCAAATACTCCACAACCGACGACATCACACGTCTTCCGATAGCGAAAGTGGAATACACCCGCGGAACGACGCCCACGATCGACTATACCGGCACTCCGGCATGGATTTCCGACGTGCAGGCCGTTTCGACCGGAAGCAACACATATTCCGTCGTGGCCTCTTTCCACAGCGACGGCCAGCCCCATGAGCTGGATATGCGCGTGAAATGCGACAACCTCGACCTTCCCCTCAAGGTGAAATGGAAACCCGTCGATGCTCATGCCACGGGCACGGGATGCTACTCCGTGAGCCTGATCAACGCCGGGGAGAAAAACTGGAGCGTCCGCGTTGTGTCGGGACAGACCAACCCCGCATGGTTCGGACTCAATAATGCTGGAGCCGCCACAGGCGTGACCTCCACAGGGCTGTTCGTGAACCAGATCGATTCCCGTTTCGATCCAGGCGCATATCTCCATGTCAACTCCGGCTCAACCAATATCGCGCGTCTTCGCAAGACATGCGGCACCTCGTCCGAAGAGCCGGTATCGGCAAACATAGCCGTAATCAGACATAATTGACGACAGCAACCGAATTCAAAGGAACAACAATATCCAACCTTCAACGTATGTTCAAGAAACTCTGTATATGGACAATGGCGACGCTCGCGGCAATGACGGCCGTGTCATGTTCCGAGGAGGAAACGCCCGAACAGGCCGCCGCCAAAGGGCAGCTCACGTTCGCCATCAGCTTCAGCAAAATCCAACCGACGAGAGCCGATCTCACCGTCGGGAGCTCCTCGATATCCACCACCCCGGTGTCGCAGACCGTGCCTGAGACAAGCTGGAGCAACATCAGCTATATCCAGATATTCCTTTACGACCATCAGGGCGTGGTCCATTTCTCCGATGTCATAGATATGGACCGCATCGCATCGAGTCTGGCCCAGACCGGCGACAACACTCTAAGATACACATATCGTAACGTGCCTGCGGGAACTTATTATCTATCGGCAGTGGCCAACGCCAATTCGGCGCATCAGACCATCCGCACCGAGCTCAACAATCTGACAGCTACGTGGACGCCTTTTAACGTCATTAACCGCTTTATCTACAACTGCCGCATCCGGCCGGCCAACTCGCAGTTTCCCGACGCATATCTCGACGCACTCGAGGACCGCAATCTGACGCGCGACGAGCATGCACTGGCAACTCCCACAGAACTCTTCCTCGGCCGCGGAACAATCGACGGCACCAACCCTTCAATCGACATAGCGGACCGAAAGGAGACAAAAGCGGTGATCGATCTCCAGCGCGAAGTGTCGATGATGCGTCTGCGCATTAATCTGGCCGATGCGGCGGATTCCTACAACAACGCCGACCGGAACATGGTTGCCGACGGAAAGGTGGACTTCAACAGCAGTTCCGCTCTCATGATAGCCACCGTGCCCGACTGCGTGATTCCGATGAGCGAGGAATACAGATATGTCACAATTTCCAACGGAATCGGCGACGCCACTACATCGGAGACAGTGAAGGTTGTCGGAGGAACCTCCGAGACATGCTCTCAATCATCGATATTCGTGCTCCCGGCTCTTGAGGGCAATCTTATGTTCCACACTTCTAATCCTACCTCGGGATATACGGGCGACAAAAAGATCATCGGCATCGACGGCGACCGCTACAACGCCAACGCATGGCGCGACATCATGGTGCTTCCCAACGACAAAGTGCGCCAGCTCTCAGGCAGCAACCCCAACAACCCGCTGCTCCAGAACCGCTATATGATCATCATATCGGCTCTCGGCCTACCGGGCCACAAGACCCGCGAGGGAGTGCTCACCGAACCGAAGACCGTCTACTGGACCGGGTATATCAACGAAGGGTTCCACCAGAATCAGATAAGGGAGGTGAACATCCGCTTCAACGACGGAGGCTCGCAGGAGCCGCCGGAACGTTCCGACAACCGCGGCAGCTTCATCATCGAAGTGGCCGATCCGGCCGACTGGTGGACATTCGACAAAGACTGGGTAATAGAACTCTAACAGGACCTAAGGACCATCCAAACAGATTGTTAAGAATATGAAATCCATGACAAGATATATCGCCGCCGCATTTCTTGCAGCCGCCGCTGTTCTTCCTGCGGGAGCGCAGATGATCAAGATGAACGCGCCGGCCATCCTCGCCGGTGTGCCCAACATCGGTTATGAACATGCGTTCACACCGCGTTTCTCGGCAAGTGTCGACGCTCTCTGGGCGCCCTATCACAAGCATAGCACCGGAGAATACTTCCGCTCTTTCCAGACCGGCGCCGAGCTCCGCTATTATTTCAAGGGCTCGGAGCATCCCGGCGACTATATCGCCACGGGATGGTACGCCGGCGCCTACGCGCTGTATGGCGATTTCAACATAGGCTTTCTGCGCCACAACGATCCCCTGAACAGCTTCCGCCGCAAGGGCTACGACGTATCGGCCGGAATCTGCGGCGGATGGAAATATGAGTTCAACCGCCACTGGCAGATGGATATCAACCTCGGCATCGGCTATGCGCTGCTTGTCTACGACAAATACCGCCTCGCCGGTCCGGAGGCTTCGATACCCTTCAAGAAAAAACAGACACGCAACTGGATAGGTCCGACACGTTTCAGCATCAGTTTCGGATACATCATCAACTGCGGATGCCGCAAACACTAAAGTTACGAGCTTAGGCAAACTACATATAAACATGGATAAAATATGAACATGGGCAAAATATACATATTACCGATTGCCGCTGCGGCGGGACTTTTTCTACTCTCTTCATGCGGTGAGGAGAGTCTCAAGGGCCCCGACGACGTCAACGGCAAGGATATCACTCTGACTTTCGGCCGCGCCGATGCCATTCCTCTGGCGCGCAACACGGTGCTCGCGCAGTTCCACAGCCTCACGGCAGGCGACGGCGGTTACCGCGGAATGCCCGATCTGGACTATCCATCCGAAAATAGCATCACCTTCAACCTCGGCGAAGGAAGCTGGGACTTCCGCATGGTCTCGGCAAACGATGAAGCCTCTCTTTCCGGAATCATGGAGCCTGCGTTCGGCAAGACCCCAGTGCAGAGCCTTATGTGGCGCGCCGCCGACAACACGGCCGAGGCTCCGGAGATCTATACCTCCGCAATTCAGAACGTGGAGATGGAAGGACACTGGGAAGCTCCGGAAGGAGGCGCGGGTGTCGACAAGTTCGTTCCCGACCGCGACTACCGCTATCCTGCGCAGTATACCCGCAATGTGGCCAAGCTCTCGCTCACATTCGGAAAGTCGGAGGACCTCAAGCCCGGAGGCTCCCACAAGGTATACATCTCCAATGTGCCCCGCGCCCTCAACTGGGCCGGAGGTCTATACCCCAACAAGAACAATCCCGAAATCAATCCCACTCCGCTGGAGTGCGATTTCAATCTCATAACGGTCGACGGCGAGGCGGAACGTCAGATAGGCACGAACACCGTGGAGCATCTTATCCCGGCACACCGCGGCACTGACTATGCCAACCCGGCTACAGCCACCGACACCACCACTTCCCTTCTTCGCCTCAGCGTGGATCTGGAGGCTGTGGACGGCTCACGCATCCGCAAGCAGAACGTGGTGCTCTGCTACGCTCCGAAGATGAACGGAGTCTACAATATCGAAGTATCCTACAACAAACGCAAACTGACCGTAAACACCAGCATCATCCCCTGGAAGGATGAGAACGTGAACGCCGATATCGTGAACCGCTCCATCGTGACCGACAAGGCAGAGGTCGGACTGTCGTGGAAGGACACTATCCGCATCCAGAGCCGCGAACCCTACACCGTGACCCGCGCCGCCGACGCCTCATGGCTCACTCTGCGCGACTTGGGAAGCAACGCATGGGAAATCACGGCCAATACCGACACCTACGTCTACGGTTCGCCGCGAAGCTCATATATCTCGATTGTGAGCGGGCTGCTCGAAAAACGAGTTCCGGTGACGCAACGTCCCGAGAACAAGGGCACGATAAAGGCTGTCTTCACAAGTCCGGGAGCAAACGAGAACGCAAAGCAGTGCTGGCTCTCGCCGCCACATCCCAACAAAGCTGTGCGCGTAACCTCTATCGGCGGCGACTGGGCCGTGGAGGATGAGTTCCGAACGGTGCCCATCTCTGGATCGGCGGGCGTGACCAATACCTCCATCACCCGCAAGGACGACCAGGAGATCATGAACGACGATATCGACGCGGCGTTCGGCAACGGCCCGGTGGTGTTCTATAACAAGAGGACGCTCGATACCGACACGCTATGGGTCGACAACCTCTTCATCGGAGCACGCGACGACGTGATCGAGATCGCCCAGCCGACATCGCGCCCCGACACCACCGACCTCACGAACCATGTGGCCGTGAAGGGTGGTCTGGCCGACGTGACCATCATCAGCCTCCCCTCCTTCATCAAGGCAGCGGGCACTTACTATAACCCGGCGACAGGTGTCTTCACTTTCGTCTCGCAGCGTCACCCGACGGGCGAGGACCAGTGGGGAGACATCGTGCTCGGACACAAGTCCGACCCCGACTACCGAGTTACCCTCCCCATCGACCAGGCTATCCTTGTGGTGATTCCTGAATTCGACTACTTCGTGATCAAATACACGTGGTCGGCTGCCGATGTGGATATCCAGGTGGGATTCTGGGGCAACGAGACAACGGTGAACTATCGAAACAAAAACTACAACTGTTCGGCCTCCAATACTCTCAATGCCTCGCCTTCAAGCAAAACCGGATGGGTCGGATGGAACCATAATAATACCAGTAGCTTCGCAGGAAAGACAGTGCTAAAATGGGGTGGTGACGCCACCGGAGGCCAGGGTGAGACCGTGTTCTTCAACGCCAAGGAGATCAACGCATATCCCTATCCGGGCGGCAAGGTGGCATACACCAAACCGAACGGCCAGCCGGGCCAGAGGGCAGTGGATGTCAACGAGCCGAATCTTCTCCCGCGTGTGGTGAAGCTGAGCTGCTGCGCCGGCTGGTATAGCGGTTCGGGAACCATCACCTGTACCATCTACTGCTACCTCGGAGGATCGATGGTACAGTCCGGCACAAACTTCAACAACTCAGGTGGAACCGTGGTATATACAACGACCACAACGGGTACCACAACGGCAAAGCCGACATCCGGAGGCGGAACATATCTGCGTTTCTGTACGATCGAATACGACCGTAAGAAACACACCGCAAACGTGATGTGGGACAAGGTAACGGTAGTGAACCGATACAAAGGATAATTCTATAATCCATCAACTCCATAACCCCGGCAGGTTTCCTTCCAGGATGCTTGCCGGGGTTCTTATATTCGTGAAATTTTCATGAAATTTTAGTAATTTTGCGGTCGGAAAATGCGATTGGAGGAAAGAGATATGAAGAGCAAGGTTTTCAGTTTTCTTAAGGAATGGATGCTTATCATAGCGATTGCCGCGGGAATTTCGGGATATTTCGTTTATGAGGCTTTGCCGCTGACCGCCTCGACCCACCGCCTCGCCGGCGACGCGGTGGCTATGCTGCAGCCGCTTCTGATTTTCGCGATGCTGTTTCTGACATTCACGCGCATCGACCCGCGGAAACTGCGCCTTCGCAAATGGCATCTGTGGCTGCTTCTGATACAATGCGGCTCGTTCTCCCTCCTCGGACTCATTCTGATAGCGTTGCCACATAGCGGATTGAGAGTAGTGCTCGAAGGGGCAATGCTCTGCATGATCTGCCCAACGGCCACCGCCGGAGCCGTCGTTACCGGCAAATTGGGAGGAAACGTCAACGACATCACGACCTATACGGTTCTCATAAATCTGGCGGCGGCACTGCTGATTCCGGCATTGGTGCCATTCGTACATCCGAATCCCGCTCTATCTGTATTCACATCCGGAACGCTGATATTAGGCAAAGTTTTCCCCCTGCTTCTTCTCCCCCTGATAGCCGCCATGCTGATGCGTAAGTTATTTCCGAAACTCACGCAGCGCATCTCCCGCTATCAGGAGCTGTCGTTCTATCTATGGGCCGTGGCCCTCTCGCTGGCCATGGCGGTTACAACCCGAAGTATCGCCCACAGCACAGTGTCGCTCGAAACGCAGCTTTGGCTTGTTGCCGTATCGCTTTTCTGCTGCATCCTGCAGTTTGCCGCCGGTCGCCGCATCGGAGCGCACTATGGCGACAAGATCACGGCCGGTCAGGCCCTCGGCCAGAAAAATACAGTGTTGGCCATCTGGGCCGGCTACACCTTCTTCACCCCCGTCACCTCCGTTGCCGGCGGTTTCTACAGCATCTGGCACAACCTCGTGAACTCCTGGCAGCTCCACGAGCACAACCGCCAAAAGAGGTAGTCGCGGAGCGACTGCACTTTAAGTTAAATTCGTGTTAAAAAGAGTCGCGCTATTAAACTTATGTGTGTTATTGAAATCAAAGGTTAAAACGAAATAGAAAATCCACAAACAATCGAAAACGAATTTAACAAACAAATAGAAAGATGAAAAAGAAGATTTTAGGAATGACGCTTATCGCCGCCTCATTCATGGCTTTCGGCGCGAACGCCCAGAACAACAATAATTGCCGCACATTTTGCCCCGAGGGGAACGTTCAGAACTGCCCCGCTCCCCGCGCCGGCGAATGTCCCGCTCCCAACTATGGTGATTGCCGCCAAGGAAAGCAGTGCGATCTCGGCTGCTTCGCAGGCATCGAACTGACCGAGACTCAGAAGACGCAGCTTCAGCAGCTCTGCGAAACGCGCCGCGCCGACCGCGACAAACAGCGCAAAGCCTACAGCGACGAGAAGAAACGGATCGACAAAGAGCGCCGTCAGGCACGTCAGACCGAGCGCAAGGCATACCTTGAGCAGGTAAAGACGATTCTCGGCCCCGAGAAATACGTGCAGTTCCTCGAGAACAACTATATGAACGGCAACCATGACAAAGTGAAAGCCGGCAAGCGTCCCGGCCGCAACTTCAAGAACGGTGTGAAACCCGGCCGTCAGGGCATGGTCTTCAAGAGAGACAGCGTGAAAGGCGACCGCCCCGTGCGCATGCTCAAGGAGGGCAAAACCGTCAAAGCCGAATCCGCCAAAGTAAAGGAGGCAAAGAAGAAATAAAATTCACGGTTAATCCGCTTCCCTTCGGCATAGAAAACAAAAAAGGCTAATCTCTGCGATCGGCCTTTTTTTAATTAAAATTAGGTTTGAATCAAATCATCTTGTTAATTTTACTATTAACCTTTAACTTATCGATTTTCAGAATATAATCCATACTGTATTCGCTTGTTGAATTGAAATTCACCGGAAGAAGTTGCTTTCAGACAACTTTCATTTCAGACAACTCCGGGTATATTTGTATCCGTCGGCAATCTCTATTGTCCGGTGAAATGGCAAATTTTGATCTCTCTTAAGCATTGCTTTCAAGATGCCGCCCTCACTTGGACGGCTGAAGTTGTATCTGCAAATTTGCATGCTTCAACTTATCATATAATTCAGCCGATGCAACTTCATTTATTAAAAAAGAAGCAACAGGATAATCGACCATCATTATATCGATTGCGAAAATATATATAAATTTTAATTATTGCAAGTAAATTGCAATAATTTTTTCAATTTCTTTAGAAATTTGTTTTACATACCCCGATTTCACAATAAAAATGCAACCTCGCTACCCGATTATAATTGAAAATAGATAGTCTCATGCCTTTCCCGACATCGAATCTGATGCGGGATCGGTTGTTGGATCTAATGCTGTGCTGTCTAATGCTGTAGGGACGCACCTCAGGTGCGTCCGTTTCGAGCAAATGCAGCAAATGTACGATCGCGCATGACTCGGAACGGGACGTTTGATGGCGGCGGACGCACCTGGGGTGCGTCCCTACATTTCCAGCAGCAACCTCATGTCCTCCTGTTCTCCTGTCTAAAAAATGCTCCTGTCGGTTTGGTTCCTGTTCATAGGGCGTTAATGGGCGTCGAGCCAGTTGTCGGCCACGCCGCAGGAGGCAGTGAGGAGGACGCGACCGTGATAGGCGTTCTGCATCAAGCGCTCCACCAGCTCCTGGAGGGCGGGAAGCTCGGAGGGAACGACGTCGAAATTCAATTCATCGTGCACCTGCATTATCATTCTTGAACGCATATTTTTAGCTCGCATCTCGGCGGCGATGTCGACCATCGCACGCTTGATGATATCGGCGGCAGAGCCCTGCACCGGGGCGTTGATGGCATTACGCTCGGCATAGCCTCGCACCACAGGATTCTTGGAATTGATATCCGGCAGAATACGCTTACGCCCCATGCGCGTGGTGACATAACCCTTCTCGCGGGCATGTTCCACAGAGTCCGACATATATTTATGGATGGTGGGGAACGTTGCGAAATAATTGTCGATTAATTCTTTGGCTTCTGCACGCGGTATCGCAAGGCGGTTGGCGAGTCCGAAAGCAGATATGCCGTAAAGGATACCGAAATTGGCGGTCTTTGCCTTGCGTCGCTCGTTGGCGGAAACCTCCTCGGGCGTCTTGTGGAATATCTTGGCGGCAGTTATGGCGTGGATATCCTCACCTTTGCGGAAAGCATCGAGCATGATCTCGTCATCGGCAAAGTCGGCCACAAGCCGGAGCTCAATCTGCGAATAGTCGGCCGAGAGGAAGAGATTTCCGGGATCGGCTATGAAAGCGCGGCGGATCTCGCGACCCTCATCATCGCGCACGGGGATATTCTGCAGGTTAGGGGCCGTTGAGGATAGTCGGCCGGTGGCCGTGACTGTCTGGTTATAATTCGTATGAATCTTTCCGGTGCGCGGATTGATGGCCGCGGGAAGGGCGGTGAGATAGGTGGTGTAGAGCTTGCGGAGAGCACGATATTCCATTATCTTGTTGACGATGGGATGGCGCGTGGCGAGTTTTTCGAGCACCTCCTCGCTCGTGGAGTATTGTCCGGTCTTTGTTTTCTTGGCTTTCGGGTCGAGACCGAGACGGTCGAAAAGAATCTCTCCCACTTTGGAGGGGCTGCCGACGTTGAACTTCTCGCCCGCCATATCGCAGATCTCCTCTTCAAGGGCGTTGATGCGCTCCTCCATACCATGCGCCGCTTCGTTGAGCGCATTCACATCGATGCGCACTCCGGCCAGCTCCATATCCGCCAAAACCCTTACCAGCGGAAGTTCAAGCCCATAAAGAAGAGCATGCATCCCCTCGCGGTCGACCTCCTTTTCGAGCGGAGCGCAGAGGCGCAGCGAAATATCGGCGTTCTCACATGCCCAGGCGGTTAGAAGCGCAATATCAGCTTCGCCGGAGCGCGACACCTTGACGTTGCGCCGACTGACGGTGGTGCCCGGGAAAGGCATCATATCATAGTTCAGATAGGTAGAGGCAAGCGACTCAATGCTATGCCTCATCTCCGGCTGCAGGAGATAATGGGCAAGCGCTATGTCGAAATAGGAGGCGAGAGGCTCTTCGGCATCTCCGCCGTTGATGGCCGCCGTGACATAGTCGCGTTTGGCATTGGCGGATACCTTCACCATATCCTTGCGCGCCATGAGGTCGAGAAGTGAGGCTTTTCCTTCGGCAAACGACGCCGGGATATAGAAAGCCCTCCCCTCTGCGAACGATACGGCGGCTCCTATCCATGAAGCACTCACATCATTTTCGCCGTCGGAGATCATAAAGAGTCCGCAACGTTCCTTCCCCTCTCCTTCGGCCATACATTCGCGCAACTTTTCGGGATTGTCGGCAAGGACGTAGGATGTTTTCTCCGCGTCGAACGATGCCGCAGGCACCGCGGGTTCTGACGGTGCCGAGCCCGCAGTCTCCTCATCGTCGAAGAGGGAGAGAGTGCCGTCGGCCGCCGTCGCCGGCCGGCTTTTATCTTTGGAGACGTCGGCATTGTCGAGCCTTCGCGCCACGCGCTCCGCGAGACTCTTGAATTCGAGCTCCTTGAAGATGGCAAAAAGCTTGTCGCGGTCCGCAGGGCGCCTCTCAAGGTCGGCGGGGTCCACATCCACGGGGACATCGGTGCGGATCGTTGCCAGATATTTCGAGAAGACAATCTGCTCAGTGTTCTCCTCAACTTTCTTTTTCAAAGCGCCCTTGAGCGATTCGGTGTTGGCTATGAGGTTCTCGACACTTCCGAAATCGGCTATGAGCTTCACGGCCGTCTTCTCCCCCACTCCGGGGCAACCGGGAATATTATCGATCTTATCGCCCATCAGCGCTAGCAGGTCGATCACCTGCGACGTACTTTTGATTCCATAGCGCTCGCATACCTCCTTTTCGCCGCGCAGTTCGAAATCCTGGCCGCGATAGGAGGGTTTGTACTGGAGAGTGGAGGGACCTACGAGCTGACCGAAATCCTTGTCGGGGGTCATCATATAGGTAGTGAAACCCTCTTTTTCTGCCTTACGCGCCAGAGTACCTATCACATCGTCGGCCTCGAAGCCCTCCACCTCCACTACAGGAATGTTGTAGGCTTTCACAATCTCCTTGATTATGGGCACCGACAGCTTTATATCTTCCGGCGTCGACTCGCGCTCCCCCTTGTATTGCTCAAAAGCCTCGTTGCGAAAAGTAGGTCCCGCCGGGTCGAAGCATACGGCGATATGCGAGGGATTCTCCTTGCGGAGCACCTCCTCAAGGGTATTCACAAATCCGAAGATGGCGGAGGTATTGAATCCCCCCTGGGTTATACGGGGCATACGTATCAGGGCATAATAGGCTCTGAAAATTAGCGCATAGGCATCGAGCAGGAAGAGGCGTTTGGGCTGAGTCTGGTTCATATTTGTTTCTTTTTACGTACTCTTTTGTTATCTTTCACATTTGCCGGAACAAATGGAGAGTTTCTTACCTAACAAATTTACTTAAAAAATTGTATTTTTGAATCGTAAAAATAACATTCCGGACGTAATATAATAATGAACGACAGCACTTACTGATGCCATTAAGTGCAGTCGCTCCGCGACTGAGGAGAGAGAGGTAGGTTCATCTATCCGCGCACAGCTTCGTCCTATCGTCCTCAGCTGTACGCGGTTAAGAGGCCGTGCAGTCGCTCCGCGACTCGTTTGCGTTAATAGGCAATGCAGTAGGGACGCAATAAATTGCGTCCACGTCGGCCTCAGCCAAATGCATTTCAGTAATATTATTCAGGTGAAACTTGAGTAATATTACTTGCGAAACTTGAGTAATATTACTTGCGAAACTTGAGTAAAGAGAAATAAACGATTAGACAGATGTATCTTTTAGGTTACGACATAGGCAGCTCGTCGGTAAAGGCCGCTATCGTGGAGGCTTCCACCGGCAGATGCGTCGCTTCCGGCTTCTATCCGGAGACAGAAGCTCCCATCAAGGCTGTTCGCCCCGGATGGGCCGAACAGAACCCCGCCGACTGGTGGGAATATATCAGGAAGGTGACGGCCGCGGTGATGCAAAAGGCCGGTATCGACAAACATGACATCAAGGCCATAGGCATCAGTTATCAGATGCACGGGCTGGTGGCCATCGACCGCGAGCGCCGCGTGCTTCGCGACGCCATCATCTGGTGCGACTCGCGCGGCGTCCCTTACGGCGACAAGGCTTTCGACACTCTCGGGCATGAAACCTGTCTGGAACGCATCCTCAATTCGCCGGGCAATTTCACGGCCTCCAAACTTGCGTGGCTCAAAGTGAACGAGCCCCAGACATGGGCCCGCATCTATAAAGTTATGCTCCCGGGCGATTACGCTGCCATGCGTATGACCGGCGAAATCACCACCAATGCCGAGGGTCTCTCGGAATATATGCTTTGGGATTTCCGCGAAAACGGACCGGCGCAGTTCCTTCTCGATTATTTCGGCTTCGATTCCTCGATACTTCCCGAAATCCGGCCGTCGTTCGGACCGCAGGGTGCGCTGACTGCCGAAGCGGCCCGCGAGCTCGGGCTCGCCGAGGGTACGCCGGTGACCTACCGCGCGGGCGATCAGCCGAACAACGCACTTTCGCTCAACGTATTCGAACCGGGAGAGGTGGCCTCTACGGCAGGAACTTCCGGAGTGGTCTACGGCATCAACGACCGCGTGGCCTACGATCCGCAGTCGAGGGTAAACAACTTCGCGCACGTGAACCATACGGCCGAGGCACCGCGCATCGGCGTTATGACCTGCATCAGCGGCACCGGCATACTCAATTCCTGGATACGGCGCAATGTCGCTCCCGAGGGTATCAGCTATGCGGATATGAACAGGCTTGCCGAGCAGGCTCCGATAGGGTCGGCCGGGGTGACCGTACTGCCTTTCGGCAACGGCGCCGAGCGCGTGCTCGGAAACCGTGAGACCGGCTGCTCGATAAATGGCGTGAATTTCAATATCCACAACCGCAGCCATATAATCCGCGCGGCGCAGGAGGGAATCGTGTTCTCCTTCATGTACGGCATGGAGATCATGGAGCGGATGGGGATGCGCATAGAGAGGATACATGCCGGCCATGCCAACATGTTCTTGAGTCCTGTGTTCCGGCAGACGCTTGCCGGAGTGTCGGGAGCGTCGATATCCCTGGTGGATACCGACGGAGCAGTTGGCGCCGCCCGTGGCGCAGGCATCGGGCTGGGCGTTTACCGCGACAACCGCGAGGCTTTCGCTTCGCTGAAGGTGATCGAGGAGGTGACGCCCCCTGGCGACCGCTCCCCTTACCTCGAAGCTTATGCCCGCTGGAAAGAGACTTTGAAAAAGGAAATAAATTAAACTTATTATAAAGAAATGGTACAGAAAGAATACTTTCCCGAAATAGGGAAAATCAAATTCGAAGGCACAGAGAGCCACAATCCCCTGGCTTTCCGTTATTATGACGCCGAGCGCATGGTTCTCGGCAAACCGATGAAAGAATGGCTGAAGTTCGCCATGGCATGGTGGCACACCCTCTGCGCCGAGGGTGGCGACCAGTTCGGCGGCGGAACGAAGAAGTTCCCCTGGAACGAGGCTTCCGACACGATGACGGCTGCTAAACAGCGCGCCGATGCCGGCTTCGAGATCATGCAGAAATTGGGTATCGAGTATTTCTGCTTCCATGACACCGACCTCATCGGCGATCTCACCGATATCGACGACTATGAGGCCCGCATGAAAGAGATTACAGAGTATCTGAAAGGTCTTATGGCCAAGACCGGTATCAGGAATCTCTGGGGAACGGCCAATGTGTTCGGCAACGCACGCTATATGAACGGCGCGGCTACGAACCCTGATTTCGATGTTGTGGCCCGCGCTGCCGTTCAGATCAAGAACGCTATCGACGCCACTATCGCATTGGGCGGTTCCAACTACGTGTTCTGGGGTGGTCGCGAGGGCTATATGAGCCTTCTCAACACCGACCAGAAACGGGAGAAGGAGCATTTAGCGATGATGCTGACAAAGGCTCGCGACTATGCCCGTGCAAAGGGCTTCAAGGGGACGTTCCTTATCGAGCCGAAACCGATGGAGCCTACGAAACATCAGTATGACGTCGACACGGAGACCGTGATCGGTTTCCTCCGCGCCCACGGCCTGGAGAAAGATTTCAAGGTGAACATCGAGGTTAACCACGCTACCCTCGCCGGACATACGTTCGAGCATGAGCTTGCTGTGGCCGTCGACAACGGTATGCTCGGAAGCATCGACGCCAACCGCGGCGACTATCAGAACGGCTGGGATACCGACCAGTTCCCCATCGACAATTATGAGCTGACACAGGCCATGATGCAGATTATCCGCAACGGCGGTCTCGGCAACGGCGGCACGAACTTCGATGCCAAGACACGCCGCAACTCCACCGATCCGGAGGATATCTTCATCGCCCACATCTCCGGCATGGACGCTATGGCACGCGCTCTGCTCAGCGCAGCCGAGGTGCTGGAGAAATCCCCCTACAAGAAGATGCTGGCCGACCGCTATGCCTCGTTCGACGGCGGCAAGGGGAAGGAGTTCGAAGAGGGCCGCATGAGCCTCGAGGAGATTGTGGCTTATGCCAAGACTCAGCCCGAACCCGCGCAGACCTCAGGCAAGCAGGAGCTTTACGAGGCCATCGTGAATATGTATGTTTAACCGAGGGCGAGCTGAAGTTCGCTCACGCAACCGGCTGACGCCTGACTTGACCCAGAAGAGGAATTATTAGAAATTAGCCAAATAAAAAATCGGAAGAACTTTTCAGCTCTTCCGATTTTTTATTTGCGAAGCTATTAATTATTGCAAAGCATTTATGGCTTGCGAAGCTTTCCGAATCAATAGCCGGGTTTGTGGAGAAGCTTGAACATGTTCTTCTTGTAGGCTTCCACGCCGGGCTGGTTGAAGGGGTTTACGCCGAGCATATAGCCGGAAATTCCGCAGGCTTTCTCGAAGAAATAGATGAGCTGTCCGAGAGAGTATTCGTCAATAGCGGGAATCTCGATGCGGATATTGGGAACACCCCCGTCGACATGCGCCATCTTGGTGCCGAGCTCCGCCATCTTGTTGACTTCATCGATGCGTTTGCCGGCAAGATAGTTGATACCGTCGAGGTTCGCGGCGTCCATGGGCACGCGGTGTTCAACGGCCGGTTTGGCCACGGACACCACGGTTTCGAAAATTGTGCGTTCACCTTCCTGAATCCACTGGCCCATAGAATGGAGGTCGGTGGTGAAATCCACGGATGCGGGGAAGATTCCCTTGCCGTCTTTGCCCTCGCTCTCGCCGTAGAGCTGTTTCCACCACTCCGAGAAATAATGGAGTTTGGGGTTGAAGTTTACAAGAAGTTCTATCTTCTTGCCGCTGCGGTAAAGGGCGTTGCGCAGGCGGGCATAGGTCTGGGAGGGATTCTCGGGCGAAGGATGAAGAGTTGTTCTCTCCATGTCGGCGGCTCCGGCGAGGAGCTTCTTGATGTCGTGGCCGGCCACGGCGATCGGGAGCAGACCCACAGGAGTGAGGACCGAGAAACGGCCGCCCACATTGTCGGGAATCACGAATGTCTCGTAGCCCTCTTCGTCGGCCATCTGACGCAACGCACCCTTGCTGCCGTCGGTCACGGCCACGATGAGCTTGCGGGCCTCATCTTTGCCGACCTGCTTCACGAGCTGGTCCTTGAGCAGACGGAAAGCGATGGCGGGCTCGGTGGTCGTTCCCGATTTGGAGATCACGATGATGCCGAAGCGTTTCCCTTCGAGAAGTTTCTGGAGCTCCGCGGTATAGTCCTCGCCGATGTTCTGGCCGGCATAGAGCACTTTGGGCTCGTGGGGCTTCGGAGCGTAATAGTCGGCAAAGCTGTCGGCCAAAGCGAAGTTCACGGCTTTTGCACCGAGATAGCTTCCGCCGATACCGACGCAAACCACATAGTCGCAGTTTTCGCGCAGACGTTCGGCGGCTGCGTCGATACGGTCGACGAGCTCAGCGGGAGTCTCGGAGGGTAGACGGAGCCAGCCGAGGAAATCATTGCCTGCGCCGGTGCCCTCTTCGAGAGTTGTCAGAGCCTGCACACTTTCGGCTTCCATGCCGTTGTATTCCTTTTCAGCGAAATAAACCGCATCCTGAATATTAAGATCGATTGTTTTCATACTTTATTTTGGGTTATTAGGGTAAATTCTCATTTCTTTTCACCTTCGTTTTCGGCAGATGTATCGGTCTCCCCGGCCTTCTCCTGCTTTTTCTCGGGACGCATCTGGGGGAAGAGGAGCACTTCCTGAATTGTCTGTTGTCCGGTAAGGAGCATCGCAAGGCGGTCCATACCGATGCCCATTCCGGAAGTGGGGGGCATTCCGTATTCGAGAGCGCGGATAAAATCGGCGTCGATAATCATGGCCTCGTCGTCGCCTTTGTCGGCGAGACGCATCTGCTCCACGAAGCGTTCGTATTGGTCGATCGGGTCGTTGAGCTCCGAATATGCATTGGCCAGTTCCTTGCCGTTCACCATAAGTTCAAAACGCTCGGTGAGCTCGGGATGTTCACGGTGACGCTTGGTGAGCGGCGACATTTCGATGGGATAATCGGTGATGAAGGTGGGCTGGATGTAACAGCCTTCGCACTTGGCGCCGAAAATCTCGTCGATGAGTTTGCCGCGTCCCATAGAGGGGTCGGTCTCTATGCCCTGCTCCTTGCAGAATGCGCGGAGCTCATCCTCGCTTTTGCCCGTGATGTCGAAGCCGGTTTTCTCGATTATGGCCTCGGTCATAGTTACGCGTTTGTAGGGGGGCTTGAAATCTATCTCGTTGTCGCCGACCTTCACTTTGGTTGTGCCGTTCACGTCGAGTGCTATCTTTTCGAGCATCTTCTCGGTGAAGTCCATCATCCAGTTGTAATCCTTATAGGGGACATAGATCTCCATGCAGGTGAACTCCGGATTATGGGTGCGGTCCATGCCTTCGTTGCGGAAATTCTTGGAGAATTCATAGACTCCCTCGAAGCCTCCGACGATGAGGCGCTTGAGATAGAGCTCATCGGCGATGCGGAGATAAAGAGGAATATCCAGAGCGTTATGATGCGTAATGAAAGGGCGGGCGGCGGCTCCTCCGGGAATTGCCTGAAGGATGGGGGTCTCAACCTCCGTATAGCCGAAGCTGTTGAAATAATCGCGCATGGAGTTGAACATACGGGTGCGTTTCAGGAAGATCTCACGCACGCCTGGGTTCACCACGAGGTCGACATAACGCTGGCGGTAGCGCTGCTCAGGGTCGGTGAATGCATCGTAAGCCTTGCCGTCCTTCATCTTCACGATGGGGAGGGGACGGAGGCTCTTGCCGAGCACCGTTATTTCGCGGGCATGGATGGATATCTCTCCCATCTGGGTGCGGAACACGTAGCCTTTAACGCCGATGAAATCGCCGATATCGAGAAGCTTCTTGAACACTACGTTATAGAAATCCTTGTCTTCGCCCGGGCAGATGTCGTCGCGGCTTACGTATATCTGGATACGGCCTTCGGAATCCTGAAGCTCCATGAAGGAGGCTTTGCCCATGATTCGGCGGCTCATTATACGGCCGGCCACGGCTACCTCGCGCGGGGGCGTCAGATTGTCGTCGAAGTTAGTCTTTATCTCTTGGGAATGACCGCTCACGGGATATTCCGCGGCGGGATAGGGGTCGATTCCGCGTTCGCGCAAAGCCTCAAGGCTGCGGCGGCGCACCTGTTCCTGTTCGCTGAGTTCTGTCGTTGCCATAAAATTCTGTTTAAACAACCTCTATGTTGTAACACGTTTATCCGGATTATTGACCGTTTATCCGAGTTATAAAAAGTTTAAATTCGTTGTAACAACTTTATTTTTTGCAAAATTAATAAAAAAATCCGTTATATCTGCTCTTATCCTTGCAAATCACAAAGATAAAGCCGCGCCCCGGGAGCGGAGCGCGGCCATATTTACGGATTCTCTGCGAATCAGCGTTTCAGAAGTTTGAAGGTCTTTCCACCAAGGCGAATGATGTAAAGCCCGGGCTCGAGGGCGGGGATCGCCTCTGCGGCTTTCGCGCCCGCCACAACCGTCATACCGGCCGGGGTGAATATATCCACCACGGCTTCTCCGTCGGCAAGGATTCCGGCGATGCCGGTCTCCGTGTCGTCGAGGGGAGCCTCGAAGAGCAGCAGAGGCGCGCGTTCAGCCGAAGCATCGGCTTTGACATAGGCGTGGTTAGGCATAACCTTGTCGGCGCTTCCCTCAGCAGGAACAAACGAACCTACGCCATCGGCTTCGGCGAGAATATGACTCTCGGCAGCCGGAGCAGTCTCTTCAAACACGCCGGTGAGCAGGCCGCCGGTATATTCGGTATCTGTGTTTGTGGCCTGTCCCCGGAAATTGAATTCCTTTTGTCCGGCTTCGGAAGCCTTGACGACATACGGGGTGTTCGCCTCGATCCTGTCGGCGGGTGCGAGCGTGATCAGCTGATAGCGGATAGCCTCCGTCTCTCCCTTGGGGGTATAGCTCTTGATCTCGCCGAGGGCGGAAAGCGTGTAGACCTCGAGATTTTCGGGAACATCAGCTTCGAAAGGAAGGATGATGGTTCCGTACACGTCTCCCTCCATAGTCCATTCCACGTCGACCGCCGGCTCTTCGAAATAGAGAGCCGGAATAAGCGCGGTCTCCGACAGCCCTGTGATAAAGGCATGATACGGAGCTACGGCACCATGTTCCACTTCGCCGTTGTGATAGATGAATCCGGTGTTGCCGTTGAACGAAACGAGATGATGATCGCCTTCGGCGGGAAGCATCTCGGCGAATGTGCCCGTAAGGAGGCCGGACTTATACGTGTCTTTGGTATGTGTGGTCGTTCCCGAGAAGCGGTAGATTCCATCCGTTGTCGAGGCTGTGCGTACAACCGGATCTGCGGGGGTCTTTTTCACGAGATAGGGGGTATTGGCTTCAATCCTGTCAGCCTTCTGAAGAGTAAGCAGACTATAGGCCACGTTCCCGCCGTTCACCTCCGACTGGCTCGGAGCGATTACCGAATAGACCTCCAGACCGGCCGGTATATCTGCTTCGAAGGGGAGCATGATGGTTCCGTAATTGTCGGTCTCCATATTCCAGTCGATATCCACATCGCGTCCGAGAAGAGTAAGGGTGAATTTGTCGGCTTTGAACCAGGGTCCGAGATTGAGCGGGTTCAGGTCGCTGTTGAAGTTGCCGTCGGCCGAGGGATAAAGACCGATCAGGATATCCTCGCTCTCCTGCGTAACCTCAAATTCCACACTGATTGTCCGGAAAGCGTCGCCGGTCTCGGTTGTCACCATCTCGCCGGGGGTATTGTTCACGGCAAGGAAGAAACGGTTGCCTGCATCGGAAGCCACAAGGGCCGACAGACGGTATTTTCCCGCGGGCACCCCTTTGACAGTCTGAGTCAGAGGAGCAGCCTTGGAATTGGCATACGCATTGAAGAGGTAATCGCGGTCAAGGCCTTCCGTGACGTATACATCCTCGTTTTTGGTGACCTTAGTATCGGAGTTGGGTTCCATTTCGATATTCCAGGCGGTCATGTCGCCGAGCTCGAAACTATAGTTTGTAATTGCTCCGCTCATGTCGGCTCCGGTTTCTGACTGCGAGAATATCAGGGCGCGCAGACGACTGTAAAGCTCCTCGATCTCCTTGAGGCCGTTGCTTCCGTGCATGGGATCGGCATCAGCCTCAGGCACATTCTCATGCTCTGCTTTCCAATGCTCGTCGAAGAGGTCGCGGTAGTCTTTTGCGCTCCATTGCGTACGGTATTTATCGGGGAGAGTTGCGGCAATCTGGTCGGTACGGGTGATGGCTTTCTGCAGACGGTCGTAGAAGAAACATACCTTTGTATCGCCATGACGCGTCAGTTCGAACTTGTCGATCTTATACCATGAGCCGCCGAGGTCGGGATAGCTGCCGTCGGCATTTCCTCCGCGCACGGAGATAGTGACGGCTTCCGTGCTTTCCGCCACATCGAATTCGAGGCTGAACACGGCCGCCTTATCTTTCTGACGTTCGATTTTGAATGACTGTTTCTGACCGTTGGCCTCGAACCAGATATAGCTGTTCTGGTCGGCGGCCACCGTGGCGCGGAGACGATAATGGCCGGCAGGGAGTCCGGGGATAGTCTGCGAGAGAACAGTGCCCTTGCCGTCCTGCCATGTATTGAAGAGATAGTCGCCGTCGCAACTCTCGAATGTATACGTTGCATCGGAATTGGGTTTCACTCCCGTGTCGCCGACGAATGTGGCGTCCCATCCGAGGGTTGTTCCGAATTCGAAGCTCGGGTTGATTATTGCCGATGTGTAGGATACGCCTTCTGAATTGGTCTGCGAATATACTTTCGCACGCAGGAGACCATAGATTTCATTGAATTCCTTGAGGCCGTCTCCTTCGATAGTGAGTTCGTCGACCATTGTCTGATAGCTCGAGAGATTCCAGTCCTCGTTATAGGGCGCTCCGAGAAGGTTTACACGCTCGGTTGCATCCTTTATGGCGCGTATTACCATATCATAAGCCGTGGCGTTTTCGCTGTCGCCCAGACGGGTGAGACGGAAGTTGTCGGCCGCGAAGGCGGATTCTCCCCTCACTCCTATCTTAAGTTCGCCGCCGTTATGGATGAACTTGAGAGTTGTCTCTGTCAACGTCTCCGTAGAGGCAGGTGCAGCCTCGGGGGCGTTTGTCTTGCTCCGGTCCGCTGCGAGGAGCGTGGCTCCTGCCGACAAAAGGGCTTTCAGTTCATAGGTTCCGGCCGGCATTCTGACGGCGAAGGTATGGCTGATTTCGCCGGCATCCGCATTAAGGATATAACTTCCGTCGGCCTCGCCCTCGGAGTTGACGACGCGGGCGTTGGTGGCTGCGGAGACATCCCATTCCGAAAAGGCGCCCATCTCGAAGGAATTGTTGAGGATGGCGCAACTCATGTCGGCCGGTATCTGCTGCTGACGGGCCGCGGCTTTAGCAAGGGCCACATAGGTGTTGTGGATTTCGCGGGAACCGTCGCCGGAGATGAGCCTGTTTTCGTAGGCATTCTCCACTGCGTAGTTGTCGTAACCCGTGAGACCCGCGGCCTCGGCTTTGGAACGGGCATCATCGATGGCGGCCTTGACGCGGTTGAGCGTCGCAAGGTCCTCATCCGTCGGCCCGTAATATGTAAGCCGGAAGTTGTCGAAAAAGACAGCACCTGCCGAAGTATTCTCACTTGTTTTATCGATAATGGTCTTTATCTGGCCGTCTGTGACAGTGATTCTTGCATTTACTGTATATTCTCCATTTGTGAATTTTTCCGCCGCATCCGAAATTGAGGTATTTCCACCGTTTTCGACTCTTGCGACATTGAGCGCAACGCCATTTATATTTAAGGTCGCATTATTGTTGTCGCTGAAAATTTGGCAAGAAACCTCATAAAGACCATTTGGCAGATTACTGTCGGTTTTTGTTATAGTCCATAATGTTTTGTTTCCTTTGACACCCCATGACAATTTGTCATTATAGACTTTACATATCGTATTGGCCTTATCATTGCCACTTCCTCCTTGTTCGATTTTTACATTATTGCTTGCCTTGTTTGAAAAAGAATTGTCCCAGACTTTATTGTCTGGGTTGTTTGCTGATATGTTTGCTCCTTTAAAAAGGAATGTGGCGTCTTTGGGAGAAGATTCGGAGGCCATGCGGAGATCTCCCACCAACTCCTGTAGTGTGACTAATTCCCATTTTTGAGAAGAATTGCCTTCTTCAAATGTTTTGCCGTTTACATAAAAATCATCATCATCCAGACCAAGTGCCATCTTGATGGGGTCCGAGCCTTCCGCAGGGGCTGAATAGGTAATGTAATATGATTTTTCTCCAGATATCTTTTCAAATTTCCATACATGCTGTATCTCTGAAGACTTGTCAATATATATATCCGGTCGATCAATATAACCGCAATTATTGCTGATTATGAAGTCTGTATCTCCGGTATTGGAAGATATGAGCGTGAAGGGTTTGCCTGTATCTTTCATCACGGCATGAGTATCCCACCAACCACCGCTGTTTAAATATTTCCCGGTCTTGACGTTGCGGAGGTAGTATTCGCCACCGGTGAGGGCCTGTCCGACGTTCTCTATCTCGAATTCGACGACGATGGGATAGTGGTCGGAAATCGAAGTGCCATCGGCACGTGTGAACTCGATATCCTGATTATAGCTCAGGGCTTTGAGCGTCACTCCGCGGGCATCCGTGTTCTCTATATAGAACACTTTATCGACAACCTCGCCGGTCTGGAAGGCTTCGGCATTGGTGCCGTCGTATTTGCCGGGCACCATTATCGCAGGATCACCCACCGAGGGATAGACCCCTTCGCGTTTGAGGTCGATCCAGGGATCATGCATCGTAAATCGCTCGTCGCCGTTAATGCGGTCGAACATAAGTTCTTTGAGACGGTCGCGGGTGTAACGGCAGTTGGTGTCGCCCATCACGATTATGGGGCGCTTGTTGTCGCTGGCCAGAATCATGTCGACAAGCTGAGCCATCTGAATCTCGCGCGCCTGATTGTCGGCCTCGGTGGTCTCGGCATCCATGTGGAGGATATAGACATCCACCTCAAGACCCGGAGCGACACGCACCATGTAATAACGGTAGCCTTTTGCAATCAGCTGGTCAGCCCCGTCTTCGGTAATACCGTTGCGCTTGTTCCATAGATACCACTCCTCGCCCGAGACGCTGATATTGGAGCGCCAGAGGAGGTTGAGGCCGTCGGTATCGAACCATTTGGTGCCGTTGAGATAGGGAACCACGTTTGTCACGCTCGAAGGAATCGCGCCGCGGTAGGTTCCGCAGTTATAGACGCCATTGAGGCCGGACATCAGCTCCGTGTTGTAGTTAAAATTTTCGGAGACTCCGAAAAAGTCCCATCCTTTCTGGGAGATAAGGGTGCTCATCTCCGCTGTGCCCGCTGCCTGCGGGCCTTCCGGGTTGAGTTTCACATCGACGATACCGGCAGCCTTCACGTTTGGAGGCAGACCGTCGACGTTAAGGCTCGCCACGGTGAATGTTTTCTTCTGCGCCGCAACAGGCAACGCCAGAAGAAGGCAAAGCATTAACGTTAGTTTTTTCATAAAAGGTTAACGGAATATGGTTATAATGTTGGTTAGTTGGATCTATACACTATGCGATTCTCCAATCGGGGAGTTTGCGGAAGCTATTTTATCGGAGAGTATTCAGGCGAGTTCTTCGGCGAGGAACTCGGCGGCGTCGGCCACACAGTCCTCGCAGCGGCGAAGCATCTTGCCGGTGCCGATCCCTTTAAGGGTCTTGCAGACAGTGGCCCCGTTGCGCTGCCGGAATTTCGTCATGATGCGCTTCATGGCTTTCATGGCTTCCGGGCGGTTGCCGTCATGATGCAAGCCGATTATTACGCATGCACCTGTCAGCGCTCCGCAGGTACCCTCCATGCAGCCCATGCCGGATCCGAAACCAGCGCATACCTGAGCCATTGTCGCCTCATCGGCGCCAACCTCCGGAGCGAACGTGCAGCACACCGCCTGGGCACAATTCCATCTGCCCGACAGCTTCCTCTCGCGCGCCTCCTCTATTTTCTTTTCCATTTGTCTAAATTTTACCACAAAGATAGCAATTTTTTTAAAGTTTTAAGAGTGTGTTTGAATTTAAATGAAATTAATACAGATAGAGATTTTTGAGGGATTTAAGCAAGTTGAGAATGGAGAAAACTATCGTTTTCGACTGCCGAAACTTGGCTTAAATCACCAAAAAGATCATCTGTAGTGATTTCAAGATTTCCCATTACCTGCTCTGAAAGTTAAAATCGGTTTAAATTCAAACACACTCTAAAACTCTGTTCCTTAAAATTTAAACGCGTATTTTACTGTTCAACCGATAGGAAATTCTGACTGATTGACGATAAAAATCGGGGACAGCGGAAATGAATTATTTTGAAAATTTAGTAACTTTGCAGTGCAATTCAGAAAGAAAACTGGAAGAGCACAGCTTCTCTAATCCTACGAGACATCTCCGAATCTTAGGAGAAAAATTTCATTTCCCTCTTTTGCCGGGGAGCGGCGGCGGTGATAATATCAATCGTTTTCCTGACATCCATTGTTCAGAGCGGACTGCCGTTTCAGGTATTCCCTCAGGCATTGACAATCAACGGATTCACCGGAGCCGTGATGAGCGCGACATTCGGACCGGCCGTAATCGGGGAATGGCTGAGACATGTTATGGCCGAGAATGTCTCGACACTGAGTTTCCCGTTGACAGATTTCAACAATGCCCCGGCCGGCATTCCGATAGCAGAGCTTTTCGGACTGGTGCAGGCCAGGGCATTGGTTGTATCGATGAAGGAGATTTATGGATGGCTGCTAATCGCGGGGTTATTTTCTCTATTGATAATCCTGCTAAGCTACAGCCCCCTGCGGCCGGCGGCTATCTTCCCGAAGTGGAAGACAATCCGCCGCACTCTGCGCCATATCGTCAGATTGCAGCAATAATCTCTATTCTGACGGTAGTTGTAGCCGTCACTTTTGTGGAGCGTCGGCAAACTCGTCGATGCTCCATTTTTCACGCCAGAGGATGGTGATCTTGCCGTCGGCAAACTGCAAGGGGAGCCATACATAGCGGGAGGATTCGAGATCGGTCTTGTTCCAGCGGTCGAACATCGCTATGTAGCAGTTTTTCTTACCATAGACGGGCTGAACATATGTGCTCTGCGCGTAGAAGGTCTTGTCGGCATCCTTGCCGGTGCAGGGATTGCCGGTGAGCGTCCAGGGACCCATCACGGAATCTGCCACAGCAAGTTCCGCCTGATTCGGATCCCAGCCGGTGCAGCCCGACGAGAGCATGTAATATTTGCCATCCTTTTTGAAAACCGCGGGAGCCTCCCGCGCCAGGCCGATGAAGTTGCGGGTGAACTTACCGGTAGGCTTCAGATAATCGTCGGTAAGTTCGTTGATGTAGAGCGTCTGGTTATTTTCCGAGGAGGCAAACTGATAAGCCTTTCCGTCATCATCCACGAATATTGTCTGGTCGCGGCTCATGGCGTCGTTGGGGCGGAAGGAGCCGAGGTATTTGAAAGGTCCTGTAGGGGAATCGGCCACGGCCACGCCGGCACATGCCTTGCTATAGTCGGCACTCTCGACATGGGCCCACATCACGAATTTGCCGGTCTTGGCGTTATATACCACTTTGGGACGTTCCAGAACTTTGGAGGGATGCAGGTCGTGCGAGGGATCATCAGGCACGGCCGGCAATACGATGCCTTCGAATGTCCAGCTCACCATGTCGGGCGATGAATAGCAACCCACACCGGTCACGTCCGTGCGGTAGCATTCCCATGTGGCCCATTCGGGCAGTACGGTCTTCCCTTTCTTATATTCACCATACCAGTAATATTTACCGTCATGGTAAAGGATTCCGCCGCCATGGGCGTTGATAGGTTTACCGGCGGTGTCGAGCCATTCCTCACCTGGTACAAAATCCTTGGCGGCCACACCCGGCACCGATGCGTGCAAGGCAAAAGCCATCGCGATCGTAAGCAATAATCTGTTTCTCATTTCTGGAGTTCGGATTTGAATTTACGGAAAATGAATTGTTGACTCTGAAATTTTAAGGAACTGAGTCTAACAGAGTCCAACCGCAAAGTTAGCATTTATCCCGCTCTTAAAAATATCCGGAATGTTCAAAATGAGGGGCAAATCATTCACTATTCATGGCATTCAGACCATGAAACCAAAAAATTTCACGAACAGGGTCTTCAATTTTTATAAAAGAGACTTTATCTCTTTTGCGTATTTGGAATGATCTACCAAATCGGGACGGCCCTGAGCATTTCCTTTGCGGTCAACCAGAATGTAATAGGGAATTCCCACAACTCCGAAACGTTTGTGGAGTTTTTCAATCTGTTCACGCGTCAGTTTATAATGAAGCCCTTTTATTTTGGGAATCATCTTGAGATATTGGAAATGGTCGGATGATTCATCCGCAATATAAACCCATACGATATCTTCATTTGAAAGTTCTCCGTCTTTAAGAGGTTCATTCTGCTTCAACGCTCTGCGGCATGGGGCGCACCATGTGTTCCAAATGTCAACAACCACAACCTTCCCTTTATGCGGAGCCACAATCGCATCGAATATCTGTTCAACCGGAACATCGGGAACGGGCTCCGGAGTCACGGAACTGTCCAGAGCCGCAAGTTTTCTGTTCATCTCTGCATAGAGTGAGTCGGCAACCTGAGCGAAGAGAGGATTGGAGAGACTTCTCATTTCGTCTACATCTTTTCTGCTGAGTACGGCATTGCCGGCTTTTTTACGAATCTCGGAAAGCATCCTGAGAGATTTGGAGAGATCTCCTTTTACGCCATAAGCATTCCAGTCGGCGACACCGATTCCTTTTTCAGTTCCATAGATAAGAAGACGTGGATCGGAAACATCAAACCATCCGGTTACTTCCCGGAAATCCTCATCTGTCAGTGTGGCGGGAATTGAATCATACGAAAATGGCTCATCCCACCTTCCGGTAGTGGTCAGATAGTGGTATCTCATCAGATTCTTATGGCCGCCTACGGCAGTAAGAACCATGTCGCGTAGCATCAGTGTCTGCACTTCTTTCTCCATCGCGGGAATATCTGCCCGGCGGATTGAATCCAAGGTTGCGAGATATCCCGTTTTCAAGGCATTCATATAGGATTTCCTGTCGAGATCATATAACTTTTTCTCTCCATTACGGAGCCACGATGAATAATCCTTGCGCATCCCGGAATACATTCGGTCAAGATTGTTCAAGGCCCCGTTGTGCATGATGTACCAATCACTTGGAATTTCATCCGGATCCCGTTGTCGCATTGCCGGAGAGCCGCTGATGGTGCCGTCGAGATAGCAATCCACGGTTTCCCCCGGAATGATGCTGAAGTTCGCATAAGTAAGATAATTGTTCCGGTCCATGATCTGAATCCGTGCCGGACCATATTGTGTGAACCTTACGGTTGCATCGCCCTTTTTGTCAAACTTCATTTTAGCGCCCTTTTCGCCATTTACAACCTCATCTATAATGAAACTCAGTTTGGATCCGAATTCCGGGCGACCGCCTAAGAAGTGGACATTGACAGTCGATTCTCCAACACTTAGAGTCTGCGCAGGCAGCGGACCGTCCTTGAAATCCTTAATTATGCCCTTGGGAAGTCCTTCCGGCAAAGGGCGCGGAGAAGATGAATCACGGTTCAACAGGACGTCGGCAAGAATCCAGTCTCCCTTGGAATTACCTGCCTTGAAATCGAATTTATAGGTAGTGAGAGGAAGGGGGTCGAATATAAGTGTGAAAGATGCTTTTCCGCTTTCGGGAATATATAGTTTTTCCCCCGGAACAATATTCCGACTCGATTTGAGCGCATATTCTTTGCCATTGGTCTCGAGCACCGCATCGGAACTGAGTTTTATCGATTTTTTTGGCCGAAATGTGGCATCAAATGTGACGATCGTTGCCGTATCGCTCAGTTCTACCCGGGAAATATCGATAATGTTGGTATTGGTATAACTAATGAACGGATAGTTCACAATCCGCTTACCGGCCACCATGCAAAGACATAGGCCCATGGCAAAGGCTGTGACTACTGAGAATCTTTTCATCCTTAAAAGTTGTTAATTTATGGATTCGCGTATCGCTTCGATTTCCTGAACGGAGAGCCCGGTGACGGAAGATATCATTTGAACGTCCATGCCGGCGGCAAGCATTTTTTTAGCAACGTCGGCAACCCCTTGCGCGCGACCTTCCGCGCGACCTTCCGCGCGACCTTCCGCACGGCCTTGCGCGCGACCTTCGGCAAGACCTTGCGCACGCCCTTCCTCAAGGCCCTCGGCGCGTCCTTCGTCGCGGGCTGTATCCAGGACATCGTTCTGAACCCTGATAGTATCCATATGCTCATCGTAAGCCCTGCGTTCCTTTGCCGTCATCGACAGGTATTGAAGTTTCTTTTTCACTTCCTGAAGTCCCGGCGTGCGGGTGTCCTCCTTGACCTTTCCGGTCTTCAGATAGGTCATCCATTCATCGAGCGGACTTTCCGGTATCTTGTCGTAGACGTTGACGCGGACAAGATAATATTCGGGGAAGACCTCCCGCGGTAGATGCTGAACTATCACTCCCTCCTCCTTGGTGTTGACCAAAAGGTCGCTGCCGGTGTGGATTCCCTTGAAGCGCGTCACGCCATGATACACATAGTCGTCGCCCTGACCGAAGTCGCAATAGAGGATGCTTATGGAATAAACTTTCTTCACATGGTCGTATTTGTCGCCGATGTTGATGTGCTCGGTGATGGCCTTGCAGGTGCCGTAAAGTATACGCTGAAGATAATAGAGCTGCCGGGTGAGCTGCACCTCTATGATTATGAGGTGTCCCTTGCTGTTCTTGGCTTTGATATCGACGCGGTTGAATTTATCGGTGTCCGAATCCTGATTGGATTCGCTCTCAAGCAGCTCGACAATCTTCACTTCCTCGCCGAGGAGCACGGAGATGAACCCCTCGAGGATTCCGAAGTTGCTTTTGTCCCTGAGCATATGCTTCATCGCCCAGTCAAACCTGATGTATGTATTCTCCTGCTCCATAGTTTATTCTGATTTTCCTACAAATATAACACAATTGCGAATACATTGCAAATCCAGGCAAAGCATTCAGGCCATCCTCCTAAATGGAGAGTTTTAAATTCGGCAGCACGGCATCTATCATGGGCTGAGGGACCTCGCACTCACCGGCGATGAGAGGCCAGCGTGAAGACACTTCCGTGATCCTATCGATAGTTTCGGCAGCTTCTTTTATATTGTTGCGTTTTGCAAATTCCAGAAGATCTTTACGGGTTATGTCGTCAAACTTTCCATTAATCGACATCTGATGCTGTGCTGTCCATCCTCCTTTTGGATTATATGCAAATCCCATATCGTAGGCAGGCGAGAGACTCCATTTGCCTTGTCTGTCCATAAGGAAGGAGATGTTCTTGGTATGGTCGTCCTGATTGCGTATCACCACATTGAATACCATACGACGAAACATTTCCTGTGCCTGAGAGTATGGAAGCCTCAGAGCTCTCATTACGTTAAACGCCTGTTCGTAAGAATAAGACCGGGGATTGCGGTAGTCATAGTGTGCTATGCCGCAAAGCGTCTGCATGTGGATTTTCTCTCCGTTCCGACGGTCAAAACGCTTGGTAAGGAAATGGGCGCGCCCATTTTCTTCTATAAGACTGCAATCCGACATCTCTATGCCGCATTCCTTCACAAGTCTATAAAATGAGTATTCCAGACGGCCGAAATTCTGTGTTGCCCTGAATCCCGCTTCGGCAGTGACGCCATCGAGTTTGATAAGGTAATAGTCAAAGCCTTCCGGCGCATCAATCTGTCCGGAACGCACTTCCCCTGTCTGTGGATTGTAGGCTATAATGGCTTTTGCCCTTTGTCCCCCGGCAGAGGTGCCGAGGCGCACTATTTCTGCTATCGCTGCCTTCTTATCTTCTTCAAGATTCGCTCCGAATTCTTCTTTTTCCGATAGTGCCTCACTTGCCACTTCGACAAGGGAGTCAAGCTCTATCCTGACATCCGAACCGTAGGGTGCATCCATGGCCGGCTCGAACTCCAATGCACCCATGCATCGTTTGCCGAGGAAACATAGCGTCTCCACTGCATTTCCGCTGCTACGTCCGGTGAGCGCAAGCCAACGGTCGAACAATGCCCGCCCGTAGGTATCCGGCAATGAATCAGCAAGCATCCCCGGAAGTCCCTTGAAGGTCTCGTGGCCTATGTCGGAAAATGAATAGACCCTACCCGGACGAACAGGCATTAAAATCGGTGATGGCTCCAACCCTTTACCGATGAAACTGTCGGCATACTCGAAGTGCGCCAGCTGTCGATTATTGTCCCATCTGAATGTACCGACAGGTTGACCATACAGATTTACTCTTGCTATATCTACCATTCCGATTCCTCCGTATTTGGTTGTTGATTGGTTTTGTTGTTACCCCTTGCGCGTTTGCGCTGCTTCTTGTTAGCCTCAACAAAAGCAAAGTATTCATTGGGACTCATATCTTCCTCCTTAATGAGAGAAGAGAACAGATCCAGCTCGCCCAGAACGCGAAGCACACGCATCAGGGAATCGAAATAGCTTATGTCGCCTTTCTCGATTTTCTTTAAAGTCGTAAGAGAAACTTGCGCCTGTTCTGCGAGCGAGGCCTGCGTGAAGTTCTGGCGGAGTCTCAGGCGCCTTATTTTCTGTCCCACCCTCCGACGGATTTCCACGTCGGGCAACATATAAATATTCTCCTCCATAGTCGTACTTGCGTCTATTATGCTACAAATATAATAATAATAGCTTTAACTACGACTATTATTTAACGAATATTTAGCACAATATTTCCTACGTATCACTTTTATTTTTCGTCGGTGACGAGACCATGCTTTTTCTTCTCGTATTCCTGATAGCTTGAGGCATAGTTGCCGGTGTTGCTGACATATCCCCATTCGTCGCCTTTCGAGACCGAATACCAGCCGTCGTACATTTCCGACATAGAGTCGTAGACGCAGGGCACTGTCGGGATGCCCTGATAATCGATCACGCCCCATTTTCCGTCGCGATTAACCATGGCATAGCCTTAGACTCTGTTCCTTAAAATTTCGGAGTCGTAGGGGCGGCGATTTTTGCGCAGATTTTGCGAGTCTCGGAGGGAGCGATGC
>ERZ838577.16-NODE-16-length-239102-cov-6.660782_pt1 | contig 239102 bp, 187 predicted proteins | sample MGYA00519682_ERZ838577 | MGnify/ENA primary metagenome ERZ838577 (study PRJEB31850, sample SAMEA3708838) | human gut metagenome | biome: human gut; feature: human-associated habitat; material: faeces | place: China | collected 2014 ... | reverse complement strand
CACGAATCCCGCTTTATTTTCTTTGCGAGCACGGTTTTTCCTTTCCGGTCTACGATGTCTACGTATATGAAGTTGGACAGGGTGTCCGTCCTGTGTTCGGTCGCATCCACGAGGTATGCCTTGAACCAAATTTTGTCTCCGGCCCCGTAGTAGGGTTTGTCCAGATGAAGCCACAACTTCTCCTGATGCTGGCGTGCCGTGCGCTGGAAAAACGACTCGATGGACGGTAAAAGATCGTCGGTAGGATCAGACGAATCCGATATCTGTGCGAAAAGATCAGTCGCCAGCATCAGGCAGACCGACACGAACAGCCGGGAGAGACTTTTCATAATGAACGAATTTAGAAACCCGTTCATAAAATTAAACAATAAAAAAACTAATTCAAATATTTATACGCTTTTTATTTATATGGTCGTTGGACGGTTATTTTTTATCGTTCTGTCGGTTCAGCAGGGATTCCGCTTCTTCGAGCGCCTGGAAAAACGGTTCTCCGAAACGGCGCACGATCGCCGTGCGCAACGCGCGATAAACCGGAACGCCGTATTGGCGGCCTTGCAGGCAGGCGCTTTTGCAGATGTTCCAGCGGTGGTAATTCAGGCCGACCGATCCGTTGCCGAATACGGCGACCCGGATCGGGTAGAGGTGGCACGAGATCGGTTTGACGAATCCGGTGCGACCTTCGTTGTACGCCCGCTCGATGGCGCACAGCGTGATCCCGTTCTCCTCGAACGAGAAGGCGCATTCGGCGTCGCCGATCAGCGGGGTGGTGTAGTCGCCGTCGCGGTCGACGACCATGAATCCCTGTCGTTCGATGGCGGCGATCCCTTCCGGTTTCAGGTAGGGTTTGTAGGTTTCGTATTCGCGTTCGAGGATTTCGATCTCTTCGGCTTCGAGCGGAGCCCCGGCGTTGCCTTCCACGCAGCAGGCGCCTTTGCAGCGGGACGGATCGCAGCAAAATTTTTCGGTCAGCAGGTCGGTGCTGACGATTTTGTCGTCGATCTGGATCATTCTGCCTGTTTTGAAGTGTCTTCGATAATTAGGTCGTACAGTTGCCCGACGGTCATGCCCATCGCCTGCGCTTGCTGGGGAATGATGCTGTGCGCGCTCATGCCCGGAATCGTGTTGACTTCGATCAGGTAGGGGCGGTCTCCCTTGACGATGAAATCGATCCGCACCACGCCGCGGCAGTTGAGCGTTTTATAGGCCGACAGGGTCATCGCGTTCACTTTGCGGACGATCTCCGCGTCGAGCGGGGCCGGGGTGATCTCTTTCGAAAGGCCCTTGTATTTGGCGTCGTAATCGAAAAATTCGGTTTCGCATACCAGTTCGGTGATCGGGAACAGGTATTCTCGGCCGCCGGCGATCAATACGCCGCAACTGATTTCGCGTCCTTGGATATACTCTTCGATCAGCACGTGATCGCTCTCGGCGAATGCCTTCTCGACCGCCGGCAGGATTTGATCCGCGCTTTTGACTTTCGTTACGCCGAAACTGCTGCCGCTGGCGTTCGGTTTGACGAACAGCGGCAGGCCCAGTTCGCCGGCAACGGCAGCCGGGTCGATTTTCGTATTCCTGCCGACCAGAATTTCCCGCGCCAGGTCGATGCCTGTTCCGGCGAGAGCCCGTTTGCAGGCCGATTTGTCGAACGTGATGACCGATGTGACGAATCCGCACGAAGAGTAGGGGATTTTCATCATGTCGAGGTATCCCTGCAGGCGTCCGTCCTCGCCGGGGGTGCCGTGAATCAGGATCAGCGCATAGTCCGGTCTGATCTTTTCGCCTTTTATTTCGATCGTGAAATCGTTGCGATCCAGTTCCGAGACGACGCCGTCCTCGTCCATGTAGTTCCAGCGGCCGTCGTGCAGGATGATTTTGTAGACGTTGTATTTGGTGCGGTCGAGATTTTGTTCGACCAGCGAGGCTCCTTCGAGTGCGATCTGCCATTCGGACGATTCTCCTCCGGCGATCAGTGCGATGTTTTTCATAAAATCCGGGTTTGAGTTGAAACGACGCAAAGATAATGTTTTCGCCCGGAACTCCGGTTACGGATTGTACAAATCGAAGTGACGGAAGGCGAAAATTTCGCGCAACAGCGCAATGTAGGCGTCCGCTTCGGGGTTGTCCGGACAGAGTCGCTTCGCGCGTAGGAAATCGTTCAACGCGCAGTCGAATCGTCCGGTTCGGTGTAGCAATTTGCCGCGTCGGATCAATAGCCTCGCGTCGTCGGGCCGCTGCTCGATGGCGCTGTTCAGCGCTGTTATTTCATCGGTCAGTTCCTGCGGAATATCCATAAAGCCGGTGTTTTTTGATATATTCCCACACGCCGCCGGGCAGTTCCGCTCCGGGGTTTTCCCCCCGTGCGATCCGTGTCCGGACGTCGGTCGCCGCCTGCGGCAGTTCTTTGAGATTCGTTAAGATCGTAAAGCCGTCCGACCGGGCGGATTCCGGTGTCGGATAACCCGGACGCGGATAGACCAGCACCCGGTATCTGTCGAGAATCTCTTGGGAATGCATCCATTTCGGGAAACCGGCCATGTTGTCGCTGCCGATCAGCAGGCTGAACTTCCGGCCGGGATATTCCATGCGTAGCTTTTCGAGCGTGCGGATCGTGCGGTTCGGCTTCGGCAGCCGGAATTCGATGTCCGAGACGGCCATGCGGTCGCTATGAACGGCGCTTTGCAGCGCGATGCGCGCCATTTCGATCCGGTCGGTTTCGGGGGCGAGTTCTTTGCCCGCTTTAAACGGGTTCTGCGGCGATACGACGAACCAAAGCGCTTCGGCTCCCGTCGATTCCAATACGGCATCGGCCACGGCCACGTGCCCCCGGTGCACCGGGTTGAACGACCCGAAATAGAGTATCGTTTCCGCCTGCATGGAACGGCCCGTTATCCGATGAACGCTTCGGTGATCTGCTCCGCCTCGGCGACGGCGGTAGCCAGGCAGTCGTTGACGACCACCCGGTCGAACTGCGGCGCGAAGGCGAGTTCCAGTTCGGCTTTCGCCACGCGGCGGGCGATCGTTTCGGGCGAGTCGGTGCCGCGTCCTTCGAGCCGCCGTTGCAGTTCGTCGACCGACGGCGGCATGACGAATACCGACAGCGCCTGCGCGCCGAAAATCCGTTTCAGGTTGACGCCGCCTTTGACGTCCACGTCGAACACGATCACGTGTCCTTTGTCCCAGATACGTTTCAGTTCGCTGCGCAGCGTGCCGTAGCACGTTCCGGCATAGACTTCTTCCCATTCGACGAACTCCCCGGCGGCGGCCCGCGCCTTGAAGTCGTCGTTACTCAGAAAATAGTATTCGCGTCCGTCGGCTTCCGTCCCGCGCGGCGCGCGGCTGGTCGCCGAGATCGAAAATTCGAGCTGCGGGAAGCGTTCCAGCAGACGGCCTATGATCGTCGATTTGCCCGATCCCGACGGGGCGGAGAAAATCAGTACTTTTCCGGAGACTGTTTGCATGTGTCCTGAGTTGTGTTGGCGCGACGTCCGATTCCGAAACGCCGGCTGATGGATTCGATGGATTTCGACAGAAAACTTTCTGCCGGATTTTTCGGAAACAAATGTAGTTACTTTTGACCGAAAAGTCAAAAAAACCGTATCTCGCGCTCCGGAATCTGTGGAATTGCTGCGGAACGGGTTGTTTTTTCGTATAGCGCGTCTATCTTTGTAGAAAGACCGTTTTACTAACCCGTTTTTTATTTTGCTATGAAATACCTGCGTCATTTGTTTTGTTCGGCATTTTTTTGCGCCGTTTTTTCCGCTTCGGGCGAAGAGATGCCCAATATCCTGCGTAACGAGGCACTCTCTTTCGAAGTCGGAGGACATGTCGGCGAACGGTTGTCTGCGAACGAAAAGACGTGGCTCGTTCCGCTGCTGGAAAACAATCCGGACCTGTTCGGCGCGTTCCTGCGTCCCGATTCGAATACGTTGTTCAAGTGCATGTGGCACGGTGAATTTCCCGGTAAGATACTTGCGGGCGTGGCGCAGACTTACCTGGCTACCCGGAACCCGGCTACGCTGACCGTCGGTCGGCGGATGACGGAACTGCTGGCGCGTTCCCAGCGCAGCGACGGATACCTGGGCCCCTGGTCCGACCGGGAGCGTTTCGACAATCCTCCTGAAAAATGGGATACCTGGGGGCATTACCACTGCCTGTACGGACTGTATCAATGGTACCGGGTGACCGGCGACCGACAAGCGTTGGAGGTCGTCTGCCGGGCGGCCGATTGCCTGTACGATTATTTCATCCTGGGTAAGCGGACCTTCGCCTCGCAGAATTGGGGAGAATGCAATTTTGCCGCGAGCCACATGTTCGCCCTGCTGTACGAACAGACCCGCGATCCGCGCTATCTGCAAGCGGCCGAATACATTGTCCGTACCGAATGGACGCTTCCTTACCATGATTTTTATACGAACAGTACGTTGTCCTGCAACTGGCTTGAGTCGTCCCTGGCCGGGACCCCTTTCTGTTATTCGGCGCAGAAGCGCTGGGAAAGCCTCTATACGCTGACCACGCTGGCCGTTCTCTACCGAGTAACCGGCAACCGGGATTATGCCGACGCGATGGAGTCGTTGTGGTGGGGGATCGTGAGCCACGACCGCCACAATACCGGTAGTTTCGGAACCGGCGAGGGCGCTACCGGCGATATTTACGGCGCGGGCAGCGAAACCTGCAATACGGTGGCTTGGATGACTTTTTCGACCGAGTACCTGAAGTTGAGTAAAAATTCCTACGTGGCCGACGAACTGGAGCTTTCGTATTTCAACGCTACGCTGGGGAGTCAGTTGGGCGACAAGGAGTTCGTCTACATGAACTCGTCCGACGGGCAGCGTGTCAGTTCGCAGATCGAACTGGCGCCCCACAGTTATGAGGGAGGGCGCGAAATGAACTGCTGCCAGGCGAGCGGCAACCGGGGCCTGAGCCAGTTTACCCAGTGGGGCGTGCTGAACGACGACCGGGATATTTATTTGAATTATTACGGACACTCGAACGTCCGGACGCTTACGCCGAAAGGGCATCCGATCGGAATCGTGCAGCAAACCGATTACCCGAAAAGCGGTTCCGTACGGATTACGCTCGATCCCGGCCGCGCCGAACGTTTCGGACTGAACCTGCGAATCCCCGTGTGGTCGTCCCGGGCCTCGGTGAAGGTGAACGGCGTACCGTGCAGCGGCGTAACTCCGGGACATTATTACCGGTTGGAGCGAAAGTGGAGGTCGGGCGACGTCGTGGAACTCGATTTGGATATGCGCGTCCACTACTGGGTCGGGGACGGAAACATGGCCGGTCGTACGTCGGTTTATTACGGTCCGGTATTGCTTTCCGTAGCAAAGCCTTCCGAAGAAGCGGTGAAATACCGGTTCACTCCGGAATCGTTCGACGCACTGGCCTTCGATGAACGGCCAGGACATTGGTTTTATGCCCGGGTAGCTACTGCCGACGGACATACCGTTGCCGTCGAGGACTATGCCGCCAAACCCGCGAATACTCCGTATACGACCTGGTTGAATGTCGATACCGGCCTGACTCCCGTCGTTTTCAGCCGGGACACGATTCCGGTTTGGAGCAACCGGCCGTAACCGGGATTGTGGAGCGAGGGTTAAAGGATATTGAGTACCTGCTCCTTAATTTTTTCGAGTTCGTCCTTCATTTCGACGACCTTTTTCTGGATCGTGGCTTCGTTGGCTTTTGACCCGAGCGTGTTGATCTCGCGGCCGAGTTCCTGCGCGATGAAGCCGAGCTTGCGGCCGGGAGCCTCTTCGCCGCGGGCTACTTCGCGGAAATATTTGCAATGGTTCTGAAGCCGTACTTTCTCCTCGGTGATATCCAGTTTCTCAATATAATAGATCATCTCCTGTTCGAGCCGGTTCGCGTCGAACGGGATGCCGAGCGATTCGATGTTTTCGCGGATGCGCGTTTTGATCGTCTCGGCGCGCGCCTTTTCGAACGGGACGATCTCCTCTTTGAGCTGTTCGATCCGGTCGATCCGGCGCAACAGGTCGGCGATCAGGATCGCGCCTTCCTGAATACGGAACTGTTCCATGTGGTCGACCGCCTCTTCGACGCACCGTTTCAGCGCTTGGGTTTCCGCTTCCGAAACGGTCTGCTGGTCGTTCTGGATCACTTCGGGCAGCCGCAAGACGGCGGGTACGACGGCGGCGTCCAGCGCGCTTCCGTTCCAGTCGATCCCGTTTTCGGCGGCGATTTCGCGGATTTGCCCGAAATAAGCCGTAAAGGTCTTCCGGTCGATGTTGACCGGGACGCTGTCGCCGGTTATTTCGTAAGAGACGTAGGCGTCGATCTTTCCCCGCTGGAGCCGCTTGCCGATCCGGTTGCGGATTTCGTATTCGCTTTGCCGGTAGACGGCCGGAACTTTTACCGTCAGGTCGAGCTGCTTGCTGTTCAGCGAACGGATTTCGACGGTTATCTTTTTGTGATCGAGGACGGCTTCGGCTTTGCCGTAACCGGTCATGGATTTTATCATCGGGATGCGTTGTTAGATGAGGTCTGCAAAAGTAGCTTAAAAATGGGTTAAAAAAAATAAAAGAGCTCACAAGCCGATTAAAAATACGTTTTTTTTGCGTGTTTTGGAAATAATTTAATAACTTTGGAACCTGTTAATTCCGATTCCGAATACTAAACTTAATATGTCTTAAAACTATGAAAAAACACAATTTCAATGCAGGTCCTTCGATTCTTCCGCGCGTGGCGATTGAGAATGCGGCAAAAGCTATTTTGGATTTTGAGGGTTCCGGATTGTCGTTGCTGGAGATTTCGCACCGTACCAAAGACTTCGAGGCTGTCAACAACGAAGCCATGGCCCTGTTCCGCGAATTGCTGAATATTCCCGACAACTATAAGATCCTCTTTTTGGGCGGCGGCGCCAGCACGCAGTTTTTCGAAGTGCCGTACAATTTCCTCGAAAAGAAGGCCGGATACGTGAACACCGGCGTATGGGCCAAAAAAGCGATCAAGGAAGCCAAAAATTTCGGCGAAGTGCAGGTGCTCGCCTCGTCCGAGGATAAAAACTTTACTTATATTCCGAAAGGATATGCGATCCCGACCGATTTGGATTACCTGCACATTACGACCAACAATACGATCTACGGTACCGAATACCACACCGATATCGACTCGCCGGTGCCGGTGATCGCAGACATGAGTTCCGATATCCTGAGCCGTCCGGTGGACGTTTCGAAATACGGCATGATTTACGGCGGCGCGCAGAAGAACATCGGTCCCGCCGGGGTGACGTTCGTGATCGTTCGCGAAGACCTGCTCGGCAAGGTGTCCCGTCCGCTTCCGTCGATGGTCGATTACCGCAACCACATCGCCAACGATTCGATGTTCAATACGCCCCCGGTATTCGCGATCTACGTCGTGAAAGAAACCCTGAAGTGGTTGAAGTCGATCGGCGGCGTGAAAGAGATTCAGAAACGTAACCGGGCGAAAGCTGAGCTGCTGTACGACGCGATCGACAACAGCAAGGTATTCGTCGGTACGGCCGTGAAGGAAGACCGTTCGCTGATGAACGTTTGCTTCGTGATGCAGGAAAAATACGCCGACCTGGCTCCCGAATTCCTCGAATTCGCCAAAGGCAAAGGCATGGTCGGCATCAAGGGACACCGTCTGGTGGGCGGTTTCCGTGCGTCGATCTATAATGCGTTGCCGGCCGAAAGCGTTCAGGCGTTGATAGACTGCATGCGGGAATTCGAAAAAATGCACGTAAAATAATCGGTAAAAACGAAAGTTATGGGCCTTGTTACGACATTGCGACCTACGTTGGCGAAAAAGGCCGTGTTTTTTCAATCGTTAATTAATGTAGAAACTATGAAGATATTGGTAGCTACCGAAAAGCCGTTTGCGAAAGCGGCGGTCGACGGAATACGCGAAATCATTGAAGGGGCGGGTTACGAACTGGCCTTGCTGGAAAAATATGCGGACAAGGCCGATCTGCTGGCGGCCGTGAAAGATGCCGACGGGCTGATTATCCGCAGCGACAAAGTGACGGCCGAAGTAGTCGCCGCCGCCGAGAAACTGAAAATCGTCGTTCGCGCCGGTGCCGGTTACGACAACGTCGACCTGGCCGCCTGCACCGCCAAAGGGATCGTCGTGATGAATACCCCGGGGCAGAACTCGAACGCCGTGGCCGAATTGGTCGTGGGCATGATGGTTTTTATGGCGCGCAATCAGTTCACCCCCGGCACCGGATCGGAGATCAGCGGCAAACGGCTCGGAATCCAGGCTTACGGCAACGTCGGCCGCATCGTGGCCCGTTACGGCAAGGCGTTGGGCATGAAGGTGTGCGCTTTCGACCCGTTCGTTCCGGCCGACGTTTTCAAAGCCGACGGCGTGGAAGTGGCGGATTCGGTCGAAAAGCTGTATGCTTCGTCCGACTTTCTTTCGCTGCACATTCCGGCTACCGATCAGACTCGGAAGTCGATCGGTTACAAGTTGCTGACCTCGATGCCCAAGGGCGCTACGTTGGTCAATACGGCGCGTAAGGAGGTGATCGACGAGGCCGGCTTGATGCAGGCGCTCGAAGAACGCCCCGACCTGAAATACATCACCGACATTGCCGCCGATGCGCAGCCGCAACTGGCCGAAAAGTTCGGTAAACGGGTTTTCGCAACGGCGAAAAAGATGGGAGCCGAGACTGCCGAAGCGAATGTCAACGCGGGGCTTGCCGCCGCCAATCAGGTGGTTGATTTCCTGAAGAACGGCAACCGTCGTTTCCAGGTCAACAAATAGGCCTGAATTTTAACAACAGGGCCCCCGGCAGTGTGCGGGGGCTTTTTGTCTTATTGAATTGAGGATTAATTGTAAATAGTGATTTCATGGTAAGAATAAAACCGTTCAAAGGGATTCGCCCGCCGAAGGAGTATGCCGCCGAGGTGGCGTCGCGCCCGTACGACGTGCTCAATTCGGAGGAGGCGAGCAAGGAAGCGACCGAAAAATCGTTGCTGCACATCATCAAACCGGAGATCGATTTCAGCCCGATCGCCGACGAACATTGCGCCGAGGTTTACGATAAAGCTGTCGAGAATTTCAAGAAATGGCGTGAAAAAGGGTGGCTCGTGCAGGACGATACGGAGAAATATTACGTCTATGCCCAAACGATGGACGGACGGACGCAGTACGGGTTGGTAGCCGCCTGTCATTTCGACGATTACCTGACCGGTAAGATCAAAAAGCACGAACTGACCCGTCCCGACAAAGAAGAAGACCGGATGATCCACGTGCGCAATCAGAATGCCAATATCGAACCGGTATTCTTCTCGTATCCGGCCGATGCCGAGATGGATATGATCGTGCGCGGAGTGGTGGAAAACAACGCGGCCGAATACGATTTCACCGCAGCCGACGGGTTTCGCCATCAGTTCTGGGTGATCGACGATCCGGCTGTGCAGCGACGGATTACCGAGATTTTCGAACAGATTCCGGCGTTGTACGTGGCCGACGGGCATCACCGTACGGCCGCCGCCGCGCGGGTCGGGCAGGAGAAGATGAAGACCAATCCGGCGCATACCGGAGACGAGGAGTATTGTTTCTTTCTGGCCGTTATTTTTCCGGACAGTCAATTGAAGATCATCGATTACAACCGCCTCGTAAAAGATCTGAACGGCTTGACGCCCGGGCAGTTGCTCGCGGCGCTCGAGAAAAGTTTTGCAGTGGAGGACAAAGGTACGGAAATTTATCATCCGACCGAGTTGCATAATTTCGCGATGTACCTTGGCGGCCGCTGGTACAGCCTAACGGCCAAGGCCGGGACGTACGACGATAACGATCCGATCGGCGTGCTCGACGTGACGATCCTGTCGAACCTCGTGCTCGACGAACTGCTCGGCATCAAAGACCTGCGCACCGACAAGCGGATCGACTTCGTCGGCGGTATCCGCGGGTTGGGCGAGTTGCAGCGCCGCGTCGACAGCGGTGAAATGCAGGTGGCTTTCGCCCTCTATCCGGTGTCGATGAAGCAACTGATCGACATCGCCGATACGGGCAATATCATGCCGCCGAAAACGACTTGGTTCGAACCGAAACTGCGTTCGGGACTGGTGATCCATTCGTTGGAATAATCGGGCTGAAAATACTTTTTTACCGAAAACAGGGGGCGTTAAGCCTCCTGTTTTTTTGTTCGGTACCCGGCTGAGTGCAAGCGGGAAATCCTGCCGCAGCGTCATTTTTGGTGTCGTAGCAAAGTCCGGAAAGCGTCTCCGTTTTGCAGTCCGGCGTACTATTTTTGACTGAAATTAAAAATTGGATATGGCTAAAATCAAAGGAACCGTAGTGATCGAGCGCGACCGTTGCAAGGGTTGCCGGGTGTGCGTCGAAGCGTGTCCGATGCGGGTGCTCGACCTGGCGGCCGAGGTGAATGCGAAGGGATACAATTACGCGCGGATGATCGATCCGGACGCCTGTACGGGTTGCGCGTCGTGCGCGCTGGTATGTCCTGACTGTTGTATTACGGTTTACCGGCAGAAAAATCCGGGAGTTTGATTTATAAGGAAGGAGGTATGGAAGAGATACGATTGATGAAAGGGAACGAAGTGGTGGCCGAAGCCGCCGTGCGCTGCGGTTGCGACGGCTATTTCGGTTATCCGATCACGCCCCAGTCCGAAATACTGGAAACGCTGACCGCGATGCGGCCGTGGGAGACGACCGGTATGGTCGTGTTGCAGGCCGAGAGCGAAGTGGCGGCGGTGAACATGCTTTACGGCGGCGCGGCCTGCGGTAGGCGGGTGATGGCCTCGTCGTCGAGTCCGGGTATCAGCCTGATGTGCGAGGGGCTCAGTTACCTGGCCGGCGCCGAACTGCCGTGCGTGGTGGTGAACGTATCGCGCGGCGGGCCGGGGCTCGGGACGATCCAGCCGTCGCAGGCCGACTATTTTCAGGCAGTCAAGGGCGGCGGCCACGGCGACTACCACCTGATCGTGCTGGCTCCCAATTCGGTGCAGGAGATGTACGATTTCGTACCGCTGGGTTTTGAACTGGCGTTCAAGTACCGCAATCCGGTAATGATTCTGTCGGACGGCGTGATCGGCCAGATGATGGAGAAAGTGATGCTGACCGAACCCCAGCCGCGCTGGAGCGACGCCTATATTGCCGAACACTGGGGCGGCTGGGCTACGACCGGCAAGCCGGCCGACCGCAAACGGAACATCGTTACGTCCGTCGAACTCGATCCGCTGCGCCAGGAGCGGTTCAACCTGAAACTGTCCGAAAAGTACCGGACGATCCGCGAAAACGAGGTGCGCTACGAGGCCGTGCAGTGCGACGATGCCGATTACGTATTGGTCGCTTACGGGTCTTCCGCGCGTATTTCCCAGAAAGCGGTCGAACTGGCTCGCGAGGAGGGACTGAAAGTCGGACTGCTACGGCCGGTTACGCTCTATCCGTTCCCGACCGGAGCGATCGACGAACTGTCGCAGCGCGTCAAAGGTTTCCTGTCGGTCGAAATGAGCACCGGGCAGATGATCGAGGACGTGCAGTTGGCCGCCCGGTGTCGCGTTTCGGTATTCCATTTCGGGCGCACGGGCGGCGTGGTGCATTCGCCGAGCGAGGTGCTGGAGGCGCTGAAAAAGAATTTTTCGTTAAAGTAGAAGTTTATGGCTGAATCTGAAATAAAATTGATCCCGGAAAACCGGGTCTATGCGAAGCCCCGGCTGCTGACCGATGCCGTGATGCACTTCTGTCCGGGGTGCAGCCACGGAACGATCCACAAACTGGTCGCCGAAGTGATCGACGAAATGCAGGTCGAGCACGACGCGATCGGCATTACGCCGGTGGGCTGCGCGGTGCTGGCGTACGACTACGTCGATATCGATTGGGTGCAAGCGGCGCACGGGCGCGCGGCGGCGGTAGCTACGGCGATCAAACGGCTGAATCCGTCGAAGCTGGTCTTTACGTACCAGGGCGACGGCGACCTGGCCGCGATCGGAACCGGCGAGACGATCCACGCGTGCAACCGCGGCGAGAACATCACGATCATCTATGTCAACAATGCGATCTACGGCATGACCGGCGGGCAGATGGCTCCGACGACGCTGCTCGGCATGAAGACCGTGACGACTCCCGAAGGACGCGATCCGCAGTTGCACGGTTACCCGTTCAAGGTGGCCGATATGTTGGCGCATCTCGACGGGGTGTGCTACTTGACGCGGCAGAGCGTCCACACTCCCGGGGCCGTCCGTAAGGCGAAAAAGGCGTTGCGTAAGGCCTTCGAGAATTCGATGCAGCGGAAAGGGCTGTCGTTCGTCGAATTCGTAGCGACCTGCAATTCGGGCTGGAAAATGTCGCCGACCGAGGCGAACCGGTGGATGGAGCAGAACATGCTGCCGCTGTATCCGCTGGGGGATATCAAAGGATAATAATTTGTTTACCGAACGCGTTTAATCGTAGAGATATGTTTAAAGAAGAGATTATCATAGCCGGTTTCGGCGGACAGGGCGTGCTGTCGATGGGCAAAATTCTCGCCTACTCGGGCGTGATGCAGGGACTCGAAGTGAGCTGGATGCCGTCTTACGGCCCGGAAATGCGCGGCGGAACCGCCAATGTGACGGTGATACTGAGCGACCGGCAGATCAGTTCGCCGATCGTACACGATTACGATACGGCGATCATCCTGAACCAGCAGAGCATGGATAAGTTTGAGCCGCGTGTCAAGCCGGGCGGCGTGCTGATTTACGATCCGAACGGGGTGGTGCGCCCACCGCAGCGCAAAGATATCCGGGTGTATGCGATTCCGGCGACCGAAGAGGCTGCCCGGCTGGGCAACATACGCGTTTTCAATACGATGATCCTGGGCGGCTACCTGAAAGTGAAGCCGGTCGTATCGCTCGACAACGTTTTCCGGGGACTGGCCAAATCGCTGCCGGAACGGATGGCGTCGCTGATCCCCGCTAACGAAGCGGCCATACAGAAGGGCATGGAGATTATCCGGGTGCCCGAAATGGTGGCCTGAACTGCCGGGAGCTGACCTTTTGTTCCGGAGTCCGCTGAGGGAGAGGAACGGCTTTCTCGCGCACGGAGGGTATCAGCCTTTCGAAAAATGCCGAATTGTCGGAAATTATTGTTAGTTTTGTAACGATATAATTCCGAACGAGCATGAATTTCAGATATCTGATAACGGTATCCCTGTTATTTGTTTTGACCGCAGCCACGCTCCACGGCCAATCGCGCAGGCGCCGTCCGGTCGTTCCGGCGACGTTGCACATCGAAGATCTGCCGCAGCAGCCGTTGGATACGCTGGCGACCGACGATCCCGAAACCCGGATCATTATTTTCAGCAATAATACCTGGCGTTACTACCGTCCCGCGCTGAAAGTGCGGGATTCGCTGCCGGTCTATATGCAGCATTGGGATACCTCGCAGGTTTTCGCTTATAAAAGCATCGCTTACGAGGATCTACCGTCGGTGGTGGATCTGAATCTGGTAAAGGATCTGTCCGGATTCAAAGCTCCGGTAGTCGGCTCGGTGCTGTCGAAATACGGCCCGCGCGGCCGCCGCAACCACAACGGCGTGGATATTCCGCTGAAGATCGGCGAACCGATTTACGCCGCGTTCGACGGCAAAATTCGTTATGCGAAGTACAATACGGGCGGTTTCGGGAATCTGGTGATCGTCCGGCATGAAAATGGCCTGGAAACCTGGCATGCTCATCTTTCGAAGCTCAATGTCAAGGTGAACGATTACGTTAAATGCGGGCAGGTAATCGGATTCTGCGGTTCGACCGGGCGCAGCCGGGGACCGCATCTGCATTTCGAAATGCGTTACTGCGATCAGACCTTCGATCCCGAATTTATCGTCGATTTCCAGACGGGGCAGTTGAAATACCAGACTTTCGCCCTCGAAAAACAGTTCTTCAACATTCATTCCCGCGCTTCGGAAATTCTGGAAGAGGACGACGACGACTTTCCGTTGCTGGCTTCTGCGGAAGGGGATACTGCCTCCGGCGACATTCTGGAACGGATCGCCGCCGCCCAGAAAAAGGAGGAGCAACAGACTAAAACGGCGACCGTCAGTTCCAGCAACGCCGTTTACCATACGATCAAACAGGGCGATATTCTCGGTCGGTTGGCGCTTAAATACGGCGTTTCGGTCAGTCAGATATGCCGCCTGAATAACATCACTCCGAAAACCGTGCTGAAGCTCGGCCGGCGTCTGCGGATCAAGTAGCTTTGAATCCGGATGTTTTTATGACATTTTTGTCTTATAGGTAGTTGCGCGCTCCGAAGATGTAGCTTCCGATACGCACCATCGTGCTGCCGCATGAGACGGCGATCGGATAATCGGAGGTCATGCCCATCGAAAGCGTATCGAAATCGCGGTCGAAATACTCGTTTCCCAACCTGACGAACAATTCGTGCAGACGGGTGAATTCGGCGCGGATCGTCTCTTGATCCTCGGTATGGGTCGCGACGCCCATAAGTCCCCGGAAACGAACGGAGTTCAGGTTCCGGTAGGCGCCCGTTTGCAGGTAGTCGATCAGGTCTTTCTCGCTCCATCCGTGTTTCGACGCTTCCCGTGCGATGCGTATTTCGAGCAGGACGTCGATCGTCCGGTCGTTTTTGACCGCTTCTTTCTGGATCACGTCCAGCAGTTTCGCCGATTCCACCGAATGGATCATCGCGACGAATGGGGCGATGTATTTGACTTTATTGGATTGCAGGCCGCCGATCTGATGCCATCGGATGTCCTTCGGCAGGGCATGGTACTTCTCGACGAGTTCCTGCGGGCGGTTTTCTCCGAAAGCGCGTTGCCCGGCCCGGTAGGCTTCCAGAACGGCTGACGGCGGATAGGTTTTCGATACGGCGATCAGTTCCACGTGTTGCGGCAGCGCCGCGCGGAGCCCGGTGATTTTTTCGGCAATCGACATGATATTTCCTGTAACGTTTCAGTATCCAAAGTTAACGAAAAAACGGCAAACAAAAACCGACGATACTCCTTTTCTGCACACGAAATTCATGCAGACGGCGTATGTCGGAATCGGTCTGTGCCGAACAGGCGTTTTCGCCGGAAACCTATTTGATCAGCCTGTTGGTCTCCGTGTCGGGAAAAACGACCCACGGCTTGAACGTTTTGGCTTCTTCGAAGTCCATCAGCGCGTACGAGATGATGATCACTACGTCGCCGACTACGCAACGGCGCGCCGCCGGCCCGTTCAGGCACACGGCTCCGCTGCCGCGCTCCCCTTTGATGATATAAGTTTCGAGACGTTCCCCGTTGTTGACGTTCACGATCTGAACTTTCTCCCCGGCGATCATATTGGCAGCATCCAGCAAATCCTCGTCGATGGTGATACTCCCCACATAACTGAGGTTGGCCTCGGTTATGGTCACCCGGTGTATCTTGGACTTGAATACCTCTATCTGCATTGCTTTGTTCCCCAATTAGTTAGTGCGGCGTAGGCCGCAGTTCTCCTGATAAAAACATGTTACCGATCGGCAAATTTAACAAATATATTTAAATCCCCAATCTTTTATCGGCCTCGTGCGATTTTCTTAGGCCACAGTCGTTTGCGTGTTATTATAAGCGTTTATATACCATCCTGTTACAAGATCGCGATATTGTCGATCAGCCGCACGTTGCCGGCCTGGACGGCGATGCAGCCGCGCATCGGGAACGTGTCGCTCCACCGGTCGATCCCTTCCAGCGTATCGGCGTTGACCACTTCGAAATATTCGACTTGCAGCAGCGGGTCGGCGTCGATCCGTTCGACGACCCGGCGTTTCATTTCGTCCACCGACATGCTGCGCGCGCTTTCGGCCCCTTCCTTCAGAGCTTTGTAGATCAGCGGCGCGGCGGCCCGGTGTGCGGGCGTCAGCAGCGCGTTGCGCGAACTGAGCGCCAGTCCGTCGGTGTCGCGGACAATCGGACATGCGACGATTTGCAGCGGGTAGTCGCACTGACGTACCAATTCCCGAATCACGGCGATCTGCTGGAAATCCTTTTCACCGAAATAGGCCTTGTCGCAGCGGACGATGTCGAACAGGCGGCTCACCACTTGGGCTACGCCGTTGAAATGCCCCGGCCGGTGCGCGCCTTCCATCACCTTGTCCAGCAGCCCGAAATCGAATACTCGCGTGTCTTTTTCCGGATAAATGTCTTCTACCGAAGGGGTCAGCGCGAAGTCGGCGCCCGCTTTTTCGAGCAGTGCCAGATCGGCTTCCACGGTTCGCGGGTAGTTTTTCAAATCGTTCGGGTCGTTGAACTGGGTCGGATTGACGAAAATGCTGACGACGACCGTGTCGCATTCCCGCCGGCACTGTTCGACCAGCGACAAGTGCCCGTTGTGCAACGCTCCCATCGTCGGGACGAAACCGCACGTGCCCGGGTGCCGTTTCAGTTCGTCGGAAAGCGCTGCGTTCCTTGTGAAAACTTTCATCGAAATCGTTTTTTCAGGCGATATTACCGCCTTTATTTTAACGGCACAAAGGTAGAAAATTGCTTATAATAATCTAATTTTTTCGGGAAAAAGGTTGTAACTTTGCGAAGAACCTAAGTTTTCTTTTATGAAAAGAATCTTTACTGTTTTACTTATGACGATACTTGCTGCGGGCGTCGGGGGATGCCGGAAAAAGATAACCGAAGAAAAATTCAATTGGGTGGCGGACCGCTTCGACGACATCCGGGTGCTGAAATACCGGGTTCCGGGGTTCGATACGCTTGCCCTGAACGAGAAGTTGCTGATCTATTACCTGAGTCAGGCCGCTCTGAGCGGGCGCGACATTTTGTTCGACCAGAACGGGCGTTACAACCTGCGGATCCGCCGTACGCTGGAAGCCATCTATCAGGGATATGCCGGCGATCGGAAAGATCCGCGTTTCAAGCAGTTCGAGAAATACCTTAAGAAAGTGTGGTTCGCCAACGGCATCCACCATCATTATTCGACCGACAAGTTTCGGCCGGAATTTACCGAGGCTTATTTCGACGAGTTGGTAGCCGGTACGCCGAAAACGGATTTTCCGATGGATTTCGGTTCCGTGGAACGGGTGATAGCCGAGATCAAACCGGTCGTTTTCGACCCGGAGGTGATGCCCAAACGGGTGAACCTTGCTGCCGGAGAAGATATTATCCGGGCGTCGGCCAACAATTATTACGAAGGGGTCTCCCAGCAAGAGGTCGAGGAGTTTTATGCCGCCCGGATGGACCCGAACGACCGGACGCCGGTTTCTTACGGATTGAACAGCAAGTTGGTCAAAGGCGGCGACGGACGGTTAGTGGAGCAGGTTTGGAAAGTGGGAGGCATGTATTCTCCGGCGATCGAAAAGATCGTTTACTGGTTGCAGAAGGCTTCGGAGGTGGCTGTGGGCCGTCAGAAGGAAACGATCGATGCGCTGATCGCTTTTTATAAGAGCGGCGATCTGAAGCAATTCGATAAGTACAGCATCTTGTGGGTCGGGGATACGGCTTCTAAAGTCGATTTCGTGAACGGTTTTATCGAGAGTTACGGCGATCCGCTGGGGTATCGCGGTTCGTGGGAGAGCATGGTGAACTTCCGGGACGAGGATGCGACCGAACGGACGAAGATCATCTGCGAAGCCGCCCAGTGGTTCGAGGATCATTCCCCGGTCGACGAACAGTTCCGGAAAAAAGAGGTGAAAGGCGTTTCGGCAAAGGTAATTACCGCCGCCATACTTGGCGGCGACTGTTATCCGGCCACGCCGATCGGCGTCAACCTGCCGAATGCAGACTGGATCCGCCGCGATCACGGTTCCAAATCGGTGACCGTCGGCAACATCACGTCCGCTTATGCGGAGGCTGCCAAGGGTAACGGTTTCGACGAAGAGTTCATATTCGATTCGGAGACGATCGAACTGCATAAAAAGTACGGCTCGCTGGCCGACGACTTGCATACCGATCTGCACGAGTGCCTCGGACACGGTTCGGGACAACTGGCGCCGGGCGTGAAGGGCGACGAACTGAAAAATTACTCTTCGACGCTGGAAGAGGCGCGCGCCGACCTGTTCGCGCTGTACTATCTGGGCGATCCGAAAATGGTCGAACTGGGACTCGTTCCGTCGTTCGACGTGGCCAAGACGGAGTATGCCGTTTACATGATGAACGGAATGATGACCCAGTTCGCGCGGATCGAGCCGGGCAAGACGGTCGAGGAGGCGCACATGCGCAATCGGAAGCTGATCGCCGAGTGGTGCTATGAGAAAGGCAAAGACGAGCGGGTCGTCGAAAAAGCGGTGAAAGACGGGAAAACCTATATCGTGGTGAACGATTATCAGAAATTGCGGGGGCTTTTCGGCGAACTGCTGAAGGAGATCCAGCGGATCAAGAGCACCGGCGATTTTGAGAGCGGCCGGGAGTTGGTCGAAACCTACGCTGTGCAGATCGATCCCGAGTTGCATAAAGAAGTGCTCGACCGTTATCAAAAGCTCGGTCTGGCGCCTTACAGCGGCTTTGTCAATCCGGTTTACCAACCGGTCATGGAAAACGGGGAGATCGTCGACGTCAATGTCGAATATACCGACGACTATGCCGGTCAGATGATGGAGTATTCGCGCGAATATTCGTTCCTGCCTTCGGTAAACTGACCGGAAATGCGAACCGTCTCCGCTACGAAAAATCGTATCTTGCTTTACGGCCTGGACTGGTTTACCGAGCAGCATGACGCCGGTATGGTTTGCGTGAAGGGAAATGTCCGTTACCGGGATGCCGTTTACGAAGGGGCCGCTTTCTGTAGACTGGTCGCTTCCGCGGCTGCGGATGCCGGCACCTTCGGGGAGTTCGTTCGGGAGTTGAACGGCTGTTTTGCCATCGTCCTACAGCGGGACGGCGCATTGTGTGCGGCGACCGACCGACTTCGTTCTTTTCCGTTGTGCCGTACCCGGTTCCGGGACGCATGGCTGGTGACGGACGACCTGCTGCGGGCGATGCAAGATACCGGAATGCAACCGGAAATCGATTCCGGGGCAATGGAGCAGTTTCTTCTGTCGGGTTTCGTCATCGGACAGCGGACGGTGTTCCGGGACATTTTTGCCGTCCAGGCTGCCGAGATAGTCCGCCTGCGGGATGCGGAGACGGAATCCGAACGCTATTTCCTTTACGATCCGAAAATGAACGTGACGCCCGACCCGGCGGAAGGGGTACGGACAGCGGATACGCTTTTCGCGCAGGCGATCCGGCGGATGACCGAGAGCGCCCCCGACGTGCGAAACTGGATCGTCCCGTTGAGCGGGGGACATGACTCCCGATTGATTGTCAATTATTTGTATAAGGCCGGTATCCGTAACGTCATTTGCTATTCGTACGGCGTTCCGGAAAACCCGCAGTCCCGCCTGAGTCGCGAAGTGGCCGAAGCGTTCGGGTACGAATGGCATTTCGTAGAGTATACGCGCGGACTGTTCGATGCGATCCGGGAGCAGGGATTGCTCGATCGGTATTTCCGTTTCGCGTCCTGTTGCGCGTCGAGTATGCCTCATACGCAGGATTTCGCGGCTGTTTACGAACTCGGCCGGCGCGGCATTCTACAGCGCGGCGATCTGTTCGTTCCGGGACATACGCTCGATTTTCTGGCGGGCAGCCACCTGACCCCGCAGGTTTGCGCTATCCGGACGCCGACACAGGCGGCGGAAGCCGTGCAAGGGCATTTCTCTAATTGGGGTTCCCGGCGGCCGGATCATGCCCTGCAACGCGAAATCGGGCGGATACTGAACGATACGGGCGTTTCGCCGAACGGTTTTCCGGAATGTTTCGACTGGCAAGAGCGGCAGGCCAAGTTTATCATGCACAGCCTGAGGGTATACGAATTTTTCGGTTACGGATGGCGCACTCCGTGGTGGGATAACGACCTGACCGCTTTTTGGCAGGATATGGACGTGTCGGCCAAACTGAACCGGAGCTTCTTTTTTTACGGCGAGAAACACGGTTGGTTGGATGCGAAGCTGGAGGGTATCCCGTTCGAAAACGAACTTTGTCCGCCGCGTGCGTCCAAACCGTTGAGCCGCCGGATCATCGAAGCCGTCCCGCCATCCGTCCTGTCGCGGTTGCTGCGTGCGACCGGTTATACGCGCAAATTCCGGATCAACGAGGGATTGCACGACCTGTACGGCGATATTCCGATCGAGCGGTTGCTGGCTCCGTTTTCCGTGCTTCCGGGATACCTGCGCCGGCACATCGCCCCTTACCGGAAACGACTGGCCTCGCAATACGACTATCACCAGGTGACGTTGGCCTATGCGATCCGGCGGTTGTTTTTCGGATCGGTCGGCCGGTAATTCTCGTTCCGGGCCGGACGAAATTCCGGAATTTTCCCTGTTTTTTTCATTTTGGCAAACATTTGGTATTCCGTAGCGAAAGGGGAACCGCCTGCGGCCGGGAAAGTCGCGTTCGAAGCGGTTTATCTCATTATACTTCGAAAAAACGGAATGATTATGAAAAAAGTTGTGATTATCGGTGCGAGCGGATTCGTCGGTTCGGCCATTTTGAGCGAAGCGCTGGAAAGGGGATTCCGGGTGACGGCGATCGTGCGCCATCCCGAGAAAATGACCGTCCGCCGACCCGAACTCGAACGACCCGAACTCGAAGTCGTCTCCGGCGACGTTTCCGACCGGCAATTCCTTGCAGGAGCGGTTTCCGGCAGCGATGCCGTGATCAGCGCGTACAATCCGGGTTGGCGGAACCCGGATATCTATCGGGAAACGTTGCGGGTTTACCCGCTTATTATCCGGAGCGTGAAGGAAGCCGGCGTCCGTCGGTTGCTGATCGTCGGCGGGGCCGGAAGCCTGTACGTTGCGCCGGGGGTGCGCGTGATGGACCGGGGTGTTCCGGAAGCGTTCGCTCCGGGCGTCAAGGGACTGGCCGAGGTCTACTATTCGTACCTGATCCCGGAAAAGGAGCTGGATTGGGTCTTTTTCAGTCCGGCCGCCAACCTCGTTCCGGGCGAACGCACCCGAAAATTCAGGCTGGGCAAGGACGACCTGATCCGTAGCGTTTCCGGAGAGAGCCGGATATCGGTAGAGGACTATGCCGTGGCGATGATCGATGAACTGGAGAAAGAGATGCACCACCGCGAACGTTTTACGATCGGGTATTGATCCGGGGTTACGAAAACGACGAAGCCGTTTCCGCAATGGGAACGGCTTCGTCGTTTGGTAAAGGGAGCGTTTACCGGATCGGCCGTCCGCTGAAATCGACCAGCACCGGATCGCCCAGTCCGAGGGATTTCACCCCTTCCAACTGCGTTTTGGCGTCGCCCACGACGACGACGGTCATGTCGTCGAAGTTCAGGTACTTTCCGATAACGGTTTTCGCCTGGTCGAGCGTAAACGTTTTCAGCGTGTTTTCGCGCTGTTTGACGTAATCGTCCGGCAGGCCGAACAGCACGATCGTGCGCAGCATGTTTAGCTGTGCGTTAGGCGTTTCGAGGGCGCCGTTCATCGTGCGCAGCATGGCTTCTTTCGAATGGTCGAGCCACTGCTGCGAGTAATCCGTCCCGTAGTTTTTCAGAATGTCGCGCAGCAAGGTCAGCGATTCCCGCGTGACGGTCGCCTGTACGCTCGACCACGCCTGGAACGTGTTGATCAGGTTGCCTTGTGAAAACCCTGAATAGGCCCCGTAAGTATATCCGTGCTGCAGGCGCAGGATTTCGAACAGCAGACTGCCCGCCGATTCGCCGAGTTTGTCGTTGACGATCACGGCCGGGTAGGCGTCCGGATCGGCGATGGGCATGGCTTTCGATCCGACGATAACGTAGGACTGGCGGGCGCCGGGGTAGTCCGCAAAAAAGACCTTGGCGGCCGGTCGCGCCGCATTATCGTCGATCAGCGGTATGCTGACCGCTGTCGCTTCCCATTTTTCGGTCAGCGGAGCCAGCGCCCGTTCGACTTCCGGGCGGGTCAGTCCCCCGACGAAGCTCATTCGGGCCGCTTTTGGCGTGAAGTGGGCCGCATAGAACGCTTTCAGGTCGTCCAGTGTGATCGTCTGTACGGACGCCTCGGTTCCGGTCACGTTGTTCGAAAGAATGTTGTTCGCTCCGAAAATGACTTTGTTGAATACGTCCGATGCGATCGCTTGGGGTTCGGTATTGCGCTGGCGGATGTTGTCGAGCGCCCGCTCTTTGACCACGGCGAACGATTTCTCGTCCCAGCGCGGCGACAGCAGCATTTCTCCGACCAGCGCCATGACCTGCGGAAAGTTCCGCTTCAGGCAATTTCCGGAGACGGTCATCGATTCGCGCGCGGCGGCGACCCGGATCTGGGCGCCGAGTTGCCCGATCGCGTCTTCGAGTTCTTCGGGCGTCCGCGAAGCGGTGCCTTCGTTGAGCATCTGTGCGGTCAGGTAGGCGACTCCCACCTTGTCCGGATCGTCGAGCAGCATACCGTCGTTCAGTTCGATCGTGAAATTCACGAGCGGCAGTTCGCAATATTCGATCCCTTTGACCGTCATTCCGTTGCCGAGCACTGCGCTCCATATTTCCGGGATTTTCAGTTCGGGCGTGTTAGGCAGCAGGTCCGGTTCGACGCTGCGGTCGAACCGCGACGGCGTTTTTTCGTACGGATCGTCTGCGACGGCTCCCGATTCGGCGTTCATCTGCTGCTCGCCGATCGTCTCCTGCTCGGGTGCTATCTGTGTCGATCCGGTCAGCGCCAGAGAGGCTTCTCCTTCCGGGTAGATACTGACGGCGAGTAGGTTGCGGCCTTTGACGTATTTTTCGTAGACGCGCATTACGTCGTCCGCCGTTACGGAGCGGTAAGCGTCGAGTTCTTTTAGCATCCGGTCGGGCGTTCCGCCGAATACGTTGTCGTGCGCCATGGCGAGCGCCTTGCCGTTGGTCGAAGTCAGCCGGTTGTAGGTGCGCGTCTCTTCGGTGATCTTATACCGTTCGAGGTCTTTCGGGTCGATGCCGTCCCGCTCGAAACGCGCCAGCGCTTCGTCGTAAGCGGCCTTCACGTCGTCCAGTTTTACGCCGGGGAATGTCTTGGCGTCGAATACGATCATGCCTGATATTTCGAGCTGGTAGTTGAACATCTCCACTTCGGGCGCCAGTTTGCGCTCCTCGACGAGTACTTTGTACAGCGGGGATTTTTTATCTCCGGCGAGCAAGTTCGTCAAAAAGTCGAGCGCATAACCGTCCCGGTGGTAGGCTTCGACGCCCGGGTAGGCGAGAATCAGCATCGGCGCATTGCAGAACGTGTCCTCGTAAGAAATTTTGCGCGTCGCGTCGAGTTCGACGTTCCATGTTTTCGGGGCCTCCGGAACGGGCCGGGCGGGAATCTCCCCGAAATATTTTTCGATCAGCGCTTTGGTCTGAGCCGGGTCGAAATCGCCGGCGACGACCAACGTGGCGTTGCCCGGAAGGTAATACCGTTCGTAGAACTCCTTGACGTCTTCGACGGTCGCGCTTCTCAAATCGGGAATTTCGCCGATCACCGTCCAACTGTACGGATGTCCTTCGGGGAACAGGTTTTTGAACACCAGGTCGAAAGCCAGTCCGTACGGAGCGTTTTCGCCCTGTCGTTTTTCGTTCGATACGACGTCGATTTCGCGTTTCAGTCCGCCTTCGGTCACCGTGTTGATGAAATAGCCCATCCGGTCGGACTCCATCCACAGCACTTTTTCCAACGCATCGCGCGGGACGGTTTCGTAGTAGACGGTGCCGTCGTTGCTCGTGCCGCCGTTGAACGTTCCGCCCATCGCGTCGATTTTTTGGAAAAAGGCGTTGCGCGGCAGGTTTTCGGAGCGCTGGAACAGCATGTGTTCGAAGAAGTGCGCGAAACCGGTTTTGCCCGGCTTTTCGCGGTTGCTGCCTACGTGATACTGGATGGCCACCGACACTACCGGGTCGGAGTCATCGTGGTGAAGAACGACCTCGAGGCCGTTCGCAAGGACGTATTTCTCGTAATCGAGCGATACGCTGTCGTCGTTGTTTTTATTTCCGCAACTATTCATACTCAAAAGGGTACATGTCAGCAACGGAAGCATCAGTTTGTTTCTCATGGATCCGATCTGTGTTTAACGTCATTTGGTTTCACTTTTAAAGGAACGTACAAATTTAGCATATTATGGTTCCGAATGAAGAAAAAGAGTGAAAAACCTGGCCGCCGACCGGATTTTTTGTTTTCCGGCGCAGCCGGTTTTTGTATCTTTGCGGAAAAAGAGCGCCTATGACCCGACGCGAATTGTGGGAGTGCATATACGATGCCGCCGCCGGCGTTTACGACCGGCGGGAGGCGAGGGCGTTCGCAGCGTTCGTTTGCGAAGGACGGCTGGGTATGCGGTTTACCGATGTGATCGTCGAGCCGGACGCTCCCTGTCCCGACCGGGAAGACCTGCCCGACATCCTGGCCGAGATACGCGACTGTCGCCCGGCCCAGTATATTGCCGGGTTCGCCTATTTTCTCGGCAGGAAGTTCGCCGTCCGCGAAGGGGTGCTGATTCCGCGTCCGGAGACCGAGGAGATGGTGCGTCGCATCGTCGACCGATACAAAGGACGCAGCGGAATGCGGGTTCTCGACGTCGGGACGGGAAGCGGTTGCATCGCCGTGACGCTTGCGGCGGAACTGCCCGATGCCGACGTGACGGGGATCGACGTTTCCGAGACGGTGCTGGCCGTCGCCGGACGAAACGGAAGCCTTTGCGGCGGCCGCGTCCGTTTCGAATGTTGCGACATCCTGACGCGGCAACCCGGGGGACGATTCGATCTGGTGGTCAGCAATCCGCCTTATGTGACCCTCGGCGAGAAAGCCGAGATGCGTCCGAACGTACTGAAGCACGAGCCGCACCGTGCGCTGTTCGTCGGCGATGACGATCCGTTGCTGTTTTACCGCGTAATCGCCGAACGGGGGAGGAGTTTGCTGGCGCCCGGCGGAGCGCTTTGGTTCGAGATCAACGAGCGTTTCGGGGACGAAGTGACCGCGTTGCTCGGCTCGCTCGGTTATGCGGATGTGAAACTGACGGCCGACCTGTTCGGAAAGCCGAGAATAACGGAGGCCGTATGGAAGTAAAAAGAACGAAAACGCCGGAACAGGCTTTGAGGATGCTGATGTACCGTTGCGCCAAAAGCGAAGTAGCCGTGTCGGACGCCCGTCGGTCGCTTGTCCGGTGGGGCGTTGCGGAGGCTGACCGGCAGCGGATCGTCGATACGCTGCTGCGCGAAAGGTTTATTGACGAACGGCGCTACGCCGAGGCCTATGTCCGGGAAAAGACCGGTCTGAGCCGTTGGGGCGTTTACAAGATCCGCGCGGCGTTGCGGGCGAAACAGATTCCCGAAATGTTGATCGAAGAGGCCCTTCGTCAGATCGATCCGCAGTTTATGCGCGGTAAGCTCGAAGAGCAATTGCGCCGGAAGATGCAAGCGATCCGGGCCCGCAACGGTTACGAATTGCGCGGTAAGTTGCTGCGTTATGGCGTCGGACTCGGTTTCGATTTCGAAACGGTGGGCGATTTGGTCGACCGGCTGGTTGACAATGGGGAATAAATTGTCTGTTTGGCAAAGTAAACGGGTTGAAAAAGGTTTTCGTCGGTTGCCGGGCTGACGAATCGAATGTAAACGATGCATAATAGCTGCTGAATGAAAAAAATACGGAAAATCAAACAGAAAGTTTCCTGCGGTATAGAGCCGGGCGGACGAGGAATGTATCGTGTTTTTCGTCGCCCCACCGTTTGTTTCACGATGGATCGGCCTTTTGTAATTTTCGGGATAATATGTCTTTGCGTTTCGATGCTGTCGATCGCATGCCATACGGAAACCGAATCCCGCAGGGGGTATTTCAAAGTTGATCCGGCTGACCGTAAAATAATGATTCCGGTCGGTTTGAACGACAGCCTGTCGGTCGATCTGGTCTTCGATACCGGTGTTCCTTTGGGATATCTTTCGATCGATTCTTCTTTTTGTGCAGAACATCCTTTGGATACATGGAAAGGGGGCCCGGACGTGATTGCCGAAATGGTGGACGTCGGGTGGACATATGATAAGTCGTCGTGTTCAGTATACTTGAATCCGTTGGAACTGACCGTTTGCGGCGACCGCATGAAATATGGATATTGCGTTGTTAAAAATTGGAAGAAGATCATGAGCAATGCCGCCAACAACGGGTTGTTCAATATTCCGGCTAATGATACTACGCACGTTTGGGAGTTAAATTTCGAACACGATTACCTGGAAATTCATCCGGCTGCCGGCTTCGTGTTGCCGGAAGAGTGTTTTCTGCTCCCTTTCGCGGAAGGACAGAGAGATAGCAGTCTTTATGTCCGGATTCCCCTGAAAGTCACGTGCGCCGACGGTGATACGCTGACGATCGACCGGACATTTCTAATCGACACGGGAATGCCGTGGGACGTCGTGCTGATGCATCCTGCCGAAGAATTGGGCTTTTTCGAAGAGAAAGAGGCCGTATATACCGGTTATGGAAATGGTAGTTATCGTCGTTATACGGTCGATGCTGGAATGTTTGGAAATTTCGCGATGGATTCCTTGCGGATTTATACTTTCGACGATCCGCTTATGGTAGGTACGCAATATCTGATCGGCCAGAATTTCCTTAGGCGTTTCAATGTGTTTTTCGATATGAGGAACGGTCGGCTGGGGTTGCAACCCATCCGGAATTTCCGGCGGGTGGTGAATCCGAATCACCGTCGGATTCATCTTTGGGTGCGACCCGATACCGATGGGAGATTTATCGTGGTTAAGATAGCGGACTATGCAGAAAATCGTTACAAGCAGGCGGGACTGAGAGAGGGCGACGAGGTGGTGGCCGTGAACGGTTATCGGTACGAACGGGGAAAGGGGTTGTCCGATGAAAATGCTGCGGTAATTTTTAAACAGGATACGAAGGTGTTTGATATTGTTCGCGACGGAAAGCCTTTACGAATAACGGTAACGGAAAACCCGAACGAGGATCAGGGCGATTAATAATATGAAAATGGTGAAAATGGTTTTTGCAGGAAGTAAAATGAAAAAATGGATTGTATTGTCGGCGGCGGTTTGTTGCGCCGGAGCGTTGCCGGCCCAGTATACGCCGCATCCGGCGATGGCCACTGAGTTCGGATTCGTTTCGCCGGTCGCTTTCTCGATGCTGTTGTCGGCCAATTACGGGGAGTTGCGCGGCAACCATTTCCATTCGGGCATCGACATCAAGACTCAGGGCGTGATCAACAAGCCGATCCGTGCGATCGCCGACGGCACGGTCGTCCGCATCGCCGTCAGTCCGTCCGGATTCGGCAAGGCCCTTTACATAAATCATCCGAATGGCACGACGAGCGTTTACGGTCACCTGGAACGTTTTTCGGACTCGATCGAGCGGTATATCCATGAGATACAGTATGTTCGCAAATCGTTCGCTGTGGATGTTAAGCCGCCTGCCGGCAAATTCGTTTTCAAGCAGGGCGAACAGATCGCCCTGTCGGGCAACCGGGGTTCTTCGGGCGGCCCGCACCTGCATCTGGAAGTGCGCGAAACCGATTCGCAGCGTCCGCTGAACCTGCTTGCGCGCGGCATGTTGCAGGTTAGGGATACGATTCCGCCGAAACCGGTCGTGCTTTATTACATCGGGGTCGACACGGTTCAGGGTGTTCCGGTACATACGGTGCGCTGGAAACTTTCGGTGCGCCGCGATGCGCGGGGAAATTATACGCTGCTCGATACGGCCGCGTTGCGTGTCGCCCGCAACGGGTATTTTGCCGTCGAAGCCGAGGAGAAGAAGAACGGCACCGACAACCCGATGGGCGTTTACGCTTTCGACGTGACTTACGACGGTAAGCCGGCTTTTTCGATGGTCGTCGATCGGATCGGATTCGACGTGGGGCGCTACTGTTATGCGGCGGCCCTCTATCCGCAGTCCCGCGCTACGCGCAACGGGGTTTACCGGCTTTACAAATTACCGAACAATCGTCTGCCGGTGTACCGTAAAACGGTGCGAAACGGCTTGTTGACGCTCGACGACGACGGTTGTCACGAGGTCGGGATTGAACTGACGGACGACTGCGGCAATGCGTCGCGGCTCGCTTTCCGGGTCGTTCGGAGACTGTCGGCGCCTCAGATCGTTCCGGATGGGATTCCGGTCGATTGGACGAAAGATTTCCGCCATCAGCAAGGCGGTCTGTCGCTGTCGGTTCCTCGGGGCGCGCTTTACGAATCGATCCTGTTGGATCTTTCGGAAAAGTCGAAGCAGAGATACGCTTACTCGCCGCTGTATGCGATCCATACGCCGGACGTGCCGCTGCAGGGCGCGGTGACGGTCAGCATCGACGCGTCGGAACTGCCCGCGGAACTGCGTAGCAAAGCGTTGCTTGCGACGGTCGGACGCGACGGCGGTCGCAGCGCCGCCGGCGGAGCCTGGAAAGAGGGGCGCGTGACGACGGAGACGCGCAGTTTCGGAACGTATTACATTGCGGTGGACACGGTCGCTCCGCGGATTACGCCGCAGTTCAAGAGCGGCGATGACTTCGCATCCCGCAAAACGCTGTCGTTTAAGATATCGGACGACTTTTCGGGGATCGGTTCTTACAGTGCGACCATCGACGGCAAATGGGCGTTGTTCGAATACGACCCGAAAACCGCGACGCTGACTCACTATTTCGACGACGGTCGCTGGAGTAAGGGAACGACGCATGCTCTGGTGCTGACCGTGGCCGACGGCAAGGGAAATAAAACCGTATTTAGAGGCAATTACAGAAGATAAAAAATGGAGACGGGTTATTCTGGGATCATTTTCGATTTCAACGGCACGCTTTTTTTCGATTCGGACAAGCAGGAAGCGTCGTGGGAGATTATGTCGATGCGTCTGCGCGGCCGGGCGTTCGGGAAACAGGAGATGCAACGGCGTATGCACGGCCGCAGCGGCAAGTCGATTTTCGAATACTTGCTCGAACGCGACGTGCCCGACGACGAAGTGCTGCGGCTGATGGCCGAGAAAGAGGAGATTTACCGGGATCTGTGTTTGAAAGACCGGGAGCGTTTTCACCTGGCTCCGGGAGCGGTCGAATTGCTGGATTGGATTAAAGAGCGCCGAGTCCCCCGTACGATCGCGACGGCTTCGGAGATCGTTAACGTGACCTTCTTCATCCGCAGTTTCGGTCTGGAGCGTTGGTTCGATCCGGAAAAGATCGTTTATGACGACGGAGCGCTGCCCGGTAAGCCGAATCCGGACATTTACCTGAAAGCGGCTCGCACGATCGGGCTTGCGCCGTCTCGCTGCGTGGTCGTCGAAGATGCCGTTTCGGGGATCGAAGCCGCCCGGCGGGCCGGCGCCGGATACATCGTGGCAATGGATTCCGGGGCGACGGACCCTGCGGTGCTGGCGCGACTGGACGGCGTCGCCCGGGTGATTCGCAGTTTCGACGATTTCGACCGAAATCTCTTAACGGTTGGCGCATAGGAAGCAGGCGGATTTCCGGCAGGAAATTTACCTGGGAATAAGCATGGTCTACCGCATGACTTTGTCGAAAGTGCGGTAGCCGAAGGCGTGCAGTAGGATGATGCTGTTGCGCAGGATACCGTGTGGGCGCGCGACGCGGTGCCGTTGGATCGCACGTCTTTTTTCGTGCAGCGATTTCCGCTGCCTGTGAAAATCGATGTGGGCCCGGAATACTTTTTTAAAGAAGTCGGGGTGGCCCTGAACGAGGAACACGAGCGCCGCCATACCGTCCAGTACCATCCGGGAGAACAGTACCGGCCAGAAAGTGCCGGGCGACAGATTCTTGAACAACATGCAGAGATTGTTACGGAAATTCAGGTAAATTTTCTGCGGACTGTTGTTCGGCAACGTTCCGCCGCCGACATGGAACACCGTGCTGCGCGGTTCGACCCGGATCCGGTATCCGGCCAGTTGCGCTCGCCAACAGAAGTCGATCTCCTCCATGTGGGCGAAAAAATCGCCGTCGAAGCCGCCGAGTCGTCGGAATACTTCGCTGCGCACCAGCATACACGCTCCCGACGCCCAAAACACTTCGCGCGGGGCGTCGTATTGCCCCCGGTCGGACTCGATCGTGTCGAGGATTCGCCCGCGGCAGAACGGATAGCCCAAAAAATCGATGAAGCCGCCGGCGGCCCCGGCGTATTCGAATTTGCCGGGATTGGCGTAGGAACGGATCTTGGGAGCGACGGCCGCCGCCGCCGAGTCCCGTTCGAGCAGTTCCACCAGCGGAGCGAGCCATCCTTCGGTCACCTCGACGTCCGAATTGAGCAGGACGCAGTAGTCGGCTTCGATCCGGGCCAGGGCCCGGTTGTATCCTTCGGCAAAGCCGTAATTCCGATCCAGCAACAGCAGTTCGACCTGCGGAAACCGCGTCCGGATGAAATCCGCCGAATCGTCCGTCGATCCGTTGTCGGCGACGACGATGTCTGCGCCGGGGGTACGGGCGACCAGCACCGGCAGGAACCGTTCGAGGTGCGAACGGCCGTTCCAGTTTAGGATAACGACTTTGACCGGTTTCATAGGCGGGTTATCGGGCTTCGGTTTCTTTTTCGGAATGGGTGATGTCGTAATCCGCGGGTTTTTTATGCTTCCACCGCCGGTGCGACCACATCCACAATTCGGGCGTTTCCCGAATCATCGCCTCGAGCCGGCTGATGTAGCGTTCGGTGATTTCGTGCGGAGCGACCGCTTCTTCGCCGTCGTAGATTCGTTGCAGTTCCGCTTCGTAATGCTGCGGCGAGGTTTTGCGGACATACATGAAGTAGACCGGCATTTTCAACCGCAACGCCATTTTTTCCACGCCCGAGAAGAATGGCGTGTCCTGTCCCAGGAACCGGTACCAGTGCTTGATTTCGTGCCAAGGCGGCGTCTGGTCGGCGATCAGCGCGACACTGACCGGCCGGGCCCCTTTGCGTTTGGATTTCAGCGTTTCCTGCAGGATGTTGTTCATCGGAACCGGCTGCGTGCCGAAACGGGATCGGGCTTTGTGGTAGAAGAGGTCGAACGCCTCGCTGTGCAGCGGGCGGTAGACGGCCAGTACCCGGTGGTCGCTGTGGCAGGCGTAGTTGATCGTCAGTTCCCACGATCCGTAGTGGGACATCGCCGAGATCCAGTTGCGTCCGCGCATGGCCTCTTCCTGCGCTTCCACGTCGCGGTAAACCATCCGTTCGAGGATCTCCTTGCGCGAGATCGTCGCGAGTTTGATCGTGTCCACGAAGACTTCGGACAGGTGGCGGTAGAATTTCGTTTCGATCTCACGGAGTTCCGCTGCGCTTTTTTCCGGGAATGAGTTCGACAGGTTCGTGCGCACGACGGTCAGCCGGTAGCGGACGATCCGGTGCAGGACGAAACAGATGAAAGGGGCCAGTGCATGATACAACAGCCGGTTCGGGAACATGCCCGTTATCCGGCATGCGCCCATCAGCAACGCATATTGTATCCTGCCGCCCGTAGTCATCGTACTTTTTGCTTGAAGTCTTCGTAAATGTTCGGCGTGCAAGCGATAATCTGCCGTCCGAACAGATAGTCGTCTCCGCCTGCATAGTCGGTGATCCGCGCTCCGGCCTGCCGGGCAATCAGAACGCCTGCGGCTACGTCCCACGGGGAGAGTCCCGTATGGTAAAAAGCGTCGCAGCGTCCGCAGGCCACATAAGCGAGGTCTGCGGCGGCCGATCCTACGCGTCGGATTCCATTGGTGGTGTTCTGAAAATGGACGAGGCTGTCCACGAACCCGTCGGTCTTGTTCAGCGCCGCGTAGGAGAATCCGATGGCGATCAGCGCGTTTTCGAGTTTGTCGGTCGCCGAAACCCGGATGCGCTGCCCGTTCAGATAGGCGTACGATCCGCGCCAGGCGTAAAACAGTTCGTCCCGGGTCACTTCGTAAATCACGCCCGCCGTCAGCTCGTCTTCGTCCATCAGCGCGATGCTGACGCAATACGGCGAGAAATCGTGCACGAAATTGGTCGTGCCGTCCAGCGGATCGACGATCCATTTGAGCGGCTGTCCTTCGACGGCGGCGGTCACGGTCCCTTCTTCGGTGATGAATCCTGCGTCGGGAGTCAGTTCGCGAAGCCGTTCGACGATCATCTTTTCGGTCTGCTTGTCGACATATGAGACCAGGTTCTGCGCGCCTTTGAACTCCACGTCCGCGAACGTGAAACTTTTGCGCTGTTCGGCGATGTAGGCGCCCGCTTCGCGCGCCAGGTCGCATGCGCTGAGGCATATTGCTCGGTAATCCAGCATTTTATTCCGTATATAGTTTTAAACTGTCCGTTTTGGTTCGTACCCGCAGCCATTGCTCGATCCGTTCCCGTTCTCCGGCTGCGAGTTTTTTTCCTTTGTTCAGATGCATGACGCAGAGCACCAGCGTGTCGGCCGGCGTTTTGTCCGTATTGTAACGCACCGCTTTCGAAAGCGTTACGTCGTGCAGATCGGGCACCAGCGTGCGCATTTCGACCGTGATGTCCCGGACGGCCAGCGTGTCGGTCGCAAAGGCCGACAGTTTCGTTTCCAGTTCCCTGATCCGAATGTTTTTTTCGGATAGCAGTTCCTGATAACCGGTTTGCAGCGTCGAAAAATTCAGGTTGTCCGTTTCGCCGCTTTGGCGGACGACCAGACGGACGTCCCGCAGGTTGTACTGCGGCATTTGCAGTCGTGCGTTTTCGATCATTTCGTCCGAGATCGGTTCGCCGATCAGGTAAATCTCCACGTAACTCTCCCCGTTGTCGGGCCGGTAAATGCCGGTATGTTCGATGACCTTCGTTTTCGGGAACTGGAATACCGTATTCACGTATCGTTTTACGTCGTTTTCGAAAAGGCTGCGTTTGACGATCCGGTAGCCGATCACTACGCTCGGGATGATCGTGACCAACACGATCAGCAGGATCGAGCGTCTGACCCGCATTTCGCGGTTTTTGTCGACGAACTCCTTTTTCGAGTAGTGCAGAAAGCGCACGACGATGAACGTGGCGATCGCGATGAAGACCGTATTGATAAAGAACAGATAGAACGCTCCGATGAAGTATTTGAATTGCAGGGTGGCTAATCCGAATCCGGCCGTACACAGCGGCGGCATCAGCGCCGTAGCGATGGCTACGCCGGGGATGACCGTAGACGTACGGTCCTTGCGCGATTGGGCGACGATTCCGGCCAGGCCGCCGAAAAAGGCGATCAGCACGTCGTAGGTCGTCGGTGTCGTGCGTGCCAACAGTTCGCTCTGGGCCCCGCTGAGCGGCGAAATGAAAAAGTAGAGCGTCGAGGTGAAAATGCTGGCCAGCACCATGAAACCGAAGTTGCGCAGCGAGCGTTTCAGCAACTCGAAATCGTTGATCCCGACGGACAGTCCCATGCCCATGATCGGCCCCATCAGCGGCGAGATCAGCATGGCTCCGATGATAACGGCCGTCGAGTTGACGTTGAGTCCCAGCGAAGCGACGAACGTGGCGAAAATCAGCACCCATAGGTTCGTGCCCTTGAACTCCACGCCCTTGCGGATGTTGTCGACCACCTCTTCCTCGGAAGCCTTGTCGGCGCTGAGATCGAACCGGCTGCGGAGAAAGCTGCGGAGGGCTTCGGACAAGTGGTGCGGGGAACGGTTGCTCATGGTTCTTTCCTAAGATATTTTATTCTGTCTCGTGATTGCTCCTGTCGTCCGTGCGTTCCCGGCGCGGCTTGCCGGCGACGATCAGGACGATTTCGCCTTTAGGCTCGCGTTCCGAAAAACGGCGGGTCAGTTCGGCGAGGGAGCCGCGTACGGTTTCTTCGAATTTTTTGGTTAGTTCGCGCGATACGGATGCGGGACGGTCGCCGCCGAACAGTTCCGCGAACTGCTCCAGCGTTTTTACCAGCCGGTAAGGCGATTCGTAGAAAATCATCGTGCGTTCTTCGGTCGCCAATTGTTGCAACCGTTTGGATCGGCCCTTCTTAGGGGGCAGGAAGCCTTCGAAACAGAACCGGTCGCACGGGAATCCGCTGTCGATCAGCGCCGGAACGAATGCCGTAGCGCCGGGCAATGTTTCTACGTCGATGCCGTGTTCGATGCAGGTGCGTACCAGTAGGAAACCGGGATCGGAGATGCCGGGCGTGCCTGCGTCGGAGATCAGCGCTATGTTTTGTCCGCCGACGATCGTCTGCGCGACCGCTTCGACGGCGGCGTGTTCGTTGAACTTATGGTGGCTCCACATCTTTTTCTCGATTCCCAGATGTTTTAGTAATACCTGGGAAGTTCGGGTGTCCTCGGCCAGGATCACATCGACCGACGAGAGGACTTTAACCGCCCGCAGCGTGATATCATCCATGTTTCCGATCGGGGTCGGGACGAGATACAGCCTGGCCATCGGCATCAACCCAGTTTACGTTCCAGCAGATCCACGAGCAGCCGCACTCCTTCGCTGTCCGGATCCCACTGATAGTTTTCCTGAATGTACAGCAGCGCGTCGTTCAGGTCGGTAAAGGCGTTCAGTTGCGCGATGGCCGCCGCATACTGGTCGGCATTCCCGTTGAACAGGCTGCGGATCAGCATGAAGCGGTCGTTGATCCCGATACATTGGCGCAGGTCGCCGCTGATGCTCTGCGATTGTAGTTTGGAAGCCACGTCGGCGTGTGCCGTTTGTTTTCCGAGCACTTCGTTCATCGCGACTCCGTTTCCGTTGGCGAAAGTTTCGCCGAGCACTTTTTTGTGGGCGGCCGTGTCGGAAGCCGGGCCGTTTTGTCCGGCCGGTTCCGGCGCAGCAACGGGCGGGGCCGGATGCGGAGCCTCGTAGGAGCGTGCCTGCGGCGTCGGGTTATGCGGGTGGGTCGGCTGCGTCGGAGCGTCCCCGTACAACGACAGGATCACCTGTTTGTCCATGCGCGGACGGACGGTCTGCTCGTCTCCGAAAAGCTGCTGTTCGACGGAGACCGTCGTTTCGATTTCCGCGATCGGCGGCGCGGTCGGTTCTACGATCGGCGGGACGTTTACCGTTTCCGGAACGATTTCGTTCTCGATGACGGGTTCCGCTGCCGGGATCGGCACTGCGGCGGGCGCTGCCGTGTCTTCCGCCGCGCGAATAGCACATTCTGTTTCCGCAACGGTCGGCGTCGGCTGCGGCAGCAGCAGTAGCATTTCGTAAAGTTTTTTCAGTTTATCGAGTACGATCCCTTTTTCGATCTCGGGCGTTTTGTCCGTTTCCTCCCACGTTTCGGCAATTTGCCGGATGCTGTCAATCTCTTCAATCAATTTCCGAATATCCATCTTTACAGTACTTTAGGCGATTCATTCCGTTGCCGACGGACTTGTCCGGGCCGGACGGGCCGCCGGATGTGCGTCCGTAGCGGACGGCGAAATTTTTTTCAAAGTTAAACTTTATACCGATTATTACAAACACCTGTATGCTTCATTTTGCAAAAAAGGAATTCGGTATGCGGACTGTGAAATGATAAAAAATGAATCGGAGATTGTATTTTCAATAAATTATTATAATTTTGAAAATCTTAATTCATACGCAATCCCGGTAATTTGCGTGTAAATAAATGGTTTTTACTGATTTATAGAACAAATATTGAGAAAAGATAAATGGTATGATATCACCTTTTGAATCCCGTAGGATCGGCATTTTTTACGACGGGAATTTTTTGTTGCACGCATCGAATTATTACAATTATATTCATCACATGAAACGGCGCCTTTCGTTGGGAGGATTGCACCGTTTTATCCAGCATCGCGTCGCCGAGGAGGAAGGGGTCGAACCGTTGCAGTGTCAGATTGCCGAAGCGCACTATTTCAGGGGGCGCCTGAACGCTGCGGATGCGGCTCAGCGCGGCAACCAATTGTACAATGACCGCGTTTTCGACGATATCCTGATGGCCGAGGGCATACATCCGCATTACCTGCCCCTGCGCAACCTGCTCGGAAAACGCGAGGAGCGAGGGATAGACGTATGGCTGTCGCTGGAGGCTTTCGAACTGGTGATGATGCGGCGGCTGGATATCGTCGTGTTGATCGTCGCCGATACGGATTATACGCCTCTGCTGCGCAAATTGATGTCCTTCGGCGTGCGGGTCATGCTGCTGAGCTGGGATTTCGAGTATACTACCGACGAAGGGGTGCGGATGATTACCAAAACTTCGCACGAACTGTTGTCGATGGCGACTTATCCGGTCGCGATGCACGACGTGATCGATTACGGGATCGAGCAGAACAATCCGCTGATTAACGACCTGTTTGTTCCGGTGGATCCTTCCCGACAGCAGACCGAGCGAACCAAATCGTACGAGGTCAGCGAAGTGTTGAGCCTGAAAAACGGGTTCGGGTTTATCAAGTATCCCAACAACAACCTGTTTTTCCATTATCAGGACGTGGTCGGCGAGTTCAGCGATCTCTCCGTCGGAGACAAGGTGGAATTTACCGTCGAGCAAAATCCCCAGAAGCAGGACGTTGCCAAGAACGTGCGAAAACTTACGCCCGAGGAGGTGGAGAATTTGGAGTCCGACGAGCAGCCCGATTTGTAGCAGAGATTTAACTCATACCTATAAATAGCCATGAATCTGAAAGTGTTGTCCATCGTGATGGGCCTGCTGTTGTCGTTGTGCGGATACCGTGCGACGGCGAAGAGTTCCGAACAGAATGTCGAATGGAAAGCCAAATGGATCAGTTCGGGGACTACCCGGGAGCAGCCGAACACCTGGCTTAATTTCCGCAAAGAGGTGAATCTGCCGAACGTACCGACTTCCGTGATCGCACGGATCGGGGCGGACAGCAAATACTGGCTATGGATCAACGGGAAGCCGGTGGTCTTCGAAGGCGGACTGAAACGGGGCCCCAATCCGCTCGATACCTATTATGATGAGGTGGAGATTGCTCCTTACCTAAAACGCGGCGAGAATACGATCGCCGTGTTGCTGTGGTATTTCGGCCGTCCGTCGTTTTCGCATAACGACAGCGGGAAAGCCGGGCTGTTGTTCGATTGCCAGACCCCTTCGTTCGATATCTTAAGCGACGATTCGTGGAAATGCGAGGCGAATCCGGCTTACGGAACCTGTCCGCCTCCCGATCCGAACATGCGGCTCGCCGAGTCCAATATCCGGTACGACGCCCGCAAGGCGGGACGGGCATGGCACCAGCCGGGTTTCAATGCCGACGAGATGCCGCAGGCCGTCGAAAACGGAACCGCAGGCAGCCGGCCATGGAACAAGCTGGTGTTGCGGCCGATTCCGCTGTGGAAGGTGGGCGAGTTGCAGGACTACCCGTCTCAGGTTCGCAACGGCGATACGATCGTTTGTACGCTGCCTTATAATGCACAGATCACGCCTTATATCAAACTGAAGGCCTCGTCCGGGGACAAAGTGCAGATATTTACAGACAATTACCTGAAGTACAACGGCGGGGATAATTACCTGCGCTGCGAATACATCGCCCGCGACGGCGTGCAGGACTACGAGAACAAAGGGTGGACGAACGGACACCGGGTTTACTACGTAGTGCCTGCCGATGCGGAGGTGATGGAGCTGAAGTTCCGCGAGAGCGGTTACGATACTGAATTCGTCGGTACGTTCGAATGCTCCGATCCGGAGTTCAACCGTTTCCTGACCAAAGCCGTGCGCACGCTGTATATTACGATGCGCGATACCTACATGGATTGTCCCGACCGCGAGCGTTCGCAGTGGACGGGAGATGTGGTCAATGAATCCGGAGAGGCGTTTTACGCCCTGTCCGAGTCGGCTAACCGACTGACCCGCAAATGGCTCCATAATCTTGCCGGATGGCAGAAGCCCGACGGCGTGATTTATGCCCCCGTTCCGTCGTCGAATTGGGACAAGGAACTGCCGGGCCAGGTGATGGCTTCGCTGGGTTACTACGGGTTGTGGAACTACTATTGGTATACGGGCGATAAGGAGACGCTCGCTGAAGTGTATCCGGCCGTACAGCGTTACATCGCCCTATGGAAAAAGGGCTCCAAAGGAACCGTATTGCTGCGCGACGGCGGATGGAATTGGGGCGATTGGGGAGACAATATCGACATTCTGCCGTTGCAAAATGCGTGGTATTACTTGATGATCAAAGGGATGCGCAATGCGGCCGAAGTGCTCGGCCATGCGGCCGACGCCCGGTCGTATACCGAAGAGATGGCGGCGCTGAAGCAGGCGTTCAACAGTCATTTCTGGAACGGTAAGGAGTACCGCGATCCGGAGTACAAAAAAGCGACCGATGACCGCGTTCATGCGTTGGCGGTCGTATCCGGGCTGGCCGATCCGGACAAATATCCGGCTATCCTGAACGTATTTCGTTCGCAGGAGAACGCGAGCCCCTATATGGAAAAATACGTTTTCGAAGCCCTGATGCAGATGGGGAACGGCGACGAAGGTTTTGCGCGGCATAACCGCCGTTTCTCGAATATGGTGCGGAACGACTATTTCACCACGCTTTTCGAGGGGTGGGGGATCGGTAGCGAAGGATTCGGCGGCGGCAGCGTCAACCACGCGTGGAGCGGGGGAGGCCTGACGGTGGCCTACCGGTATATTTGCGGTATCCGTCCGATGGACGTGGCTTACAACAAGGTCGGGGTGTTGCCGTTGCCGTCCGGCCTGTCGTGGGCGAAAGCTTCGGTGGTCACTCCGATCGGCCGGGTAACGTCGGCTTTCGAATCCAGTCCGAACGTATTTGTGTTGGATACGGAGTTTCCGAAAGAGTACGAAGGGGTGATCGGCGCTCCGAAACAGGGCGTGCGCGAAGTGAAGATCAACGGGACGACCGTCTGGAAGAACGGCAGTCCGGTACGCAATAAAGTGGCTCGTTTCATCAAAAAACAGCCCAGCGACCTGCACCTGAGTTTCGAAGTGAAGGGTGGCGCTTACAAGCTGATAGCCGTCCGTTGACCTTGGCTGTGCCGGAATATCGGTGGATGCTATCGGGAGATTTCTTTCGAGGCGAACGGGACGGAGTCGGGAAGGGCTTCCGGAAAGCCGGAGAACGTTTCGGTTCGGAAATGAAATAAATCCGGTTAGAATATCGAAAAAGGAGGGAAAATTTCCCTCCTTTTTCGATACGGTACAGTTTGTCGTTTATTCCGTTTTCTGCAACGGGATCGAGAAACTGAACGTCGAGCCTTTGCCTTCTTCCGATTCGAACCAGAGGCGTCCTCCGTTCTTCGTCGCAAAATCCTGGCACAACAGCAGGCCGAGTCCCGATCCTTCTTCGTTTTTGGTGCCGAACGTGCTGAAATGAGTGCTCGGTTTCATCAGTTTGGCCTGATTCTCCTTGCTGATGCCGCATCCGCTGTCGGACGCTTCGACGATCGCCGCCTGTGCATCCTGCCGGACGCGAATCGTGATGTCGCCCCCTTCTGGCGTGAATTTCATCGCGTTGCTGATCAGGTTCCGGATGACGGTTTTCATCATGTCGCAGTCGGCGTACACTTCCAGCGTGTCGGGAATTTCGACCCGGAGCCGGATGTTTTTCAGTTCGGCCGCGATCGAGAATATTTCGATGACCCCTTGTATGATCGGGACGAGGTCGAATTGCTGATAGACGACATTCAGCCGTCCGATCTGGCTTTTCGTCCATTTTAGCAGGTTGTCCAGCAACGAGAAGACCTCTTCGGTCATGCGGTTGGCCATGTTCAGCATTTCGTGCATATCCTTTCCGATCGACGAAGCCGGAAGGTTCAGCAGCAGCATGTTCAGAACCATTTTGATCGAACCGATCGGCGAGCGCAGGTCGTGCGCGATGACCGAGTACAGTTTATCCCGTCCCGATATCGTGCGCTGCAGCTCTTCGGTTTGCCGGATGATGATCCGCCTGGCGGCGATCAGCGAGATCTGATGGGATACTCGGATCAGCAGTTCCTCTTTGTGGAAAGGTTTCGATATGAAGTCGTTGGCCCCGGCTTTGAAACCCCGGACGACGTCGGACGTAGCGTTCAGCGCGGTCAGAAAGATGATCGGGATATCTCTTGTTTCCGGATTCTCTTTCAACTTTTCGGCGACCTCGAATCCGTTCAGACCGGGCATCATGACATCCAGCAGGATCAGATCCGGCTTTTCCGTCTTTACGGCCGATAGCGCTTGCAGGCCGTCGTTCGCGGTGGCGATTTGGTAGTTCAGGTTCTTTAGGAGCACTTTCAGGAGCAACACGTTCGATACGACGTCGTCCACGATCAGAATTTTATATTCCGCAGCGTTGAAATCCAGGCTTGTATCCATTGAAAATCAGTTTAAGTAGGGCTTCCGGTCCGGTTATTTGATTTTCAATTCCTCTTTGAAATATTTCATCATTTTTACCAGTCCCTGTTCGAGGAGTATGGTGGGACTCCATCCGAGGTTTTCCTGCGCGGTCGTAATGTCCGGTTTTCTGCGCTGCGGGTCGTCGGCCGGCAGCGGTTTGAGGATGACGCTCGCCTTCGACCGCGTGATCTCCAGTACGAGCGTCGCCAGTTGGCGGATCGTGAATTCGCGCGGATTTCCCAGGTTGACCGGGCCTGTAAAATCATCGTCCGTCGCCATCGTGCGCACCAGGCCTTCGACGAGATCGTCGATATAGAGAAAACTGCGGGTTTGAGAGCCGTCTCCGTAGACCGTAATGTCCTGGTTCATCAGTGCCTGTATGGTGAAATTCGAGATTACGCGTCCGTCGTTGAGACACATGTTCGGGCCGTAGGTATTGAATATGCGAACGATTTTAATCGGAATCCGGTATTGCCGGTAGTAATCCATGCACAGCGTTTCCGCGCAACGCTTGCCTTCGTCGTAGCATGAACGCGGCCCGATCGGATTGACGTTCCCCCAGTACGTTTCGGGTTGGGGATGCACGGCCGGGTCTCCGTAGACTTCGCTGGTAGATGCTTGTAGCAGCTTCGAGCGTTTCTTAATGGCCAGATCCAGCATGTTGATCGCGCCGAGTACGTTCGTTTTCAGTGTTTTGATCGGATTGTACTGGTAATGTATAGGCGAAGCCGGGCAGGCCAGGTTGTAGATCTCGTCGATCGGACCGTCCGGACAATAAGGGGTCGTAATATCCTGTTCCGCCATTTGGAAATTCGGATTGGCGGTCAGGTGTTGGATGTTTTTCGGCGATCCGGTGAGAAAATTATCCAGGCAGACAACCTGACAACCTTCGTTGAGCAGTCGAACGCACAAATGCGATCCGATAAAGCCTGCGCCTCCCGTAACCAATATTCTTTTCATAAAAACAGAGCGAATTTAAGTTGCCTAAAATCGTTACACTGCATGGTTGACCCGGATGGCGCCCCGGAGCAAACAGGCCGGAATGGACGGATGAACGTCCGAATTGACGACAAAGTTATTATTTTTTCTTCTGTCTGAACGATTATATTTTTTAAATGTTAATAAAATTATATGGAAAACGGCGTTTTCCGAAGGTCTGATATGACGATAAAAATTAAGGTGTTGAATGTGTGGGGATCGGTCATTTGTAATATTGAAAAAATGGGAATTGGGTTTTTTCAATTTCGTGTCATTATATTGCGATATTCTTTTATCTTTGCGAGGTCGGTATGGTGGCGAGGCTTAAAAGGTTGTCGATGGAAACGTTTAGATTTGAGATACAATGTCCGTCCAGGGATCGTGGATTGTGCTCGGGAAATTTATTGTTGGTCGATCGGGGCGGGATGTGTGTGCATGCCCAGCTCCAGACCGAAGACCGCTATCTGAGCAATCGGATGGTGGGGGAGAATATTTTCGACCTTTTTCCGGCTTCGGCTTCGGGCTCGTTGCGCGCCGGATTTTCAACCTTGTGGAGCGGACGAAAAGGATTTTGCGAAGATCTTTACGAATGTGCGGGGGAAACGGGGGAATTGTCCGTTTATTATGTGATTTCGATGAGCCGATACGACGACTTCCACGCTATGATCCGGCTGAGGAATATTTCCTATTATATCAATAAGCACGAGCGACTGCTGCGGCAGGAGGAACAAAAGGTGGAAGATCTGAAAAGGCTCGCCGGGATCGGCGTGTGGAAGTACGATTCGAAAAAGCGGCGGCTCGAATCGAAGGGGTATGCCGATCCTATGTTCCAACCGGGCGAATACCGGGAGATGGATATGGCCGAATATTTTTCTCGGATGTCTGTGACGGACGTGGAAAAGGTCAAGGAATATATCCGGGGGTTGGACGCCGGCCGTCGGCAAGAGAGTATCCAGTATGTGATGCATTACCAGTACGGGGATGTGGTGCTGCGGGTCGAGCCGATCAGTTGCCGGCCTTCCGACGGAGGCTATCTGTGGGAAGGTTATGTGCAGAATGTTACGGATCTGATTACCGGACAGACGCGCATCGAGATGTTGCGGCAGGCTATCTATTCCGTTTCGGAGGATGTTTTCGCCGTCGAACCCGACGGTTCGTTGGCATTCGCCAATAAAACGTTTCTGGAACATAACGTGAGCGATCGCCCACGGGATGTCATCGGCGAGAAGGTGTTCGACCTGAATAAAACGCTGGTAGACAAGACGCAATGGGGCGATTGGCTCAGGAGCCTCCGGGAAAACGGCGGCAGTTGGAATTTTACGCAGGACAGGGTGTCGGACGGTCAGGGAGAGGCGATGACTTTCGAGAATTACTCTTACTTGATTGAGAATCAGTTGCACCAGGAATTGATCTGGGTGTTCGCCCGGGATATTTCCGAACGTCTGAAGCGGGAAGACGAGATCAACAGTCTGCAATACCTGACCAATTCGATTATCAATAATATTCCGGTCGGCCTGTATGTCAAGGACGTCGCCGATGATTTCAAGTACCTGTTCTGCAACCGGTCGGCATTCGATTTCCTGCGGTCCGGCCGCGAGGACATGATCGGAAAGAACGATTTTGAGATATTCGGCCGCAGCAAAGCCGAAGCCATCCGAAATGAAGACCTGCAGCTTGTTTCCGACCGGACGAAGATCGAACGTACCGGGCAGGTCGGCGGAGCCTCCGGTTCTCCTGTCACGTACGAGGAGGTGCGTATCTATTCAGAGAAGAAAGACGGCACGCCTTTGATTATCGGTGTGTTTTGGGATATTACTTCCCGCGTCGCTTTGGAGAAAGAACTCGTAGAGGCCAAAGAGAAAGCCGAAGAGTCGGGACGCCTGAAGTCGGCGTTCCTGGCCAATATGAGTCACGAGATCCGGACTCCGCTGAATGCGATCGTCGGATTTTCGAATATCATTGCGGAGACTCAGGATATGGAAGAACGCCGCGGAATGTATAAGATCGTAGAGACCAACAACGAACGGTTGTTGTCGCTGATCAATGAGATACTGGACATGTCGAAGATCGAGGCGGGGATGCTGGAACTGTCGTCCAAACCGGTCAATATGTGGGTGCTGTGCGGGGAATTGCTCAATGCCAACCTGTTCCGTTGTCCGGGCAATGTGATTTTCTCGTTCGACGGATCGAGTCCGAATCTGGTGACCCGTACCGATCCGAACCGCCTGTTCCAGGTTTTTGCGAACCTGATTACCAATGCGTTCAAATTTACCGATTCGGGGCGCGTAACGTTCGGGTACCGGCTCGACGGACCGAATATCGTCTGTTATGTGGAAGATACGGGATCGGGGATCGAGACCGACAAGCAGGATAAGATTTTCGACCGGTTCGTCAAAGGAAACGATTTCGCTCAGGGAACGGGACTCGGCCTGCCTATCTGTAAAGTATTGATCGAAAAGATGGGCGGACGGATCGGCGTGGAGTCGGCGATAGGAAGAGGCGCGAAGTTCGTATTTACGATTCCATATGTTCCGCCGGTGAACGAGCGTGCCGGTTCGGGAAATCCGGACGGGCTGAAAACGTCTGTCCGGAAAGCCGGGGCACGGAAGGCTATTTCCAGTACCGTGACGGTGCTGGTCGTGGAGAGCGAGCCGTCGGATTTCGATCTGCTGTGCGATACTTTCGGAGACGGGATATTTTTCGTACGGGCCGACAGCGGCGTAGAGGCGGTTACGTTGTTCGAGCAGTACCGCCCCCAGTTGGTTTTGTTGAATGTCGCCGTGACGGATATGAACTGCGCCGAGGTCGCCGGAATCATTAAAGAGGTATCTCCCGGGGTTCCGGTCGTCGCATTCGGCAATTCTGCGCCGACGGACTGTTACGATGATTTCATGGCTGTTCCCTGGAGCCGGGAACAAGTCGAACGGTTGTTTAACAAGTATCTTTAAATTCGGATTGTAGGTTATTTCGCGCTATGGAATTGTCGGAAGATAATTTGGATATTCGGAAAATGCAGTGTCTGCTGGACGCGGCGCAGGTGGGATGGATCGAAAAAGAGTCCGGAGGAGGGCGTTGCCGTTTTTCTTCATTGCTGGGGGATGCTCTTGATCTATCGAATGATACGTTGAGCCAGAATGATTTTTTGCAGTTGGTCCGGACGGATTTCAGAAGCCGAGTGGACGCCAGTGTGTTGCTGTCCGATCACGGCGATTCGAAAACGGCGATTGAATTTCCGATCGCCGTTTCGGCCGGGGAACAGTGGGTGAGGTGCGCGTATGCCGGGGAACACGGCGGAAAGGCGCTTTTCTCGGTGTTGTTGTTGCCGAAGGGAGGTGAAGCAAGCAGACGGCAGGTCAACGATATATTGCAGCAGCAGAAGCATATATCCCGTTTGTTGTTCTCTTTCCTCAAGACAAAGGATCTGAAACATGTATGCGAAAATATCCTGAAAGAGCTTTTGAAGCGTTTCCATGCCGACCGGGCCTATATTTTCGAACTGAACGAGTCGGAAAAATATCATAGTTGCGTTTACGAAGCAGTCGCCGAAGGCACTTCGCCGCAGATCGACATGTTGCAGAAGATGCCTTTGGAAGAGAGTCCGTGGTGGAGCGGGCAGATTCTGAACAAACGGCCGATTATTCTCAATACGCTGGACGATCTTCCGCCGCAGATCGTTCAGGAAAGAAATATTCTTGACGCACAGAACATTCGGTCGTTGATGGTGGTGCCTATGATGTCTACGGAATCCGTTTACGGATACATGGGGATCGATATGGTGCGGGAGTCCCGTAACTGGAGCCGGGAGGATTACCAGTGGTTCTCCTTTCTGGCCAACATCATTTCCATTTGCATAGGGCTTTATTACAGTCGAAAAAAGGCGGAACGGGAAAGTTTGTATTATAAGGAGCTGTACAGTCACATGCCGATCGGATTCTTGCGCAGCCGTTTGGTGCGCGACGGTTCCGGCAAAGTTACGGATTGCCGGTTCGAATACGCCAACCAGATGGCTGAAAAACTGATCGGTCTTGCCTGCGAGGAACTGGCCGGTCTCCGGGCTTCGGATATACTTTCTCAGGAGGAGGTGAACACCAGCCTGTCGATCATCCGGTCGACTTCTCCGGAGCAAAAATTACAGTACAAGCGCGATCGTTATATCGAACGGACGGGAGTGCACTGCAAGGAGATCGATTATTTATCCGGTCCCGACGAGGTGATTACCCTGCTGAAAGACGAGACGGAAACCGTAAAAGCCAATGAAGAATCCAAGCAGCACGAACGAATGCTCGATAACTTGTTCCGGAACATTCCAGTCGGGATCGAACTGTACGATCCGGAAGGCAGTCTGAGAAGTATCAATCCGAAAGATTGCGAGATTTTCGGCGTCCGGCCGGACGAGGTATTGGGAATCAATATTATGGACAACCCGCTGGTGCCGAAGCAGGTGAAAGAGAAGATTCGGAACAGGCAACCGGTCGATTTCCGGCTGGACTACCGGTTCGGTCTGCTCAGCGATTATTACAATACGTCTTTCGAAGACCGGGATACCCGTAAGGATATCGTCGCCAAGTATGTTCCGCTTTATGACGGCGGCAACCGCCTGCTTTACCATCTGTGCATCGTGATCGATAACACCGATACGGTCAATATCCAGAACCGGATCCACGATTTCGAGCATATCTTCTCGCTGATTGCCGATTTCGCGAAAGTGGGGTATGGAAAATACAATTTCGATACGCAGACTGGAACGGCCATTCCGCAGTGGTTCCGAAATCTGGGCGAGCCGGTCCATTCGAGCGTGCGGGAGGTGGCCGGCCGGGGATTCCGCTATGTGCACCGGGAGGATCGCAAACACATGTATGCATTCTTCGCTGCGGCCCGGAACCGTAGTGTCGATTCTTACCAGCGGGAAGTCCGGGTCAAAGGGCCCGCCGATAGGAAATGGCGGTGGCTGCGCATCGACATGATCGTAAACTCCCTTGCCGACGGGTCGACCGAGGTGATCGGGGTGAATATCGACATTACCCAGATCAAGGAGACCCAGCAAAGCCTGATCGTGGCCAAAGAGAAAGCGGAAAAAATGGATCGGTTGAAATCCGCGTTCCTGGCGAACATGAGCCATGAGATCCGCACTCCGTTGAATGCGATCGTCGGTTTCTCCCAGATGTTACTGAGTCAGGAAGCTTTCGAGAAGGAAGACCGGGAGCATTATATGCAGATCGTGCAGGATAACAGCGATTTGTTGTTGCAGTTGGTCTCGGATATTCTCGATCTGTCGAAGATCGAAGCGGGCGTTTTCGAATTCAATTATGCGGACGTGCCGTGCAACAGACTATGCCGTGAAATCGTTATGTCGCTACGGATGAAAACGCAGCCCGGCGTAGAGTTGATTTTCGACGAACCGGCGGCGGAATGCGTCGTACACAGCGACAAGAATCGGATTGCCCAGGTGCTGGTGAATTTTATCAACAATGCCGCCAAGTTTACCTCGAAGGGCAGTATTCATGCGGGACTCGTGCCGCATAAGAACGATGTGGAGTTTTATGTCCGCGATACCGGCGTCGGGATTTCCAAAGAGCAGCTCGGTCATGTTTTCGACCGGTTCGTGAAGTTGAACAGTTTTATTCAGGGAACCGGATTGGGACTGCCTATCTGTAAAAGTTTGATCGAGCAACTGGGCGGTCGCATCGGAGCCGAGTCGAAAACGGGCAAAGGTTCTTATTTTTGGTTTAAATTACCTTATAGGATTAAAAAAAGAACGATTATTAAATAATTTATTTACATTTGTCTGACGGATTCGGGTATGTTGCGCTCCGCCGGGAATATTGCGATTTTAAAATCGGAAGTTATGAAGAAAACGATTTTGCTTTTGGACGATAAGGAGTCCATAGCGAAAGTGGTGGCGGTTTATTTATCCGGCGAATACGATGTCGTTTATTTCGACAATGCATTGAAGGGGATTCAGTGGCTACAGGAGGGGAATAAGCCCGATTTGATAATTTCGGACATTCGGATGCCGGTTATGCGCGGCGATGAGTTTCTGGAATATGTCAAGAACAACGAGCTGTTCAAATCTTTCCCTGTGATTATTCTGTCGAGCGAGGAAAGCACCTCCGAACGGATACGCCTGCTGGAAGTGGGCGCTTCCGATTATATCGTCAAACCGTTTAATCCCATGGAGTTGAAAATCAGAATCCGGAAGATCATCGAAAATGAGTAAAGAGTTCGATCTGCTTTTTGTCGGACCGGATTCCGTATTGAAAGAGTATTTTCGCGATATTGCCGACGGGTATTCGTTTCGTGAAGCGGCCGACGGCAGTGATTCCCTGCAACAGGTCGGATCAGGCGATTCGAAAAGCGAAATCGTCGTTCTTTGGGAAAAAACGACGATAGACAGGGATTTGTCCGCGATCAGGGCTTTTCGGAAAACCCGCGGGAATGTTTACCTGATTCTGATAGGAAATGAACTGACGCCGGACGAGAGGAGCGGATACCTGAAAGCGGGCGTGAACGATACCATGCTCCGGCATATTCCGAAAGAACAGTTCGTAAGCCGGCTTTCGTTTATACAGCAGACCCGGGAGATGATTCTCGGAAAAAGGGAGAAAGCGTCGCAGGAAGCGATCTGCCATTTTCGCCTGCCTTTATGGAAAAGGCTTTTCGACATCTGTTTCTCGTCGGTCGCTTTGCTGTCGCTGTCGCCGTTGCTGCTGCTGACGATGCTGGCAATCCGACTGGAAAGCAAAGGCGCGACGGTTTATCGTTCCAAGAGGGTGGGAAGCAACTACCGGGTATTCGATTTCCTGAAATTCCGGTCGATGTATGCGGGGGCTGAAAAGCAATTGAAGCATTACGAGCAGTTGAACCAGTATAAATTCGAGAAGACGACCGATGAGGACGGCGGAAAATTGAATATTTCCGGAGATTTTTTGGCAGACGGCGTTTTGCCCGACGGGAATTTTTTGGTCGGCGACGACGACGTGGTGTTGGTTTCCGATGACGAGGTGATTTTGGAAAAGGAATACATCGACCAGAAAAGCTATGAACAGGAAAATGCATTCGTGAAGCTGGAAAACGATCCGCGGATTACGCGGGTCGGGCGGTTCATTCGCAAATACAGCATCGACGAACTTCCGCAATTGATCAATATCCTGAAAGGAGATATGTCCGTTGTCGGGAACCGTCCGCTGCCGTTGTACGAAGCCGAACGGCTGACCAGCGACGAATATATCGACCGTTTTATGGCTCCGGCCGGGCTGACCGGGTTGTGGCAGGTGGAGAAGCGGGGCGATTCGGGCAGTATGTCCGCCGAAGAGCGGAAGAAACTGGACATCGAATATGCCCGGGATTTTTCGTTCGGGATGGATTTCCGGATAATCTTAAAAACGATATCAGCGTTCGTACAAAAAGAAAATGTATAGTATATGTCGAAAAGAGTTTCGGGTTTGATCGCGCTGACCGCGATTTTGTGTTGCGGGGCGGTTACGGCCCAGCAACCTGATAGTTTGGATGGAGCGGTTCCGGCGAGCGGCGCCGCCACGGATACGATCGACGATCTGGCCGGTTTCGGGCCTTCGGGCTATGAGTTGGGCAAGGTCGTTCTGCCGTCGCTGGAGCAGCTCTATGCCAATGCGGAGCAGAACCCCGGCGTGCTGGCGCTGGAAAAACAAAAAGAATTCGAGGAGTTGCAGTTGAAACGCGAGAAACGGAATTTTCTCTCTTTTCTGAACGTCAATGCCAATTATTATTACGGCAACGGGACGATGAGCAGTCATCTTTACGATGAGAGCGGTATGCCGATTCCGCAAAACTATTCCCGGCAGTCGCAGTCCAATTACAACCTGGGCGCATCGGTTTCGATTCCGCTGGAAAAATTGTTCGATTTGCGGGGAAGCGTGAAACGTCAGCGCAAACAGGTGGAAAAGGTCGAATACGAACGGCAGAGCGCGATCGAGGAGCGGCGGGTAACCATCGCAACGATCTACTCGAAAGTGCTCAGTTACATGCCTATTCTGAAGGCGACGACCGAGAAAAGGGTATTTGCCGATGCTCAGTATGCCATCAGCCAGAACGATTTTATCAACAGTAAAATCGGAGCGTCGGAAATCAATGTCGAAAAGGAACGTCAGATTAAGGCCATCACCGAATACGAGAATGTGCGTTCGGAACTGTACGGTTTGCTGTTGCAACTGGAGATTCTGTCGAATACCGAAATCATTTCGAAAAAATAAATTATGAAATACGTGCTGTATATTCTCCGGTTCTTTTACCGGATTCGTTTCTGGCTGATCCTGCTGCCCGTGCTGGCGGCTTGCTATATGATCTGGAAGACCCGCGATATCGCCCGTTACTACGAGGTGCGTACGACCGTTTATACGGGCGTCGTGTCGGGGTACGATATCGAGCAGGCGTCAGTCCGCGAGGCCGACTGGAATACGAAAAACAGCACGATCGTTAATATGATGGATATCCTCAAGAGCGAGGCCACGTTGCGCCGGGTATCGATGCGGTTGTACGCCCGCTGCCTGATGAACGGCGATTCGATGAAAAACAATACGTACATCAATGCGGACACTTACCGCTGGTTGATGGACCGTACGCCCAAATATGTGTTGGATTTGATCGTAAAAGGCGACGAAGACAAGACGGTGGAGAATTTCTTCGACAACATGAAACCCGACAACCGAGATCATTTGTACGGCCTGTTCATGTGGGAAGCCAGCCGATATTTCGGATATAAGGATTTGGAACAGATCCGCGTCGACCGGATCGCTTCCAGCGACATGCTGAAACTTTCGTATCAGAACAGCGATCCGGGGATCACTTACAATACGGTACTGATCCTGGTCAAGGAGTTTTTCGATCAGTACCAGACGTTGCGTTTCGGCGAAACGAACGATGCGATCGCTTATTTCCGCAGGGAGCTGGCCGAAGCCGGTACGAAGTTGAAAGCCGCCGAAGACGAGCTGACCAGTTACAATGTCGAAAAACGGGTAATCAATTATACCGACGAAACCAAAGAGGTCGCTTCGATCAACAAAGAGTTCGAGATCCAGTATCAGGACGTGCTGATGAACTATGCGAAGGCGGATGCGGCCGTTTCGCAGTTGGAAGGTCGGATTGATATGAATATCAATAATATGCGTAGTAATTCGGCGTTTATGGAGAAGTTGAAGCTCATCTCCGAGTTGCAGACGCAGATTACCAATATAGATGCTTTCGGGCAGAAAAACGAGGCTAATCTGGAGAAACTCGCTACACTGAAAAAAGCCCTGAAAGCCGAAGAGCGGAGCGTCTCCGAATTGACCAAAACCATCAATGAAAACAAGTATTCGAAAGAAGGCATCGTGAGCGATCGGTTCGTTCAGGATTGGCTGGCGCAGACGTTGGAATTATCCAAGGCGAAAGCGCAGAAGGAGGTGATGGAAAAATGGCGGCGGGAGTTGAACGAAAAATATACGTATTACGCTCCGATCGGTTCCACGATCAAATCGAAGGAGCGTGAAATCGACTTTACCGAAAGGACTTACCTTTCGTTGTTGGAAGGTTTGAATTCGGCCATCCTGCGGTTGAGGCAGTTGCAGATGACGACCAATACGCTGAAAGTGACCGATGAACCGTCTTATCCGATATCTCCGCTGCCGCACAAGCGGAAGATGATGGTGCTGCTGGCCTTTGTTTGCACGGCGATTTTCGTAGTGGCTTATTTTCTGTTCCTGGAGTTGGTCGACCGCACGCTGCGCGACCGCATCCGGGCGGAGCGTATTACCGGCCGTAAGGTGCTCGGCGTCATGCCGCGGAATTCACGGCGTTACCGTCCGTTCAATCAGCAGGCCAAAGAGATTGCCATGCATTACTTGGCTAAAGCCGTCGTCCCCTATTTCGGACGGGAAAAACCGGTCGTTATCAATATACTGAGTACCGAAGAAGGCGACGGCAAGCATTTCGTAGCGCAATACCTGCGCGACTATTGGCAAAAGTCGGGTTTGAAGGTGGGCCTGCTGTCCTACCGCGAAGAATTCAATTGCCGGAGCGAATCTTACTTGTTGGCGAACAATCTGACGGATTACTGTCAGGCGGGCGACGCGATGATCGTGCTGGTCGTTCACCAGCCGCTGACCGAGGAGAGCGTGCCGTCCCCGTTGTTGGAAAGCGCGAACCTGAACCTGATGATCGCCCGTTCGGACAGGACGTGGACAACCATCGATCAGGAAGTCTTCGAGAAAGTGGGCGAGCAGAGCGGGGAAACTCCGTTGTTCCTGGTGTTGAATCAGACGGCCTGGGACGTTACGGAAGATTTCACGGGGCTGTTGCCGCCTTATTCCCGTTTCCGTCGCTGGCTTTACCGGCTTTCCCAGCTCGGGCTTACCGCTCGGGATACGAAAAAGAACGAATCGGGAGTTTAAACAGAAAATGCCGCAATGAAATTGTCCGGTGCGATAAAAGAGCGTCCTCGCTTTTTCGTGATCGTCGTCCTGCTGCTTGGCGTACTGGTCGTAAACGAATTGTTGGTGCGTGCGGGAACGGTACAGGGCGTTGCATTCATGCTGTTGCCGATTTTCGCGCTGCTGGGTTTCGCTTTCGCACTGAGACCGCATGCCACGCTGTGGCTTTATATCGCCGTCAATTATTACATCATCGGTCTGACCCGTTACGTCGACCTGAAAGGCGGTATGCTGATGATGGGATTCTCCGTATTGTTGCTGGTGGTATTGTTCGTCAGCCAATGGCTCGGAAAGGTGGAGTGGCGCAGGGGATTCAATCAACTTACCCTTTACTGGACGATTTGGTTCGTGTACTGTACGGTGCTTGCTTTCCTGCCGAGCGCTCATTTCGACGCTTGGATGATTGCGATCAACTTGTACGCTTTTATCCCTTTGCTGCTGGCGTTTGCGGTGCCGATTATTTTCCGCAGGTACCGCGACCTGAAGATTTTCCTGTTCGTCTTTTCGTTGCTTACTCTGACGGCCGTATGCAAGGCGCTGTGGCAGAAAACGGTCGGATTCGATACCGCCGAGAAGATTTTTTTGTATCAGGAAGGCGGAGCCAGTACGCACATCATCTGGTCGGGAACCCGTTATTTTTCTTTTTTCACCGATGCGGCGAATTTCGGTTCGGGAATGGTGTTTTCGATGGTCGTATTTTCGATCGCCTCGGTTTACGTCCGGGGGTGGCTGCGGTTTTACTATCTGGCTGTCGCTGTCGCCGCCGCTTACGGTTTCGGACTGTCGGGTACCCGCAGCGCGGTGATCGTGCCGTTCGTAGGTTACGCGCTGTATATTCTGACCACGAAGAACAAACGGATCTTGTTGGCCGGTGTCGTGACGTTGGCCATCCTGTTCGGCTTTTTTAAATTTACGCATATCGGGGACGGCAATGTCATGATTTATCGGATACGTTCCGCATTCAATCCGACCGAAGACGCTTCTTTCCAGGTGCGGCTCGAAAATCAGGAAAGGCTGAGGAGGGTTATGGCCGATAAGCCTTTCGGGGTCGGGCTCGGGTTGGGCGGAGGCAAGGCGAGCCGTTTCGACGATACGGCCGTTACGTCGTGGATTGCGACCGACTCGTGGTATGTGATGGTATGGGTCGAAACCGGAGCTGTAGGCGCTGTGCTGTACTTGGTTCTGCATGCTTTGATTCTCGGGGTCGGGGCGTGGCGGATCATGTTCCGGATACGGGATCCGCAGTTGAAGGGGTTGCTGGGAGCCCTGCTGGCCGGGGCCGGGGGAATGATGGCAGGGTGTTATGCCAACGAGATCATGAATTTTCCGAACGGACCGATGGTCTATATCTGCGAAGCGTTCGTATTCGCCGGTTGCTGGTACGACCGGGAATTGGCCGCAAGGAAACAAAAGGAACTGTCGCATGGGGACGAAGCCTGAGCTGTCGGTCATTACCGTCAATTATAACGGATACGGGGATACGGTAGCGCTGATCGACTCCCTGAGAAAACATCTGGCGGATATTCCGTTCGAGGCGATCGTCGTCGACAACGCTTCGCGTACGGACGAAGCGGAGGCTATCCGCCGGCATTTTCCGGACGAGGGGCGTCTGGTGTTGATCCGTAGCGAGCGGAATCTCGGATTCGCCGGAGGAAATAACCTCGGGATCGGAGCGGCGAGGGGCGATTATCTGCTGTTGCTGAACAACGACGCCTTCGTCGAGGACGGTTCGCTGCGGGAGTTGATCGCCGTGTTGGAAAACGATTCCCGGATCGGATGCGTCTCCCCGAAGATCCGTTTTGCCGATTCTCCGCGCGATATTCAGTTCGCCGGGTATACTCCGCTCAGCCGCATTACGTTGCGAAATTCGCTGATCGGTTTTGGAGAACCCGATCGAGGACAATATCAGGCCCCGCATGTCACTCCGTATTGTCACGGCGCCGCCATGATGTTCCGCCGGGAGACGGTAGAACGGGTCGGACCGATGCCGGAGGCGTATTTCCTCTACTATGAAGAGTTGGACTGGTGCGTTCGGATCGCGCAGGCCGGATACCTGTTGTGGTACGAGCCGAAAGCCACCGTATTTCATCGCGAAAGCCGCTCCGCCGGACAGAACAGTCCGCTGCGGACTTATTACCTGACCCGCAACCGGCTGCTATTCGCGCGGCGAAACCTGAAGGGAGCGTACAGGTGGCTTTCGATCCTCTATCAGACGGCGGTGGCGGTTCCGAAAGCGTGCCTTGCGGCGACGTTGAAAGGCGACCGGCGGAACGTCTCGGCGGTGCTGAGGGGGTGGCGGGACTTTTGGAAAATCTTATAATTTTATGTCATGGCGGTTTTGTACGAAATAGCCGGTTGGGCCGATATCCTGTTGTGGATCGTTTTTGCAGTGCAGGTCGCGTATCTGCTGTTTTTCGCCTGGAAGGGCGGGATGTTGCGACCGTGGAGCACCGTGCGGCGGCCAGTCCGCAGCAAGCGGCGTTTCGCCGTGTTTTTTCCGGCCTACAAGGAAGACCGTGTGATCGTAGAGACTGTGGAGTCTTTTTTGCGGCAGGATTATCCGGCCGATTCTTACGAAGTGGTCGTGATCTCGGATCGGATGCAGGATCGGACGAACGAACGATTGTCCGGATTGCCGGTAACGCTGCTCGAAGCGGATTTCGAAAACAGTTCGAAGGCCCGGGCGCTTACGTTCGCCGTCGATAAGCTGGATCGGAAACGGTACGACGTCGCGGTAGTGATGGATGCCGACAATACGGTGCAGCCCGATTTCCTGCGACGGCTGAACGAAACGTTCGAGACGGGTACGCGGGCCGTCCAAGCGCATCGTCAGGCCAAAAACCGCAATACGCCGACGGCCGTTCTCGACGCCGTCAGCGAGGAGATCAACAATGCGGTATTCCGGGCCGGGCATATCCGCAGCGGGCTTTCGTCGGCGCTGATCGGTTCGGGGATGGCTTTCGATTACGGATGGTTTCGCGATAATATCCGCAAAACATGTACGGCCGGCGAGGACAAGGAGCTGGAAGCCCTGTTGTTGAAGCAGGGAATATATATTCATTACCTGCCGGACGTTCCGGTCTACGACGAGAAAACCCAGCGCGGAGAGGCGTTCGGCAACCAGCGCAGGCGTTGGCTGGCGGCGCAGTTCGGCGCGTTGGCGAAAGGCCTTCGCGACCTGCCCGGGGCGATTGCCGGCGGTAATTTCGATTACGCCGACAAGTTGTTCCAGTGGATGCTGCTGCCGCGGGCGGTGCTGATTGCCGGCATTCTCTTTTTCGGGGTACTGTTTACGGCAGCCGATCCCGTTTGGGGCGTCAAATGGGGAATCCTGCTGTGGCTGCTCGGGTTGGCGGTGGCGATGGCGATCCCGGATTCCCATGCGGACAGGCAACTGAGCGGGGCGCTGCGGAAGGTGCCTGGCTTGGCCGCCGGGATGGTGCTGAACCTCTTCCGGTTGCGGGGCGTAAACAAGCGTTTTATTCATACCGAACACGGTGACGAATCTGTCGTAAACTGATTATTATGAGTTTGAAAGAGAAAATAAAGCAGAATCCGGAGCTTAAGCGCCGCCTGCTGAATGCGATGGTGCATCCGGTCAAAACTCGGCCGCGGGGATGGTTGCGCCTGTTCCGGCGGTTTTATACCGAACGCGGGAAAGGCTCGGTCGTCTGCCGCAGCGCGCGGTTGGATATCGTTCCGTTCAATCCGTTTTCGCTCGGCGCGCGTTCGGTGATCGAGGATTTCAGTACGGTCAACAATGCGGTCGGCGCGGTGCGTATCGGCGACCGGAGCCGCATCGGATTGGGCAACACGATCATCGGGCCGGTGCGTATCGGCGACGACGTCAATCTGGCCCAAGGAATTACCGTGTCGGGGCTGAATCATAATTTCGAAAATATTTGCGCTCCGATTGCGGCGCAGGGCGTTTCGACGTCGGAAGTCGTGATCGCCGACGACGTATGGATCGGAGCCAACGCCGTGATTTTGGCCGGAGTCAGTATCGGTTCTCACAGCGTCGTTGCAGCCGGCGCCGTTGTGACGAAAAACGTCCCGGAGTGTTGTGTGGCGGCCGGAAACCCGGCGCGGATCGTAAAGTATTACGACCGGGAGGCCGGTTTGTGGAAAAAAAATTGACCGAAGGGCCTGTGGATCTGTTCGGAATGGAAAACGAAATGGAGAAAGGTAAGCCGAAAGTGAGCGTCGTGATTCCGGTTTATAATACGGAAAAGTATCTGGAGGCTACGTTGCAGAGTATCCGGAATCAAACTTGTTGCGAAATCGAGATCATCGTGATCGACGACGGTTCGACGGATTGCAGTGCGGAGATCGTCCGCCGGGCCGCGGACGAGGACGGCCGGATCGTTCTCGTTTCGCAACCGAACCGGGGATTGTCCCTGGCACGGAATGCCGGGATCGCACGGGCCTCCGGCGAGTTCGTTTATTTTATGGACAGCGACGACCTGCTGGAGAAAGACGCTTTGGAGACATGTTATCGGAAATGTACGGAACAGCGTCTCGACTTCGTGATTTTCGACGCAGCGGCGTTTTCCGACGAAGGGGCGGATATTCCGGGGATCCGGTACGAACGAACGCAGGGAATGCGGGATCGTGTCTACGATGGCCGGGAGCTGCTGGCTCTGTTGCTGCGCGAAGGGCGTTACCTGCCTTCGGCCTGTTTGAGTTTCGTTCGTCTCGGTCTGCTGCGGGAATCCGGACTCCGTTTTTACCCGGACATGCTGCACGAGGACGAACTTTATACGCCGATGCTGTATCTGTATGCCGCGCGAGTCGGCTGTATCGAGCGCGCTTTTTTCAAGCGCCGGGTCCGCGAGGGTTCGATTATGACGAACCGGATTTCCCGGCGCAATATGGAGGGGTATTTCACGGCGTTCCGTGAGATGCGCTTTTGGAAACGCTCGCATCCGGGCGACAAGCGGTTGGTCGGGCTGTGGTTCTTCTATATCGTCGATCCGGTGGTCTGGAAAGCCCATGCGCTGCCGCTGCGTGACAAATGGCGGGTCGTCCGGGCCGGGTTTCCCTATTTCGGTTACGTGAAAGTGAGAACCTTATTCGTATTTTTGTTCAAACGCTGAAGGGAACGGGGCATGTCGCTAAAGAAAGATTTGTTTTCGGGGGTATTCTATACGGCGGTCGCCCGGTATTCGGGCCTGATCGTCTCGCTGGTGATCGCCGGCGTACTGGCGCGCCTGATTCCGCCGGAGGATTTCGGTATCGTAGCGGTGGCGACCGTAATTATCAGTTTTTTCGGTATATTCAGCGATCTGGGAGTTGGGGCCGCCGTGATACAGAACAAGACCCTGACCGACGGAGATCTGTCGAAGATTTACTCGTTCACGGTGTGGACGGGCGTGTTGTTGGCCGTACTGTTTTTCGCCGCATCGTGGCCGATTGCCGCGTATTATGAAAAAAGTATCCTGAAAAGCCTGTGTCAGTGGCTGTCGGTCAACCTGCTGTTCGCTTCGGTCAATATCGTGCCAAACGCTCTGCTGCACAAGGCGAAACGTTTCCGTTTCCTGGCTGTGCGGAATCTGGTCGTTCAGGTCGGAGGCGGAGCGGTTTCGATCGTAGCGGCGCTGTGCGGAGCCGGTTTGTACGCGCTGATCGTCAATCCGATTCTGTCGAGCGTCCTGCTGTTCGTCTTTTCGTACCGGGCCTACCCGCAGCGGCTGCGGCCGACCTTCGGGCTGGATGCGATCCGGAAGATATTCAGTTTTTCGGCTTACCAGTTCCTGTTCAACGCGATCAACTATTTCAGCCGGAACCTGGACAAACTGCTGATCGGTAAGTATATGGGGATGACTCCGTTGGGGTATTACGAGAAATCGTACCGACTGATGATGCTGCCGCTGCAAAACATCACGCATGTGATCAGTCCGGTCATGCATCCGGTATTTTCAGAGTTCCAGCACGATTTGCAGCGGGTGCGCACGTCGTATGAGAAGATTGTCCGCTTGCTGGCTTTCATCGGTTTCCCGCTGTCGGTTTTTCTGTGGTTCGCCGCTCAGGAAGTCGTGCTGATTATTTTCGGATCGCAGTGGATGCCGTCGGTGCCGGTCTTCCGGATTCTGTCTCTTTCGGTCGGCGTACAGATCGTGCTGGCGTCGTCCGGCGGGATTTTCCAGGCGGCTAACGATACGCGGAGCCTTTTTGTCAGCGGGGCGTTTTCGGCGACGCTCAACGTGGCAGGCATTCTGGTCGGGATTTTCGTTTTTCGATCCTTGGAGGCGGTCGCATGGTGCATTTGCGTGACGTTTACGATCAATTTCGTGCAGTGTTACTGGATGATGTACCGGGTGACGTTCGCGAAAAGCCGCCTGTCGGGGTTCTGCCGACAGCTCGTTTCGCCGCTGGCGGTAAGCGGGATACTCGTGCTGTTGCTGGGAGCGACGACGGCCCTGACGAAAGATTCTCCGGAACTTGTCGGCATCCTGGCGAAAGGGGCCGTTTTTTTATTAACTTTGTTTGTGTACCTGCAGGTTAGCGGGGAATATGATATTTTGGCCAAACTCAAACGTAAAGGTAATCCGTCATGAAAATCCTGTTCCTCGTATTCCACGGTTTCGATGCGTTCAACGGAATCAGTAAGAAGATCGGCTATCAGATCGAGGCGTTGCGGATACTCGGTCATCAGGTCGAGCTCGGTTCGCTCGCTGTGGACGAACGGGGACGCTGGAAACGCATGGGCGGCGACCGGGTCGTGGAGGATCTCGGCGCCGGGATCGTCGGGAAGTTGAAAAAAAGATGGCGTTACGGTTCGCTCGCCCGTTACATCGTAGAGGACGGTTTCGATTTCGTTTACATGCGTTCCGATCATAACGCCAATCCGTTTACGATTCGGATGGCCCGGCGTGTACGCCGGGCCGGCATCGCGATGGTGATGGAAATTCCGACTTATCCCTACGATCAGGAGTACCGGACGCTGGGGCTGAAAGAAAAAACGGAACTGGCGATCGACCGTATTTACCGGCGCGCGCTGGCCCGCCAATTACGCGCCGTGGTGACATTCAGTGATTTAAGCTCGATTTTCGGACAGCGGGCGATCCGCATATCCAACGGGGTCAGTTTCGAACGCATTCCGGTCCGCCGGGAACACGATCCGGTTCGCGGCGAAGTGCATCTGGTTGCCGTGGCCGATATCAGTTTTTGGCACGGGTTCGACCGTTTGGTACGGGGAATGGCGGTTTATTATACCTGCAAACAGCGCTCGGCCGACGTGTACCTGAGCATTGTGGGCCGCGGCCGGGCTGAGACGCTCGACGAACTGCGCCGGACCGTTCGGCAGAACGGATTGGAACGATGGGTGCGTTTTACCGGCCCGCTGTTCGGAGAAGCGCTGGATCGGGAGTTCGACCGGGCCGATATGGCCGTCGGCAGTCTCGGGCGGCACCGTAGCGGAATTTCATATATCAAAACTTTGAAGAACAGGGAGTATGCAGTTCGGGGAATCCCGTTCGTTTATTCCGAGTGCGACAGCGATTTCGAGCGGATGCCTTATGTGTTGAAAGCGCCGGCCGACGAGTCGCCGCTGGATGTCGGCGCATTGGTGGCCTTTTGTTCCGGACGCCGTTTCTCTGCCGCGGAGATCCGGGAGTCCGTGCGGTTTCTTTCGTGGGAGAATCAGATGCGCAAAGTGCTCGACGAATCGTTAAAGACGGCGTAAATGGCAAAAAAAATCGTATATCTGATTCCCGGGCTCCATTTTCCGAGCGGCATGGAACGGGTACTGACGCTCAAGGCAAACTATCTGGCCGACGAGTTCGGTTACGACGTGACGGTGATCCTGACCGAAGAGAAGGACAAGCCGTTCTATTATCCGCTTTCGCCGAAGGTCAAAACGATCAATTTCGATTTGAACTTCGACCGGATGTACGGTTTGCCGTTGCATCGGCGGCTGGTTTATTACCGGAAGCGACTGCGGAAGTTCAAAAAACTGCTGACCTCGACGTTATGCGAGTTGAAGCCGGATATTACGGTTTCGTTGTTGCGCCGGGACATCAATTTCCTGAATACCGTTCCGGACGGCAGCGTGAAAATCGGGGAGATCCACTTCAACCGTTCCAATTACCGCGACTTCAACAACCGGATGCTTCCCTGTTTCGTTCGGGATGCGGTCAAAAAATACTGGAACGCGCAGTTGATCCGGGAGTTGAAAAAATTGAAAAAATTCGTGGTGTTGACCCGCGAAGACGAGGCGCTGTGGACGGAGTTGGATAATGTCACGACGATCCACAATCCGTTGCCGTTCTATCCGGGACCGGACCGTGTTTCTCCGTGTACGGCCAAACAGGCGATTGCCGTCGGCCGTTATACGTGGCAGAAGGGATTCGACCTTTTGATCGAAGCGTGGAAACGGGTGGCGGTCCGTCATCCGGACTGGACGTTGCGAATTTACGGGGGAGGGGATTCGACGATTTATGCGCGGATGGTCGAAGAGGCCGGATTACGGCGAACCTGCCGTTTGGAAGGCGTTACCGACGATGTGGTCGGTAGGTTTTGCGAAAGTTCCGTTTTTGTGCTTTCTTCGCGTTTCGAAGGGTTCGGGATGGTCGTGGCCGAAGCGATGGCCTGCGGAGTACCTCCGGTTGCGTTCGCCTGTCCCTGCGGGCCGAAGGATATTATCCGTGACGGCGAGGACGGACTGCTGGCGAAAAACGGGGATGTGGAGGACCTGGCCGAAAAGATATGCCTGTTGATCGAACGGGACGAACTGCGCAAACGGATGGGGAGCCGGGCGAGGGAACATGTGCGGCGGTTCGATATCGACACCATTATGCAGCAATGGAGACAGCTTTTCGATGAGGTGACTTCGTAAAGGATCATGCCGGAAATATGAAATGGTACGAAAAATATCTGTCCGTTTACGGAAAACCGTACGCGGATGTGTCTGCCGAGGTTATGGACGGAATCCGCAACCGGCTTCGGACATTGCAGAGCGACGAGCCGCTGGTTTCGGTCGTGGTGATCGCCTATAACGAAGAGAAGCACCTGCCGGCATGCCTGTGGTCGCTTTCGGAAAGCGTGTGCGAATATCCGATGGAGATCATCGGCGTGAACAACGATTCGGCCGACCGCACGGCGGATGTTTTCGAAGCATCCGGGATTCCGTATCATACCGAACTGCAACATAGTTGCGGATATGCCCGCCGGTGCGGACTACAATATGCCCAAGGGAAATATTACATTTGCATCGATTCCGACACGATGTATCCGCCGGGGTATGTGCAGGCGATGACGGATGCGTTGCAAAGACCGGGGATCGTCGCCGTTTCGTCGCTGTGGAGTTACATGCCGGACGAAGGTCACCCGTGGCTGGGCCTGAAAATTTACGAGTTTATGCGCGATACGCACCTGTGGATGCAGTCGTTCAAACGGCCGGAACTGAGCGTCCGGGGGTTGGTGTTCGCCTACAATGCCGACTACGGCCGGAAAGTGGGATACCGGGTGGATATTATCCGAGGCGAGGATGGGTCGATGGCATTGGGCTTAAAGCAATACGGCAGGATCGGTTTCGTACGCAGCCGGAAAGCCCGTGCGGTGACCGGTTACGGGACGGTCGGCGCCGACGGTTCGTTCCTGAACAGTTTCCGGGTGCGGATTGTCAAGTATCTCAAGGGTATGGGAAGTTATTTTACGAAAAAGGATCGTTACCGGGACGACGAGTCGAACCTTGTCCGCTGAAAGGCTGGATGGGAACCGAATTATAGTGGATTCGATAGGTTATGAGATCAGGTGAACCTTACGTGCGTTTTTCCTGAACAAACGGACGCCGGAAATGGTGCGGAAAGTGTCTCCTCCGCGGAGTGCCGGTTCGGAATTTAAATCCGTTTCGAAAGCGCTCGTTTACCTGTTCAGAAGAAAAATCCGCGACCGGCTCGTTCGCCACCGCTTATTGACGATGGATGAGTACCTGAAAATCGGGAACCGCTGACCGAATCCGTGCGGCGGCGCTATTCGGCGAGCGTAAATCCCATGAAAACGGGATTGTGGTCGCTCCATTCCTGCGGCAGCGAATAGTAGCTGACCGGATGGATTCCCTGAGAGTATAGGATGAAGTCGATGCGCAGCAGGTCGAAAAAGCCGTGGAACGTATATCCGTACCCGTTTCCGCAACTTTTGAAACCGTCTTTCAGCAGGTCTCCCCGGATCGTTTGGTAGGTATAGGATACCGGCGTGTCGTTGAAGTCGCCGCAGAGGATCAGCGGGGAGCGGGTCGATTGTACGATGGCATGTACCTGGCGGGCCTGCTCGGCTCGTTTCACGAAATTGCTTTGTATGGTGTTTTGCAGCTGGTTGACGCCGTACAGGTCTCCGATAACGTAATTCTCCTTGATGCCCTCGATGAGCGCCCGGCTCTGCGTGATGCTGGTCGTCTGCATGTGCACGTTTACGATTCGGACGGGTCGGCCGTCGATCGAAAGGTCGCACCACAAGCCGTCGTTGCAGCTATTCTCGAACGGGATTATCTGCCAGTCCGTGATCGGATATTTGCTGAATACGGCCAGGAGCAGTTTACCGTCGCCTCTGTCCGGTTTGCTCCGGTACGGGTAAGCGCCGAACAGAGAATCCAGACCGGGCATCCCCCGGATGCCGTTGAATTCCTGAAAACAGATGATATCAACTTCCTCCTCGCGGGCATGCAACAGGATGTCGTCCAGAATCAGACGCACTTCTTGATGGACGGCTCCCGCATTCAGCGTCATAATTTTCATCGTTTTGCCTGCGGCGGACGCCGGGGGCGAGTACTGGAACATACCGTTCAGATACCGGTAGTTCGCTGCGATCGCCAGAATGGGGAACAGCAGCCATATGAATTGTCGTTTGAAGATCAGCCAGATAATGAACAGTGCGCAGAGGATCAGCAGGGCGGGGATCGCCAGACCCAAAAACGGCATCGACGGGTAAACGGCCGGGTCGGCGTACGGTACGAAATATCCGGCCATCGTAATCAGCGATACCAGGCAGATGACCAGATTGAAGGTCAGTTTCATAAATGTTCCGACGGCTTTTTTCCCCATGGCGCGGCGATGAATGAATCGCAAATATAGTGTTTTTAGCGATTTTCGGAGGGGGAGCGCGAAATTTAAGCCGGATTTATTCCGTTTCGGTCGCCGCGGTTTTCCGCACACGCGGTAAATAGGGTATTTCTGTTGCCGGATATTCGTACGCTCCGATAAATAAATGCTGCAAACGGCTTGGAATATCCGGGATAATGTGTTTATTTTGACAATCGGTTATCGGAGGGGTGCGTCGAGCGGAACCGGTGTTGTTAAGTACTGTCTGACAGATATTTATGCAGAATAAAGGGAAACAGTCCATCCTGGAGAAAATCAAGCGCCCCGTCGATCCGAAATTGTTTATCAAGGAGATCGACGGTCTGCGTTTTCTGGCCATCCTGACGGTATTCATGCTGCATTTGAATAATTATGTCAGCCGGAGCGTCGGCCGGAACTTCAACGCCGGGATTTCGGACTTTTTTTCATGGGACTGGTTTATCAACCGGTTCGGGTTCGGGGTCGAGATCTTTTTTGCCATCAGCGGTTTCGTGATCTCCTTGCCTTTTCTGCGGCATTACATGTATCACGAAAAGAAACCGGAGCTAAAGGTTTATTACCGGCGTCGGTTTTCCCGGATCGGCTGGCCGTTCCTGCTCTCTTGCGTGATATTTTATACGCTTTATGTCGTAGCCAACCGTTTGTCGCTGGCCGGCGAATCCCCGCACCTGTTCAGCGCCGTGGCTTATGTGCATACGCTGATTTACGGGGCATGGGCTCCGTTCAATCCGGTCACCTGGAGCCTGGAGGCGGAAGTGCAGTTCTATCTGATCGCGCCTTTTCTGATCGGTTTTATATTTTCGAACCATTCGCTCATGCTGGTGAAACTGCTGGGACTCGCGGCGGCGGCCATCGTCGTACGGGCTTTGTTCCTGGACGATATCGCGCGGTTGCATCTCGACCGGACGGTGTTCGTATTCCTGCCGCTGTTCCTTTCCGGGTTTCTGCTGGCTTTTATCTATTTGCGTTATAATGATTTCCTGCTTCGGAAGTCATACGTATGGGATGCGGTCGCTGCGGCCGTCTTTTTCGGTATGCTGTGGACGACCTACGCTCCGAACCGCACTGCCTTTACGGTCTGCTGTTTCGTTTTCCTGGTCGCCGTATTCAAAAGCCGTTTGCTGAACCGGATGCTGACCCATAAGGCCGTTTATGTCCTGGGCGGCATGAGCTATTCGTTCTATTTGTTGCACTATCCGATGTTCTACTTGTTCGGCAAAGTATTCGGACAGCATCTGATGTGGTCGGAAAGTTACGTGGCGAACTATTTTACGCATGCTCTGGTTTTCTTCCCGCTGACGATTCTGGTCGCTTCGGTGTTTTACTGGGTCGTGGAACGGCCCTGTATCGCCAGGAAGCGGAACGTCCGGCTGAGAGCTGCAAACGGATTTGCAGGGGAACTGAATGTGAATTAATCGGTACAATGCCATGAAAATAGCTATCGAAGCCCAGCGCATTTTCCGCGTGAATAAGCATGGGATGGATTTCGTCGCGCTGGAAGTGATCCGGGAATTGCAGAAGATAGATCGTGAAAACGAATATTTCATCCTCGTCAACGCGGGCGAAGACCGCTGCCTCGAGGAGAGCGAGAATATGCATATCGTGACGGTAAACGCTCCGCTCTATCCGCTTTGGGAACAGGTCTGCCTGCCGGAAGCGGTGCGCCGGATCGGGCCCGACATCCTGCATTGTACCGGCAATACGGCGCCGCTGCGGTGCGACGTTCCGCTGGTGCTTACTCTGCACGATATTATTTTCTTGGAGAAACGTTCCGGTTCCAGTCCTTCGTGGTATCAGAACATGGGGTGGTATTACAGGCGCTTCGTCGTCCCGCGTGTTCTGCCGAAATGCCGCCGGATCATCACTGTGTCGAACTACGAGCGCGAGCGGATCGGGAGTGCGCTGCAGATCGGCGGCGACCGGTTGGTTGCCGTTTACAACGGGTACGGAAGTCATTTTCGTCCGGTCGAATCTCCGTACGAGGTGACTCGCAAATACCTACCGGAGAAAGAATACCTGTTTTTTCTCGGCAATACCGATCCGAAGAAAAATACGGCGCGCACGCTCCGCGCCTATGCCCTGTATGCCCGGCAGACAGAGCGTCCGCTGCCGCTGCTGGTAGCGGATATTCCCGAAAACGTGATTGACGGAATATTGAAGGAGCTGCAGATTTCCGACGTCAAACCGCTGCTGCGCCTGCCCGGTTACATTCCCAACGGCGATCTGCCGTCGGTATATTGCGGAGCGAAGATTTTTCTTTATACGTCGTTGCGCGAGAGCTTCGGAATCCCGATGCTGGAGGCGATGGCCTGCGGAACGCCGGTCGTTACTTCCGACACTTCGGCAATGCCCGAGGTCGCCGGGAGCGGGGCCGTGCTGGTCGATCCGACGGACGAGACGCAGATCGCCGGAGCAGTGCGGCGATTGCTGGACGATCCGCAACTGTACGAACGCCAGCGGGCTTACGGGTTGGAGCGGGTAAAACAATTTTCGTGGCGAAAGACGGCGGAACAGACGTTGGACGTTTATAAATCGGTCGGATTATGAAAACATTGGAGATCGTATTCTGGATTTCGGTATTCGTCGTTTTTTATACTTATATCGGTTATGGCATCGTGTTGTGGGTGCTGGTAAAGGTTAAGGAGACGTTCCGTCCCCGGAAGGAGCCGCGGATGCCGGACGAATTGCCGGAAGTGACTCTGTTCGTCGCTGCTTACAACGAAGAACGGGTCGTGGACGAGAAGATGGCGAATACCCGGTCGTTAGATTACCCGGCCGATCGGTTGAAAGTGGTTTGGGTGACGGACGGAAGCGACGATTCGACGAACCGGAGGCTGGAGGCCTACCCGGAGGTCGAGGTATTTTTTCAGCCCGAACGTCAGGGGAAAACGGCGGCGTTGAATCGCGGGATCGAATTCGTCGAAACGTCGCTGGTGGTGTTTACCGATGCCAATACGATGTTGAACCGGGAGGCGATACGTGAGATCGTGCGCTGCTTTTCCGACCCGACGGTGGGATGCGTGGCCGGCGAAAAACGGATCGCCGTGCGGCGGCTCGACGGCGCGGCTGCCGGAGGCGAAGGCCTTTACTGGAAATACGAGTCGGCGCTGAAGCGGCTCGACTGGCGGCTGTACTCCGCGATGGGGGCGGCCGGCGAGTTGTTTGCCGTGCGGCGCGGCCTCTTCGAGCGGATGGAGAACGATACGCTGCTGGACGATTTCGTCCTCTCGCTGCGGATCGTGCAGAAAGGATACCGCATCGCTTATTGCGATACGGCCTATGCCATCGAAGGCGCTTCGTCCGACATGAAGGAAGAGCAGAAGCGCAAGGTGCGTATTTGCGCCGGCGGCCTACAGTCGATCGGACGTCTGCGACCGCTGCTGAATGTCTTTCGTTACGGCGTGGTCAGTTTCATGTTCTTATCGCACCGGGTGCTGCGTTGGTCGCTCACTCCGCTGCTGCTTTTTTTGCTGTTGCCGGTCAATGCGGCGCTGGCCTTTAGCGGATCGCCGTTGTACATTACGTTCCTGGCGTTGCAACTGGCGTTTTACGCCGCCGCCCTCGGAGGATATTACCTGGCGACCCGGGCGATCCGCAACAAGTACTTGTTCGTGCCGTATTATTTCCTTTTTATGAACGTGAACGTGATCCGCGGTTTCTGCTATTTGCGGAAAAAACGGGGATCGGGTTCGGGCGCGTGGGAAAAAGCAAAGCGGGCCTGATCGCAGACCCGCCCGATGACGTCCGGAAAATCGGCTTAGATGTATTTTTTGATCATTGCGGTCAACTGTCCCACGACGATGGGCTTGGCCATGTAGTCGTTACAGCCTGCGTCGATCGCTTTTTGCTTGTCGCTGTCGAAAGCGTTGGCAGTAAGTGCGATGATCGGAATCTCCGGATCGATATCCCGGATTGCGCGGGATGCTTCCAGTCCGTCCATCTCCGGCATTTTGATGTCCATGAGGATCAGGTCGGGCTGCTCTTTTTTGTAAACGTCGATGGCTTCGATGCCGTTGTATGCCCGTAAAACGGTATACTCTTTCCTTAAGATGATGGACACCAGCAGAAAGTTACTGTCCGTATCTTCCGCAACCAATATTTTCTTGGGTCGATTGTCTGCCATTGCTACCGATAGGATTAATTAAACGTTACAAAATAAGCCAATTTTTTCCATAAAAGCAATGATTTCCACGGAAATTGCTTTTTTTCTGGATTTTGCGCTTTTGGGGGATACAACACGCTTTGAGCTATTTCCTTATTTTGAAATGCCGCTCCGATTTTTTGGGATAAATGTCGCTGATCGTAATCAGTATCCCGGTCTCCTCGACATTCCCGAAATCGGGGTTGACGACCGTTCCGAAAACGCGCATCGACGGCGAAAGGCTCATGTACGAGTTGATCAGCGGCGGGATGTTTTCACGGTAATTGCGGATCTCGCGGATCAACGTTTTGTAGTCTTCCGCATAGCTGCCGCCGCAGAACAGCGCTTCCATCTTTTCGACGTCGAAATCGAGGGCGATCGGGTGAATGGCCTCGACCAGGTTTTCGCGATCCGGGAAATGTTTGCGCAGGAAATAGAGCAGGATGTTGCGGGCTTCTTTGTCGTACGAGCCGTACATGGTGACTTTGCCGAAAAAGTAGCGCATGTCCGGATTGTTCACGACCAGCGCTCCCAGTCCGTCCCACAGGTTGTCGAGCGAGTAAAGCCCTTTCGGGTTGCTGCGCGAGCCCTGGTAATGGGGCTGTACGAACGACCGTCCCAATTCGATCGTGTAGGGCAGGTATTCCTCGCGGAATTTGTCCGTGAAACGAAAATAGTGTTCCGTCGACATGCATTTCGGATGCGACGAATGCGAAATGATGAAGCGGTATCCGCCGACGATCTCCTTTTGTTTCGGATCCCAGACGATCAACTGCCGGTATCCTTCTGGATCGAGGTCGTATTCGTCGATGTCCATGTCGGCTCCCGTGCCGCCTCCGCCGTCGCGGAACGACACTTCCCTGAGCCGTCCGATTTCCCGCATTACGTTCGGGCTGTCGCCGGCTGTGACGACGTATATTTCATTGTCTCCGTTATTGGTCGGGCGCAGAAAGCGTTCCCGGGTCAATTCTGCTTCTATCAAATCGGTCGGAACGGGGTCGATCAGTGGTTTCATCGGGTGTTTTGATTGGATGAGCAAAAATATAAAAACAAATCGACAAAGTAATATTTAGCCGTTTTTTTGTTCGTTTTTAAGTTTATATACGTATTCCCGGAGCCGTTCCGCCCATACTTTCGCGGGCTTCCCGTCGTCGAGCCGCTGCCACGGCACCGGTTCTCCGAAGCGGATGCGGAAATCTTTTCCTCGCTGGCGGAACATCTCGTCGGGCAGGTAGAGCATTTCGAGATTGGCCCGGATGCCCACGGCGGTGCGGAAGTTGGACAGGTTGTAAAAAAAAGACGACAGTTCCCCTTCGAAATAGACCGGAACGACGTCGCGGCGGCTTTCGATCGCGTTTTTGACGAAACTAGGTCGCCACGGGCAATCCCGCACGACGCCCCGGTGCCGGCGCGAGCAGAGCCCGGCCGGGAACGTGGCGACCTGCACGTCGCTTTGCAGGTTTTCCCGGAACAGTTCGGCGTACTGCGCCTTCTGCCGGCCGTGCTTGTTGACCGGGATGAAGAGCGGATTGAGCGGCGTGAGGTGCATCAACAGGTCGTTGACGATGATTTTGACCGATCCGAAATGGCGCTCCAGTTCGTCGCACAGCATCATGCCGTCCATGCCGCCGAACGGATGGTTCGAAGCGAACAGGTAGCGTCCTTCGCGCGGCAGCTTTTCGAGCCCGACCGCCCGGTAACGGATACCCATATCCGCCAGCGCCGCGCGGATGAACGGGATCGGTTCGAGGTGCGAATAAGCCTGCAAAATACGGTTGATTTCGTCCTGGTGGATCGTGCGTTTCAGATAGGCCACTACGAAGCGCGGTAATAAACGCGCCAGCGCCGGATTTTTATCCCGGATCACTTTCTCCAGATCGACGGTAAGCGTTTTCTCGTCGGACATCACGTTGGGTTGATTTTGCGCAAAATTAAGATATTCCCGGTTCATTGGAACGGTTTCGGGTAAATTTTGTACTTTTATCCGCGAAATTTTAACCTTGTCGTTATGGAGTCCTACCATGTGCCGGTGCTGTTCGCCGAAAGTATCGATTTGCTAAACATACGTCCCGACGGAATGTATGTCGATCTGACTTTTGGCGGCGGCGGGCATTCGCGCGGGATTCTGGAGCGGCTTTCCGTAAAGGGGCGCCTGCTGGGGTTCGACCAGGATAGCGACGCCCGCCGCAACGTCCCCGACGACGCCCGCTTCACGTTCATAGAATCGAATTTCCGTTTCATGCGGGGGCAATTGCGCCTGCACGGATACGAACAGGTGGACGGGGTGCTGGCCGATCTGGGCGTGTCGTCGCACCATTTCGATACGCGGCAGCGCGGATTCTCGTTCCGTTTCGACGCTCCGCTCGACATGCGGATGAATCAGCGTGCCCGGCTTTCGGCCGCGGACGTAGTGAACCGTTACGAAACGGGAAAATTGATCCGGATTTTCCGGGATTACGGCGAACTGGACGCTCCGCACCGGATCGCAGGATGCATCGAGCGGGTGCGCCGCGAGCGGCCGCTCGCTTCGATCAGCGACCTGATCGAAGCGGTTGCGCCGGTAACCCCACGCGGGGCGGACAGTAAGTTTCTGGCCAAGCTGTTCCAGGCGATCCGCATCGAGGTGAACGGCGAGATGGATGCGCTGGAGATGATGCTCGAACAGGCGCTCCGCGTACTGCGTCCCGGCGGACGGTTGGTGGTGATCACTTATCATTCGCTCGAAGACCGGCTCGTCAAAAATTTCATGCGTAGCGGGAATTTCACGGGCAAACCGGAGAAGGATTTTTACGGACGGCCCCGGACGCCCTGGGAACTGGTCGTACGCAAGGCGATCGTTCCGTCCGCCGAAGAGACCGAACGGAACCCGCGTTCGCGGAGCGCCAAACTGCGGGCCGCCGAAAAGCGCTGATCGTCCGAAAGAACCGGATTCCGCACGATCGGCGATTTTACTGTATATTTTAGCCTGTCGCCGGGAAGGCTATTGATAAATTTTGTTAACTTTGCCGAGCTGATAATAAGAACCGATATGAGAAAAAAAATGTTGAGTTTCGGGGCCATGCTGTGTGTGCTGGCGACCCCTGTCGCTCAAATAGAAGCTGCACCGCGCGAGGCGCAATCCCATTACGATAAAGGTATAGCCCTTTATGAAAAGCAGAAATACTCCGCTGCGCAGACCGAGTTCGAGAAAGCGGCCCGCGGCGCAGGTGCCGACGATGTCGGGTTTTCGGAGCGGGCGGCTTATTACATAGCTCTGTGCGCCGCCGAGATGCGGCAGGGAAACGCCCGCGAGATGCTCGACCGTTTTATCCTGGAGTATCCGGGTTCGATCTATGCGAACGACATCCGGTTTTCGCTCGGCACGCTGTTGCACGAGGAGGGCGATTACCAGGCCGCCTATGCGCAGTACCAACAGGTCGATCCCTATGAGCTCGACTTTTCGCGTTTCGACGAATATAATTTCCGGACGGGATATGCCGCCTACATGTGCGGGGACACCGACAAGGCCTACGGCTATTTCAAGAACTGCAATACCGATCCGCAGTATAAGCCGCACGCCACGTATTACATCGCTTATATCGACTATTCCCGCGGCGATCTGCAGGCGGCCAAGCGGGAGTTCGCGTCGATCGCGGACAATCCGGCTTACGAACCGATCATTCCGTTTTACCTGTTGCAGATCGAGTTCCGGGAGAACAATTACGACTACGTGGTGGCTAACGGGATTCCGTTGCTGGCCAAGGCGACCGAAGCCCGTCAACAAGAGATTTCGCGGATCGTCAGCGAAGCTTATTTCCACCTGGGCGACTATCCGAAGGCGCTGGCCTATATGGACAATTACGCCAAATTGGGCGGTGAGATGGGGCGCGAGGAACTTTACTTGGCCGGTTACTGCAATTACGTCGACCGCGACTATCCGAAAGCGATCGACCGGCTCACGCAGGTCGCTTCGGGCGGCGACGAACTGGCTCAGAACGCCAGCTTCCACCTCGGCGACGCTTACCTGCAGATGGGGGACAAGAAAAAAGCGATGAGCGCTTTCGCGCTGGCCGCTTCGGACGATTTCGACCAGGCGCTCCGCGAAGAGGCCATGTTCAACTACGGAAAGTTGCAGTACGAATTGGGCGGCGGTATTTTCAACGAAGCGATCACCACGTTGGATAATTATATCAAGGAGTTTCCCGATTCGCCTCGGATCAACGAGGCGCGCGAGATCCTGTTGGCTGCCTATTTCAATTCCCGCAACTACAATGCGGCTTACGAGGCGATCCGCCAGTTGCCCGATCCGGACAACAACGTGAAGATGGCGTTGCAGAAGATCGCTTATTTCCGTGCGCTGGAGTGTTTCGAGGCCGGCGACTACGACCGGACGCTCGAATTGCTCGATGTGGCCGACGCCAATAGATATACGGCCAAGTATACGGCGCTGACCAAATTCTGGCGGGCCGAAACCTATGTCCGCAAAGGGGATTATGCCAAAGCGCAGCCGCTCTACGAGGCTTATGTGGCGCTTTCTCCGAGTAACGAGCGAGAGAACCGGATGGCGCAATACAACTTGGGATACTGTTATTTCAATGCCAAGCAGTGGGACAAGGCCGCCGCGAGGTTCAATAGTTTCCTGAACGCTTATCCCGCCAAGGACGATTTGCGGGCGGACGCTTTCAACCGGTTGGGTGACATCGCTTTCGCCCAACGCGAGTACTACAAGGCGATCGAAAATTACGACAAGGCGATCAGCCTGTCCACGGTCGGGGCCGATTACGCCCGGTTCCAGCGGGCCGTGATGCTCGGTCTGGTTGACAAGTACGACCGCAAGGTCGAGTCGCTGATCGCGATTATCGGCGACGGCAAGAGCGACTACGTCGACGACGCGATGTTCGAGTTGGGGCGCACCTACGTGCGCCGTGAACGCTTCAACGACGGCGCCGCCGTACTGAAACGCCTGGTGGACGGTTATCCGCAGTCGCCGTTCGCCGTGAGCGCCCTGTCCGAGTTGGGACTGATTTACCAAAATCTCGGCAAAAACGACGAAGCGTTGAAATACTACAAGAAGGTGGTCGACAACTATCCCTCTTCGCCGCAGGTGAAGGATGCGATGATCGGTATCAAGAATATTTATGTCGACAAGAACGATGTCGATACCTATTTCGCTTTTGCCAAACAGAGCGGTATCGAGACGAACGTGACGGTCGTCGAGCGCGATTCGCTTTCGTTCATGGCGGCCAACCGGGTTTACCAGAGCCGGGATTATACGCGGGCGCTTCCGTTGATGGACAATTACCTGCGCCAGTATCCGCAAGGGGTTTATCGGGCGGATGCGCTGTATGCGCTCGGCGACTGTTCGCTGCAGGCTGGAAACCGTGCGGGGGCGTTGGCGGCTTTCGAGGAGGTAGGCAACATGCCGAGCAACCGTTACCAATCGCTGGCGCTGCAGAAAGCCGCAGCCATGCAGATGGAGGATAAAAATTATGCGGCCGCAGCCGAGTCGTACAAGCGGCTGAGCGTGATCGCGCCGCAGAAGAACGTGGCTTCCGAAGCGTTGGACGGCTACTTGAAAGCGGTCGTGGCGTCCGGGGATATGACTGCCGCGGGCAATGCCGCCGACGAAGTGCTGGCTTCTTCCCACCTGACCGACGATCTGGCGCATACGGCCAATTTCTTGAAGGGCCGCGCGCTACAAGCCGCCGGGGACGACAACGGGGCGCTGGCGCACTACCGCAAGATGATCGACGCCCGTACGCGGGATGCGGCCGAGGCGCGTTACCAGATCGTTTCGATCCTGTTCAAGCAGAACAAACTGAAAGAGGCCGAGAAGGAAGTGTTCGCGTTCTCCGAAAAGAACCTGCCGTACGAGTACTGGATGGGAAAGGCCTTTTTGATTCTCGGTGACATTTACGTCAAGCAGAACGACGCGTTCCAGGCCAAAGCCACCTATAAAAGTATCGTGGACGGCTATTCCGACAAGAATGACGGCGTCGTAGCCGAGGCGCAGCAGAAAATGGACGCATTGAAATAGATTTTAAAGTAACCGACAGAGAGTGATGAAAAAAACAATCATACTGATCGCAGCGGCGGTGGCTGCATGTCCCGCCTGGGCGCAGAAGCCCGAAGAAGGGGATCTGAACCGCCAGATGGAAGTGACGCGCGATTACGAACCGACCGTGAACGAAGCATCGAAACTGAATGTTAAACCCGATATGAACGATACGGTGGCGCTGCGTCCCGAGGTGACTTACAAGATTCATCCGAACCCGATCAGCTACGGGTTCGAAGTGACGCCGATTAAACCGGTGTCGGTCAGTCTGGACAACTACCGGCAGGATCGCCCGTTGTACCTGAAAGTCGGCGTCGGAGTTCCGTTCCAGAGCGTGGTGGACGCTTATTTTTCGTCTACGAAGAACGTCAACGGCAAGTGGGGCGTACTGGTCAACCATTACGGCAGTTGGAGCGACCGCAAGAACGACAACGGGATCAAGACTCCGGCCGGGCAGACGTTCAACCGGATCGGGGTGTACGGCGAGCGTCGTTTCGGCCGTTTCGGGATCGGCGGCGAACTGGGGTACGATTACGATAAGATCAGCCGCTACGGGTACGATACGACCTGGACGCTGGAAAACTTTACCGGACGGAATATCGATGCTTCGGCATCGGCCCTGCGGCAGAACTTTTCGACCGTGCACGGGAAAATCTATTTCGGACATGCGTTCGAAGACCTTTCCTATTTCAATATCCGTTTCGGCGCCGAGGGAGCTTATTTTCAGGATCGTTTCGACATGAAGGAGGCCGATGTGAAGACGTTTCTCGATCTGGGAAAACGTTTTGGGCAGCGGCATGGGGTGACTCTGCACGCCGGTTACGATGTTTATAAAGGCAGCGGCGAGTTGGACGGTTACAAGGATAATATCCTGACGGTACGGCCGATGTACCGTTTGCAGGGCGGAAAGCTGGAATTTGCGCTGGGGGCTAATTACGTGCTCGACAACGACGGGGATCGCAGCGAAAGCGCCTTCTTCCCGCTGTTCGAACTCAAATGGCGCGCTTCGGACGGTTTTACTCCTTATCTGAAGATCGACGGCGAGTACTTGAACTACGGTTACCGTAATACGGTGACTTGGAATCCTTACGTGTTGCAGGGTGTTACGGGGCGTAATACCAGCGAATACAACGGTCGGATCGGTATCCGGGGCGGCGTTTCGTCGTCGTTCGCGTACCATGTGTTCGGCGGCGTTTCGCGCTATCTGAACATGAATTACGGATTGAATGCCTACCTGATGTTGCTGGGGGACGGGGCGAATGTGTATCAGGCTCTTTACCAGGGAAACGTGTTCGGAGTGTCGCAGCGCGACGTGACGATGTGGACGATCGGGGCCGAGTTGGAAGGACGTATTTCTGGCGCGTTCGGCCTGCTGTTCAATTTGCAGTACCGGGGTTACGACGTGAAAAAAATCGAAGATCAGAGCGCCCATATCGGGCTGCCGAACCTGACGGCCGGACTCGCTCTGAAATACAATTACCGGGATAAATTGCTGCTCAAGGCCGGAGTGGACGTGTACGGACCGCGCGATTTCGACATCTTGTTTATGTATACGGACGGGGCGAGCGCGTCTGCCGGACTGGGCCGGACTCATGTGGATATGCAATTCGACGTATATTTCGGCGCCGAATATAACATTTCGAAAAAGATCGGCGTATTCCTCGAAGGGCGTAACCTGGCCAACCAGCGGATTTACCGTTACAATCAGTACCGCGATCTGGGCATCAATATGCTCGCCGGCGTGAAACTGCAGTTTTAGCGTGTGACGGGGAAACGAAAGAGCCCGGAAGCGATCGCTTCCGGGCTCTTTCGTTCATCGGTATCGTTATCGGATCTGATGCGCTCCCTGGGAAATGTTGACTTCGATAATGCGGGGCGCCTTGCCGAAGCGGTGCGTGAATTTGTCGGTGACTTCGGCCAGGTAATCGGCATAAGCGGCATCCCTCACCAGGTTGATCGTGCAGCCGCCGAAGCCGCCGCCCATCATCCGCGCGCCGAGCACGCCGCTGTTGCGGTGTCCGAGATCCGCCAGAAAATCGAGTTCCTCGCAGCTCACTTCGTACCATTTGCTCAGTCCGTCGTGCGAACCGTTCATTTTTTCGCCGAAAGTCGCGTAGTCCCCCTTTTCGAGTGCGTCGCAGGCGTCGAGCACCCGCTGGTTTTCGTTGATGACGAAGCTGCAGCGGCGGTAAACCACGTCGTCCATTTCGTTTTTGTAGGTGTTCAGCATTTCGAGCGTTACGTCGCGCAGCGACTCGATGCCGCCCACGTGTTTCAATATCACGGCGACGCCTGCCTCGCACTGTGCGCGGCGCACGTTGTATTCCGACGAGGCGAGCGAATGTTTTACCTGCGTATCGAACAGCACGACTTTGCAGCCTGTCGGATCGAACGGTTCGAGTTTGTATTCCAGCGAACGGCAATCCAGCCGGATCACCTTCCCGTGATCGCCGAACAGCGAGGCGAACTGATCCATGATCCCGCAGCGCACGCCTACGTAGTTGTGTTCGGTCATCTGGCCGATTTTGGCCAGTTGTTCGCGCGAAAACCCGAGGTTGTAGACCGTGTTGAGCGCGAAGCCCACTGCGCTTTCGAGCGCGGCCGACGACGAAAGTCCCGCGCCGAGCGGGACGTCCCCGCCGAAAGTCATGTCGAACGGACGGATCAGCGCCCCGCGTTTCTCCATCTCCTGCACTACGCCGTAGATGTAGCGGGCCCACTGTTGTGCCGGTTTTTCGCCGTGCAGATCCATTTCGATCGACTGGTCGTAATCGACCGAATGGATCCGGCACTTCTGTCCGTCGTTGGGTTTGACGCCAACGTAGATTGCCTTGTCGATAGCACCGGGCAACACGAATCCCAGGTTGTAGTCGGTATGTTCGCCGATCAGGTTGACGCGTCCGGGCGAAGCGAAGAACGACGCTCCGTCGCCGTACATTTTTTTGAATAGTTCCTGAATTTTAGTTTTCATAGCGGTTATAAGATTAGTTCGTATCGTCTGCAATATAGATCGTTTCCGGATAGGTCACCCGGCTCAGAAAAAGCCCCTGCGGTGGGGCCGAGCTGCCCGCCAGTGAACGGTTGCGCCCGGCGATCACGCTGCGGAAATCTTCCGCAGTCAGCTTGCCTCGGCCGACGTTGAGCAGCGTGCCGACTACGGCGCGTACCATGTTGCGCAGGAAGCGGTCCGCCGCAATGGTGAATACCAGCAACCCGTCGTCCTGCCGCTGCCATCCGGCGCGGGCGATGCGGCACAGGTTCGTTTTATTGTCCGAGTGCAGCTTGCAAAAACTGGTGAAATCCTGTTCTCCCGGCAGCAGGGCTGCGGCTTCGTTCATGCGGCGCAGATCGAGCGGCCAGGCCAGTTGGTACGCGGTGTCGCGGTTGAACGGGTTTTTACGCGGTGAAATGTAATATTTGTACTCCCGTTCCAATGCGTCGAACCGGGCGTGTGCGTCGTTCCGCACCCGTCGCAGTCGTTGCACGGCGATGTCGTACGGCAACAGCGCATTCAGGTGGTAGCAGAAATCTTCCGGATCGGCGATCGGTGCTTCCGTGTCGAAATGGACGACGTAGAAAGAGGCGTGCACTCCCGTGTCGGTGCGCCCGGCGCCTACGGTTTCGACCGGGCGGCGGAGCAGCGTGCCGAGGCTTTGTTGCAGGGTTTGCTGCACGGACGGGGCGTTGGGCTGGATCTGCCAGCCGTTGTATGCCTTGCCGAGGTAGGAGAGTTGTAGAAAGTAACGCACGGTTGTCGCTTTAGGTTTACAAAGATAGCATTTTCGGCGAAATGTAAAAATTTTGTCCGTTTGAAATACATAAATTTTCCTGCGCCGTTTTACGAAACAGAGTCGTTCGTCCAGTTGGTCCGACGCCTTTTTCGGAAAATGCAGAGCGGTTCGAAAAAACTTTATTATCTTTAAATCCGACTGAATCGACTAATTCTGACTCTATGAAAAAAAATCGTATGTTGCTTGCTGGATTGCTGCTGTTATTTACGGCGGCGAAACCCGCTTCTCCGGAAGTTTCGCTCGGAACTTTGCTGCGCGAAATGACCGACCGCGACGAGATCGCCCGGTGGCCGTCTCCTGCGTTCGCCTGCCGTCAGGCCAGCAGCACCGATCCCGCCACGAAAACGCCGGATCAGCCGGGCTGGTTCGGCAACGGGGACTGCACCAATTTCATCCGGCAGGAGACGACCCCGCACGGAACGGAATACGTGATGCTCGACGCCGACGGTCCCGGTGCCGTCGTCCGTTTTTGGATGACTTTTTCGGGAGCGGGTTCCGGCGAAGGTATCCTGCGTATTTACCTGGACGGCGACAGCGAACCGGTCGTCGAGGGCCGGGCCCGCAGCCTGATCGGCGGCGCCGGCCTGGTCGGGGCCCCGTTGTCGATGGGCGTGTCGACGCTTACCGACTCGATGCACCGGGGGTTGAACCTTTACCTTCCGATTCCGTTTGCCGAAGGCTGTAAAATCACTTACCAGAGCTCCATGATCGATTTTTCCGACAAAGGCGGTATTCAGCCCGGTCACGAAGGGGTTTTTTACAACATCAATTACCGGAGTTACGAGCCGGGAACGCGCGTTGTCAGTTTTTCCGCGGAGGAACTTCGTAGGAACCGGACGCTGCTATCGGAAGTCCGGCGGAAGCTGAGCGACCGGGATCGGGGATTGGACGAACTGAAACTGCGGGAAATCCCGCTGGACGGAACGCTGGCTCCCGGCGACCGTAAAACTTTCACGATAGAGGGCGAAAAGGCCGTCCGACAACTGTCCGTGCGTCTCGATGCGGCCGCACGGCAGCAGGCGTTGCGTTCGACCGTGCTTGAGATCCGTTTCGACGGAGAACGAACGGTATGGTGTCCGGTCGGGGATTTCTACGGGATCGGTTATCTGCCGCTCTATACCAATACGTGGTACGCGTATGCGGAGCCGTCCGGACGGATGGACGCCTACTGGGTCATGCCTTTCCGACACAAGTGCGAGATTACGTTCCATAATCTGGGAACGCAGCCGGTGCGCCTATGCGACGGTCGGGTACGCTACGCTCCGTGGAAATGGGACGACCGGTCGATGCATTTCGGGGCTTCGTGGCATCAGTACGGAGCTGTTTCGACCGGACGGGACAAGCATCAGAATACGGACGATACCGGCGGTCCGTCCGATCTCCGCTTCGTCGCGCTGGACGGACAAGGCGTTTATGTCGGCGACGGCCTGACGCTGTTCAATACCGAATACGCCTGGTGGGGCGAAGGCGACGAAAAAGTCTATGTGGACGGAGAGACGTTCCCGTCGCATTTGGGAACCGGAAGCGAGGACTATTACGGTTACGCCTGGGGACGGCGCGAGCGTATTACCGACCATCCGTTCATCGCTCAGCCGGAAGGCGCCGGCGCGGACAGCGCCGGATTCGTGCAGAATACCCGGCTGCGGGTGCTGGACGGGATTCCGTTCCGTACTTCGCTGCGGTTCGATATGGAGCTCTGGCATCACCTGCGGGCCGTCGTCGATTACGCTCCGACGACTTACTGGTACCTGCGTCCGGGCGGGCGCAGCTTGGTCGAACCGAACGAAAAGGAGGCCGCCCGCAAAGTATCGCTGCACAGGGAAGACCTCGTTTCGCAGAAAATGGAGATAACGGTCGAGGCCGAACATATGGCCGTCGTGAGCAAAAGTCCGGAAGATCTGCTGAATTACCATCATCACGGGATTCCGTACCGGGATATCTGGAGCAACAATGCCCAGCTTTACTGGCACTGCAATCGGCCGGGCAACCGGTTGACGCTCTCGTTCGAAAGCGTGTTGGACGGCGAGTTCGACCTCACGTTGATGTGTACGGCTTCGCCGGGTTACGGAGTGGTCGGGATCGAGGTCAACGGTACGGCTGTTGTTCGGGAATTGGATCTCAATGCGCCGAAACCGCATGTCGTTCCGATTTCGCTCGGTCGGCAGGTTATTCGTAAGGGAATCAATACGCTCGCATTCGAAATGGTCCGTTACGGGGAACATATTCCCGCCGGAACCGTCGGATTCGACCGCCTCGTTTTCGAACCTTGATCGAAACGGTACATTTCCCGCGGTTCTTTGTTTTCGGCAGGGGCGACCGTCCGCTCGGCGTCGCCTGCCGAAAGAACTATTTTGCGTTTTATGCGGCGCCGGGTAAAGGATTATTTAAAAATTAGCGTAAATTTGCGAAAACATTCGTACGTATTATGAAGATTGCATTGATAGGCTACGGCAAGATGGGAAAGGAAATCGAACAGATCCTGATCTCCCGGGGCCATACCGTTACGCTGATTATCGACATCGACAACGCCGGCGATCTGAATGCCGAAAACCTTCGGAAAGCGGATGTCGCTATCGAATTCACCACTCCCCATACCGCTTTTCAGAATATCGTAACCTGCCTGGAAGCCGGCGTGCCGGTGGTGTGCGGTACGACCGGATGGCTCGACCGGTACGCCGAAGTCGAAAAGCTGTGCAACGAGCGGAAGGGCACGTTCTTCTACGCTTCGAATTACAGCGTCGGCGTCAACGTGTTTTTCGCGGTGAACCGCCGACTGGCCGAACTGATGGAGCGTTTTCCGGAATACGACGTGACGGTCGAAGAAACCCATCACACGCAGAAAAAGGATGCTCCGAGCGGAACGGCGATCACGCTGGCCGAAGGAATTCTCGGGAACCTGACCCGCAAAAAGAAATGGATATGCGGTACGACGACCGAGCCCGCCGAGTTGGAGATCACCTCCGTACGCCGCAGCGTCGTTCCCGGGATTCATACCGTTACCTACGAGTCGGATGCCGACCTGATCGCCATTACGCACAGTGCCAAGAGCCGCAAAGGATTGGCTACCGGAGCCGTGCTCGCCGCCGAATTCATCTGCGGCAAGCGGGGTATTTTTACCATGAAGGATCTAATGGGAATCGATTAACCGGCCGACTGTGAATAAATTTCTGAGCAAACTGAAAACGATTTGGGGTAACCGCTGGGTAAAATTCGGCGTGGTATCGGTCATTTACCTGCTGTGGTTCGTGGTCTGGACGGGCAACCTGTGGTTGTTGCTGGGACTGGTCGTGATTTACGATATTTATATATCGAAAACGATGTACCGCTTGTTCTGGCGGAAGCACAAGGAACGCAAGCGAACCAACAAGACCTACCGCAAGACTTCCGAGTGGGTCGAAGCGATTCTGTTCGCGACGGTCGTGGCTACGCTGATCCGGATCTTCGTCTTCGAGATGTACGTGATTCCGACGCCGTCGATGGAAAAGAGTATGCTGGTCGGCGACTACCTCTGCGTCAGCAAGACGGCCTACGGTCCGCGCATCCCGAATACGCCGATTTCGATGCCGCTGGTGCACAATACGATGCCGTTTTCTCAGACCCAAAAGTCGTTCGTCGAATGGATCAAGTGGCCGTACCACCGACTGAAAGGATTCGGAAACGTAAAACGCAACGATCCGGTCGTATTCAACTTTCCGGAAGGAGATACGGTAAGTCTGGCTTATCCGTCGGACAGCTATTATAATGCTTTGCGGCAGTACCAACGTCGTTACGGCGACCGGCGCGGCCGCCAGATGCTGATGGACGAGGGGATCGTCGTCCGTCCGGTCGACAAGCGCGAAAACTATGTCAAACGGGCGGTCGGACTGCCCGGCGATACGATTTTTATCGAACACTCCGAAATGTGGATCAACGGACAGCCGCAGGCGGATATTCCGGGTAAACAGTACAATTATACGGTTGTAACGAACGGTACGCCGGTCAATCCCGACGTGTTCGAAGACATGGGCGTTGCCAAGGACGATATTCACTACGATGCGGCTAACTACGCGTATGTGGAATTGCCGCTGACCGCTGAAAATGCGCGGCGGATGCGTTCGATGGGGAACGTGACGGCGGTAATCAAAAGGGAGGGCGAGGGGGCCGATCCCGATATTTTCCCACAGAGCGAAAACTATCCGTGGAACGTCGATAATTTCGGGCCGCTGTGGATTCCGAGCAAAGGCTCGACGGTCGATCTGACCGTCGAGAACCTGCCGCTGTACCGGCGGATCATCGAAACTTACGAAGGGAATAAGCTGGAAATCAAAGACGGGCGAATTTATATCAACGGTACGCCGGCCGACAAATACACGTTCGCGATGGACTACTACTTCATGATGGGGGACAATCGGCACAATTCGCTGGATTCCCGTTATTGGGGGTTCGTTCCGGAGGATCATATCGTCGGAAAACCGTCGTTCGTGTGGATGTCGCTCGATAAGGATAAAAGTTTTCCGGCCAATATCCGCTGGAACCGGATTTTTTCAAAAGTGAAATAGACCGACGATGGAACCCGCCGACGACAGCTATTATACGATCGCGGCCCCGGCCGAAGCCATCTATAAGGACAAGGGAAGCAAGTTTCTGGCCTATGCCTGGCCGGTGACCGACGAGCGGCAGATCCGCGATGCGCTGGACGGGTTGCGTAAGCGCTATTACGATGCGACGCACCATTGCTATGCATGGCGCCTGGGGCCGGAAGGCGAAAACGTGCGGATGAACGACGACGGGGAACCATCTTCGACGGCTGGACGGCCGATTCTGGGGCAGTTGTTGTCGCGGCAGGTGACCGATGCGCTGGTGGTCGTGGTACGCTATTTCGGCGGAACCAAATTGGGCGTGCCCGGATTGATCGCCGCTTATAAGGAGTCGGCGGCGGCGGTTCTGGATGCGGCCGAAGTGGTGCAGCGTACGGTGAATACCGTGCTGCGGATCGGGTTCGGCTACCTGGCGATGAACGACGTGATGCGGATCGTCAAAGAGATGCAGCCGGAGGTGCTCGGCCAGCAGTTCGACAACGCGTGCACGATGACGCTTTCGATCCGTCGAAGCCGGTCGCAACAGTTGCTCGAACGATTGCGGAACGTGGAGAGTATGAGCATTGATTTAAAGTAAAAATAGAGTTCTATGGGAAAGAAAAGTCTTGTTTCGATCACCGATTTTTCGTGCGATGAAATTCTGAAGATTATGGATCTGGCCGCCCGTTTCGAGGCCGATCCGCACCGACAGGTGCTGGCCGGGAAGGTATTCGCGTCGCTGTTTTTCGAACCATCGACACGGACGCGGCTGAGTTTCGAAAGCGCGATCAATCGTCTCGGGGGCCGGGTGATCGGTTTTTCGGGGACTTCGAATACCAGCGTTTCGAAAGGCGAAACTTTCCACGATACGATCATGACGATCTCGAACTACTGCGATATGATCGTGATGCGTCATTCGATCGAAGGTGCGGCCCGCTATGCCAGCGAGATTTCTCGCGTGCCGGTGGTCAATGCCGGAGACGGGGCCAACCAGCATCCGAGTCAGACGCTGCTCGACCTTTATTCGATCAAGAAAACGCAGGGTACGCTCGAAAATATCAATATCGTGATGATCGGCGACCTGAAATACGGCCGGACGGTGCATTCGCTGCTCGAAGCGCTGTCGTTCTTCAACCCGACGTTCACGTTCGTCGCTCCGGACGAGCTGAAAATGCCCGACGAATACAAGCTGTTCTTACGCGGAAAAGGGATTCCTTACACCGAAACCCGCAGCATCGAAAAGGCGCTCGGCGACGCCGATATCGTCTACATGACCCGCGTGCAGCGCGAACGTTTCTCCGATCCGATGGAGTACGAACGCGTGAAGAACGTTTATATCCTCAAAAACAGTATGCTGGAAAATACCAAACCCAACATGCGCATCCTGCATCCGCTGCCGCGCGTCGGGGAGATCGACACCGACGTGGACGGCAATCCGAAAGCCTACTATTTCAAACAGACCGAGAACGGCGTCTATACCCGCATGGCTATCATCAGTTACCTGTTGGGCGCCGTCGAATAACCGTTTATTTTATAGTTTATCGCAATCATGAAAAATACGGGAGAAGGAAGGCTGGAAGTTACAGCTATCGAAAACGGAACGGTCATCGACCATATTCCGGCCAGCAATCTTTTTAAAATTATCAGAATACTGGGACTCGAAAACGAGAATCACCGGATTACGTTCGGAACGAACCTCGAAAGCAAACGCATGGGAACCAAGGCGATCATCAAAATCAACGACCGTTTCTGCAAACAGGAGGAGATCAACCGGATCGCGATCGTCGCGCCGATGGCGGTCGTCAATATCATCCGGGACTTCAAGGTGGTCGAAAAGCATGCCGTTACGATTCCGGAGACGATCCGGGGATTCGTGAAATGCGCCAATCCGAAGTGCGTCACCAACAACGAACCGGTCGAAACCTCGTTCCTGGTGATCCGTAACGGGGACGAAATCGCGCTCCGCTGCCGATACTGCGAAAAGATCACGCACCAGGAGCAAACCGAGATCGGAAAATAGAACGGATTGATTTTTTATGCGAACGCGGGAAGTGCTCCGCGTTTTTTATTTTTTCGATCCGGTTTTGAAACGGATCAGCGTGTTTTTGATCGGCCATCCTTCGGTAGAAAAAAATCCGATGCTCAGTAAGTTTATTTGATATTCGAAATTTGGTTTTAGCGCGATGTCGATAGTAATCGTTCGGTCGTTCGGATACCCGTTGACCTTTTTCAGCGGGAAATGTTCCTGTCCCAAAGGCCCGTATCCGAAACCATATCCTCCGGACATCGGCCGGTCGAAACGAATGGTCAGCGTTTTCAGATCGGGATCGACCTGATTGTCGCCGTTTTCGAACTCTTCGATCGAGACGAAACGGGGCCACCGGTCGATCTGATCGGCCGTGTTGTTGAAAAATTCCACGATGCGCGGCATGAAGCTTTCCATGGTCGGATAGGCGTTCCGTTGTTTTTCGTAGGTTGTCAGCAGACGCGACAATTTGGACATCCACAGAAACCCCTGCGCGATATCCTGCTTGACCTGTCGTGTCGCGGCCGTCGTATCCCCGTGATTGAGCAGGTAGCGGATGACGGAGACTCTGACCAGCGATTCGGAAAGCATGATCGTGCTGTTGGCGTAAGCTTGCCGTTTCATCGCTTCCGATACCTGACCGAATATTCGCCCTGCCGCTTCCCCGAGATCGTTTTCATGCCGTCTGATGTGTGCGTTTGCGAACGAATGGCCGAATTCATGCACGACCGTCGGGAGCATTTCCGGCGTGAATACGGGATTGCCGTCCGCGTCGAACATCCATGCGCCCATGATCGAAAAAATATCCCGTGTACGGTCGGGCCGGTCAATGGATAGCCCGTAGCAATTGCTGCCGTTGCCGAGCCCGACGATCAGGTGGAACGTGTCTTCAGAATTTATGCCGTAGTATGCGGGAAACCATTTCAAGTCAATGTGCCTTAGTTGTTTGTTGTACGCTTTTTCGGCGTGCTCGTACCGTGTATGCTGTGAATCGAAAAAATCACCGCAACGAGTTTCTGCATAAAATTGTCGTAATAGGTCGATGAATTTTTCCGCATTTTCCTTGCTCCATCTTTCTTCCGGAATCCGGTTTGTAAAAGGAACGATCGGCTTCAGACCGGGGGGCTGTCCGAGATGAAGGGCCATACGGACCACTGCGTCGTAACCGATCGAATTTTCTTTTTTTAGCCGTCGCATCAGTTCGATCAGCGGATGTGTTTTGTACCGGTCGAAATGCGCGTGTATGTCGGCGATGTAGGGGGCGTTGTCATTCCGGCAATATTCGGGATATTCGGCCAGCCGGGCGACGATGCCCAGTAATTCGACGCGTTTGTCTACTTTGGCTGTCAAGGGCGTGTCGGCATAGACGGCCCGGAGTCCGGAAAGTAATATGGACAGGAAGAGCAGCAGGGGAATTTTCACGGATTCAGAAATGATTAGTTGGTCATGTAAAGTTACAAAATATTGTTTTCAAATACTCTTCTGTCATTGTTTTTCCGAATACGGCGATGATAGAGTCCGGTGTCGTGTATCAATTTTTGCTGAAAAATCGTTATCTTTAGCGATTAATTTTTTTAGAATGCAGAATCCGAAAGAGGAAAAATATATTCATGTCAAAGGCGCGCGGGTGCACAATCTGAAGAATATCGAGGTTAAAATTCCGCACAATCAGTTGGTTGTCATTACGGGATTGTCGGGATCGGGCAAATCCACGCTCGCGTTCGACACCATTTTCGCCGAGGGGCAGCGGCGCTACGTCGAGAGCCTGTCGGCCTATGCGCGGCAGTTTCTGGGTAAGATCAACAAGCCGGACGTCGATTTCATTACGGGGATCGCGCCGGCCATCGCCATCGAGCAAAAGGTCAATACGCGCAATCCGCGATCGACGGTCGGTACGTCGACCGAAATTTACGACTACCTGAAACTGCTGTTCGGCCGTATCGGGCGTACCTATTCGCCGGTGTCGGGACGCGAGGTACGTTCGCATACGGTGGCCGACGTAGTCAACTACATCGCCGCGCTGCCGTCCGGAACCCGCGTGCTGGTCGCTGCTCCGCTGAAAACGGCCGAAGGACAGGGATTGATCGAGAAACTGACGCTGTTGGTCAAGGAGGGCTTGCAACGGCTTTATATCGACGGACAGTCGCTTTTTATCGAGGATATTATCGCGCAGGCGGACGATTACGCCGGACGCGCCGACTTGCGGATCGTGGTCGACCGGGCGAAAGCTACCGATGACGAGGAGACGTTCAGTCGCTTGGGCGATTCGGTGGCTACCGCATTTTTGCAGGGCGACGGCGTGTGCGACGTGATCGTTCAGCAAGCGGACGGCGACCGTGTCGAGTCGTTTTCGTCCCGTTTCGAGTTGGACGGCATCGTTTTCGAGCATCCGTCGGAACATATGTTCAGTTTTAATAATCCGATCGGCGCCTGTCCGCGCTGCGAAGGATACGGTAAGGTAATCGGGATCGACGAGGATCTGGTCGTGCCGGACAAGAACAAAAGCATTTATCAGGATGCGATCGCATGTTGGCGCGGCGAGACGATGAAGTGGTGGCGCGACCAGTTGGTAATCAATGCCCCGAAATTCGACTTTCCGATCCATCGTCCGTTCCACGAACTTACGCGCGAAGAGAAGAGGCTGCTATGGAAAGGCAATGAGTTTTTCCACGGACTCGACGAATTTTTCAAATTCTTGGAGGGAGAACGTTACAAGATCCAGTACCGGGTGATGCTTTCTCGCTATACCGGCAAGACCGTTTGTCCCGACTGCGGCGGCGGGCGGTTGCGTAAGGAGGCGTTCTACGTGCAGGTTGGCGGAAAGCATATCGGCGAGCTGGTGACGATGCCGGTCGACGAACTGCAACGTTTTTTCGACGGTTTGCGGCTCGACGACCGCGACGGGAAAACCGCTGCGCGGGTGCTGACCGAAATCCGCAACCGGCTCGAATACCTCAATGAGGTCGGTCTCGGCTACCTGACCCTCGACCGGCTGTCGTCGACGCTGTCCGGCGGCGAGAGCCAGCGGATCAATCTGGCTACTTCGCTTGGCAGCAGTCTGGTAGGATCGTTGTATATCCTCGACGAACCGAGTATCGGTCTGCATCCGCGCGATACGAACCGGCTGATCGCCGTGCTGAAAAAACTGCGCGATTTGGGCAATACGGTGATCGTCGTCGAGCACGAGGAAGAGATTATCCGGGCGGCCGATACGATCATCGATATCGGACCGCTGGCCGGTTACCAGGGCGGCGAGGTGATGTTTCAGGGCGGTATCGATCGACTGGCTTCTGCGAAGGACAGTCTGACGGCGAAATACCTGACTGGCGTCGAACGGATCGAACCGCCTGCGAACAAGCGTCGCTGGAATAGCTACGTCGAGGTGATCGGAGCCCGGGAAAACAACCTGAAAGGGATCGACGTGAAATTCCCGCTCGGCGTGATGACCTGCGTAACCGGGGTTAGCGGCAGCGGTAAATCGTCGCTCGTTCGCGAAATCCTTTATCCGGCGATCCGTCGGGAACTTTATGAAACGGGGATGAAGCCGGGCGATTTCGAGCGGCTCGGCGGCGATCTGAAGCGATTGAAAGGGGTCGAGATCATCGACCAGAACCCGATCGGGAAATCGCTTAGATCGAATCCGGTCACCTATTTAAAAGCTTACGATGATATTCGTAAACTGTTTGCCGATCAGCCTTATGCGAAGCATAATGGACTGACTCCGTCGCACTTTTCGTTCAACATGGCGGGAGGCCGGTGCGAGGAGTGTCAAGGCGAAGGCGTCATCAAGGTCGGTATGCAGTTTATGGCCGACGTCGAACTGGTGTGCGAAAGCTGCGGCGGCAAACGGTTCAAGGACGAGGTGCTGGAGGTGAAGTATCACGGTCATTCGATTTACGATATTCTCGAACTGACGGTCGATGCTGCCGTAGACCTGTTCGCAGCCTATCAGGACAAGGATGCGATCAATAAAAAGATTATCGAGAAACTGAAGACGTTGCAGGATGTGGGACTGGGCTATGTCAAACTCGGGCAGTCGTCGTCGACGCTGTCCGGCGGGGAGAGCCAGCGCGTCAAACTGGCGTCGTTCCTGATCAAGGAAAATGCCGGAGGCCCGATCCTGTTCATTTTTGACGAGCCGACCACCGGGCTGCATTTCCACGATATCCGCAAGCTGCTGGGGGCTTTCGACGCCCTGCTGGCCCGGGGACATACGGTGGTGATCGTCGAGCATAACATGGACGTGATTCGATCGGCCGACTGGGTGATCGACCTCGGGCCCGAGGCCGGCGAGCGCGGCGGCAGGGTGGTTTTCGAAGGAACGCCCGCCGATCTGATGACGTGCCGCGAAAGTTATACCGGAAAATTCCTATCTTTGGCCGAAAATTCGCGGCGGGGGGCTGCGAAGACAAAAAAATGACGATGGAATTTACCTGCTATACCCTGCCTAACGGGATTCGCTGCATTCATAAACAGGTGCGTTCGGCGGTCGTCAACTGTGCGCTGACGGTCAATACCGGCAGCCGGGACGAAGAAATGTCCGAACAGGGGCTCGCCCACCTGCTCGAACATGCGTTTTTCAAAGGAACGACCCACCGCAAGGCGTTCCATATCAATTGTCGGCTCGAGAATCTCGGCGGCGAATTGAACGCCTATACGACGAAGGAGGAGACGGTGGTGCACGCTACCACGCTGCGCGGCGATTTTGCCAAGGCGGCGGAGCTGATCGCCGATATCGTTTTTCATTCGACTTTCCCGCAGCGCGAGTTGGAGAAGGAGAAAGAGGTGATCGTCGATGAAATCAACTCGTACAAAGATTCGCCTTCCGACCGGATTTTCGACGATTTCGAGGATATGATCTTCGTCGGTTCGTCGCTCGGCCACAATATCCTGGGATGTAAAAGCGCGTTGATGAAGTATACGCGGGACGATTTGCTGCGTTTCGTGGCGCGTACTTACAATACCGATCAGATGGTTTTTTCGGTGATCGGCAATGTCTCGGCAAAGCGTTTCAAGGATACGTGCGACCGTTATTTCGGCGGGATGGGGGAGTCGCTGCGCGGTTTTACGCGCGATGCGGTCGTTCCGGTCGCATCCTTTTCGAAAGAGCTCCACCGGAAATGCTATCAGGCTCATTGCATTCTCGGCGGCCGGGCCTACAACCTGAACGACGAACGGCGCGTGGTGCTGTCGCTACTGACGAACCTACTCGGCGGCCCGTCGGCCAATTCGTTGCTGAATCTGGCCGTAAGGGAGCGCAACGGCTTGGCTTATAATATCGAAGCGGGGTTCACCCCGTTCAGCGATACGGGTCTTGCGACGATCTATTTCGGAACCGACAAGGAACGGGCCGACGAATGCCTCGAACTGATCGACCTCGAACTGACGAAAATCCGCAGCGGAAAGTTGAGCGACCGCCTGTTGCATATCGCCAAAAAACAGTACCTCGGCCAGATTACGATCGCGATGGAGAACAACGAGAGCTATATGTTGAGCGCCGCGCGCAGTTTTCTGGTTTACAATAATATCGATGCGATGGAGACGATCCGCGAGAAGATCGGCACCGTCACGCGGGACGAAATCGTCGCGGTGGCCAACGAGATTTACGGGACGCAGAACCTTTCGATGCTCATGTACCGGTAGATATGGACGATCTGGAACGATATATCGAGCGGCACGTTACCCCCGAAGATCCGCTGCTGGCCGAACTCGACCGGGAGACCCACCTGCGCGTGGTGCAACCCCGGATGATTTCGGGTCATTTGCAGGGGCGGTTGCTGGAGATGGTCGTGCGGATGATCCGTCCGCAGCGGATCCTGGAGATCGGTACCTTTACCGGCTATTCGGCGATCTGCATGGCGCGCGGGCTCGGCGAAGGCGGCGAGCTGCATACGATCGAAGCGAACGACGAACTGGAACCGATCGCATCGAAATATTTCATCCGCAGCGGGCTTTCCGGCCGCATTACGCTGCACATCGGTTCCGCGCTCGATATCGCTCCGTCGCTCGGCGTATTCGATCTGATTTTTATCGACGGCGATAAACGCGAATACCCGCAGTATTACGATATGGCCCTGTCGCATCTGGTGCGCAGCGGCAGCTATCTTCTGGCCGACAACATCCTCTGGTACGGGAAAGTGGCCGAAACCGTACCTGTCGGCGACCGGCATACATGGGCGATCCGAGAGTTCAACGACCGGGTATTGCAGGACGACCGCGTGGAAAACGTGATCCTGCCGATCCGCGACGGGTTGAATCTGATCCGGGTAAAATAGCGAAACGAACGGGGCCGTAAAAAAGAGTCCGCCGGTTGGGATCGTGCGGATTTTGTCCTATCTTTGTTCTGCTAAGTTCAAGAAGCAGATTGCGATGAAAATACGTGTGGATTGTTTTCTGCCCGGTATGGGTACGGAGCAGGCGAAAAGCGTAACGGACGGGTTGCGCCGGGAAGAGGCGGTAGACAAAATTTTCTGGGTGGACGGGTCGGAGAACGGTCCGGCCGATGAGTGCGAAAACCGGATCGGCGGGCCGTTGTGCGCTTCGGCGACGCTCCGGAAGATCGCCGAAGCGTCCTCTGGGGATTATACGTTGATCTATACCGGCAATGCCGTATTGCGGATGGGAATGTTCGCTCTCGACCGGATGCTGCAAGTTGCGCGGGATACGAATGCCGGGCTGGTTTACGCCGATTATTACGAAGTGCGGAACGGTCGCCGCAGCGAACACCCGGTGATCGATTGTCAGGCGGGCAGCCTGCGCGACGATTTCGATTTCGGGCCGGTTTTGCTGTACCGGACGGACGCGCTGAAACGAGCCGTAGGACAGATGGAACGCGATTACCGTTTCGCCGGGCTTTACGACCTGCGCCTGAGGGTTTCCTGTCGGGACTTGTTGGTGCATATTAACGAATATCTATATTCTGATTTAAAGGATGAAGAGTCGGGTGATGTGAATTCTTTATTTAGCTATGTCGATCCGAAAAACCGGGACGCGCAGATGGAAATGGAACAGGCGTGTACCGACCATTTGAAACGGGTGGGGGCTTATCTGGAGCCGACGTTCCGGGAACTGGAGTTCGCCGCAGACGGTTTCGAATGCGAGGCTTCGGTAATCATTCCGGTACGCAACCGGGTACGGACGATCGCAGATGCGATCGCTTCGGTGCTGAAGCAGCAGGCCGGATTTAAATTCAATCTGATCGTGATCGACAATCATTCGACCGACGGCACGACCGAAGCGATCGACCGCTTTGCAGCGGACGGGCGGCTGATCCATATCGTTCCGCAACGGGACGACCTCGGGATCGGCGGTTGTTGGAATGTCGGGGTGAATCATCCCGGATGCGGCCGGTTTGCCGTGCAGCTCGACAGCGACGACGTATATGCCGACGAACATACGTTGCAGAAAATCGTCGACGCCTTTTACAGCCAGCGGTGCGCGATGGTCGTGGGAACTTATATGCTGACCGATTTCGAGATGAAGCCGATCCCGCCGGGGGTGATCGACCACCGGGAATGGACGCTTGAGAACGGGCGGAACAATGCGTTACGGATCAATGGTCTGGGAGCTCCGCGCGCGTTTTATACGCCGCTGCTGCGCGAACTGAAAGTGCCGAATACCAGTTATGGGGAGGATTACGCGCTCGGGCTGCGCTTTTTGCGCGAATACCGGATCGGCCGGATATACGACGTGCTTTATCTGTGCCGTCGCTGGGACGACAATTCCGACGCTTCGCTCGACATCGTCCGGACGAACCGGAACAATGTTTATAAGGACCGCCTGCGGACGTGGGAACTGCGGGCCCGCATCGCCTTGAATACGAATAAGCAAGTGAAATAACGGATTGTAACCGATTGTATAAAAATGAATTGTTCTGGAGCCGATGAATTGAACGCGTTTTTCGAAAGTCAACTCGCGGAATGGGAGTTTGCCCGGCGGAATTTCGAAGCGCTGCGGCGGATTGAAACCAAGACATTCGATCTGGACGGTTTTTCGATTCGGGTGCAGTTCAATCCGGCGCGGATCGTTTCGTCGGCCGCAAAGGTCGATGCGGCGTCCGTCGTTGCCCGAAAATGTTTTTTATGTCCGGAAAATCAACCGCCCGAACAGCGGGGATTACCCTGGGGGGACGGTTATCGGGTATTGGTAAATCCGTATCCGATTTTCGCCCGACATTTTACGATTCCTGCGGCGGAACACGTGCCGCAGTCGATCGCGGATCGTTATGGGGATATGCTGGCTTTGGCGCGCTGCTTCGACCGGGAGGTCGTCTTTTACAACGGCCCGCGGTGCGGAGCCTCGGCTCCAGACCATGCTCATTTTCAGGCGGTAGGCAAAGGCGCGATGCCGTTGGAGGCCGAAGTCGGACGTTTTGCGACCGAAAAGGTTCTCGAAGCGTCCGGGGCAGCAGCGTATGCGATCCGCGATTACCTGCGCGGCGGATTCGTGATCCGTTCCGCCGACGCGTCGGCTGCGGCCGCCTGCTTCGGGAAATTGTACGAGGCATTGGAGGTATTGCCGGCGGATGCGGAACCGATGATGAACGTGCTGACGTGGTACGACAGCGACGGATGGACGAGTTGCGTTTTTCCGCGTACGAAGCACCGGCCAGCCTGCTTTTACGGCGAAGGAGCGGCCCATCTGTTGGTCAGTCCGGCTTCGGTCGATCTGGCCGGCGTGATGATCGTTCCGCGCAGGGATGATTTCGTGAAGATCACGGCGGAGAATATCCGTGCGATTTTTAATGAAGTATGTATCGACGACAGTGCGTTGCAGCGGATTGTCGGTAAATTGAATATCGGATGAATCGGCAACCGCAGGTAAGCGTCGGGGTACTGACGGCGCAACGGATCGATTTCGTGCTGCATGGCGACTATACGGCGGCGGGGAAGACGGTTGCGGGAGAAAACCGGGTTTCGGCCGACGGCGACCGGGTGCGATGGGACGGAGCGTCTTACGGGCGTTTGCGGTTCGAACCGTGCGGGGTAGATGCTTCTTTTACGCTGAAAGAGGTGGTGATCGGGATTGGTTTTCACTGGCAGCGGACCGAAGACCAGGTATTCCGCGGCGCATTGGAACTGATCGCGGACGACGGACGGGTTACGGCCGTCAACCGTATCGGCGTAGAAGAGTATCTCGTAAGCGTGATTGCGTCGGAGATGAACGCTTCCGCATCGCCCGAACTTCTGAAAGCCCATGCGGTGATTTCGCGCAGTTGGTTGCTGGCGCAGATCGTTCGGCGGCAGGCGAAGCCTGCTGTGGCGGAGTCCAAGTGCATTGTCCGTTCCGACGATGAAGAACGAATCCGCTGGTACGACCGGGAGGATCATTCGCTTTTCGATGTTTGCGCCGACGATCACTGTCAGCGTTATCAGGGGATTACCCGTACTTACGAACATACGGCCGCGGTACGTCGGGCGGTCGCCGATACCTGCGGCGAAGTGCTGACCTACGGAGGGGAAATTTGCGACGCCCGTTTTTCGAAGTGTTGCGGCGGGGTTACCGAAGAGTTCCGCAATTGTTGGGAGGAGCGCGATTATCCGTACCTGTCGAGAGTGCGGGATTGCGACGGCGATCCTCCGGCGCCCGACCTGACGCGGGAGGACGAAGCTGCGCGGTGGATCGGGGCGTCTGCCGAGGCTTTTTGCAATACGTCCGATCCGGGGATTCTCGGACAGGTATTGAACGGGTACGACTGCGAAACTTCGGATTTCTACCGATGGCGGGTAGAATATACGCCGTGGAAACTGTCCGATCTGGTGCGCCGCCGGTTGGGGATCGACCTGGGGGCGATTCGGGAACTGATTCCCGTGCAGCGCGGCGCTTCGGGCCGGCTGGTGAAGCTTCGGATCGTCGGTACGCAGGGAGCCGTGACTATCGGTAAAGAGCTCGAAATACGGCGCGTCCTTTCGGAGTCGCACCTGTACAGTTCGGCTTTCGTCGTGGAGAAAACGGCGGAAGGTTTTATATTGCGCGGAGCCGGTTGGGGGCACGGCGTAGGGCTGTGTCAGATCGGCGCGGCGGTGATGGGACACCGGGGATTCGCTTACGACCGGATTCTGCTGCACTATTACCGGGGCGCCGCCGTTGAAAAATATTATTGATTCGGAGCGGCCTCGGGGCGCCGTCCGTTGATCGAAAAGAGATGAAGAACCTGAAAAGATCGCCGTGGGCATGGATTCCCACGCTGTACCTCGCCGAGGGGTTGCCGTACGTGGCGGTGATGACCATTTCGGTAATCCTGTACAAGCGGATGGGGGTATCCAATACCGATATCGCGCTGTACACCAGTTGGCTTTACCTGCCTTGGGTCATAAAACCGTTCTGGAGTCCGTTTGTCGATTTGCTGAAAACCAAGCGCTGGTGGATCGTTACGATGCAATTGCTGCTGGGGGCGGGGTTTGCCGGGATTGCGTTCACGATTCCCGCTCCGTTCTTTTTCCAGGTCACGCTGGCTTTTTTCTGGCTGATGGCGTTCAGCTCGGCGACGCATGACATTGCCGCCGACGGTTTCTACATGCTGGCGCTGGATACGAACCGGCAGGCGTTGTATGTCGGGGTGCGCAGTACGTTTTACCGGGTAGCGACCATCATGGGGCAGGGGCTGCTGATTATTCTGGCCGGACTGATCGAAAGCGCGACCGGGACGGAGCCGCTGAGAATCGATGTGAAAGTCCAACCCGGACAGTCGCGGACGGAGTTTCGTTTGCCCGAGACGGCTGCCGTGCCGTCCGGACACTCCGGAGAGCTGCATTTTTTGACGGCGCCCGGGCCGGTGACGATGAGTACGGCCGGAATCCCGCAGGATAGCCTTAAGCGTTGGTTGCAACTGGTCGAAGCGCAAAATCGCGCCAACGGATTCCTGACTTCCGGAGAGCAGCCGGGTGCGGCGGTGCGAAACGTCGCGGAGGCCGGATGGTGGACCGTTCACGTTTCGGAACCGCTGGGCGGCTGGATCCGGCGTCGTTTCGGCGAACGGCGCGAGGCGGCGGTCGTCGGCGGTCTCTCCGGCGACATCGCGGTTGCGGCGGTTTCGCTTTCCGGCTGTCCGGAGCCGGGACGGGAGGTTGTGCTGAACACGTCGATGAACCGGGGGGACAGGAGCGTTTCGCTCGTCCACGGCGACCGGCTGACATTCGACGAAACCAACTGGAACCGACCGGCCTACATCGTTTTCCAAGCCGATCCGAAACTGGAACAACCCAGTTCGGCCGAATATAAAGGGCTTTCGGGCAATATCCCGTTCGCCTGGTCGGTCACTTTTTTCGTATTGGCGGGCCTGTTCGTGCTGTTCGGCCTGTGGCATCGCTTCGCTTTGCCGAGACCCGGTTCCGACCGGGCTTCCGCCCGATCGACGCCGCGCGATATCCTGCGGCAGTTTTCGGCCACTTTCGTATCGTTCTTTAAAAAGCCGCAGGCTGCGGCCGCGATCTTTTTTATGCTGACGTTCCGTTTTTCGGAAGCCCAACTGTTGAAACTGATCAACCCGTTCCTACTCGACCCGAAAGAGGCCGGCGGGCTGGGGCTTACCACCGGCGAAGTCGGACTGGTATACGGTACGATCGGGATTATCGGACTGACGCTCGGCGGGATTATCGGCGGTGTGGCGGCGGCCCGCGGCGGCCTGAAAAAATGGATATGGCCGATGACGTTCAGTATGTTGCTGACCTGCGTCACGTTCGTCTACCTGAGCTTCTCGCAAACGTCGAACCTGCTGGCGATCAACGCCTGCGTTTTTATCGAACAGTTCGGCTACGGGTTCGGCTTTACGGCTTATATGCTCTACCTGATGTACTATGCCGACGGACCGCAGAAGACGGCGCATTATGCGATCTGCACCGGTTTTATGGCGCTGGGGATGATGATTCCCGGTATGTTCGCCGGCTGGCTGCAAGAACAGCTCGGCTACAATCACTTTTTCGTATGGGTCATGCTGTGCAGCGTCGTGCCGGTCGTTGCGGTGTCGCTGCTGAAGATCGATCCGGATTACGGAAGGAAAAAAGAAAACGATAACGGATGAAAAAGAGTTTGTTGATCGGCCTGGCGCTGTTGCTGGCCGGAACGGGCGTCGCTCGCCCGATCGTCGTCAAGACGGGAATAGAGGTGTTGAAAGCGCAGCGGTTCGAACTGCTCGAGGGCAAGCGCGTCGGGTTGATTACGAATCCTACCGGAGTCGACGACGGACTGCGGTCGACGGTCGATATTTTGAACGAAGCGCCGAATGTCGAGTTGGTGGCCCTGTTCGGGCCGGAGCACGGCGTGCGCGGCGATGCGCATGCCGGCGATCACGTCGGCAACCAGACCGATCCCGTGACCGGACTGCCTGTCTATTCGCTGTACGGCAAGACGCGGAAACCGACGCCGGAGATGCTGCGGGGGATCGACGTGCTGGTGTACGACATCCAGGACATCGGCTGCCGGTCGTTCACCTACATCAGCACGATGGGCGAAGCGATGGCCGCCGCCGCCGAGAACGGTATCGAATTCGTCGTGCTCGACCGGCCCAATCCGCTTGGAGGACGGAAGGTTGAAGGGCCGCTGGTGCAAGACGGTTTTTTCAGCTTCGTCAGCCAGTACCGCATCCCGTATGTCTATGGGTTGACTTGCGGTGAATTGGCGATGCTGCTCAACGGCGAAGGGATGATCGGTAAGCCGTGCAACCTGCACGTCGTCGCGATGGAGGGATGGAAGCGGGATATGGTGTACGAGGACACCGGGTTGCAGTGGATTCCGTCGTCGCCGCATATTCCGCAGGCGGAAACGGCCTTTTTTTATCCGGCTTCCGGAATTGTGGGCGATTTCGGCTACCTGTCGATCGGGGTCGGGTACACGATTCCGTTCCAGATGTTCGCCGCCGAATGGATCGATGCCGAGCAGTTTGCCGACAGCCTGAACGCACTGAAGTTACCAGGGGTGATTTTCAGACCGATCCATGTCAAACCGTTCTACTCGGTCGGACAGGGAAAGCAGTTGCATGGCGTGCAGGTACATCTTACGAAGTACCCCGATGCGCCGCTGACCGATATTCAGTTTTACGTGATGCAGGAGATCGCCCGGCTCTATCCCGACCGCGCAGTGCTGGCCAATGCCGATACGGCGCGTTTTCGGATGATGGACCAGGTGACCGGCAGCGATTACGTGCGCAAGACTTTTGCGGCGCGCAACCGTTTCGAGGATATCCGGGCCTATTGGTACAAGGATGTCGCTCCGTTCAGGACGTTGTCGCGGAAATACTATTTGTACGGGGAGTGAAAGAACGACAATATCCGGCGAGACGTGTCGTGTAATTAAAGAAACAGGAAGATGACGAAAGAAGATTTTATGCGGGAGGCTATCAGCCTGTCCTGCGAAAGCGTTCGGCAAGGCGGCGGGCCTTTCGGCGCAGTGATCGTGAAAGACGGAAAGATCGTTGCTCGGGGTTCCAATTCAGTGACTCTACTGAACGATCCGACGGCGCATGCCGAAGTGACGGCTATCCGCGCGGCCTGTTCCGCGATGAAGGTGTTCCGGCTCGAAGGTTGCGAACTCTATACCTCCTGCGAACCGTGTCCGATGTGCCTGAGCGCTGCTTACTGGGCCGGGATATCCCGGATTTATTACGGCAACAACCGGGAGGATGCCGCAGAGATCGGTTTCGGGGATGCGTTTATCTACGACGAAGTCGTCCTCGCCCCGTCGCGGCGCAGCATTCCGGGCGAGAGTCTGTTGCGCCGCGAAGCGCTCGAGGCATTCCGCCTGTGGCGGGAAAAGCCCGATAAGGTCGAATACTGAATGTTTTCGGGGGGAGTTTATGGATCGGTTTAAAGCAATCCCGCCTCGTACAGCATGATCAGCTCTTCGATGATCTGGTCGTCGCCTTCGGCGTCATAAGTGTCTTTCAGGTTCGCGCCGAACAGGCGCGCGATGCTTTGCCAGAAAAATGCGCGGAATCCGCCGCGCAGTTGTTTGACCAGGTCGTAGGAGGTCTGGTCGGTCTCCCGGTCGATCAGTTTGATTAGCAGCTTTCCTTGCGATAGGGTCATGTTTTTCAGAACGGGAGTGTATTTCCTTTTCAGCGCGCGTTCCATCGCTTTGACGAATTCCTGTTTTTCGCGCTTCGTTTTCATGCTGTCCATGCGCTGTTCCATGGCGTGCAACGTCGCATTGGCTTCGAGCGCAATCGGGTAGACGACCTTCAGATTGTAGATCAGTCGCGACCACCGTCTCTCGTCGGCCGCGCGTTTGAAGACGAACGCCGGTTTCAGGTAAACCGTCGTGATCGTATCCCCGTCCACGACTTTCGTCTGCACCGGGCCGTACTCGGTCATTACCTGCGCCGGAGCTTTCAGGTTCGTCAACAGCAGAATGGCCGCAAGCACCGGGAACAGACAGCGGTTCATGTTTTCGATTTCTAAATAATTTTTACCTTTGCAAAGGTAATTAAAATAAAATTCGGGCGCTGCCCGCTCGGGTATAAAACGTGCATGGAGGACGGATTGTTGTGTTTCCCCGGACGGAACGCGGGCGCGCTGCCCGCAGACTGTATTACGAAACGTTTACGGACAAGATAAAAGAGGAGAGTTAGATTATGAATTGTAAACAACGCATCGGCGAACGGATTTATTGGACGAGCGTCAACGATCGCCGCAAACAACTTTTTGAAAATATCTGGCCTTTGCCCAACGGAGTGTCCTACAATTCGTACCTGATTCGGGACGAAAAGTGCGCGCTGATGGATACCGTCGAGAGCGGCAGCGACCGCTCGTATGCGGACTGGGTGTCCGAGTCGCTCGACGGGCGTCCGCTCGATTACCTGATCATCCACCATATGGAACTCGATCATTCGGGCGAGATCGAAAACCTGGTGCAGCGTTACCCGGATGTGAAAATCGTCGGTAACTGTAAAACTTTCCGGGTGTTGGAAGCCTATTTCGGCAAACGGGACAACCTGATCGAGGTGAAGGACGGCGACACGCTGTCGCTCGGATATCACAACCTGAAGTTCGTGTTTACGCCGTGGGTGCACTGGCCCGAAACGATGATGACGTTCGACCAGACCGACGGCGTGCTTTTTTCGGGCGATGCGTTCGGTATGTTCGGGGCGCTCGACGGAGGGGTGTACGACGACCAGACCGATTTCGCTTTCTACGAGGACGAGATGCGCCGCTATTATTCGAACATCGTCGGCAAGTACAGCCCGATGGTGCAAAAGGCGCTCGCCAAGTTGCGCGACTATCCGATCCGTACGATCTGCCCGCTGCACGGATTGGTGTGGCGTACCGATCCGTGCAAGGTGATCGGCCTGTACGATCGCTGGAGCAGCTACCAGGGCGAGGACGGCGTCGTGGTCATCTATGCGTCGATGTATGGCAATACGGCGCAAATGGCCGATTACATCGCCCGTCGGATCGCCGAAGCCGGCGTGAAAAAGGTCCGCGTCCACGATGTGTCGAAAACGCATATTTCATACCTTATCAACGATATTTGGCGCTATAAGGGGGTGGTGCTCGGAAGCTGCGCCTACAACCTGCAGATGTTTCCGCTGATGGAGAACCTGACGCGCGAGTTGCTGCATATGGGCGTTAAGGAGAGATTGCTCGGTATTTTCGGTACGTACAGTTGGAACGGAGGGGGCGTCAAAAATCTGAATGCTTTCGCCGAAGAGATCGGGTGGGAGGTGGTCGCGCCCGCCGCGGAGATCATGGGGCATCCCGAGCCCGGAAAAGAGGCGGCCTGCGATGCGTTGGCTGCGGCGATGGCCGCCCGGTTGCTCGGGTAGGGTGTGGTACTGCCGTAGCGTCGTGTTAAAAAAGCGGTAAATGCGGTAATAAATCTCAAAAATTGTTAAAAAATATTAAAAATAAATTGTATTTTTGGATCGCTCAAACGAAAAAATATCCGGCGCAAGGGCCGGAACCGATAGAACTTAAACTTTAAAATAAAAGAAATGGATGCAATTGCAATTTTGACGGGCGGGGGGCCTGCTCCCGGAATGAACACTGTGGTCGGTAGCGTGGCAAAAACGTTTTTACAGAAAGGATACCGGGTGCTCGGACTGCACGGCGGATATTCCGCTTTGTTCACCGACACGCCGAAAATCACCGAGATCGACTTCCTGCTGGCCGACGACATCTTCAATCGCGGCGGATCGTTCCTGACGATGAGTCGTTTCAAACCGTCGGACAAAAACTTCGAAGAAGATTTCAACCTCGACCTGTTCGTCAAAAACAATGTTAAGTTGCTGGTGACCGTCGGGGGCGACGATACGGCTTCGACTGCGAACCGCATCGCCAAATTCTTGGCAGCCAAAAAGTATCCGATCGCCAACATCCATGTTCCGAAAACGATCGATAACGACCTGCCGCTGCCGGCCGGCTCGCCGACGTTCGGTTATCAGTCCGCCAAGGATATGGGTTCGATCATCGGCCGCACGGTCTATACCGACGCGCGTACCAGCGGCAACTGGTTCGTCGTGGCTGCCATGGGACGTTCCGCCGGACACCTTGCGTTTGGCATCGGTACGGCCTGCCACTATCCGATGATCGTGATTCCCGAGATGTTCAACAAGACCGAGATCACCGTCGAGAAGATCGTGAATCTCGTCGTTTCGTCAATCATCAAACGGAAGATCATGGGACTCGACTATGGCGTGGCGATGATCTCGGAGGGCGTATTCCACTCGTTGAGCGATGTCGAAATCAAAAAATCGGGGATTCATTTTTCGTATGACGACCACGGGCATCCCGAACTCGGCAAAGTGTCGAAAGCTCACATATTCAATGAAATGCTCGAAAAGAAATTGGGCGAACTGAAAATTAAGGTGAAATCCCGTCCGGTCGAAATCGGTTACGAGGTGCGCTGCCAGACTCCGGTCGCTTATGACCTGGTTTACTGTTCGCTGCTGGGTATGGGGACTTATAAGTTGTTCAGCGAAGGCAAGACCGGCTGTATGGTGTATGCCGATCCCGCCGGACAGATTTCTCCGCTGTACCTGAAAGACCTGCAGGATCCCGAGACCGGTAAGATTCCGCCGCGTTTGGTCGATATCAATTCGGACAAGTTTACGATGGTCATCAAAAACATCCTGAACTACGTCACGCCGGCCGATTACGAAGCCGCCAAAAAATACGTGCCGAATCCGGAAGCTTTCGATTTCTACAAGATCCTGGAGTGGAACGAATAATCCGTTCCGCCGGATAAAAAATAGATCAGGGCTGCATCCTTCCGGTGCAGCCCTGATTGTTTAAGTTTTATTTAGATAAGCGCTTACTCTTCGTCGTCCATATCCGCCATATCGGTGTCGATGATTTCGTCGTCGTCCTTAATCTCGTCATCCCCGAAGAAGTCTTTGTCGTCCTCTTCGACCTGATCGTCCACTTTGACGTCCACTTTGATCAGGTAAGAAGTGTCTTCGGTTTCCAATACGATCGCGTAGAAAAAATCCCCGGGGCCTTTGTCGATGCGGATCATGTGATCGGTATATCCGTTCGGATATTGCTTCTTTACCTCATCCCGCAATTCAGGCGAAAGGTTCTTGTAACTGATAGCAACTCGCTTCTTTTGTTTCTTTTCCGTCATTGTTTCCCAAAAATTTTCTGCAAGTATAAGCAAAATTTGTAAATCAAAACACGAACATCCCAAAAAAACTGCAAATTGTCCGTATGGCCTGTTTTTTACTCCGAAACGTTGCCGTTTGGGGTCTGGTTTTTGTGTTTGTTTTTTATTAGTTTTGTCACGGCTTTCCCGTAGGCGGCACAAAAGTAATGCCTTTTATATTAAATCGGTACTATTATGCGGCAGAAAATCGAACAACTTCGCGAACAAATCAATGATCACAATTACCGGTATTACGTACTGAATGATCCGCTGATCGGCGATTACGAATTCGACGCCCTGTTACGCGAGTTGCAGGAGCTCGAAAAAGCCTACCCGGAGTTCGACGATCCCAATTCGCCGACGCATCGCGTCGGCAGCGATGCGACCAATGAGTTTCGCACCGTGGAACACCGTTATCCGATGTTGTCGCTGTCGAATACCTATTCGCTCGACGAGCTGCACGAATTCGATGTTCGCATCCGCAAGGAGGTGGAACCTGTGGAATACGTATGCGAGCTGAAATTCGACGGAACGGCGATCAGCCTGACTTATCAGGACGGTCGCTTGTCGCAGGCCGTGACGCGCGGCGACGGGATGCGCGGCGACGACGTGACGGCGAACGTAAGGACGATCCGCACCGTGCCGCTGCGGCTTGCCGGGGACGATTACCCGTCCTTTTTCGAAATTCGCGGCGAGGTGCTGATGCCGTTCCGCTCGTTCGAACGACTGAACCGGGAGCGGGAAGACATCGGGGAGACGCCGTTCGCCAATCCGCGCAATGCCGCCGCCGGGTCGCTCAAACAACAGAGCTCGGCCGAAACCGCCCGCCGCGAGCTCGACTGCACGCTGTATGCGCTGGTCGGCGACAAGCTGCCGTTCGAAACCCATTACGAAAGTTTGCAGGCGGCCCGACGTTGGGGATTTAAGGTATCCGATCAGATCAGCCTGTGCCGTTCGATCGACGAGATAGACGCTTTTATCCGTCATTGGGATAAGGCGCGTTACGACCTGCCGTTCGCTACGGACGGCGTGGTAATCAAAGTGAACCGTTTCGCCGATCAGAATCGACTCGGTTATACCGCCAAGGCTCCGCGCTGGGCCGTAGCCTATAAATTCAAAGCGGAACAGGCCCGCACCCGGCTGTTGTCGGTCGATTTTCAGGTCGGGCGTACCGGGGCGGTGACGCCGGTCGCCAACCTCGATCCGGTGCCGCTGGCCGGCACAACCGTCAAACGGGCTTCGCTGCACAATGCCGAACAGATCGCGCTGCTCGATATCCGGCTCGGCGATATGGTCTATGTGGAAAAGGGCGGCGAAATTATTCCGAAAATTACCGGCGTTGATCTGTCCGAACGTCCGGCCGGCAGCGAGCCGTTCAAGTTCATCACGCACTGTCCGGAATGCGGAACGGAATTGGTCAAATACGAAGGCGAGGCGCGCCATTACTGTCCGAACCCAAGCCATTGTCCGCCGCAGATTGTCGGTCGTATCGTGCATTTCATTTCGCGTAAGGCGATGAATATCGACGGTCTCGGCGAGGAGACGGTGCAACTGCTGTACGATTCGGGGCTGATCGCCGACATCGCCGATCTGTATCGTCTGAAACGCGAAGATCTGGTCGACCTGCCGCGTCTGGGCGAAAAATCCGCCGACAATATTTTAAACAGTATCCGGAAGTCGTTAAACGTGCCTTTTGACCGGGTGTTGTTCGCGATCGGGATCCGCTTCGTCGGCGAGACGACCGCCAAAACGCTCGCCGCGCAGTTCAAGAGCCTCGATGCGCTTGCCGCGGCTACGCCCGAGGAGCTGGCTATGGCGGAGGATATCGGCGAGCGGATCGCTGTCAGCGTGCGGGATTACTTTCTCGATCCGGCGAACCTGGATATTTTGGAACGGCTGAAGGCGAGCGGCCTGCATTTCGAAGCCGAGGAATCGGCGCGTCTTTCGGATCGTCTCGACGGCAAAAAGATCGTCATTTCGGGGACGTTCGAAAGACATTCGCGCGATCAGTTGAAACAACTGATCGAGGCGCACGGCGGCAAGAACCTGGGGGCCGTTTCGTCCACTACCGATTACCTGCTGGCCGGCAGCAACATCGGCCCGGCGAAATTGACCAAAGCCAATAAGCTGGGTGTCAAAATTATCGGCGAGGCCGATTTCGAACGGATTATTGCCGGAGAAGCCGTCGGGGAGAAGGAACACGATGAAATTCCCGTTGCGGAACAATCGTCGTCCGAGAAAAAAGAAGAACCCTCGGAAAATAATTCGAAACAGCGCACCTTGTTCGGGTAAAAAATATTAAATTTGTCCGAAAATTAACATTTCACGATGAAACCTAACATGAGAGGCGTGGGGATCGCCCTGATAACCCCGTTTTCGGAAGACGGATCGGTCGATTTCGGCGCATTGGAAGCGCTGGTTGAACGGGTGACTGCCGGCGGGGCCGATTACCTGGTCGTGCTCGGAACGACGGCCGAAACGCCTACGCTGACTGCCGACGAGAAAGAGGCGGTCGTCAGTTGCGTGGTTCGGAAGAATAACGGACGCCTGCCGGTCGTGCTCGGAATGGGCGGTAACAATACGGCCGAAGTGGTGGCTTCGATCCGCAAAACCGATTTTACCGGGATCGATGCGATCCTTACGGTCACTCCTTATTATAATAAGCCTTCGCAGGAGGGTATTTATCAGCATTACAAGGCGGTTGCCGCTGCGGCTCCGTGCGGAGTGGTGCTGTACAACGTGCCGGGACGTACCGGCGTCAACATGAAAGCCGAAACCGTGCTGCGCTTGGCGCATGACTGTCCGAACGTCGTCGCGGTCAAGGAGGCTAGCGGATGCCTGTCGCAGGCGGCTTATATCCTGCGCGACCGGCCGGAGGGATTCGCCGTGGTTTCCGGCGACGATAACCTGACCCTGCCGATGGTGGCGCTGGGCGGGGACGGGATCATCTCCGTCGCAGCTCAGGCTTTCCCTGAGAAATTTTGCCGGATGGCGCATTTGGCTCTCGACGGCCGCGTGAAAGAAGCGGCTTCGCTGCACCTTCAGATGATGGAGGCGGTCGATTCCCTGTTCGAAGAGGGGAATCCGACCGGCATCAAAGCTGCGCTGAGTTGTCTGGGCGTGATCGGCAATTATTTGCGCCTGCCGCTGGTGCCTGCCAGCGACCGGTTGGTCTCCAAGATCGACGGCCTGCTGAAAGCGTACGAACTCCGTTGACCGCTTCGCGGGCCGACCGAATAAGCCCTAAATTTCGTCCGCGTCAAATATTTTTATATTTTTAGCGTTTATTAAGGGTGAAATATAAAGATATGAGACGAATTGTTTTCTCTTTGGCGGTGTTGATGTTTGCAGGGGTTTTGTCCGCTGCGGCGCAGCAGGATACGGTGCGGACACAGGCCCCGGATAACGACGCGATCCTCCGGGAAACGATCAACAGCGCTTCCCCTTACTATTACCCGACGCTTTTCGCCCGTTATCTGACCGGCGATACGACTCTGACGGATACCGACTACCGTTATTTGTACTACGGTTTCGTATGGCGTCCGGAATACAAGCCGTTCGAGACGCCGGCGGCCCGCGACAAGATCCTGCAAATTCTGGAGGCCGATTCGCTGAACGAGGCGGACTACCGGCGGGTTATCGCCTACGGGAACGAGGTGTTGAAAAAAGAGCCGTTCGATCCGGGAGCGATCAATTTCCTGATTTACGCTTACGGCGGGATCGGAGATACGCTGAACGAGCGGATCAACTATTATCGGTTGCAGGGGGTGCTGAATGCGATCAAGTCTTCGGGAACCGGCCTGAGCGAGGAGTCGCCGTGGCACATCATCTATTTTTCGCATGTGCGCGATTTTTTGGCCAGTGAGAATATCATTTGCGGCAAGGAGCGCGTGATCAGTCGGACGGTGGCTTATACGCCGCTGCTGGTGAAGGAGAAAGGAGTTAAAGGATATTATTTCGATTTCGGGCGGATCTATTGGCAGCGGCCCGACAAGGAGCCCGAAAAGCGCAGTAGCGGATGGGAATTCAACGGACTGCCGTTGAAAAGGCGGGCGGCGCCCAGTGTGGAGAAGGTTGAGTAAAAACAGTTATTAAGAAGACAGAGAATGAAACGTAAAGGATGGATTATTTTGGCGGTCGTGGCAGTCGTTGTGCTGGGCGCTTATTCATGGTTGAAAGGAAGTTACAACGATATGGTCAGCCGCAGCGAAGCCGCTACGGCGCAGTTGGGCAACATTGAGAATCAGTACCAGCGTCGCGCCGACCTGATTCCGAATTTGGTGAGCACCGTAAAGGGTTACGCCGCCCACGAACAGAATACGCTGGAACAGGTAGTCGAAGCGCGTGCGAAAGCGACGCAGACCCGGATCGACGTGAACGATGCCGCCGCTATGGCCCGTTTCGATCAGGCGCAAGGCGAGCTTTCGTCGGCGCTCAGTCGGTTGATGGCTATCTCCGAGAGTTATCCCGACCTGAAAGCCAACCAGAACTTCCTGGATTTGCAGACGCAGCTCGAAGGGACGGAAAACCGGATTGCCGTCGAACGGCGCAAATTCAACGATGCCGCGCAGCAGTTCAACACCTATATCAAAATGTTTCCGCGCAACCTGCTGGCCGGGATGTTCGGATTCGCCCCGATCGGTTATTTCGAAGCGCAACCCGGCTCGGAAGTCGCTCCTAAAGTCGAATTTTAACGGGTCGCATACCGATGAGATCGCTGTTAAGGATCTTTGCCTGCTGGTGCGGCGCGGCTTTGCTTTCGCTGCCGCTCGTCGCGCAGCAGTTGCCCGATCAGATGTCGCCGCCGCGCTTGGTCAACGATTTCGCCGGATTGCTCGACGAGGCGCAGCGCCGGTCGCTGGAACAAAAGCTGGCGGATTTCGACCGCGAGACTTCGACGCAGATTACCGTCGTTACGGTGGACGATCTGGACGGTTACGCTCCGGCCGACTATGCGCAGCGGCTGCACGACAAGTGGGGAGTCGGACGCAAAGGCAAGGATAACGGGATTCTGATTCTGGTCAAGCCGTCGCAACCCGATTCCCGGGGCGAAGCCTACATTTCGGTGGGATACGGCCTGGAAGGGGTGATCCCGGATATTACCGCCGGGCGGATTTTGGATCAGGAGATGATCCCGGAGTTTCGCCGGGGAAGCGTTTATGACGGGTTGGACAAGGCGACGAACGTACTGATGCAACTTTCCCGCGGGGAATTCACGGCCGATCAGTATGCCGGTCGAGACGAAGGCGGCGGAGTCGCCGTCGGGCTGGTAGCGATTCTGGTGCTTTTCTTTTTGTTTGGCGCCGGCCGCAAGGGAGGAGGGCATGGAGGCAACGGCAGCCGCGGCGGGGGAGGGTGGTTCCCCCCGATTTTCCTGGGCGGCGGGTCGCGTGGCGGAGGCAGTTTCGGAGGCGGAGGTTTCGGCGGTTTCGGAGGCGGAATGTCGGGCGGCGGCGGAGCCGGACGTTCCTGGTAGGTTTGATAACGAACAATAATACGGATTCGATGGGAAAATTTTACTTTTCGGTTTTAGGGCTGATAGCCTGTCTGTTTTTCTCCTGCGGAAAGAATGAAGATGGAGGAAAAATCGATCCGCCGCCTATAAAGAGCGGGCGGACGATCCTGGTCTATATGGCCGCCGATAATAATTTGGTGAACTCCGCCTGGCAAAATGTCGATCAGATGCTTGTCGGAATGGAGTCGATCGACGGGAACCTGATCGTCTATATCGATCCGCAGGGAGGTACTCCCCAATTGTTGAAGATCGAGTCGGGAGGCAAAAAGACGGTCGTCGAGGAGTATGCGAAAGAGAATTCCGCATCGACGTCGGTGCTGAGCCGGGTGATCGCGCGTACCAAAGCGCTGTATCCGGCCGAATCCTACGGGCTGGTGCTGTGGTCGCACGGATTGGGCTGGGCGCCTGCCGGAATGATTCCGAAAAGCTATTCGGCGGACGATCTGTGGCGGAAAGATCCGAATGCGCCCCTTACCAAATGGTTCGCTCAGGACGGCGCCAATTATATCGACATTTCCGATCTGGCCGGGGCGTTGCCCCGGGATCGGGAATTCGACTTCCTGCTGTTCGACGCTTGCTTTATGGGGAGTGTCGAGGCGTTGTACGAACTGCGGAATGCCGCCAAATACATCATCGCTTCTCCGACGGAGATCCTTTCGTCCGGTTTTTCGTACGATGCGATTTTGCCGGAGCTGTTCGCGGATACGCCGCGGTTCGAAGAGGTCTGCCGACTGTTCGTCGATTACTACCGGCAATCGTCGTCTACGTGGCCCTATGCCTCGGTCGGTCTGATTAAAACCGACGAACTGGACGCGCTGGCTGCGGCTGCCAAAGCGTTTTACGCCTCCGCTTCGCCCGCTTCGGCGGATGTGTCGCAGGTTCAGTATTTGGAGCGGATGCAGACCCACGTTTTTCACGATCTGCTGGACTATTATTCCAAAATCGGCGGAGATGCCGCTCTTTATGCCGCGTTCGCCGGGCAACTTCGCAAAACGGTGGTTTACGAAGATCATACCGAGTACGTTTTCAGCGCCTATTCCGGTCCGGGAGTAGGACCCTTTAATATGTGCGTCAAGCTGAATACTTTCTGCGGACTTTCCACGTACGTTCCGCGCGACCTGTCCGCGTTGCAACTTCTGCAAGAATCCTATAAGGAAACCCCGTGGGCGAAAGCGGTCGGGATCGCTTACTGAGTTGCGGCGCTCTTTTCTGCCGATTCTTCCGGCGACATGATGCCGCCTCCGAGCGCTTTGTAAAGCGTGGCGTAGCTGCTCATCGTTGCGCTGAGCGTCTCCGCGTAATCGGATTGCGCGTCGAATAATGTTCGTTGCGTTTCCAGAACGTCCAAGTAACTGATCTGTCCGGCGGCGTACTGCTGCTGCGACAGCCGGTCGGCTTTTTCGGCAGCCGTTACCAATGTCAGCATCGATTCGAGTTGGGTACGGTAAGTGCGGACGGCTGTCAGCGCGTCTTCGACCTCCCGGAGCGCCTGCAGAAAACATTGCTCGTAATTCATAATTGCCTCGCGGTGTTTCTCGCGCATGATCTGTACCCTGCGTTTGTTGGCTCCGAAATTGAAAACCGGCCCCGTAATCCCTCCTGCCGCCGACCACATCCAAGCATTGTGATCGAACAGCTTTTTGAATTCCTCGCTGAATACGCCGCCGTTTCCGGTCAGCGCGATGCTCGGAAAACGCATCGCCTGCGCCACGCCGATCTGAGCGTTGGCAGCCATCACCTGATAGTAAGCTTCGACCATGTCGGGCCGACGGGCGAGCAGGTCGGACGGCAAACCGGCGGGCACTTCGGCCGGAATGCGGAGGTCGACCAGCGGAGTGTGTTTGCCGACGACCTGCGAGGGATTTTGTCCCAGCAACAGGCTGAGGGCGTGTAACGCCTGCTCGCTGGCGCGTTCGTACTGGGCATTCGCCGCGGCGGCCGTGGCATAGGCCGCTTCTCCCTGGCGCAGTTGCAACTCGTCGATCGAGCCGATCGCATAGCTTTGTTGCTGCAGCGCGTAGGTCGCTTCGCGGGAAATGCTGGTCTGTCGGGCGGTTTTACCGGCATATTCGTACTGCAGGTAGGAAAAATAGGTCGATGCCACCTCGGCTACCAGCGAAACCAACACGCCTTGCGCCGCCCGGTCGGTCGCCAGCAGTTGCGCGCGGTCGGCTTCGCTCATCCGCCTGATTTTGCCGAACAGATCCAGTTCCCAGGAGATGCTCGGTTTGATGATATAGGTTTCCACCGGTTTGTCGCTTTTCAGTCCGATGAAGGACTCCGTGCCGTACTGTCCGGTGACGCCGTAGCTTACCGACGGCCACAGACCGGCGCGGGTCTCCTTCAGCGTCAGCCGCGCCTGTTCGACCCGGGAGAAGGCGATTTCGACGTTGCGGTTGTTCTCGATTGCCGTCGCGATCAGCCTCGTCAGCGTCGTGTCGTCGAACAGTTGCCACCAGTAGAGATCCGTTGCGGCGGTGCCGGCCGCTCCCATGTATCTCGGCGGGGTTTCGACGACCGGCGCTTTGAATTTCGGACCGACCGTGCAACTGCCCGCAAAAAGGACGATCAGCGGGAATATCCGGATAAAATATCGTTTGTTCATATCGAATCGCATCATGATTTATTTTACGGCCGGACTGTTTTCCGTCGCGGCTTTTTGATTTCGTTTTTCTTCGTAACGTCCCCATTTTCCGATCAGCACGAACAACCCGGGGTAAGCGAACAGTCCGATCAGCGTGGCGATCAGCATACCGCCGAACAGCGCCAGTCCCATGATGTTGCGCGCGACGGCATTGCTGCCGGTCGCGAAGATCAGCGGCAGTACGCCCATCAGGAACGCTACGGCGGTCATGATGACCGGCCGCACCCGCAGTTTGGCTCCTTCGAGAGCCGCCTGTTGCAGGTTCATGCCTTCGCTGAATTTGTCGCGGGCGTATTCCACGATCAGGATCGCGTTTTTGGCCGCCAGTCCAATCAGCATGATCAGCGACACCTGCATGAAGATGTCGTTGACGTATATCGGGTCGAACAGGTGCGCCAGGTAAGTGAAGCCCATCGCTCCGAGCAGCGCGAACGGGATGCCGAGCAGGATGCTCAACGGCAGGCTCCAGCTTTCGTACAGCGCGGCGAGAATCAAAAAAACGAAGATCACCGCATAGAGGAATACGATTCCCGCGCCACTGTTGTGGGCTTCCTGGTACGACATGTTGCTCCATGCATAGCCCATGTCGTCCGGGAGCACCTCGTCGGCGACTTCCGCGAGGGCGGTCATCGCTTCGTCGGTCGAGTATTTCGTCGAAGGCAGTCCCGTCACCCCGGCCGAGCGGTAGAGGTTGAAGCGGTTCGTGAACTGCGGCCCGGTCGTGTCGCGCACCGTGATGAAGGCCGACAGCGGGACGCTTTCGCCCCGGTTGTTCGTCAGATAGAACTGGCTGATCTTCGATTCGTTCAGCCGGTACTCGCTTTCGGCCTGGATATAGGTTTGGTACATCCGGCCGAAACGGTTGAAGTTGTTGACGTACATGCCGCCGAGATAGGCCGACACCTGCGTATGCAGTTCGTCCAGCGAAACTCCCGCGCTCAGTACTTTGTCGTTGTCGATCGAGATCGCCTTTTGAGGCACGTCGGCCTGGAACATCGTGCTGATGCTGGCGATTTCGGGGCGCTTCTTGGCCTCTTCGATGAATTTTCCGGTGTATTCGGCCAGGTATTGCGGCGTGTTGCCGCCCTTGTCCTGGATCATGATCGTAAAGCCCGAACTCGGTCCCAGGCCGGGAATCGACGGCGGCCCGAACGTAAAGACTTCGGCAGCGTCGATCTCTTCGTAAAGTTCTCTATTCAGTGCTTCGGTGATTTGCGCTGCGGTCATCTTGCGTTTGTTCCAGTCTTTCAACCGGATAAATATCAGACCGCTGTTCGGCGATTGCGTGCCGGCCAGCAGGCTGAATCCGGCGGCCGATGTGACCGACTGGACATTATTGTTTTTGTCGAGGACATCGTTGATCTGTTTGATGACCGCTTCGGTGCGCGTCAGCGAAGCGGCGTTGGGCAGTTGGATGTTGGTAATCAGGTAGCCCTGGTCTTCGTCCGGTAGGAAACCGGTCGGGATCTGCTTCATCAGGATGACGACTGCCGCCGCCGAAATGCCGATAAACAGCAGCGTTCGCGCGCTGTGTCGGACGATCACGCCGCTGGTTTTCAGATAGCCGTCGACGCCGCTGGTAAAACGGCGGTTGAACCACCGGAAAAACCGGTTGTCCGTCTGGCCCTCTTTCTTGGGACGCAGCAGCAGCGAACAGAGCGCCGGACTCAGCGACAGCGCGTTGATCCCCGACAGGCAAACGCTGATGGCGATCGTGATGGCGAATTGTCCGTAGAGTTTCCCGGCTGCGCCCGGCATCAGTCCGACCGGCAGAAATACGGCCATCAACACCGACGTCGTCGCAATGATCGGTGAAGCGACGGTCTTCATCGCCGCGATCGTGGCGTCCCGGCCGTTCATGCCTTTTTCGATATTCACCTGGACGGCTTCGACGACTACGATGGCGTCGTCGACTACCAGCCCGATCGCGAGTACCAGTCCGAGCAGCGAAAAGACGTTGATTGAGAATCCGAACAGCGGGAAGACCATAAAGGCTCCGATCAGCGAGACCGGAATCGCAATCAGCGGCACGATCGTGGCCCGGATGTTTTGCAGAAAAAGATAGATGACCAGCACGACGAGCAGCAGCGCCAACAGCAGCGTCGTGACGATATCCTGGATGCCGAGCACGATCGTATGCGTCGAGTCGACTACCGTGTTGTACTGTACGCCGTCCGGGAACGATTTCGCGAGGTCTTTCATCAGCGAGTTGACCTGCCTGCCGACCTCGACGGCATTGCTGCCCGGCGACTGGTTGATCAGCAGCAAACAGGCCGGGTGTTCCTGGAAGGAGGCCGTCGTGCTGTAAGATTGTACGCCGAGTTCTACCCGCGCGACGTCCCGGAGTCGCACCAGCGAACCGTCCGGATTGGCCCGCAGCACGATCCGTTCGAACTCTTCGGCCGTACTGTACTGGCCCGGCATCCGTACCGTATAGGTGAATTCCGGAGAGCCGTCGTTCGGTTCGGCTCCGAGCTGACCGCCGGGAACGACCTGGCTTTGCTGGCCGATCGCCGCCGAAATATCGCCGACCGTGATGCCGAGGTAATCCATCTTATCCGGTTTGACCCATATCCGCATCGCGTAAGGACCGCCGCCGAGCACCTGGACGCTGCCGACGCCGTTGATCCGCGAGATCGGGTCTTTCATGTTGATGATTGCGTAGTTGGCCAGGAAGTTCTCGTCGTATCGGCCGTCGGAAAACAACGATAGCACCATGATGAAACTCGTCATGGTTTTTTGCGTGGTGACGCCCTGTTGGATCACCGGCTGCGGTAGCATCGGCGTGGCCGACGAGACGCGGTTCTGAGTGAATACGGTGCTCATGTCCGGGTTGCTTCCTACGCCGAAGGACACCTGTAACGACATGCTGCCGTCGTTCGAGTTGGTCGACTGCATGTAGATCATGTCGCTCACTCCGTTAACGCTCTCTTCGATCGGCGTGGCGACGCTCTGCTCGACCGTGAGCGCGTCGGCTCCCTGATACTGAGCCGTCACTTCGACCACGGGCGGCGTGATGTCGGGGTATTGCTCGATCGGCATGCTTTTGATGGCGATCAGTCCCAGCACTACGATCATAATGGCGATGACCATGGCGAATATCGGACGTCTTACGAAAAAGTTTCCCATAGTTTTCTATTTTTGGAGTGAATCGGCGACGGTCATCGGCTCTACGACCGCTCCTTCACGAACTTTGTGGAAACCCGAAGTGACGACGCGCGCTCCGGAGTCGAGTCCGGAGTTGACTACCCACATATTATTATAGGTATTGCCGAGGGATACGATGCGCTGTTTCGCCCGTCCGGCCGAATCGAGCGCATAGACGCTGCTGATGCCCTGCGTGCGCATTACCGCTTGTTGCGGGATCAGCAGCGCCGACCGCAGCGTATCGACGACGGTGCGGATGCGGGCGAACTGCCCGGGGCGCAACAGCGTATCCGGATTCGGGAACGAAACCTGTGCGTTCAGCGATCCGGTGCCCTGCTCGACGGCCCGTCCGATAAAATCGAAGTGCCCCCGGTGCGGATAGGCGGTGTTGTCCGAGATCGTCAGCATGATTTCGCTGAAATCGGCCCTGCCCCGACGTATCAGATCGAAATAGGTGTCTTCCGGGATGAAGAATACCACGCGTATCGTATCGACCTGCGAGACGGTGTTCAGTACCGCATATTGCGATCCGGGGCCTACGTAGTCTCCGGTGCGGGCTTTTGTCTGTCCGATAATGCCGTTTACGGGGGAGAGTACCTGCGTGTAACTTTGTTCGATTTCGGTGTATTGCAGCGCGGCTTGGGCGGCCTTCAATGCTGCCTGAGCTGCCGATAGCCGCGAGACGGCGGCGTCTAGGTCGCTTTTGCTGGCGGCGTTGATGGTTGCGAGCGGTTTCACGCGTTCGTAATTCTGCCGGGCATTGGTCAGTTCCGCTTCGGCCTGGCTGACCGAGGCCTGCCGCTGAGCCGTTTGCGCGGCGTAAGGGGCAGGTTCGATCACGTAGAGCAAGTCTCCCTTGTGTACGAATGTCCCTTCTCTGAAATAGATTCCGCGCAAAAATCCGCTTACGCGCGCCTGTATCGTGATGTCCGATTTTCCGTAGGTCTGGCCTACGAAGTCCATCCATACCGGAATATCGCTCGTCGTCGCTTCGGCTACCGGCAGTTCGAGCGGCGGCGTCTGCGTCTCTCGCTTTCGTTTGCAACCCAACAACAGGGCTCCGGATAAAATCAGAATCAGAAAGGTAGATTTATTCGCTTTCATACGTTTAGAGTTTACCGTTATTCTGTCAAAAAACATACCGCTTATTGACGGTAGTATTGTTTTGCAGGAAGGGGTACTCTTTTCAAGTACCTTTTTTTCTTATTATGTCCTTTTTGAAGTTACAGGGTTGTGAATTTTGATGCCTGGCGGTTCGAAAACGATTTTGTGGAGATAATCCCCCGAAATGTAAGGGGGCGTTCGAAAAAGATCGAATTTATGCCGGGTCGTAATTTTAAGTTACTGTTTTTTATTAAATCCGGGTTTTAGGCAGGGATATTACGTGTTTTTACCGGATTTTGACGAGATAATTACGCGTTTAATAGAATTATTGTTTTAAATCGTAATTTAAATTATTTGTGACTTATGTGTGTATTTTAGGGGTGTATGTTTTAAAATAAGTATTTATATTAAAATATACCCCATAAAATTTGCATTATAGAATTCAAAAATACTATATTTGCATCAGATGATTGAATTTATGGTTATGAAGCCTGAGGATTTTACTTATTATTTTTCGTTAGCAGAAAATCCCCGTATGGGGATTGAACGGAAAATCTGACAAAACGGTCCGATTCGTCGAAACGGATCGGAGTCCGGGAAAAAAAACAAGTTGTTGATCCATTTAAACGAAAGGCTATGAAAAAGAATTTATCCATTGTACGTATGATGTTGGCGGCGATAGTGTTTTCGACTTGCGCGCCGTCTTTAAAAGCCCAGTCCGGAGTGATGGTGAACGTGGGAGCGGACCTCGTGAGCGGATATGTGTGGAGGGGGGTCTATCAGATAGGATCGGGGGCGAGTGTTCAGCCTTCGCTCGGATTGGCTTATAAAGGATTTTCCATCGGAGCCTGGGGCTCGACCAGCTTGCGGGAAGGTTTCAAGGAACTGGATCTTTCGGCCGGTTATTCGGTCGGCGGTTTTTCGGTCGGAGTCACCGATTACTGGTGGGCCGGACAGGGCGCTCCTTTCTATTCCGATTATCTGAATACGCACCTGTTCGAGGGGACGCTGGGCTATCATTTCGGCAAAAAGTTTCCGTTGCACGTCTCCTGGAGCACGATGTTCGCCGGGAATCTCGACAAAGTGGACGGTGAGCGGAAGTTTTCGACCTATATCGAACTCGGTTACGATTTCCGGATCAAAGGCGTCGATCTGACCTGTGCAGTCGGCGTGGCGCCGTGGGACGCTCCGGCATGGCTGACTCCGCGATGGGGCGACAAAGGGTTTCAGGTTTCGAATATTTCGCTGAAAGCCTCCAAAACGGTCCGGATTACGGATTCTTATTCGCTGCCGGTCTTCGTGCAGGCCGTCGCTTCGCCGGCGACCGATGATGCGAGTCTCGTATTCGGGATATCTTTTTAGTTCATTCACCATAAAATCCAAGCAAAATGAAAAAGATCGAGGCAATTATTCGTAAGACCAAGTTCGAGGAAGTGAAGGAAGCTTTGCTCGCAGCAGACATCGAGTGGTTCTCTTATTACGACGTTCGAGGGATCGGAAAGTCCCGCCAGGCCCGTATCTACCGCGGAGTGGTGTATGATACCAGTTCCATCGAGCGGATACTGATATCGATTGTTCTGCGCGATAAGAATGTGGAAAAGACGGTGCAGGCCCTTCTTAAATCGGCTTTTACCGGCGAGATCGGCGACGGGCGCATATTCGTCATTCCCATCGACGACGCCATCCGCATCCGTACCGGTGAAAGGGGCGATATCGCCCTTTACAATGCGGAGCTGGAGAAATAGTTTTTTCGAGGGCTTGTTATTGAACGAACACGAAGTATAACGACAAAGAATTTTGAGTCATGGATTATATAGAAGATATTACACAAGTCGCCGTCCCTGCGGTGGACAGCGGCAACACGGCGTGGATGATCGTCGCTACCATCCTCGTCCTGTTAATGACCATTCCCGGTATCGCCCTGTTTTACGGCGGGCTGGTGCGCCAGAAAAACGTACTGAGCATCATTATGCAGTGCTTGCTTATCGTCGGCGTAATTAGTATTCTGTGGGTGGCATTCGGTTACAGTTTCGTATTCGGAACCTCTCTTTGCGGGACTGCCGCAGGCAGCGTGATCGGCGGTTTCGATAAAGTGATGCTGAACGGCGTAACGCCGTCGGCGCTGACTACGGGCAACATTCCCGAAATCATTTTCGTGGTTTTCCAGTGTATGTTTGCCGTGATCACGCCGGCTTTGATACTGGGCGCTTTTGCCGAACGGATCAAATTTTCGGGCTTTATGCTCTTCACGATCCTGTGGAGCATCTTGGTGTACAACCCGATGGCGCACTGGGTATGGGGCGGCGGATGGCTGCAGGAAATGGGGGCCATCGACTTTGCGGGCGGAACGGTCGTGCATATCAATGCCGGTATTTCCGCACTGGTAATGGCCGTGCTGCTCGGTAAGAGAAGAGGCTACCGGGTCGGACAGCCGATGAGCCCGCACAACGTTACTTTCGTATTCATGGGAACGGCTTTTCTGTGGCTCGGCTGGTTCGGTTTCAATGCCGGAAGCGGTCTGCAGGCCGACGGTATCGCGGCCAACGCTTTTCTGGTGACGCACTTGGCCACTTGCGTGGCGGCGATGACGTGGATGCTGATCGACTGGGTGCACAACAAAAAGCCGACGACGGTCGGCGTGTGTACCGGAGCGGTGGCCGGACTGGTTGCCATTACGCCTGCCGCAGGCACCGTAAGCGTTCTTGGAGCCGTTTGCATCGGGCTTCTTTCCTCGGTCGTTTGCTTTTTCATGGTGGCCGTCGTCAAACCGAAATTCAAATACGACGACGCCCTCGACGCATTCGGCGTACACGGCATGGGCGGTATCGTGGGTTCTATTCTTACCGGAGTTTTCGCTACGCGGTATATCAGCGGCGAAGGCGGTGTGGAAGGAGCGCTTTACGGCGACTGGCATCAGTTGTGGGTGCAGGTAGTGGCTACGGCGGTATCCGTCGTTTTCAGCGCCGCAATGACCTATATTCTGTTCAAGATCGTCGACAAATTGGTCGGTCTGCGTGTTGACGCCCGCGTGGAAGAGGAGGGACTCGATATCTACGAACACGGCGAGAGCGCTTACAACAGTTAGACATCGTTGGATGTAGCGTAATAGAGGTTTAAGTTTAAGTTGGTTGCAAGATGCCCCGGCGGCGAACCGGCCGCCGGGATATCGAAAAAAGAAAAAACGTTAAAATTCAAGCATATGTCACTTTACATGGTAAAACAGTACAAGGCCAAACTCGTTCCGGAGATGATGGAACAGGCCATCAAGACGATTAAAACCCGCTTTCAGAAATCGCTGGCGGCCGAACTGGATTTGCGCCGGGTCACCGCGCCGCTTTTCGTGCTGTCCGGGACGGGAATCAACGACGACCTGAACGGCGTCGAACGGCCGGTTTCGTTCCCGATCAAAGATATGGGTGAACGCCGCGCCGAGGTGGTGCATTCGCTGGCCAAGTGGAAACGAATGAAACTCGGAGCTTACGGCATCGCTCCCGGTTACGGTCTTTATACCGACATGAACGCCATCCGCGCCGACGAAGAGCTGGATAACTTGCATTCGATCTACGTGGATCAGTGGGATTGGGAACGCACCGTGACGGCCGAACAGCGCAACCTCGATTTCCTGAAAGAGATCGTTACTAAAATTTACGGTGTAGTTCGCCGCATGGAACGCGAAGTGTATGAGATCTATCCGCACATCACGCCGATCCTTCCGGAGACCATCCGGTTCATCCAAAGCGAAGACCTGTTGAAAATGTATCCGTCGCTGTCTCCTCGGGAACGCGAGACGGAAGCGGCCCGCAAATACGGGGCGATCTTCGTGATCGGCATCGGCGGCAAACTGTCCGACGGCAAAAAACACGACGGCCGGGCTCCGGATTACGACGACTGGACAACCCCGTCCGACGGAGGGTATAAAGGGTTGAACGGCGACATTATCCTGTGGAACCCGGTGCTCGAATCCGCTTTCGAAGTTTCAAGCATGGGTATCCGGGTCGACAAAACGGCTTTATTGCGTCAGTTGGAACTCGATGGGTGTCCCGAGCGCGCCGATTTGGAATTTCACAAAGCGCTGCTCGAAGACCGTATTCCGTTGTCGATTGGCGGAGGGATCGGCCAGTCGCGGTTATGCATGTTCCTGCTGCGCTGCGCGCATATCGGCGAAGTGCAGGCCAGTATCTGGCCCGAAGAGATGGTAGAGACGTGCCGCAAGCACAATATCTATCTGAAGTAAAAAATGATTTGAGAGACGGAAAAGTTTCTAATACTTAAATTTATAAAGCCATGTCAGAACTTAGATTTAAAGTAGTGGAAGAGGCGATCAAACGCAAGGCCGTTTGTATGCCCGCGCCGGCGGAACGGGCTTCCGAATATTTCGGAATGTATGTTTTCAATGAAGACAAAATGCGCAAGTACCTGCCGAAAAAAACATACGAGGCGCTGTTCGAGACGATGAAGCACGGTAAAGCGCTGAGCCGCGAAATTGCAGACAGCGTCGCATCGGGTATGAAACAGTGGGCGATGGACATGGGCGCCACGCACTATACGCACTGGTTTCAGCCGCTTACGGGCGGTACGGCCGAGAAACACGACGCTTTTGTTGAGTACGACGGCAAGGGCGGGGTGATCGAGGAGTTTTCCGGGAAGCTGCTGATTCAGCAGGAGCCCGATGCATCGAGCTTTCCGAGCGGCGGTATCCGCAATACGTTCGAAGCGCGCGGTTATTCGGCTTGGGATGCGACTTCGCCGGCTTTCATCGTCGATACGACGCTCTGTATCCCGACGATTTTTATCGCCTATACCGGGGAAGCGCTCGACTACAAGGTACCCCTGCTTCGGTCGCTGCAGGCCGTCGATAGAGCCGCTACGGAGGTGTGCCGCTACTTCGATCCGACGGTGTCGAAAGTGTACTCCTACCTGGGATGGGAGCAGGAGTACTTTCTCGTCGACGAGGGCCTTTATGCGGCTCGTCCGGACATGGTGCTGACCGGTCGTACGCTGATGGGGCACGAGAGCGCCAAAAACCAGCAGTTGGAAGACCATTATTTCGGAGCCATTCCGACCCGGGTGATGGCGTTTATGAAAGATCTCGAATACGAGTGCTGGAAACTCGGCATTCCGGCCAAAACGCGTCACAACGAGGTGGCTCCGAACCAGTTCGAGCTCGCCCCGATTTTCGAAGAGACCAACCTGGCCAACGACCATAACCTGCTGCTGATGTCGATTATGAAAAAGGTGGCGCGCCGCCACTGTTTCCGGGTGATCCTGCACGAAAAGCCGTTTAAAGGAATCAACGGTTCGGGCAAACACAACAACTGGTCGCTCGGAACCGATACCGGCGTCAACCTGCTCTCCCCGGGCAAAACGCCGCAGGATAACCTGCAGTTCATCACGTTTCTGGTCAATGTGATGATGGCCGTTTACAAGCGGAACGGATTACTGAAGGCCAGTATCGCGAGCGCGACGAATGCCCACCGGCTGGGTGCGAACGAAGCGCCCCCGGCGATCATTTCGGTGTTCCTCGGCCGCCAGATTTCGGCGGTGCTTGACAAACTGGCCTCCAGTTCGTGCGACGATACGATCGAATTCGACGACAAGTGCGGTTTCCGGATGGGAGGAATCGATCATATTCCGGAACTGCTGATCGACAATACCGACCGCAACCGGACGTCTCCGTTCGCCTTTACGGGCAACCGTTTCGAGTTCCGCGCCGTAGGCTCTTCGGATAACTGCGGCGGCGCGATGACCGTATTGAATACCGCCGTAGCCGATCAGTTGGCCGAATTCAAGGAGGCCGTCGACGCCCGCATCGGCAAAGGCGAACCCAAAGAGCAGGCGATTCTGTCCGTGCTGAAGGCTTACGTCAGGGAGTCCGCCGCGGTTCATTTCGACGGCAACGGTTATACCGACGAGTGGAAAGAGGAAGCTCTGAGGCGCGGTCTGGACTGCGCGGTTTCCGTTCCGGAGATCATCGACCAGTTCGTTGCGCCGACCCATGCCGAGATGTTCGTTCGGATGGGGGTGCTTTCGTCGAAAGAGTTGCATGCGCGCGCCGAGGTGAAGTGGGAGACCTATACGAAAAAGATCCAGATCGAAGCCCGCGTGTTGGGCGATCTGGTGATGAATCATATTCTGCCGGTCGCTTCGCGCTACCAGGGAATGCTGCTGGACAAGGCTTTTAAAATGAAAGAGTTGTTCGGCGCCGATAAATTCGGAAGCGTGGCCGGCCAGGACATGGCGCTGATCGAGAAGATCTCCGTTCACATGGAGAAGATCCAGACGTTGACCGAAAAGATGATCGAAGCTCGCAAAGTGGCCAACAAAATCGCCAGCGAACGGAAAAAGGCGATTGCCTATCACGATACGGTGGCTGTGGCATTCGATGAGATCCGTTACCACGCCGACAAACTCGAAGAGGTGGTCGACAACGAAATGTGGCCGCTGCCGAAATACAGGGAGTTGCTATTCGTACGCTAGTGGTTTTTAATCCGCGCTGCGGTGGTTGCGAAAAAACGCTGCGGCGCAATTACAGACAAAAGGCATGAAACAGAATCGAAAAATAAACGTTGCGCCCCGCCGACAGGGGTTATACGATCCCGATAACGAACGCGACGCGTGCGGCGTCGGACTGGTTGTCAATATCAAGGGGAATAAGACCCACGACATTGTCGAAAACGGTCTCCAGGTACTCGAACACATGATGCACCGCGGAGCCGAAGGGGCCGATAACAAAACCGGCGACGGAGCCGGCATCCTGGTGCAGATTCCCCATGAATTTATTCTCTTGCAGGGCATTCCGGTTCCCGAAAAGGGGCATTACGGAACCGGACTCGTTTTCTTACCGCGCGACAAAGCCGGTCAGACGGCGGCTCTGGGGATCGTCAAACGAAACGTACAGGCCGAGGGACTTAACCTGATGCACGTGCGCGACGTTCCGGTGAACGACGACGTGCTGGGCCGGGCGGCCCGCGACACGGAACCTGTGATTAAACAGATCTTCGTAACGGGCGATCCGGGCGCGTCGACCCTGGAGCGCAAGCTCTATATCGTCCGCAAAAAGATCGAGAAAGAGTGGCTCGAAAGCGACCTGGAACAGAAGGAGGCGTGCTATGTGGTCAGCCTGTCTACCCGTACGCTGGTCTACAAAGGGATGTTGTCGTCGGTACAGTTACGCTATTATTTCCCCGATCTGGTCAATCCGTATTTTACCAGCGGCCTGGCTTTGGTGCATTCGCGTTTTTCGACCAATACGTTTCCGACCTGGAGTCTCGCGCAGCCGTTTCGCCTGTTGGGGCACAACGGCGAGATCAATACGATCCGCGGTAACCGGAGCTGGATGGAGAGCCGCGAGGGCGTGCTGCATCCCGACCTGCTCTGTCCGCTCGAAGAGCTGGGGCCCGTCGTGCAGCGGGGAATGAGCGACAGCGCTTCGTTGGACAACGTACTGGAATTTTTCGTTCAGAGCGGCATGACGCTGCCCCATGCGCTGGCGATGTTGATTCCGGAAAGCTATAACGACAAAAATCCGATATCCGCCGAACTGAAGGCTTTTTACGAATACCACAGCATTTTCATGGAGCCTTGGGACGGCCCGGCGACGTTGCTTTTTTCGGACGGCCGTTATGCCGGCGGTATGCTCGACCGTAACGGCCTGCGCCCGGCCCGTTACTTTATTACCAAGAACGACATGATGGTGGTCGCTTCGGAGACCGGGACGTTTGCCGTCGAAGCTTCGGAGATCCGCGAAAAGGGTCGTTTGCGTCCCGGTAAAATCCTGATGATCGACACCGAGAAGGGCGAAATCCGTTACGATCCGGAAATCAAGGAACAGCTCGCCGCCGAACATCCGTACAAAGAGTGGCTCGGACGGAACCGGGTCGTGCTGAACCAGATTACTTCGGGCCGGCAGGTGAAACATTCGGTCGAACAGTACGACCGGATGCTGCGCGTGTTCGGGTACAACCGGGAGGACGTCGAGAAGCTTATCAAGCCGATGGGCGAAAACGGTTTCGAACCGCTCGGTTCGATGGGCAACGACACGCCGCTGGCCATTCTGTCGGCCAAACCGCAGCGGTTGTTCAACTATTTCCGGCAGCAGTTCGCGCAGGTGACCAATCCGCCGATCGATCCGATCCGCGAAGAACTGGTCATGTCGATCGCCAGTTACATCGGCGCGGTCGGCGGAAATATCTTGCACCCGTCGGCCGAACACTGCAAAGTGGTCAAACTGCCGAGTCCGATCCTGACCAATGCCGAACTGGATATTTTGAATAATCTGCGTTACAAAGGATTTCGGACGCTGACCTTGCCGATGCTGTTCGGCCCGGCAGACGGCGGACAGGGGCTTGCGGACGCGGTTGACCGACTTTGCGGAATGGCGGAAAAAGCGGTCGACGACGGTTACAATTATGTGATTCTGAGCGATCGGGGCGTCGACGTCGAACATGCTCCGATCCCGTCGCTGCTGGCTCTGTCGGCCGTGCACCACTACCTGAACGACCGGCGCAAGCGGGCTCAGATCGCGCTGATCGTCGAAACCGCCGAGGCGCGCGAAGTGATGCATATGGCGTTGCTGATCGGATTCGGGGCCAGCGCCGTCAATCCGTATATGGCTTTCGCCGTGCTCGACCGGCTGGTTGCCCAAGGCGATATTCAGTTGGACTACGAAACGGCCGAAAAACATTACGTCAAAGCGTTAAATAAAGGATTACTGAAAATTATCTCCAAGATGGGGATTTCGACGATCCGCAGTTACCGCGGCGCGGAGATCTTCGAAGCGGTGGGACTGTCGGACGGATTGCTGAAACGGTATTTCCGGGGGATGACTTCGAAGATCGGCGGGGCCGACTTGGAAGACCTCGCCGTCGATACGCTGGCCGCTCATGCGCACGGTTTCGGGGAGCTGTACGACGAGGATGCGCCGCTGGAGAATTTCGGCAATTACGCCTATCGTAAGGACGGCGAGCGGCATGCGTGGAATCCGGAGACGATCTCTACGCTGCAACTGGCCACGCGGCTGGGCAGTTACAAGAAATTCAAGGAGTATACGCGACTTGTCAACGAAAAACCGTCGCCGATGTTTCTGCGCGATTTGATGGAATTGAAACGCAATCCGATCGACCTGTCGCTCGTGGAGCCGGCGACGGAGATCATGAAGCGTTTCGTAACCGGTGCGATGTCGTTCGGTTCGCTCAGCCGCGAGGCGCACGAGGCGATCGCGATCGCGATGAATAAGATCGGAGGCAAAAGCAATACCGGCGAAGGCGGCGAGGACGCGCGGCGTTACCGTCCCAATACGGACGGTACGATCGCCCGCAGCGCGATCAAACAGGTGGCTTCGGGACGTTTCGGCGTCCATGCCGAATACCTGGTCAATGCCGACGAGATCCAGATCAAGGTCGCCCAGGGGGCCAAGCCCGGCGAGGGCGGACAACTCCCCGGTTACAAAGTCGACGAGATGATCGCCCGGACGCGGCATTCGATCCCCGGCATTTCGCTGATCTCGCCGCCTCCGCACCACGATATTTATTCGATCGAGGACCTGGCGCAATTGATTTTCGACCTGAAGAATGTCAATCCGCGCGCGCGGATCAGCGTGAAATTGGTTTCCGAAAGCGGAATCGGCACCATTGCGGCCGGAGTCGCTAAAGCGAAAGCCGATATGATCCTGGTCAGCGGCGGCGAAGGCGGTACCGGAGCCAGTCCGGTCAGCTCGGTGAAACATGCCGGCCTGCCGACCGAAATCGGCTTGGCCGACGTACAGCAAACCCTCGTGCTGAACGGTCTGCGCGGTAAAGTCACGCTGCAGACCGACGGCCAGTTGAAAACCGGCCGCGACGTGGTGATCGCCGCGCTGCTCGGGGCCGAGGAGTTCGGATTCGCTACGAGCGCGTTGATCGTACTGGGGTGCGTGATGATGCGCAAGTGCCATATGAACACTTGTCCGGTCGGCGTGGCTACGCAGGACGAACGGCTGCGGGAACATTTCCGCGGGCGTTACGAGTACCTGGTCAATTTCTTTAACTTTCTGGCCGAAGATGTCCGCGAAACGTTGGCCGAACTCGGATACGCGCGGTTGGACGACATTATCGGTCGCACCGACCTGATCGAGCCGAAAAAGTTCGAACCGGGAACCAAAATTTCGAAAGTGGATCTGTCGAGGATCCTGTACCGTCCGGCCGAAGCCGGAACGAACGACGTCCGCCGGACGACCGTGCAGGATCATAAGATCGAAAAGGTCAAGGACCGTTCGATCATCGGGATGGCGTCTCCGGCCATCGATTCGAAAATGCCGGTGCACCTGAGTTTCCCGATTTACAATACGGACCGTTCGGTCGGAGCGATGCTTTCGGGACAGATCACTTCGAAATACGGCAGCGAAGCGTTGCCCGAGAATACGGTCAGCGTGACTTTCCGCGGTTCTGCCGGGCAGAGTTTCGGAGCGTTCCTGTGCCGGGGCGTGACGTTTCGGTTGGAGGGTGACGCCAACGACTACCTCGGCAAAGGGCTTTCCGGCGGAAAAATCGTTTTGGTGCCGCCGAAAAACTCGACCTTCCTGCCCCACGAGAACATCATTGCCGGCAATACGCTGCTCTACGGCGCGACGGCGGGCGAAGTGTATATCAACGGGCAGGTCGGCGAGCGTTTCTGCGTCCGTAACAGCGGCGCGACGGCCGTTGTCGAAGGGGTGGGAGATCACTGTTGCGAATACATGACCGGCGGCCGCGCCGTAGTGCTCGGTACGACCGGACGAAACTTTGCGGCGGGCATGAGCGGCGGAATCGCCTACGTGTGGAACCGTCTCGGCAATTTCGACTTCTTCTGCAACATGGAGATGGTCGAATTGTCGTTGATCGAAGAGACGGCCGACAGCAAGGAATTGCATGCGCTGATCAGTTCGCACTATTACCATACGGGCAGCCCGCTCGCCAAAACGATGATCGACGACTGGAGCGAATACGTCGGCCAGTTTATCAAGGTGATGCCGATCGAATACAAAAAAGTGCTCCATGCGCAGCGCATGGCCGCGCTCGACCGCAAGATCGCCGAGATGGAAAAAGATTATTAAACCGCTGAAAAACGAACAATCATGGGAAATCCGAAAGCATTTTTGACCATAGGTCGTAAAGAGGCGGGGTACCGCCCGTTGCACGACCGGATATACGATTATGCCGAAGTCGAGCAGACGCTCAATATCGAAGACCGCCGCCTGCAGGCTTCGCGCTGCATGGACTGCGGGGTGCCGTTTTGCCACTGGGCCTGTCCGCTGGGTAACCGCCAGGGCGAATGGCAGGATCTGGCCTGGCGCGGTCGCTGGGAGGAGGCTTACCGTTCGCTGGCCGAGACGGACGACTTCCCTGAGTTTACCGGGCGCGTGTGTCCGGCGTTGTGCGAAAAATCCTGCGTACTGAAACTGCACGACGCACCGGTGACTATCCGGGAAAATGAAGTGTCGATCGTGGAACGTGCTTTTGCCGAAGGGTACGTTACGGCGCGCCCGCCGCGCAGGCGTACCGGAAAGCGGGTGGCGGTCGTCGGATCGGGACCTTCGGGACTGGCTTGCGCGAACAGGCTGAACCGGCGCGGGCACCGTGTAACGGTGTTCGAAAAAAATGAGTTTATCGGCGGACTGTTGCGGTTGGGGATTCCGGACTTCAAACTCGGTAAGAAAATTATCGACCGGAGATTGAAGCTGCTGGCTGAGGAGGGGATCGAGTTTAAACCTTCTGTTTGTGTAGGTAAAGATTTTAAAACTAAAGAATTACTCGAAAAGTTCGATGCCGTTTGCGTGACGATCGGCGCCGGGGTGCCGCGAGATCTTCCGGTGGAGGGGCGCGACCTGAAAGGGGTGTATTTCGCGCTGGAGCTGTTGCAACAGCAAAATCGGGTGAATGCCGGCGCACAGATTCCGCAGAACGAGCGGATTTCCGCACAGGGAAAACGGGTATTGGTGATCGGCGGCGGCGATACCGGATCGGATTGTGTCGGCACGTCCATCCGTCAAGGCGCCGTCGGGGTTACCCAGATCGAGATCATGCCCAAGCCGCCGGTAGGCAGCAATCCGGATACTCCGTGGCCGATGTATCCGCAGGTGTTGAAAACCTCCTCGTCGCATGAGGAAGGCTGCGAACGCCGTTGGAACCTCGCAACGAACCGCTTTATCGGGAAAGACGGCGTGCTGATCGGCGTCGAGACCGAACGCGTCGAATGGGAAAAGGACGATGCGGGAAAGATGACGCTGAAACATACCGGGGAAACGGAGGTCATAGAGGCCGATATCGTATTGCTGGCGATGGGATTCGTTCATCCCGAACTCGACGGGCTGGTCGGCGATCTGGGAGTCGGGCTCGATGCGCGCAAGAACATTGCGGTCGACGATGCGAACAGAACTACGGTCGGAAAAGTTTTTGCCGCCGGGGATGCCTCTATGGGCGCATCGTTGGTTGTCCGCGCGATCGCGTCGGGGCGCAGGGCCGCCGAAAACATCGACCGATTCCTGAAAGGACAGTAATCTTGTGCAGTGTCCGCAATAAAAAACCGGCCGGGATACGGTCGGTTTTTTATTTTCGGTTGACGGGACTCCGGTCGTAGCGAAGTCTCCTGCGGTCAAAAGCGCGGCCGAAGGGTTTACTGTTGCGGAGCCAGAATGACGTTATACGTTTTTTTCAGCCATACGCGGTAACGAATCCGTCTGTCCCAGGTGTTGCCGGCCGAAGCGAAATCGCAGAACCGGATCTGCCTGGGTTTATAAAAATCGCCTTCCAGGTCGGTACCCAGCACCAGCGGGGCCGTATAGACCATCCACATCTTTTCGGGTTTGTCCGCTTCCGTTACGGGCATCAGTTCCACATAGCCGTCTGCATTGGCTTGGATGACGGAGGCTTCGTCCACGAATCCGTCGTCGAACCGGGAATCCCGCGCCAGAACGATCGGCCCGCGCTCGATAGCCTGGTAACCGTTCAGTTCGACGAGCCGTCCGCGCATATCCAGATTTACGGAAATCTTGTCGCCCGGTTCCCAGCGTCTTCTGACGGTGACGTAGGTTCCGGGCCGGACGTCTCCGATCGATTCGCCGTTCACGGCGACCCGGCTGACCTTGCTCCAGGCGGGAATTCGCACGGCGACTGCGAATTCGAGGTTCCTCGGCGCGTTCACGGCGATTTCGATGTCGCCATCTTCGGGATAGGCGGTCGTCTGTTCCAGCGAGATTTCGTTTTTACCCAACGAAGCTTTGGTGGTCGACGGACCGTACAGGTTGACGAACAGACTGTCGTTGCTGGAAAGGACGGCAGCGGTCGGGATCATCGCGAATGCCCGCGGACCGTTCGAATTGCAGCAGTTCACATGCATGCCGCACTGATGTTCGCCGGCCGAACGCACGCCTTCGAGCGGACTGTATTTGGCGATTTGCCCGGCGTCCTCTTTCAGCGCTGCGAGCAGCGCGTTGTACGTCGTTTTTTCGATTTGGTCGGCATAAAGCGGATTTTTGGTCAAATCGAGCAGGTTTTGGCAGAGCTTCATCCATGTCATCGTAACGCAGGTTTCCATCGTATGGTAAGCCGGGTCGGTCTGCAGCCGTTTCCCGTGATAGAAACATTCGAATGCGCTGCCCGAGCCGGCGATATTGATCTCCTCGTCGATGATGTTCCGCACGGTCGCCTCGACGGCCTTCAGGTAGTCGGGATTTTTCGTGATCTTGTACAGTTCGAGCAGACCGTCGTAACAAGACATCATTTCATAGGCTTTTTGCCCGTTGTCCCACGAACACCAGGTTTCCCAGCCGCTTTTGAACGGGAAGCGCTCCGCCACCGGAACCCCGGCCAGCGCTTTGCCGATCAACTGCGGACCTTTGTCGGTTTCCCAACGGCCGACGATGTATTTGGCGAAGTCGAGGTACTTGCCGTTCCCCGTACGGTTGTATAGATAGACGATCGGTTCGAGGATCGAGCTGGGCGGCAGTCCCCGGTAGATGCCGGCCATCTCGATCTCTTTTTTCGCCGGAATCACGGTCATCAGGCGGTCGGCCAGCTTGCAGGCTCCTTCGATCGCTTTTTTGTCTCCGGTTAGGTCGTAATAGGCAAGCAGACCGAGCAACGTGTATTTCTGCCCCCATACGTCCCAGTTGGTCAGTTGCGCTTCCGGCGCGTAATTGCCGATGTATCCGTCCTCGGATTGGGTCGAGAGCAGACCGCTCACGCCGTTGCCGATCTTCTGCAACAACTGCGGGTCGCGGTTGTATCGGTAGGCTCCGATGGCGCCGAGCGTCCATTTGCCCCAGAATTCGGATTGCCAGCGGTTAGTCTCGTTCCGTTGCCGGAACGGGGCGACCAGTAGGTTTTCGTCCTCGCTCATCACGCGGACGCGGATGCAGGCGTCGATGCGTCCGCCGAGGTAGCCGTCGACGTGGGTCTGAACGGTCGGTTCCGGCGCTCTTTTGAAAGTCGCGGAGGGCTTGCGCGCCGCAGCGGTTTCCCCGACGATCAGCAGGGATAATAGCGCGGCGGATATCACTTTACGTTTCATATCGTTAAGTTTTGGGTTTGAATTGATTTGATAAAGGTATGAAAAAAAAACGATACCGGACGGTGCCGGTATCGTTTTCGGGTATATGCGCGGCGTTTCGTACCGGATTTATCGAAGGTGCGGGTTGAGATTTCCCCATTCGGATACCGGCGGCAGGATACCCATGCCGATCACCTCGTCGCGCAGCTTGACCAAGTGCAGATAGCTGGCGTGCAGCGATTCGGTCTCCCCGGCCGTGCCGTGCGGGACTTTATAGCGCACGCCGTCGCGGTCGATCGTGGTCTCCATCGCCATCATGACCGGCCCCTGATCGCCGTCCGGGACGTAGACGCCGGCCGGCCAACGGAACGGAGTTCCGCCCATGGCCGCGCGGATCATTTCGATCGACAGGTAGGCGGGACTTTGGAACGAAGAACGTCCGCGCAGTTCGATGATACGCTTGCCGCCCTGAATCACGTGCTGCCGCAGGGCGGCCCATTGTTCGTCGGTCAGCGCCGCCGTGCCGATCAGTTCGGTCAGCGGTTTGCCGTCCACTTTCGCGGTGGAAGCGAATACGGCCATCTGTTCGCCGTGTCCTCCGTAAGTGCGCGAACCGGTTACCCGGTCTTGCGCGATGCCGAAATGCTGCGCCAGCGCGATTTGTAGCCGCGTGCTGTCCAGTGCGGCCAGCGTGCTGACCTGCGAAGGCTTCAGACCGGAGTAGAGCAGCGTAATCAGTCCGGTAATGTCGGCCGGATTAAACACCACGACCACATGCTTCACGTCGGGACAATAGTTGCGGAGGTCTTTGCCGAACTGCGCGGCGATCTCGGCGTTGCCTTTCAGCAGGTCTTCGCGCGTCATGCCCGCTTTGCGGGCGGCCCCGCCCGAAGAAACGACGTATCCCGCTCCGTCGAGCGCTTTGCGGATATCGCTGGTATAGGTTAGGTTGACGCCCTCGAATCCGCAGTGGTACATCTCTTCGGCGACTCCTTCCAATGCCGGGGCATAGGGGTCGTAGGCGCAGATGTTCGGGGTCAGTCCCATCATGATCGCGGTTTGCACCATGTTCGAGCCGATCATCCCGGCCGCTCCGACGATGGTCAGTTTTTCGTTTGTCAGAAATTTCATATCGATTCGGTTTTAGAGTTTCATAACATAAAAGTAGTTTTTTCAGCGGATCAATAGTCATGCAAAATTCTTATTTCCGATAACGAATCGGAATGGTTGTTATATAAGTATTTGCATTCCAAAGTTTTGTGTGGCGAAAAAAGTTGCCGAACCATGTCGGCAACTTCGCTTATTATCTAACCGGAACGGTCGTTTTGCCTGCGGAGGGATTACAGGAAGGCTTTCACGTCGGTTACGATCTCGCCGTCGAACAGGTCGATCGTGCGCGATGCGTAGGAGGAGTCGTGCTGCGAGTGGGTTACCATTACGACGGTCGTGCCCTCCTTGTTCAGTTCGGTCAGCAGATCCATGACCTCTTTGCCGTTCTTCGAGTCGAGGTTGCCGGTGGGCTCATCGGCGAGGATCAGCTTCGGGTTCGAAACGACGGCGCGGGCGATGGCGACGCGCTGCTGCTGACCTCCGGAAAGCTGTTGGGGAAAGTGGCGGGCGCGGTGGCTGATATTCATCCGGTCGAGGATCTCGTTGACCATTTTTTTGCGCTGGGCGGCTTTGACGCGCAGGTAGATCAAAGGCAGCTCGACGTTCTCGTAGACGTTCAGTTCGTCGATCAGGTTGAAACTTTGGAAAACGAAACCGATTTTGCCTTTGCGGTACAGCGTGCGGTCTTTTTCCTTCAGGGTTCCGACTTCCTTTCCGAGCAGGTAGTATTTGCCCGAGGTAGGGTTGTCCAGCAGCCCGAGGATGTTCAACAGCGTCGATTTGCCGCAGCCGGACGGCCCCATGACCGCAATGAATTCGCCTTCGGTGACTTCGAACGAAACCTTGTTCAGAGCGATGGTTTCGATCTCTTCCGTACGGAAGCTCTTGCTCAGTTCTTCAACTTTCAACATAGCAGTAATTTTTAAAAAGAATGAATGATTATGAATGTTCGGAAAATAATTAATGTTTTTTCAACGACCGGACGGGATTGTCCGTGGCGGCCCGGTACGTCTGGATCAGTACGGTGGCGACGGTGGTTCCCAGCACGATCGCCAGCGCCGCGAAATAAATCCAGATTTCGACCGGAGCTTTGTAGGCGAAGTTTTCGAGCCACCGGTCGACGATGCGGTAAGCTATCGGTACGGCGACAACGAAACACGCCAGTACGATGCGCACGTAAATTTTGTTGAACATCCGGAGGATCTCGCCGACGGTCGCGCCGTGGATTTTCCGGATGCCGATCTCTTTGCGACGGTACTGGGTTTCGAACAGCACGAGGCCGAATACCCCTACGATCGAGATCAAGATCGACAGCAGGCTGAACAAGGTGAGTAAATTCGACAGTTTTTGTTCTTTGTAGTATTGATTTCCGATCTCTTCGTCCATGAATCTAATGTCGAGCTGGCTGTCCGGAACCAGCTCTTTGACGGATTTCCTGATGAAATCCGCGACGGCGGGAATATCCGTTCCGTTGGTCTTGACGAACAGATAGCGCAGCGGAGTCCACGCGCCCCATTCGGTTGTCCCGAACGCGACGAATGCGAACGGATTGATGCCGTATTGCAGCGGTTGAAAATTGAAATCTCTGGCGATGCCTACGATATTTGTTCCGTCCTCCATCTTTTCGCCGACTGTGATGCTGTCTTTCCGCTGAGACGTTTCGTTGAATATTTGAGATATTTCCGGTTTTAAATCATCGTTTTCGTTGAAATCGCGTCCGTCCGTAATCCGGATTCCCATGAAACGTAAAAAATTCGAAGCTACCGGATAGGCGTCATAAGTAATGCCTTTTCCTTTGTAACTACGTCCCCAGCGCATCCGTCCTTTTGCGACAAACGGTCCGGCGGCGAAAGTCACGTCCGTGATGGCGGGATTGCTCGTCAGCTTGTCGGCCAGGGTTTTTCTTTTGTCGGCTATTTCACGGGGCACCCATGTGGTCAGGATATTTTCACGTTGGAACCCCATATCGGATTTTTGCATGTAACGGTTTTGTCCGTGTATCGACAGCGTGACGATGATCAATGTGATCGATATCGCGTACTGTACCGATATCAGTACCGTGCGCAAACGGCGTCCTTTCGGGGTAAGCCCGAAAACGCCTTTCACTACGAGCGCCGGAGCGAACGAGGTGCTGTAAAAAGCCGGGTATATTCCGGACAGGATTCCGGTCGCGACGGCGATAAGCGCCGTGCCCCACAGAATCGGCATATCGGCTCCGACGTCGCACGGGGCGCTGATGTCGGATGCCAGCGGCGTTCCGGAGAATGCATGAACGATCAGCAGCGCAACGAAAAACGAGACGACCGCGAGTCCCGCCGATTCCGCAATCATGTTCCGTCGGATGGCGGCGTTCGATCCGCCCAGCACTTTCTGGACGTTGATGCTGCGGATACGGGTCGGAATAAGCGAAGTGGAGAAATTGACGAAGTTGATCATAGCGATCAGGATAATCAGAACGCCGATACTCATCAGGGAGTAGACCGTCGCGCGGTTGCCCGTATCCGTCGGACTGTAGCTGACGCTTTGTGTAAAATGGGTTTCGGTGATCGGAGTGAGCCGGAAAAAGTTGTCCGGAACCGAATTTCCCGTACCGACGAACTCCTGATACTTTTTGTTCATGGCCTGCATGACTTGCTCGGCATTTTCCCTTGCGTTCAGCCGGATGTAATAGACGTAATTCCAGTTGTTGCCGTTGCCGGCATTTTCCTGGCCGATAAACCGGACGATGCTGTTGGATCTTATCGTCGCGTTTTGCGGAAAGTTTTTATAAACTCCGACGATCTCTACCGGGTGCTCCGTGTCCTTGTCGAAAATAAGGCTGCGTCCGACCGGGTTTTGGTCGCCGTAAATCGCTGTGGCGACCTGTTCCGAGATCAATACCGTCCCGGATTCCGAAAAACGCTGCGGACTGCCGTGAACGAATTCGAATTCCAATATATCCAGCGCGTCGGGTTCGGCGGTATAAAAGTGGAAAGGGCCCTGACGGGAGTCTTTCCCGAGACTCTGGTCGTAGATGTCGAACTGTTGATAACTTTGGATCAGTCCCGTTTTTTCGATTTCGGGTTCTGCTGCGAACACCTTTTCCGCCACTAGGCGGGAGGTGTTGGCGCTATACTTTCCGTTTTCGGTTATTGCCTGATTTTCGACCCGGAATATCCGATCCGCATTTTTGTAATGCCGGTCGAACGACAGATCGTATTTTACCTGCGTCATAATAATCATGAACGAGGCGAATGCGATACTCAACCCAATGACGTTAAGCAGCGAAGCGATTTTGTACTTTTTCAGTACGTGGAAGAAATTTTTCAAAGGTGTCATGATTGGCAAGCGTTTGTAGTTTGGTTATTCGGTTTTAATCGATTTTATAGGATTGTCCGTCGCGGTTTTGTAGCAGCGCAGCGTGATGACGGCGACGACGATAATCAGCACGATAGCCGGCGCCATGAGGAAGATCCAACTAGGGATCGGCGTTTTATAGGTGAAGCTTTCGAGCCATCGTTTTACGACGATATAGGCCGCAGGCGCCGCGACCGCAAAGCATATCAATACGATGCGGATGTAGGTTTTGTTAAACATCCGAAGAATTTCGCCGGTTTGGGAACCGTACACTTTGCGTAGAGCGATCTCCTTGCGCCGGCTGGAGGTTTCGAAATGGATGACTCCGAAAACCCCGGTGATCGCAAGCGATACCGACACCAGGCTGAACAGGAAAATCATTTCCGAAAGGTTTCGTTCCTTCTGATATAGGTTGCCCAGTTGTTCTTCCATGAATTTTACGTCGGGAACCTGCCTCTGCGGACTGAGTGTCCGGTAGGCTTCCCTGATGAAAGCGATAGCCGGTCCGGGATCGGGATTGTTTATTTTGACGTACATGCAGTACAACGGCGACGAACGATCGTATACGATCAGAGCTATCGGTTCGATGGAGTAATGCAACGGTTTATCGTGGTAATCTTCGACGATGCCGACGATTTCTCCGGAATGTTCCAGCCAGTCGGGGACGGTTATGTCATAAAGTTTTTTTGCCGTTCGGTTGAAAATAAGGGCGGGAGCGTCCCTCTGCTGGTCGGTCTCCGTGAAATCCCGTCCTTCGACCAGGTGCATTCCCATGAAAGAACAAAAATTCGGCGCAACCCCCATGAGTCGGAAACCGATTTCATCGTTTTTATAAAGGCGGTTGCAAAACGTTCCGCCTTTGCTGACGATAAAAGTGCGGCTGAGGGTTACGTCGGCGATGTCCGGATTGCTTTTCAGCTTATGGATCAACGGGTCGGCCGATCTGCCCGCTAACGGGCCCAGATCGAACGTTACGATATTTTCGCGCGGCAACCCGATGTCGAATTGTCGAATATAGCGGTTTTGAATATGAACCGCCAGCGCAACGATAATTAGTATCATCGAGATGGAGAACTGAACCGCAATAAGGACGACGCGTAGTTTTTTACCCGGCCGGGAGACGGAGAACGTCCCCTTCAGCGCCAGGGCGGGTTGCAAGGATGTAATGTAAAAAGCGGGATAGATTCCTGCGATAAAACCGGTCAGCAGTGCGATTCCCGCAGAAATCGAGATCAGGCCGGGATAGTCGCCGGGCGAGATTCCTCCGGTAATCAGCGAAGATAGGTTCGTTTCTTCCAGTGCGTGAACGGTGAGTACGGCCAGCAGGAACGAGACTGCCGTCAGGCAGACCGCTTCGGCGATCAGATTGATCCGCAACTGCCGGGAGCGGCATCCGAATACTTTTTGCGTATTGATACTGCGCATGCGCGCCGGAGCCTGTGCGATCGTGAAATTAATGAAGTTGATAACCGCGATCAGCAGGATCAGCAGGGCAACCGTCAGCAGCGAATAGGTGGTGTTGCGGTTTCCCCCTTCCTGGGAGATCGTTTCGTTGAAGAAATAGAGGTCGTTCAATCCGACGAGCCGTAGCCGTTGGCTTCTTGTCGAGTCTTCGTCATACGTTTTCGCATAATTCCATACGAGGGGTAGCAGATCCTGTTCGATTCGGCGGATGTCGGCATTCTGTTTTACCCGGACGAAATAAGGGGTCGAACAGTTGTTGAAATCTTGGAGCAGCCGCTCCTTCAGGTCGGTATAGACATCGTTTTTCAACGAGGCGTTTTTCGGAAAATCACGGTATACGGCGACGATCGTAAATTGGGCGGCCTCCCGGTATCCTTCCGACTTGGCAATGGTTTGCCCGACCGGGTTTTCGCTGCCGAAAAGCTTTACGGCCAGCGAATGGGGAATAATCGCCGCGTTGGGTTCGGAAAAGGCGTTTAGGTCGCCGGAAAGCGTTTCGAATCCGAAGACATCCAACCAGGATCGCGAAACGAGCGAAAAACCGGCGGCGATAGCCGACTCCGGCCCTCGTTCGGGCCGAAAGAACGGAACGTTGGGATCTCCGTGTTGATACGATAGGCATCCGCCCGTTTCGATTCCGGCTGATGACCGGAGCAGTTTTTCGGCCAGCGGCCGGGGCAGCACGGTGCCCAGATCGCCGGATTGCGGTACTTGAAAACAGAGCCCGTATATCCGGTTGGCATTCGGGTAGCATCGGTCGTATCCGAGTTCATACCATACCTGCATCATGATGAGCATGAACGAAGCGAACGCAACGGTAAGTCCGGCTATGTTCAGCAGGGCGGCTGTTTTGTTCCGGGCGAACAGGTTGACTAAATTTCGTAACAAGATTTTCATGACTTTGTATCGTTTTGTGATAATTATTCTTTCCGGATCGAGTCGGCCGGGTTTTCACGGGCGGTACGGTAGCACAATAGCGAAATGGTCGCGACGGTAATCGACAGCACGAGCGATAGGGCCGTGCCGAATATCCACGGATCGATCGGAGTCCGGTAAGCGAACCGTTCCAGCCACTTGTCGCCCGCGTACCACGTTATCGGCGTCGCGACGGCGAAACAGATCAGAATTATCCGTATGTATCCGGCATTGAACATGCGCAGGATTTCTCCTGATGTGGCGCCGTGTACTTTCCGCAGCCCGATCTCTTTGCGGCGGTACTGCATGTCGAACAGCACGAGGCCGAAGACTCCGACGACCGATATGAGGATCGACAGCAGGCTGAACAAGGCGATCTGTTTCGAAAAAAGGGCTTCTTTCCGATACAGGTTGCCGATCGCTTGATCCATGAAAACGATGTCCTGAGCCCGGTTTCGGATGTCGAATTTACCGCCCGTTTCCCGGATGTGCCCGATGACGGCCGCCAGATCGCCTCCGTTGACTTTCACGTAAACGACGTTCAGCGGAATGCAGTCATTGATTCCGAACAGGCAAAAGGCGGCCGGTTCGATCGCGTATTGCAACGGCTGGTAGTTGAAGTCCCGGACAATCCCTGCGATGTCGTCCCGGGCGGTGAAACCGTGGATCGTGCTGTTCGGTTCTATGCCGTATTTTCTTTCGGCCGTTTGATTGAAAATGAACGTATTGTTTTCTTTCAGACGGTCGGTTTCCCGGAAGTCGCGCCCTTCGGCAATCTCCATTCCCATGAACGACAAGAAATTGGACGCTACGCAATAGACGCAGAATTTGCTTGTTCGATTTTTGTAAACGGACGAAAGCCGCATCGGAGGGGTGCGGTCGACGAGTTGGCCGAACGAGAAGGTGACGTCAGCGATGGCGGAATGGCTTTTCAGCATGCCGGCGTATGCGTCCAGTTGTTCGCTCGTTTTCGACGATACGGTCGTTATCAGGATGTTTTGTTGCCGGAAGCCGAGATCGTGGCTTTTCAGAAACCTGTCTTGCCGGTGAATGAGCAGGGCCGCTGCAATAAAGCCGATAGTGACCATGAACTGTGTTGCAATCAGCACGGTGCGCAGCCGTTTCCCGGTACGGGTATTTCCGAAATTTCCCTGGATCGCGAGGGCCGGATTGAACGAGGTGCTGTAAAAAGCCGGGTAAAGTCCCGAAAGTATCCCGGTTGTCGAAGCGGCGGCCAGCGAGATCCAGATCGCAGCCGGATTCTCGCTCGGCGAAGCGATTCCGTTCAGCAGATTCGCCGACAGCGGAGACAGCCATTGTACGATGCACAGCGCCAGTAAAAATGCAACCAGCGTTGTCCCGACAGTTTCGGCGATCAGATTGCGCCGTAATACGGAAGTTTTGCATCCGAAAATCTTACGAGCGTTCAGGCTTCGTACGCGGGTCGGTATCAGTGCGATCGCGAAATTGACCGAATTGATGGCAGCGATCCCGAGAATCAGAATGGCGGCGGCGATCAGCGACAAGGTGGTCGCGCGACTGCCTTTTTCGTGGGAGTCGCTGATGCAGTCCGTCGCATAATATACGTCGTGCAGGTTGTGGAGCCGGATACGTTTCGTTGAATCGCCGTCGGTCTCCCGGATTTTCCGGGTCAGATCGGCCTCTATTTTCGCTTTGTGTCCGGCATCGTTCGCCACGATATAATACATGATGTCGGAGATGGTAGTTTCGAGCGGACGAACCGTGTAGACATCGTTTTTTACGGATGAATTCTTCGGAAAATCCCGGTAAACGGCGACGATTTGTAGCGGTTTTTCGTAATTTTCCGGAATCAGCGTTTTGCCGACGGCGTCGCCGTCCGGAAAGGCCGTTTTTGCAAAACTTTCCGGAACGACGGCTGTGCCCGGTTCGGAAAGCCTGTCCGGATCTCCCCCGACATACCGGAAACCGAATACCTCCGGCCAGTTTTCCGTGACCTGTATGCACCGGATCGGAAACCGTGTCTCCGACTCGTCGAAAACATTGTTTGAAAACCATCTCAGTCCGCCTTCCCCTGCGATGTCCGGAACGGATGCGGTCATTTGTTCGACGGTCGAAAAGTCGTTGCCGATCCAGGGTGAAAAGACGGTGGCGTTGTCCGCTGCCGAACTGCGTTCGATCCGGAAAATCCGGTCGGCGTTTTCGTACTGCCGGTCATAGCCCAGGTCGTAGTCGACCTGCATGACGATTAGCATGAACGAGGCGAGCGCGACGGTCAGTCCTGCGAGGTTCAGCAGGGCGGCCGCTTTGTGATGCCGTAGCAGGTAGAGAAAGTTTTTAAAAAAAATCATCGGGTGATCTATTGTGAAAGGTTACTCTTTTTTGATCGAATTGACCGGGTTTTCGTTGGCCGTTTTGCGGATTTTCAGGACGGTGATTGCACAGATCAGCCCGGCGACGGCTATCCCGCAAACGATGTAGATCCACAAACTCAGCGGTACTTTAACGGCGAAGCGTTCCAGCCAGTGTCTGCCTTGCAGGAAGGACAGGCCGAGCCCCGCTACGATGCCGGCGCATACGGTGTATTTCAGATCGGATACTATCAGCCGGACGACGCTGCCCGGAGTCGCTCCGTTCACTTTGCGGATGGCGATCTCCTTGCTGCGGCGGCGGATTTCGTCGTTGATGAAGCCGAGCAGCCCGATCAGGCTTATTGCCAGCGTAATGAATACGCCGACGAATATCATGTTGCGCAACATTCTTTCGTTGTAATAGGCATTGAGCGTCAGGTCGTCGTAAGCCCAGATCCGGATATCCTGTTCCGGCGCCAGGGTTTTCAGCTTTGCGGTCAATGACGCGATATTTTCCGGCGTGATCGCATCGACGCGGATCTGAATGTCTTCTATGCCGTTCTGGTCGTTCATACAGAACAGGGCCATCGGTTCGATGCCGGCGCGCAGTGTCGACGTCCGGAAATCCCGGACCACGCCGATGACGGTATAAGGGGTCGGGCTGCTGAGGAAAAAACTGTTCCCGACCGGATTGCCCTGCCAGCCCATTTTTCGCACGAACTCTTCGTTGACGATCACCTGTCCCTCGGTGGGCATATTTTCAAAGTTTTTGCCTTGCTTCAGTTGGATACCCATCGTGGGTATGTAGTCCGGTGAAATCACGTCAAGACGCGTGACGAAGAGATTGTTTTTCTGATCGTCCTGAACAGGGTTTCCGGAATACCCTCCTTCGAGCGGGTGGCATCCCGCTCCGATTCCGGTCACGAAAGGCAGCGACAACAATTCCTGCCTGGCGGTTGCGTACTGTTGGATGTTTCTGCCCGCCAGAGCTTCGGTATGAAGCATGTTTTTCGTATTGTATCCCGGATTTTCCCGCAGCATCAGGTCGTATTGCCTGGCCACCGTGACCAGTAGCGAAATCAGCAGTGTTACCGCAGTAAACTGGATCAGCAGTAATGCCTGCTTCCACAACCGGTTGCTCGGCGAATAGCGCCGGTAGGCGGTCGTGACGGGAATTCTTGCGAGCAGATTCGCCGGTACCAGCCCTGCCAGCAGGAATACTCCGGCGACTATCGGGATGATATACCTGAGATTATATCCGGAGAAAAGCATTTTCGGAGTCGCTCCGACCATTTTCTGGATGGTGTCCCGCAAACCGAACAGCAAAGCGATGACGAACAGGAATGAAATCAGGATCAATAGGGACGTTTCGCTCATCATGATGCTGAAGATGTCCGATTTGCGGGCTCCGTTACATTTGTGCATCGCCATGGTCCGGCCTCGTTCCGGGAGGGAAGAAAAGTTCGACAGGACGTAATTCAGCGCCGATACGAACAGGATCGCAACGGCGAGCAGGATCAGCAGTTGCGTTGCGTTTTTAACGTCGGGTTGTTGCGCGTAAATGTCGGTCATCGGATTGAAAAAATATTCGACCTTGAACCCTTGCGCGGCATCGCCGGCATAATCGTAATACTTTTGCAGTACGTCCATGATCCGCGGTTCTATCGAATCGGGAACGGCTTGGGGAACGAGTCTTACGTACCCCGTATAACTGTCTCCGCCGCCCCATCCCGAATTCCGGCGCATTTTTTTTACGTTGTCGAACGAAACGATTCCTTCACATCTTACATCCGTATTATCCGGCAGATCCTCGAATATCCCGGCTACCCGGTAATGGGTTCCGGTCGCTTCCTCCAGCATTTGTCCGATCGGGTCGGCTTCGCCGAAGATCCGTCGCGCCGTTTTTCGGGAAAGGAACAGGTTGTCCGGATACTGAAGAGCCTGCTCCGGATCGCCGGACAGGACTTCGATACTGAACAAGTCGAAAAACGCCGTGTCTGTACAGGCTATGTTTATCTCGAAAGGATGTTCGCCGTGTGTCAGCAAAGGGAAATGCCGGCAGATGACCGTAGCGGTTTCGATTTCCGGGAATTCGTCTTTCAGGGCCGGGGCGACGGGCGCCGATATGTATCCGGCCCTGATCTCCCGGTCGGGCAGGGTTACACGTTCGTCCACACGGTAGATCCGTTCTGCGTCGGGGAACGATTTGTTGTAAGATTCCACATAGACGATTTTTGCCAGGAACACCCATCCGAGAAACAACCCCATTGTGATGGATATCAGCTTGATTACATTGTTTCCACGCAGTTTGAGCAGGTATTTGAAGGCATAGGAGAGCGTTTTCATAATCGTTCGGGGTTTAGATGTTTTTCGGATTATTCTTTTTTAATGGATTTTACCGGGTTTTCGCAGGCTGTCCGCCGTGTTTTTAGGATGACCGTTACGGCGATGATCGCGCAAACGGTCAAGCCGCATCCGGCGAACAGTCCGATGTTCAACGGCGTCTTTGTCGCGAATCGAAGCAACCAGTTGCCCCCGATCAAATACGCTCCCGCGAATCCGGCGACCAGCGCCGCCAATGTGATCCATTGCAGGTCGCGGGCGATCAGCCGGACGATGCTGCTCGCGGTCGCTCCGTTGACTTTGCGGATGGCGATTTCCTTGCTGCGGCGCTGGATTTCATTGTTCGTATAACCGACCAAGCCGATCAACGAGATCAGCAGCGTGACGATCACGCCGACGAATACCGTGTTGCGAAAGTGCAACTCGTTTTCGTATTGCGCCCGGATGACTTCCCGGTAGATATCGACGGTAATATCCGTCGAGGGGAACAGATTCGTCAGGAGCTTGCGAATTTCGGAGAGTTTTTCCGGGGTAATCCCGTCGAGTTTTGCGATCAGGATCGGGCTCCCCGTCGCCGGCATCAGCACGGAAGGGTGTATGACGGAGTTCGGTTCCCGGATCAGCGGCCAGTTGTAGAAGTTTTCGACCACTCCGACGATCGTGCGCGGAGTTTGGAACAAGAGTACCGTTTTCCCGATCGGGCTGTCGGTCCATTGCATTTTTTCGACCAACTCTTCGTTGACAATGATTTCATTGCCGGCCGGGTCGGCGCCGAAATTACGGCCCGATGCCACCCGGATCTCCATTGCCGGGATAAAGTCGGAGTCGACGCCGTAGGCGAAAATATGCACGCCCCTGCCGGTGGCCTCTTCCGAGATGTTGTCTCCCGAACATTCATATCCGGGCAGACCCGACGCGAAACACACAACCTGCACGGCCGGGAGCTTCCCGAGCTGGTGTTTCAGCATGTCGGCCTGTGCCGGGTCGAGTCCCGGAAACCGGACAAAGACGAGATCCTCGTAACGGAAGCCCGGATCTTTATGAAGCACCAGGCGGTATTGCCTGACGACGATCGCCAGCAACGTGATCATCAGGGCCGCGCATCCGAACTGGATGAAAAGCAGGAATTGTTTCCACAGCCGTTTGTTTAGCGCATAGTTACGGAATGCCAGCGCGACCGGGATCGACGAGAATATTTTGGCCGGGATGACGCCGGCGATCAGGAACAGCGGGATGATGACCGCCAGCGTTTTGGTCAGATTGCCGGCCGTGAAAATAGCGCTGAAAGGGGTGGTTATGATTTGCTGGATCGGTTGCCTGAATGAAAAAACGAGAAGAACGGCCAGCAGCATCGACAACAGGATCAGGATCGCGGTCTCCGAAAGCATCATGCCGAAAATGCCGGAAGAGGTGTTGCCGTTGCATTTGTACATTGCCATTGTCCGGGCGCGGGTGGCCAGCGACGAGATCGAAGCCAGCGCGTAATTCATCGCCGCGACGAGCAGCACGATGAAAGCCAGCAGGCTCCGGATGAAGACATGATGACGGACGTCGGCATTGTCCCGGTGCAGTTGCGTTACCGGATACAGTCTGTAAAAGACCTCGTCCGTATCTGCGTATTTCCTGCAGATTTTCCGTAAATCTGCATTGACCGAATCGGGGTTGGCTCCCGGAGCCAGTTTTACGTATCCCCTGAAACAGTCGGTGCCGCCCCATTTCATATTCGGCCGCCATCCGTTGATGTCCGTGAACGGGGCGATGTTCCTCAGCGGAACCAGCGCATCGAAACTCAGTGTGCTGTTTTTCGGAAAATCCTTGAATACGCCCGCCACGGTATAAGGGGCGGACTTGTCGTAAAAGACGATTTCCCCGACCGGATTTCGCCCGCCGAACATCCGTTCCGCACAGCTTCCGGATAGGAAAATATTCCGGTCGCTCAGGAATCCGCTGCGGAGATCCCCTTGAGTCAGTTTCACTCCGAAAAAATCGAAAAATACGGAATCGGCGTGGTACAGTCCTTGGAAAACGTGAGGATGGTCCTCGTAATAAAAAGGACGTAAATTGCGCTGGGGGAAAAATATCGTGCCTGAGACCGTTCCCGGCAATTCGTCGCGCAGAACGGACCAGGGCTCTCCGAACAACCCGTCGACCACGTCGTCTTCGTTTTCGCCGACCCATACGAACTGGGCCTGGTAAATGCGGTTGGCATCCGGATAAAACCGGTCGAAAGAGGTGTCGAAAGCTACCTGCGACAGCAGAATAGCGCCTACGGCCAGCCCGAGCGTCATGGACAGGATACGGATCAGATTGTTGCCCCGGTTTCGGGTCAGGTACCGGAAAGTGTAGATCAGTCGCTTCATGTGGATTCTTCGGTTTGACAGTTTCTGTGTAATATGACGGGGCTATCGAAGGATCAGCACGTCGTTGTCGCCGTAGGTCTCGTAACTCGAAACGATTACCTTTTCGTCCGGGTCGAGTCCTTCGGTCACTTCGTAGAACTGCGGATTTTGCCGTCCGATCTTGATTTTGCGTCGGAAAGCTTTTTTACCGTCTGCCGACAGGACGAATATCCAACTGCCTCCGGTGCTCTGGTAGAATGCCCCGCGCGGGATCAGCAGCGCTTGGACGGGTTGTCCGAGTTCGAGGTTGATGTAATAGGTTTGCCCCGACCAGATGTTGTCGGGGCGCTCGCCTTCGAAATGGAAATCGATCTTGAATTGTCCGCCCTGCACTTCCGGGTAGACCTTCGAGACTTTCAGACCGAATTCGACTCCCTGCCGTTCGAATTTGGCGTCCAGGCCGGGATGCACTTTATCGAGGTAGTGCTCGTCGGGCGTCGCTTGGATTTTAAAGTCGGAAAGGTCGTTGATTTGCCCGACTTTTTGACCCGCGCCGATCGACTGTCCCAGTTCGACGTTCAGTTGCACCAGTTCGCCGTCGATCGGAGACTTTACTTTCAGGTTTTCCACCCGCTGGCGGATCAACTCCATGTTTTTGTTCATGTTCTCAACGTTTTCTTTCAGGTGATCGATCTGTACGGCACGGGCCAGCGAATCCTGTTTCTGGCGTTCGATAATCAGCTCCCGGCTACGCTCGACCAGCTCATAGTCCTCTTTGGCTTGCAGGTATTCCTCCCTGGCGATCAGCTTTTCGTTGTACAGCTTTTCTTTTTGTTGGTACTGCCGTTTTTTTCGCTGGATGTCGAGGTCGGTCGCGAATTGCTCTTTTTGCTGGTTCAGCCGATCCTGTTCCATCTGGATCTGTGCGTTCCGCAGGGCGTTCACCCGGTCGGCCAACTGGGACTCGCTTTCCAGTACCGAAGCGCTCAGGTTTTGGTTGCTCAGCGTCAGGATCACGTCTCCCTCTTTGACCGTGTTGCCCTCTTCGATGTTCCGCTTTTCGACCACGCCGCCCTCCAGCGGGGAGAGTTGCAGGATCGTGATCGGCTGCACGGTGCCGTTGACCCGGATATAATCGTTGAAAAGGTCGTTTCTGGCCGTCCCGACGGTGATCGTGCGGCTGTCGATCACCAGCGTCGAAGAGTGGTCGCCGAGAATCAGCCACAGGATGAAGAGGAGCAATACTCCTCCCAGGATGTAGGGAATATGTTTTTTCTTGAGACCTTTTTTTTGCTTGAGTTGGATGTCCATAGATGATTGTCGTTTTTATTGATTTTCGATTTCGGAGCGTGTTTAGTGAACCTGTTCGATCAGCGGGATTCCCTGGTAATAGCGGATCAGCCGGTATTGGATGACGTACTGCAGTTTGACGTCCAGCAGGTAGGATTTTGCCTGCTGCACCTGCGTGGCGCTGGTTTGCAGTTCGAGCGAACTGAGCAGCCCTTCGTCGTATTTACGCTGGACGGCCCGGTGCGCCAGCGTGGTCGCGCTGACCTGTTTGGCGGCTTGCAGGTACTCCTTGGCGAGTCCGTTGCAGCGGTCTACGGCTTGCTTGATCGAACTTTGCAGCGCACGCAGCGTTTCCGCGTTGTTTTGTTCGGTGATGCGAAGATTGTTCAGGTTCCGGTTGACGTTGGTACGCCGCGCCAGACCGTTGAAAATGGGGATGCTCAGCGTCGCCGAAATGTATCCGCCTCTTTTGTTTCGGAACTGGTAGCTGAACGGCGCCGGAGTGGACTGTTTATCGCTATAATAATTGGTATGGTACTCGGCCGACAGGCTGACCGACGGCAAGAGGCGTCCCCGGCTCATGGCATAGTTCAGCTTACTTTGCCGGAGTTGATAGTCCGCTATCCGGATCGACGGATGCAGAGTTCGCGCCGTGGCGAACACTTCGCTTGCGGATTCCTGCGGAACGTCGTCGATCATGTTGATCGCCGTGTCGATTCGTAGCGAGTCTTCCAGGGGGTAGTTCATGACGTTTTTCAGCAATGTCCATGCGTTGGTCAGGTTATTCTGCTGGTTGATCAGGTTGGCGTCGTTCGTGGCTACCTGCGCTTCGACCTGCGCTACGTCGGCGCTGCTTCGCAGTCCGAGCTTTTCGAGTTCGCGCGCTTTGAACAGGTTTTGGTCGCTCTCCTGCAGTTGTTCTTCCGCAATGGTGACCAGTCCCATGTAAAGAATCACGTTGAAATAGCGTTCCATCACCGACAGCGAGATATCGTCGTAGACCTGTTGTTGATACTCCTTGCCCAGTAGCCGTCCGATCTTGCTCGACCGGACGGCGTTGATCGTGGCGAATCCGTTGAAGATCGGCATCGACGCCGAGAGCGAATAGGCATTGTTAAACGAAGAGTTGTTGACGTAGACGTTGTCGTCGTTGATCGAACGGCCGAAATTGGGCGTAGCGCTCACGCTGCCGCTGATCGACGGCAGCATGTTCGCAATGGCGTTGATATAGTCCTGTTTGTAATTGTCGTTGCTGTATTGCTGCCGTTTGGCGCTCGGGCTGTTCGCGATGGCATATTGCATGCAGCGCTCCAGCGACCATGTTTCTCCCTGCGCGAACGAATATGTAAAGAAAACAGACAGTATAATAGTAAAAAGCGATTTTTTCATCGGCCGTTTGGTTTGTGTGTTTTATTATATAATAAAATACCAAAATCGTACCTTTCCCCGAAACCGTTTGTTTGTCAGGTTTTTGTCCGGTGTCTACTTTTGTTTGTGTGTCTATTTATTTTACACGGATGTCTTTTTTCTTGACAAATCCTGTCGGAAACCGGAAATATTGCTTTATCTTTAGAGATCGATTAAAAAAAATCCGTATTTCATGGTTAAGCAGGGGGCGGTATTGGTCGTCGACGATAACAAAGGCATACTGAAGGCGCTCGGATTATTGCTTGATAAGTATTTTGACAAGGTAATCCTGATTTCCTCGCCGAATCGGATCGCCGGGACGTTGTGGAACGAACGCGTGGACGTGGTGCTGCTGGATATGAATTTCTCGGCCGGAATCAATACCGGGAACGAAGGGATCTACTGGTTGTCGCAGATCAAAAAGGCGGATGCCAACATCCAAGTCGTCGTGTTTACGGCTTACGCCGATATCGACCTGGCTGTCCGTGCAATCAAGGAAGGCGCTGCCGATTTTGTCGTAAAGCCCTGGGAAAACGACAAGCTGATCGCCACGCTGCTTTCGGCTTACAACCTCGGAAAATCGAAAAAAGAAGTCAAATTTCTGAAAGGAATGCGGCAGGAACTCTCTTCCGCAGCACCGATGTTCTGGGGCGCTTCGCAGTCTATGCGACAGGTTCGCCTGCTGGTGGACAAAGTGGCGGCGACCGATGCCAATGTCCTGATCACCGGGGAGAACGGGACCGGGAAAGAGGTGTTGGCGCATGAAATACACCGCCTCTCCTCGCGGGCCGCCGAATTGATGGTCACGGTCGATATGGGCGCGCTGACCGAATCGCTGTTCGAAAGCGAGTTGTTCGGTCATGTCAAAGGCGCTTTTACCGACGCCCGCACCGATCGGATCGGCAAATTCGAAATTGCGCGGGGCGGAACGCTGTTTCTGGACGAGATCGGCAACCTGTCGTACCATTTGCAGGCGAAACTGTTGTCGGCCATCCAGAATCGCAGCATCGTCCGGGTCGGAAGCAACCTGTCTGTCCCGACCGACATCCGCCTGATCTGCGCGACGAATCGAAACCTGCCGGAAATGGTGACGCAGAAGCAGTTCCGCGAAGACCTGTTGTACCGGATCAATACGATTCAGATCGAGATCCCGTCGCTGCGCGAACGAAAAGAAGATATCCTGCCGCTCGCCGAAATGTTTCTGTCGAGGTATGCGGCGAAATATCACAAACAGGGGCTCGGAATCGACACCGGCGCCCAGAAGAAACTGAGGGACTATCCGTGGCCCGGAAATATCCGAGAATTGCAGCATACCGTCGAAAAAGCGGTGATCGTCTGCGAAACGGAAAATATCGCGGAGGACAATCTGCTGATGGCATCGCCGCAGGTTTCGGCCGCTCAGCCTGCCGTTTCGACTCTGGAGCAGATGGAACGGGACATGATCGTCCGGGCCATCCGGATAAACGACGGCAACATGTCCGCCGTCGCGGCTCAGTTGGGGATTACCCGCCAGACGCTATACAACAAGATTAAGAAATACGAACTGTAACGGTATGTTCAAAGGCTCGGTTTATAAACTCTGCGGATTGTTGATCCTGCTGTTGGGATCGGCCGCGCTGATTACCTTGGGCATTCTGTCCGGGAAATTTTTCATGCTGTTGCTGGGCTTCGCGTTGTTGGTTTGGGGAATCGCCGGACTGTTCCGTTTTCATTTTCAGAGTATCCGTAAAATGACCTTCATGTTCAATTCCATCGAAAACGGCGACTATGCCTTTAAGTTTACCGAGTACGAAGGGCCGGTCAGCGACAACTTGCTGAACCTTTCGCTGAACCGGATCAAGAATATTCTGGTGAAGGCCCGCACGCAGGCCGTCGAACAGGAAAAGTACTACGAGCTGATAATGAACAGCATTCATACGGGGGTGATCGTTATTAACGATGCGGGGAACGTTTATCAGATCAATCAGGCCGCTTTACAGTTGTTCGGATTGCCGCGACTGAACCACGTTAACCGGCTGGCGGTGATCGACGGTTCGCTACGCGATCTGTTTTTCAACCTGAAAGCCGGGGAGAAAAAACAAACTTCTTTTTCCAACGAACGCGGTGTCGTCCATCTTGCGATCAACGTCTCGGCGATGAAGGTGCGTGATATGTCGCTTCGGATCGTGGCGGTCAACGACATCAACAACGAACTGGACGAAAAAGAGACCGAATCGTGGATACGGCTGATCCGGGTGCTGACCCACGAAATCATGAATTCCATTACGCCGATCACCTCCTTGAGCGATACGTTGCTGAAAATGGAAGGTTCGATGAACGAGAAGGTGCGGGAAGGGATCGAAGCGATCGGTTCGACCGGCAAAGGATTGATCGGGTTCGTGGAGTCTTATCGGCGTGTGACTCGGATTCCGGCGCCGCGGCTCCGGTCGTTTTACGTCCTGCCTTTTTTGGAACGCATCGTTACGCTGATCCGCCATGATACGGCTGACCGGGCACTCGATATACGCATCGGGGTAGAGCCTGAAGAGCTGCTGTTGTATGCCGACGAGGATATGATCGGGCAGGTCGTGCTGAACCTGCTGAAAAATGCGGTTCACGCTTTGCAAGGCCGGACGGACGGGACGATCCGGATTGCGGCGACGGGCAGCGAATCCGGCGAAATCACGCTTTCGGTGACGGACAACGGATGCGGTATCCCGCCCGAAGTCGCGGCCAACATTTTCATGCCGTTCTTTACGACGAAAGCAAACGGGTCGGGGATCGGTTTGAGCGTGTCGCGACAGATCATGCGCCTGCACAACGGGAGCATCTCGTTGAAATGCTCCCGTCCCGGCGAAACGACCTTTAAATTGTTATTCAGTTAGTTTCAGTTGTTTTCAGGCGTCTCGTTTCCCTGAATATAACCGGAAAATTGCATGGTCGAACGGCTGATCTGATTGACGATCAGCTTGGCGTTGATACCTTGGCCTACGACGATCGTAAAGGTGAGCCGATCCGACCCGTGAGGCGATTTCACGTCCATCGTAATGATGCGGTCGCCCCGCTTGTTGCTTTGCAGGTCGTAGGTGAAATCTTTGGAAGTGAAACTCAACGGATTTTTGTTGTTCCCGAAATCGGAGGAGGTGAAAGCCTGTCCGACGTAAGGCAACCGGACGACTACCGAATCTTTGGTTACCTGCAACGTGTTCATATGCGTCAGGAAAGACGCTTGGTTCGCAGCGTTGGAAGACAGAATCTTGTTGGCGTGAAATGTGAAGGCTTTCGTGCTGATCAGTTGGTTGATGGCCTGCATGATTTTGACGTCTTCCGCCGACTGCTTTTTCTGTGCGGGAAGACCTGCGGCCAAAAACGAGAGGGCGAGTAACAGGAATAGTTTTTTCATAGCCGGTTGATTTTAAGTCGTTAAAATTAAAACAGTTTTGGATTTTGTTTTATTTCTTGTTGTAAAGTAAAACATTTTGCCGGTAAGTTGAATAAGCGGAACCCATCAAACCGTAATCGGGGTAGGTCTTCCCGTAATTCGGGTAACGTCGCTATGAAAAGAGAGTCGAAAGATCTGTCGCAGTCAGTAAAAAACGGGGGCATTTTCCGAATGCCCCCGTCGTTGTGTGGATGCGGAACCGACGGGCTATTCCCCGACCATGGTTCCCGGCTCCTGAATGTATCCCGAAAAATTCATCGGGGAACGCGACGAACTCGTTATCGTCAGTTTGGCCATGATGCCTTTGCTGATCGTCAACATGAACGTGAACCGGTCGTTTCCGGGCGATTTCACCTCCATCGTAATGATTTTATCCTTCTTTTTGGTCACCTCTACTTTGTAGGTAAAATCCGTAGTCGTGAATTGCAGCGGATTGCCGCCCGTATTGCCGCTCGATCCTTCTTTGCCGATATAGGGTAGGGAAACGGTCAGCGAATCCTTGTTTACGGTCATGGAGTTCAATTGAGTCAGCATGGATTGGTTGCCTCCCGAGGTCAGGATTCGGTTCGCTACGAAAGTGATTGTTTTTCTACTGATAAGTTGGTTTACAGCCTGTTCTACCATCAGATCGTCGGCCGATTGTGCGAACGCCCCCGGCGCGCACAGCAACAACATGAGAGATAATGCAAAAAAACGTTTCATAAGATCGGATTTTAAATTTCTGTATTATACTGCAAGTTATAATAAATTTTGACGATTTAAAAGTAAAATCCCGGAAAAATAAAAAACTCCGGCAAGTTCGTGCCGGAGTTTTCGTAGTCGGGAAGAATAATTATGCCTGCGTCGTCTTTTTTAGGAAAAGATCTTTGACAAGAATTTTTCCGATCCCCGCACAGGCTCCCAGAAATACGAATGCGATCAGAATGATTGCCTTGCTGGTGTTCGATTTTTTCACCGGAACGGTCGCAGGTTCGATGATCGTTACGCAGGGGGTTTGCTCCTGCACCTTGATTTTGGCCGTTTCGAGTTGCTGGGCCAGTTGGTTGTAAACGCCGAAAGCCAGTTGTTGTTCGTTCTGTAAACGATCGAGTTCCACCTGTGCCGTCTGTTTGGCGATGTGTTTGTTGGCGTCGGCCGCAATCGCGTATTTGCGCTGCGCGTCGTAATATTTCTGTTTCGCCTCGTCGAAAAGGTTTCGGGTGAAGGCGAGGTCGCGCACGGCTTTTTCGGTGCGGTACGTCAGGATGTATTCCTGTAGTTTATTGACCATCGAGTCGGCGACGGCGGCTGTCACCAACGGATCCTGCATGGTCGCCGAAGCGGTTATGACCCCCGTTTTTTTGTCGACCGAAATATTGATCCGCTCATTCTGTTTTTTCAGCACTTCGCTTTGCTGTTGGGTGAGCGCGTAGGGATTTATGCCGTTTGCTTCTTCTTTTTCCGCAAAAGAAATCCATCCGATGATTTTTCCCGGTACGGCCAACAGGTACTTCCACCAGGGCGAAGATAATTGGGTGTCGACGTAATCGTAGAGCGACATCGTTGCCGGCATTTTCTTTCCCTGTACGGGAATCTGACTCAGATCCACCATAAAAGGGGTGCTGTTGACGACGTCGGGATACAGCATCAGGTTGATCCCGTCCACATTGTTGCCGTTTCCGGAACTCAGGTCGAAACCGGCCAGAGCTGCCAAATCCGCCATCCCCCCGCCTTTGGTCGCGTTGATTCCTTCGGGGGCCATTTTTACGGTCGTCGTGTACTCTTTCGGGATGCTGAATGCGATAATCAGTCCTGCGATCGCGCCGATGCCGGCGGCCTTCAGGACGAATATCCGCCGAGCCCAGATTTTTTTCATCAAATCGAGCAGGTCGATCTCTTCCGCGGTCGTACCGGATGATTGTGTTTCTTCCATAAATTAGATTGAATCGATTCCGAATGCAAATATAAGAATTATATCGGTATCCGAAATCCGCCGATTCGTTTCGAAGGTATTTTATTACCTTTGCTCCCAAAAAGGAATGACATGGTAAGTATTGGAACGACGTTGTCGCCGATCGGTAAAAAAGCGTTGCTTTGCGGGTCGGGAGAACTGGGCAAAGAGGTTGCCGTCGAACTGCAACGTTACGGGGTGGAAGTCGTGGCGCTTGATCGCTATCCGGACGCGCCGGCCATGCAGGTCGCGCACCGGTCGTACGTGGTTTCGATGCTGGACGGGGCCCGGTTGCGGGAGATCGTCGAGCGAGAGAAGCCGGATTATATCATTCCGGAGATCGAAGCCATTGCGACCGACGTGCTGCTCGAATTGGAAAAGGAAGGCTACCGCGTGGTGCCCACCGCGCGGGCCGCGATGCTGACGATGGACCGGGAGGGGATTCGCCGGCTTGCCGCCGAGACCCTGCGGTTGCCGACTTCGCCGTATCGTTTCGCGGCGACCCGCGAAGAGTTCGCGCAGGCTGTCGGCGAGATCGGCTTTCCGTGCGTGGTCAAGCCGATCATGAGTTCGTCCGGACACGGGCAGAGCGTCGTCCGCAGCGAAGAGGATATCGATTGCGGTTGGCGCAATGCGCAGCGGGGCGGCCGGGCGGGAGCCGGGAAAGTGATCGTCGAGGGATTCGTAAAGTTCGATTACGAGATTACGCTGCTGACGGTGCGCCATTGCGGGGGAACTTCTTTTCTCGAGCCGATCGGGCACTATCAACAGGACGGCGACTACCGAGAGTCGTGGCAGCCGCAGCCGATGACGGCCGCCGTAAGGAAGCAGGCCGAAGAGATCGCCCGCCGGATTACCGACGCATTGGGCGGACGAGGCCTTTTCGGCGTGGAACTTTTCGTGCAGGGCGACCGGGTGATCTTCAGCGAAGTATCGCCCCGGCCGCACGATACGGGAATGGTAACGATGATTTCGCAGGATCTCTCCGAGTTTGCGCTGCATGTACGGGCGATCCTGGGACTGCCCGTGCCGAATATCGCGTTTCACGGTCCGTCGGCTTCCCGTGCCGTCGTAGTCGAGGGAGACAGCAACCGGATGGAGTTTGCGAACCTCGAAAACGTGCTGTCGGAACCTGACACCCAGATGCGTATTTTCGGCAAATCCGAAATCGACGGGCGCCGGCGCATGGCGGTGTTGCTGGCGCGGGGCAAAACCGTCGAGGAAGCGCGCGAAAAAACGGCCCGTGCCTATGCCAAACTGCAAATCAACGTATTCGACAGGGAATAATTCAAGAGAAGACGATAAAAAAAGCGGCGTATCCGAAAGGATGCGCCGCTTTTCGTCGGTCGGAACCGATCAGTTGAATATAACGGTTTTATTTTTGTAAACCAGCACTTTGCGTTCGATGTGCTTTTGGACGGCCCTCGACAGGACGATCTTTTCAAGGTCTTTCCCTTTGTTGACCAGATCGGCGATCGTATCCTTGTGCGTGATGCGAACGATCTCCTGTTCGATGATCGGGCCGGCGTCCAGTTCGGTAGTGACATAGTGGCTGGTCGCCCCGATGATCTTTACGCCGCGTTCGAAAGCCGCATGATACGGTTTCGCCCCGATAAACGCAGGCAGAAACGAATGGTGGATATTGATGATCCGGTTCGGGAAGGCTTCGATCATCCGTTCCGAAATGATCTGCATGTAACGCGCCAGCACGATGAAGTTGACCTGATGTTTGGCCAGCAGCTCCATTTCGGCGCGTTCCTGCTCCTCCTTGTTCTCCTTGTTGATCGGGAAAACGTAGAACGGGATATCGAAACGTCGGCCGATGTGTTCCAGTTCGGGGTGATTGCTGATAATCAGCGGGATCTCCACGTTCCACTCTCCGGCCGTGTAGCGGGCGAGCATATCGTACAGGCAGTGCGACATTTTCGAAACGAAGATCGCCATCTTCGGCTTCGTGCCCGAAAAATAGAGCCGGAAGGTCATCTGGTATTTTTGCGCATAGAGCGTATTAAAATAGTCCTCGATCTTCTCTTTCGGAATCAGAAAACCGTCCAGATCCCAGCTTATACGCATGAAAAACACGTTTTCGGCATGGTCTACGTATTGGTCGAGGTAAATGATATTGCCTTTGTTTACCGTGATAAAGTCCGTAACTTCTGCCAAAATACCCTGTTTGTCAGGGCAATACAGTAGTAGTTGGGCTGCTTCCTCTTTCATGGTCGTCTTCTCTTCGTTGATTTAGCGTCCAAAATTAGCGATTTTTTCATGAAATCCGGCATTGTCGGGCCGAATTACCGCGGGTCGTACGCTTTCCCGCAAAAATTTTGTAGTTTTGGTTCCGGATTGGCTAAATTATTGTTAGTTAAGGAGCACCTGTTTCCGCCGTATAAGATGTTTAAAAAGATTATAAAATATACGTTCCGTGTCGTTTTATGCGGACTGGTTCTGCTGATCGTCCTGCCTTTTCTGCTTTATATTCCCGGCATCCAGAATTTTATCCGTCGGCAGGCCGAGTCTTACGTGGCCCGGAATACCGAAATGCGCCTGTCCGTACGCCAGATACGCCTGTCGTTTCCGCTGCGGCTGGTCGTCGACGACGTGATGGTGTCTACCCCGGTGTTGGATACGATGGCCTACTGTACCCGGCTCGAGGCGGACGTCGCCCTGTGGCCGTTGCTGCGCGGCGAAGTCGTCGTACATCGTTTCGGGTTCGACGGGACGACGGTGAATTATGCCGATTCGCTGGCGCAGTTCGGCCTGTACGCCCGTGTCGGGCATTTCAGTCTGGCTGCCGACCGGATTGATCTGAAAGGCTCCGTAGCGGATATCTCCGGAATCGAATTGGAAAAAGGAACCGTCCGGCTGTCGATCGGAGAGGGCCCGCCGGATACCTCGGCGACGGCTGAAGGAAAGCCGGTTGCCTGGAAAATACGGGTAAGTAAACTCGCGCTGGACGACATCGCTTTTTCGATGGAAACGAAGCCCCACATTACCGAACTCGACGTATTGCTGAAACAGGGAAATCTGGCCGACTGCCTGGTGGATTTGTCGCGGCAACAGGTGGCTGTAACGGAAATCGTATTGGACGGGGGGAGTTATTCCTTTCTGACCGATACGACGAAAATCGCGGCGGTGCAGGACACCGTCCGCACGGCCGCGACAGATTCGGTTACGGAACCGTGGACGATCGCGGTGGATCGGTTGCGGTTATCCGACAATGCCGTGACGTACGGCGCCTTGCAGGGTGCGCCGAAAGAAGGCCTGGATTTCGACCACCTTGTCCTGACGCAGTTGAATCTGTCGGCCGACTCGATTTATAACCGAGGCGCTGCGGTACGGATCGGGATCGGCCGTTTTTCGGCCGTCGAACGGAGCGGGTTGCAGGTAGCCGATTTGAGCGGCGCTTTTTCGATGGATAGCACGCAGGTCGCTCTGTCGGATTTCAGCTTGACGACCGGACAGTCGTCGTTGCATGTCGATCTGCGGGCCGACGCTTCGGCGCTGGCGCTCGCTCCGGACGCGCGCGTAAACCTGCGGTTGGAGGCAAAGGTGGCGTTGCGCGAGTTACAGGCGGTCTTGCCCGTTGCGGATAAGAATATACGACAGATGTTGTCGACGCGTTCGCTCGAACTGTCCGGCGATTTCGCGGGAACCCTCGGACGCTTGCGCGCAGACAGCCGGATCGCGGTTCCCGGGAACGTGCTGCTTACCCTGAATGCCGACGTCGCTTCGGCGACCGATCCGTCCCGCATCGAAGGGCTGTGCCGTTTCAAGGGAAGTTTCAGCCGACTGGAGTTTCTGACGGATCTGCTGCCCGACACCGCGCTGCGCCGCCGGCTCCGGATTCCGGAACAGATGGCGCTGGAAGGTTCGCTGCGGATGCGGCAGGGAACGTTTTATCCGGTAGCGGCGTTTGCGGTAGGTTCGGGAACGGCGACCGTAAAGGGGGAATTCAACGGTAAAAAGCAGCTTTATAATGCCGAACTGATCTGCGACAGTTTCCCGGTCGACCGTTTTCTGCCGAACGATTCGCTGGGCGTACTGACGATGCGGGTGGCGGCCGACGGTTCGGGTTTCGATCCGTTGCATACATCGACCGTAGCCGAAGCCGCCGTGCGGATCGACCGTTTTATTTACCGAAGTTACGATTACGGCGGCATCGCGCTGGATGCTTCGCTGCGGGATCACCGTTTGATAGGCCGTTTGACCGGCGAGAGCGAGGCGCTGAAATTCGGACTGGATATCGAAGGCCTGCTGACGCAGACGCAGCAGGCCGTAACGGTGCGGGGTACGGTCGATACCTGCAACCTGTACCGGATGAACCTTTCGCCGGAAAAGACGGCGATATCCGTGGCCCTCGATCTGGCCGCTTCGTCCGATTCGGCCCGGACGCGCAGGGTCGAAGCGACCGCCGACCGAATCGTGCTGTGGGACAAATGGCGCGAAAACCGTATCCGCAAAACGTCGGTTTCGGCGGAAATAGCTGCCGAAAAGGTAGCGGCGGCGGTGCAGTCGGGCGATTTCCGGCTCGATTTCGCAGCTCCGGTTCCGGTCGATTCGCTGGCGGAGCAGGCGGGGCGTGCGGTTGCGTTGATTTCGGAGCAGCTTCGGCTGGGGAGTCTCGATATGGAGCTGGTCGCACGGCAACTGCCGCCGTTCCGGCTGACCGGCAGCGCCGGCGCGAATAATGTCGTGAACGGTTTTTTGAAGATGCGAGGCATGAGTTTTTCCGGGATGTCGCTGAACGTCGCGTCCGGCGACAGCACGCCGTTTACGACCCGGCTGCGCGTCGACCGGTTCGCGTCGGGCGATCTGCTGCTGGATACGCTGACGTTCGGCGTGATGCAGCGGGGCAGGCAGTTGAACTACCTGCTGCGGATGGCGAACAATCCCGGACGGATGGACGACGCGGCGATGATCGCCGTTTACGGCAATATCCTGGATAACGTGGCGCTGGTAAAATTCCTGCAGAAAAACAGGGAGGGGAAAAGCGGGTTCGATTTCGGGCTGAAGGCGTCGCTCGAAGACAGTACGATCGCCGTGCGGATGCTCGAAAATCCGGTGCTCGGTTTCAACCGTTGGCAGGTCAATCCGGACAATTACATCGCTTACCGGCTGAACCGGGAACTGTTCGCCGATTTTTCGCTGACGCGCGACGGACAGCAGTTCGCCGTTCGGTCGGATGCCGGCGCGGAGCCGGGGGCTGTAACGTTGCATGTCGCGGGGATCGACATCGCATCGACGCTGAAACTGTTCCTCGGAGCCCCTCCCTTCAGCGGGACGTTCGGAGCGGATCTGTCGCTGCGCGTCGGCAGCGCGGTAGAAGCGAACGGCTCCGTTTCGCTGGCCGAATTGGGGTATGAAAACCAACGGATCGGAAACGCCGAGCTGGCCTTCCGTTACGGACAGGGAGAACAGCGACTGCAGCAACTCTCCGCGAAACTTTCGTTGGACGGCGCCGAAGCGCTGAGCGTGGACGGCGTGTACCGCGGCGGGGATACGGAGAATCCGCTCGGACTGACCGTGTCGATTCCCGGCCTGCCGCTCGCTCCGGCCAATGCGTTCCTGCCGCCAGACGCCGTGCGTCTTTCCGGTGCGCTGCAAGGCAAACTGACCCTGGCCGGAACTTCCGCAAAGCCCAAGATCGACGGGGAGCTTCACTTCGCCGGAACACAGGTGCAGGTGCCTATGATCGGTACGACTTTCGGGTTGGGAACGGAAAAAATTGTGATCGACAGCAGCCGGGTGCGTTTTACGGGTTACCGGATCATCGCCCCGAATAAAAAACCGCTGACGATCGACGGCGAAGTGGACATTGCGGATTTCGCCGACATTACGACGGATTTGCGGATCGCCGCGACCGATTTCCAGTTTATCAACGTCGCGAAGAACAGAGGGTCGATGGTATACGGGCAGGGTTATATGGATCTGGAGGCCACGGTGAAAGGGGAAATCGACGACCTGATGATCCGGGGCAGCGTCGACCTGCTGCGCGGAACGGAGGTCAATTACGTCATGCAGGATGCGCCGCCCGAACTGAAAAACCGCGCCCAGAACATGGTTACGTTCGTTTCGTTCAGCGATACCGTGTCTCAACGGCAGGACAGGCCGGTGCCCGTGCTCGATATCGCCGGAATGGACGTCCTGATGAATGTCAATGTCGACAATTCGGTGCGGATGGCCGTCAACCTTTCGGCGGACGGGGAGAATCGTGTCGACCTGCAGGGAGGCGGAAACCTGACCTATTCGATGAACCGTCTCGGCGACAGCCGTTTTTCGGGGAAATACGTAGTGACCGGCGGAACCGTCCGTTACAATCCGCCCGTGATCTCCCAGAAAATTTTCAAGATTACGCAGGGCAGTTACGTCGAGTGGATCGGCCAGATCGCCGACCCGACATTGAACATCACGGCCGTCGAAACGGTACGCACCAGCGTTACGGCCGACGACGGACAGGGTTCCAGTCGTCCGGTCAATTTCAACATCAGCATCAATATCCGCAATACGCTCGAAAACCTTTCCGTGACGTTCGACCTGTCGGCTCCGGAAGACCTGACGATCCAGAACCAGCTTTCGTCGCTGACCGCCGAACAACGGGCTACGCAGGCGATGAGTCTGTTGGTGTACAATACGTATTCCGGCCCCGGCACGACGGCTAAGGTCAATTCGGCGAATCCGCTGAATTCGTTCATCGAAAAGGAACTGAACCAGTGGGCCTCGAACAGCCTGAAGGGAGTCGACCTGAGTTTCGGAATCGATACCTACGACGACGCGGCCTCCGGCGGCGTCAATTCCCGGACGGATTACTCGTACCAGCTTTCGAAAAGTCTGTTCAACAACCGCGTGAAGGCGGTGATCGGCGGCAAGTTCAGCACCGACGCCGATCCAACCGAGAACCTGAAAGAGAACCTGATCGACGACGTGGCGCTGGAGTACCAGTTGACCAAACGCGACAACATGTTCCTGAAAATATTCAGGCATACCGGGTACGAAAGTATTCTGGAAGGCGAGATCACCGAAACCGGCGTGGGTTTTGTCATCCGAAAGAAGATGCTCAAACTCGGCGACCTGTTCCGCATCATGCGCAATAAAGTTCAGCCGCAAACCCCTCCAAAACAGTCGACCCATGAATAGAATCGTTCGTTACGGAATCATCGGGATCGCCGTCGCGCTTTCGGCCGCCGGTTGTTCGACGACCAGCCGGCTGGGGCAGGACGAGGTGTTGTACACCGGCGTCAAGAAGATAGCGATCCGTCCCGATTCGGGCGTAGAGCTCTCTTCGACCGTAGAATCGGCCATTAAAGCTCCGCTTTCGGTAAAACCGAACAATCCGTTATACTCCCCGTATATACGCACTCCGCTCCCGGTCGGTTTATGGGCTTACAACCATCTTTACACGCCCAAAGAGAAGGGGTTTAAATATTGGCTGTACCGGAAGCTCTCGAAACAGCCCGTGCTGGTTTCGAAAGTGCAGCCCGAAATCCGGACGAAATATGTCGACGACGTGCTGGGCAATTACGGCTATTTCGATGCGGACGCGGGTTACGAACTGCTGCCGCGCCGTAATCCGAAAAAGGCGAAAATCAGCTATTCGATCCGGGTCGGACAGCCTTCGGTCTACATGGAAATTCGCTATCCGCAGGTACAGGAAGGGATGGCTCGTTTGGTCGACAGCCTCGAAAGCACCTCGCTGCTACGCGTGGGCGCGCAGTACAATACCGATACGCTGTCGGCCGAACGAACCCGGATTACGAACGTGTTGCGAAATCGCGGTTATTATTATTTCCGACCGGAATACATCGATTATCAAGCCGATACGACGCAACAGAAAAATCGCGTCGATCTGCGGATGAGGCTGACTCCCGGGATTCCGGCCCCGGCGCTGGTTCCGTACCGGGTGGGACGCATCACCGTATCGCTGCAAAATATCCGCGGCGGAGCGCCCGATACGCTGCACCTGCCCGGCCAGACGGTCGTTTACCAGAAACCGCTGAAGATCCGGCCGAAGTTGCTGGCGAAATCCATTACGATGAAAACGGGCGACCTGTTTACGGTGAACGCTCAGAATACGACGTTGTCCAACCTGAATAAACTCGGCATTTTCCGTTCGGTGAACCTCGGCGTCACGCCGCTGGACTCGCTGGACGGCAAAGATACGCTGAACGTCTATTTGTCTGCCGGATTCGATTATCCGCTCGAAGCGGAACTGGAGATGAACGTCACTTCGAAGTCGAACAGCTTTCTGGGGCCGGGACTGGCCTTCAAAGTCAGCAACAACAACCTGTTCCGGGGCGGCGAGGTACTCTCGTTGCGGCTGAACGGCAACTACGAGTGGGAAACCGGCAATAAAAACTCGGGCGGCGCCAAAACGTCGTTGCTCAATTCGTACGAATTCGGCCTGAACGCTACGCTGAATGTGCAACGGTTGCTGCTGCCGCGGTTTATCACCAAAGGCAGCCGCTATCCGTCCAGCACCTCTTTCCAGTTGGGCGTCGACTTGATGAACCGGCCGAAGTTCTTCCAGTTGATCTCTTTCAGCGGGTCGATAGGTTATAATTTCCAGACTTCGCCGTACAGCTACCACTCCCTTTCGCTGCTGAAGCTCTCGTACAACAACCTGCTCCATACGACCGAATCGTTCGACCAGACGATGGACGAGAACCCGGCCATCGCATTGAGTTTCAGAGATCAGTTTATTCCGGCGATGAGCTATTCCTACACGTACGACCGGACGTACCGGCGCAACCGTTTTTTCTGGCAGAATACCGTCACCTCGGCGGGCAACCTGCTGTACGCGATTTGGGAAGCCTGCGGTCAGCACGGAACCAAACGGCTGTTCAATAACCAGTTCTCGCAGTTTATCAAAGACGTGAACGAGGTGAAGTTTTACCAGAAGCTCGGCGATAAGAACAACTGGCTCGCTTACCGTTTTCTGGTCGGAGCCGGGTATGCCTACGGCAATTCGAGCGTCATGCCGTACAGCGAACAATTTTATATCGGCGGGGCCAACAGCATCCGGGCGTTTACGATCCGTTCGATCGGCCCCGGCAGTTACCATCCGGCCCAGAACGACCGCAACAGTTATCTTGACCAGACCGGCGATTTCAAGCTGGAAGCCAACGTGGAATTCCGTTTCGGGATTATGGGGCGGCTGGGCGGAGCCGTATTTCTGGATGCCGGGAATATCTGGCTGCTCAAAAACGATCCGAACCGTCCGGGCGGCGTGCTCAAATGGCGCGGTTTCTTCAACGAGATCGCGCTCGGAACCGGGTTCGGGCTCCGTTACGACATCAGCTACCTGGTATTGCGCGCCGATCTCGGCATTGCGCTGCACACCCCTTATCCGAATCCCGACAAACCGGGGTATTACAACATTTCGAAATTCAAGGACGGACTCGGATTCCACGTGGCGATCGGGTATCCGTTCTGATCCGGAAGGCTGTTTTTCGCCGGATCGTTAGGATAGCTCTCCGCAAAAGGCTACTTTTGCAGGATAAATCTGATTTTCATGGATACCAAACTGGTTATATTCGACCTTGACGGGACGCTGCTCGATACGATCGACGATCTGGCTGCCGCTACGAACCATGCGCTGCAACAGAACGGCTATCCGGCGCATGAACGTTCGGCATACCGTTATTTCGTCGGCAACGGCATTACCCGGCTGGTCGAACGCGCCCTGCCCGAAGCGGCGCGAGACGAAGAGACCGTCATGCGGGTGCGGCGGGATTTCGTGGACTATTACTCGGAACACAATACCGATCGTACCCGGCCCTATCCGGGGATCGAATCGCTGGTGGGGAAAATCGCGGAACGGGGCGTCCGTATGGCCGTCGCGTCGAACAAATATCAAGCGGCCACCGCCAAACTGATCGACCGTTATTTCCCGGCGGGTACGTTTTGCGTCGTGCTTGGCCAACGGGAAGGAATCGAGCCGAAACCCGATCCGACCATCGTGTTCGACATTCTTTGCGAAACGGGCTGCAAAAAAACGGAAACCCTTTATGTGGGCGATTCCAAAGTCGATATGTTGACCGCGGCCAACAGCGGACTGCGTTCGGTCGGCGTTACGTGGGGATTCCGTCCGCGCGCGGAACTTGAGGAACACGGCGCGAAATACATCATCGACGAGCCGGATCGGTTGCTCGAAATCCTTTAGAACAGTGTTTCCGCTGCGTCGAAAACAGTGCCTATTACGCCCGTGGCATTTGCAGCGTTGGATGCACTGACGGAGCACGTGTTCGCCCGTACGGAGATCGCGCACCTGTACGAACGGGTAAAACGATCGGCCGCGCGAACAAAAGTTCCGTCGCACGGCTGATCGTTCGCTTCCCGGATCGTTTATTTTTCGAGTGTTTCCAGCAGGCGTTCGATCGCTTGCTCCGGCGTATTCGTCTCGCCGAGCAGCGAAACGAATTTACTGCCGACAATGGCGCCGGACGCATGGTCGTAAGCGGCTTGCAGCGTCGCACGGTTCGAAATTCCGAATCCGATCATCCGCGGGTTACGCAGCCGCATTGCGTCGATCCGGCGGAAATAATCCTGTTTCCGGGCGTCGAAGTCCTGTTGCGCTCCGGTCGTGGCGCTCGATGAAACCATGTAGATGAAGCCGTCCGTATTGCTGTCGATCAGCCGGATACGTTCGTCGCTGGTCTCCGGTGTGATCAACATGATCACTTTGAGGCCGTAGCGTTCGGCGATGCTGCGGTAATGCTGCTGATACTCCTGGAACGGCAGGTCGGGGATGATGCATCCGTCGATGCCGCATTCGACGCATTTCCGGCAAAAGTTTTCGAACCCGAACCGAAGCACCGGGTTCAGATAACCCATCAGGATCAACGGGATTTCGACGGTTTTCCGGATGTCCGAAAGCTGCCCGAACAATCGTTTCAGGCTCATGCCGTTCCGAAGAGCCTGCGTGGCTGCGTGCTGGATCACTTCTCCGTCGGCCATCGGATCGCTGAACGGGATGCCGATTTCGATCAGGTCGATTCCCCTGTTTTCGAGGGCGCGGATAATCCCGGCGGTGCTGTCGGCGGTAGGGTAGCCGGCGCAAAAATAGACGGATAACAGTTTTTTATCCGCATGGCTGAAAAGTCGATTGATTCTGTTCATGTTTTCTTATTTTTTACATTTCATATCCTGAATAAATCGCGTTATTTTTTCGACGTCTTTGATACCCGGAGCCTGTTCGAATCGGCTGTTTAGGTCGTATCCGACCAGCCGGTCGTGACGGAACGCCTTCAAAGCCCGGACGTGTTCCGGGCCGATGCCGCCGCTGAGCAGGAACGGCGTTTGGCCGCGGTAAGCGTCGAGTACCGTCCAGTCGAAAGTTTTTCCGGAACCGCCGTAGGCCGGGGTTTTCGTATCGAAAAGGAAGTAGGAACAGGCGGCTTCGTAAGCGGCGGTCGCTTCGAGGTCGCCCGCCGTCCCGATCCGGAACGCTTTGATAACACGGAGTCCCCGATCTTGCAGTCGGAGGCAGTCGTCGGGCGATTCCGAACCGTGCAGTTGCAGGTAATCCAGTCCGAACTCCTTTGCGCGTACCTGAATATTTTCCACGGGCTCGTCAACGAAAACTCCGACCCGCCGGGCGTATTCCGGCATGAATGCGGGCAGGCTTTCCACCCGACGCGGCGACGGGGGATAAAAAACGAATCCCATCCAGTCGGCCCCGCTTAGGTCGATCCGCCGGATATTTTCCGGATCGCGCATTCCGCACACCTTAAAGATCATGGTTTTATAGATTTAAAGTTTTAATAAATGTGTCGAGTCCGTATCCGGGGTCGGCAGTTTTCATGAAATTCTCGCCGATCAGGAAGCCCCGGAAACCCGCTTCGCGCAGTTTCTTCACGGTTTCCGGATCCGAAATTCCGCTTTCGGACACCAACAGCCGGTCTTGCGGTAGCTGTCCTGCCAGCCGGAACGAGTTCCCGACGCGAGTGTCGAACGTACCTAAATTGCGGTTGTTGACGCCGATCATATCGACTTCGTTCGAGATGTAATCCAGCTCCTTTTCGCTGTGTATCTCAAGTAATACTTCCAGTCCTAGCCGATGCGCTGTCGCCGCCAGTTCCCGGCAACGGGCGAGCGGTAGCGCCGCTGCGATCAGCAATACCGCGTCGGCCCCGATCGCCCGGCTCTCGTAAAGCTGAAATTCGTCGATCGTAAAATCCTTACGCAGAATCGGAATGTCGATCTGCGGACGGGCTGCGATCAGGTCTTCGGCCGAACCTCCGAAATAGGGCGTATCGGTTAGGATCGACAGGGCGGCGGCTCCGTTGGCCTGGTAATCGGACGCGACCGTGCGGACATCGGCCTCCCGGTTAATCCATCCTTTCGACGGGGACCGCCGTTTGAATTCGGCGATGATGCCCGAGGTCGATGCCGCGAGCGCTTCGCGCATCGACCTGTGCGAACGGTTCTCGTCTATTTTACGTTCCAATGCGCTCCGGTCGGCCGTCCGTTTGAGTTGTTCCACGGCAATCCGTTTGGCTGCAATAATCTCCTGTAAGATGTCTTTCATCGTATTAGCTGTTCAGTTCGACGAATTTTTCGAATGTATGCAGGGCTTTTCCCGCCGCGAGCGACTCGCGGGCTTCGGCTATGCAGGTATCGATCGACTTTTCGGGACGCATTACCCGGATCGCGAAGGCCGCGTTTGCAATTACGCAATTGGACTGCGCCGGCGTAGCTGTGCCCTGTAATACCCGATCGAAAATGGCGGCGGCTTCTTCCGGAGTGTCGCCGCCGTACAGGTCGGCTTCCCGGCAGCGCGCGAATCCGAGTTCTTCGGGCGAATAGAGCTTTTCGCTGTCCGGCATGGCCACTTTGAAATCCGACGTCAGCGAAATCTCGTCGTATCCGTCGAGGCTGTGCACGACGGCGAATTGCGTCCCGCTCTCCTGATACGTGTAATTGTACAGGCGCAGCAACGGCAGGTTGTAGACTCCGAGCAACTGGTATGTCGGCATCACCGGGTTGACCAACGGGCCCAGCATGTTGAAAAAGGTGCGGACGCCGAGCGCCTTGCGGATCGGGGCGACGGCTTTCAGCGCCCGGTTGAACAGCGGGGCGTGCAGGTAAGCGATGTTGCACCGTTCGAGTGACCGACGCAGGGAATCGTTGTCGGCCGTAAATTTCACGCCGTGCTGTTCCATCACGTTGCTCGCTCCGCTGACCGACGTCGCGCCGTAATTGCCGTGTTTGACGACCGGATAGCCGGCTCCCGCCACGACGAAACAGGCGCAGGTCGAAACGTTGAACGTATTCTTGCCGTCGCCGCCGGTTCCGACGATGTCGATCGGCCCGAATTCGTTCAGGTCGACCGGAATCCGCATTTCCAGCAACGCTTCGCGGAATCCGATCAGTTCCTCGACCGAAATACTGCGCATTAGAAATACCGTAATCAACGAGGCGATCTGCGCGTCGTTGTATTTGCCCTGCGTGATTCCCTGCAGGATCTCCCGCGCTTCTTTTCGTCCCAGATATTGGTGTTCGAAAAGTTTATATAGGATCTCTTTCATGTCTTTATATCAGATGATTAATGACGAATGAAATTTTCGATAATAGCACAACCCCGCGGCGTAAGCACCGATTCGGGGTGAAACTGCACGCCGTGCACGTCGTAGCGTGTGTGGCGCAGTCCCATGATCCGTCCGTCGGCGTCTTCGGCCGTCACTTCGAGACAGTCCGGCAGCGTGTCGCGTCGTACGACCCACGAGTGGTAACGTCCTACCTGCATTTCCGATTCCAGTCCGTCGAAGATATAATCGGCGGCTAACAGCCTGATCGGGGTCTGCACTCCGTGATAGACGTTTTCGAGGTTTTCGAGCGTCCCGCCGAATGCCTGGCCGATCGCCTGCTCGCCGAGGCAGACCCCGAGGATGCTTTTTTCGGCGGCATAACGTTCGATCAGCGGCAGCAGGATGCCGGCCTCCTGCGGAATACCGGGTCCCGGCGACAGGATGATCTTGTCGAATCGCGCGACCTCATCGAGCGTAATCCGGTCGTTGCGGAAAACCTCCGTGTCCGCGCCGAACTCTTTCAGGATATGCAACAGGTTGTAAGTAAACGAGTCGTAATTGTCGAACAAAAGTATTTTCATGACATTAGTTTTTAAGGTTGACGGCGATATCGATCGCATTTTTCAGCGCGCGGAGTTTGTTGTTCACCTCCTGCAGCTCGTTTTCCGGGATACTCTGTGCGACGATCCCGGCTCCGGCCTGATACCATAGTTCGTTGTTGCGGCTGACCAGCGTGCGGATCGTGATCGCCTGGTTCAAGTTGCCGTCCAGTCCGATAAATCCGATGCAGCCGCCGTAGGCGCCCCGGCTGTGCGGTTCGATCTCGGAGATCAACTGCATGGCGCGGACTTTCGGCGCGCCGCTCAGCGTGCCGGCGGGGAAGGTGTCGACGAATGTTTGAACCGGGTTGCTGTCCGGTTCGATCACGCCGCTGACGCGCGAAACCAGATGGATCACGTGGCTGTAATATTGCGGCTCCTTATAGAAATCTACTTTCACGTTTACGGCGTTGCGGCTCAGGTCGTTGCGGGCGAGATCGACGAGCATCACGTGTTCGGCGTTCTCCTTCGGATCCCGCAGCAGCGCGTCGGCCAGTTGCTTGTCTTTCAGCGCGTCGCCGGTGCGCCGGGTCGTACCGGCGATCGGATCGATACTGGCGCGGCCGTTCTGCACTTTGCAGTGGGTTTCCGGCGACGATCCGAAAATGCGAAACCCTCCGAAATTGAAATAGAAAAGGTAGGGCGACGGGTTGACGCTGCGCAGCGCGCGGTAGACTTTGAAGTCGTCCCCGGCATACGGCTGTACGAATCGCCGCGACAGTACGATCTGGAAAACGTCTCCGCGGCGGCAGTGGGCGACTCCCCTGCGAACGAATTCCCGGTATTGCTCGTCGGTGATCGTGCTGTATTCTTCCCCTCGCAACGAGAAGTCGTAGGAAGCGAAATTGCGGTTGCCGATCACGCTTTCGATTTCGTGCAGACGCGTATTTTCGCCGTCCGAGAGTAGCTCGATTAACGTCAATTCATTCTTGAAATGATTGAATACTAATAAGTATTTATAAAGGATATACATTATGTCCGGCGCATCGTTTTGCGCGTCGTGGCTTTCGATCACCGGGATCTTCTCGAAGTATTTGACGGCGTCGAATGCCGTGTATCCGAACAGGCCGCAGCGTTCGGCCTGTTCGCCTTCGATCCGGAATTTTTTCAGGAATGCGTTCAGCGCGTCGGTCACGGAGAGCGATTCGCCGACCGGCTCGCGGAATACCGTGCGGTCGGGGAAAGACATCGTACAAACATCGCCGTTCACGCCGAAGCTGGCCAGCGGACACAGCGCGATATAAGAGAGCGAATTTTCGCCGGCATGGAAATCGGAACTCTCCAGCAGGGCCGACTGCGGATAGATGTCGCGGACTTTCAGGTAGATGCTTACCGGCGTATGCAGATCCCCCAGAACCTGCTTGCAGGCGGTTTTATAACGAAATGTTTTCATCGTTTTTCATTTGTTTGATATAGGTTTCGATATCTTTGTCGCCCCGGCCGGATACGGTCAACACGACGACGTCTTCCGGTTTGAAATGCATTTTCGGCAGCGCGCCCAGCGCGTGGGCCGATTCCAGGGCCGGGATGATACCTTCCAGACGCGTCAGTTCGAATGCGGCATACAGCGCTTCGTCGTCGTCGACAGCCAGCACGGTCGCCCGCTTTTGCGCGGCGAGGTTCGCGTGAACCGGACCGATGCCCGGATAATCCAATCCGGCCGAGATCGAGTAGGGCTCTTCGATCTGTCCGTCCTCGTTCTGCATGACCAGTGTTCTGGCCCCATGAATAATACCCTCTTCGCCTAAATGAATGGTTGCAGCCGACAATCCCGAGTCGACGCCTTTTCCACCGGCCTCGGCCAGTACGATCTTCACGCGCCGGTCGTCGATGTAGTGGTAAATTGTTCCGGCCGCATTGCTGCCGCCGCCGACACAGGCTATCAGGTAGTCCGGATAGTCGCGGCATTCCTGCTGCTGCAGTTGTTTGCGGATCTCCTCGCTGATAACCGATTGCAGCCGGGCCACCATATCGGGGTAAGGGTGAGGGCCGACCGTCGAGCCGATGATGTAGTGCGTGTCGGTCGGGTGGCAGCACCAGTCGCGGATTGCCTCGTTCGTGGCGTCCTTCAGCGTCATGTTGCCCGAAGTGACCGGGCGCACTTCGGCGCCCAACATTTTCATTTTCTGCACATTCGTGTGCTGACGTTCTACGTCGGTCTTGCCCATGTAGACGATGCACCGCATGTTTTTCAGCGCGCAGACCGTAGCGGTAGCCACACCGTGCTGCCCTGCGCCCGTTTCGGCGATGATACGGGTTTTGCCCATCTGTTGCGCGATCAGAATCTGTCCGATCGTATTGTTGATCTTGTGCGCTCCGGTATGGTTCAGGTCTTCGCGTTTGAGGTAGATCCTGCAGCCGTACCGTTCGGACAGGCGCCGTGCGAAATAGAGCGGGGAAGGGCGGCCGACATAGTCGCGCAGCAGTTGATCGAATTCGCGGCGGAACGCTTCCGACTGCATAACGGTTAGGTAGTTGTCTTGCAGGTTTTTTACGCATCGGTAAAGAATTTCGGGAACGTAAGCCCCGCCGAACCTGCCGTAATAGCCGTTTTCGTCTACTTGAAATGTTTTCATCGGTTTCGTTTTTATGATTTTGTTTTAGTCGTCATACGGAAAGAGCCCTGTCGTAAGTACGACAGGGCTCTTTGTTATCTTTGGTTTCGTTTTGAACAGATACGCGAGTCCGCAACCTTACGACTGAGGAAGTTGTAGGATGCGCCACCACCAATTATTCAAACGGAATGCTTTCATTTTCGTTTCTGTTTACGGTTCAAAGGTAGGAATAGTTTTAAAAAATCAAAAACATTTTTGTAAAAAACCGATCTATTGATACGAAAAACCGACCGATCCCTTGATTATCTCCATGATTGGCAGTATATTCGTTTCAACAATCTGATAAAACCGAAAAAATTATGAAAGTCGTCAATAATCCGGCCCTGCGGAGCATCTTCGCCATCGTGCTGGGACTGATTCTGGTTTTGTGGCCGGCCGCCACGATCAATTATCTGGTCATCGTAATCGGCGTGCTGTTCCTGGTGCCGGGCCTGATCGCGATGATCGGTTATCTGATGCGCGATAAAGAACGTTATCCCGATGCGGCGTTCCCGATCGAAGGCGCCGGAAGCGCGCTGTTCGGGCTGTGGCTGATCGTGATGCCCGCCTTTTTCGTCAACATCCTGATGTATGTGCTCGGAGCGCTGCTGGTGATAGCCGGGATTCAGCAAATCGCATCGCTGGCTTCGGCCCGCCGGTGGACGCAGGTGCCCGGTTTCTTCTACGTGGTGCCGGTACTGATCCTGATCTGCGGAATCGTCATCCTGTTCGACCCGTTCAGCGTCGCCGAAACGGCGTTCATTCTGTTCGGCATTACCAGCATGGTTTACGGGATATCCGGCTTGATCAACGGATTCCGGTTCAGAAAGCCGAAAACGGAATAACTATCTTACGGCGCAGGAACTTCCCGTGCGTCCCCGGCGCGCCGGGTTGAAGATCATGAATCCGATCGACACCCCGATCTTGTTCGGCAGCCACTCGTGCGAGCCATTGAACGGATCGGGCTTTTCGGGCTGTACGGGACGGTGGGGATACAGGTCGATCGTGCCGTCGAGGCTATAACCATTGTACCAGCTTAGCATGTATGACCATCCGAAATAGGCGTCCAGCAGCCAACGGTCGGCGAACTGGTATTCGAAGCCGCCGCAGATACCGATCATCATCCCGTACCCTTTGCTGTACCGGTTTTCGAGGAACCAGCCGTCCGAAAACTGCGGTTTCGACATTTTGAATCCCATCATACCCATGTTGGCGCCGAGATACCAGCCCCGGTTGTGTTGCTTGAAATAGCGGCGGTATTCGGTCATGAGAATTCCGAATTTCATCGGCTTGTCGACACCGTGGTCGTTGACGTATTTCCAGGGAGAAAAAACGATTTCGGTCTGGAAAGTCGATTTCGGAGAAACGGTGAATTCCACGGCCGGATTGATAACGCCCACCAGGGCGTAAAGGCCGTTCAGTTTCGCGTAGATCTGAGCGTCGAGCCGCTGCGTCGGCAGCGATAACGCGAACAGGATCAAAAGAGTCTTCAGGATCGGTTTCATGCAAAGGGTCTGTTATGGATCGGATTCGTTTACGGAACAAATGTACGCATAAGATCCGGATCGACAATGTTTTTGCTCGTTCGGAATATCTGCTTCTCCGTAATTCGACCGCAGGAGAGATTCGGCTGCGGTATGATCCGAGCGGTTTCGCGTTTTTTAAGCTCCAGAACCGTGTTCTTCGCAGTACCGCAGCGAAAAATCGTACAAGGATCCGAACGCCGCGGAGGGATCGTCCGGATGTATCAGCACCGTTCGGGCTCCGATTCTCCGGCCGAACTCCATGTCGCTGCCGCTGTCGCCGACCAGTATGGTCTTCGAAAAATCGATGTCCGGAAAGTCCCTGCGGGCTTGCAGGGCCATACCGGTATTCGGCTTCCGGTTCGGGCTGTCTTCGTTCCGGTCGGCACAGTAGTAAACGGCGTCGATCCGGCCTCCGCCGGCGGCGACCGCTTCGATCATTCTCCGGTGGATCGTCCGCAGGGCCTCTTCGGTCATCACTCCTTTCCCGACGCCGCGCTGATTGGTGACGACGACGATATGCCGGAAAAGCGGACTCAGCATCCTCAGCGCTTCGATCGCTCCATCGGTAAATTCGAATTCGTCCCACGATTTGACGTAATCGTGCGGACGCAGTACGTTGATGACCCCGTCCCTATCCAGAAACAGCGTGTCGAAAGCGGTTTGCACGGTCATCGCGGAAACAGCGTTTTGAAATCCGTATCGGCTTTTTCGTAATCTTCAGGAATGCCGATGTCGATGAAATAACCGTCGCTCGCATATCCGGTGAGCAGACAATCCCGCACCCGTTGCTGCAAAATATCCGTTTCGAACGAGAACCGTTCGGACGGGAAGTCCAGCAGTCCCGATTTTTTGTCGACCAGGTAGACGCCGCCGTTGATCTGTCCGCACGGGCAGTATTTTTTTTCGCGGAACGCGACGATCCTCCCCTGCGGATCGGTTTCGACTACGCCGTAACGCGAGAAATCGGTCATCGGTTTCAGCGCGATCGTCGCGGCGGCTCCGCTCGCCCGGTGTACGCGGGCCATTTCGTCCGTATCGACGTCGAAGAACGTGTCCCCGTTCAGGATATAGACTTCGTCTCCGTCCGTCCGGCTCAGCGCCTGCCGGACGGCTCCGCCCGTTCCCAAAGGAGTTTCCTCCAGCGAGCAGCGTATCTCAAAATCCCATTTTTCGCCGGCGAGCCACCGCTGCACCGATTCGTGCATGTAGCCGAGGGCGAGTACCACGCGCGTAAAGCGCCGGACTTCCATATATTTTAACAAATAGTACAAAAAAGGACGTCCCGCCACGGGCGCCATGCATTTGGGCAGATCGCTGACCACGCTGCGCAGGCGCGTTCCGAGGCCTCCCGCCAGTACGATTCCTTCGCGTTGTTCCATACTCATATACTCCATGTAAATAAACCGTCGTTTACGAATTGATAAGTTTTGAAAATCCCGTTGAACGGGGCGAGCGACTGCATGACCTGGTAGCGCTTGAAATCCGGGCAATAGAAGACCATGAACCCGCCGCCGCCGGCTCCGAGTACCTTGCCGCCCAGCGCGCCGGCTTCGAGCGCCGTTTCGTAGATCCGGTCGATCAGCGGGTTCGATATCGAAGAGGCCATCTTTTTTTTGTAGACGAACCCTTCGTGCAGCAACTCCCCGATCCGGTCGATCCGTCCGGTCAGCAGCGCTTCCTTCATTTCGGTCGCCTGCTCTTTGATAACATGCATCGCCCCGACGGAGTCCCTGTCGTTGTTCGTCACGTTGCGCTGCTGCTCTTCGATGATTCTGGCGGAGATCCTGCTTTGCGATGTGTAAAAAAGTAACAGATTGTTCTCCAGTTCGTTCGTGCAAGCCTTGTCCACCCGGAGCGGATTGACGATCACTTTATCGTCCTTGAAAAATTCCATGTAATTGAAGCCTCCGAACGTGGCGGCGTACTGATCCTGCTTTCCGCCGGCCATCCCCAGTTCGCCCCGTTCGATCCGGTAGGCCAGACTGGCGATATCGTAACTGCCCAACGGCAGCCTGAGCCACTCTACGAATGCACCGGCAATGGCTACCGCCAGCGTCGACGACGATCCGAGTCCCGATCCGGCCGGAGCGTCCACATAGGTGCACAAGCGGAATCCCCCGTCGATCCGGTGACGGCTGCGGAAATGATTGCAGACGGCTTTCAGCAGATCCATATTTCCGTCGATCGGCAGATCCCCGTGCAGGCCGTATTCAGAGGCGAGTCCCTGATCGAGCGTCTGCAAGACGATTTTCCGTTCGGACAGCGGTTCGATGCTGGCGCGAGCATAGAGGGAGATCGTCGCGTTCAGGACGGCTCCGCCGTAAATATCCGAATAGGGACTGACATCCGTTCCTCCGCCGGCGAAGCCGATTCGTAGCGGGGCCTTGCTTCGATAAATCATGTCTGCGATTTTTGACAGGTACAAATATAACGCATTTATCGACACGACCTCCGGAATCCGGAAATCCGCTTCGGCGCGGATTTCCGGATTTCATTTTGTCCGGGAATGCGATTAGGTGCCTAAATGGCTTATTGCAAGATTTATAGATGCGGCGAAACGTGCTGCGAAACGATAAAATACGTATAAAAGTTCGATAAACAGCGTATGGTCGTTGCAGAATTCAAAAATCGTTTTTACTTTTGTGCCCGCCGGGCCGGGAAAACGGCGGCGGTTTTTCGAAACGGTTCTTATAAAACGGGCGGATACCAGAGTGGCCAAATGGGGCAGACTGTAAATCTGCTGTCTTTCGACTTCGGTGGTTCGAATCCATCTCCGCCCACAGTGAATCCGGTTCGCGCCGGAGAATCGACGAAATGATTTTGCGGAAGTAGCTCAGTCGGTAGAGCATTAGCCTTCCAAGCTAAGGGTCGCGGGTTCGAATCTCGTCTTCCGCTCTGATTTCACAGGGCCGCTCATAGAGCGGTTTTTTTGTATCCTGTTACATACGCTAATCCCGAACGACATGGTAAATATACTACGAGGAGCCTGCAGAATTGCTGTTCTTGCAATTTTCGCGGGGCAGTATTCGTGTATCGACAAGCAATACGATCTGTCCGATTTGGATACGGACGATATTACGATCGGAAACGACCTGACCCTGCCGCTCGGGACGGGAGTTATTTCTGCGGGAGATATTATCAACGTCGGGGATAACGACGAGATCACGATCGACGACGCCGGAAATTACGTGGCGCGGTATTCCGGCGGGATCGACGTGGATATGCCCGGCGGAGTGGGTTTCGGGGATTCCGAATTTCCGGAATCCCGGCTCGACATTCCGCTCGTCCCGGGAGAACATCCCCACGATTATCCGGAGGATGCCGAGATCGAACTCGGCGAATCCGCCGTCGAGCTCAACCTGACGACGGACGATATCGCCCGGCTCGATTCCGTTCTGTTCGATAACCGCAACGGGGCGTCGCGCCTCGGACTGGAACTTTCCGTCGACAACCTTCGGCTCGACGGCGGAGATGCCGAAGTGGTGTTCCGCGCATCTTTCCCGGAAGGATACCGCCTGGCTGCCGAAACCGGGCAGGATGGCAGTTTCACCGGTTCCGAATATACTTGTACGATCCCGATGCGGGAACTGGCCGGCAGCCAGAAAACGGTATGCCTACTGTTGCAAAAAGCGGTCGTCGGCGCGGACGACCGGATCGCGTATAACGCTTCGCTCCGGATCAAAAAGGGTTCTTCGCTGTCCGTTTCGGGAAGTCCCAGGCTCCGAATTTCAGGGGGGATCTCGTCGCCCGACTTCCGGGTGATTTACGGATTGATCGACGATCATTTTACGACGGCACAGGTTGACATCGCGACCGAAGGACTCGACGACCTGTTCGACGGCGACGACAACGTGCTGAGCTTTGCCGATCCGCGCATCCGACTGACGGCGCAGAGCAACATCGGAATCCCGCTACGGGCATCGTTCGCGATGACTTCGGTCAACGATCGCTCCGGCGCTACGGAGTCGGTTACGGTCGACCGCATCACGATGAATGCTCCCGGCGCTTACGGACAAACCGCCGTCAGCAACATCTGGCTCGGCGCTTCCGACCGTGACGTTCCGGCGGAATATACATTCACGGCATGTCCGGTCAACGATCTGATCCGGATCTCTCCGGACGATATAGCGATTCGTACGGAGGTGCGCACGGATACCGACTTGACCGATTCGCGCGCCTGCTTCTATCCGAAAGACGCTTTCGCCCGGATCGCCTACACGGCCGAGATTCCGCTCGCTCCCGCCGCCGATTTCCGAGGACAGACCGATCAGACGGTCGACGAAGTATTCGACGCGGATCTAATCGATTACCTGTTTTCCGGCGGCTCGGCCGAAATTTACGGTCGTGTGACCAATTCCCTGCCGCTGAATTTCGATATGAACCTGATCGTTACGGATGCGGCGGACGTTCCGGTCGGAATCGATTTCGAGCCGCAAAAGGTCAAGGGCGGCGGTCAGGGAACCGACGGCGAAGTCAGCGACGTATCGTTCGTCATTACAGAAGCGGACATGCCTAAAATGAAAAATGCCCGTAACCTCCGCATCCGGCTCGAAGCTTATTGCGACGACGCGCTGGCCGGACGGCACCTGCGACCGGATCAGCAGGCCAAGCTGACGCTGAAACTTCGCAAGAGCGGAGGAATCAATATCACCACCAACGAATAAGACAACCAAAAGAGGTTATAAACTCCCGACCCGATTATGAAGAAATTCCTATTGCTCGCCAGCTTGTCGTGCGGTTTTCTGATGGCTGCGGCACAGCAACTGCGCACTGCATATTTTATGGACAAGGCTACGCTGAGAACCTCGATGAACCCGGCCTTCCGTCCGGCCCGGGGATTCGTTGCCATCCCGGCCGCGGGTTCCGTTTCGGCGATGTACGCCTCGAACGGCATGGCTCTGGGCGATCTGTTTTACCGGACAGACGGGCGCCTGGTGACTTTTATGGACCCGTCGGTTCCTGCTGAATCTTTCCTGCGCAGACTTAAGACGAACAACCAGTTGAATGCCGACATAGCGACCGAGATCGTTTCGGCCGGCTGGTTTTCCGGGCACGGTTTCTGGACGATCGGTATCGGAGTCAAGGGAACCGTCAGCGGTAACGTTCCCAAATCGCTGTTCGAATTCATGAAATGCGGTTCGGGACCGGAAGGAACGACTTACGATATCAAGAAACTGCACGTATATGCCGACTCTTACGTAGACGTATCGGTCGGATACTCGCATCCGCTGAACGCACGCTGGACGATCGGCGGAAAGTATAAGTTCCTGGTCGGAGCCGGCAATGCGGACGTCTATTTCAATAATCTGCACGCCGTTATGAACGGGGACGCATGGCGGATTACCTCGGAAGGGTATATGTCCGCTTCGGTACAGGGGCTGCGCCCGAAATTCAGCACCGACAAGAACGACCGGGAATACATCGACGGGTTCGACTATCATTCGCCCGGAGTGGCCGGTTACGGAAGCGCCATCGATTTCGGAGCGACCTTTAAAGTACTGGACAATTTTACGGTTTCCGGAGCGGTGATCGATTTCGGATTCATTACGTGGAGCAAACGCTCGACGGTCAACGGCGCGGCAAAGGGCAATTTCGATTTCGACGGTTTCGACCTGCCGATCGGAGACGATCAGCCGGACAGCTCGATGAGCGACCAGATGGACGACCTGACCGGCAACCTGCAAAACCTGTTTCATTTTTCGGAGACCCCTTCGCGGAGTCGCACTACATTGCTGCGCAGTACGATCAACGTGGGCGCCGAGTATTCCGTAGCGCAGAACCGGGTCGGCTTCGGCCTGCTTTCCAGCACCCGCATCTACAAGCCGAAAATCTATACCGAACTGACCGCTTCGGTCAATTATCGTCCGATCGACTGGTTCGCCGCGACGGTCAGCTATTCGTTCGTTCACAGCGCTTTCAAGACGTTCGGTTTCGCGCTTAACTTCAGCCCGTCGTGGATTAACTTCTTTGTCGGCAGCGATTATATGTTTACCAAGGTGAATCCGCAGTTCATTCCGATCAAAGCTTCCGCGGCCAATCTGTACTTCGGGCTCAGCGTTCCGCTCCGGAAAGAACGGCAATGTCGGCGGTAATCGAAATTCTTCATACATAATTCGGGCTAAGTTTTGGTATTTTAAAAATAAATATTACTTTTGTCCCCGCAAAACCAAAGGTGCCACGCCCGAGGTTTCGATATGAAATATTGCTGTTTTAGCTCAGTGGTAGAGCACTTCCTTGGTAAGGAAGAGGTCACGAGTTCAAGTCTCGTAAACAGCTCACGGTCATAAAAAGGACGCTTTTCAGCGTCCTTTTTACGTATTCCGTTTGACGGACGATTTTAGATTCGCTTCGTTTGCGAAAGGGCGATTCGGTAATATTATTTTTCAATCGACCGTTCCTGTTTTTTCGCCGGAACCGCCAGACGACCGCTACGACGACGTAGCAGCCGATCGAGATCGCGATATGGACGAAGATCGCCGCGATACTGAGTTGGTAGAGCGCTTTTTTCCTGCCGTTGTTCAGCGTCACGGCGACCGGATCAGGGCGCGTTCCCGCATCCGGAAGGCAACGGCGCTCGCAAACAGCATCCCGTCGCTAAACGCTTCCAGTCTTCCTTTTTGCATCGAGTCGTTTTCGGTATGCCTGTGCAAATTATGTTCCGTACCGGCCGAATCCGCGATCCGTTTTCGTTTTTAAAGGGCGTAAAACGAGCCGTTCCGTAAAAAGGCAGAAAGATTTCGAACGACAGTCGGCCGTGTTCGATTGTGTTATTTCGGAAAAATATCCTATATTTGATACCGGCAGCAGACCGGAGTACGTAGCGCTCCGGTACGAAAAAGAAACTATCGTGCGCGAAGCGAATGCCGACGGCGTATTCAAAGACGAGATTGATGAGCCGGACGGACTGCGCCACGGCGACGTTTTCCGTGCCGGACAAAAAGTAATAACGATATGAAGATAACAAAGATATTGTGCCTCACGGCGACGGCCGTGCTTGTTACGATGCACACCCGTGGCGAGGAGCGCGCTTTCGATCCGGTAGAATACGCCAATCCGCTGATCGGAACGCAGTCTACTTACGAACTGTCGACCGGCAATACCTATCCGGCGATCGCCAGGCCGTGGGGCATGAACTTCTGGACGCCCCAGACCGGCAAAATGGGAAACGGCTGGATTTATGTTTACACGGCCGATAAGATCCGGGGATTCAAACAGACGCACCAGCCCAGTCCGTGGATCAACGATTACGGACAGTTCTCGCTGATGCCCCTGACCGGCCGCCCCGAATTCGATGAGAACAAACGGGCAAGCTGGTTTTCGCACAAAGCCGAAACGGCCAAGCCGTACTATTATAGCGTTTATCTGGCGGATTACGACGTAACGACGGAAATCACCCCGACCGACCGGGCCGCCATGTTCCGTTTTACGTTTCCGAAAGGGGACTCGTACGTAGTCGTCGATGCTTTCGACCGGGGTTCCTTCGTGCGCGTCATTCCCGAGGAGAACAAGATCATCGGCTATACGACCCGCAACAGCGGCGGCGTTCCGAAAAATTTCAAGAACTACTTTGTTATCGTTTTCGACAAGCCGTTCACGTTCTGCAAAACGGTCGTCAACGGTTCGATGACCGATGCTTCGGAGCAAACCGGCGATCATACGGGAGCCGTCATCGGATTCGGCACCCGGCGCGGAGAGGTCGTGCATGCGCGGGTAGCCTCTTCTTTTATCAGTTTCGAGCAAGCGCAGCTGAACCTGCAGGAACTCGGCCATAACTCGTTCGACCGGATCGTCGCGCAGGGGAAATCGGCCTGGAACGAAGCGATGAGCCGCATATACGTAGAGGGCGGCAGCGACGACCAACTGAGCACGTTCTATTCCTGCCTGTACCGGTCGCTGCTGTTTCCGCGGAAATTTTACGAGATCGACGCGCGGGGAACGGTCGTTCATTACAGTCCGTACAACGGGAAGGTGTTGCCCGGCTACCTGTACACGGATACCGGTTTTTGGGATACGTTCCGCAGCCTGTTTCCGCTGCTGAACCTGATGTATCCGTCGCAGAGCCGGGAGATGCAGGAAGGATTGCTGAACACCTACCGCGAGAGCGGTTTTTTCCCGGAGTGGGCGAGTCCCGGTCACCGCGGCTGTATGGTGGGGAACAATTCGGCTTCCGTACTAACGGACGCTTACCTCAAAGGCGTGAAGGTCGGGGATGCGGAAATGCTGTACGAAGGGTTGGTGCATGGCACGCAGGCCGTTCATCCGAAAGTGTCTTCTACCGGACGCCTCGGATACGAATATTACAACCGCCTGGGATACGTTCCCTACGATGTCAAAATTAATGAAAGCGCCGCGCGCACGCTTGAATATGCTTACGACGACTGGTGCATTTCGCGACTGGCCGCAGCATTGGGAAAGCCCCGGTCAGAAGTCGAGTTGTACGAGAAGCGGGCGATGAATTACCGGAACCTGTTCGATCCGGAGACCCGTCTGATGCGCGGCCGCAACCGCAGCGGGGCGTTTATGAGCCCGTTCTCGCCGCTGAAGTGGGGCGACGCTTTCACGGAAGGGAACAGTTGGCACTATACCTGGAGCGTTTTTCACGACCCGCAGGGGTTGGTCGATCTGATGGGCGGTCCGGACGGTTTCGTGCAGATGCTGGATTCGGTATTCAACGTTCCGCCGCTGTTCGACGACAGCTATTACGGCGGAATTATCCACGAGATCCGGGAGATGCAGGTGATGAATATGGGAAACTACGCTCACGGCAATCAGCCGGTGCAGCACATGATCTACCTGTACGATTATGCCGGCCAGCCGTGGAAGGCGCAGTACTGGCTCCGCGAGGTGATGAACCGTTTGTACAACAACCGGGCGGACGGCTACTGCGGAGACGAGGATAACGGACAAACTTCGGCCTGGTATGTCTTTTCCGCCCTCGGTTTTTATCCGGTCTGTCCGGGTACCGACCAGTACGTAATGGGAGCGCCGTTGTTCCGTAAGGCGGTGCTCCGATTCGAAAACGGGAAGTTGTTCACGATCGAGGCGCCGGAGAACGGCCCCGGGAACCGTTACATCCGCTCCGCGTCGCTGAACGGAGAAAAATATACGAAAAATTACCTCACCCACGGCAATCTGTTGCAGGGAGGTAAATTGCAGGTGAAGATGGATCGCGTTCCGAATAAAAAGCGGGGAATCGCCCCGGAAGATTTTCCGTATTCGTTTTCGACGGAAAGGAAGCATCCGGTACCGCCCGGGCAACCGGCTGACAAATAATACAATGAGGCCGTTGACTGGCGGGAAGAGCCGTTTCGGGAAAATCGAGGATTCAGTTTAACAAAATATCGGACAATATTTATTTAATTTACAATGATCTTATAAATATAAAATAGCGGATTTTCCGAAAGATTGTGCTATTTTTATTATAGCAACAGCCCAAAAAAAGGAATTTTGCACGGAGTGTTTGAAAAAAATGTTAATTTTGTCTCGTTGCTTTCGGGCGACGAGCTTGTTTGAACACGGAAAGTGTTAGGCTTTATTCTCGTTGATAGAATCTGGTAAATTCAAAAGAATGGAGAATAAGCAAAATTCTCTCACGTCCTATACTGTTAAGTATAGCGTGGGCTGTTGCTTATTTAACATTCGCAGGTTTGCCAGAACCTTATCAGCTTGAATAAGTCTACAGGCCCACGCTTTTCTTTTGTTGCAAAAAACCGGAGGGGCGCCGGTTGTAAATCGGTTTTGCGGTTATGGAAAGATATGTCATTTTGGAAATTTATCATTTGCCGTCCGGTAATGACATGGCGAGCGCCGTTATAGTCCGGGATGACGATCGCACGCTGAAGTACAACGTACTGCTGCAGTCTAAGCCGAATCCCGGAAACGACGGAAAAAAGCCTGTTATGGTGTGCAAATTCAACAAGGCGTGCAACAGCATCGAGACCCAGTTCATTTGTCATGCCTCCGACAATTCCGAATTATCCAAATGGACTAAAAATACCGTTATAATTAACGATTTTTAAAATAGATTTATTGTAAACCCGCCCGTCAGTCGGATTCGGTCAGACGGATCTGTTGTCCGTCCATGGCGATCTTCCCCTGTTTCATCAGGTAACCGGCGCTGCGCTTGAACGTTTTTTTGCTCATCCGAGTAAGTTGCCGGATCTTTTCGGGTTTACTGTCGTCATTCACCGGCAGCGCATTTCCGTTTTCACGCAGGATCTCCAACAGCCGCTCGGCCGATTTTTTAACTTCGTCGTACCCCTGGCCCTGCAAGGCGAGGTCAACCCGATTGTCGTCGGTAATGCGAACGATGTAAGCTTTCATTCGATCGCCGACCGCTACGGGCTGGAAAATCTGGTTGCGGTAGATCATACCCCAATGCCGGTCGTTGATCACGACGCGGAATCCGATCGGAGTCTCGGTGGCTATCAGGATATCGACTTCCTCGCGCGGGGATACCGTCAGCTCGACGTTGTTGATAAATCCTTTCAGGTAAGTCGTCGCAACGACGCGTCCGGTAATGTTGTCCGTATAGAGGTAGACCGGATACTTTTTCCCGATATCCAGGCGCGACGACTGATTCCGGTTGGGCAGGAATAGGTCTTTGGCCGGGAGTCCCCAGTCCAGAAATGCTCCGTGAACCGTTTTATCGACCACTTTCAGGCAGGCCGTCTGGCCGACCGTCGCCAGCGGGCGTTCGGTCGTAGCCACCAACCGGTCTTCCGAATCGTGGTAAACGAAAACTTCCAGCGAAATCCCGGGTTTGTAATCGACGGATACGTAACGATTCGGCAACAGCACTTCGTTCCCGTCTTCGTCCGCGAGATAGAGTCCGTAGTCCGAAATCCGATTGATTTTGAGCGTATAATAATGACCTGCTACCAACATAATGGAAATTATTTTTCGTAAAAATAAGTTATTTCCGGCACATATCATCTTTTTTAGCTCAATAAACTTGCCGGCGTTGCCGTTAAATCGGGATTGCGCGGCTTCGCCGGGGCTTCCGGTAGCGAATATTTTCGTATCTTTGTACGTTAATCAGAAATCGAACACCTATGAAATACGTTATCTGTACGCTCCTGCTGACGGTTTCCGTCGCGGCTTGCGCCCAACCTCCGCTGATGCCTGCGACGACCGATCCGTGCGCTCCGGTCGTCGTTCCGTCGCTTCCCCGCGAATTGAATTTTGCCGGCGAGCCGGTGCCGCTCGGAAATTACGATACCCGTGAGAGCCTGCTGCGCGAAGTGCTGACGACGATGTACCTGCACTCGCGGACGACGCAGACGCTGCTGGCGACGACGCGCTACTTTCCGGTGATCGAACCGATCCTGAAAAAATACGGTATCCCGGACGATTTCAAATACCTCTGCATGGCCGAAAGCGGACTGGATCCGGATGTCCGTTCCGGAGCCGGGGCTGCCGGACTGTGGCAGTTGATGCCTCCTTATGCCAAATCGGCCGGATTGTTCATTTCCGGCGGCGTCGACGAACGTTACCATATCGAACGGGCGACCGAAGCCGCCTGCAAGTACTTGGCGGATGCGAAAGCCCGTCTCGGCAGTTGGACGCTGGCGGCGGCATCGTTCAACGTGGGGATAGCCGGCGTCTCCAGGCGTCTCGAAAAACAGGGCGTGAATTCCTATTACGACCTGTTTCTGCCCGACGAGACCATGCGGTATGTTTTCCGGGTACTCGCTTTCAAACTAATCGCTTCCGATCCGGAAACCTACGGATACCGGATCGCACGCGAGGACTATTATCAACCGTTGACCGATTACCACGAGGTCACCGTGGACAATGCGGCCATCGACTGGTCCGCCGTAGCGCGCAGCAACGGGACGACCTACAAGATGTTGCGGGAACTGAACCACTGGATACGCGATTACGATTACGATAATAAAGCGCGCCGCAGTTTCGTTATCAAGGTGCCCAACGGAGGATTCCGTACCGACGATTAATCCGGACGCGGGGCGTGAAGAAAATACAATGTCTGAGAACAATACGATAAAAATATACGGAGCGCGGGTACACAACCTGAAAAACGTGGATGTGGAGATTCCCCGCGATTCGCTGACCGTCATAACGGGGCTTTCGGGCTCAGGGAAATCGTCGCTGGCTTTCGATACGATCTATGCCGAAGGACAGCGCCGCTATCTGGAAACGCTGTCGACCTATGCGCGGCAGTTCGTCGGAACGATGGAGCGTCCCGATGTGGACAAGATTACCGGGCTGAGTCCCGTGATCTCCATCGAGCAAAAGACTACGAACAAAAATCCGCGTTCGACGGTCGGAACGGTAACCGAAATCAACGACTTCCTACGGCTGCTGTTCGCCCGTGCGTCGGATGCCTATTCTCCGGTAACGGGCGAAAAGATGGTACACCATACCGACGATCAGATCGGCGATCTGATCCTTCGGAACTTCGACGGTCGGAAAATCGCCTTGTTGACTCCGCTGGTGCGCGGTCGCAAAGGACATTACCGGGAATTGTTCGAAGGATTGGCTAAAAAAGGCTATCTGTATGCCCGGGTCGACGGCGAAATCCGAGAAATTTTCGCGGGGTTGCGACTCGATCGTTATAAGATCCACTACATTGAACTGGTCGTCGACCGGCTCGTCGTGAAACCGGATGTCCGCAGCCGTTTGCTGAAAAGCTTGCAGGAGGCGATGCGGCAAGGGAAGGGCACGATGATGGTGTACGATTACGACGACGACAACGTCCGGTTTTACAGCCGGCACTTGATGTGCCCCACCAGCGGAATCGCGTTCAACGAGCCGGCTCCGCACTCTTTTTCGTTCAATTCGCCTCAAGGGGCCTGCCCGCACTGCAACGGGCTGGGCGAAGAGGCCGTGTTCGATATGGAGCGGATCGTTCCCGACGGCGGCAAATCGATCCGCAACGGCGGGGTCGAACCATTGGGGCGCTACCGCAACAACCTGCTTTTCGCCGAATTGGAAGCCCTGGGACGGAAATACGACTTTACGATCGACGATCCGATCGAATCGCTGAACGAGGAGGCGTTGAATGCCGTGTTGTACGGAGACAGCGAACCGTTACGAATCGATGCGCGCGAATTGGGCGGTACGGGCAATTACATGGTTTCGTGGGAAGGCGTAGCGGATTATATAGAGAAGCAGCGCGACGATTCTGCGTCCAGCAAAGGGGACAAATGGAAGGAACAATTCGTCGTCCGGCGCGTATGCAGCGTCTGCGGAGGCAGCCGGCTACGCAAGGAAGCGCTCTATTTCAAAATCGACGGAAAAAACATCGCCGAATTGTCGGCGCTCAGTATCGAGGAATTCGCCCTCTGGATGGAAGGCATCGAAAAACGCCTTTCGAAAAAACAGGAGCAGATCGCACACGAAATCCTGAAAGAGATCCGCGAACGACTTCGTTTTCTGCTGGACGTCGGACTGGGCTACCTGTCGCTGAACCGCAGCTCGCGTTCGCTGTCCGGCGGGGAGAGCCAGCGGATCCGACTGGCGACTCAGATCGGGTCGAAACTGGTCAACGTGCTTTACATCCTCGACGAACCGAGCATCGGATTGCATCAGCGCGACAATATCAAACTGATCAACAGTCTGAAGGCATTGCGCGACGCGGGGAATTCGGTAATTGTCGTGGAACACGACGAAGACATGATCCGCAATGCCGACTGGGTCGTGGACGTAGGGCCGCGAGCCGGTGTCCGCGGCGGAGAGGTCGTGGTATCCGGAACGTTGCAGCAGGTTATGGAGTCCGGCGGAATCACGGCCGATTACCTGACCGGCCGCCGGCGGATCGAACTGCCCGAAAAACGCCGCACGGGGAATGGAAAACACATCGTGGTGCACGGGGCGAGGGGAAATAACCTGAAAAATATAACCGTCGATTTTCCGCTCGGCGAAATGATCTGCGTGACGGGGGTCAGCGGTAGCGGCAAATCCTCGCTGGTAAACGCCACGCTGCGGTATGCCATTGCCCGTGAACTCTACAACTCCTATGAACAGCCGCTCGAATACGACCGGATCGAGGGTATTGAGCACATCGACAAACTGATCGTCGTCGACCAATCGCCGATCGGGCGGACGCCGCGCAGCAATCCGGCGACCTATTCGAACGTCTTCGGCGATATCCGCAAGTTGTTCGAATCGACTCCCGACGCCCAGATCCGCGGATTCAAAGCCGGACGTTTCTCGTTCAACGTGAAAGGGGGCCGTTGCGAAGCCTGCCGAGGAGCCGGCGTACAAACGATCGAGATGAATTTTCTGCCCGACGTCTACGTCAAGTGCAACGTCTGCGGCGGACACCGCTACAACCGCGAGACGCTCGAAGTAAAATATAAAGGGAAGAACATCGACGACGTGCTGAACATGACGATCAACCAGGCGGCCGCATTTTTCGAAGCGATCCCGTCGATCCACATGAAACTGAAAGCGATCCAGGACGTGGGCCTCGGATACCTGCGGCTCGGCCAGCCCTGTACGACGCTGTCCGGCGGCGAAAGCCAGCGGATCAAGCTGTCGACCGAACTGGCCAAACGCGATACCGGCCGGACGCTCTACATTCTGGACGAGCCGACTACCGGGCTTCATTTCGAAGATGTGCGCGTATTGCTGGACGTACTGAACAAGCTGGTAGACAAAGGGAACACCGTGATTGTGATCGAACATAACCTGGATGTGGTCAAGGTCTCGGACTACCTGATCGACATTGGCCAGGAGGGCGGTTCCGGAGGCGGGCGCCTGATCGCAACCGGAACGCCGGAACAGGTCGCCTCCGTTAAGAAAAGCTATACGGGACAATTCCTGAAACCGTTATTGAAACGTTAACCTTCTGTCGCTGTTGCGGACAATGCGATTCGCGGCTGTCCGCGATCCTATTCTCATTGTTGAAAACAAGTTGACAAACCATAAACAAAAGAGCGCTTTATGTTTATAAGCGCTCTTTTGTTGTTTGTAGTTTTATCGAAATCGGTCGACAGAATGTTTACAACCTGTCGATAACTACCGTCCGTCATTTGAACGGAGAGTCCGGCTCTTTGGCCATGTGGTTGTAATAGAGCTTATCCAGCAATCCGGGCGCAAATTTTTTAATCAACATCGTAGCTCTTCCGTTGAATTCCATCAACAGGGTGCGTTTGCGACGGCTGATTCCCCGGACGATCCGGTGCGCGACTTCGGCCGCGCTCATCATCTTCTCTTCCTCGCGCGGAGATTCGCCCTGAGCCGATCCGTCGGCCGTCAATGCCGAGAAGCGGACATTCGACGCCGTGAAGCCGGGGGCCGCGATCATTACGTGCACGCCTTTTTTCAGGTTTTCAATACGGATGGTCTCCATAAATCCCGTCATCGCGTATTTCGAAGCCGAATAGCCCGTGCGTCCCGGCAAACCGTGGATACCGGCCACCGACGATACGCCGACGATCGATCCCTTCGAGGCTTGCAGATAGGGTAGGGCATATTTGGTGCAGTAAACGGCTCCCCAAAAATTGACGTCCATCAACTGACGAAGTACATCCAGGTCGACGTCGTCGAACAACGCGCGCATCGAGATCCCCGCATTACAGATCAAAATGTCGATCCGGCCGAATCGTTCGACCGTCCGTTCGATCAGCCGTCTGCAATCCGCTTCCCGGGTCACGTCGGTCGCCTCATAAACGGCTTCCGTTCCGCGCGTCTCCAAATCTTCGGCGATCCGGGCCAACTTCCCTTCCGATCTCGCTCCGAGCGCGATTTTTGCGCCGTGCGAAGCGAATTCATAAACCAGCGCATATCCGATTCCGGACGACGCCCCGGTAATAATCACTACTTTATCTTTAAAATTCATCGTACTAATCTATTTTACATAAACAAATTCTTTATATAAAAAAATGCCGTTTGCAATCTACACCTGAAGCAGTCCGAACGAGCGCAATATATCCCACTTTTTCGACAGGTAGAATGCGACGAACGATTCGTCGCTATACGTACCGAAAAGTTCGGAGGCCTGTCCGAACGTAACGGTCTGCGACAGATCTGCAGCAAGCGACATGATTCGCAACAGAAAAGCGGTCTCGTCCGGTTTGAACCGGACGACTTTGGCACCGGAGGCTCCGTACAGCGCAATCCCTTCTTCGCTGCGTTCCGGCGGCAGGCCGATCCAGATTATCCGCGCTTTTTCGTTGTATAGTCTGGCGGCGTCGGGTTTAATCAGTTGGTCGGCGACCAGGGTCGCGTCCACCGTCGCGGGAGGCACTTTCCCGGCGAACCATTTGTGCACCGGCCGGTCGATGCCGCTGCCGTACATGTAATTCGCCAACGCTTCGTTCAGCGCTTCTCCTACCTGGCGGATGTTGTATCCCCGGTTTTCGACGAACGCCACTTCGTTATTGGCAAACAGATGCACATGGGCGTTGCGCCGTTTGACTCCGTACTCTTCGGGATTCCGCCCGCTCGGGCTGTGGACGGTCATCGCATAACGGTGCCAGAATGCCGAATGCACCAGTTCGGCGCGAAACAACTGCCGCACGACTTCCAGCGAATCGACGCTTTCCTGCAGTGTCTCGGTCGGGAAACCGTACATCAGGTACGTGTGCACCAGGATTCCTGCGTCGCATAAATTCCGCATGGCAAGGGTCGCCTGTTCGATATCGACGCCTTTGTTCATCATCTTCAGCAAACGGTTCGAAGCGACCTCCAGGCCGCCCGACACCGCGATGCAACCCGCTGCGGCCATCAGTTGGCACAGATCTCCGGTAAAACTCTTCTCGAAGCGCACGTTCGTCCACCAGACGACGTTCAGCCGCCTGCGCAGGATTTCGATCGAAATCTCTTTCAGCAACCGGGGCGGGGCGGCTTCGTCGACGAAATGGAAACCGCGACTGCCCGTCTGAGCGATTACCTGCTCCATCCAGTCCACGAAACATTCGGCCGGAACGCTGTCGTACCGGCGGATATAATCGAGCGAAGTATCGCAGAACGCACATTTCCCCCAATAACAACCGTGCGCGATCATCATTTTGTTCCAGCGGCCGTCGCTCCACAGACGATGCATCGGATTGGTCACCTCCAACAGCGACAGGTAACGGTCGTGCGGCAGGCCGGCAAAATCGGGACAACCGCGTTGCAGGTGCGTAATCGTTTCGTCTCCGTCGTGATACCCTTCTCTCGTATAAGTATGCAACAGCTCTCCGGAAACGAGGATTCTTTCGAGCGCCGCTTCCCCGTCGTCCAGAATCACATAATCGACGTAGTCGAAAATCTTTTTGTCGCTCATACTGCGCAGTTCGGTCGTCGGATATCCTCCGCCTACGATAATCCGGATCCCGGGATAGCGGTTGCGGATAAATTGGGCGCAGCGCAACGTGGCGAGCAGGCAACCTGGAAACGGCACCGTGAATCCGACGAAAGACGGTCGCAGGACTTCGATCCTCTCGCCTAATAATTCGTTCATCCGTTCTTCGATCGGATTCGGCGGAAGCGCCAGTTCGGCCTCCAATTGCGCGAACGATTCGATTGCCAGCGAAATCCGTTCGCCGTAACGGACGATCTCAAAGTTTCCGGTAACCGTCGCGCGGATGAAGTCGCTGATATCCTGCATGTAAAGCGTACAAAGAAACCGGGCGCATTCGGTCGTGCCGAGCGTCCCGAAATAATCGCCTAGGTCTTCGACAGTCCCGAACCGGGCGGCTTGCGGCAAATACTCTCCGGTACAGATTCGGTTGGCCAGCGTGCCGTCCTTTCCCCGCAGAAAATCCGTTACGGCGTCCACGGTCGCCGTATAACGCTCCCGCATCCGGTAAATCAACCGGATATTTTCGTCCTCGCTGCCGGGATAACGATCGAAAAGCCGTTGCAGGAATTCTTTCGTGAAGATCGCGCCGATCAGTTCGATCGACAGGTCGAACTGATCGACCGGGAAACCTTTCCGTTCCAGGTATCCTTTCAGGTAAGCCGTTGCCGGATAGGGACAGTTGACCTGTGTAAACGGCGGCGTAATCAATAACAGTTTTCCCATGCGGTTAATCGGGTATCTCGATCGTCAGTCCGTCGTAGGCGAAATGCACTCCCTCCGGCAATGCCTTTTCCTCGGTCGCATGACGGCCCATCTGGTGGGAAATATGAGTCAGGTAGGCGGCCCGTGGCGACACCCGGTAACAGATATCCAACGCTTCGTCCAGCGTGAAATGCGACAGGTGATGCTCTTTTCGCAGGGCGTTGATAACCAGCGTATCCACTCCTTCGATCTTTTCGAGCTCACGGTCGTCGATGCGGTTCATGTCGGTCAGGTAGGCGAGTCGGCCGATCCGGAATCCGAAAACGGGCAATTTATAATGTATCCCGCGGATCGGAACGATTTCGGCGTCGCCGATCCGAAACGGAGCGTCCGGCAGAATCGTATGCAGTCGGATCTCGGGAACCCCCGGGTAGGGATTTTCGGAAAACGCATAGTCGAAATCCTGTTTCACCCGCCGTTGCACCCGCTCTTCGGCATAAATATCGACCGGCTTGCCGGTAACGTAATTGAAAGCGCGTACGTCGTCCAGCCCGGCTATATGATCTTTGTGTTCGTGTGTCAGTAGGATGCCGTCGAGCTTACCAACCGATTCGCGGAGCATCTGCTGCCGGAAATCCGGCCCAGCATCGATTAGCAGGGTAGTCCGGCCGGTTTCCACGAGGGCCGATGTTCTCAACCGTTTGTCGCGGCTGTCGTCGGAACGGCAGACCCAGCAGCCGCACGAAATAACCGGCACGCCCTGAGAAGTCCCCGTTCCTAAAAAAGTAAGTCTGATCATAAATCGTCTCGCAAATTTAACTTCAAAGATAGCAAAAAATTATCCCCGTCGAACGGGCGGCCGGCAAAACGGAAAAGGCGCGGAGAATTTCCGTGCCTTTCCGATCGGTTTACAGCGACCGTATTCTATTCGCGCTTCCTGCGGAGAAATTCCTGCATCGCCCTGCGCGAATTGTTCTCGCCCTCTCCGGATTGAACGTGTCCCAGAGGCAACTGCTGAATATGCCTGTCGCACGGCAGTTGGTTGAACATCGCATAAACCGTCGTCGGCGGACACACCGAATCGATCATGCCTACCGTCACGTACGTGGGAACCTTGACGTGACGAGCGAAGTTGACAAGGTCGTAATAGCGCGCCGCTTCCAGCCGTTTCGGATCGGGTTTCCCGTTCGGAGTATTCGTAACCAGCTTCGGCCAGCAACTGACCCGGTCGACCAGCATACCGGTATGGTCGCACATCCCCGGAATTTCAGAACAAACCAGGTCTACCCGGGGATCGAGGGCTCCGGCGATGATCGCCTGCGCTCCGCCCTGGCTGCAACCCTGCACGATCAGGTTCTCGCCGTCCCACTGCGGTTGGACGGTGATTACGTCGATGGCTCGCAGCAGACGCATGATCATTTCGTGGAAAAACATCGTATTGCGGTCGTCGCGTCCGAACAAAAAATAGTTATGCAATTCGCCGTCCTCCAATTGGCGGTAATAGGAGTCCGGCCGACCGTTCGGCAGCCCGTGCACGTTAAAGTCGAGGACACACAACCCGTCCTTGGCCCAGTAGGCCGCCCAGTACAGCCGCGAGCTTTTCACTCCGGCCCCGTTCAGCGTGACCAGCGCGGGCAGGGATTTGTCCGCAGCCCCTTTCGGGTAAGCATAGCAGGCGGAAAAGTTTCCGGCCTGGCAGTCGGCCTGAATGTCGAACATTTCGACCGACGGATCCTCCGGATAAGGCACCCGAGTCACCCGGATGTTCATCGGTATTTTGGCTTGCTTCTTTATCTCGCGTTTCCAATAGCTCATAAAATCCTTAGGCTCCGGCATACTGGGCGCGATCTGCTCCGGATCGACGGCCGCGCCGGCCATCGCATGCAGTTCGGTTCCCTGAGGCGTCGCGTAACGCGCCATGCACTGGAAAAAACCGGGTTCATGCAATACGTTGCCGCCCAGCACCGCTTTCCCGTCCCGCATCGCCACTTGTCCCTCGGTTTTCGGATCCCAGGTGTCTTTGGTGACGCACCACGCTACCCGGTCGCCGCTAACGGGAGCGCCGTCCTTTTCGAGCGTGACGACGAAACGGATCTCATCCCCCCGGGCATACAAGGCATCCGGGCGGTCGGTGACAACAATCAGCCGGTAACCGTCCGCCTCGTTCAGTTCCCATTGCGCGCAAAGCGGCGCTGTCGGCAGAATGCCGAGCAGCAGCGACAAATACTTTGTCATTTTCATGAGTTCGTAGTTTTAGGTTATTCGGAAGTTTAAACTCTATTGTTTGGTGATCCGGTTCAGCCATTTCAACATCGAGAACATCACGATCATCGAGATCAGGCAAACGACCACGAACATTCCCCAGGTGAGCCAGATCGGGATCGTCTGGTAAAGAACGGCCCCGATAAACAGCAGTTGATTGCCTATGGCCGTGGCGCCGAGCCACCCGCCCTGCATCAATCCCTGGTATTGCGGCGGAGCCACCTTCGACACGAACGATATGCCGAGCGGACTGATGAATAGTTCGGCGATCGTCAGTATCAGGTAAGTGCCGATCAGCAGAAACGGGGTGACGCTTTCCGAATCGGGCAGTCCTCCCATCGCTTCGACCTCGGCCGCCGACGGAAGATTCAGCGAGCCGAGCATCATGACCAGGTAGGCCGTCGCGGCGATTCCCATCCCGATGGCGATCTTAGCCGGCGTGGACGGTTCCCGGCCGTTGGCCCGCATCCATCCGAAAAACGCCAGCACCGCAGGCGTCAGAAATACGACGAAAAACGGATTCATCGACTGAAATATCTCTGCGGAAAGATCGAGCGAACCGATTTTCAGCAGCGTGTAATCTTTTGCGAAAAAAGTAAGCGTCAGCCCGTTCTGGTGAAAAGAGAACCAGAAGAAAATAACGACCGCATAAACGGCGATCAAAGCCCATATCCGTTTTTTCACTTCGGCGGCGGCCATACGCACCGTATGCGGGTCGGAAGTCGCTCCGGAAGCGGTCAATTTGCGGGGGTCGGGCAGCTTCCGTTTGTTGGCCAGGTAAATGACCAGCGAAATCAACATGGCGAAAATAGCGATCCCGAAAGCAAAATGGAATCCGGTGGCGAAAGCGCCCAGATACCCGTCGGCAAATGCGGTCATGTCGGTCGGAGCGCCGTTTTTGCTGACCGTTGCGGCGAGCTCCTGAAACCGCGCCGTAGCTTCCGGCGAAAGCGAGTTTCTCAGGAAACCGTGGCACAACTCCGGCAGATCCGGGTCGTACAGGAATCCCTGCGAGGACAACCAGCCGTTTCTCATGCCCACGGCGGCGAGCGGCGCGAAAATAGCTCCGACGTTGATAAACATGTAGAACAGCGAAAACCCCGAATCCCGCATTTTTTCGTATTTCTCGTTATCGTACATCTGTCCTACCAGAGCCTGTAAGTTGCCTTTGAACAGACCGTTGCCGAAGGCGATCGTAAACAGGCCGACACAGGTGACGGTCAGGAACAACGGTACGTTCCGGACCGGAGTCGGCGTAGGGACGGCGATCAGCAGGTATCCCAGCGCCATAACGATCAGCCCGACCAGAATGGTTCCCTTGTAATTCCGGGTCTTATCGGCGATCAGCCCGCCGACGAAGGCGAGAATGTAGATCGAAAAATAGAATACCGAGTAGATCAGTCCGGCATTGGTTTTGTCGAGTCCGAATTTGGACATCAAAAACAGCGTGAGGATCGCCATCATGGTATAAAATCCGAAGCGCTCGCCCATATTGGCCAGCGCAGCGGGAAGCAATCCCTTAGGGTGGTTTTTAAACATAATACATCAGTGGTTTAGGTTGGCGCCGGCAGCCCTGCCGGTCTCCGGAGCCGTATGTCCGGATACGCAAAGATAGGGCAAATTTTTCGTTTGATTTGCCCTTCGTCGGATTTTGATTAACTTTAACGTGGAAACAGACCGTAATTATGAAGACTGAAACCATAGCGCAATTACCGATCGTGAAAAAGGATCCGTGGCTTGAGCCCAATGCGGAGGATATGCTGCGGCGTTACGACCGTTACCGGGAGCGGCTGTCCGCCATCGGGAAGGAATGCGGTTCGCTGACCGAGTATGCCAACGGCTATTTTTATTTCGGATTTCAGTATGACGACGCGCTGCGGGGCTGGTGGTTCCGCGAATGGCTGCCCGGCGCGAAGGATGTGTACTTGTTCGGCGACTTCAACGGCTGGCAGCGCACGCAGTTACCGCTGAAAAAGGACGGCTGCGGCGTGTGGAGCGTCTTTTTGCCGGACGAGACCTATGGGGAACGCCTGGTACACGGTTCGAAGGTTAAAATGCTGGTGCATGGCGACAACGGCTGGCTCGAACGCATTCCGTCGTACATCCGGCGGGTCGTGCAGGACGAACATACCAAAGATTACACGGGGCAATTATGGGCTCCCGCCGAGCCGTTCGACTGGCGCGGCGATTCGTTCGATATCGCCTCCGTAGGCAGTCTGCTGATTTACGAGTGCCATGTCGGGATGGCCCAGGAAAAGGAAGGAGTCGGCACATACTGCGAATTTATCAAAACGATCCTGCCGCATATCAAAAAAGCGGGCTACAACACGATTCAATTGATGGCGGTCGCCGAACACCCCTATTACGGCAGTTTCGGATACCATGTCAGCAATTTTTTCGCCCCGTCGTCGCGCTTCGGCACTCCGGAAGAACTGAAAGCCCTGGTGCGCAAGGCGCATGCGATGGGGTTGGCGGTGATTATGGATCTGGTCCATTCGCATTACGTGAAAAATATCAACGAAGGGCTAAACGAGCTCGACGGCACGGATCACCTCTATTCGCCGGCCGGCAAAGCCGGCGATCATCCGTACTGGGACTCGAAGCTGTTCGACTACGGCAAGGAGCAGGTGCGTCATTTCCTGCTCTCCAACATCAAATACTGGCTGACGGAGTTTCATTTCGACGGGTTCCGTTTCGACGGGGTCACGTCGATGATCTATTATCACCACGGTTACACGGAGTTCGACAGCCGCGAGAAATATTTCAGCCCGGAGGTCAACGAAGAGGCGCTATGTTACCTGACGCTGGCCAACCGATTAATCCACGACCTGTATCCGCACGCCGTCACGATTGCCGAGGACGTCAGCGGTATGCCCGGCATGTGCGCCGCGGCCGAAGAGGGCGGGGTAGGGTTCGACTACCGGCTCGGCATGGCCGTGCCCGACTTCTGGATCAAACTGCTGAAAGAAGTGCCTGACGAACAGTGGGACATCTGGCAGATGTGGAACATGATGACCGACCGGCTGCCTTATGTCAAAACGGTGGCCTACTGCGAATCGCACGATCAGGCGCTGGTCGGCGATCAGACCATCGCGTTCCGGCTGATGAACAAGCAGATGTACACCGATATGAACCGCGCCGCGCAGAACATCGTGATCGACCGCGGCATGGCGCTGCACAAGATGATCCGGCTTTTTACGATCTCGTTGGCGGGACAGGCCTATTTGAATTTTATGGGCAACGAATTCGGACATCCCGAATGGATCGATTTCCCGCGCGAAGGGAACGGCTGGAGCTATGCTCACGCGCGGCGTCTGTGGAGCCTCGCCGAGAACGGATTCCTGCGTTACAGTTACCTGGGCGCTTTCGACCGGGCCATGCTGAAACTGGTGCGGAAATACGACATCCTCGACAGCGGGTACGCTTATAACCACCTAATGGATACGGCGAACCAAACACTCGCATTCAGTCACGGGACAACGGTTTTCGTATTCAACTGGCATCCCCGAAACAGCATTCCCGACTATGCGATCCCGGTTCCGGAACCGGGCCGTTACCGGATCGTACTAACTTCCGACGCTCCCGAATTCGGCGGTTACGGCCGGATCGACCCGGCTGTGAAAGCGTTCAGTTTTTCGCAGACCGACGGCGACGGCAGTACGCGGCCATACATTCGCATCTACAATCTGTGCCGATCGGCCCTTGTGCTAACAAAAATAAACCGTTAAATAAATTAAGCGCATGAATTATATTGATTTAAAGAATATGGACACTCATAAAAACTACTTTATTTTTCGTCCTGCCGCCACCGATTTCGATGCCCTGACAGCACTCTGGGAAGCGTCGGTGCGCGCTACGCATCACTTTTTGGACGAGGCGTATATCCTCTACCTGAAACCGCTGATCCGGAACGAATACCTGAAAAGCGTCGAACTGTACGGCTTGCGCGGGAACGACGGCGCGATCGTGGCTTTCATGGGGGTATCCGAACGTAAAATCGAAATGCTGTTCGTCGATCCCGCCTTCCGGGGGATGGGCCTGGGGCGGCATTTGGTAGAATATGCAATCGACCGCCTGCACGTTACCCGTGTGGACGTCAACGAGCAAAACGAACAGGCGGCGGGTTTTTACGCCCGCCTGGGATTCCGATACGTTTCCCGTAGCGAAACCGACGGTTCCGGCAGACCCTATCCGATCCTGCATCTGGAATTGCCGCATTCCGGAATGTAGTTGCGCCGCCTAACGTATCGGATTCGTTCAGATTGGATACAATGCTTATTTTCAGTAAACTATAAGACAGAAGTATATGCCGTCTCCTTCATTTCGCCGGGCATCAGAAACACGCATATCCGCTGTGCTTGCCGCAATGTCAGATCCGTATCGAATGCGACGATCGTAACGCCCGGATTCGGAGAATCGTAAGTATTTTCCGAAACGGCCGGGCGGATTATCCACCGGACGGGCGTCTGCGAAGCGATCCGCACGTAGCACCGCTTCCCCTCCTTTTCCAGCAACAGAACGCTGTCCGACAAAATCCGGGGCGTGGCTTCCGTGACGAGCGTCCAGCGCATCCGAGTATAATAGAGTCCCGGCTCCACTCGGTCTTCGATAACCGCATAAGAGTCGTCCACCATCGCTACGGCCCGCTCCGCATACCGCACCTGACCTTCGTAAACCGGGGTCAGATCCATCGCAACGTAACGGAGCCGGGCCGAATCGCACCAATCCTTTATCTGCACTTTTCCTTTAATTGACTGCGGTTTATCATTAAATGTAAGCGTATTATGCGCTTTATTATTATATCTAAAAACTTCCCATCGCTGCGACCCTTGCGCTCCGTTCCACAGATCCACCCCGCGTTTTTCGAGCCGGTCGTAATCCTCTCCGCCCATATCGATCGCCCAGCGCACCCCGTCGGCCTCGAAAATAAAACTGCCGACATCCATGTGGGCATGACTGGCTCCCGGCGTTCCCATTTTAACCCCCACATACAGAGCGTCCGGATCGTTCCAGCCGGAACGCATTAAGAAAACGGGATTATCGCCGCCGCCTTTCCAATATAGGGTTTCCGGCACGGTCGGTTTGTCGAGCGACGCTCCCTGCCCCCAGACGAACAGCAACGGGAGCAGCCGATCCTGCAGGTGATTTTTGCGGCTGTCCGCCTGTAATAACCGGCCCTGATTGCAAAGAATCGATGCGTCTCCCGTTTTTCGGTAAAACCAAAACAGAGCCGGGAGCAATCCTGCGTCGGCGCTGCAATCGGAATAACAGAACGAGCGCAACTGCGGAGTGACCATGTGCAGCATGAATTTCCCGGATTCCAGAAAACCGGGAGCATCGCACAACCCGAAGTCCATCCCGAAAGCATTCTCCATAGCGCTGATGAGCAATACATTGAAAGAAGTTCCGTATTCCCAGTAAGCGTATCCTTCCGGATAAGCCCCGTCCGGCGCGTAATGGCGCATCGGGATACGTACTTTTTCGACAGCGCGTTCGATCGTCCGCCGGGCCAGGTCGGGTTCCGTCTCGGCGACCGCCAGCGCCCCGTAAGCCATGCCGCAATGGCACACCTGATTCCAATTGGTCGGCGCTTTCAGGATCGCGTCGTGCTCTTTCCCGAACGAAGGTTTCAGTCCCTTTTCGAGAATTGCGGTACGGATCGTTCGCCGCGACGTTTCGGACAGTTTCGGATAGAGCCAGTCGTAACCGATCGCCAGGGCGGCGGTCATTTCGGCCACATCCAGAAAGTGGGACGGATTCCAGTCCGAGAATGAAGCCGCTTTCAGCATCTCGGCCTCGGCCCGGTCGGAATACCTCTTTTCACCGGTCATCCGGTAGGCAAATCCGAGGAAAAGGATGCGCCGCAGGTTTTCACGGGAGGTTGCCAGCAAACGCCGTCCCACGACGACCCGTTCGTTGACGGGAAGCCCGAGCATCGTATCGCATGCCTGCAAAATGGATTCGTACAACCCGTTCCATACCGGCAGTTTCGCTTGTTTTTTCAAAGCTTTCTCGGCCCCTTTGCATAACAGAATGCGCGGATGCGGAGGAAGTTTCCCGATATCTATCGAAACTTTATTATCGGCGCCGGATAACGTTGCAAAGAAAGAAATTACGACTACAAGTATGATACCTTTCGCATTCATTTTGGACGATTTTGAATTTTAACGAATTTTATAGAGCACCAACTCCGAAGGCGGCGGAATCGCCGCAGGCTTGCGGTCGTTGTTTGTCGGCGGCGTCTCCCAGCGCAATAGGTGATTGTCGCGCAGAAGCGTATGTACCCGCATACCCGGGAACGAAGACGCGACGGCACGAAGTTGCGCCGAAACCCGATCCGAAGCCTCCCGGGTTCCGACCGGCTGCAGGCTTTTCCCGTCGATCAGCACCCGGCTTTTCCTTTCCCGGATATGATCGTATCCGAAAGCGATTTTTCTGTCTTCGGCAACCTTCGGGGTGCCGATGCCCAGTTCGGTCGGCCTGGAACCCCAGCCCTGAATGTGCCAACGGCAATTCCAGCGGATCAGTCGCATCCGTTTCCAAACGCCGTCTTCGAACCGGGCAATAAAAAGTTGATTGTTACCGTCGTATTTCATGGTATCCGATCACAGGCCGGCGGTCGCTGCGATCGCGACGAACCACGCCAGCCATCGAGATTTTTTATTCATTAATTCCTGTTGTTTGTGTACCGGAACCGAATCTTCCGTAGGCGGAAAACCTGTCCCTAAACATTTACAAATGTCAATTATTTCCCCAAAGCAGGTAGGCGCCCGTCCCATAAATGCTTTTTCAACTTCTTGAACTGCCGGTGTCGGTAAATCGCTTCAAGATAATAATAATCAGCATAAACGATCGGAACATCTACCTCCGAATTTGCCGGTTTGCTACCCACCGAATGCATCAGGATAAAATTTCCGTTTTCCCCGACAGGGGCCGTATAACTGTCCGATGAGAGCGAAGCCAGCATCCGGTCGGCCGCGTCGGCATACTTCGGGTCGCTGTACAAAGCGAGTTCGTACAGAGCCGAAGCGGCGATGGCTCCGGCCGAAGCGTCGCGCGGTTCGTCCGGAATGTTCGGAGCGTCGAAATCCCAATAGGGGATCATGTCTTCCGGCAGGCGCGGATGATTCAGAATAAAGTCGGCAATCGCTTCTGCCTGCTGTAAATAACGTTCGTCTCCGGTGAACCGGTAGCAGGTCACGAATCCGTACAGTCCCCATGCCTGTCCGCGCGCCCAGGCCGAACCGTCGGCGTATCCCTGCGCCGTATTTTTCATCCGCACGGCTCCCGTCTGCGGATCGTAGTCGACGACGTGAAAAGAGCTGTGGTCGGCACGGTAGTGGTTTTCGAGCGTTTTATCGGCATGCGACACCGCAATTTTATAGAAACTCGAATCGCCGCTGTAAATCGCAGCGTTGAACAGCAGTTCGAGATTCATCATGTTATCGATGATAACCGGGCATTTCCAGCGTTTGTTCGGGTTCCACGACATAATCACGCCGGCCTCGGGTTGAAACCGCGTCGCCAGCGAACGCGCCGACTGAATCAGCACGTCCCGGTATGCCGGATCGCCGGTGATTCGGTAACCATTGCCGTAACTGCATCCCATTCGGAATCCGATGTCGTGATCCGAAGTCAGGTTTTTGATCCGTTCGAGTCGTTCGGTCTGTTCCGACGCGCGCGTTTTCCACTGCGGATCACCGGTCAGCTCGTACAGGAACCACAGCGAACCGGGGAAGAAACCGCTGATCCACCCTTCGTAAGCGCAGTAACGGTTCACCCCGTTCTGGAAATTTTGCGGGGATTTGCGTTCACCGGTAGCCATCAGTTTGTCGTACAGCCCGGCCGTTTGCCGCGCCGCCGATTCCGTATATTTTTTCACATCGATTCGCGGCGATTTGCTTTTGCAGTATGCGCCGTTCACCGACAGCAGAGCCGCGATGCCGAGCAGCGGCACCCATTTGTTCTTTTTCATAGTTTCAGGTCAGATTTTCGGTTTTACAACTGTTCGGCCGCCAATGCAACCGTTTGCACAAATGTAAAGCGTTTTTTCCGGAAAAGCAAACCGTTCCGGTGGGAAATATCGGGAAAGCATAGTAACAACAAAGCGTGTAGCGCAAATAAATTCGGGGAAAGATACGATCTGTAAAAAGGAATGATTATATTTGCAATCGGTTGCACGAAAGAAGCGAAGAAACCGTTTATGAAGACGAAAAAAATATCGATTTACGACATCGCGCGGAAGCTGGGGGTTTCGACTTCCACGGTATCGAGGGCGCTGCAGGATAACCCCGCGATCAGCGTCGAAATGCGCGACCGGATCCGGAAAACGGCCGAAGAAATGGGCTACAAACCCAATGTATTCGCCGTCAACTTGCAGCGGGGCAGCACCCGAACGATCGGAGTCGTGGTGCCGATGGTCAGCCGAAATTTTTTCTCCGTGGCGATCGACGGCATCGAGGAAGCCGCTTCGCAGCGGGGATACGACGTGATGATCTACCAATCCCGGAACGATCCGGAACGGGAAGTGCGGATACTGAACAGTTTTCTGCACGGCAAGGTGGACGGCGTGATCGCCTCGTTGGCATCGGGCGCCGAGGATTATACGCATTACCGGGCGTTATCCCGTTACGGTATGCCGCTGGTGCTTTTCGACCGTTACGCTCCCGAGCTGGACGCGGGCACCGTTTTGCTGGACGATTACAAAGGGGCCTTCGATACGGTCGAGCACTTGATCGGACAGGGATACCGCCAGATTTATCACTATGCCGGATCGCAACGCGTCAGCATTTGGAAAAACCGGAGGACGGGTTACGAGGACGCGCTGCGCCGTCACGGAATCGAACCGCTCTCCGACTGGATCGCCGAAGGTGCGACGACCGAAGAAGGAGGCTATAAAGCGATGGAACGACTGTTTGCCGCCGGGGAGACGCTGCCCGAAGCCGTCTTCTTCGCCGGCGATTATGCGGCTCTCGGGGCCTACCGGTCGCTGCGCGAACACGGACTCCGCGTCCCGGACGACATGGCGCTGGCCGGATTTGCCAACGAACCGTTCTGCGAGCTGATCACCCCCAGTTTCACTTCGGTCGAACAATTCGGTTACCGGATGGGAAGCGCCGCCGCGCAGATGCTGCTGGATAAACTCGACGGAGGGCCTTACATGGACATCGTGATTCCCCCTAAACTGATCGTCCGCGAATCCTCGCAACGGAAAAGAACCGAATAACAAATTTATTATTTGAAAAACGATATGCAATACGAAGAACGCTATGCCGCACACCCGGACGATGCGAAGGGGTACGACACCGACAGGCTCCGCAGGGAATTCCTGATCGAAAAACTGTTCGAACCGGACGATATCCGGCTCGTCTATTCGGCTTACGACCGACTGATCGTCGGAGGGATCATGCCGGTCGGCCGACCGCTCGAACTGACGCCGATCGACCCGCTGAAAGCTCCCTTTTTCCTGCATCGCCGTGAACTCGGGATCATCAACGTCGGCGGAAAAGGCACGGTACAAGCCGGCGACAACACGTTCGAACTGAATTACAAGGAGGCTCTCTACCTCGGCAGCGGCGACCGGACGGTAACGTTTCGTTCTGCGGACGCTTCCGCACCAGCCCTGTTCTACATCAATTCCGCACCGGCCCACCGGAACTATCCCGATCGGAAAGTAACCAAGTCCGACGCGGTCGTCGCCAAAATGGGCTCGCTCGAAGATTCGAACGCGCGCACGATCAATAAACTGATTGTCAAACAGGTGCTTCCGACCTGTCAGTTGCAAATGGGAATGACCGAACTCGAACCGGGCAGCGTGTGGAACACGATGCCGGCCCATACGCACAACCGGCGCATGGAAGCCTACTTTTATTTCGAACTTCCTGCGGACGCGGCCGTATGCCATTTTATGGGGCAGCCGCAACAGACCCGCCACATCTGGATGCGGAAACACCAGGCGGTGATCTCCCCGGCCTGGTCGATCCATTCGGCCTGCGCGACCCATAACTATACGTTCATTTGGGGCATGGCCGGCGAAAACCTCGATTACGGGGATATGGACACCTGCGCCGTAACCGATCTAAAATAACGAAGCGATGGATATACGAAAACTTTTCTCCCTGGAAGGACGTGTGGCGCTGGTAACCGGAGCCACACACGGTCTTGGCATGGCAGTGGCGACGGCGCTGGCAGGAGCCGGGGCTACGCTGGCGGTCAACGGACATTCGGCCGACCGGCTCGACAAGGCGCTGAAAACATATGAGAACAAAGGAATCGACGCAAAAGGCTATTTGTTCGACGTGACCGACGAGCAGGCCGTCGCCGAAGGTGTCGCCCGGATCGAACGGGAAGTGGGCCCGATCGACATCCTGGTCAACAATGCGGGGATTATCAAGCGGATTCCGGCGCTGGAAATGACGTTGCCGGAGTGGAACGAGGTAATTGCGACCGACCTGACGTCGCCTTTTCTGATGTCGCGGGCGGTCGCCGCCGGAATGATCCGCCGCGGACACGGCAAGATCGTCAACATGTGTTCGATGATGAGCGAGGTCGGGCGCAGCAGCGTAACGGCTTACGCCGCGGCCAAAGGAGGATTGAAAATGCTGACGAAAAATCTGGCAACCGAATGGGCGAAACACAACATCCAGGTCAACGGCATCGGCCCCGGCTATTTCGCGACCGAACAGACGGCGCCGATCCGCGTGAACGGTAATCCGTTCAACGAATTCATCGTCAGCCGCACCCCGGCATCGCGCTGGGGCGATCCGGAGGACCTGGCCGGAGCGGCCGTGTTCCTCGCATCGCGGGCGTCGGATTTTGTAAACGGACACATTCTGTATGTCGACGGCGGTATCCTGGCTTCGCTGGGGCGGGCCGCCAATGAAAACTAAAATGATATCGCATATGAAACTGATTTTATTGGCTGTCGCATCGTGCGCGCTGACATGGGCGTCGTGCACGCGGGAATTGGTCGTCGAGGTAACGAATCCGACCGGTCTGGAACGAATTTACGAAACGGTGGAAATTCCCTGGGCAAAAGTCGAATCCGCGCTGCCGGGCGTCGCGCCGCAGGAAGTCGTGGTACTGACACCCGACGGGGATACGTTGCCGTGCCAGGCCGTGACGCTCGGCGAAGAAACGCCGCAGAGCCTGATTTTCCAGGTATCTCTGATCGGCGACGCTTCGGAAAAATACCAGATCCGCAAAGGTCGTCCGGCTCCGCCGACACCGCAGGTATTCGGGCGACTGGTGCCCGAACGAATGGACGATTTCGCCTGGGAAAACAACCTGATCGGTTTCCGTATGTACGGCCCGGCCCTGCAGGCAACCGGCGAGATCAGCAACGGGATCGACATCTGGCAAAAACGCACGCGCGACCTGGTCGTGGATAAATGGTATAAAAACGGCGATTACCACACCGACCACGGAGAAGGGCTCGACTGCTACAAAGTAGGCCGGACGCTCGGCGCCGGAGCGATGGCTCCTTACCTGAACGATACGGTCTGGCTCGGAAACAATTTCGTCGAATCCAGGATTCTGGACAACGGCCCGATCCGGATCACGTTCGAACTGACCTACGCTCCGTACCGAGTCGGCGACCGGCCGGTAACCGAAAAGCGGATCATCTCGCTGGATGCCAACACCCGCTTCAACCGGGTGACCGAGATCTACGACCGGTCGATGGAAGCGGCAGCGGGCATCGTACTGCGGGACGGAGGCGAACGAATGCAGGACGGACATTGCATCGCCTATTGGGAACCGGCGGCCGGTAACGACGGAAATACCGGCATCGGCGTAGTATTTCCCGAGGGCATCGCGCAGAGCGTCGAGAACTGCGGTCACTTGCTGGCGCTTACGTCCGTAAAAGCGAACGAACCGTTCACCTATTACACCGGCGCAGGCTGGAGCAAAGCCGGTACGGAAGATGCGAAAGCGTGGTTCGAAGAGGTGAAAAACGAATCCGCCAGACTCGCCGCTCCGCTGGTCGTCGACATCCGGTAACCGACCGGGATCATTCCGGACAAAACGTAAAGGCCGACGGTGCGAACCGCCGGCCTTTACCGGTAAAATACGGGTTAAATTTTTTATTTTCCGACCGGGGTATTACTTTTGCCGATGCAATCCAACCCCGAATTTATGAAACGATTTTTTCGATCCGCCCTACTGCTGCTGTCCGTACTGTCGACCGCAGGCTGCAATCGTCCGTCCGACAAGGGAGCCGGTATTTCCGACCTGCAAACCCGTTACTGGAACAACGAAAGCGTCCGCAAAGGACTCTATGTAAAAAATGTGCCCGCAACGGGCGTAAATGCCGTTTCGGAAGCGGTCATTTGCCTGGCCGGCCGGGAATACCATGCTACCGGAGTGAACTGCTACGGCCTTTTTTCGTATTGCCTGAAAGACGGCGGAATCGACCTTACCGACGCCTACGCTTCGCTGGATATACTGAAAGAACAGGGCGTCGGCGTCGTCCGTTTCAATTGCGGCGTCTTTTACAGCGAGGAACTCCCCGCCTATACGGATCACCGGGACGACTACCTGGCTGCGCTTCGCAAAGTCGCCGCTTATGCCCAGCAGTGCGAAATCGGCCTGATCCCGAGCTTTTTCTGGAACTACTCGGCCGTTTCGCTCTACTACGGCGAACCTTACCGCTGCTGGGGAAAAGCAGGTAGCCGGACAGTCGGTTTCCTCATGCGATACACCGAGGACGTCGTAACGGCTCTGCGGGAATACAAGAGTATTTTCGGTTGGGAATTCGGCAACGAACTGAATTTGCAGGCCGACCTGCCGAACTGGCAGGAGCGGTTCGATACGGAAGATCCCGCCAATTGGACGAAAGGGGACGACATTCATTTCGCATTCCGTACTTTCGCCGATATCGTCCGGACGAAGGATCCCGACTCGCGGATGATCCTGTCGGGCAACGCGACCCTCAGGCCTTCCCAGTACCATCAGTACGTCGAAAACTCCTGGGATACGGACGATACCGGACAGTACCGTGCGATTACGAACCTGTTCAATCCGTATCCGATCAATACCGTAACCGAACACGTTTACGAAACCGGCCGAAAATTTTCCGACTGCGGAAAGGTGTCGCTCGACCGGCAGCTCCGGGAAGCGATGTATGCCGCACGAACGCTCAACAAAGCATATGTGGTCGGCGAATTCGCAGGCGTGTTGCAGTCCGAAGAGGCTTACCGCAAGTATTACGACGCTTTCCTGGACGCGGGAGTACAACTCACCCTGCTGTGGAATTTCGCGTTGAGAGGAGATGTCGAACATAGTTTCACGGCGACGGAGCCTCGGGGACAGTACCTATTCGGCCTGATCCGGGAATACAACGAAAAATATGCCCGAGAAACGGGGAAGTGAACACTCGACAAAAAACGAAAACGGATCTCGACGAGATCCGTTTTCGTTTTATAACATCCGGGTGTGCCGCGTTACGATTGTTGGCCGTTTTCGCCGGATTCTTCTTGAGACTCTTCGTTCCCGGTTTTGAATTCGGTCATTCCCGAAGCGACCAGCAGGTTATACCACGTCGCCATTTTTTTCATGTCGGAAACATGAACCCGGCTGCGATCGTATTCGGGCAGCACTTCGGCAAAATATTTTTTCAGCGCTTCGGCGGGAGACTTGGGATCGATCGTCTGCTTACCTTCGCATTTCTCATAAATCTTTTGGAAAACCTCGGCCAACGGCATGTCTTCCCCGTCGGTGAAAATAGCGATCTCTCCGAGCGAGCTGACCCTTGCGGTCGCCGGGGCGCAGGTGCGCGTTCCGTCGGCCAGCGATTCGACGATGATGCCGTTGCGGCTCTGCGCCACGAACTTGAACAATCCTCCCTGACCCGAGATGGCCAGAACATCTTTCAACTTCATAAAACTTGTTTTTGGTTTTGCGGTTCCAAAAGTACAATAAAAAACCGAAAATGCATTGCTTTTCGGAAATGTCGCACAAATTAAATATTCCGGTAACATCCGCTCGCTATAATTTGCATACCGGTTCGCAGCGACGGCTCCCGAGGCTTTCCCGGGGAACGCCGTTTCGTTGCGGAGCTGTCGCTGCAAACCGGAGCCCCAGTAAACGAGCCTTCGGCACACGAAACAAACCGATAAAATGCCCCCGGATCGGTGTCGAAATTAGGTTTTTGCGGTTTTTTTCCCTATTATTGCAGGTTGAAAAGCGCGGAGAAATTTTCCGCGCCGGAAGGCTCGCCGAACGGCAAAAAGGCGGATCGTCCGGTTGGTGCCGAAAGACTAAACGTAATTTATGAAAAATAAACCGATGAAAGTATTGAAATTTGGCGGGACTTCGGTCGGTTCCGAAAAAGGGCTATCGCAAGTAAAGAAAATCGTGGAATCCTGTTCCGAGGATGTGATCGTAGTGGTATCGGCCTTGGGAGGCATAACGGATCAACTGTTGCTTACGGCTCGTCTGGCTGCTGCCGGCGACGAAGCTTATATGCCCCAGTGTACGGCCATGATCGCCCGCCACAACGAACTCGTCGAAAAGATCGTGCTGCCCGAAAACCGGCCGGGAGTTCAAAACCGGCTGGATGAACTGCTGGACGAACTGAGCAATATTTTCAAAGGGGTTTACCTGATCCGGGATCTCTCCCCGAAAACGACCGACATGATCCTCAGCTACGGGGAACGGCTTTCGTCGGAGATCGTATGCGGCGCGGTTGCCGGTTCGGTTCGGTACGATGCGCGGGAATTCATCAAAACCAAACCGCTGTTCAACCGCCATGTGGTCGATTTCGCATCCACCGAAAAATTGATCGAACGCCGTTTCGAAAAGATGCCTCACGTGGCGATCGTCCCCGGTTTCATCGCAACCGACCTGGCCAACGGCGACGCGACGAATCTCGGCCGAGGCGGATCGGACTATACGGCGGCCATCCTCGCATCGACGCTGAAAGCGTCCGCGCTGGAGATATGGACGGACGTGGACGGCTTTATGACCGCCGACCCGAAGGTTATCAACGATGCGTACGTGATCGAGCACCTGAGTTACGTCGAAGCGATGGAGCTATGCAATTTCGGAGCGAAGGTGATCTATCCGCCGACGATCTTCCCGGCTTACCACAAAAATATTCCGATCGTGATCCGCAATACGTTCAACCTGGATTCGAAAGGCACGGCCATTTCCCGGGAGTCGTCGGGGGATGCCAGCCGGGCGATCAAAGGGATTTCGTCGATCAACGACACCTGCCTGATCACGATCCAGGGCTTGGGCATGGTCGGCGTTATCGGCGTCAACTACCGGATTTTCAAAACGCTCGCCAAATCGGGAATCAGCGTATTCCTCGTCTCGCAGGCGGCGTCCGAAAATACGACCTCGATCGGCGTGCGCAACGACGACGCGGATCTCGCGATGGAAGTGCTGACTGAAGAGTTCGCGCAGGAAATCGCGCTGGGGGAAATCAATAAGATCAAAAAAGAACCGAATCTCGCCACGATCGCGATCGTCGGCGAAAATATGAAACACACGCCGGGTATCGCCGGAAAACTGTTCGGCACGCTCGGCCGCAGCGGGATCAATGTGATCGCCTGCGCGCAGGGGGCTTCGGAAACCAACATTTCGTTCGTGGTGTCGCTCGACAGCTTGCGCAAGACGTTGAACGTGCTTCACGATTCGTTCTTCCTGTCCGATTACCAGGTGTTGAATATCTTTATCGCCGGAGTGGGACTGATCGGAAGCAACTTGCTGGAACAGATCCGCCTGCAGCAGGCCAAGCTGATGAAGGAAAATTCCTTGCAGATCCGGGTGGTCGGCGCGACCAACTCCAAACGGTATATCGTCGACCGCGACGGTCTCGACCTGAAGACCTATCGCGACGAACTCCGGCGTTCGGAAAACGTCTCGACGCCGGCGGCATTCCGGGATGCGATCCTGTCGATGAATATTTTCAACTCCGTTTTCGTGGACTGCACGGCCAGCGCCGAGGTTGCGGATATCTACAAGGATCTGCTGGAGCACAACGTTTCGGTCGTGGCCGCCAACAAGACCGCGGCGTCGTCCGAATACGACCGTTACCACGAACTCAAATCGATTGCCCGTAAACGGGGAGTCAAGTTCCTATTCGAAACGAATGTCGGAGCGGGCCTGCCAATCATCAATACGATCAGCGATCTGATCAACAGCGGCGACCGCATCCTGAAAATCGAAGCGGTGGTTTCCGGAACGCTAAATTATATTTTCAACGAGATGAGCGCGACCGTGCCGATGAGCAAAGCGATCAAAATGGCACAGGAAGCCGGTTATGCCGAACCCGACCCGCGGATCGACCTGAGCGGCATGGACGTAATCCGCAAACTGGTGATTCTCTCCCGCGAAGCCGGGTACCGAGTCGAACAAGCCGACGTGAAAAAGCACCTGTTCATCCCCGAAAAATATTTTGAAGGATCGGTCGAGGATTTCTGGCGTAAAATTCCCGAGATCGACGCCGAATTCGAACAGCGCCGCAAAAAGCTCGAAGCGAGCGGTAAGCGCTGGCGTTTCATCGCCACGATGGAAAACGGCAAGACCGAAGTGGGATTGCGCGAGGTAGACAGCGAAAGCCCGTTCTACCACCTGGCCGGCAGCAACAACGTAATCCTGCTGACAACCGAACGCTATAAGGAGTATCCGATGCAGATCAAAGGATACGGAGCCGGAGCCGGCGTAACGGCAGCCGGAGTGTTCGCCGATATCATCAGTATCGCGAATATCCGGTAACGTAACAGAAAAACACGAAACCGATGCGTAGCTTCCTTTTTCTTTCGTTCGTATTCGGACTGATGCCCCGGCTTCTGTTTGGACAGCATGCGGTGGCCACTTACCGGATGCCTATCGACGACCGGGGAATCCTTATTTCGCCGAGCGAGCCCGGCGAGCGGTATTATGAATCGGACGGTCGGGGTATGCGCGAACCCAATATCTACAAGGTCGGGGACACCTATTACCTGTTTTACGATGGGGCCGCTACGCACGAGGGACATCAGCCGGGCGATACGGATGCGGAGAATCACCTGTGGCGTACCCACCTGGCCAAAAGCAAGGATCTGAAAAACTGGGAACGGCTGGGGCCGAAACTCAAATGCGGCGTCGACGACGATCCGCAAGGCGCCGAAAAGGGCTACAAGGACTTTTGGAGCGCATCGAGCGCATGGCTCTATTACGACCGGGACACGAAGTATTGGTACGCCTACTACCTGGGGGCGGACGGAGCCGCCCCGATCGGGGACGACGTAGGGACGCCGGCCGTCTATTATTCGAGTTGTCTGGCGAAAGCCGAAACCAAAGGCCCGAAAGGAATCGAAGGCGAATGGAAGCAAATCAACCGCGAACCGGGGAAAGAGAAATCGGTACTTTTCTACAAAGGCACTAACGGCACTTTCCCGCAGGGGATCACCGTTCCGGGCCCCGTGATCGTAAACCCGAAATGGCAGGGCAAAAAAGATACGGCCAACCTGAAATACATGATGTTCGCGACCTGCGGGGCGAATATCGCGATTGTCCGTTCGAACGACCTCGAAGCGGTGCAGGATTGGGACGGCGATCCGAATCCGCAAGGATGGCGGGTCGACAAGCCGATACTGGGACCCCTGATCGAGATCCCGGGCGGATTCGCCGGCGTGCCGGCGAGCTGGGAAAGGATTCCCAACGACCGTCAGAACAAGACGGCCCCCGAAAATGCGAATTACTATTTCGACCCCGTTTCGGGTTACCATTTTCTGTTCACCAACCAATTCAACCAGCAGTACAACGCGACCGATTGCAACGTCGTGTACTGGACGAAAGACGTCGATCACTGGGACGACCGCAACAGTGCCGTAGTCGTGGATGCAAAGTGCACCAAAGACGGATGGGCGACCGGAGCGATCGGTTTCCCTTCGGTGCTCAGGGTCGACGACGAAACCTTACTGCTGGTTTACGACGCCATCAAAGGAAATTCGATCGGGCATACGCCCCGGCACATCGGATACGGATATTGGAAAATACCGAAGTTCGACGAAACGGGCAAACCGGTTTCCGCAGTACTGAATAAATAGAAATACGAAGAATGATATGAAGACGACGAATGATCCGATATTCATAAAGGAAGCGATAAAAACCAGTTCCGACATGTGGTTTCTGGGCTGGTGCGAAGCCAACGGCGGCAATATCAGTCAGCGTCTGGAACCCGACAAGATGGCGGGCCTACCGCTCGCGGTCAAATCGGACTGGACCCCGGCGCGCGTTTCGCTGCCGAACCTGGCCGGCGAAAAATTCATGTTTTCGGGGACTACCCGTTTTTTGAGGAATATCAGCATCGCTCCCGAAAAAAACCTGGGCGTGATCGAAATGGATTCCAAGGGGGAGAACTACCGGGTACTGTGGGGATTCGAACCGGAAGGACGGCCCACCAGCGAACTGCCAGCCCACTTGAAATCGCACAGCGTAGCCAAAGAGGTCTCGGAGGGAGCGGATCACGTCGTGATCCATACTCACACGCCGAACCTGATCGCGCTCACTTACCTGCATGAGCTGACGACCCCGCTGCTCAGCAAACTGCTTTGGCAGTCGCATGTGGAGTGCGTCGTCGGATTTCCGCAGGGCATCGAATTCATCCCGTGGATGATGGCCGGCGGCGACGAAATCGCCGACGCTACGGCCGCAGCCTTCCGCAAACGGTCGATGGCCATGTGGCAGCATCATGGGGTATTCGCCCGGGGACGCAACCTGGACGCGGCGTTCGGCCTGATCCACATGGCCGACAAGGCGGCGGGTATCTACCTGAAGGCAATGGCCGCCGGCGGTATGCGCTGCGCGCCGTCTACGGATGTGGTGCGCCGGATCGCCGCCAATTTCCATGTAACTCCCGCCCCCGATTGCATCGATGCCGATACGTCGGCGTTAATGATACGCCGGGATTAAAACGATCACGAAAACGACGAGCCGACATGAAAGCGTTTTTTACCATATTGCTGCTGGGGTGCTTGAGCACGGGCCTTGCGGGGGGAAAAACGGTTCCTGTTATCGACAACGAACCGGTGGGCGAGGTTAACCGGCTGTGGGACCTCGCCCTGTTGAGTCGGGTTCCGCAAGTCGAGTGGCTGGACGATGCGCCCGGCGACGGGGTGCGTTCGTTGCTGTTGCGCAGCGTCGATTATCAGGGCAAACCGACCCGGGTTTTCGCTTATTACTCCGACCCCGATTTACTAGCGAACCGCCCGCACGGGAAAAAGAAGTATGCGGGCGTCGTACTGCTTCACGGAGGCGCCGGATGGGCTTTCCGGCAATGGGTCGAAAAATGGGCGGCCGAAGGGTATGCCGCCATTGCGATCGATCTGTGCGGCAACGGGCCGGAGATCCGGCCGCTGCCCGACGGAGGGCCGAATCTCGGCGACGACGAAGCCGTATTCATGCAGGCAGAAAACGGAGACATGAAACGTTCGTGGACTTATCACGCCATCTCGTCTGCAATTCTGGCGCACTCGCTGCTGCTTTCCATGAAACAGGTGGACGCGGACAAGACGTGCCTGACGGGCATCAGTTGGGGCGGTTACCTGACCTGTATCGTCGCCGCGCTCGATAACCGCTTCAAAGCCGCGGCGCCGGTGTACGGATGTGGATACATGGACGAACTGAAATTCTTCGACTACGGCATGAGCAAGCTGTCGGCCGACGGAAAAGCACGGTGGATGCGCGATCTGGACCCGTCCGTGTATCTCCCGTACGTCGGCATCCCGATGCTGATGGTCAACGGAAACACCGATACCGCTTTCGATGTGCCCCAGTACCAGAAAAGCTGCCGCCTGATTCCGCAGCATTTCCGCGAAGTTTGCATCCGTCCCGGTATGCGGCACGGACATTACGAAGGGTGGGAACCGGCCGAAATCCGGTGTTTTTTCGAAAGCGCGGTCGGCGACGGATATCCGCCGATCCGGATAACGGACGTAAGCCTGGACGACAGTCTGCGGGTTTCGTTCCGCACAGGCATATTTCCCTATTCGGCCGAGTTTTACTATACGAACGATACGCTGTCGGACAACGCGCACCGGGTATGGCACACGGTCGGGGGGACGTTGAACCGCGAAAAGGGGACTTTCACGGCACCGCTGCCGCAGGAAGGGTTCCGGTTCGGATTCGTAACGCTGAAAGACGTCCGGTTGATGTCCGTTTCGACGGAGTTCATCAGCCCCGAATAATTTGAAATTTTAAAATACGACATATGAAATACATCATTGTCTTGGGCGACGGCATGGCCGACGAGCCGATCGAAGCCCTGGAAAACAAAACTCCGCTGCAAGCGGTTTCCAAACCGGCCATCGATTGGGTGGCGGCGCACGGTCGCAGCGGAATGCTCGCTACGGTTCCTGCCGGATTCGCTCCGGGCAGCGAAATCGCCAATTTGTCGGTACTCGGCTACGACGTTCCGAAAGTTTTCGAGGGACGCGGCTCGCTGGAAGCCGCCAGTATGGGAGTCAAGATCGAAGACGGGGAGATGGCCATGCGCTGCAACCTGATTACGATCGAGGACGGAAAAATCAAAAACCATTCGGCCGGACACATTTCGAATGCGGAAGCCGCCGAACTGATCGCCTTCCTGCAAAAAGAACTCGGCGGCGAGGACGTCAACTTCTTTCCGGGAGTTTCATATCGGCACCTGCTGAAAATCAAGGGAGGAAGCAAACGCATCGTTACGACGCCTCCGCACGACGTGCCGGGCACTCCCTACAAAGACGTTTTGGTCAGGGCCGCCGACACCGACGGAGAGCCGACCGCTGGGCAGTTGAACGAACTGATCGAACGTTCGATGGCATTGCTGGAAAACCATCCGGTCAACCTGGCCCGCAAAGCGGCCGGAAAAGATCCGGCGAACAGCATTTGGCCGTGGTCGCCGGGCTATCGCCCGCAGATGCAGACGCTGATGCAGCGTTACGGAATCGGCAGCGGCGTAGTGATTTCGGCGGTAGACCTGATCAAAGGAATCGGCGTCTATGCCGGCCTCGAATCGATCGATGTCGAAGGCGCTACGGGGCTTTACAATACGAATTACGAGGGGAAAGCGCAGGCTGCCATCGAAGCGCTCCGCACGCACGATTTCGTGTTTTTGCACATCGAAGCCAGCGACGAAGCGGGGCACGAGGGCGATGTCGCGCTGAAGATGAAAACGATCGAATACCTCGACCGGCGCATCGTCAAACCGATCCTCGACGCCGTTTCGACCTGGGACGAGCCGGTTTCGATCGCCATCCTGCCGGATCACCCGACTCCGTGCGCGCTCCGCACCCACACGTCGAAACCGATCCCGTTCACGATCTACCGGACGAACGAACCGGGCGACGACGTGCAGGCGTTCGACGAATTCGCAGCCCGGAAAGGCAGCTATGGCGACCTTTCGGGCGATCAGTTCATGGAACGATTCATTTTAAGAAAATAGTACGAAAAGCGGCCAGCAGGCCGTCGGTAAAAGCAAAAAAACGATGAAATATTACAGCACGAACCATACGGCGCCGGAAGTTGCGCTCGGCGAAGCGGTCGTCCGCGGCCTGGCTCCCGACAAGGGACTCTACATGCCCGAACGAATTGAAAAACTGCCCCGTTCGTTTTACGACGGAATCGCATCCATGTCGTTCCACGAGATCGCCTGCCGTGTAGCGGAGGCGTTTTTCGGAGACGACATCGAGCATGAAACGCTGCGAAAGATCGTCTGCGATACGTTGAGTTTCGAAACGCCGGTCGTCCGGGTCGAACCGGGAATTTATTCGCTCGAACTGTTTCACGGGCCGACTCTGGCATTCAAAGACGTCGGAGCCCGTTTCATGGCCCGAATGCTGTCCCACTTTATCGGTCGCGACAACGGTCGGGTGACCGTGCTGGTCGCCACGTCGGGCGATACCGGCAGCGCCGTAGCCAACGGTTTCCTCGGCGTGGAGGGCATCGACGTCGTGGTGCTCTACCCGAAAGGCAAGGTCAGCGAGATCCAGGAAAAACAGTTTACGACGCTCGGCCGGAACATTACGGCCCTTGAGATCGACGGCACGTTCGACGACTGCCAACGGCTGGTCAAAAGCGCTTTCCTCGATCGGGAACTGAACGAACGTTTCCGGCTGACTTCGGCCAATTCGATCAACGTAGCCCGCTTCCTGCCGCAGGCATTCTACTACTTCAACGCTTACGCGCAGATGCGCAGGGCAGGGGAGAACGGGGAGATCGTAGTCAGCGTTCCGAGCGGTAATTTCGGCAACATCACGGCCGGCCTGTTCGCCAAACGGATGGGATTGCCGGTAAAACGTTTCATCGCGGCCAACAACAGCAACGACATTTTCCTGCAATACCTGATTACGGGCGTTTACATGCCGCGGCCGTCGGTCGCTACGCTGGCCAATGCGATGGACGTGGGCGATCCGAGTAATTTCGTGCGCGTGCTGGATCTGTACGGCCAGTCGATCGACGCGATCCGGGCCGACATCAGCGGCGCACGGTACAGCGACGACCGGATCCGTTCGATCCTGGCCGACACGCTGAAACGAACCGGATACCTGCTCGACCCGCACGGAGCCTGCGGTTATCAGGCATTGAAAGAGGGACTGCAAGCGGGCGAAACGGGCGTCTTCCTCGAAACGGCGCATCCGGCCAAATTCAAAGATACGGTAGAGCCGATCATCGGGCAGCCTGTTGCCGTTCCGCAGCGGCTGGCCGAATTCATGAAAGGGCAGAAACTATCGGTAGGACTTCCGTCCGACTTCGATACGTTCAAACGATTTTTATCGGACAGGCAATAACGAAACATACTTCGAAAACGGGCGGCACTTTACAAAAGGGGCCGCCCGTTTTGCGGGAAAACTTCCCGATTCGGCCATATAAAAGCAGAGACGACCCCAAAGGGGATCGTCTCTGTTCGTAATAAGGAAGCGCGCTTAGGCTTCCATCTTGCCGTGGCAGTGTTTGTATTTCTTCCCGCTGCCGCAGGGGCACGGATCGTTTCGTCCCACCTTCTTCTCGACATGCACGGGAGCAGGCTTGCTTTTCTCCCTGGAACCGGCGGCTGCGGCCGCCTCGTTCCGCGAGGTCTGCAACTGAGACAGATCCGTTTTGGGCTGCGGCATTTGCTGCTTGGTCACGTCCGGATTTTCCTTGACGGGAACGAAAGCTTTGAACAACGTCGAAAGAATTTCGCGATTTCCTTTTTCCAGCATTTTGCTGAACAAATTGTAAGACTCGAACTTGTAGATCAACAACGGGTCTTTCTGCTCGTACGAAGCATTCCGGACGCTCTGGCGCAGATCGTCCATTTCGCGTAGGTGCTCTTTCCAGTCTTCGTCGATGATGACCAGCATGATCACCTTGCTGAAATGCTTGAATACCTCCTTGCCTTCGCTGTCATAAGCTTTTTTAAGGTCTACCGGCACATTGAACACACGACGTCCGTCGGACACCGGAACGTAGATATTCTCGTACTGAGCGGCGTTCTTTTCGTACACGTTTTTGATAACCGGATAGGTAGTCGCCGCAATGCTCGCCATGCGACGGGCATAGGCGTCCTGGAAATCCTTAACGACCATACCGGCCAACACCTCGCGCTTTTTCTTGGCCTCTTCGAACTCGTTCTCGTTGAACGAAGGCTGCACGGCCACCTGGCGGATCATCTCGAACTTGAAGTCCTCGTATTCGCCGTCGCCGTACGTCTCGACGAAACTTTCGGCGAAATCGACCATGATGTTGTTCAGATCGACCTCGATCCGCTCGCCGTAAACGGCATGGCGGCGGCGGGTATAAATCACTTCGCGCTGGGCGTTCATCACATCGTCGTATTCGAGCAGGTGCTTACGGATACCGAAGTTGTTCTCCTCTACCTTACGTTGCGCGCGTTCGATCGCCCGCGACATCATACCGGCTTGGATCACTTCGCCTTCCTTCAATCCCATTCTGTCCATCAGTCCGGCGATCCGTTCCGAACCGAACAGCCGCATCAGGTTATCTTCCAGCGATACGAAGAACAGCGACGAACCGGGGTCTCCCTGACGTCCGGCACGTCCGCGCAACTGACGGTCGACCCGGCGTGACTCGTGCCGTTCGGTACCGATGATTGCCAGACCGCCGGCGGCCTTCACTTCGTCGGTCAGCTTGATGTCGGTACCGCGACCGGCCATGTTGGTGGCGATGGTCACCTGTCCTTTGCGTCCGGCTTCGGCCACAACCTGCGCCTCAAGCTGGTGCTGCTTGGCATTTAGAACATTGTGCTTGATCCCGCGCAGTTTCAGCATACGGCTCAGCAACTCGGAAATCTCGACCGAAGTAGTGCCTACCAGCACCGGACGTCCGGCCTCGACCAATTTGGCTATCTCTTCGATAACGGCGGCATATTTCTCCCGCTTGGTTTTATAGATTACGTCGTCCTTGTCGTCGCGGATCACCGGACGGTTGGTCGGAATGACGATGACATCCAGCTTGTAGATATTCCAGAGTTCGCTGGCTTCGGTTTCGGCCGTACCGGTCATACCGGCCAACTTGTGGTACATACGGAAATAATTCTGCAACGTAACGGTCGCGAACGTCTGCGTGGCAGCTTCGACCTTCACGCGCTCTTTCGCTTCGATAGCTTGGTGCAGCCCGTCCGAATAACGGCGGCCTTCCATGATACGCCCCGTCTGTTCGTCGACGATCTTCACCTTGTTGTCGATCACCACGTATTCGACATCCTTTTCGAACATGCTGTAAGCCTTCAACAACTGACTGACCGTATGAAGACGTTCCGAACGGATCGCATAGTCGTTCAGCACCTCGTCCTTTTTCGCCGCCTTTTCTTCGGGGCTCATATCGCTTTTCTCGATGTCGGCGACGATGGACCCCATATCGGGCAGCACGAAAAATTTCTCCTCGTTGACGCTTTTCGACAGCACTTCCTGTCCCTTATCCTGCAGCTCGACCGAATTGAGTTTTTCGTCGATCACGAAAAACAGGTCGTCGACGATTTCCGGCATACGCCGGTTATTATCCTGCATGTAAATATTTTCAGTCTTCTGCATCAGCGCCTTGATACCGTGTTCGCTGAGGTATTTGATCAGCGGCTTGTACTTCGGCAGCGCTTTATGGGCCCGGTAAAGCAGAATGCCCCCTTCTTCGGTTTTACCCTCCGCAATCAGCTTCTTCGCATCGGCGACGAGCTGAGTCACCTGATTCCGTTGCAGATTGAACAGGTTCTCGACCGCCCCGCGGTATTGCTCGAACATCTGGTCGTCTCCTTTGGGAACCGGCCCAGAAATGATCAGCGGCGTCCGCGCATCGTCGATCAACACCGAGTCGACCTCATCGACGATCGCATAGTGGTGCTTACGCTGCACCAGGTCGTCCGGCGAGAACGCCATGTTGTCGCGCAGGTAGTCGAAACCGAACTCGTTGTTCGTCCCGAACGTAATATCGGACATATAAGCCTTGCGGCGCGCTTTCGAATTGGGCTGATGTCGGTCGATGCAATCCACCGACAATCCGTGGAACTGATACAGCGGCCCCATCCATTCGGAGTCGCGGCGCGCCAGGTAATCGTTGACGGTCACCACGTGCACGCCCTTCCCGGCCAGCGCGTTCAAGAACACGGGCAGCGTCGCCACCAGCGTCTTACCTTCGCCGGTCGCCATTTCGGCGATATTTCCTTTATGCAGCACGACGCCGCCGAAAAGCTGGCAATCGTAATGCACCATATCCCACACGATCTTGTTCCCTCCGGCTACCCACGAATTGCTGTAAACGGCCTTGTCGCCGTCGATCCGGATGAAATCCTTGCCGGCGGCGGCCAGCTCCCGGTCGAAATCGGTCGCCGTCACGACGATCTCCTCGTTCTCTTTGAACCGGCGGGCGGTCTCCTTCATAATGGAGAAAGCCTCCGGCATGATTTCGTCGAGTTTCTCCTCGATCTTGCGGTCGATCTCTTCGGTCAACGTATCGATCTGTTTCGAGATGCGCTCCTTGTCGTCCAAAGAGGTGTCCAGGTTCTCAAGCTGCACTTTCAGTTCGGCGATCTGCTGTTCCTCTGCGCTGATATATTCGGCGATGGCGGCTTTCAGGCCGGCGCTTCTCGCTCGCAATTCATCGACGGTAAGTTGTTCGATGGACGGATATATCGCTTTGATCTTGTCTACATAGGGTTGAATCGCCTTGCGGTCTTTCTCGCTCTTCGTTCCGAAAAACAATTTAATTAATCCGGTTACTACACTCATATTCCTTTCTTATTGATTAAGACGTTGAAAAATAACGCGTAAATTTAATGTTTTTTATTGAGAACACAGCACGATTCTCCCGATATTACAGTACGCGCAACGTTTTTTCTCGCAATATTCCCGGGTCAGTTCGAGCAACCCCTGCGAGAAAAAAGCGTTGTCGGCGGCGACGCCGTGCGTTTTCCACTCCCTGACGATCCGGATATGGTTTTCTGCGCGGATCTCCTCCAGAATCCCGATCGCCCTCTCTTTCAGCTCTTCGTTTCCGGTGATTTTGCCGTATGCGAAAATCATCGGGACGACCAGATTGATACCGAGGTTATCCAGCATCATATCGCCGAACCGTTTCACACTGCGTCCCGAAGGCTGCCCGAAACAGTAATGAGTCGTCCAGTATTCCGAAGCGGAGGCCGAAAAGACCTGCCGGATGTCGCGCTGCGTTTTGCAATTGACCAAACGGGAGAAAAAAAACTCGCCGGAAACCAGCAGCGCGGCCAGTTCGGCAATACGCAACACCGGTTTCTGATCGGGACGTCCCGAGCGGAGATTCCATGCGTTGCGGTGCATCGGAACGATCCCGAAACGCCGGCTCAGATGTTTGAATTCGTATCGCAGTTTATCGGAATAGTCGTCCGAAGGCTCCGCCTCCAGCAATCCGGCCGCACCCAGCAACAGGGCTTCGGCCGACGCGACGGACTCCCGCACCCGACAGATTTGCGTAAAAGATACCGTTCGCGCCAGTCGCTCATAGGATTCGCGGTTGGACCCGGCCCCGACCGCCCTGAACAGCGAAACGTAAAACGCTTCGTTCCAGTTGTTATCCGCCTGCCGGTAATGTTGCAGAAACTCGTCGTATTTACGCTCGAGACGCTCGCAGGTCAATTCCGTAAGCAGGTTGTACCGCTTTACCTCCGGCATTCCGGCCAACAAGGCGCCGCACCTGTATGAACCGCTTTCGCCAAGCAACCGTTCGTAGCGTTCGGCCAGTTCCCGCGGGAAAACGATCGCCGCGTTGGGAATCACCGAACCGTCGGCGCGACAGATAACTGCGTCGTCGTGAACGACCAGGTTCAACACGCAGTGATCGTAACCGGGATCTTCGTGATGGGCATGCTTATACCAGTCCGAAGCGTATTCATGGATCGCTGCGGGACCACGATAAACCGTTCCGTCCAATTCGAACCGAACGTCCAGCAACTCCATCCCTTCGCCGGGATTGGCCCTGCCGTGCCCGATGACGCCGAACGCAGGCCCCCCGACGCCGGTGTAGAGCTGCCTGCACCAGACCAATCGGATCAGTTCTTCGATTTTGCCTGCGGACGATGCCATAACGCCGGTTTACATTAAGCCCAGATCGAGCAGGGTTTCTTCCGACATCATGCTGCGATCCCAAGGCGGATCGAACGTCAGAATGACGTTGACGGAAGTGATTCCTTCCACTTTGGCGACATTTTCATTGACCTCTTCGAGCAACTGATCCGCCATCGGACAGTTCGGAGCCGTCAGCGTCATTCGGATATTAGCCGTTCCGTCCGGCTCGACGTCGATTTCGTAAACCAGCCCCAAGTCGTAAATGTTGACCGGGATTTCCGGATCGTAAATATTTTTCAGCGTCAGAACGATATCCTGTTCCATCCGCATGATATCCTGAGGTGTCGTCATAACGGTTGACTTACATTTTGCTTTTGTACGCCAGCGCGTACAGTTTCATCTGCTTTATCATCGCCAGCAACCCGTTCGCCCGGGTAGGGGACAGGTTCTCGCGCAACCCGATCCGGTCGATGAAATAAAGATCCGCGTCGATGATCTCATCCGGCGTCCGGCCGTTCATCACCCGGATCAGCAGCGCGATGATCCCTTTGGTAATGATCGCGTCGCTGTCGGCGGTGAAATAGATCCGTCCGTCGTCCTTCAACTCGGCGTCGACCCACACCCTGGATTGACATCCTTTTATCAGATACTGTTCGATCCGGTGCTTCTCGTCGATCGCCGGCAGCTCCCGACTCAGTTCGATCAGGTACTCGTATTTGTCGAGCCACTCGTCGAATACGGAAAACTCTTCGACGATCTCGTCCTGCATTTCGTTAATCGTCATCTCTTCAAACTATTTAACAACTTCTTCGAGCACTTTTCCCGTTACGGCGTCCGGAAGCGGAATTTGCATGATGCGTGCCAGGGTAGGCGCGACGTCGGACAACTCCACATCCCGTTCCACAGCCGCCGCCGGAACGCCGCTACCAAGAAACAGCAACGGAATGTGCGTATCGTATTCATAAAGCGATCCGGACAACGATACGGCGTGCTCGCGCTGTTCGATCCAGCCCGGCATCAAGTTGATCACAACGTCGCCCGACCGCTTCGGGTAGAAACTGTTCTGAATTTTTTCGCCGTATCCTCTCCCGAACGCGCCGCTCTGCAGATCGGTCGAGGTCAGCGCGCCGGATACGCCCCGGAACTGCAGGGCGAACGCTGCCGCGCGCGCCTGGACTTCCGCCAGATTGAATCCGTACTTATAGATCATTTCTCGATTCAGGTACAACTGCCTGCTGCTGTATCCGAGAATCCAGTTGCCCGGTTCGTACTGAGCGCTGAGGAAACCGTTCATGATCAGCTTGAACTGATCGACGTTGAACTGTCCCCCGGGGATCCGGCTCTGCTCCCGGTAAGTATTGCTGCTCCCGTGGTCGGAAGTGAGCACCAGCACGACCTCTCCCGGCTTGAACTGCGCCTGTACGAAGCCCGTCAGCTCGCCGATTTCCCGGTCGAGCTTGTAATACATATCCTCCACTTCGATGGACTGCGGTCCGAAATACTCGCATATCAACCGGGGCGAATCGTAGCAAACGGTCAGCAGATCGGTATGGTCGTCCTTGCCCAATTCTTCCAGAATGATCGCTTCGCGCGCGAAATCGGTCACCAGCATGTTGCCGAACGGCGTATAGAGCAGCGAGGCCAGATCGTACTTTTCAGGTTCTTTTTTGAATATCTTCAAGATGCTGCGGAAGAAATTCTTGAAACCGGACGGCCGGGCGCTGAAATTGAGCACGGTCGTATCGGTATTCTTATATGCGGCGAACGATTTGTCGGGGACCCACTCCCGGTCGAGCAGGCTCGACGCGAAACGTTTTTCGTTGTATTTCTTGACCCAAAAAGGCAGGTTCTCGAAATAATAGCTGCTCGACACCCATTGCCCCTTTCCCGGATCGAGCCAGAAAGCGCTCCCGGTCGAACCGCCGCTGATTACGGCCGAATAAGGATCTTCGGCAACGGCCACGACTTTCGATTTCGGATCGCTTTCATGCAGGCGGTCTCCCAACGTGGCGGCAGTCAGGTTCAACGGAGAAAAGCGATTTTCGCCCTCTTCGCAATCCAATCCCTTCACTTTGTCGTCCGCAATCAGGTTAATGCTGTCGTTGGTCGTATAGTTGTACCAACTTTCCGACACGACTCCGTGCCCGGCCGGATTGGTGCCCGTCGAAAGCGTGGCGAGTCCGGCGACCGTATTGGTCTGCATGTAATTGCAACGGGCATTGGTGAAGTTGACCCCGCTGTCGAGGTAGGTGCGGAAGCCGTTTTCCGAGAAATTATCGCGGAAACGTTCCAGGTATTCGTACCGCATCTGGCTGATAACGATATTGATCACTAATTTGGGTTTTCCGACGCTCTGGGCGGCGGCACCGGTATGAACCAACAGGATCAGGCAGGCGGGAATAAAAAATCGGTTTAATTTCATCTCCGGAAAATCGTTTAGACTCACAAAAGTATAAAAAGTTTCCGAATCGGATACGCTGCCTTACGCACGAATGCGGAGTTTATTCGAAACCGGACGCTTCGGAAGCATCAACGCTCTGTTTTTCAATCGATTTAATCCTTCTTTTTATTTTGCGGATCATATATGCGCGGCGCAGGTGAAATGCGATAAAAATCCACAACGGAATCAGCAGCAGCGCGAAAAAAATCATTGAATAGATGCTGAATACGTATACCATCAGTTGTACGAGCGCCATGCTCAGGCTCAGCGAAACCGCCGACAGGATAGCGCCCGTCTTGTAACCGGTCTTGAACGGCAACCGGCACTGCCGGCAACGGAAAATTCCTTCGATCCCGATCGCCCAGAACCAGGGTATGCGCACCCTGGCGCCGCACTGCGGACATGTCAGGCTGCGTTTCATGATTCGAAAAAGTTTAATTCGCGGGAAAAATCGAGATCCGGATACGCCTGCTGCAATGCGCGGACTTCCGCGGCTTTCTGATGCCGGAAGGCTCGATAGGCCGGGCTTTCCGGGTTCAAGGGACGGTGTGCGAGCGCTCGATTCAGCGCATCGATCTTCCGGAACACCCCCGTGCAGGAAGGATCGAGCGCCGCGCAGCAGAACTGTTCCCAGATATAATCGACCGCTACTTCCGAAGGGTGGGCCATGTCCTTTTCATAAAAACGATAATCCCGCAGGTCGTCCGTCATGATTTCGAAAGCCGGAAAATAACAACACTGCGGATAACGTTCGATCAACCGGTGAATGGCCACGATCAGCGTCGATTTGCTCAGCGCGTTCTCAGGCAGGCCGTCTCCCAGATGACGCACCGGGCTGACCGTCCAGATTACCGGCTTGTCTTTCAAAGGCCCTTCCAGCAACGGGACGAACCCCCCGACCACTTCGTCGACCGACAATCGCCGCCGTAAAAAATCGCCGGACGGTCGTTTGTGACAGTTGCAAACGATTTCTCCGGTCTCCCGAAGTTGGTAAACCCATGCCGTACCCAACGTCAGGATCAGATATCCCGCCTCGCGCAGCGCCCGGGCGCCGGACTGTACCGCCTGATTGATCGTTTTCAACGCTTCGTCCCGGTCGACCGAAGCCAGCGAACCGTGATGATCGAAACTGACCCACAGGTCGCCGCTTCGGGTCAGGTCGTTCGCTTCGTAAAGCTTCCCCGAATCGAGACGGGTCAGCGTCCGGGCCACGGAAGCCGGATTGAACAGGATTCCGAACGGATTGAAGACGACGGGCAACTTATAACGTTTCATCCGCATCCCGATATTTTCCGCAAAACAGGAACCGAGCAACAATCCCCGCTGCGCATACCCGATTCGGAAACCGCACGGCGTTATATTTATAGGTGTACGAAACTGCATAGTACGACAATCGTGTTACAAAGATAGCAAAATTCCGTAGGAAAAACGGCGGACGAAATGCCCGTTTCCGGATACTTTTCCCTATTTTTACCCCAAAATGTCTGGATATGCTACTTTTTCCGAACTGTAAGATCAACATCGGCCTGCGCGTCGTTGCGAAACGGACCGACGGCTATCACGATATCGAAACCGTCATGTACCCGGTGCGAGGACTGTGCGACGCCCTCGAAATACTGCCGGATGCGACGGACGACATTTCGTTCACTTCGTCGGGACTGGAAACAGGCGTCGATCCCGAACGCAATATCTGCGTCCGGGCTTACCGGGCATTCCGCGAAGCCTGTCCGATCGGCGGCGTGCGAATGCACCTACACAAGACGATCCCGATGGGAGCGGGTCTCGGCGGAGGTTCGGCCGACGCCGCTTTTACGATCAAAGGGCTGGCCGAACTGTTCGGCGTTCCGCTGACGGCCGAACAGATGATCCGTTTGGCGGCGCAGGTGGGAAGCGACGTTCCGTTCTTTATCGACGGCCGGCCGACGCTCGCTACCGGCCGGGGAGAAATACTCGCTCCCGTAGCGGGTTCGCCGATCGGACACAGGCTGGTCATCGTCAAACCGGACGAATCGGTCAGTACGGCCGAAGCTTACGCAGGCGTCGCGCCCGCACGGCCCGAAAGCCGGCTCGGCGATTTGTTCGGGCTGCCGCTCCGGCAATGGAAAGGACGCATCGTCAACGACTTCGAGACATCCGTTTTCCGCATTCATCCGACGATCGCGGCGATCAAAGAAGAACTCTATCGGGCGGGGGCTCTTTATGCTTCCATGTCCGGTTCGGGATCTGCCGTCTACGGAATTTTCGAAGAGCGGATGCCGGATCTGCCGGCATTCGAAGGAATGTTTGTATATCAGGAAGATATGATCTGAGCGAATGCGAAAAGCGGGGATAAGTTTTCGATTTGGGAAAAAAATTCGTAAACTTGCCACGCCCAAACATACGAATTGGTTTATTTTGAAAGAGACTTTACAGTATTAACCTAATCAATTATTCTATGTCAGTAGAGGATGAAAAAGTTCTCGAACTCCAGCATCGGAAAGAGAAAATTTTTTATGGCGGCGGAGCCAAAGCCATAGAAAAGCAAAAGGCGATGGGAAAACTCACCGCGCGTGAGCGTATCATCGCATTGCTGGACGAGGGATCGTTCCATGAATACGACATTTTCGTGGAACACGACGGCCGGGATTTCGGTATGCAGGACAAATCGCTTCCGGGTGACGGCGTGATTATCGGCACCGGAATGATCTGCGGCCAACCGATCGCCATATTCGCACAAGACTTTACGGTTGCCGGCGGTTCGCTCGGCTTCATGCATGCACGTAAGATCACCAAAATCATGGACTATGCCCTGAACATGCGCATTCCGTTGATCGGAATCAACGACTCCGGCGGAGCGCGTATTCAGGAAGGGGTCAACGCGCTGGCCGGCTACGGGGAGATTTTCTTCCGCAATACGCTGTCCAGCGGCGTGATCCCGCAGATTTCGGTGATCCTGGGTCCCTGCGCCGGCGGCGCCGTTTATTCGCCCGCGCTGACCGACTTCGTATTCGTGGTCGAAAACATTTCGAAAATGTTTATCACCGGCCCCGAAGTAATCAAAACCGTGCTCGGCGAAGAGATCTCGATGGAGGAACTCGGCGGCGCGCGCGTACACAGCGAAATGACCGGCAACGCTCATTTTTTCGCCACGAGCGAGGAAGAGTGCTTCGTCCAGATCCGCAAGCTGATCTCGATGATCCCGATGAACAACACGACCAAAGCCGAAAAGATCGCTCCGGCGGCTCCGCTGCCGCAGTACGACATCACGTCGATCGTTCCGAACGACCCGACCGTACCGTACGACGTGCGCGACGTAATCAAGGCGTTGGTCGACGAGAGCGAATTCCTCGAAGTGATGGAACTGTTCGCAGCCAACATCGTGGTCGGTTTCGGACGCGTCGCCGGCGAAACGGTCGGTTTCATCGCAAACCAGCCGCTGGTGATGGCCGGCGTGCTCGACTGCGACTCTTCGGACAAGGCCGCCCGCTTTATCCGTTTCTGCGACTGCTTCAACATTCCGATCGTAACGCTCGAAGACCTGCCGGGCTACCTGCCGGGTGTGGACCAGGAGCATGCCGGCGTAATCCGCCACGGCGCGAAGATGCTGTACGCGTACAGCGAGGCGACCGTTCCGTCGATCACCGTCGTGCTGCGTAAAGCCTACGGCGGCGGTTATATCGCCATGGGGTCGCGCCACCTGCGCGCCGACTTCGTATTCGCATGGCCGCTGGCCGAAATCGCCGTGATGGGTCCCGAAGGCGCCGCCAACATCATCTTCAAGAAAGACATCGTCGGCGCCGAAAATCCGGCCGAAATGCGTAAACTGAAAATTCAGGAATATAAGGAGAAATTCGCCAATCCGTACGTTGCGGCGGCGAAGGGCTACATCGACTCGGTGATCGCCCCGGCCGAAACCCGTATGTTCATCGAACACGCGTTGAAGGTATCGGCTCATAAGAACCGTTCGCAGCCCAACAAAAAGCACGGCAATCCTCCGTTCTAAACCCCGGTAAGTATGGAAAAAAATCATTACGATACGTTGGAAACCATGCACGGAACGTTCCAGACGACGCTTACCAAAAAGCATCTGGCACGTAAGCCGTGGGAGCCGGAGAACCCGAAGCACATCAAATCCTCCATCCCGGGAACGGTCGTGAAGGTATGCGTAGCCGAGGGACAGGCAGTGAAAGTCGGCGATCTGCTGATCGTTTTCAAAGCAATGAAAATGAACAACAACATCAAAGCCTCTTTCGCCGGCAAAGTGAAAAAGATCGACGTGAAGGAAGGAGACAATATTCCGAATCACGCGCTGATGATCGAAATGGAATAGGATTTCGAAATCTGCTTTTCAGGGAGGCAACGAACGGTTGCCTCCCTGTTTTATTGGCTGGACAATGGCAGGCGATCGCATGAAACGCCCCTTCGCAAGAATTACGGTTCCGTCATCGCTCTTTACAAAAAAAGCAGGGGATTTCCCCTGCTTTTTTGTATTTTATACGAAAAACCCGCTTATTTGCCCTGCTGAGCCAGATCGGCCGGATCGCGCATCACCATATTTTTGTCGACGCGAATCGTCACGTTGTTGTCGACTTCGACCAACACATATACGTCTTTCACCTCCTTGACCGTACCATAGATTCCGCCGGCGGTGATGATTTTTTGTCCTTTTTCGAGTGCGTTACGGAATTTCACCAGCTCTTTCTGCCGTTTCTGCTGCGGACGTATCATGAAAAAATACATCACCGCAAAAATCAGCACCATCATAATCAGCAGAGACGCGCCCGATCCTCCGGCAGCCGGAGCCTGGAGCATAATTGTTGTCAAATTCATAATAATCAATATTAAAAGTTTTCTGCAAAGTTAACGGATTCTCGGAATTTCGCAACCTTATTCCGGAACAAATTCAGCTTTATTTATCCGGAAAATCATTCGACTTCCCCGATGACGACCAGCGTAAAAGGCTGTTTGGACAGCGTGGTACGCAGGGTGATGTGTTTGAGCTGGTATCCGGAGAAGCCTTTGCTGTCGAATTCGAAAACGAATCCCGCCTCCGCGCCGGGCTGCACCGGTTCCCGTTCGAAATCAACCGTCGTGCATCCGCAGTTGGTCACCGCCGACAGAATGATCATCGGACGATCGCTCCCGTTACGCAGCGACAAATCCCTGCGGATAACTTCTCCGGCGTGAATCCGCCCCAAATCGACCGTATCCGTTCTTACGGAATCGGTCAACGCGATCACAGTCGCACCGGCTTTGTCCGGGACGACCTTCTTGCCGCCCGTTCCGCAGGAACAGGCGAAGCATAACAAACCTATGATCAAAAACTGTTTTTCCACGACGATCGGTTTCCGCATGAGAACGGAAGCAATATGAGTGCCATTCTTACGGCTATTTGTCCAGCAATCCGCGTCCCGTCTTTTGGATGCGCTTTTCGGCCGTAAGCGCTTCGACCACCTTGTCCAGCACGCCGTTGATGAACGTACTGCTGCCCGGCGTACTGTAATATTTGGCTATTTCGATGAATTCGTCCAGGGTAACCTTTACGGGAATCGACGGGAAAGCGATCAGCTCGGACATCGCGGCCACCATGATCACGTTGTCCATGAATGCGATCCGCTCCACTTCCCAATTGCTGGTATAACGGCCGATGTATTCGGCGTATTCCCTGAAGTGCACCAGCGCATGTCGGAAAAGCTCCCGGACGTACTCCCTGTCGTCGTCGCTCTTATACTGGGGTAGCAACGGCAGTTCCTGCCGGCCCTCCCGCATGTCCGACAACGTGCGCAGCACCATGATCGTCGCAAAATCGACATCGTCCGTCCAGAAAATAGATTGCTCCTCGATCACCTCTTCCAGCGCCTCGCACTCGCAAACGATCCGGGTATAAAACTTTTCGACCAGAGCGGCGTCTCCTTTGAAAGACCCCGTCGAACCGTTCATGTACTGTCGATAGAAATCGCTGTCGGTCAACAGTATATAGAGCCTCTTGATCAGTTCGGGATACTGCACCCATCCCAGCTTTTTACGCTGCAGGTAATCGGTCAGCTCTTCGCTGTCCCGGATCGCCGCGATCACGCGGTTATCGACGAATCGGGTATTCGGATTCAATTCTTCGGGGGTAGGCAGTTTTTTGCGGCGCCCGAGTTCGATCCGGTTTTCGGCGTAATTCGCCACGTCTACGACGAGCCACAGCAACTGATGGTAAAGCTCGTAGGTCTTATCGATGCTGAACAGCAGATTTTTTTCCGAAACGATCAGGGAGTCCGACTCCGACTTAAAATGCGAATAAAGAGCTTTGACAATCTTAATCCTTAATAATCTTCTGCTTAACATCTTCCTTAGAGCTATTGGGGATCGCAAATCTACGGATTTTTTCGGGAACCGGAAAGAAACACTCCGAAATTTTTATCTTTGTGGAAAATTTTACGGAATTGAGGAATTTCGACCTTATCATAGTGGGCGGAGGGGCCGCCGGGATCATGGCTGCGGGGATAGCCGCACAGGCCGGATTCAGCGTCCTGGTCTGCGAAAAGATGGAAAAGCCGCAGCGGAAAGTCCGGATCACCGGCAAAGGCCGCTGCAACCTGACCAACATGCGGCCACCGGAGGAATTCCTGCAAAAAGTCCGCAGCTCTTCCGACTTTTTCGCCCCTGCGCTGGCACGGTTCGGCAACCGGGAAACGGTCTCTTTTTTCGAACGGATCGGCGTTCCGCTGACCATCGAACGCGGAGAACGGGTTTTCCCCGCCAGCGGACGCGCCTGGGACATTGCCGACGCCCATGTGCGGTGGAGCAGGGAACAGGGAGCGCAGATCGTATGCCATACCCGGGTGACCGAAGTGCACACCGCGGGAGGCCGGGTCTCGGGAGTTACGCTAAGCACGGCCCGAAACGATTCGGAACGGGTGACGGCCTCCTGCGTATTGCTCGCCACGGGAGGCGCTTCTTATCCGGCTACCGGCTCCACGGGCGACGGCTACCTGCTGGCGCACCGGCTCGGCCACGCCATCGTCGAAATCCGGCCGTCGCTGACTCCGCTCGAAACGTCGCTCCCGTTTGCGGAGAGTCTGAAAGGTTTGCGCCTGAAAAACATATCCGCCCGCCTGGCGATCGACGACCGCTACGTTCAACAGGAATTCGGCGAACTCGAATTCACCCCTTTCGTCAGCGGCCCTGTGACCCTGCGGATGAGCCGTCAAGCCGTGGACGCGCTAATCGACGGACAGCGGGTCGCCGTCGACCTCGATCTGAAACCGGCGCTGAACCCGACCCAGTTGAGAGAACGGATCGCCCGGGAAGCCGAAACACTCGGCCCGCAGGCGCCGCTGAGCAGTCTGTTGCGCAAATTGCTTCCCGCACAATTGATCCGTCCGTTCGCAGCCAGTCTGCAAATACCCGAACGGCTGCCGCTAAATGCCGTAAAAGCTACGGAACTCGATAAAATCGTCGGGCAACTGAAACTTTTCCGGCTGCCGATCAGCGACTATCGCCCGTTCGAGGAGGCCATTGTCACCGCCGGCGGCGTCTCGACCGCAGAGGTCGATCCGCAAACGATGCAATCGCGTCTGGTAAAAGGGCTCTATTTCGCGGGCGAATTACTCGACATCGACGCCGATACGGGCGGATACAACCTGCAGATCGCCTATTCGACCGGACATCTGGCCGGACAGATGCTCGGAAATAAATAAAGGCTATGAACGGTATTAAAAAGATAAAACAACGCCTTTTCAGAGGCTACTTCCGGGTCAGGGCGCACATCCATGTCCGCCATTGGCGAGGACACGGCATCCATTCGCCGTTCATGTACGGCATTGTCCGGAACGTATTTATGAAAAACCGGATTACCGGTTGCGATACGACGCTTTACGACGCGCTGCGCAGCAAGCGGGTAGGGCACCGGCACGCGGTGAAAATCCAGAACCTTTACACGCATTGCCGGCTGGACAGTTTTACGCTGATCCCGAACGTAGGCCCTCCGAAACCGGCATCCGGGCGCAACCTTTGCATACTGCTTCCGGACGTGACGTTGGAAACCATCGCGGCGACGGCGCACCGGGTCTCGGAAGACAAAGGTTGCATGATCATCCTGTCTCCGCACCGGAGCGCGCGCCACTGGCGCTTCGCGCAACAGATTTGGCAGCATTACCCGTGCGTCAGCGTAGACCGGCGCGTCATGACGATTTACTTTTTCAACCCCAAACTTCCGCCCCAACACTACCGCATATAACCTATTAAACATTCCGAACGATGAAAGTGTACACGAAAAAAGGAGACAAAGGAACCACTTCCCTGGTCGGCGGCCAGCGGGTTCCCAAAAACCACCCCCGTCTCGAGGCATACGGCACCGTGGACGAACTGATGTCCTTTACCGCCTACCTGCGCGACAACCTGGACGACACGCCCCGCCTGTCGCCTTACCGGGACGATCTGCTGGCGGTGCTCGACCATCTGATGCGGGCTGCCTCTCACCTGGCGACCGAAGGCGAAGCGCCTAAATACCTGCCGGAATTCGGCCCCGAAAAAGCGCTGTTTCTCGAAAACCGGATCGACGCCATGCAGTCTACGCTGCCGGCAATCGCGAAATTCACGCTGCCCGGCGGACACCCGGCCGTATCGCTGTGCCACATTTGCCGCACGATTTGCCGCCGAACGGAACGGATCGTCCTGACCCTGTCTGAACAATACACTGTGAACGAATACATTAGACAGTATATCAATCGTTTATCGGACTACTTTTACGTCCTCGGCCGCAGGCTCACCGAAGATTTTAACGTAAAAGAAATACTCTGGGTGTACGATAAATGAATTTTTTTTTAATTTTGCAAACTAAAATCCGAATATATAACCAAAAACTCATACGATCATGTACTGGACATTAGAATTGGCGTCGAAACTGGAAGATGCTCCGTGGCCTGCCACTAAAGACGAATTGATCGATTACGCTACGCGTTCGGGTGCCCCGCTGGAAGTCATCGAAAATCTCGAAGAGATCGAGGACGAAGGCGAGATCTACGAAAGCATCGAAGATATCTGGCCCGATTACCCGAGCAAAGACGACTTTTTCTTCAACGAAGAAGAGTATTGATGTGTAAATAGGTCTTAAATGACTTAAAATGACACTCTTATAGTTAGAAAGCGCGATTTTGAAATCGCGCTTTTTTTCGTTTTATATCACGCTATCTGAAAATAAACCTCACAAATCATTCATATTCATCCTTTTGATATTTAAACAATTATAGATAGAATCAAGCCAAGATTTCCTATTGAAAACTTCACAATCAGGACAGTGCCTAATAAAAAGGTGAAGTGTCTATATATTTTAGTATATAACGTTGATTCTATAACTGTTGCAAAGATCACAGGCATCAAAATATTACCTTCAGATTGGGACGAAAAGAAGCAAATGGTACGCGCAAAGAACCGTAACGCCGCTCATTTAACCAATTATAACCCAAACGACAGGAGAAGCCTTCATAAACACCTCCAAAATATTCGTACATGGATAATGAAAGATCGAAAGTACAAATCCGAGGTTGAAGATGCCGAGATCATTATCTGGACGAAAAACAACTCGAACGGTTTATGTGATACACATTTATTACGTATTATCAAAGCAATTTGTCTCCGTTCTTAAACGCCTTGCCGACAATATCGCCGAGTACGCGATAGGAATGCGATGCGGAATCGTAGGAGATCGGGCGCAACCTGCCCAAATCCACGTTGCCCTGTGCGTCCAGTATCGACTCGTCGGCCTGCATATTGACGACCTCGCCCACGACGTGCATTTCACCTAATGCTTCCCGCATTTCGATGACCTTACATTCGAGCGTCAGGGGATATTCGTCGATAACAGGGGCATCGACAAATTCGCTGCGGGTAACATGCACACCAGCCTTCTCGATCTTGTTTTCCTTGCGCCCCGACACGAGACCGAAATAATCGGAGATTACCAGCGTATCGACGGTAGCGATGCTCAATGTAAACGCCTTCGTGTGTTTCAGATTCTCGGTCGTCTTATGATTCAACGAGAGGTTCAATGCAACGTGATGATAACCGCACTGACCGCCCCATGCCACATTCATAGCGTTGGGCGTACCTTGTTCGTCGTATGTCGCCACGATCAGTACCGGCAAGGGAGCCAGTACCGTTTTATTTCCTAAGTTCTTTTTCATACGATTCCGCATTTTACCTCCATCCCATAAACATTCGTGTCGTTTCCGCATCGTGGTGGTCGAAGAAGAGGCTCCTGCCCGTATCGAGCGTGGCGATGACTGCCATATCCTCCTCGGAGAGCGCGAAATCGAAGATATCGATATTCTGCCGCATCCGTTCGATGTGGGTCGATTTGGGAATGATAATTATGCCGCGCTGGATAAGCCAGCGCAGGGCGACCTGGGCTACGCTTTTGCCGTATTTTTGTCCGATCTCGGCCAACAAAGGATTCGTGAAAAAACTGTTGCGACCCTCGGCGAACGGCCCCCACGACATGATTTGCGTGCCGAACTCCTCCATGATCCGCTGCGGCTCGATCTGCTGGTCGAACACATGCGTTTCCACTTGATTGACCGCCGGAACGATCTCCACGTTGCTGGCCAGGTCGATGAAGTGGTCGGGATAGAAATTCGAAACGCCGATGGCACGTAGTTTACCATCCTTATATGCCTCTTCTAATGCGCGATATGCCCCGTAACGGTCGCAGAACGGCTGGTGCAGGAGCATCAGGTCGATATAGTCCGTTTGCAATTTACGCAGGCTCTCGTCGATGGAAGCTTTCGCTTTTTCATACCCGTAGTTCGATATCCACACTTTCGACACGAGGAAAATCTCCTTGCGGTCGATACCGCTTTTGCTGACGGCATTTCCTACGCCTTCTTCGTTGTGGTATGCCTGCGCCGTGTCAATCATCCGGTAACCCACTTTCAATGCATCGCTTACGCAACGTTCGCATTCGGCGGGCGATACCTGATAGACGCCGTAACCCATCTGCGGCATTTCGACGCCATTGTTCAATTTTACTGTGTTCATACGCTAATTATTTTGTTTTTACGATTGTGTAAATGTAGGCATATTCACATATGTTGCCAGCATAAAAAATACGGTTTGGATTGCATTTTTTGCGGTAAATTACATTGAAATTCAATCGTCCAGGATCGGACGATACAAAAACCGAGATAAGTGTAGTTCCAACCGAATTTATTGTAATTACGGTTTGAGGCTTTTCTCTAACTTTGCATTGTCGAACATGGACAACGTGATTAAAGACAAATAATTAAAATTCGCATTAGCTATATTTCATGGGACAGAACCAAACAGTAAAAGACAATCGTATCACCGTAATCGATGCCCTGCGAGGATTCGCCTTACTCGGTGTGGTACTGGTACACATGCAGCAACATTACAGCATTTTTAATTTCGGTGCATTTACGCCAACCGAACCTGCTTTCCCTGTTTTAGACGAGTGGATCGGTTGGTTGACCCGCAACGTACTCATGGGACGTTTTATAAATATTTTCGCATTTCTTTTCGGTATGAGCTTTTTCATACAAATGGATCGTGCTGCGAGAAAAGGAGTGGATTTCAGACGGCGTTTTATCTGGCGTATGGTAATACTCTTTTTGATAGGCGTAGTCGGGAGCGCATTTTATTCGGGAGATATCCTATCGTTTTATGCCCTATTCGGATTGGTGTTGGTATTATTGTATCCATTGAAGACCAGAGTACTTATCGTAGTCGCATCCTTGATTCTGACAGGCGCTCCTCGTTGGATATCTTTCGGTTACGATAAAATCGCGGCTCCTCGGGAAACTACCGTAATTGCCAATGCTCCCGAAACGGAACGCGTGCGTGCCGAGCGTCCGCGTCAAATGGCCGACATCGCACAAGAAACTCCGTCACTTGCCAATACCATCAAAAGCAACCTCACGGATGGTCGAATGCGGACATTAAATTACCAGTTTAATTGGGGCGGTCGTGGTTATCTGACTTTTGCCCTCTTTATTTTGGGACTCGTCGTCGGGCGTATCCGCTTTTTCGAGACGGTACACCTGCACACTCGCCGCAACATCTCACTATTCGTATCGTTTGCTGCCGGAGCGTGGATTATCGGTCGAATAAACGGACTCCTGCCGCAAGAACACACCTCTTTCATGCAAGGTATTACCCCCTCTGCGACAGCGCTTTTCCGCATGACGTTGAACGATGTGAATAGGGTTCTTTTCTCAGCAGCCATAACGATGGGATTCGTTATTCTGTATCATATGAAAGGTATAGGAAAATGCCTGAATCTATTGACTCCTTACGGGCGCATGGGGCTTACAAATTACGAAGCGCAAGGCATTATAGGCTCCATCATATTCTCGCTTTGGGGTTTCGGCTCCATATTCGGCCGTTGGCATGCTACCGAATTATTTTGTTTGGGAATTGCATTTTATATAGTACAAGTCGTATTCAGTAGAATATGGCTCACTTATTTCAAATACGGCCCCCTGGAATGGTTCTGGCGTTCGGCGACCTATCTTAAATGGCAACCGTTTCGTAAATAATAGAAAATATGGAATACAGAACATTAGGATTGAGCGGGCTGAGGGTATCGGCCGTCGGGCTGGGCTGTATGGGCATGAGCCACGCCTACGGCGCTCCCGCCGACAAAAAGGAAATGACTGAACTGCTGGCCGATGCCGTGGAGATGGGTTACACCTTCTTCGATACCGCCGAGGCGTATGGCACGGCCGACCGACCGCACGATAACGAAGAGTTGCTGGGCGAGGCCCTGCGTCCGTTCCGCGACCGTGTTGTCATCGCCACCAAATTCGGCATATCGTTCGACCGTCCCGAAGCAAGCGGCACGCACGCCGTGATCCCCGATTCGCGTCCGGCAGCCGTTCGTCGTTCGCTCGAAGGATCGCTCCGCCGCCTGCACACCGACCGTATCGACCTCTATTATCAGCACCGCATCGATCCGAAGGTCGCGCCGGATGAGGTGGCGGGTGTGATGGCCGACCTGATCCGGGAAGGAAAAATCCTGCACTGGGGCATATCGGAAACGACCGAAGAATACCTGCGCCGCGCCCACCGTGTCTGTCCCGTAACGGCGATACAAAACCGCTACTCGATGATGGTCCGCCGACACGAAACGTTGTTTCCCGTACTCGAAGAGCTGGGCGTGGGGTTCGTCGCATTCTCGCCGCTTGCCAACGGATTGTTGAGCAACCGTTATACAGCCGAAACTACGTTTGATCCGACAACCGACTACCGTGCCTCGATGCCGCAATACCGCAGGGAAAGTTTCGTGAAGAACCGTCCGCTGTTCGCCCTGCTCGAACGGTTGGCAGACGAACACCGCGCCACCGCCTCGCAGATCTCGCTGGCATGGATGATGAACAAACGTTCGTGGATCGTTCCCATTCCCGGAACGCGTTGCCTCTGTCGCCTGAAAGAGAACATAGGCGCAACGGATATACGCTTGTCTGCGGAAGAGGTACGGGCCATCGACGCCGAACTCGATACGATCGAAATGAGCGATATATTCGGAGGTTCACCCATTATAGAGAAACCAAAAACCGAAGGAGAATAATGAAAAAAGTATGTATCTGCGTGCTGAGCATGGCGAGCCTACTGTCCGGCACATTAAACGCACAGGAAACTATGAAAGAGAACAAAACATTCGCTGCGGCCGATATGTCGAATTTCGAGAGCCACAACAACAACCCGTGGGGTTTGGTGTATGCCGAGGCCATTACAGAGAATAAAGCGGGAGCAGTAAATATTCATCCCATTACTTACGACCTGAACGGTCTGAAAATCGCCGCCAACGTCTATACTCCTGCGGGCTACGATCTGGCGAAGAGTTATCCGGCCCTCGTCGTGGCGCATCCTAACGGAGGCGTTAAGGAGCAGGTCGCCGGACTTTACAGCCAGCGCATGGCGGAACAGGGGTATATCTGCCTGGCGTTCGACGCCGCCTATCAGGGCGCCAGCGAGGGCGAACCGCGCAATACGGACAAACCTGCCAACCGCATCGAGGACATCCGCCGGGCGGCCGACATCCTGCTGCAATATCCGGGCGTGGACCCGCAGCGTGTGGGTATCCTCGGCATCTGCGGCGGGGGCGGCTACACGCTGAAAGCGGCGCAGACCGACAAACGCTTCAAGGCCGTCGCCACACTCAGCATGTTCAACACGGGACTGGTACGCCGTAACGGGTTTCTCGACTCACAGATAAATAGCGTGCAGGAAAGACTCGCCGATGCCTGCGCTGCCCGCCAAAAAGAAGCCGAGGGCGGCAAAATCGAATACGTCGGCGATATGAGCGGCGTAACGCCAGAGCAAGCGGCCGCATTGCCTTTCGACCTCTACCGCGACGGCTACGAATATTACCTGCAAAGCCATGCGCATCCCAACTCCACGTTCCGTTACACCAAGAGCAGTCTTGTGGATTTGATGGCGTTCGATGCCAGCGAGGGAATGTATCTGATCGAACAACCGCTGCTGATGATTGCCGGAAGCAATGCCGATACGTTTTACATGACCGAGCAATGTTACAGCAAGGCGACCGGCACGCAGCACAAAGAACTGTTCCTTATCCCCGGTGCGACGCATATCAAGACCTACTATGTACCGGAATATGTGAATCAGGCAGTGGGCAAACTGACGGAATTTTTCGGTAAAAACCTTGGATTATCGGAATAGGTATGAAAACAAAATTTATAACTCTGTTTGCCTCCCTGCTGTTTTGTGCAGGGACAAATACTCAGTCCGTCGCCACGAACGGAGGAACGACAAAAACGCTTGTCGCCTATTTCAGTTAGGGCGGCAATACGCAGCACGTTGCCGAACGCATCGCTTCGCTCACCGGCGGCACGCTGTTTCGCATCGAACCCGAAAAACCGTATCCCGCCGAATACAAGCCTTGTACCGAGGTAGCGAAAGCCGAAAAGGAAGCCGACGCCCGCCCGGCCATCAAATCGAAAGTGGAGAGTTGGGAACAATACGATACCGTATTCATCGGTTGTCCCGTTTGGTGGTGGACGGCCCCGATGATTATCAATACGTTCGCGGAGAGCTACGACTTCCGCGGGAAAACCGTCGTGCCGTTCTGCACCTATGCAGCCACCTACCGCGATGAAACGCTGGCGCGGATCAGGGAGTTGACCCCTGCCGCCGAACACCTGAAAGGATTCGGAACCAACAAACGGAGTGGAAAGTTGGTTGCGGACGATCAATGTCATACGATAGTCCGTCGGATAGTGTTAAAAACAACAGGACTTGCAGTCGTGGTTCGTACGATTGCAAGTTCATTTCGGATTTATTTCTATTTTTGTATTTGAGGATAAACGGATAGGGCATGGAAGATCAGAAAGATATAATCGTCGCAGACAGGCTCGGCATCGTAAGGACGGACTGCGAAGAGGAGTATCTGGCTCATTTGCTCTGTTTGGGAGGAACGTGCCGCTATCGTTTCAACGGACGTGATTTTGAACTGCACGCCGGAGACGTATCCATCGTCCGCAAGCGGAAGATGCTGGAGAAGATAGAACCGTCGGACGACTTCCGGTGCAAGATAATCTATGCGACTCCCGGTTTCATAAATTTGTGTACGCCGCAGAGCAATTACGGAATAAAAGGTTCGTTGGCGCTCTTTCTCAATCCCGTCATGCACCTTACTCCCGAGCAACAAATCGTGTGCCGCCGCGATTTCGACTTGCTGGAGCTACGCATCAAAGACACAGAGCACCGGTTCTACCGCGAGGTATTGATTAATGCTATGCAGGCGGCCATCCTCGACTTTTTCGATTTCCATGCCCGCATCTATGGCGAAAGCGACATCTCCACGCAGAACGCTTCCGTTATGAGCCGTTTCCTTAAGATGCTGGAGGAAGGAACGTACCGCGAGCACCGGGAAGTGACCTATTATGCCGACCGCCTGTGCGTCACCTCCAAATATCTGTCGGAAGTGTCGAAGAAGGTGAGCGGGTACGCCGCCAACTATTGGATCAACCGTTATACAATACTCGACATTACCCGTCTGCTACGCGACAAATCGTTGACGTTCGTCCAGATTTCCGATATGTTCGGCTTCTCGTCGCCCGCCTATTTCAGCCGCTACGTGCAGCAACATCTGGGTATGAAACCTACGGATTACAGGGAATAGTTATGGCATCGGATTATCTGTCTAATTTTTACGCAGTTGCAAAACAGTTGACGATTCCCCCGAAAACCATATTATTGGAAGAGGGTAAAGTTGCGGATAAACTCTATTTGATCCGTAAGGGTTGTCTACGGCTGTTTTTCTATAACGACGGGAAAGACATTACTTTCCAATTCTTTTTTGAGGGGGATTTTGTCGCTTCGTTTGATAGCCTATATAAGCGCACGCCGAGCCTTTTCTACTTAGAGAGCATTGAGCCTGCCGAAGTCGCTGCGATAAAAAGGAATGATTTTTACGCCATTATCAAAGACGACCCACGGTGGAGGCAAGCGTATGAAGAAAAGCTCATCGACCGGTTCCACTCCTATCAGCAACTATTCCTATCGCGGATCAAAAACACGCCGCAACAACGATATGAAGAATTGCTCAAGGAATACCCGAATATCATTCAGCGGGTTCCGCAACATTACATAGCCTCTTATCTCGGCATTACCCCCGTCTCCCTGTCCCGTATCAGAAATCGCCGTTAGGCTTCGATCTTTACAATTGTTATCGTCTGCATCCGATCGGAGTGGCGACCTTTGTCACATAGTATGAATCGGAAACAGATGAAAAAGATTTTTGTAATAGATTGGGGTCTAATTTTCACATTCGTTCTGTCTGCATGTTCGGGAATAGGATTACATATTGCCGGACACGGGAATGCCCACGAGGTGTGGCATAATTAGGCCGTATTTCACGTTTTAACAAGTTTTTTGTTCCTTATAGCTGTAATATTCCATATAATTACACATTGGAGTTGGTATAGAGGAGTTGTAAAAAACGGGATAGGCAGAAAAAGCAGAGTTACGATGGCGCTATCTATCGTATTTTTATTCGTATCCGTTACGGGAATTGTTTTGCTTAATATGAATGGGGCGAACTCTCGAATAGGATTATGGCATTATAGGGTTGGAATTATCACATCGGCCCTTTCTATCGGACATATTTTGAAACGTATTCCCACACTACGAAACTCTTTGAAAAAATAATTTAAAATAAACGATACGGACGACCGCGCGGTCGTCCGTATCGTTTATTTTATATCCGCAAGCCGATCACTCCTGTAGACAACCTTCCTGCTTTTCCTCCGTCTCTTCGGAATCTTTGATGCAAAACATCACGCCGGCCCGGTTGTAGGTAATTATCTGGATCGCATCGTCGCGGCGCAGAATCCCGCGGACGCTCGAAATGCATTTATTCAGGTAATTGTTTCCGTTCGTATTTCCCGGCCACAGCAGATCTTCCAACGCCGGCCTTTCGTGAATCACGTTCATGTGATGGCAGAAGTGGTAAATCAACTCGTATTCTTTCTGCGTCAGCTTGTGAACGGCGCCGTCGATGGTAATCTCGTGACTGATCGTATTGAGCGTCGTGCGCGGTGTGATATCGAGAATCCGTTTCAACTTCGGACGCTGGTTCCGCAGTTTCGAAATCAGACGGGCTTTCAATTCCTCCACCGCAACGCTCTTGCGGATGTAATCGTCTGCGCCGACGCTCAATCCCTTGATCGCATCTTTCGGATCGGACAGAACGGTCAGGAACAAAATCGGCACTCCGGGGTCTTCCTTCCGGATTTCCTTGGCGACCTCGTATCCGTCCAGTCCGGGCATTCGTATGTCGAGCAAAATGATGTCGGGATGCAACCGTCTGTATTTGGCCAGCGCATCGAAACCGTCGTGAGCATAGATCACTTCATACCCGTCCTTTTGCAAACTGGCGATAATCGGTTCCGCCAACCATTGGTCGTCTTCCGCATACAATAACGAATAACTGGCAATTTGAGAATCCATAATCCTTATCTATTTTTGGGTATCGATAGCGTAAAGGTACTACCTTTTTTGTAAATACTGCTGACCGTGATCTTACCTTTGTGGGCTTTGGCGATCATCTTAATGTAGCTCAGGCCGATACCGAATCCGGTGCACCGTACCGTCTTGCCTTTCGGGATGCGGAACTCGCGCCGGAAGATCCGTTTGAGGTATTTCTTCGGAATGCCGACGCCGTGATCGGTCACCGAAACGCACAAGTAATCGCCGGCCGTGAAGCACCGCACGAATATGTCGGGAGCTCCCGACGAATACTTGATCGCATTGTCCACCAGATTGACGATCGCGTTCAGAAAACACAGTTTATCGGCAGTGATCAACTCCTGCGTCGTCTCGTACTCCAACTTGATTTTGCCGGTCGGTTCCAGCATCAGTTCGTACTGCATCATCACGTTGTCGAGCAACTGCCGGACGCTGAACTCTTCGGGATGTATGTCGATTCTCGCTTTCTTGATCGTCAACAACTTATCGAGCATTAGATTGGCCAGCGTGATTTTGAATTCGCCGACCTTCACGAGCCTGCTCCGCCGCTGGGCATCGGGCAGCGAATCCAGCACCCGCTGTAAGAACGCGATCGGATTCCTCATCTCGTGCGACATGTTCTTGAGTTGTTCGGACACCCGTTTCTGATAAAATATCGTATAGATCAAGAAGTACAGGATCAGAATGAGAATTACGACGATCTCGATGGACGACACCAGAAAACGCTGCATATGGCGGAACATCGCCGAATACGAATTGTCGAAACGGACGACCAGCGCGGCCTTGCCGTCGATCCCCAACGGCAGCGAATCGGTCACGAGCCCGTAATTCTTGCTGACCTCCCGACTGACAGTCGCCCCGATAGGCTTCTGCGTCGCACAGTCTATCTTTTCGATAACATACGGCAATTTGATATCGTACTTTGCCAAATGTTTTGCATAGGCAGAATCCAATCGAGAAAGGTTCATTCCGCAAACATGATATCTTGATCCATCTCCTCTTTGAAATAATAAAAATTCTTCTTTCGTCTTACATTCTCGTTCGATATTAGGCAACCCTTCACGAAATACAATTATTTTCAGACTATTGTAATCATAAGACATTCCGGCAAGTGGAGGCTTCTTTCCTTTAGCAAAATATTGTTTCTGCCATTCCAAACTACTTGAAATAAGCTCTCCTGTTAATGTCACATCTAACTCAGAAAATGCAATTGCCTGAATCCGCTTTTGCTCAGATAAATACAGATTATGAATCCAAATGTATTGTAAAGTTAACAACCCCACAGCAGCTATAATAGCCACAATTAAACTTATTCTTAATCTTATTTTCATATATTTAAGTTATTAGATAGCATCTGATTGGGCAAATGTAGTAATATAAATATCAAATAACACAAGAAAGGAATAAAAAAGGAATAAAAAAAAATACATACTTAACCACATTTGTAATGTAATTTACTAAATAAAATGAAAAAATACTGGTGTTTAGTAACAGCTACTTTACTTTTAACAATTTCTATTATTTCTTATTACGTTTTCACATCTAGTGATTGCTCTGGAGAAACCTATTTACTCCAAAGAAATGTCGAAGTTTTAACTGAGTCGGAAGATCCAAGTTCTGGAAACTGTGAATCTGTCGAGGGAGGATGTTTAGTGAATGATGGTGGTGGAGGTACTATAGTTGAAGGAATGAGAAGTATATGATCACCCTGCGCACCCTCGTCTGCGCCGGTCTGTGCGCATCCTTATTTTCCGCCTGTCAAAACGATAAAAGGCTTCCGGGAAGCCCCGTCGAGTATTTCGGTTCCGTTATGCCGATTACAGGAACCGAAGTGCTCGATTTGGATAGCAGCGAGGCTTTCCTGCCGAAAGCCATCGCCGTACGGGATTCGGTGGTTTTCGTACAGTGCCAGGGGTCGAAGGACGTCGTTATTTCGGTCGATCTGAGAGACAACACTCGGAAAGTGCTGCTGCGGAAAGGCAATGGGCCGGGCGAAGTACTGCAAATGTCGGCTTTCTCTCCATCCGGAGACGGGAAAATTACGGCCGTCGAAAGCAACAAGCGTTATGTGATCGAAATCTCGTCAAACGGAGATTCCGTCCAGCGTTTTTTCCCTGCTCCGAAAGAATACGGTCCCTATATTTCAGCCGTCGGGGGCGACCGGTGCGTTATCTTCACGGGATGTGTCGACGGCGGAATGTACCTGTATTATAATACGGCCGACAGCAGCGTCCGGTTTTTCGGCGAATACCCGGTGCGGGAAGAGTACCGAAAACTGGACAACCACATCAAAAGCAGGATCTGTCTCAGCGGTCGGCTCGCCATCAGCCCCGACCACCGGCGCCTCGTCTACGTCAACTACAACGGCGGGCTGATCGACATCAGCGCGATCCGCAACGACTCGATCGTCAACGTATGCAGCCTCGATTTCCATTATGCGGACGTCGTGATCGAAGGCGAGGTAGTCAGCATACGCCGCACCAACAAAAACGGATTTTACGACGTATCGGCGGGGAACGACCGTTTCTGCGCCATCTATTCGGGTAAATCCATTGAGAAACACCGGGCCGGCGTCGACGACTGCGACTACCTGATGGTCTTCGACTGGAACGGCAATCCGGTCGCCTGCTACGAATCGGACAAACCGTTGACCAAAATCTATTATCAAGAAGACGAGAATGTCGTCTACGGCGTCAGCATCGCCGACGACGGCGCAAAACTCTACAAATTCCAACTGCTTTAACCCGGCTTATAACGTCCGCCGATAGTTTATCTGTTCGGGAACAGGGCCTGCATGTGCGATTCATGCAGGCTTTTTTTGTTTATACAGCACCCTCGTGTCGAAATACGCAATTTAATAGAAGCGCTTTGCAATATTCGGTAATATTAATTAACTTCACTATGAATATAAAAATAATTATGCGAAATATGAAAACAACTCTCCGATATTTCTTAATTTTATTATCGATTCTTTCGTCGATCCCGTTGCGGGCCGTCGATCCGACAGAGATTCCGTTTCGTATCGTCGATTTTCTCCAGGCGGAGCGTGCCCGCCATCAGGAGAAGTTGTGGCTTCATCTGGACAAACCCTACTACGGGGCCGGTGACAAAATTTGGTTCAAGGCATACCTCGTGGATGCGACCGAGCACAGGACGGACACCCTGTCCAACTTCATATACGTAGACCTCGTAGACCGGAAAGGAAAAACCGTGCTCGCAAAGAAAATAAAGCGGGATTCGTG